>Ga0182739_1000031_pt1 | contig 375636 bp, 352 predicted proteins | sample eDN5th30CBELigBY_FD_128873 | JGI IMG/M metagenome (GOLD analysis project Ga0182739, IMG submission 128873) | Enriched backyard soil microbial communities from Emeryville, California, USA - eDNA 5th pass 30_C BE-Lig BY (version 2) (version 2) | ecosystem: Environmental > Terrestrial > Soil >... | reverse complement strand
GTTTTCGGGCGCTCACAGAACTCGGACGAACGGCCAGCCCCCGGCTGGCCGTAAACGCCGTCCTCAAACAGCTGTTCGCTTGCACCCCGAAAACGGCCGCCGCCATGGCTTGCTCCAACTTCGTTTGCCGGCACAGGCACGCCACGGCCTCATGATTGCGATTAGTGGCGCCTGAGTCACGAACCCGTGCCCAGCATTGGCTTCAAATGCTTCCAGACATTGTCCGCGAGGATGGATTGGGCTTGTTCGTTGGGGTGTATGCCGTCGGCCTGGAATAACGCCTTGTTGGTGGCCATGCCTTCCATGAGGAAGGGAACCAGGCCTGTGTGATGGGCTGCGGCGACCTGGGGGAACAGGTCGCGGAACTGTTCGGTGTAGGCGCGCCCGTAGTTGGAGGGGATTTGCATGCCCACCAGCAGTACTCGGGCCCCGGCTTTTTGCGCCTCGACGGTCATGGCGGAAAGGTTGTCCTGGGTCATTTTTAGCGACAGCCCGCGCAGGGCATCGTTGCTGCCCAGCTCGAGAATGACGATGCTGGGCTTGTAGCGCGCCAGCGCCGCTGGCAGGCGGCTGCGGCCGCCGCTGGTGGTGTCGCCGCTGATGCTGGCGTTATGGATGGCGCCGCCGTATTTTTCCGATTCCAGCTTTTCGGCCACAATGCCCACCCAGCCCGAGCCGCGCTGCAAACCGTATTCCGCCGAGAGGCTGTCGCCGATTACAAGAATGTCCTTGTGGTTGGTGCTTGCCGCGGCGTGCGCGGCGGCGGGCAGCCAGGCGGCGCAGCACAATGCGGCAATGAATGAACGTCGGCGGATACGCATGTCTGATTCCTGTTCGATCGGAGCCTGTCAACGCGTATCAAGGCGACTCTTTGATGCGGGCCGACAGGTTCCAAAGCAGAGTATTCCTGCGGCACCGTTCTGTCGTCGAACTTCATGTCGTTTAACATCGGGCTCCGCTTTATGAATATTCCGATCGTACCGTATAAAGCAGGGCAAAGCCTTCGATAGCACGGCGTAAGTAAGGTAAAGTATCCCTCGCGTTGCAATATCCCGGAATCACTGTAGGCAAGTCCCCAAGCATGACTAATACCCATTCGATCGAAGTCAAAAACCTTTGCCGCCAGGTGGCGGATTCTTCGGGCACGCTGGATATTCTGGACGATGTCAGTTTCACGGTCGAGGCGGGCGAGGCCGTGGCAATAACGGGCAGTTCGGGGTCGGGTAAGTCGACGTTGCTGGGCTTGATGGCGGGGCTGGACGTGCCGACTTCGGGCGAGGTGGTCTTGCTGGGCCAGCCCATGTTCGCGCTGGATGAGGAAGCGCGTGCAGCATTCCGGGCGCGCCATGTGGGCTTCGTGTTTCAGTCCTTTCAGTTGCTTCCCAACCTGACGGCACTGGAAAACGTCATGCTGCCGCTGGAGCTTGCAGGCCGCGCGGCGCGCGATGAGGCCTGCGCCGCGCTGGAGCGCGTGGGCATGCAGGCGCGCCTGCATCATTATCCGAAAACCTTGTCGGGAGGCGAGCAGCAGCGCGTGTCGCTGGCGCGCGCCTTCGTCATGCAGCCGCGGCTGCTGTTCGTGGACGAACCCACGGGCAGCCTGGACGAGCGCAACGGCGCTCTGGTCATCGACCTTATGTTTTCCCTGCTCGACGAAGGCGATGCCACACTGGTTCTGGTAACGCACGATCCCGCGCTGGCCTCGCGCTGCCAGCGTATATTGTGCTTGCACGGCGGACGCCTGGTGGTGCCGGAGCCGCAAGCATGATGGTGTTGTTGCTGACGGGGCTGTTCGTCTTTACGTGGTCCAGCGGCTTCGTCGTCGCCAAGGTGATCGTGCCGTACGCCGACCCCACCTTGTTCCTGTTTGTGCGTGTCTGTATTTCGGCCGTCATCTTCGGCGTGGTGGCGCTGCGCGCCGATGTGCGCTGGCCGTCCTGGCGCGAAGTGCCCAAGCATCTGCTGGCGGGGATGTTGCTGCAGGGGCTTTACCTTTCGGCCACATACTGGGCGGTGGCCGACGGCCTGCCGCCAGCCGTGATGGCGTTGCTGGGTTCGCTACAGCCCTTGCTTACTGCCGTATTGGCCATTCCCATTCTCAAGGAAATCCCCACCCGGCGGATCTGGCTGGGCCTGGCGCTTGGGGTCGTTGGCGTGTTCTGCGTGATTCAGCCGGCGCTCGGCGCCGTCGGTGACGCGTCGTTCACGATTGGCGCGATCATGACGGGGCTATTGGCCGTATTGTCCATCACATTCGGAACCATATTGCAAAAAACCTCCATCGCGGCCGTCGACATTCGCGTGTCGTCGGTGCTGCAGAACATAGGCACCGTGTTATTTACGGGCCTGTTCGTGTGGATACGGGGCGAGCATCGCTGGGTATGGTCGCCGCAGCTGTGGGCATCGTTGTTATGGGCGTCGGTGGTGCTGACGTGCATAGGGACAGTGCTGCTTTTGTGGATTATCCGCCGAGGGCAAGTCGCTAAGGCGGCTTCGCTGATGTTCCTGGCCCCGCCGCTGGCAGCGGTCGAAGCCTATGTGCTGTTTGGCGATAAGCTGGGGCTGGTGCAATTGGCGGGTTTTGCTCTGGCCCTCATTGGCGTGGCCACTTGCAATATGCGTCGTCCGCTCAGGCCGTCGGTCGATTAACGAGAGGGCAAGGCGGTGAAGGAATTCCTATGTTTCGCTTGATTACGCTTTGCTGCGCGCTGTGGTTTGTCGGGGTGGCGCATGCCCAAGGCTATATTGGCCGGATGCTGAATCATCCTGTGCCGGGCGGCATTGCCGTCGTGGAGTTGGGGCAGGGCCAGGCGCCCGGCGTTACCTACGAAAAACGATCCGTGATGGTGGTGCGCGATACGAATCAGCAATGGGTGGCTGTGGTGGGTCTGGGCCTGAAAACGCCCACCGGTGAGCAAAGCTTGGAGGTCAGCGATGGCAAGACGCGCCGCCGCGTTCCGTTCCAGGTGGGGACGAAGCACTACAAAGAACAGCACATCACGCTGAAGAACAAGAAACAGGTCAATCCGGATCCCGCGCAGCTTGTCCGGTTCGAGCGCGAGTACGCGGCCCAGATCCGTGCGTACGAGCAGTTTCGCCCAGTGACGCCCAGCAATGTGCTGCTGGACAGGCCGGTCAGCGGCGGACGCCTTTCCAGTCCTTTCGGGCTACGGCGGTTTTTCAATGGCGAAGAGCGCAATCCGCATTCCGGCCTGGACTTCGCCGTGCAGGCGGGTACGCAGGTCAAGGCGCCGGCCGACGGCGTGGTGACGATCGTCGACGACTACTTCTTCAATGGCAAGACGGTGTTCATCGACCACGGGCAGGGCCTGGTGACCATGTATTGCCATCTGTCCGCGTTCGACGTGGTTGTCGGGCAAACGGTGAAGCGCGGCCAGGTCATCGCCCGCGTGGGTTCGACCGGAAGGGCGACGGGGCCGCACCTGCACTGGAATGTAAGCCTTAACGGCCAGAGGGTGGATCCAGCGATATTCATCGGGGCTTTCCAGCCCTGATCCGGCGAGCCGGGAGGCCATGGGCAGACCCCGGCGGGCGGCTTTCAGCTCGGGCATCGGGGGGCGCAAGAACAAGAAGAACCGCGGGAGACACCGTGCGGCGGCCTTCGGTGCTCTAACCTTTGAGGCGGACGATTTTTTGCACCTGCGGCACGTGGCGTATGGCCCGTATGACCTGGGCCAGGTGCTTGCGGCTGTCCACCTGGACGGTAAGGTGCAGCACGCCGGTGGCCGTGGCCTCGTCCTGCATGGTCAAGTGGATGATGTTGGAGTCGGCGTCGGTGATCTCGGCGGCCAGGCGGCCCAGCACGCCGCGCTCGTTGATGACGGTGACATCCAGGCGGGTGGAAAGATGGCGCGCGGTATTGGTGTCCCAGGCCACGGGTATCCAGCGTTCGGGTTCGCGGGCGCGCTGGCGCTGCGCCACCGCGCACTCCTCCATGTGCACGACCAGGCCGTGGCCCAGACGGATGCCGCCGATGATGGCGTCTCCGGGCAGCGGGCCGCAGCAGGGCGCAAGCTGCACCGCCTGGCCTTCGTTGCCATGGATGAGGATGGGCGTGGCGGCCGTGGAGGTGATTTCGTCGACGGCGGCGGCCGTAGTGGCCAGCATGGCGTTTTCGGGGGCGAAGCGACGCGCCACGACCGCGGCCAGGCGCTTGCCCAGCCCGATGTCGGCCAGGATTTCCTCGCGCGAGGTGGCGCCCGAGCCCTTGGCCAGTTTTTCCCATTCGGGATCGTCGTCGGCCGGGTGGGGCAGCTTCAGTTCGTTGAATGCCTGGTTGAGCAGGCGCTGCCCGAAAGCCACGGATTCTTCGTACTTGACGGTGCGCAGGTAATGGCGGATTTCCGAACGGGCCCGTCCGGTGCGCACGTAATTGAGCCATTGCGCGCTGGGGCGGGACGCGGGCGAGGTAATGATTTCGATGGAGTCGCCGCTGCGCAGCTCGGTGCGCAACGGCGAGAATTCGCCGTTGATCTTCGAGGCGATGGCCTGGTTGCCGATGTCGGTATGGATGGTGTAGGCGAAGTCCACCGGTGTGGCGCCGCGCGGCAGCGAAATGATTTTCCCCTGGGGCGTGAAGACATAGACGGCGTCGGGAAAGAGGTCGACCTTGACGTGCTCGAGGAATTCGCCTGAATCGCCGGTCTGGCTCTGGATGTCGAGCAGGGACTGCAGCCACTGGTGAGTGCGCTTCTGCAGGTTGTTGAGCGTGACGTCGTCTTCTTTGTACAGCCAGTGCGAGGCTACGCCTTCCTCGGCCACGTGGTCCATTTCGCGTGTGCGGAACTGGAACTCCACCGGCGTGCCGTAGGGCCCCACCAAAGTGGTGTGCAGGGATTGGTAGCCATTGAGCTTGGGAATGGCGATGTAGTCCTTGAACTTGCCCGGAACCGGCCGATACAGTTGATGCAGGGTGCCCAGCGCCAGATAGCATTCGGGCAGGGTGTGCACGATGACGCGAAAACCATAGATGTCGAGCACGTCGGAAAACGATTTTTTTTGCTCGGTCATCTTGGTGTAGATGCTGTACAGCGACTTTTCGCGCCCGTTGACTTCGGCCTCGATGCCGGCCGCGGGCAGCGCGATTTTCACGGCCTCGGTGATCTTGCTCAGGACTTCGCGGCGGTTGCCGCGCGCGGCCATGAGGGCTTTGTGCAGCACTCGGTAGCGGTTGGGGTAAATGGCCTGAAAGCACAGATCCTGAAGCTCGCGGAACAGGGCATTGAGGCCCAGCCGGTGCGCGATGGGCGAATAGATGTCCAGGGTTTCGCGGGCGACGCGGCGGCGTTTTTCGGGATTGACCGCATTGAGCGTGCGCATGTTGTGCAGGCGGTCGGCCAGCTTGATGAGGATGACGCGCACGTCGCGCGCCATGGCAAGCAGCATTTTGCGGAAGCTTTCGGCCTGCTGCTCGGCCTTGGTGGCGAACTCCAGGCGATCCAACTTGGACAGCCCGTCGACGATCTCGGCGACGTCGGCGCTGAATTTTTCAGCCAGCTCTTGCTTGGGAATGCCCTGATCCTCGATGACGTCGTGCAGCAGGGCTGCCATGAGCGAGTCGGCGTCGAGCTTCCAGCCGGCACAGATCTCGGTAACGGCTATGGGGTGGGATATATAGGGTTCGCCGCTGGCCCGGAACTGGCCCAGGTGGGCCTGGTCGGCGAAGCGGTAGGCTTCCTTGACGCGCTCGACGTCTTTGGCGTCGAGATACTGGCTGATGATTTTGGTCAGCGGCGCCAGCGATGCAATGGTGCTAGGGGGCGTGTCGGCAGCGGGCGAGGGCGGCGCCGGGCGTTTGGTCTGGCGCCTGCGCAGGCGAGGCCCCTTTTTGAGTACGGCCAGCAGCCCTGACGATGCACCGCGTAGACTGGAAAACGCCATGGGGCCGCCGTTGATCAGGAGGGGACTTTACGCAGCATTTCCAGGCCGGTAACGCCATCCGCGATTTCGCGCAGGGCCGTGACAGTGGGTTTGTCGTCGCTGGCGATGCGGGCTTCGTGGCCTTGGGCCAGTTCGCGGGCTCGATAGGTGGCTGCCAGAGTCAGGTTGAAACGATTGGGGATTTTTTCGAGGCAATCTTCGACGGTGATGCGGGCCATACGGGTGTGTCCTGTGTGCGAAAAAGAAAACGAAGAGGCGTCAGGCTATGGTTTTGCTGATGCCCAGATTGGAAAAAAGCTCGGCGTTGCGGGCCGCCTGGGTGGCGTAGCGCAGCCGCGTGGCGGCCACGATTTGCCGAAGCTGCGTTAGTGCGACGCTAAATTCTTGATTAATAATAACATATTGGCACTCTGAAGCGTGCGACATTTCGCCCCCCGCCGCGAGCAAACGCTTGGAAATTACCTGGGGTTCATCCTGGCCGCGTTTTTTGAGCCTGGCTTCAAGGGCTTCGATGGACGGAGGCAAGATGAAGATGCCTACGGCTTCGGGAAAATGCTGCTTGATCTGGCGCGCGCCCTGCCAGTCGATTTCGAGCAGCACGTCGCGCCCCTCGGCGATGGCGTCCTCGATGTAGGCGCGCGGCGTGCCATAGAAGTTGCCGTGCACTTCGGCCCATTCGAGCAGGGCGTTGTTGTCGCGCATGGCCAGGAATTCGTCCTTGCCGATGAAGCGGTAGTGCTTGGCGTCTTGTTCGCCGGGCCTGGGCTGGCGGGTGGTGCACGAAATGGAAAGCAGGACGTCGGGGTCTTCACCCAGCAGCGCGTTGACCAGGCTGGATTTACCGGCCCCGCTGGGGGCTACCACCATGAAAATATTGCCAGAACCCGACATTGCCATCCAACCGTAACACGCGAAGAATGAAAGAATAGCAAATCCTGAACGGTTGAATCAAATAAAGCCGCGCCGGCCCTACTCGGAGTCCAGCTCCTGGATGGCCGCGTCGTAGGCGGCTTCGTTGGCGCACAGGAAGACGGCGGCATCGCCGGGATTCATGTTGAAGGCCAGCTCTTCGACCTGGCTGGCGGCTTCGGATTCGTCGGCGATGGCCGTGACGTGCAGGTCGCCGCCGGCATCGAATTGTTCGCTTGGCACGAAGTCGGCAACCAGCTCGATGTCGGGAGCGCTGACGACGACATAGGCGATGAAGCGCAATTCCTCCAAGGCGACGTCCAGGACGACGCCGTCGGCGGCTGGGGCAAGGGTTCGGCTGTGGGAAATCATGATGCGGGGGCGTTCAGGCCGGGGCCTTGAATGAGAAGGTGGAAATATTGGCGGGAGGCAGGTTGGCCCAGACGATTTTCGAGTGCGTGCGTTGCGCGTCGAGGTGCTCGCGCCATTTGGGTTCGCGCAGATGGTAGCTGAATTGTACCGCCACGCCGTGAGGCTGCAGCAGGGCTTGCCACTGCTGCAGGATGACCTGGGTGACCGTGGGCGGCAGGGAGCATAGCGGCAGGCTGGATACGATGGCCTTGATCTTGCGTTCCGGGGGCACCAACTGGCACAGGTCGGCCGCATTGCCGTGCACGATGTTCAGACCCTGGAAGCGCTGCCGCAGGCGCTGCACGAATACCGGCGAGAACTCGACGACCAGCAGATCCTGGACGGGAATGCCCCGCTTCAGCAAGGCCTGGGTGACGACGCCGGTGCCCGCGCCCAGTTCGATGACCAGGCCCTCGCCTTCGACGGGCACCTGCCGTGCCATGTTCGAAGCCAGGAAGCGGGAGCTGGGACAGATTGCTCCGACGGAGGATGGCCGATTGATGAGTTCCTGAAGAAAGATGCCGGGAGCGAGATTGCGTATGTATTCCTTCATGCGCTGCGCACGTTCGAAGCGAAGAACTCGATGCATCTATTCACCTTGTGTTGTAAGGGATGGCCGGGCCGCGCCAGGCGGCCCTCCCGCGCAAGGGTGCGGCACGCACATGCCGCCGCGCCCGTTTTCGGCAATCCCGGTTTGCGGAACATTACCAGTTGGGGAGCGCCGAGGTGATGACGAATTGTAACCAAAACGGCCAAAAGCCGACCCCGCCGCGCATGGACGGCCGGGTCGGCTTTTGGCTTCCGGTTCTTGCGTTCGACGCCGGGCTCAGACCAGGGGCGTGACCATGGTGTCCACGCCCAGCAGCGCCTTGCCGTAGATTTCCGAGGCGACCATGGGCAGGGCCACGGCGTGTCCTGCGGCGGTGTTCGCGTCGCGCCACCAGCGCTGCATCGGGCTGGATTCGGCGAAGGCGCCCGAGCCGTGGATGTTCATGAGTATGCTCAGCGCCTCGACGCATTGGCGGATGGCATAGGTGACGTCGCAGCGCTGGCGGGCCCGCGCCTTGACGTCGGGATAGTTGCCGCTGCGCGCGTCCCGCTGGATGTCGTCGGCGCAGCGGTAGGCGTGCATATGGGCCGTGTCGATTTTCATGGCGGCTTCCGCGATCTGGGTCTGGAACGTCACGGAGTCGGCTTGCCTGGCGTACACGGTATAGGTAACGGCGCGCTTGCCGGCCATGCCGATGACGTACTCCAGGGCCGCGCGGGCCATGCCGAGCTGAGGGCCGACGAGGATCAGGGCCGCCAGCGGGACGAAGGCCGAGCGGTATATCGATTCGATGCCGCTGTATTCGGCGGGATATTGGCCGTTGACGGCGGCGCTGAGCGGATACATGCGATGGTCGGGCACGAAGATGTCTTTGCCGACCAGGCAGTTGCTGCCGCTGCCGCGCATGCCCACGGTGTACCACGTGTCTTCGATGGTCAGCTCCGACATCGGCACGTAGGCGAGGTAGTTTTCGATGAGGTTGCCTTTTTCGTCCTGCTCGCTCAGCCCGATCAGTCCCCAGTCCGCATGCAGGCAGCCCGAGGCGTAATACCATTTGCCGGAGACCACCAGGCCGCCCTCCACGGATTCCCGGTGCGTCTGGGTGCTGGGCGTGAACACGCCGGCCACGCGCGCCAGGGGATTGGCGCCGAATATTTCGTCCTGGGCCTTGCCGGGCAGCAGGCAGGCGAACCAGGCGCAGACGCCGATCAGGTTCATGACCCAGGACGTGGAAGGGCAGGCCTCGGCGATGACGGCGCATACGTCCACGTGGGTGCGCACGGGGGCCTCGAAGCCGCCGTAGCGCTTGGGCAGCATGATGCGCAGCAGGCCCGCTTCTTCCATGGCCAGGATGTTTTCTTCGACGACTCGCCGGTCTTTCTCGGTCTGGGCGGCATTTTTCTTGAACAGCGGGTGCAGGGCGCGTGCGCGGTTCATGAGTTCGGTGCGAAGTTCGGTTTCGTCCAGGCTGGCGCCGGTGTTGGTGTCTGGCATTGTCGTCTCCTTGGAATATTTGAAAATCAATGGTCGTCGCCGGGCTACCAGCCGAACTCGGAAGACCATTGCACGGGATCGTGGGTATGAATTTGCTTGTACGCGCCGCTGTAGAAGATGAGGGGCTTGGCTTCGTCGCCGCAATGCAGATGTTCCACCCGGGCGATGTAAAGCACGTGATCGCCGGCCGCGTGGATGTCTATCACCCTGGCGACAATGTGGGCAAGGCTGCCTTGGATCAGCGGGGCGGCCAATGTCTGGTCGAAGGGCACTTCCAGTCCTTCGATGCTGCGGCCGCCGAGATGCAGGCTGAGATCCTGCTGGTGCTCGGCCAGGATATTGACGCCGTAGTAGCTTCCCAGGCCGACGTGCCCGATGAATTGCGAGGTTTCGCGCACGGAAACCAGGATCAGCGGCGGGTTCATCGAAACCGACATGAAAGCATTGGCCGTCATCCCGGCCGGGACGCCGCCGCGGTGGTAGGTGATTACCGTGACCCCGCTGGCGAAGTGTCCCATCACGTTACGAAACTGTGCGGGCTCGATGGTGCTTGTCGTGGATTTCATGATGAGAATGCTATAGTCGTCCCGGCCCGGGCTCCATGCAGATTTGCCCGCAGTCAGAATGCCGATGCGTCATAATGATGAAATGTCATTGTGTTGAAGGAGACAGCATCATGGCGATATCGCGCGCTGCGCCGGCCTGCGACGCAGGCATCGTGGATCACCGCGTTGAAACGGCCCAAAAAAAACGCGAGCAGATGCGGGCCAGGATCCTGGATGCGACCACAAGGGTGTTTGCCCGCGACAATGCCGCGGCGCCGGCCATCGAGGACGTGGTGCGGGAAGCCGGTATCTCGCGCGGCAGCTTCTACAATCATTTTCATTCCCTGGACGAAGCCCTGGTGGCGGCGGGCATCGAGATGAGCGACCGCATGATCTCCGACATCGTCCCGCTGTACGATTTCCTGCGCGAGCCGTGGCAAAGGGCTGCCGTGGGTTTTCGCCTGTACCTCCTGCGCGACTGGCAGGACCCGACGTGGGCGTCGTTCATGACGCGCATGGACGCCTGGCCGCATAAGTCCCGGATCGCCATCACGATGTCCAAGGACCTGATCCGGGGCAAAGAGCTTGGTCAGTTCGACTTCGACGACGCCACCGTGGCGACGGATTTCCTCATGGGGGCGTCGATCGGCGTGATCCAGGCCGTGCGCTGCGGCGTGCCCGATCCCGGCAGCTACATCGATTCGGCGGTGCGCATGGCGCTTCAGTCCCTGGGGTGCTCGCCCGAATTGCGCGAACGCGCGGTGGCTTTTTCCCGCAAGCGCCTGGCCGACTGCGCCAGCGGCAAAAGAGCCGCCTGGGACATCCTGGATCCCCGAAGCCCCTGAACCGCACACCATGAAGGGTTATCCGTTAACATGCGGCTTTATCCGCCCTGGCGCTGCTGTGTTTGGCCGTGTTTGCGCTTGCGCGGGTCCATCGCCGATTCATCCTTCGTTTCATAATCCAATAAATTGTCTTCTACCTTGAAACTCGCTACCTGGAACGTCAACTCCCTCAAAGTGCGCTTGCCGCAGGTGCTGGACTGGCTGCAGGCCAACCCCGTCGATGCTCTGTGTCTGCAGGAGCTGAAGCTCGCGGACGACAAGTTCCCGCTCGACGCGTTTGCCGAACTGGGCTACCAGGCCTGTTGGGCCGGCCAGAAAACCTATAACGGCGTGGCCATCGTCTCGCGCCTGGAGGGGCGGGAGGTACAGCGCAACCTGCCCAATTTCGAAGACCATCAACAACGCATCATTGCCGCGACCTTGCCCAGCGCCGCCGGCGATATCCGGGTCGTCAGCGCCTATTGTCCGAACGGGCAGGCGGTGGGCAGCGAAAAGTACGAATACAAGCTCAAGTGGTTCGCGGCGCTGCGCGAATGGCTGGCGAGCCAGCTCGAGCAATACCCGCGGCTGGCCGTGCTGGGAGACTACAACGTGGCGCCGCGCGACGAGGATGTGCACGATCCCGTCAAATGGGAAGGGCAGGTGCTGGTTTCCGCGCCCGAGCGCGAGGCGTTCGGCAGCTTGCTCGAGCTTGGCCTGGCCGATGCGTTCCGCCAGTTCGAGCAGCCCGAAAAATCGTTCAGCTGGTGGGACTACCGCCAGTTCTCGTTCCGCCGCAATGCGGGGGTTCGCATCGATCACGTCCTGCTTTCGACTGATCTGACGCCGTTGTGCGCGGCTTGCGTCATCGACAAAGAGCCGCGCCGCAACGAGCAGCCCTCGGATCACACGCCGGTGGTGGCGACCCTGGAATTTCCCGCGGCATGAGCGCCGACGGCCCGTCCAGCGACGATATCCCCACCTTGTCCGAGCTGGATGGCATCCGCTATTTGCACCTGGGCACCGAGTGGGTGCAGGGCGCCATGCGCTTGCGCAAGCCCGACGAGCTGGTGCTGGCCTACACGCAGCAGATGATGGCCTGGCTGCTGTTTCTGGAACCGGACAGGGACAGCCATGTGGGCGTGCTGGGCCTGGGGGCGGGGTCCCTGCTGCGTTTTACGCTGGCCCGTACCAGGGCGCAGGTCGCCACCGTTGAATGGAACCCGGCGGTAACGTCCATGTGCCGCGCTTACTTCAGGCTTCCCGAAACGTCCCGGTCGCGCATTGACCACGAGGATGCCCAGGCCTGGCTCGGCAGAAGCCGGAACATCGGGATCCACATGGCATTGATGGTAGATTTATACGATGCGTCGGCCCAGGGGCCGGTACGCGATTCCGCCGAGTTCTACCAGGGCTGTTATCGTGCCCTGGACGATGCGGGCGTCATGACGGTGAACCTGTTCGGCGAACACGCCAGCTATCCGCGCAATATGGCGAACATCTGCAAGGCTTTCGGCGGCCGGGTGCTCGAGCTGCCCGAAGTGGACGCGGGAAACCGCGTCGTGCTGGCCTTCAAGGGGCCGGTGCTGCAAGTGTCGGTCGCGCGTTTTCTCGAGCGCGCCCAGGACGTGGAGTCGCGCTACGGGCTGCCGGCGCGGCGCTGGGCCCGGGCCTTGCTGGCCGGCCGCAGGGGCACGGACGAGCTGATCGTTTAATTGTTGGATATTGAAGGAGTTCAAATGCAAGCCGCCTTTCTATCTTTCCTTCGCAGGCCCGTGCTTGGCGTCGCATTGGCCGCCGCCATGATTGCGCCCACGCTGGCGCTGGCGCAATCGGTTGCCGTGACCTCCATCGTCGAGCACCCGGCCCTGGACTCCATTCGGGACGGCGTCAAGCAAGCCCTGGCCAAGGCCGGCTACACCGAGGCCAAGGGCCTGCATTGGCAGTTCCAGTCGGCCCAGGGCAATACGGCCATCGCGGCCCAGATCGCGCGCAAGTTCATCGGCGACAATCCCGACGTCATCGTGGCCATTGCCACGCCCTCGGCGCAGGCTGTGGTGGCGGCCACCAAGACCATCCCGGTCGTCTACGCGGCGGTGACCGATCCGGTGGCGGCGCAACTGGTGCCGTCGATGCAGGCTTCGGCCACGAATGTCACGGGCGTCTCCGATGCCTTGTCCCTGGAAAAGCAGGTCGACCTCATCAAGAAGGTGGTGCCCGGCGCCAAGCGCGTGGGCATTGTTTACAACCCCGGCGAGGCGAATTCCGTGGTGGTGGTCAAGCGTCTGCGCGAGCTGCTGCCCGAGCGCGGGATGTCCCTGGTCGAGGCCACCGCACCCAGGTCGGTCGACGTCGGGGCCGCGGCCCGCAGCCTGGTGGGCAAGGTGGACGTCATCTATACCAACACCGACAACAATGTCGTGTCGGCCTACGAGGCTCTGGTCAAGGTAGGCAACGATGCCCAGATTCCCCTCGTTGCGTCCGACACCGACAGCGTCAAGCGGGGCGCCATCGCGGCCCTGGGCGTGAACTACCACGACCTTGGCGTGCAGGCCGGCGACATGGTGGTGCGCATTCTGAAGGGCGCCAAGCCGGGCGAGATGCCGTCCGAGGTCGGCAGCAAGCTCGAGCTTTTCGTCAATCCGGCGGCGGCCAGGAAGCAAGGCGTCGAGCTGCCGGCGGAACTTGTGAAGTCGGCGGCGCAGGTAATAAAGTAAATTCCCGCCATGTCCATGTACTCGCTATGGGGAGCGCTTGAAATAGGCCTGGTGTTCGGCTTGGTGGCGCTGGGCGTTTTGATCTCGTTCCGCATGCTGCGCTTCCCCGATCTTACCGTCGATGGCAGCTTTCCATTGGGCGCGGCGGTCGCGGCTACCCTCATCAGCTCGGGCCATGACCCCTTTCTCGCCACGCTCGCGGCGGCGCTGGCCGGCGCGCTGGCCGGAGCCATTACCGGCTGGCTGAACGTCCGCCTGAAGATCATGGATCTCCTGGCCAGCATCCTGATGATGATCGCGCTGTATTCCATCAACCTGCGCGTGATGGGCCGTCCCAACGTGCCGCTTATTTCCGAGCCCACGGTCTTTACCGTGCTGCAGGCCGGTTCGCTTGCCGACTACATCATGCGGCCGATCATCCTGCTGGTCGTGGTGCTTGCGGTAAAGCTGGCGCTGGACTGGTATTTCGCCACGCAGATGGGGCTGGCCATTCGCGCGACGGGTTCCAACCCGAGAATGGCGCGCTCGCAGGGCGTGGCCACCGGGGCCATGGTGCTCGCGGGGCTGGCCATTTCCAACGCCTTGTGCGCATTGGCCGGCGCCCTGTTCGCTCAATCCCAGGGCGGAGCCGACATTTCCATGGGCATCGGTACTATCGTCATCGGCCTGGCGGCAGTCATCGTGGGCGAAAGCATTTTTCCTTCCCGCAAGCTCTGGGTCATGACTCTGGCCGCCATCGTGGGGGCGGTGCTATACCGGTTTTTCGTCGCATTGGCCCTCAATGCCGACTTCATCGGCCTGCGCGCCCAGGATCTCAACCTGGTCACGGCCGTGCTGGTTACGCTTGCGCTGGTCATCCCGCTGGTCAAGCAGCGCTTGAGCAAGGGGAAAAGGGCGCGCCAATGCTAAGGGTCTCGAATCTGCACATCACCTTCAACGCCGGCACGCCCATCGAGAACCACGCCCTGCGAGGTTTGTCCCTGAACATCGAATCGGGCCAGTTCGTCACGGTCATCGGGTCCAACGGCGCCGGAAAATCCACGCTGCTCAATGCCGTTTCGGGCGACCAGCCGGTCGATTCCGGAACGATAGAGCTTGACGATGCAGACGTAACCGGCCTGCCCGTCTGGAAGCGCGCGAAGCTGGTGGCAAGAGTCTTCCAGGATCCCATGGCGGGAACCTGCGAAGACCTGACCATCGAAGAGAATCTCTCGCTGGCCTATGATCGGGGCGGGCGGCGCGGTCTGTCGCGCGCGGTCAGGCAGGCCATGCGCAGCGAATTCGCGGAACGGCTCGCCGTGCTGGGCCTGGGGCTGGAAACCCGCCTGGCCGACCGCATCGGCCTGCTGTCCGGCGGCCAGCGCCAGGCGGTCAGCCTGCTGATGGCGACGCTGCAGCCTTCGCGCATATTGCTGCTGGACGAGCACACTGCGGCGCTGGATCCACGCACGGCGGCATTCGTTCTGGAGCTTACTCAGCGCATCGTAAGCGAGAAGCGGCTTACGACCTTGATGGTCACCCACAGCATGCGCCAGGCGCTCGACGTGGGCGACCGGACCGTGATGCTGCACGAGGGCAGGGTGGTGCTGGACGTCTCCGGCGACGAGCGCAAAGGCCTGGGCGTGGTCGATCTGCTGGCCATGTTCGAGCGCGTGCGGGGCGAGGCCGTTGCCGACGACGGCCTGCTGCTTGGCTGAAGCGCCAGGGCTCAGGTTAGCAGGCCCAGGTATTCCGTCGCGGTATTGCGCTTCACAAGAAGGCCGCCCTCGCTTGCAGGTGGCGTTGCTCGTGCCGGCAAGGCAGCCAGGCTTGCTGCGCGCGCATGAAATCCGCTGAAACGTTTTGTTCATAAATTTGCGTTAATTTTGTTTGCCTAGGCAGATTGTTTTTGCTTTATACTCAACGTTTACCAAAAATTACAGGCATCGCAAGTGCGCCCCGAACGGGGCGTGTTTGCGTCGGGGGTTGAAATGCATATTCTTAATTTGTCCGCGCGGCAAAAGGCTTTGGCAACAATAGTGCTGTCCGCGGCGATGCTTGCGGCGTGCGGCGACAAATCCCAGCACGGCATGGGCGACATGAAGGTGCCGGTAAGCGTGATCACCGTCGAACCCACCCGCGCGGACATCTACGCGCAGTTGCCGGGCCGTGTCGAAGCCATCAAGGACGCGCAGATCCGGGCCCGGGTCAACGGCATCGTCACCGGCATCGAATTCCAGCAGGGCAGCGAGGTCAAGGAAGGCCAACTGTTGTTCACGATAGATCCGGCCCCGTACCGCGCGGCGCGCGGGCAGGCTTATGCGCAGCTCAAGCGCGCGCAGGCCGACGCCCAAAGCGCGCGGCTGCTGGCCCAACGCTACGCCAAGCTCATCAGTGCGCATGCGGTCAGCCAGCAGGACTACGACAACGCCAAGTCCGCCGCGCTGCAGGCCGAGGCTTCGGTGGCAGCGGCAAAGGCCGCCCTGGATGCTGCCGACATCGATCTCGGCTATACCAAGGTGGTATCCCCCATTACAGGCCGCATCGGCAAATCGCTGATCACCGAAGGCGCGCTGGTAAGCGCCACGTCGGCTACTCAGTTGGCGACGGTGCAGCAGATCAGCCGCGTCTACGTCGATCTGACCCGCTCCACCACCGAACTGGCGAATCTGCGCAAGGCCCTGGCCAGCGGCGCCCTGGCGCAGTTGCCCGACGGCTCCGCCAAGGTGCAGGTGGTGCTGGAAGACGGCACGCTCTACAACCACGACGGCAAGCTGCTGTTCTCGGGCATTTCCGTCGACCCCACCACGGGCCAGGTCAATCTGCGCGCCGAATTCGACAACCCCGACCAGATCCTTCTGCCGGGCATGTATGTGCGTGTCAATCTGCCTCAGGGCGTGGACGAAAAGGCGCTCATGGTTCCCACTCAGGCGGTGCAGCGCACCGCCGACGGGCTCAGCAGCCTGATGGTGGTCAAGAACAGCCAGGTCACCAGCGTGCCGGTCGGCGTGGGCGCCGAGATCAACGGCAAGTACATCATTACCAAGGGCCTTAACCCCGGGGATGTCGTCGTCGTCGAGGGCTTCCAGAAGATCCGGCCGGGCGCCAAAGTTCAGGGCATACCCTGGAAGCAAAACGCCCAGGCCGGCGGGCCGGGCGCCGGTGCCCCGGCAGCCGGCGGAGCGGCCGGCAAGGAAGCCGGCCACGCTCCCGCGGCTGAAGCCGGCAAGGACGCAGCTTCCAAGCCGCAGCAGGCCAAGAAGTAAGTAGAGCCCAGCCTCTGTCGATGAACGAATGTTCGGGCGGGCTGCATGCCCGCAGTAACGTACCAAAGCACTAAAGTGAGCTCACATGCCACAATTTTTTATTGAAAGGCCCATTTTCGCCTGGGTGGTCGCGCTGGCGATCATGCTGGGCGGCATATTGGCCATTCCCAACATGCCGGTGTCCCAGTATCCTGAAGTGGCGCCTCCGGCCATTACCATCCAGGCGACGTACCCGGGCGCTTCCGCGGAAGACGTGTCCGAGTCGGTGGCCAGCATCATCGAAAACCAGTTGAATGGCGCCAAGGGGCTTCTGTACTATGAATCGGTCAGCGATTCCTACGGACAGGCCGAAATCACCGCCACGTTCGCGCCTGGCACCGATCCCGACCTGGCGCAGGTCGACGTTCAGAACCGCATCTCCAACGTAACGGCCAAGCTGCCGGAAGCCGTGACCAAGCAGGGCCTGCAGGTTCGGCAGAGCAACTCGAACTTCCTGCTGGTGGCCACCATGTCGTCGACCGACGGGTCGCTGGACCAGACCGCGCTGGCCGACTACATTACCCGCAACGTGCAAAATGCCGTTTCGAGGGTTCCCGGCGTGGGCAAGTTCCAGTTGTTCGCGGCGCCGCGCGCCATGCGCATCTGGGTCGATCCGGACAAGCTCGTCGGCTACGGCCTGAGCATGGCCGAGGTCAATGCCGCGGTTGCCAAGCAAAACACGCTCATCTCGGCGGGCATCATCGGTGCGCCGCCCAACCCCGACAGCCAGCGCGTTACCGCGCCTATCGTCGTCAACGGCCAGTTGTCCAGTGTCAAGGACTTCGAAAACATCGTCCTGCGCTCCAACGTCGACGGTTCCCGCGTGACGGTCGGCGACGTGGCGCGGGTGGAAATCGGCTCCGACTCCTACCAGTTCGGCGCGCGCCTGAACGGCAAGCCTACCGCGGCTTTCGCCATTTCGCTGGCCGCCAACGCCAATGCCTTGTCCACTGCTCAAGGGGTCAAGGAAAAAATGAAAGAGCTGTCGGCTTTCTTCCCGAGCAACATCACGTATTCCATCCCCTACGACACAACGCCCTATGTGCAGATCTCGATCGAGCAAGTGGTGCACACGCTGTTCGAAGCCATGGTGCTGGTGTTCATCGTGATGTTCGTGTTCCTGCAAAACGTGCGCTATACGCTGATTCCCGCATTGGTGGTGCCTATTGCCATCCTCGGGGCATTCGCCGTGATGCTGGCCATGGGCTTTTCCATCAATGTGCTGACCATGTTCGCCATGGTTCTGGCCATCGGCATTCTGGTCGATGACGCCATCGTGGTGGTCGAGAACGTCGAACGCATCATGGTCGAAGAGGGCCTGCCGCCGCGCGAGGCCACCAAGAAGGCCATGCCGCAGATCACCGGGGCCGTTGTCGGCATGACCCTGGTACTGGCCACGGTGTTCCTGCCGCTGGGCTTCATGAGTGGTTCGGTGGGCATCATCTACCGCCAGTTTTCCATGGCCATGGCAGTGTCCATCTTCTTCTCGGGCTTCTTGGCGCTTACCTTCACGCCCGCGCTGTGCGCCACCATACTCAAGCCCATACCCAAGGGCCACCACGAAACCAAAAAAGGGTTTTTCGGCTGGTTCAATAAATCGTTCGAACGCGTCACCGGCAAATACGAAGGCTGGGTCGGCCGCAGCCTGAAGCGCAGCGGGCGCATGATGTTCATATACCTGTTGCTGCTGATCGTGCTGGGCGTCATGTACTTCCGCCTGCCCACGGCCTTCCTGCCCGAGGAGGATCAGGGCTACATCATTTCCAACATCGAATTGCCGGCGGGCTCCACCGCCAACCGGACCATCGAGACCATCGAAAAGGTCGAGAAGTTCTACATGAAGCAGCCCCAGGTTGCCGATGTCCTGACGGTGCAGGGCTTCAGCTTCAACGGCAACGGCCTGAACGCCGCCATTGCCTTCGTGCCGCTCAAGGATTTTTCCGAGCGCAAGGGGGCCGCCAACTCCGCCCAGGCCCTGGCTGCCAAGGCCAACCAGCAGTTGTTGTTCGGCTTGCCCGACTCCATGGTCTTTTCGGTGGTGCCCCCGGCCATTTCCTCTTTGGGGAATGCGGCGGGCTTCGACATGCGTCTGGAAGACCGGGGCGGCCTGGGGCATAACGCCCTGATGGCGGGCACTCAGCAATTACTGCAAATGGCCGCGAAGAACCCGATTCTGGCCAATACCCGCATCACCGGCCTGAGCGCGGGCTCGCAGCTCGACCTGACCATCGACCGGGCCAAGGCCGCGGCCCTGGGCGTCGACTTCAGCGAGGTCTCCACCTTGATCTCCACGGCGCTCGGGTCGTCCTATGTCGCCCAGTTCCCCAATATGGGCTGGGTGCAGAACGTCTGGGTGCAGGCCGATGCAAAGCACCGCATGAACGTCGACGACATCATGAAGCTCAATGCCATCAACAGCAACGGCCAGCCCGTTCCCTTGTCCTCCTTCGTCAAGGCCGAGTGGCGGCAGGGGCCGGTGCAGGTCGTGCGCTACAACAGCTACGAGTCCGTCCGCATCGGCGGTTCCGCGGCGCCCGGCTATTCCACCGGCCAGGCCATGGAAGAAATGGAAAAACTGGTTGCTCAGCTTCCCGCCGGCTTCGGCCACGAATGGACCGGCCTTTCCTACCAGGAAAAGCAGGCGGGCAGCCAGTCGGTCATTCTGCTGGGGCTGGCCATGCTGGTCGTCTTCATGTTGCTGGCCGCTCTGTATGAAAGCTGGGCGATCCCTCTCTCGGTCATGCTGATGGTGCCTTTGGGCATGCTGGGCGCGGTGGCGCTGGTATCGGCCCTGGGCATGTCCAACGATGTGTACTTCCAGGTGGGCATGATCACCGTCATGGGGCTGGCGGCCAAGAACGCGATTCTTATCGTGGAATTCGCCAAGGACACCTACGCCCAGGGCGCGAATATCTTCGACGCCACGATCGAAGCGGCCCGCTTGCGATTCCGTCCTATTCTCATGACCTCGTTCGCGTTCATCCTGGGCGTAGTGCCTCTGGCCATCGCCACCGGCGCCAGCCACGCCAGCCAGAACGCGGTGGGGCTGGGCGTGCTGGGCGGCATGCTGGCGGCCACTCCGCTTGCCATGGTGTTCGTGCCCACTTTCTTCGTCGTCGTGCTGTCCTTGTTCAAGACCAAGCCCAAGCTCATAGGCGCCCATGCGCACATGGCGCCGCTGACCAAGGTTCATCACGCGCAGCCCAATCAATCGGAGCCCCATACGCCTGAAGATGGGGGACAAGCATGAGTCAACGATATTTTCGATCAACGGCGTTGTCGCTGGCTGTAATGCTGGCACTGGCGGGCTGCTCGCTGGCGCCGCGCTATGAGCGCCCGGCGGCTCCGGTGCCTGCCCAGTATCCCGACCTGCCCTCGCAGGACGCCGCGAAAGCGGCCGGCGGCGTGGCGACGGCCGACCTGGGCTGGCGCGAGTTTTTCCGCGATCCGCGCCTGCTGGCGCTGATCGATCTGTCGCTCAAGAACAATCGCGACATGCGCATCGCCGTCGAGCGCGTGCAGGAAGCGCGCGCCCAGTTCGGCATCCAGCAAAGCGACCGTCTGCCCACGATAGGCCTTGGCGCCAACGGGCAAGTGCAGCACAACCCCGAGAACATGCGCTCTTCGTCCGATTCGCCCTCGGTGTCGCGCTCCTTCCAGGCCGGTATCGGCACGACGTCGTTCGAGCTGGACTTCTTCGGCCGGGTCAAGAGCCTGACCGACGCTGCCTATCAGCAGTACCTGTCGACCGAACAGGCGCAGCGCACGGTTCATATAAGCCTGGTAGCCCAGGTGGCGGAAGCGTATTTCTCGCTGCGCACCGCGCAGCTGCAGCAAGATCTGGTGCAAAAGACGCTGAAATCGCGCCAGGCCAGCTATGACCTGGTCAAGCAGCGCTACGACCTGGGCGTGGCGGGTGCGCTCGACCTGTACCAGGCCAAGACCCAGGTCGATACGGCGCGGGCAGATCTGCAAAGCTCCAAACGCGCGCAGGCGCAGGCACGCAATGCGCTGCAGCTGCTTGTCGGCCAGCCGCTGCCGGCCGACCTGCCGGCGGCCGCGCCTTTCGGCAAAGACCAACTGGTGGCTTCCGTGCCGGCCGGCCTACCTTCCGAGTTGCTGACTCGCCGGCCCGACATCATGGGCGCCGAGCACGACCTGATGGGCGCAAATGCCAACATCGGCGCCGCACGCGCGGCTTTCTTCCCCAATATATCCATCACGGGCCTGTTGGGGTTCGCCAGCCCCGCGCTGGGCGGCCTGTTCAGCGGCTCCCAGCGCTATTGGTCGTTCACGCCGCAAATGACCATGCCGATCTTCTCGGGCGGGGTCAGCGGCAATCTGGATCTGGCCAAGGCGCGCAAGAACATCGCGGTTGCGCAGTATGAAAAAACCATCCAGACAGCATTCCGGGAAGTGGCCGATGCCCTGGCGGGCGAAGCCACGTACGCTGCGCAGCTGGATGCTTTGCGTTCGCTCGAGGATGCGTCGATGAAATCCCTGGAAGTGGCGCAACTGCGCTATGACAACGGCATCGACAGTTTCCTCCAGGTGCAGACTTCCGAAATCTCCCTGTACACTGCACAACAGCAGTTCCTGCAGGCGGGGCTGGCTTCGCTGACCAACCGCGTCGAGCTGTACAAGGCCCTGGGCGGAGGCTGGCTCGAAAACTCGGCCCAGGCAAGCGCGGAGACCTTCGCGCCGGGCCAGGGCGGCTAGCCGCCGCTGTGTGTTGAATGAAAAGGCTAGTCGATGATTGAGCTCGGTGTAAATATTGACCATGTGGCGACGCTGCGCCAGCAGCGTTTTACCGTGTATCCCGATCCGGTCGAGGCGGCCGTTCGCGCCGAAGAGGCGGGGGCCGATGCCATTACCCTGCATCTGCGTGAAGACCGTCGCCATATCCAGGATGCGGACGTGGCCGCGATACGGCCCAAGCTGCGCACGCGCATGAATCTGGAGTGCGCCATTACGCCGGAAATGCTTGCCATCGCCTGCCGGATAAAACCCGACGATGTCTGCCTGGTTCCCGAAAAACGCAGCGAGCTCACCACCGAGGGCGGGCTCGATGTTGCCGGGCATTTCGACGCCGTGAAATCGGCGGTCGGGCAGTTGCACGACGCCGGCATACGCGTCTCGCTGTTCATCGATCCCGACCCCGCCCAAATCGATGCTGCCGCCCGCTGCGGCAGCACGGTCATTGAATTGCATACCGGGGCGTTCGCCGATGCCGCCGGCGATGCGGCCGGGCAAGAGCTCGAGCGCATCCGCCGGGGGGTGACGCACGGTATAAGCAGCGGCTTGCGCGTCAACGCGGGCCATGGCCTGCATTATGGCAATGTCCAGGACATCGCCCGCATCCCGGGCGTATCCGAACTGAATATCGGGCATGCCATCGTGGCGCGGGCGATATTCGACGGCTGGGAAAAAGCGGTGCGCGACATGAAGGCCCTCATGGTGGCCGCCGTCCGCCCGTCCTGATTTCCCGGATTCGTCAAACGCGCGCTCCTGTGTCGTTTTTCTTTTTGCATGGCCGCCATAGGCGGCTTCGACGCCTTTTTTGGCAAGGAGACGTATGTCCACAGCACCCATCGATTACCTGCTTTCGCGCCGCTCGGTCAAGTTCGTGCAGGCGCCGGCCCCGTCCGACGCGGATCTGGCCCGGATATTGCAGGCGGGCATGTCGGCGCCCGATCACGGCAAACTCCAGCCCTGGCGCTTCAAGCTCATTCGCGGCGAAGCCATTGCGCGCCTGATGGAGCTGGTGTTCGCGGCCAGCGAACGGGCAGGGCGCCCGGTGGCGGCCGAAAAAATCGCCTCCAATCGGGCCTGGCTGGGCAAAGTGCCGTTGCTGATCGCCCTGGCCTGCCGCATCGACCATTCCAACACGAAGATTCCCGAGCACGAGCGCATGCTGGCAGTGGGCGCCGCCGTTACGAATATGCTCAATGCGGCGCACATGCTGGGTTACGGGGCATACTGGAGCACGGGCCTGGGCACTTATGTGGACGAGGTGAACGAGGCGCTGGGCTTCGACGGCCTGGACTACCGCTTCCTGGGCTACCTTGCCATGGGAACTCCGGTGCGGGCGTCCGAACCCGCCGTCAGGCCCGACCACAAGGCCTTTGTATCTGAATGGACGGGTGAATAAATAGGGCCCCCACGCCGCGCAGGCTCACGCCTGCTTGCTGCCCCCCGGGGGGGGCGCGGCTCGCCTTGGGGCGGCCCGGCGGCGAGCCGGAGGCTTCTACGCCGCGCTGTTGAGGCGGGTTATTTCAACAAGGATTTGACGCCGTCGGTGATGGCCTGGACGGAATTGGCGTCGGAGGCCAGGAGGCGCGCGCGGCCGGAGGGGTCGAAGATGTATACGCCGCGTCCGTGCGCGACTTCGTAGTTTTCGGTGTCGCCGGCCTTGGGCTTTTCAATCTGGTAGGCGACTCTGTAGCGGCGGGCCACGTCGGCGATCTGCCTGGGTGTGCCGGTCAGGCCCACGGCGTTCTTGCCGAATACATCTACATAGGCCTGCAGCTTGTCGGGCGTGTCGCGGTGCGGGTCGACGCTGACGAACACGATTCTTGCCCTGTTGGCGTCGCTGCCCAGGTTCTGCATGACCTGCGCCAATTGCGCCATGGTCGTCGGGCAAATGTCGGGGCAGCTGGCGTAGCCGAAGAACAGCATGACCACCTTGCCCTTGAAGTCGTCCTGGGTCACGGTTTTGCCGCCGGCGCCGTTCAGCGTGAATCGCAGGTCGGGCAGAAATCCCCTGACGTGGTGGATAGCCTTGCCGCCGGCACCGCCGGCAGTCTCCAGCGCCGAGGCGGACGAGCCAATGGCGGGGACATCGGCGGCCTGTGCCGATGCGCATGCCAGCAGCGCCGCCGCAGCCGTGGCCAGGAGCCGGGAAATACGCATGATCTGCTCCTTACTGGATGGCGCCGTCCATGCCGCCGTGGCGCAGCAGGGCTTGCATGGAGGCGTCGCGCCCGCGAAAGGCGCGGAAGGATTCGGCCGCCGGGCGCGAACCGCCCACGGCCAGGATTTCGTCGCGGAACCGCAGGCCGGTTGCGGCGTCCAGGGTGTCGCGCACGCCGTCCTTGTCCAGCGTGGCGGCTTCCTCGAACGCGCTGTAGGCATCCGCCGACAGCACTTCCGCCCATTTGTAGCTGTAGTAGCCGGCCCCATAGCCGCCCGCGAACAAGTGCGAAAAATTCTGCGGGAAACGGTGCCATTCCGGCGGGAACAGGACGGCGACTTCCTGCCGCACCTGATTCAGGGTTTGCATGACCTGGGCGATGGGCAGGCCGTTGGCTTGATGATGGATGATCATGTCGAACAGCGAGAACTCGATCTGGCGCACGGTCTGCATGCCGTTCTGGAAATTCCTGGCGGCCAGCAGCTTGTCGTAGAGGGCGCGCGGCAGCGTTTCGCCGGTATCCACGTGGCGCGACATGGCTTGCACCACGGCCCATTCCCAGCAGAAGTTCTCCATGAACTGCGAAGGCAGTTCGATGGCGTCCCATTCGACGCTGGCAAAGGCCGAAGCGCCCGGATCGTCGACCAGGGAAAGCAGGGCATGCAGGGCGTGGCCGCTTTCGTGGAACAGGGTGATGACGTCGTCGTGCGAGAGCAGGGCCGGCTTGCCCGCCTGCGGCGCGGAGAAGTTGCAGGTCAGGTAGACCACGGGGGTTTGCAGGCCCTGGCTGCTTCGGCGGCGATTGCGCTCGCTATCGACCCAGGCGCCGCTTTGCTTGCCGTTGCGGGCGTAGAGATCCATGAACAGGTGGCCCAGCGCATCGCCCAGGGGCGTTTCGACGACGAAGGCGCGTGCGTCGGCATGCCAGGTGCTGGCGCTGGCGGCGCGCAGCCGCACTCCGAACAGCTTTTCGATGACGTGGAACAGGCCTTTCAGGACCTGCGGCTCGGTGAAGTACTGCTTGACCTCGTCTTCGGAGTAGGCATAGCGGGCTTCGCGCAGGCGCTCGGAAATGAACGGGATGTCCCAGGGCTCGAGTTCGGTGAGCTGGTATTGTTCCTGCGCATAGCGGCGCAGTTGGGCCAGGTCTTGCTGCGCGTAGGGCTTGGCCTTTTGCGCCAGTTCGCGCAAGAAGGAAAGGACTTCGTCGGCGCTTCCGGCCATGCGCGTCTGCAGCCGCAGTTCGGCGAAGTCCGCATAGCCCAGCAGCCTGGCTTCCTGGGCCCGCAGATCCAGCAACTGCTCGATGAGGGGCGAGTTGTCCAGGGCCGGATCGCCTTGCTCGGAAGCCAGGGTGCCGTAGGCGCGGTACAGGGTTTCGCGCAGGCTGCGGTCGCGCGCATGCTGCATGACCGGCAGGTAGCAGGGCATTTTCAGGGTGAGCAGCCAGCCTTGTTTGTCCGCGGCCTGCGCGGCGCTGTGCGCCGCATGCACGGCATCGGCCGGAACGCCGGCCAGCCGGGCCTCGTCGGTGACGAGCAACGACCAGTTGTCGATGGAGTCGAGCACGTTTTCGGAGAACTTCTGGGAAACCCGCGCCTCCTGGTCGGAGATCTGCGCGTAGCGCGTGCGCTGTTCGCCTTGCAGCTCGACGCCGCTGAGGCGGAAGTCGCGCAGTGCCAGCTCGATGATGCGCTGGCGCACGGAAGACAGGTCGACAAAGCCGGCGTCGTCGCGCAGCCGGCGGTATTGCTCGTAAAGCCCGGTGTGCAGGCCCACCCAGGTGGAGAACTCGGTAACCAGGGGCAGGCACTGGTTGTAGGCTTCCCGCAGCTCGGGCGTATTGACCACGGCGTTCAGGTGGCCCGCCACGGACCAGGCCCGCCACAGCTTTTCGGTGACGCTTTCCAGCGGCTCGATGATGGCCGCCCAGCTTGCGGGCAGGGTGGGGTCGGCCGCCGCGTCGACGGCCTTGCGCGAGACGTCGATGAGGCTGGAAATGGCCGGCTCGATGTGCGCAGGCTCAACGGCCGCGTAGTCGATGAGCGACTGGATGGGGACGAGCAAAGGGTTTTGAGTCATGGGGTAAAGCCTGCAAAAACGAGAGTTGCCGATCAGGGCCTGTTAACCCATAGAGATTAAGGAGATCGCGTCAGGGCTGAAACGGGTCGATAGATGTTAGACCGCTTTAGCGGCGCAACGTTCCGCGGCTTCCAAGGTATTGACCAGCAGCATGGCGATGGTCATGGGGCCGACACCGCCCGGGACGGGAGTGATGGCGCCCGCCACCTTGCTGGCGGTGGCGAATTCGACATCGCCGGTAAGCTTGCCGTCGGACTTGCGGTTGATGCCCACGTCGATGACGATGGCGCCCGGCTTGATCATGTCGCCGGTAATCATGTCGGGCTTGCCCGTGGCCACGACCAGCACGTCGGCGCGGCGGGTCTGGGCGCCCAGGTCTCGGGTCTTGGAGTTGCACAGGGTCACGGTGGCGCCGGCGGCCAGCAGCAGCATGGCCATGGGCTTGCCCACGATGTTGCTGGCTCCCACGACGACGGCTTCCGCGCCGCGCAGCGCCACGCTTTCGGATTCGAGCATCTTCATGATGCCGTAGGGCGTGCAGGGCCTGAACAGGGGTTGTCCGGTCATCAGCAGGCCGGCGTTGCTGATGTGGAAGCCATCCACGTCCTTGGCGGCGGCGATGGTTTCGATGACGCGCGCCGAGTTCATATGGGCGGGCAGCGGCAGTTGCACCAGGATGCCGTGTATGGTGTCGTCGCGGTTGAGTTCGCGCACGATGTCCAGCAGATGCTCTTCGGTGGAGTCGGTCGCCAGGCGGACCGTGCGCGAATGCAGGCCGGCTTTTTCGCAGGCCGCCACCTTGTTGCGCACATAGACTTGCGAGGCGGGGTCTTCGCCCACCAGGACGACGGCCAGGCCCGGGGTAATGCCATTTTTCTTGAGTTCTGCAACGCGTTTTGCAACCTCGGCCTTGATGGCGTCGGACAATGCCTTGCCATCGATGATGCGTGCCGTCATGCCACCCCCTCGGTTTTGGTGAGGGCGATTTTCATGAGGTCGGCGACGGTGGTGACTTCGAGCTTTTCCATGATGTTGGCGCGATGGGCCTCGACCGTCTTGATGCTGATGTTCAGGTCGCCCGCGATCTGCTTGTTCAGGCGACCGGCCACGATGCGCTCGAGCACTTGCTGTTCGCGCGAGGTCAGGCGGCCCAGTACCGCCTGGTGGTTCTTTTGCGCCTGGGCCTGCGAGGCGCGCTCGGACGCTTGCTCGAGCATGCGCGCCACGATGGTGCGCAGGTCGGTTTCGTTGAACGGTTTTTCGAGGAAGTCGACCGCGCCCTTCTTGATGGTGGATACCGCCATGGGCACGTCGCCGTGGCCGGTGATGAAGACGATGGGCAGCGGAGCCTGGCGGGCCAGCAGCTCTTCCTGGAGCTCGAGGCCGCTCATGCCGGGCATGCGCACGTCCGCGATCAGCACCCCGATTTGCTCGGGGTCGTAGGCGTTGAGGAAGTCTTCGGCGCCCGCGTAGCTTTTCACCCGGTAACCGTTGGCCTCGAGCAGCCATCGCAGCGAATCGCGTACTGCCTCGTCGTCATCGACGATGAAAACGGTGTTGGAGGTATGGGGTGTGCTCATGCATGCAACTCCTGGGAATTCGTTGGTTGATCCGGCGCCAGGGGCGCGGCGCAAGGTAGCGTGAATCGGAAAATAGTACCGCCTTCCGGGTTTGCGGCTGCCCACAAACGCCCATGGTGGGACTCGATGATGGTGCGGCAAATATTAAGCCCCATGCCCAGCCCCTCCGACTTGGTGCTGTAGAAGGGCTCGAACAGCCGCTCGGGGTCGCGCAAGCCGTGGCCGCGGTCGATGACCGCGATCTCGACCAGCGGCGACTGGTCGGTGACGACTACGTGAAGGATGCGATATTCGCTTTGCTCCATGGCTTCAATGCCGTTTTTTAACAGATTTAACAGCACTTGCTCAATAAGAATGGGGTCGGCCATGACTTCGGGCAGGACCTCGGGCACGTGCTTTTCGATGTCGACCTGGCGTTTGCGGGCGTCGATGTCGGCGAAGGAAATGGCGTTTTCCAGGATGCGCGTAACGGTGACGCGCTGCCGGCGAGGCTCGCTGCGCTTGACGAACTCGCGGATGCGGCTGATGATTTTTCCGGCCCGCTCGGCCTGGCTGGCCGCCTTGCTGAGCGCTTCCAGCACGACCTCGGTCTGGGCGTTGCCCGCCTTGATCATGGCGACGGCGCCCATGTTGTAGTTGCTGATGGCGGTCAGGGGCTGGTTGAGTTCGTGCGCCAGCGACGAGGCCATTTCGCCCATGGTGGTGAGCCGGCTGGTGAGCTGGATTTTTTCCTGCTGCACGCGCGAGGCTTCTTCGTGCTGGCGGCGCTCGGTGATGTCGCGCGCCACTTGCAGCCGCACGCGCCGCCCGTCGGTCCAGGCCAGCATGCGATGATGCACTTCGAACCAGCGCTGGGCCGACTTGGAAAAGACCTCGACGGTTTCGTCGGTAAAGCGTCCCAGGCGCCCGCCCAGCAGCTCGGCGTGGCCGCTGGACTGCGCTCCGAAGAAGCGCCGGTAGGTGCGGTTGGCGAACAGCAGTTCCAGGCCCTCGGTGGTGTCGGCGACCACGGAAATGGCGTCGTCGAGGCCTTCGAGCACGGTCATGAAGCGCTCGTGCGCCGCCGTGAGGGCTTCGCGGATGCGCTTGGGTTCGGTGATGTCGGTCATGGAGGTCATCCAGCCGATTTGCTCGCCGCTGGGGTCGCGCAGGGGCGAGACGTACATGCGGGCGGTAAAGCGCGAACCGTCGCGCCGCTGCGCCTCGACTTCCAGGCCGCTGCTGGGCGTGCGGCCCGAAAGCAGCAGGTCCAGCGTTTCCTGGTGGTGGGCGTGGCGGCCGGGCAGCCAATAGGGGAAGGGCGTGGTGCGGCCGATGAGGTCGGCCTCGTTCCAGCCTATCATGCGGCAGAACGCGGGATTGACGTAGGCGATGCGCCCCTGCATGTCGAAGACGCGCATGCCCGTGGACATGGAGTTTTCCATGGCGCGCCGGAATCCGGTCTCGGCGATGAGGGCCGATTCGGCCCGGGTGCGAAAGCGCGTGTAGCGCCATAATGCAAGCAGGCTTACGACGATGACCAGGGACAGCGCCACCACCACCATCATCAGGCGCTGCTGGCGGGCCTCCTGGTCGATGCTCACGAACATAACGCTGTCGTTGTGCAGCCTTTGCAGCCAGATGAACACGCCCATGACGCACAGGTACAGAACCAGCACGACGACCGGCGTCAACCAATAGAGGCCGCGCCGATTGTTGCGGGCCTGGTCGTAGAACGTAGTGGGAATGAGGGACTTTTTCGCTGGACTGGCCATGATTCCGCAATTGAGTGGTTGGCTTATTTTAATCTGTAAGACATAAAGTAATTTTTCACATTATAAAAACTTATACCATAAAGTGAAATTTCGCTTGCCCAAATCTAGGGTCTTTCTTAGAATGGCCCTAACCACATCGGCTGGGAGGTAGGTTCTCGACCGGACGCCGCTGTCGTTGTGCGAGTGCGAGCCAGTTACGTGATACAACCTTCTTACAAAGGGGTTGGATCTGCTTCGATATATATCCTAAAAGGAGACAGCGAATGTCCTCTCTTGACCAACTACCAGTTACCGCAATGGCGAACGCGGCTGACGAAGATGCGCTCGAAACCCAGGAATGGCTCGAAGCGCTAGCCGCCGTCCTGGATCGAGAAGGGCCGGAACGCGCTCATTTCCTGCTGGAACGCCTCATCGACCTGGCGCGCCGTTCGGGCGCCCACATTCCGTTCTCGCCGAACACGGCCTACGTCAATACCATCCCTCCCGGCCTGGAGCCCGCGCATCCGGGCAACCTGGCGCTCGAAGAGCGCATCCGTTCGTACATCCGCTGGAACGCCATGGCCATGGTGGTCAAGGCCAACAGCCACCATCCCGAAGACGGCGGCGACCTGGGCGGGCACATTGCCTCGTTCGCTTCGCTGGCCACCATGATAGGCTGCGGCCAGAATCACTTCTGGCACGGCGAAACGCCCGAGCATGGCGGCGACCTCGTCTACTTCCAGGGCCATACCTCGCCCGGCATGTACGGCCGCGCCTTTCTCGAGGGCCGGCTCACCGAAGAGCAGCTCGACAATTTCCGCCAGGAGGTCGGCGGCAAGGGGCTTTCGTCGTATCCGCACCCCAAGCTCATGCCCGAGTTCTGGCAGTTTCCCACGGTTTCCATGGGCCTGGGGCCCATCATGGCCATCTACCAGGCCCGCTTCCTCAAGTACCTGCATGCCCGCGGCATCGCCGACACCAGCAAACGCAAGGTCTGGGTGTTCTGCGGCGACGGCGAAATGGACGAGCCCGAATCCCTGGGCGCCATCAGTCTTGCTGCGCGTGAAAAACTCGACAACCTCATCTTCGTCATCAACTGCAATCTGCAGCGGCTCGACGGCCCGGTGCGCGGCAACGGCAAAATCATCCAGGAACTCGAAGGCGATTTCCGCGGCAGCGGCTGGAACGTCATCAAGCTGATCTGGGGCGGCTACTGGGACCCTCTCCTGGCCCACGACAAAGAAGGCATTCTGCGCCGCATCATGGAAGAATCGGTCGACGGCGAATACCAGGCCTACAAGGCGCATGACGGCGCCTTCGTGCGCGAGCACTTCTTCGGCAAGCACCCCAAGCTGCTCGAAATGGTCAGCCGCATGAGCGACGAAGCCATCTGGCGCCTGAACCGCGGCGGCCACGACCCCAACAAGGTGTATGCGGCGTTCGACGCGGCCAGCAAGCACACCGGCCAGCCCACGGTCATCCTGGCCAAGACCATCAAGGGCTACGGCATGGGGCAGGTGGGCCAGGCCAAGAACCCCACCCACCAGCAGAAGAAACTCGACATGGATTCGGTGCGCGAATTCCGCGACCGCTTCAACATCCCCATTCCGGACGACAAGATCGACGAGCTGCCGTACTTCAAGCCGGCCGAAGACTCGCCCGAAATGAAGTACCTGCACGAACGCCGCAAGGCGCTGGGCGGCTACCTGCCCAAGCGCCGCACCAAGGCCGACGAGCATCTTCCCGTGCCGGATCTCGAGGTATTCAAGGCTGTGCTGGAACCCACCGCCGAAGGGCGCGAAATTTCCACCACGCAGGCTTTCGTGCGCATTCTCAATCAAATCCTGCGCGACAAGCAGCTCAGCCCGCGCGTGGTTCCCATCCTGGCCGACGAGTCGCGCACCTTCGGCATGGAAGGCCTGTTCCGCCAGATCGGCATCTATGCGCCCGAAGGCCAGAAGTACGTGCCGGTCGATAAAGACCAGGTCATGTATTACCGTGAATCGGCCGACGGCCAGTTGCTGCAAGAAGGCATCAACGAGGCTGGCGCGTTCAGTTCCTGGATCGCGGCGTCCACGTCCTATTCCAGCAACAACCGCATCATGATTCCGTTCTACATCTATTACTCGATGTTCGGATTCCAGCGCATCGGCGACCTAGCCTGGGCGGCCGGCGACATGCAGGCCCGCGGCTTCCTGCTGGGCGGCACGGCGGGGCGCACCACGCTCAACGGCGAAGGCCTGCAGCACGAAGACGGACACAGCCACATCCAGTCGGCGTTGATCCCCAACTGCGTGTCCTACGATCCCACGTTTGCGCACGAGCTGGCCGTCATCATCCAGAACGGCCTCAAGCGCATGATCGAAAACCAGGAAAACGTTTTCTACTACATCACCGTGATGAACGAAAACTATCCTCAGCCCGGCCTCACCAAGGGCGACGAAGAGGGCATCGTGCGCGGCATGTACAAGCTCAAGTCCACGGGCAAGCCCAAGGACAAGCTGCGCGTGCAGCTCATGGGTTCGGGCACCATTCTGTATCGCGAAGTGCTCGAGGCCCAGAAACTCCTGGAAGCCGACTGGGGCGTCAGTTCGGACGTCTGGAGCGTGACCAGCTTCACCGAATTGCGCCGCGACGGCCTGGATTGCGACCGCCACCGCCTTCTGCATCCCGAAGACACCAAGGCGCCGGTGCCCTACATTACGCAGAAGCTGGCCGAAACCACCGGCCCCATCGTGGTGTCCAGCGACTACGTCAAGCTGTTCGGCGACCAGATCCGCCCGTACGTGCCGCAGGGGCGCCGGCTGTCGGTGCTGGGCACCGACGGATTCGGCCGCTCGGATTTCCGCTACAAGCTGCGCGAGCACTTCGAGATCAACAAGCACTTCGTGGTGCTTGCTGCGCTGCGCGCCTTGGCCGACGATGGGCTGGTGCCTGCCTCCAAGGTGACTGAAGCCATTAAAAAGTACGATATCGACGTCAATAAAGCGAATCCGCATCACGCCTAAGAGGGGAGACACATGAGCAATACCGTCGAGATTAAAGTTCCCGATATTGGCGACTTTAGCGAAGTGGATGTCATTGAAATACTGGTCGCCGTGGGCGACGCCGTCAAGGCCGAGCAAAGCCTCATCACGGTCGAGTCCGACAAGGCATCCATGGAGATTCCTTCGTCGGCCGCTGGGGTGGTCAAGGCGCTGAAGGTCAAGGTGGGCGACAAGGTCAAAGAGGGTTCGGTCATCCTCGAGCTCGAGGCGGAATCCGCTTCGGCAGAGGCCCCCAAGGCGCCCGAGGCCCCGGCCGCCAAGCCGGAAGCCGCCTCCGCCGCGCCGGCTCCGGCCGCTGCGGCGCCGGCCCCGGCCCCGGCCCCGGCCGCGAGTTCGGGCCCGGTCACTGTCGAAGTGCCCGATATCGGCGACTTCAGCGAAGTGGACGTCATCGAGGTCCTGGTTGCCGTGGGCGACACCGTCAAGGCCGAGCAAAGCCTCATCACGGTCGAGTCCGACAAGGCCTCCATGGAAATCCCGTCCTCGGCCGCCGGCGTGGTCAAGGCTATCCGGGTCAAGGTGGGCGACAAGGTCAAGCAGGGTTCGCCGGTCGTCGACCTCGAAGCCACGGGGGCCGCCCAGGCCGCTCCGGCCTCCGCGCCTGCCAGCGCCCCGGCGCCGGCGCAAAGTGCGCCCGCTCAGGCCGCAGCGCAGGCTGCGCCCGCGGCGCCTGCCTCTACCAGTGCGCTGGCTTCCGAGCCGGTTTCCCATCCGTCGCCCACCGCTGAAATCGCCGAGGCGCCCAAGCGCAACCTGGCTCACGCTTCGCCTTCGGTGCGCAAGTTCGCGCGCGAGCTGGGCGTCGACCTGGCCCGTGTTACCGGCAGCGGCAAGAACGGCCGCATCTCCGCCGACGACGTGCGTGGTTTCGTCAAGCAGGTCGTGGCCGGCGGCGCCGCGCCCGCCGGCGCGGTTGCGTCGGGCGGCGGTTTGTCGGTGCTGGATTGGCCCAAGGTCGATTTCGCCAAGTTCGGCCCCATCGAGGAAAAGCCGCTGTCGCGCATCAAGAAAATATCGGGCGCCAATCTGCATCGCAACTGGGTCATGATTCCCCACGTCACCAATAACGATCAGGCCGACATCACCGACCTGGAAGCACTGCGCGTGACGCTCAACAAGGAAAACCAGAAATCCGGCATCAAGGTCACCATGCTGGCCTTCCTGATCAAGGCCGTGGTGGCCGCGCTCAAGAAATTCCCCGAGTTCAATGCCTCGCTCGACGGCGACAAGCTGGTGCTCAAGCAGTACTACCATATCGGATTTGCAGCCGATACGCCCACGGGCCTGGTGGTGCCGGTCATTCGCGATGCCGACAAAAAAGGCATTTTCGAGCTGGCCGCCGAAACCTCCGAACTGGCCAAGCAGGCGCGCGACGGCAAGCTGTCGCCGTCCCAGATGCAGGGCGGGTGCTTCTCCATTTCGTCGCTGGGCGGAATCGGCGGCACCTCGTTCACGCCCATCATCAATGCGCCTGAAGTCGCCATTCTCGGGGTTTCGCGTTCGGCCCACCAGCCGGTGTGGGATGGCCAGGCTTTCCAGCCGCGCCTCATGCTGCCGCTGTCGCTGTCGTACGACCACCGGGTCATCGACGGCGCTTCTGCTGCCCGCTTCAATGCCTATCTGTCGGCTCTGCTGGCCGATTTCCGGCGCATTGCGCTATAAGGAAGCCCTATGAGCACGATTGAATTGCAAGTCCCCGACATCGGCGATTTCGCCGAGGTCGAAGTCATTGAAATCCTGGTTGCCGTAGGCGACACCATCAAGGCCGAGCAAAGCCTCATCACGGTCGAATCCGACAAGGCCTCCATGGAAATTCCCGCCAAGCAGGGCGGGGTGGTCAAGGCCTTGCTGGTCAAGCTGGGCGACAAGGTCGCCGAAGGCAGCGCCATCGTCCAGATCGAGGCGGCCGAGCAGCCCGCCGCCAAGGCCGCCGCGCCCGCGGCAGGCGCCGCGGCGCCGGCAAGCTCCGCTCCGGCTTCCAAGCCGCAAAGCCCCGCCGCTCCGGCCGCGGCGCCCGCGCCCGCGCAGTTCTCGGGTTCGGCCGACGCCCAGTGCGACGTTCTGGTTCTGGGCGCCGGGCCCGGCGGCTATTCGGCCGCGTTCCGCGCCGCCGACCTGGGCTTGAGCGTGGTGCTGGTCGAACGCTATTCCACTCTGGGCGGAGTCTGCCTGAACGTCGGCTGCATTCCTTCCAAGGCGCTGCTGCACACGGCGGCCGTGGCCGAGGAAGCCCAGGCTCTTGCCGCCCACGGCATTTCGTTCGGGGCGCCCTCCATCAACCTGGATGCCTTGCGCGGCTACAAAGACAGCGTGGTCGGCAAGCTTACCGGCGGGCTGGCGGGCATGGCCAAGGCGCGCAAGGTCGCCGTCCTGCAGGGGGTCGGGCAGTTCGCCGACCCCCATCATTTATCGGTCCAGACGCCCGACGGCAAAACGCAGACCGTGCAGTTCAAGTCGGCCATCATCGCGGCCGGCAGCCAGTCGGTCAAGCTGCCGTTCCTGCCCGACGATCCCCGCATCGTCGATTCCACAGGCGCGCTGCAGCTGGCATCTGTTCCACAAAAAATGCTGATCGTGGGCGGCGGCATCATCGGCCTCGAAATGGGTACGGTGTATTCGGCGCTGGGCGCCAGGCTCGACGTGGTCGAAATGCTCAGCGGGCTGATGCAGGGTGCCGACCGCGACCTGGTCAAGGTCTGGCAAAAAATGAACGCGCGCCGTTTCGATCACATCATGCTCGAGACCAAGACGGTGGGCGCCGAAGCCCGCGACGACGGCATCTGGGTCAGCTTTGAGGGCCAGAACGCGCCCAAGGAAGCGCAGCGCTACGACCTGGTCCTGCAGGCCGTGGGCCGCAGCCCCAATGGCAAGAAACTGGCCGCCGAGAAAGCGGGGGTTGCCGTGAGCGACCGCGGCTTCATCGCCGTCGACAAGCAGATGCGCACCAATGTGCCGCATATCTTCGCCATCGGCGATATCGTCGGCCAGCCCATGCTGGCGCACAAAGCCGTGCACGAAGCGCACGTGGCCGCCGAGGTCATCGCCGGCCAGAAAAGCTATTTCGATGCGCGCGTCATTCCTTCGGTGGCCTACACCGATCCGGAAGTCGCGTGGGTGGGCCTGACCGAAGACGATGCCAAGAAAGAGGGCATCGCCGTCGAGAAGGGGCTGTTCCCGTGGGCGGCTTCGGGCCGCGCCATTGCCAACGGCCGTGACGAGGGCTTCACCAAGCTGCTGTTCGACGCCCAGACCCATCGCATCGTCGGCGGCGGCATCGTCGGCACCCATGCGGGCGACCTCATCAGCGAAGTCGCGCTGGCCATCGAAATGGGCGCCGACGCGGTGGACATCGGCAAGACCATCCATCCGCATCCCACCCTGGGCGAGTCGGTGGGCATGGCGGCCGAAGTGGCCGAAGGCAGTTGCACCGACATTCCTCCGGCGCGGCGCAAATAACCCCAAACCGCCAGAGGTGTCTGGCGGCGGCGGGGCGGATAGGGTCTAAAATAACGCCCGGAAGCCGGCGCGGAATGCGCCGGCTCATGACTCCCGTTCGGTCGGCGGCGGCCCGGTTCGCTTCCTCCGAAGCCTGCGCGGCATGCTTTTGACGCCGCGCTTTTTTCTGCCGCTTACTATGCCTCTTTCAAAACTCGATCAATCCTGCAGCCTGGATCAGTGGCTGAGCCATCTTGAAACCCTGCATCCCAAGGCCATCGACCTGGGGCTCGATCGAATACGGACCGTTGCCGGCAAGCTGGGCCTGGCATTTCCCTTCATTGCCATCACGGTCGGCGGCACCAACGGCAAGGGTTCGACCTGCGCCATGCTCGAGGCCATACTGCTGGCGGCGGGCTATCGCGTGGGCATGTACACATCGCCGCATCTCATCGACTACAACGAGCGCATCCGCCTCAATGGCGAGATCGCCGGCGATGCGCAGATCGTCGAACAATTCCACGCCATCGACCAGGCGCGCGGCGATGTATCGCTCAGCTATTTCGAATTCTCGACCCTGGCGGCGCTGCGCATGTTCGAGCAGCAAAAGGTGGACATCGCCATCCTCGAGGTCGGGCTGGGCGGCCGGCTGGACGCCGTCAATATCGTTGACGCCGATTGCGCCGTGGTAACCAGCATCGATATCGACCACGCCGAATGGCTGGGCGATACACGCGAAAAAATCGCCTTCGAGAAAGCGCACATCTATCGCCCGGGGCGTCCGGCCATATGCGCCGATCCGTTGCCGCCTCAAACCCTGATCGACTACGCCCACGAGATCGGCGCCGATTTATGGCTGGCCGGCAAGGACTTCAATTTTTCCGGCGACCGCCAGCAATGGGGCTACGGCGGGCGCAACAGGCGCCGCGCAGGGCTGGCGTATCCGGCGCTCAGGGGAGCCAACCAACTGCTCAACGCCAGCGCGGTGCTCGCGGCGCTGGAAGCCCTGGAAGATCGCCTGGTCGTGCCACAGCAAGCCATTCGCATCGGCCTGTCCCACGTGACCTTGCCGGGCCGCCTGCAAATCGTGCCCGGCCAGCCCGCGCTGGTGCTCGACGTGGCGCATAATCCGCATGCCAGCGCCGCCCTGGCGCAAAACCTGGACGGCATGGGGTTTTATCCCTACACCTATGCCGTGCTGGGCATGCTGAGCGACAAAGACGTCAAGGGCGTGGTGTCCAAGCTGCTTACCCGAGTCGATCATTGGTATTGCGCGGGAACCCAGGGGCCGCGCGGCCTCAGCGGCGAGGCCCTGGCCGAGATCGTCCGCGGCCTGCTTCCGCCGCAAGGCAAAGACCCCATAACTGTTGCAAGTTTTGAGAATCCGGTTCAAGCCTTTACCGAGGCGCAAAAAGACGCGGCCGACAATGATAGAATTCTCGTATTCGGCTCGTTTTCCACGGTGGGTCCCATTTTGAAGGAAATCGGGCGCAAAGGCTGATGGATATTTCTCAAGACGGCTTTGGCCGTCCTTCAGGCAAGCAAGGGTTACCGCATGGGGTTATTTTCTCGTAAAGAGTCCGCAAACGGGGCTGGTCAATCGCGCTCCCGCGCACGCACCTCCAGCGAAGCGCAGGCCGAAGACATGCGCAGCCGCGCACGCCGCCGGCTCATCGGCGCCCTGGTGCTGGTTGTTGCCGCGGTCATCATCGTGCCCATGCTCGTCAACACGTCGCAGCCCGAAAACCAGGCCACCCCGGTCGTGGTTCCCGCCGTTCCCCCGGTGCCCGCGCCCAACGTGGCTGCCGCGCCCGACAGCTCCGCGGCTCCTCCGGTAAGCACCGATTCCCAGCTGCCCGTGCCCGAATCCGCAGCGCCTGCCAACCCCACGCCCGAAGCCCCCGTGCTCAACATGCCGCAGCCCGAGGCCGAGCCGCCGCGCACCAAGCCCGCCGCGCCGCCCGAGGCTGCCCATCCGAAAAACACGGCCGAGCACAAAGAGCCCGAACGCAAGGAAGCCGAACGCAAAGAGCCCCGTAAAACCACCGAGCGCACCGACGACGGTTCGGTGGCCATTGCCTTGCTCGAAGGCCGCAAGCCCGCCAAGGCCGCTGCGAATTCAAATTCGGCCAGTACGGCCCATGGCAATTTCGTGCTGCAGATCGCCGCCTACACCACCGACAAAGACGCACAGGCCCGCCGCGAAAAACTGCTGGCAGCCGGCGTCACCAACGCCTACGTCGAAACCGCTACCTCGGGCGGCAAGCCGACCTACCGCCTGCGGGTCGGCCCATTCCCCACGCGCGACGCCGCCCAGGCGGCCCAAACACGCTTGCGCGCCCTGGGCTATGAAAACGGCTTCATCTCCAGCAAGTGACCAGCTTCGACTACATTGTGCTGGCCATTCTGGGTGTGTCGGCATTCCTGGGCCTGCTGCGCGGGCTGGTCAAAGAGCTTCTGTCCCTTGTCGCCTATATGGCGGCCTTCGTGGCCGCCATATGGTGGGGGCCAAGAGTTTCCATCTGGCTTGCCGCCTTCATTGAAAATGGTTTGCTCCGCACCGCCGCCGCTTATGCGGCGGTATTCATTGTGGTGCTGCTTTTGGTCGGACTCGTCAACATCACCCTGGCGACCCTCATCCAGAAAACCGGGCTGACGCCGGCAGATCACGGCCTGGGCGCGCTGTTCGGTTTGCTGAGGGGCTTGCTGATAGTATTGGTTCTCGTGGCCCTGGCCGGCTACACCGAATTACCCAAGGAGCCCTGGTGGTCCGACGCCCGTTTGTCGCCCGCCGCCGTCAAGGGAGTGCAGCAGATAAAGCAACTGCTGCCGCCGTCCCTGGCATCCTGGCTGCCGTACTGATTGCTTTAACAGGAAAATAGAATGTGTGGAATCGTTGGGGTCGCCGCGCGCAGCCCCGCCAACCAGGTAATTTACGATAGCCTGCTGCTGCTTCAGCACCGTGGACAAGATGCCGCCGGCATCGCCACCTCGCACGAACAGCGTTTCAATATGTACAAGGCCCACGGCCTGGTGCGCGACGTCTTCCGCACCCGCAACATGCGGGCCTTGCCCGGCAACAGCGGCCTGGGGCAGGTGCGCTATCCCACGGCCGGCTCCAGCGATAGCGTCGACGAGGCTCAGCCTTTTTACGTCAACGCGCCTTTCGGCATCACCTTCGTGCACAACGGCAACCTGACGAACTGGCGCGAACTGCGCGAAGAGCTGTTCCGCATCGATCGCCGCCATATCAATACCAATTCCGATTCCGAAGTCCTGCTCAACGTCTTCGCCCACGAACTGCAACTGGCCTCCAGCGGCGTGTCCCTGGACGAGAACGCCGTGTTCGCCGCCGTCTCGGCCGTGCACCGCCGCACCAAGGGCGCGTACGCCGTCATCGCCCAGATAGCCGGCTTCGGCATGGTGGCCTTCCGTGATCCCTACGGCATCCGGCCACTGTGCCTGGGCTCCCTGGCCACCGACAACGGCACCGAATGGATGGTCGCCTCCGAATCCGTCGCGCTTACCGGCTGCGGCTTCACCTTCGTGCGCGATATCGCGCCCGGCGAGGCCCTGCTCATCGACCTGGACGGCAACGTCTCCAGCCGCCAATGCGCCGAAAGCTCCGTGTTCACGCCCTGCGTATTCGAATACGTGTATTTCGCCCGCCCTGATTCCCTCATGGACGGCGTCTCCATCTACGACGCCCGCCTCAACATGGGTGAATACCTGGCCGACAACGTCGCCAAGACCCTGCGCCTGGGCGATATCGACGTCGTCATGCCCATCCCCGATTCCTCACGGCCCTCCGCCATGCAGTTGGCCTCGCACCTGGGCCTCAACTACCGCGAAGGCTTCATCAAGAACCGCTACATCGGCCGCACCTTCATCATGCCTGGCCAGGCCGTGCGCAAGAAATCCGTGCGCCAGAAACTCAGCGCCATCGACATGGAATTCCGCGGCAAGAACGTCCTGCTCGTGGACGACTCCATCGTGCGCGGCACCACCAGCCGCCAAATCGTAGACATGGCCCGCGAAGCCGGCGCCAACAAAGTCTTCTTCGCCTCCGCCGCCCCGGCCGTGCGCTTCCCCAACGTCTACGGCATCGACATGCCCACCCAGGCCGAACTCATCGCCACCGGACGCGACACCGCCGAAGTCGCCCGCGAAATCGGCGCAGACGGTCTGGTCTACCAGGACCTGGGCGACCTCGAAAAATCCATCCGCGACCTCAACCCCTCCATCACCCAGTTCGAGTCCTCCTGCTTCAACGGCCGCTACGTCACCGGCGACATCGACGACGCCTACCTCGAACGCCTCAGCAACAGCCGCGGTAAACAGGCCGTCGCCACGGTCGACGACGATGCTTGAGCCGGGGTAGGGTGGGGCGGGTAGGACACGGCCTGGCCCCGCTGCGAAACGAGCTATTCGCGGCGGCTTTTCCGTGGTTGATGGCAGGGCAACGTCCTGCAGGCAAGGTGCAATGCCCGAGCAGACGCCCACCCGAGCAAACCCAAAGGCAAGGCAGGCCCGCAGGGGCCGGCCGGCGCCCAGGCGCGGCGATGCGTCATCCAACAGCCGAAAAACGCACAGCGCGATCCCTGTGCCATAAACAAAAACGCAAAACTGCGTTGACTTCCCAATAACCAGCATCCGTACATCAATCCCCACCGCAGGGGAGCGGGGCCGGACAGGCTGGCGTCCGACTTTCGGGGCCGAGCGAGGCGCCCGCGAATGGAGCGCGAAGGCGCGGAAGAGCGGGACGATGCGGTGTTCGGCGCGGGGGCGCCGAACCGGCACCGAGGAGGGCGCCAACCTGTCCGGCCCCGTTCCCCGTGTCAAGAAGGACACCCTCACTATGCGAGATAACTCTTTCCGAATCCGAGCGCTTCGCCTCGTCTCGAATCACGGTTGCAGATATTTTGCACTCCGGCCAGCCGGGAAAACAGGGAATCTCTCCCAAAAGACAATCTGCCAAGCTTAAAAAACTCCTTGACGCTCAAACCACCATAAGTTAAATTATTAACACTACGTTCAAAAATGAACTAATAAGCAACCCACCAAACCAGGCCACGGAGGCACCACCATGAAAGAGAAAACCATCGGCATATCCGGTGCCGGCATCGGCGGCCTGGCCGCCGCCATCGCCTTGCGCAAGCTTGGCCGCCAAGTCCTCGTCTTCGAACAGGCCAAACAATTCGCCCGAGTCGGCGCCGACATCAATCTCACCCCCAACGCCGTGCGCGCCCTCGACGGCCTTGGCGTCGGCGACGCCCTGCGCGAAACCGCCGCACGCCCCGGCTACCGCATCAGCCGCGACGGCTTCACCGGCGAAGAAACCTCCCGCCTCGAACTCTCCGCCGCCGCCGAAAGACGCTACGGCGCTCCCCAGCTCACCATGCACCGCGCCGACCTCATGACCGCCCTCGAGGCTGCCGTGCCCGCCGAATCCATCCGGCTCGGCAAACGCACTATCCAGGTCGAAGACCAGGGCGACGGCGTCACCGTGCATTTCGAAGACGGCAGCCAGGAAAAAGTCGACGTCCTCGTCGGCGCCGACGGCATCCACTCCATGGTGCGCACCGCCATGCTCGGTAAAGAACAGCCCCAGTTCACTGGCGTCGTCGCCTACCGGGCCGTGGTGCCCGTCGAAAGACTGGCCGGCCTGCCAAATATGGACAACTTCACCAAATGGTGGGGCCCCAATCCCGACGTCCAGATCGTCAGCTTCCCGCTCAATCGCGGCAAGGACCTCTTTATTTTCGCCACCACCCCCCAGGAAGGCTGGGAACTCGAGTCCTGGACCGCACCCGGCGAAGTCAGCGAACTGCGCGACATCTATAAAGACTTCCACCCCGAGGCCCGGGCACTGCTCGACGCCTGCGACTCCGTCCTGAAATCCGCCCTGTACATCCGCGACCCGCTGCCCACCTGGCACAAAGGCCGCATGGTGTTGCTGGGCGACGCCTGCCACCCCATGATGCCCTTCATGGCCCAGGGCGCCGGCCAAGCCATCGAAGACGCCGTGGTTCTGGCACGCTGCCTGGCCGATCCTCGCCTGGAAGACGAACCCTCCGCCTTCGCGGTCTACCAAAACGCCAGGCTCGAGCGCGCCAGCCGCATCCAGATCGGTTCGCGCGGCAACGCCTGGCTCAAGGACGGCAACAATGGCGACTGGGTTTACGAATACGACGCCTGGAACGTGCCCCTGGCCCAATAGCGCGTCACGCAGTCCGTGCATCGCGCATCGGTGCGCCCCGGGGCAGCCGGACTGTGCGAGGCCCGGGCGCCCGCCAAGGCCTTGTCCGCCCGGAAGGAAGGGCGCAAGCTGGCGGGTCGGCTGCGTTTGAGGCTATCATGCATGGCGCGGGCCCGATCGCCCCGATCCCCGGCGCCGATAATCCCCGTCTTTGAATACCCATGACCGAATCGTCCTCCGCTGAATCCGCCGCCGAGTCCTCCGCCCAACTGGTTTCTCCCGTGGTGCGGGGCCTGCGGCTGCTGCGCTATATCGCCGAGGGCGGCAGCACCGCCAATCTCTCCGAGGTAGGTAGGCTGATCGACGTCAATCGGGTCACCGTGATGCGCTTGCTGGCAACGCTGGAACACGAAGGCGTCATAGAGCGGCTGCCTCAGGGCGGCCATCGGATCGGGTTGGGCTTCCTGACCATGGCCGCGGCGGGCCTGGGGGCTTGCGACCTGGTGGAAACCGGCCGCCGTTTCCTGGAGCGCTTGTGCGGCGAGCTGGGCCTGTCGGCCTATCTGGTCCTGATGGACGGCAACGACGTTGTCTATGTGGCGCGCGAAATGCCGGCATCCGGCCTGGTCAGCAACATCCGCGTCGGCAGCCGCGTTCCCGCCTACCTGACGGCGCCGGGAAGAGCCATGCTGGCGGCTTTGCCGCCCGACGATCTGCAGCAGCAGTTCGGCGCGGTCGAGCTGGTTCGGCACGTCGATAAAACCCCCGCCACGCTGGCACAATTGCAGGCCGTCCTGGAGCAGGACCGCCAGGCGGGATGCGCCTGGAGTTTTTCAGGCTACGAGGAGGGCATCAATGCCTGCGCCGCGGCCGTCCTGGGCCGCTCGGGCGAGCCGCTGGCCGCCCTGAGCGTGGTGGGCGCCGACCACGTATTCAGCCGCGACGAGGCGTTTGCCGAAAAAGTGCAGACGGCCGTCAAGCAGGCGGCCGGCGAACTGGCTTGCATTGCGGGCCGCCAGCCCGGCTAGCCGAATTCATGGGTGGACAGGCCGGTGCCGATGGCGCGGCCAGGCAAGGCAGGCTGTTGAATCCGCCCGGCCAGCAAGGCCCAGGCGCTCGTCAGCCCGCCCTGGTTTGCGGAGCGTGATTCAGGCACAGCGAAAGATCGTGAGCCGTGGCGCGCACCTTGTCGATCAGCGCCTGCTTGTCGCCGGGCGGAATGTGTATATGCGGCACGGTCAGCCCGAGCGCGGCGGCCACGCGGCCGCTTTCATCATAGACGGGAGCGGCTATCGTGGAAATATTGTTCTCGAAGAATCCTTCTTCCAGCACGTAGCCGTGTTCCTTGTCGGTGCGCAACAGCTTGTACAGTTCTTTGACCGTGGGCGGTGTATGCGGCCCGTAGGACTGAAGCTGCTCTTCGGGATAGAGGTCCTCGAGTTCCTGGAAGCTATGGTTGCTTAGCAGCACGCGGCCCAGCACGGTGGCGTGCGCGGGCAGGCGCGTGCCGATGTGCACCGAGCTGGTGAACAGCGAACTGGATGCGACTTTTTGTATGTAGACGATGTCGCGTCCGTCGCGGATGACCAGGTTGGAGGAATAGCTGGTTTCATCGCGCAGGCGTTCGAGCAGCGGGCGGCTCAGTTCGGTAAGGCTCAGCGAAGCCAGGTATTCGAACCCCAGCTTCAGCACGGCGGTGCCCAGCGAGTAGTCGCGCCCGTTCCGGGCGCGTTCGACGAAGCCCAGGTTCTCAAGAGTGACCAGCAGGCGAAATACCGTGGTGCGGGGGACGTCCAGCCGCTTGGCCAGTTCGGGTGCCGTAAGGGTGGGGGTGTGGCGCGAAAATTCGGAAAGTATCCGCAAACCGCGCTCCAGCCCTGGTACGGAATACTTTTCGGTATCCCTGGTGCTCATGCCTGCTTTTCCTGTTTCGATGATCAAAGGGCCCGCAAGCGGGCCATCACGTAAAAAGCGGTATTGCCCAAGTCAGTGCCGGACAATACCGCCGCCATTGTAGTAGCAATTGCCGCCTACTGATATAAATCGCAATCGAGCCGCGCGAAGGCGTCGATCTCGATGGTCAGCGCCGGAAAGGCAAGGGCCCGGATCTCCACCAGGGTGGAGCATGGATAGGGCTCTTTGAAGAACTCCCGCCGGATTTCCGAGACCACGCCTTTGTCGTTGATGTCGGTGAGGTAGACGACAAGCTTGTAGATGCCGCCGACCGTTCCCCCCGCGGCTTCCACCATGCTGACGATGCGTCCCAGTATGCGCTGCGCCTGGGCCCGCGTGGTCAGGGGGTAGCCGTTTTCATCGGGCTCGAGGCCGGCCGTCACGCCCGACATGACGATGTCGTTGCCCACCACCAGGCAGTTGGACCAGGTGGCGTTGGGCGGCTCGGCCATGCCGGGCGCGCAGATACGGCGCGCGGTGGCGGAAGATGCCATGGGCGTCCGCCTTACTTGCCCGCGAGCTGATCGATGGCCAGCTTGCGCAGCTGGCGGCGGGCCCGCATGACGCCGACGTCATGCTGGTACAGGTGCTCGCGCTGGTTGGCGTCGGGTTCCATGACTTCCAGCACGGCGCGATCCTGTTCCAGCACGGCCCAGTGGCGGGCTTCCAGGCGGTTCTTGTACAGGAAGCGCCAGACGTCGCGCTGCCAGCCCGAGACCTTGCGGGTGCGCCAGAAAAATACGGCGGAGGCATTAGGCGAGATGGGGGTGCAACTGCCTGCAATGCCGAAGCTGCCGCCAGGCCCGCCGCTTTTCGGGTAGGGGATGTCCAGGCGCTGCCACTGATAATTGGTATCGGCGAACTCACTCCAGTCGAAGTTGACGTCGCGCTGGCCGGCCTTGGCGAACAGGAAGCCGTGCTCGGTGTCTTCGAGCTTGAATTCCGCCGAGCGGGCGCCGGCCGACATGGCGTGCGACTGCTTGTGCAGGAAAGTGCCGTGCATGGGATCCATGACGTTGTCGATGACGTAGCGGTAGTCGGCGCCCCATTCGACGTAGCACAGGAAGCTTTCGTATTCGTCGGAGGTAAGCTGCTCGGGCAGAATGAGGGGAGGCGGCTCGTCGATATTGACCTGCGACTTATACATGAAGATGGCGCCGCGCGCTTCCTTTAGGTGAAAGGATAACGTGGGGCGCGAACCTTCGAGCTTGCAGCCGGGGCTGCCGGGTACGGAAAGCACTGTGCCGTCGCAGCGGATCTGCACACCGTGGTAGCCGCAGGCGATTTTATCGCCAAGCGGGATGCCCACGGACAGGGGAGCGCCGCGGTGCGGGCAGTGGTCTTCCAGCGCGTAGGGCGTGCCGTCGCTGTCGCGCCACAGCGCGAGCTTGAAGCCCAGGCGGCGCAAGGAGATGGGAGTGTCTTTAAGAAAGCTGGAAGGACAGATCGCGTACCAGCGGTTGTCCAGGCCGTTGACCAGAACCTGTTCGATTTCGGCATCGGTGGGGTTTGTGCTCATGAGTATTTCCTCTTTGATCCGTTAGTCGTTGCCCAGGCGCTTGAGTTCGGCGCCCAGCGATTCCACAGTCCACTCGGTCTTGGCATCCTGGGGCTGGGGGCCGTGCTCGTTCAGATACTCGACAAGCCCTTCAAGCGTGACGATATCGGAACTGAAGGCACGTTCGATGGTGTCTCCGAGCAGGTTTTCATAAACAGTCGGCTCGGTTTTCCGCGCCTGATGAGGTTGCAGGTAAAGATCTGGCATTTATTGGCCTCCGTTTTTGACGCGCTCCTTGATGCGTTCGCGTACAGGGATGAAATCGTAAGTGGGAAAACATTCGGTGGTGAAGACGCCCCAGGCGGAACGCTCGAGTTCGACATTGACGAGCGGGATCAGGTGAGGGGCGAGACGCAATGTGACGATTTGCCCAAAACCCATGGCCACGGTCCACGACACGAGCTCCACGCCTTCCGGAGGAAAGCGGTCCCACCATTCGCTGGCCTTGAGCCGCGACTGGATGGCGTCCAGGTTGTTGGACTGATCGTGCTTCAGAAAAATGGTCAACAAGACCTTGTCTGCTTGTGACGTCATGGATGCATGGGCTCTGGAAAAATTTCACCGGCTCGAAGCATATCCGGCGAGGGAACATTTACTAGAGCGTCATGATGAATTATCATTTGACCCCATAAGTTTTGTTCCATATATTAAACAACGTTTTATTTTTTGCAAGTTTAGACGTATCGTTTCGCATGATCTATCCGTAAAAACCCGTAATTTTTTTCTCCTCGGAATTTACCTTATATTTAACAACAGGTTAGAGCTTTCGTATTCGCTTTGGCACGGCTTGTGAATCTAATTCTACAAAGAGAGAGGGGGAATGTCCGATGCCGGGCACAGGGATATCCCTAATTCTCTTATCGCCGGTGTGGATATAAAGTTTGTTTAATTCACAAAACATCAGTTCATATATAAAACATTCTGCTTGTGTTTTGTGCCGACAGAATCGACACACATAGTCTCAAGGAGCCAGGCCATTATGGTTGAGATCGAATTCAGGGATGTAGGCAAGTCCTTTATCGACAAACAGACTGGTGAGCCGCGGGCCGCGGTTACCAATATATCCCTGTCCATCGCCAAGGGCGAGGTCGTCTCGTTGATCGGCCCTTCGGGCTGTGGCAAGAGCACGCTGCTCAACATGGGCTCTGGTCTGTATGCGCCGACCTCGGGAAAAGTGTTCGTGGCCGGGCAGGAAGTTACCAAACCGGTGCGCGAAGTCGCCTTCATGCTGCAAAAAGATTTGCTCATGCAATGGCGCACCATCGAAGACAACGTGGCGCTGGGCCTGGAAATCGCCGGCGTCGATAAAAGCGAGCGCAAGCGCATCGCCAACGAGCTGCTTATCAAGTGCCATTTGCGCGGGTTCGAAAAACACTATCCCTACCAGTTGTCCGGCGGCATGCGCCAGCGCGCCGCGCTGGCCCGCACCCTGGCGGTCGACCCGCAGGTCATGCTGCTCGACGAGCCTTTCTCGGCCCTGGATGCACAGACAAAAATGATTCTTCAACAGGATCTGGCCAAGATGCTGTACGAAAAAAAGAAGACTGCGCTTTTCATTACCCATGATCTGGTGGAAGGCATTGCGTTGTCCGATCGTCTGCTTGTCATGAGCGAGCGGCCCGGCACCATCATCGAGGAAATCGTGATCGATCTGCCTCTGCGCGAGAACCCTCTCGAACGCCGCAAGCTGCCGGAAATCGGCCCCTTGCAAGGGCGTTTGATGGACTTGCTGAAAATCGGCAAAGAAGAAGACGCCGTACTGCATTAACCAGCAACAACACAGCAACAAAGCAACAAGAAGAACTCCTGTCAACGAACTGCGAATCCCCTAACTTTGGAGAGCACAATGAAAAAACTGATTACCGCCCTGATGCTCGGAGCGTGCGTATCGATGGCTTCGGCCTCGGCTCTGGCCGCGGATGCCAAGCTCGAGCCCATCACCTACCTGCTGCCGGCGCCCAAGACGCTGCCCGCCTTCGCGCCGTGGCTCATCGCCCAGGAAGAAGGCTACTTCAAGGATGCCGGCCTGGACGTCACCTTCGTGACCGGCAAGGGCGGTGTGGATGTGGCCAAGCAGGTTGGCGCGGGCAATGCGCCGATCGGCGGCGCCATCGGTGACACTCCCGTCATCGTTCGCGCCAACGGCATTCCCGTGAAATCGGTCGCGCTGCTGGGCGCGGGCTCGCTGACGCTTATCGCCTCCCACGATAAAGACCCCATCGACAAGCCTGCGCAGCTCAAGGGCAAGACCATTACCGTCATGGCGTATACCGATACGACGTATTATTCCTTGCTGGGCACTATGAAGAAAGCCGGATTGACGCGCAATGACGCCGACATCCAGGCAGCGGGCCCGGCAGGTGTATGGCAGTTGTTTGCCGCGGGCAAGGCTCAAGCCATGGCCGGCGTACCGGAATGGGTGGTCAGTGCCCGTAATGGCGGCGCCAAGGTGCACATCATGGATCCGGCCCAGGGCTTCGACAGCATGGCGCAGGCCATTCTGGCTTCGGACGAGCTCATCAAGCAGAATCCTCAGCTCATCCAGAAAATCGTCTCTGCAACGCTCAAAGGCATGGCTTTGATCATGAAGGATCCCGATGCCGCCGTCGCCGCCTACGTCAAGGCCGTGCCGTCGCACAAAGGACAGGAAGCCACCATCAGGCAGGTCTTCGATCTGTACAACAAGTACGTGTATGCCAACCAGAAGGTATTGGGCGAGATGAACGCCGATCGCCTTTCCAAGGTTCAGGATTTCTACGTGTCGGAAGGCATCGTCAGCAAGGCGGCTCCGCTTGACGAACTGTACACGAACCAATTCGTCGGAACTGGAAAATAAATGAGTGTGGATTCGTCCACTGTTGAGCTTGGCCTTGCCGACGGAGCGTCTTCCGCCGGCAAGGCGGCGCAACAAAAATCAAGCTCGACCCAAGCAGGAGAACCCAGCGTGTCTAAACATCAATTCGTTACCGCGGTAAGCAGCGTTGCCGTCCTAATCGTGTTTCTGGCGGCATGGCAGTGGCTGCCGGGCTGGTTCGGCACGCCGGAATTCATACTGCCCAAATTCACGACCACCGTGCACGAGGCCGTGCATATGTGGCAAAACGGCGGCTTCATGGAGCACTTCTGGATCACCGCCCTGGAGGTCATCGTCGGTTTCGCGCTGGGCGCACTGATGGGCCTGTTCGTGGGCGTGCTGCTGGGCCTGTCGCCCACCGCCGAGTCCGTGCTTTCGCCCTACATCCTGGCTTTGCAGATCGCGCCCAAGGTGGCGTTCGCACCTCTGTTCGTCATGTGGCTGGGCTACACGGTCTATCCCAAGATCCTGGTCGCCATCCTCATCGTGTTCTTCCCCATCATGATCAACGTGCTGTCCGCGATCCGCACCGTGGATCCCGACATGGTCAACCTGGTGCGCACGCTCAATGCCTCGCGCTGGCAAATCTTCAGGCTGGTCGAGTTCCCCTCGTCGCTGCCTGCGCTGTTTTCGGGATTGCGCATCGGCGCGACCCTGGCGGTGGTCGGCGTGACCGTCGGCGAATTGGTCGGCGGCAACATGGGCCTGGGCTTCCTGCTGGTCGATGCCGAAGGGCAGGGCAATACAGCGGGCGTGTTCGTCGCCATCATCGGCCTGACCGTCATCGGCATCGTGGCTTATGCAGCCGTAGTCTGGGCCGAGCGCCGCTGCCTGCATTACATCCCCCGCGCCACGACCACAACCATTTAACGAGAAGGTAGTTCATGAGCTCAACGGCTACATCGTCCACGTCCGGGATCCTGCAGGGTCGCAAGGTGCTGGTTACCGGCGCATCGCGCGGGCTGGGCCTGGAATTCGCAACCCGCATCGTGCAGGCAGGCGGCCAGGTCGTCCTGGCGGACATCCTCGAAGATCAGGTCGAGCAGGCGGCGGCGCAGTTGGCCGGGCAGGGCTTTGTCGCCCATGCCCTGGCGTTCGACCAGGGCGATCCCGATTCCGTCGTCCGGTGCGCCGAGCGCGCGGCCTCCTTGCTGGGCGGGCTCGACGGCCTGGTCAACAACGCGGCCATGACTCACTCGGGCGGCAAATCGATGGAGCAGCTCGATATCGATGTCTGGGACCAGGTCATGCGCATCAATGTGCGTGGCAACTGGCTCATGAGCCGGGCCTGCCTGGCCGCGCTGCGGGCGTCGGGCCGCGGCAGCATCGTCAACCTGGCTTCCGACACGCCCATGTGGGGCGCGCCCAACCTGCTGGCCTACGTGGCCAGCAAGGGAGCCATCATGTCCATGACCCGATCCATGGCGCGCGAGCTGGGCGGCGACAACATCACCGTCAATGCGGTTGCGCCGGGCCTTACCCTGGTCGAGGCCACCGAATACGTGCCGAAAGAAAGGCACGACCTGTACGAAAACCAGCGCGCCCTCAAGCGGGCCCAGCATCCCGACGATGTCAGCGGCGCCGTCACGTTTTTATTGTCCGGTCTTTCACGTTTCGTGACAGGCCAAGTGTTGGCCGTCAACGGCGGCTTTGTCATGCATTAATCTTTATAGGTGATTCTAATGAGCGAGCAAGCAGTCAGCGAAAAACCTTCCTGGGAACAACCAGAAGGCGCAAGCTTCAACGAGTGGATGGAAACCCGTGTCGCGCGCTATTCCACGCGCAAGTACGATTGGGACGCGCTCAAATTCCAGGCCGATTTCGACCCTAAATACCGCCGCGCGCAAATGCGCTACATCGGCACGGGCGCGACCGGCGTGGCCAGCGACGTCAACACGGTGCCCTCCGAGCATTTCACGTTCTCGACCATGGTCATCCCGGCCGGCGGCGTAGGTCCTTCGCACATCCACTACGACGTCGAGGAAGTCTTCTTCGTCATCCGCGGCAAGATGAAGCTGATCCTCGAAAAAGACGGTCAGCGCTACGAAACCATCCTGTCCGATCGCGACCTGGTTTCCGTGCCTCCCGGCGTCTACCGCGAAGAAATCAACATCGGCGAGGAAGACGCCCTGATGTGTGTGCTTCTGGGCGCCAAAAAGCCGCAGATCCCCACGTATCCGCCCGAGCACCCCTTGTCCAAGATCAAGCGCTGACATGAACCGAGCCGCAACAGCAGCCTCTGAAAATGCCTGCGCCGGCGAAGGGCCTGTGTTCGAAGAGCACAGGCTCGAAGCCGGGCACGGCATCATCAGCTACCGCGAGTGCGGCCACGGCCCGCAAACGGTGGTGCTGCTGCACGGCATCAGCTCGGGCGCGGCATCCTGGTCGCAGTGCGCCGGCATACTGGGCCGGCATGCGCGCGTCATAGCCTGGAATGCGCCGGGCTACGCCGATTCTTCGCCTCTGCCGATGCCGGTACCCTCGGCCCTGGATTACGCCAGGCAACTGGCGGCCTTGCTGGCCGGCCTGAACGTCGAAAGCTGCCTGCTGGTGGGGCATTCGCTGGGCGCCCTGATGGCCGCCGCCTACGGCAGCGCCACGGGGCATCTGGCGTCACGCATTGTGCTGATGAGCCCGGCGCTGGGCTATCAGTCCGAAGAAAAAAAACCGCTTGCCGATTCGGTTCGCGCCAAGCGGTTTCAAGCGCTGGAACAAGACGGCCTGGAAGCCATCGCGAAGCGGCTGCCCGACAGGCTGCTGACCGCTTCCGCCAGCCCCGCCCAGCGCGCAAGCGTCACGCAGAACGCCTTGCGCCTGAATCCTGCCGGTTATCGGCAGGCCGTTGAAATGCTGTGCTCCGAGGACATCGAACGCTATGTTCTGGATGCCGGGAGCGCACAGGTGTTTTGCGGCGACCGCGATGTCGTGACGACTCCTGAGCAATCGGCGGCGTTCGCGCAGCGCGCCGGGCTGCCGTTCGCGCTTATCGAAAATGCCGGCCATGCTTGCTATGTGGAGCAGCCGGCCGTAGTCGCCAATCTATTAAGCGGCCTGCTGGCCCGCCTGGGCAGCGAGGCGGGCTAACGCCATGGATAACGTCCTTAAAATCGATACGTCGGATAAATACATCGTGCCGGGCCTGGATCGGGGCCTGCGCATTCTGTGTGAATTCAGCCGGCGCGAGCCGGTGCTGTCTTCGCCCGAGCTGGCACGGCGCCTGGGGATTCCGCGCTCCACCGTGTTCCGGCTTCTGACCACGCTCGAGCGGCTGGGTTTTGTCGAGCGCGATGCAGGCGGGCGCGACTATTGCCTGGGCCTGGGCGTTCTGCGCCTGGGGTTCGAGTGTCTGGCTTCCAAAGAGCTTGCCGAGCTCGGCAAGCCCATACTCGAGAAACTGCGCGACGAAATCAACTACACCTGCAACCTGGTGGTGCGCGACGGCCGTTCCGTGGTGTACGTGGTGCGTTCCGTGGTGTCGTCGCCTTATTCCAATACCGTGCAGTTGGGCACACGCCTGCCCGCCCACGCCACGCTGCTGGGTCGGGTGTTGCTGAGCGACCTGTCGTTTGCCCAGCTGCAAGAGCTTTACCCCGAAGAACAATTGCAGGCCGCCACGGCCAAGACTCCCGCCACCGTCGCCGAATTGTACCGGCGCATCCAGGCCGACAAGGCCTCGGAGTGCGTGTGGGAATCGGCCTATTTCGAGCCCAGCATCGCAACCCTGGCCGTGCCGGTCAGGGGCGGCGAGAGCGGGGCGGTGGTCAGCGCGCTGGGCATCACTTTGCCCAGTTCGCACGCCGGCGACAGCAGCCTGGTCGCCAGGCTTTCGAAAATCGCCTGCGCGGCGGCCGGCGAGCTGTCCCAGCTGCTGGATCACGTCGTGGCGCTGCCCAGTCCGGATATTTCACGAATGCACGAGAGGAAACAATGATAGACCTTAATGGAAAGGTAGCCGTGGTCACGGGGGGATCCTCCGGCATCGGCCTGGCTACGGTGCGGCTGTTGCTGCAGCAGGGCGCCGCCGTGGCGTTCTGCGGGCGCGACGCCGCCAAGCTGCAGGCCGCCCAGGCGCAATTGCAGGGCGAATTTCCGCAAGCCAGCCTGTATGCGCAGGTTTGCGACGTGCTGCGCGCCGAAGACGTGCAGAGGTTCGCGCTGGCGGTGCGCCAGGAGCTGGGCGTGGTTTCCATGCTCATCAACAACGCGGGGCAAGGCCGGGTTTCCACGTTCGCTGACACCACCGACGCCGAATGGGAAGCCGAGCTCAAGCTCAAGTTCTTTTCGATCATCAATCCTACGCGCGCCTTTTTGCCCGATCTGGAGCAAAGCCCCGACGCGGCCATCGTCTGTGTCAATTCCCTGCTGGCCGCCCAGCCCGAGCCGCATATGGTGGCTACGTCGGCCGCGCGCGCCGGCATCAAGAACCTGGTGAGGTCGATGGCTACCGAATTCAGCGCCAAAGGCGTGCGCGTCAACGGAATTCTCATCGGCCTGGTCGATTCCGGCCAATGGCGCCGCCGCTACGAGGCGCGCGAAGAGCGCCACCAGAGCTGGGAAGAATGGTCGTCCAATCTGGCGCAGCGTAAAAAGATTCAGCTGGGGCGCCTCGGCCGCCCCGAAGAGGCCGCTACGGCCATCGTATTTCTAGCATCCCCGTTGTCGTCCTATACCACGGGCAGCCATATTGATGTTTCCGGAGGAGTATCCCGCCATGCATGACAAGAACGTTGAAGTAACAGTTGGCGCGGCCATAGCCGCATTCCTGGAAAATTGCGGCGTGCGTACTGCGTTCGGCGTGATTTCCATCCATAACATGCCCATACTCGACGCGTTCGGCGAACGCGGCGTGGTGCGCTTCGTGCCCGCGCGGGGCGAAGCAGGCGGCGCCAATATGGCCGATTCCTATGCGCGCACCACCGGCAAGCTGGGCGTTTGCCTGACCAGCACCGGAACCGCGGCGGGCAACGCCTCCGGCGCCATGGTCGAGGCCTTGACGGCCGGCACGCCCTTGCTGCACATCACCGGCCAGATCGAAAGCCAGTATCTCGACCAAGGCATGTCCTACATTCACGAAGCCCCCGACCAACTGACGATGCTGCACGCCGTTTCCAAGGCGGCCTTCCGCGTGCGCAGCGCCGAAACCGCCATCAGCACCATCAAGCATGCCGTGCAGATCGCGCTGACGGCGCCCACCGGCCCGGTCAGCGTGGAGATCCCCATCGACATCCAGGCCGCGCTTATCGCCATGCCCGACGACCTGGCTCCCCTGGAAGTGCCTGTCTATCAACCGTCGGCCGCGGCGCTGGACCGCCTGGCAGAGCGCCTGTCCAAGGCCCGCCGCCCCATGCTGTGGCTGGGCGGCGGCGCCCGCCATGCCGGCGATGCCGTGCGCCGCCTCATGAAAATGGGCTTTGGCGTGGTCACCAGCACCCAGGGGCGCGGCATTGTGCCCGAAACCGATCCCCAAACCCTGGGTGCCTTCAATCTGCACAAGCCGGTCGAAGCCTTCTACCAGACTTGCGACGCCATGCTGGTGGTCGGTTCCCGCCTACGCGGCAACGAAACACTCAAGTACCAGCTCAAACTGCCCCGTCCGCTGTATCGCGTCGATGTCGATCCAGGCAATGAAGGGCGTTGCTACGAAACCCAAAGCTTCGTCCAGGGCGATTCGCGCCTGGTGCTGGAAGGCCTGGCCGACAGGCTGGAAGGCAAGATGTCGGTGGACGGCAAGTTCCTGGGCGATCTGCAGGCGGCGCGCAAGGCGGCCGTGGACAGCCTGGTCGACGGGCTTGGCCCTTACTCGGCCCTGGTCAGCGCACTGCAGGCCGCGGTGGGCGAGAACTTCAACTGGGTGCGCGACGTCACCGTGTCCAACAGCACCTGGGGCAATCGCTACCTCTACCTGTCCCAGCCCCTTTCGGGCGTGCATGCCCTGGGCGGCGGCATCGGCCAGGGTTTGGCCATGGGCATCGGCGCGGCCGTGGGCGCCGCCCAGAACGCGCCCGGCAAGAAAACCTTCTGCCTGGCCGGCGACGGCGGCTTCATTCTGAACCTGGGCGAAATGGCCACGGCGGTTCAGGAAGAGGCCGATATGGTCATCGTGCTGATGAACGACAAAGGCTACGGCGTAATCAAGAACATCCAGGATGCCCAGTACGGCGGCCGCCGCCACTATGTCGAACTGCATACGCCGGACTACGCGCAACTGTGCCAGTCGCTGGGCATGCGCCACACCCGGGTATCCAGCCTGGATCAGATCGAAGACGCCCTGAAGCAGGCCGTGGCGCAGAAAGGGCCGTTCATGCTCGAGGTCGACATGCTGTCCATCGGCAAGTTCAAGACGGCTTTCGCCGGCCCTCCGGTCAACAAGCCCGAACCCGCAACGCTCGAATCGTCATAAGGGGCTGTTCATGCTGCAACAACGTATTGCCCTGGTCGGTTTCGGCGCGATAGGGCACGCCATCTTCGATATGCTCAAGCACGAACCGCGGCTGAGCATCGGGCAGATCATCGTTTCCGAGGAAAACCGCGACGCGGTGCAGGCCGAGCTCGAGGGCCTGGCCGCCGGAGCCCCGGTGGCGGCGCTGTCGGCCGTTCCCACCGAAGGCGCCGGCAGGCCCGACCTGCTTGTCGAGTGCGCAGGGCATAGCGCCATCCAGGAGCATGTATTGCCGGCCCTGGCGGCGGGCATTCCCTGCCTGGTCGTGTCGATAGGCGCGCTGTCGGCGCCGGGACTGGCCGAACAGCTCGAAGCCGCTGCCGACAAGGGGCGCACCCAGGTGCACCTGCTGTCGGGCGCCATAGGCGGCATCGACGCGCTGGCCGCCGCCAAGGTGGCGGGGCTGTCGTCGGTAGTCTACACGGGCCGCAAGCCGCCCCTGGGCTGGCTGGGCACGCCCGCCGAAGAAACCCTGGACTTGAAGAACCTCAAGGAAAGCACCATGTTCTTCTCGGGCTCGGCCCGTGAAGCGGCGCGGCTGTTTCCCAAGAACGCCAATGTGGCGGCCACGCTGTCGCTGGCCGGCATCGGCCTGGACAACACACGGGTCGAGCTTTATGCCGATCCGGGCGTCACCGAAAACATTCACTACTACGAGGCGCGGGGCGCTTTCGGCTTCATGGCGGTCACCGTCAAGAACCAGCCTTTGCCCAGCAACCCCAAAACGTCGGCACTGACGGTATACAGCGTGGTACGCGCGCTGCAGAACCGTGTTCTGCCGGTCGCCATCTAAGGCGTAAAGGACACATCATGAACACCACACAACCCTGGCCGATTTGCATTGCGGGCGACTGGCGCCTGGGCGGCGGCGCGCAATACACCACCTGCTATCCTGCCACCGGCGAGGTCGTGGGCACGCTCAACGCCGCCAGCGCCGAAGACGTCGAAGAAGCCATCCAGGGCGCGCACAAGGCCTTCCTGGAAAGCGGCTGGGCGCAGCGCAAGCCGCAGGATCGCGCCTCGGTGCTGTACCGCATTGCCCACCTCATTCGTGAACAAGCCGAAGAGCTCGCTCAGCTGCAGCGCCGCGACAACGGCAAGCCCATTGCCGAAACGCGGGCGCTGGTGGCCAGCGCCGCCGGTACGTTCCAGTTCTTCGCCTCGGCCTGCGAAACCCTGGAAGAAACCATTACGCCGCCGCGCGGCGATTACATGTCCATGAGCGTCTACGAGGCCATGGGCGTGGTGGCCGCCATCACGCCCTGGAATTCCCCGATTGCCAGCGAAGCACAAAAAATCGCGCCGGCGTTGGCCGGCGGCAATGCCGTGGTGGTCAAGCCGGCCGAGATCACGCCTCTATTGGCCCTGGAACTGGCCCGCATCTGCGAGGCAGCCGGTCTGCCCAAGGGCCTGATCAGCGTGCTGCCCGGCAAGGGCTCGGTCATTGGCGACCTCATCACCCGCCATCCCCTGGTGCGGCGCGTATCGTTCACCGGCGGCACCTCGGTGGGCAAGCACATCGCCCAGATCGCGGCCGACAAGCTCATGCCGGTATCGCTGGAGCTGGGCGGCAAGTCGCCTACCATCGTCCTGGAAGACGCCGATCTGGACCATGCCGTGGCCGGCGTGTTGTACGGTATATTCAGTTCCTCGGGCGAATCGTGCATCGCGGGCTCGCGCCTGTTCGTGGCGCGTCCCTTGTACGAAGAGTTCATGAATCGCCTGGTCAAGGGCGCCGAGAAGCTGCGCGTGGGGGACCCCTCCGATCCGGCCACGCAAATGGGCCCGCTCATCAGCGAAAGCCATCGCGCCTCGGTCGAGCGCTACGTTAAAATAGGCCTGGACGAAGGCGGCGTATTGCGCACCGGCGGCGTGCGTCCCACCGGGCCGCTCTACGACAAAGGCAGCTATTTCCTGCCTACCATCATAGAAGGCCTCAAGAACACCGACACCATCTGCCAGGAAGAGATTTTCGGGCCGGTGCTGGTGGCCATGCCTTTCGACGACATCGACGACCTCATCGCCCAGGCCAACGACAGCGTGTATGCTCTGGCCGCCGGCATCTGGACGCGCGACTACAAGAAGGCCTGGCACTTGGCCAAGGTGCTCAAGGCCGGCAACGTGTGGATAAACACCTACAAGCAGTTTTCCATTTCCACGCCTTTCGGCGGCTGGCGCGACAGCGGGCTAGGCCGCGAGAAGGGCCGGCAGGGCATCTTGCAGTACATGGAACAGAAAGCCGTTTACTGGGGCATGAACGAAGCGCCTTTGCCCTGGGCCTCATAGGCGGCCTTGTGCCGAACCCGCCGCAACGGCCATGCCGTTGCGGTTTTCTTTCAATCACAAATTCAATCAAATCCATATTTCATCCGGTTTCTATCGGCTGATCATCTCTCAGGTTTGCGTGGCCATTTGCGGTATCGTGCTTACGGTACGCCTGTCCTCGCGGCGAGAGCAACTATTGCGTCCGCAGCCATCCGCCGCGGCATCCGAGTTTCAAAATACGGCTACAAGGGGAACACAATGAGCGTATTGGGTATCGACGAAATCACATACGGCGCCGACGATTTCGAGCAATGCAAGAAGTTTTTCCTGGATTGGGGCCTGGAACTCCGCTCCGAAAGCGACGGCAAGCAGGTTTATGCCACGCTTAATGGCTGTCTAGTCAACCTGGTCAAGCAGGATGCGCCCGGCCTGCCGGCTCCTATCGAACAGGGGCCCACGTTGCGCGAAGTCGTGTGGGGCGTTGACAGCCAGCAAGCGCTGGACGCGCTGGCCGAAGGCGCGCAGGACCTGCCCGGCTACCGCTATGCCGACGGTCGTCTGCACTGTGTGGATCCCATCGGGCTTTCCGTGGTCTTCCAGGTTACGCGCAAGAAGCCGCTGGATCTGGAATGCGGCCAAATGAACACCTGGGCCGAAAAGCCGCGCATCAACGCGCGCAGTCCCATTTACGAACGCGCCCAGCCCATCGAGGTGGGCCATGTGGTGTTCTTCGTCAAGGACGTCAAGACCACCGAGGCTTTCTACGTGGATAACTTCGGCTTCGTGCCGTCCGACCGCTATCCGGGCCGGGGCGTGTTCCTGCGCTGCGACGCCGACGGCGGCCATCACGATCTGTTCCTGCTGCAAACGCCCGATGCCAAGCTTGGCCTGAACCACGTGGCCTTTGCCGTGCGCGACATCCACGAAGTGTTCGGCGGCGGCCTGCACATCGACCGCTGCGGCTGGAAAACCCAGCTCGGCCCAGGCCGGCACCCGATCTCCTCCGCGTATTTCTGGTACTTCCAGAATCCAGCCGGCGGCCTCATCGAGTACTACGCCGACGAAGACCAGCTCAACGAGGAATGGGTGGCACGCGAATTCGAACCCGCTCCTACGCGCTTTGCGGAATGGGCGGTGGACGGCGGCCTGGATGGCAACACTCGCCGCCAGAAAAACGCCAAGGCCCCCGAAGGCAAGTTCCTGACCGACCGCAAGTAAACCATTCCGGCGCCGCCCCGCGCCCCAAAACCCGAAAAGCCGCGCTTTACCTCCGTAAAGTGCGGCTTTTTCGCATGGTTGTTTGCATTCACCAGGTAGCCTCAGTGAATCCTATTTCGGTCAATATCCCTGGATGAAATGCCGCTAAATGGAGTCTCAGGGGCAGCGTGTGCCGAAATAGCGCTTTTCCGGCGCAGGCGTATATACATAGTTGATACATCTAATCGGGCATGTTAATGTATCTACATTGTAGATACGCCAACTGTGGAGGGCAGTATGCAAACGGTTATCAAAAAATGGGGTAACAGCGCGTCGGTTCGTATTCCGGCTGTTGTGCTGGAGGCTGCCAGGTTGCAAGTGGATGTGGCGGTGGATGTGCGCGAAGAGGACGGACGGATCATCATCGAAGCAGTGAGTCCGGAAAAATACAATCTGGATGCCTTGATCGCGGGCATTACGTCCACCAATTTGCACGAGGAAACGGATTTTGGCCATGCCGTCGGCAATGAGGCCTTCTGATGGCTCGACCCGAAAAGCCCTATGTACCCGATGCTGGACATATTGTCTGGTTGCAGTTCAATCCGCAAGCCGGGCATGAGCAGGCCGGCCATAGGCCAGCCGTCGTGCTGAGTCCGGCCAGCTATAACGGACGCACAAGCTTGATGTTGTGCTGCCCGATGACAACTCAGATCAAAGGTTATCCCTTCGAGGTACAGATATCAGGCAAGCTACCCAGCGCGGTTCTGGCTGATCAGATCAAAAGTCTGGACTGGCAAGTTCGCCAGGCAATCTATAAAGGAACCATCACTCAGGCCGAACTGAAAGAAATACGCCGCAAAGCCGTCGCGCTTGTGGGCGAGGCTATTTAGCATGCGATAAGCCTGCCGCGTCTCGGGCCTGCTTCATGATAGCGTCTGAGACCCATTGATTCAGGCTTTCGCCGCAGGCTGCCGCTGCAATGGCTGCCGTCTCGTGGATTTCGGGTGCAACGCGCAGCAGGAATTTGCCTGAAAAATTCTTGCGGGGCTCGATACCCCGTCTCGTGCATTCTTGAAGATATACGCTCAAGGACAATTGTCCTTCCCGCTGCAATCCAGCAACATCCGCTGCATAAAAATCAGCACCGCCATTCAAATCAAGAAATTCTCCGCGGAACATGCCAATATCGGGATCATAAGAAATAACGGCTTGATGACCATTGATGAGCATGATGTTTTTCATGGGTGTATCCCGTTTGCTTCCAGCCATTTGCGAATTGAGGTTATCGCGCCTTTATCCAGATCGGGGGACGGATGCGGCCTATGCATGACTTTGACCTGATCGAACAGGAAAACAGCCGTGCGTGAACCTTCGCGTTCGGTGATTTGCGCGCCAAGCTCTACGAAAAGAGCGATGACGTCGACCCATTTCACCCCCGCCGGTGTTGGATGAGAGAAGATGTGCCGTAATGTCTTTTCGTGCCTGGCTTTCATATTATTTTAGTATCATTTATTGGTATCGTAAAGAGGGTGTATAGCGCAAGAATTACGAGTAAAAGGCGGCAAACCAGCCGTTCCAAGATTATGGGGATGGGAGGAGCAATAAGGAGGGTAGTGGCTATACCTGATCTATCTCATGGTATAGATTCTGGCTGGAAGCAAAAGCTCGTGTGGCAACGAATGGCACAGAGTAATAATACGCACGAGTAGTAGTGCTTCAGATGTTGGCTGCTTCGCTGATTGTGGCGGGGTGGCGTGGATGGCGTGGATGGCGTGTGGATGGACTTGATGTCTGGCAGGGTTTTCCGAGGCCCCAAAATAAAAAAATCGGGTTAGGCACAAAGGCCAACCCGATAAACTCAAATCTACGGAAAAGAACGAATACTACGGTACTGCCTGCCCTTGCCGGGGGGAGGCCATGTTTATGGCATGGCTCCCGATCCGGTTAGAGCATTTCTAAGCTAGCTTAGAAGTTGTGGCGCAGGCCGACCATGACGGCGGTCTGGTTGCCGCCAGCGGTGGTGGGAGGAACAGTGGTGCCACCAGCAGCCGAGATGTTGCTGTCGCCCTTGTTCTTGATGTAACCGGCCGAAGCGTACATCGAAGTGCGCTTGGACAGGCTGTAGCGAACGCGAGCCACGTAGTACCAGGCGTTGGAGCTGTTGGCGGCGTTGTTGAACTTGAGGTAGTTCACGCTGCCGTCCAGGGTAACGGCCGGGGTGATGTTGTAGGCGCCGTTCAAGGACCACAGATCGCTGCGATCGCCAAGTGCCGCTCTGTAGCCACCCAGGTTGGTAGCGTCGGTCTTGCGGTTGATGTAGATCAAGCTGACCTTCAGGTCATTGAACTTGGCCCAGCCGTTCAGCATCCAGCGGCGATCTTTTTGGCCATCGGTCAAGCCTTGGTAGTTGGTACCGGCTTGATTGCCCGTGATGACGTCATAAGCACCGGCAACACCCCAGTTGGCGGCGTCGTAGCCCAGCATGGCGGAATAGGCCTTGCAAGCGTTTTGGTCGGTGTAGTCCACGCCGCAGTTGCCGGCAGCGGGGCCGCCAGATGTTTGGTTGTCGCGGCCCATGGCGTAAGCCAGACCAACCTTGATACCCGAGAAGTTGCCCATGTATGTAACGGCATTGTCCATACGGGTGTTGGGGATGTAGTTATCCAGCGTGCCCAGACCATAGGCGTTGGGGCCCATGAAGTCGGCGCGGAGCGAAGCGCGCATCAGCATGTTGTATTGACGGCCGAAAGCCACTTGGCCCCAGTCGCCATTCAGGCCGACGAAGGCTTGGCGACCGAACAGGCGGCCGCCCTGGCCCGAGGTGCCGGTACCGGGGTTGAAGCCGGATTCCAGAGTGAAGACAGCGCTGAGGTTGTCGCTGATTTTTTCAGTTCCGCGCAGACCCCAGTAGGAAGGCCAGGAGGAAGTGAGGTTGGTGAAGTGCACGGAGCTGTGCTTGCCGCCGGTGGAGTCGGGAATATTGTTGACGTATTCGATGGCGGTATCGACAACACCGTACAGGGTGACGCTGGTGTCGCTAGGAGCAGCGCTGGCCAGCAACGGGAAAGACATGGCTAGCCCGAGGGTTAGTGCTTTTAATTTCATTGGTTTCTTCTCCAACGTTGATGAAAAAAATCAGTTTTATATATTTGCTTGCAACCTGGCAGCACCGTGATGCATGCGCTGCCATTATTACAAGGGCACTACAAAATGTATATATTTGAGATTATTTACAACAAGGCGGTTTGACACTGTTGTGTGCGATACCGAAACGTTGCTAGATAAATCCCCAACCAGTTACTTGTGGCTACCGCTGATTCTTTGCGTAACTGCCCGTACTTAGTTAGAAATGAGTTTATAGACGGCAGTTATAGGGGACGATAAGGGTTATCCCGTTTTGGCGGGGTATGCGGCAAAAAAACAACAGCGCGTGTGTTTAAAAACAACATATCAAGCGTCCGGAGATACAAACTTGCCGTAATCAAGTGCCGATTGGCCCTTTGTCGGCTCAGGTTTTCACGCTAGTGTCACACAAGCGGGTTCTCGGGCGGCCTGACGCGGACCCGTCGGCGCGGTTGTGGTTTTCGTGCCACATGGCAGCCCGGCCGAAGGGGACGGGCATGCCGTATGGCCAGCGTCAGCGCCGCTTGGCCAGGGCGATCAGGCTCATGAGGGCCAGCACTGCGAACAGCATCAGACTCCATATGGAATACTCCACGCCCAGCACATGCACCCGGGCATCCATGCAGCTGGCGAAAATGCCGAACAGCCAGGGCAGATGGGCGTCCAGCCCGGAATGAACCATGAAGCGGTCGGCAAAGGTCTGGTCGCAAGAGAACATCTTGGCCGCTACGTTGTATTGGTACCAGGCGGCCATCATGCCGCCGATGCCCAGCGCGGCCGCGACCGCGCTGGCCAACTGGCGCAGGGCGGAAAAGCGCGCCAGCAGTACGCCCAGCCAGCACACCACGGCGATTGCCAGGTAAATCAGGCGCTGCAGCACGCACCAGGCGCAGGGCCGCAGGCCGAATACATGCTGCGAGACGAGCGCGACGGCGACGGCGGCGACGCAGAGCAGGGCGATGAGGTTCAGGAGGCGGGTAGAGGCGAGAGGCATATGGCGGCTTAGCGATGAAGGTGGCTGTTGCGGGTGATGGTCGATTGGTCTGTGCGGTCTGTGCGTTCACTCAATATGGATACCGCCATGCTGTTCTAAATACCGGTTTCGTCCAGCTTGGCCAGGACGGCGCGTTCGAACTGCAATTGGGTGCGGGGGTGTTCCAGCGCTTCGCCTTCCACGATGAAGACATCTTCGACCCGGTCGCCCAGGGTCATGATCTTGGCCATTTTGAGGTTGATGGCGTGCTGCTCGAAAACCTGGGCCAGACTATACAGCAATCCCGGGCGGTCGGACGCGGCGATGGCCAGGCGCCAGGAGCGGCCGTTTTCGTCCGGCTGCAGCTCGACGTTGGGCACGACGGGAAAAACGCGCGAGCGGCGCGACGCCTGGCTGCGTATATTGGCATAGCGGGGAGGCGAGGCTTCGGGCGGGGCGGGGCGGGCCAGATACTGGACCAGGTCGTGCTCGAGCAGCGAGGCCTGCGTACGGTAGTCCTTGTCGTGCGCCGGCAGCAGCACGATGAAGCTGTCCAGCGCCCAGCCGTGGCGGGTGGTATGGATACGCGCGTCCTGGATGCTTAACGAGCGCTGTCCCAGATAGCGGCAGATGGTCACGAACAGATCGTTGCGGTCGGGAACGTAGACCATGATCTGCAGGCCTTCGTTCTGGCCCAGGACGCGCGCCTTGACGACCGGCTCGGTGGTATTGACCCGGTAGTACAGGTGGCGGGTGTGCCAGGCGATTTCGGACGCCTCGTGGCGCAGGAAATACGCCACGTCCAGTTGCGACCAGAATGCATCCCGGCTTTCGTCGCGCAGGCCCAGGCGGCGTATTTCGGCGGCGGCCGCCGCCTTGCGCTGCGCCAGCACCGTGCCGGTGTCGGGCCTGGAGCCGCCCAGCGCCTCCAGGGCCAGGCGGTACAGATCTTCCAGCAGCTTGCCCTTCCAGGAGTTCCACACCTTGGGGCTGGTGCCGCGAATGTCGGCCACGGTCAGCAGGTATAGCGCGGTCAGCCTGCGCTCGCTCTGCACGATCTGGGCGAATTCGTGGATGACGGCCGGGTCGCTGAGATCGCGCTTCTGGGCGTATTGCGACATGGTCAGATGCTGGCGCACCAGGAACTCGACCAGGTCGGCGTCGGCGGGATCCATGTTGTGGTTCTTGCAGAAGCGGCGGGCGTCGCGCGCGCCAAGCTCCGAATGGTCGCCGCCGCGGCCTTTGGCAATATCATGGTAAAGCGCGGCGACATAAAGCACCCAGTGCCGGTCCATGTCGGCGACGAGCTGGCTGGCCAGGGGGAATTCCTGGGCGTGTTCGGGCATGGTGAAGCGGCGCAGATTGCGTATGACGCGCAATGTGTGCTGGTCTACCGTGTAGGCATGGAACAGATCGTGCTGCATTTGGCCCACGATCTTGCGGAACTCGGGCAGATAGCGCGGCAGGATGTTCAGCATGGTCATGCGCCGCAGGGCGTGGACGATGCCGCGCGGCTGCTGCAGTATCTGCATGAACAGATAGCGGTTGACCGGGTTCCGGCGGAACTGCGCGTCGATGAGCTTGCGGGCGTGCCACATGGCCCGCATGACGCGCGCCGACATGCCGGTCAGCGAGGGCCTTTCCTGCATGACCAGGAAGGCGCGCAGCAGCAGGGTAGGCTTGCGCTCGAAGGCGTCGTCGCGGGTGATGTCCAGGCGTCCGTGCACGACGCAGAAGTCGTCGTCGATGTTTTCGGCTTCGTCGTCGGGCCGCGGAAACAGCTTTTCCTCGACCGCCTGCATCAATATGGTATTGAGCTGGCTGACCACGCGCGCGGCCCAGTAGTAGCGCTGCATCAGCAGCTCGCTGGGCCGGCGGGTCCTGGTGGCTTCGAAGCCGTACAGCGCGGCCAGCGCGGGTTGCAGGTCGAACAGCAGGCGATCCTCGCGCCGCCCGGTAAGCAGGTGCAGCTCGATGCGCAGGCGCTTGAAGGCCAGCTCGGCGCGCCGCAGGGCACGGTATTCGGTGGCGGTCAGCAATTGCGTCTTGCCGATTTCACTCCAGGACCGGCCTATGCCGGCCGCCTGGCAAACCCACAGCAGCACCATCAGGTCGCGCAGCCCGCCCGGGGATTCCTTGCAGTTGGGTTCCAGCGCGTAGGGGGTTTCTCCCTGGCGGGTATGGCGCTGCTGCATCTCTGCGCGCTTGGCCTGGAAGAAGGTCTGGGCATCCTGCTGGGTATGCATGATGTCCGCCAGTTCCTGCAGTTGGAGCTTGTCGCCCGCCAGCCAGCGCACTTCCATCAGGGCGGTTTCAACCGTGATGTCGTTGGCGGCTTCGCGCCGGCAGTCGGCGATGGTGCGCACGCTGTGGCCCAGATCCAGCCCCAGGTCCCATAGTGCGGCAACCAGGGTTTCCAGCTTCTCGGCGTCGGCGGGAGAGGGTTCGTGCGGCAGCAGGATCAGGACGTCGATGTCCGAATAGGGATAGAGCTCGCCCCGGCCATAGCCGCCCACCGCCGCCAGGGTGGCGCCTTCGGGTAAAGGGTGGAGCCGGATGGCGTCGCGCAGCGCCTGGTCGGCGGCGCGCCGCAGCGCGGCCAGCAGGGCTTCGGGCCGCAGCTGCCGGCGATAGCTGTCTATGGCTTCCTGACGCCGCTGCTGGAATCGGGCTTTGAGCTCGGTTGCGGCGAGGGGCGCCTTGCGTTCAGCCAGTTCCAGCCCCAACGCGATCTCCTTGGCAGTGTGTTGGCGGCCCTAGGCTGCTGCGGCCTGGATGAATGCCGGAGCGGCAGGCATGCCCGGGGAAATGGTCAGCACTTCGTAGCCGGTGTCGGTAACCAGGATGCTGTGCTCCCACTGCGCCGACAGGCTGTGGTCGCGGGTGACGATGGTCCAGCCGTCGGCCAGTTGGCGGATTTCCTTGCGGCCGGCGTTGAGCATGGGTTCGATGGTAAAGATCATGCCGGGCTGCAGCTTGACGCCGGTGCCGGGCTTGCCGTAGTGCAGCACCTGGGGATCCTGGTGGAACTTGCGGCCCACGCCGTGGCCGCAGTATTCGCGCACGACGGAAAAGCCCTGGCCTTCGGCGTGCTTCTGGATGACGTGGCCGATGTCGCCCAGGGTTGCGCCCGGCCGTACCTTTTCGATGCCCATCCACATGCAGTCGTAGGTGGTCTGCACCAGGCGCTTGGCCAGGATGGAGGGTTCGCCGATGCAGTACATGCGGCTGGTGTCGCCGAACCAGCCGTCCTTGATGACGGTGACGTCGATGTTCATGATGTCGCCGTTCTTGAGGACCTTGTCGCCCGGGATGCCGTGGCAGATGACGTGGTTGATGGAGGTGCAGATGGAGGCCGGGAAAGGCGGGTAGCCTGGAGGGGCGTAGCCCACGGTGGCGGACTTGACGTTGAGCTCGTTGGTGATGAAGTCCATGCACAGCCGGTCGAGTTCGCCGGTGGTAATGCCGGCCTTGACGTGCGGTTCGAGGAAGTCCAGGGTTTGGGCCGCGGCCTGGCAGGCGGCGCGCATTTTGTCCAGGTCTGCGGGATCGGTGACGAGGTTGCTCATTTCGACTTGAATAGTATGGGATAAAGATAGTAGAATTATAGGCTTTCCTGAATTTCGGCAAGAAAATTTCGGCAAGAAACAAGAAAAGCCAAAAAACAGGAAAAGCCAAATCGCGCGCCAGCCACCTATAGGGTGTTCGGGGCGGGGCGTCACGTTGCTGGGTTCATTGTAAGCCCATCGTGCCGCCTTTTCCCGGATGCAGGCCTGGCGCAAGACCCAACCCTTGGAGAATACTATGTCTTTAATGCGTGAAATGCTGGAAGCCGGTGTGCACTTTGGCCACCAAACCCGTTACTGGAACCCCAAGATGTCGCAATACATCTTCGGCCAGCGCAACAAGATTCACATCGTCAACCTCGAGCAAACCGTTGCCAAATACCAGGAAGCCGCCAAGTTCGTGCGCCAGGTTGCCGCGCGCGGAGGCTCGGTCCTGTTCGTCGGCACCAAGCGCGCGGCGCGCGAGCTGGTCGCCCAGGAAGCCGCACGCTGCGGCATGCCTTACGTCGACAGCCGCTGGCTGGGCGGCATGATGACCAACTTCAAGACGGTCAAGAGCTCGGTCAAGCGCCTCAAGGAAATGGAAGCCCAGCAAGCCGAAGGCGCCACCGAAAGCATGAGCAAGAAAGAAGCGCTCATGTTCGAACGCGAACTGGCCAAGCTCAACAAGTCCATCGGCGGCATCAAAGACATGAACACTCTGCCTGACGCACTGTTCATCATCGATGTCGGCTATCACAAGATTGCGGTTGCCGAAGCCAACACGCTGGGCATCCCCGTCGTGGCCGTGGTCGATACCAACCACTCGCCCGATGGCGTCGAATACGTCATCCCCGGCAACGACGACTCGGCCAAGGCCATTGCGCTGTATGCGCGCGGCATGGCCGACGCCGTTCTGGAAGGCCGCGAGCAAAACCTTAACGGCCTGGTCGAAGAAATCGCCGAAGGCGGCGAAGAGTTCGTCGAGGTCGACGAAGAGCGCGGCGAGTAAGCGCATCAAGCCGGGCGCGCGCCCGGCCGCGGGTTGACGCGCCGCTGTTGCGGGCGCGCCTGCTCTGTTTAGCTTGCCCCAGCCCCGGCCCGACCGGGGCGTGTTTTACATACTGGAGAAAACTGTGGCTCAAATTACTGCTGCGATGGTCAAGGAACTGCGCGAAAAGACCGACGCGCCCATGATGGAATGCAAGAAAGCGCTTACCGAAGCCGACGGCGACATGGCTCGCGCTGAAGAACTGCTGCGCGTCAAGCTGGGCAACAAGGCCAGCAAGGCGGCCAGCCGCGTTACCGCCGAAGGTCTGGTCGGCCTGTACATCGCTGCCGACTCCCAGACGGGCGCCGTGGTCGAAGTCAATTGCGAAACCGACTTCGTGGCCAAGAACGACGATTTCGTCTCGTTCATCAATCAACTGGCCCAACTGATCGCCGAAAAGAACCCCGCCGACGTGGCTGCCCTGAACGAGCTGCCCTTCGGTGAAGGCACCGTCGAAACGACGCGCTCCGCCCTGGTCGGCAAGATCGGCGAAAACATCGCCGTGCGCCGCTTCGAGCGCATGCAAACCGCCAACAAGCTTGCCAGCTACGTGCACGGCGGGCGCATCGGCGTGCTGGTCGAGTTCAGCGGTCCCGACGAAATCGGCAAGGACCTGGCCATGCATATCGCCGCCACCAAGCCGCGCGCCATCGACGCCGCGGGCGTGGATGCCGCCGCCATCGCCACCGAGCGTTCCGTGGCCGAGCAAAAGGCCGCCGAATCCGGCAAGCCCGCCGAGATCGTCGCCAAGATGGTCGAAGGCTCCGTGCAGAAGTTCCTGAAGGAAGTCACGTTGCTGTCCCAGCCTTTCGTCAAGAACGACAAGCAAAGCGTTGAACAGATGCTCAAGGAAAAGGGCGCCGCCATTCAGCGTTTCGCGCTGTATGTCGTGGGTGAAGGCATCGAGAAGAAGTCCGAAGACTTCGCCGCCGAAGTGGCCGCCGCAGCCGCCGGCAACGCCTAAAACCTCGTTTCGGGCAAAATACAGGGCCGGGTGGGCAGTGCGCTCAACCCGGCCTTGGCTTACACTTTCGTTGGTTTATCACTCGGGATGCTATCCATGACCTCCAGATCGTACAAACGCGTTCTTCTTAAGCTTTCCGGCGAAGCGCTGATGGGCGAAGACGCATTTGGGATCAACCGTTCCACAATTCTACGCATGACCGAAGACATCGCGGAAGTCTCTGCGCAAGGTGTCGAGCTGGCTATCGTGATCGGCGGCGGCAATATTTTCCGGGGCGTGGCGCCGGGCGCCCAGGGCATGGACCGCGCCACGGCCGATTACATGGGCATGATGGCCACCATCATGAACGCGCTGGCCCTGCAGGACGCTCTAAAGCATCGCGGCGTCGATACCCGGGTGCAGTCGGCCCTGAACATCGATCAGGTCGTCGAGCCCTATATCCGGCCCAAGGCGCTGCGCTACCTCGAAGAGGGCAAGGTCGTGGTGTTCGCGGCGGGCACCGGCAACCCGTTCTTCACGACGGATACGGCGGCCGCCTTGCGCGGGGCCGAAATCGGCGCCGAAATCGTGCTCAAGGCCACCAAGGTCGACGGCATCTACAGCGCGGATCCCAACAAGGATCCCTCCGCCACCCGTTACGCTCGCATCAGTTTCGACGAGGCCATCGTGCGGCGCCTCGAAGTCATGGACGCCACGGCGTTTGCGCTGTGCCGCGACCAGAAATTGCCGATCAAGGTGTTTTCCATCAACAAGCCCGGCGCGCTCAAGCGCGTGGTGTCGGGCGAAGACGAAGGCACCCTGGTCCACGTTTGATAAAGGAATAACAATGAGTCTTTCAGAGGTCAAGAAATCCGCTGAAGAGCGCATGGCGAAAAGCATCGACGCGCTCAAGACCAATCTGGCCAAAATCCGTACCGGCCGCGCCCATGGCGGCATCCTCGATCACGTGCTGGTCGAGTACTATGGTTCGCCCGTGCCCGTAGGGCAGGTCGCCAACGTCAACGTCGTCGACGCGCGCACGCTCAGCGTGCAGCCCTACGAAAAGAACATGGTGGGTCCGGTCGAAAAGGCGATCCGCGATTCCGACCTGGGCCTGAACCCAGTTTCCATGGGCGACAACATTCGCGTCCCCATGCCTGCCCTTACCGAAGAGCGCCGCCGCGATCTCACCAAGGTGGTGCGCAGCGAGGGCGAGGACACCAAAGTGGCGGTACGCAACCTGCGCCGGGACGCCAACGACGCGCTTAAAAAACTGGTCAAGGACAAGGAAATTTCCGAGGACGACGAGCGCCGCGCCCAGGACGACGTGCAAAAGCTCACCGACAAAAGCGTGCTCGAAATCGACAAGCTGGTGGCCCAGAAAGAAGCCGAGATCATGACGGTATAGGCCACGCGCCCGTTCCGACACCACTGCTATGGCCACTTCAACCAGCTCGACCCTAGGCATCCCCCAAAGCGCCGACGTGCCCAGGCACCTCGCCGTCATCATGGACGGCAACGGACGCTGGGCGACCAAGCGCTTCCTGCCGCGCGCGGCAGGGCACGCCCGGGGCGTGCAGGCGGTGCGCCGGGTGGTCGAGGCCTGCGGCAAGCGGGGGGTTCAATACCTGACGCTGTTTGCCTTCAGTTCCGAAAACTGGCGCCGGCCCGAGGACGAGGTCTCGCTGCTCATGCGGCTGTTCGTCCAGACCCTTGAAAAAGAGGTCGACAAGCTCGACGAGCAGGGCGTGCGCCTGAGGGTCGTGGGCGATCTGTCGGCATTCGAGCCCAAGCTGCAGGACCTCATCCGAGCCGCCGAACAGCGCACCGAGCGCAACAGCGCGCTCAACCTGACCATCGCCGCCAATTACGGCGGGCGCTGGGACATTCTGCAGGCCATGCGCAGCCTGCTCGCCGCCAATCCCGAGCTCGCCGCGACGCCCCAGAAGATCGACGAAAAGGCGCTCAGCGCTCACCTTTCCATGTCGTGGGCGCCCGAGCCCGACCTGTTCATCCGCACCGGCGGCGAACAGCGCGTCTCCAATTTTTTGATCTGGCAGCTTGCCTACACCGAGCTGTATTTCACCGACGGCTACTGGCCCGATTTCGGCGCCCGCGAAATCGACGAGGCCTTCGAGTGGTATCGTGGCCGCGAGCGCCGGTTCGGCCGCACCAGCGCCCAATTGGCCCAGTCCAAGCAATAACCACCAACGGAGCTTCCTATGCTGGCTCAGCGCGTCGTTACCGCGATTATCCTGCTTGCGGTGCTGCTCGGGGCGCTGCTTGCGCCGTCCCCGTGGCCTCTGGTGTTGTTGCTGACTCTGGCCGCCGCCTGCGCCTTGTGGGAGTGGCTGCGGCTTACCTGGCCCGGCAAATCCGTTGTGGGCCCGGCACTGGCGGGCCTGCTGTTTTTTGTGTTCGCGCTGGCGCTGGCCGTGCCGTGGCTGGACGAAACCTCGTCTTCGCTGGTGCTGAGCCTGTCCGGCTGGCTGGGAAGCTGGCTCGTGCCGGCCGTCGCGGCAGTCTGGGTGGTCGGCGCCACAGCCCTGGTCATGCGCGGTGACGCGCAGGGCCGCGCGGGCAGCACATGGCTCAGCCTGTTCGGGGTGCTGGCCGTTGTGGCGGCCTGGGTGGCCCTGGTTCAGCTTTATCTTGCGCAGGGCTCGTGGTTCCTGGTGTCGCTGCTGGCTCTTATCTGGTGCGCCGATATCGCTGCCTACTTCACCGGCAGGGCGTTTGGCCGCCGCAAGCTGGCGCCGCGCGTCAGCCCCGGCAAGACCTGGGAAGGCGCGGTGGGAGGCGTCGTGGCGGCCGTGGCGTGGGTGCTGGCCAGCGCCTGGTGGCCGGGCAGCTTCGGCGCCGTCCTGGCGGACCGCTGGCCCTGGTGGGCGGTTGCCGCCATCTCCGTTTTGCTGGCAGCGCTGTCGATCGTCGGCGATCTGTTCGAATCGCTGCTCAAGCGCCGGGCCGGCGTCAAAGACTCCAGCCAGCTGTTGCCCGGGCACGGCGGGGTGTACGATCGTATCGATGCCTTGCTGCCGGTGGCGCCGGTGGCCTTGCTGCTGTCCGGAATATTCATGTCATGAAGCATCAACGAATTTGCGTGCTGGGAGCCACCGGCTCCATCGGCGAAAACACACTGGACGTCATCGCCCGCCATCCTGAACGCATGTCGGTGTACGCGCTCAGCGCGTTCAGCCGCATCGAAAAACTGGCCGCGCAGGCGTGGGAGTCGGGTGCGCCGGTGGTGGTCGTGCCCGATGACGAAGCCGCCCGGCGTTTCGCCCAGGCCTGGCCCGCGGGACGGCCCGCGCCGGAGCTGCGGGTGGGGGCCAGGGCGCTGGAGCAGACTGCCGCCGATCCGGAAGTGACGACGGTCATGGCCGCCATCGTCGGCGCGGCTGGCCTGCCCGCGGCGCTGGCGGCGGCGCGCGCCGGCAAGCGCATATTGCTGGCCAACAAGGAAGCCCTGGTGGCGGCCGGCAGCCTGTTCATGCGCACGGTCCGCGAGAACGGCGCCGAGCTCCTGCCCATCGACAGCGAGCACAATGCCATTTTCCAATGCCTGCCCCAGACCGGGCGGGCCGAAGCCCTGGCGAAGCCCGCCAAAGGTGTGCGGCGCCTGCTGCTGACGGCCTCGGGCGGGCCGTTCCGCACGGTGGGTCTCGATACCTTGCCCAACGTTACCCCGGACCAGGCCTGCGCCCATCCCAACTGGCGCATGGGGCGAAAAATCTCGGTGGATTCGGCAACCATGCTCAACAAAGGCCTGGAAGTCATCGAGGCCCACTGGCTGTTCGCCATGCCCCTGCAGCGCATCCAGGTCGTCATCCACCCGCAAAGCATGGTGCATTCCATGGTCGAGTACGAAGACGGCTCCATCCTGGCCCAGCTCGGCCAGCCCGACATGCGCACGCCCATCGCCTATGGCCTGGGCTTTCCCGAAAGAATCGAAAGCGGCGTCGGCCTGCTGGGGCTGGCGGCCCTGGGCCGGCTCGATTTCGAAGAGCCCGACCTGCGGCGTTTTCCCTGTCTCAAGCTGTCGTTCGATGCGCTGGAGGCGGGGCAGCCCGCCTGCATCGCCTTGAACGCCGCCAACGAAATCGCGGTCGCCCGTTTCCTGGATGAACGCATCCGCTTCACCCAGATCGCCCGAGTCATCGAGGGCTGCCTCGACCGCCTGGTGGGCCAGGCCGTGCCGGAGCTCGCCTCGCTGGGCGACGTGCTCGATCTCGATGCGCGCGCGCGCCGCGTCGCCGAGGAGTTCTGCCAGGCCGCGCTCTGATCGTATCGGCCGGTTCGTGCCGTGGCTCGCGGTGCATGGCGGGGCCCCTGAATCCTTGACTGCGGACAGGGCGTTTTTCTTCGCCCGTGTCTCCGGTGCTAGTACAATATGCGGCGAGCATCCACCCGCCTGCTTGCGGGTTTTTGTCACAGGGTTTTATAGCGGCTGCGCGGGGCCGTGTCCGGGAGTTTCATGCTTTACACCTTGCTTGCCTTTGCGGTGGCCCTCGGGCTGCTCATCACGTTCCACGAACTGGGCCATTACTGGGTGGCCCGGCGATGTGGCGTCAAGGTTCTGCGTTTCTCGGTCGGCTTCGGCAAGGTCATTGCGCGCCGCGTCGACCGGCAGGGCACCGAATGGGCGCTTTCCGCCATCCCCCTGGGCGGTTACGTCAAGATGCTGGACGACCCCATGCCGGGGGCCAGCCAGGCCGAGGCGGCGCAGGCGTTCAACCGCAAAAGCGTAGGCCGCAGGTTCCTGATCGTCGCCGCCGGCCCCATCGCCAATTTCGTGCTGGCCGCCTTGCTTTACACCTTGCTCAATCTGGCCGGCACGCAAGAGCCGGCGGCCGTCATCGCCGCGCCGGCGCCCAGCACCGCGGCAGCCCAGGCGGGCTTCCAGCAAGGCGAACGCATCATCCGCATCGGCGGCACCGATATCCGCTCGTGGGGCGATGCCCGCTGGAACCTCCTGGATGCGCTGACATCGGGCGGCAAGGTGGCCGTGCAGGTCCAAGGGCCCGGCGGCGCGGTGCACACCCGAACCCTGGTGCTGCAAGCGGTGGCGCCCGAACCCGACGGGGCCGATCCCATGGCCAAGGCGGGCCTGGTCCTGGCTTCGCCTCGGCCGCGGGTCGAGCAAGTCGTCCCCGATGGCGCCGGCGCCCGGGCCGGCCTGACCGTGGGCGATGTCATCGTCGCGGCCGACACGCTGCAAAACCCCGGCGCCGGCGCCCTGGTCAAGGAAATCCAGGCGCACGCCGGCCAGCCCGTCGCGCTGACCGTCCTGCGCCAGGGGGCGCCCATTACGCTGACCGTGGTGCCGCAGGCCGAAATCTCGGGCAACGAAAAGGTGGGGCGCATTGGCGTCATGCTGGGCGCGGATTTTCCTATGGTAACGGTGCGTTACGGAATATTCGACAGCCTGTGGCGCGGCGTTTCCCGCACCTTCGAAACGGCATGGTTCTCTCTGAAAATGATGGGCCGCATGGCCACGGGCTCGGTTTCGGTGCGCAATATCAGCGGCCCGGTCACCATCGCGGACTACGCCGGGCAAACCGCCCGCATCGGCCTTGCCGCCTACATAGGCTTTTTGGCCTTGATCAGTGTTAGTATCGGAGTCTTGAATTTATTGCCCATTCCCATGCTCGACGGCGGCCATCTCATGTACTACGTTCTGGAAATCGCAAGGGGCAAACCCGTGCCGGAACAATGGCTCGAAACCGGCCAGCGGGTGGGGCTTGGCTTGTTGGCGGCACTCATGGGGCTTGCGTTCTTCAATGACTTCACCCGCCTTTTCAGTTAATGGCTTTCTGCCTTACAATCCCTCACCATTTGATCGACTAAGGATCCTCTAGGATGTCGCTGCGCCGGAAACTCCCTTTTTTGAAGCGTGCTTTGCCCATGGTTTTGGCGGCGCTGCTTGCGCCGGGCATCGCCAGCGCATTTTCTCCCTTCGTGGTGAAGGACATCCGTGTCGACGGCATCCAGCGTGTGGACGCCGGTACGGTGTTCAACTACTTGCCGGTCAAGGTGGGCGAGCAGTTCACCGACGCGCAGGCGGCCGAGGCCATCCAGCGCCTTTACGCCACGGGCTTTTTCAGCGACGTCAAGATCGACACGACCAACGACGTGCTGGTGGTCACCGTGAAAGAGCGTCCCACCATCGCCTCGGTCTCGTTCAACGGCATGCGCGCGTTCGACGCCACGGCGCTCAACAAATCCCTTAGCGGCGTGGGTTTCGGCCCGGGCCGGGTGTTCGACCAGGCCATGCTCGAACAGGCGGTGTTCCAGCTTAAACAGCAGTACTTGTCCAAGGGCAAGTACGGGGTCGAAATCAACCCCATCATTACGCCGCTGCCGCGCAACCGGGTCGGGGTCAGCTTCGACATCTTCGAAGGCGAAGTCTCCACCATCAAGCAAATCAACTTCGTGGGCAACAAGGCGTTCTCGCAAAGCACCCTCGAAGACGAGCTCGAGCTGACCACCTCGGGCATGATGACCTGGTATACGGGCACCGACAAATATTCGCGCGAAAAGCTCGAAGGCGATGTCGAGCGCATCCGCTCGTTCTACCTCGACCGCGGCTACCTCGAGTTCTCGTCCGAACCTCCCCAGGTGTCCATTTCGCCCGACCGCGAAAGCATCTACATTACCTTCACCATCCACGAAGGCCAGCCCTACAAGGTGCGCAGCGTCAAGCTGGCGGGCGACCTGCTGGGGCTGGACGATAAAATCCAGAAGCTCATCCAGGTCAAGGCCGGCGAAACCTTCTCGGCGGCGAAAAGCAACGCCACGGTCAAAGCCATCACCGATTACCTGGGCGGCCTGGGCTATGCGTTCGCCAACGTCAACCCCAACCCGGTGCTCGACCGTGAAAAGCACGAAACCGACCTGACCTTCTACGTGGATCCGGGCCGCCGGGTCTATGTGCGCCGCATCCAGATCGGCGGCAACACGCGTACGCGCGACCAGGTCGTGCGCCGCGAAATGCTGCAGAACGAATCGGCCTGGTACGATGCCGGCAGCATCAAGAAATCGCGCGACCGCATCGACCGCCTCGGCTACTTTACCGACGTCAACGTCACCACCGAGCCCGTGCCTGGCTCCAGCGACCAAATCGACGTCAACGTCGACGTCAAGGAAAAGCCCACCGGCCTCATCAACCTGGGCGTGGGCTACGGCTCCACCGACAAGGTCATCCTGTCGGCCGGCATCAGCCAGGACAACATCTTCGGCAGCGGCCAAAGCCTGTCGCTGCAGGTCAACACCAGCAAGACCAACCGCGCCGCGGTGCTGGCGCACACCGATCCGTACTGGACCAAAGACGGCATCAGCAAGACCACCTCGCTGTACTACCGCCGCACGACGCCTTACCAGACCAGCAGCGACGACCAGGGCGACTACCGCGTCACGGCCCTGGGCGGCGGGCTGAACTTCGGCGTGCCCATTTCCGAGTACGACCGCGTGTTCACGGGCGTCAGCTACGAGCACAACACCATCGACCTGTATACGCCGCCGCAGGCCTATACCGACTTCGTCAACGAATACGGACGCACTACCAACGCCGTCATCTTCAATGTGGGCTGGTCCAAGGACACCCGCGACAGCGCGCTGGCGCCCACCAAGGGCAGCTATACGCGTCTTTCGGGCGATATCTCCACCATGGATCTGCGCTACTACAAGCTCAGCGGGCAGCAGCAGTTCTTCGTGCCGCTGGGCCGCAATTTCACGCTGGCCCTGAACGGCACGGTCGATTGGGCGCGCTCGTACGGCGGCAAGCCTTTCCCCATCATCAAGAACGTCTACGGCGGCGGTATCGGATCGGTGCGCGGCTACGAAGGCGCTTCGCTGGGCCCGCGCGACACGGCCACCGGCGACTACCTGGGCGGCGCGCGGCGCATCGTCGGCACCGTGCAGCTGTATCTGCCTTTCCCCGGCACCTCGCGCGACAAGACCCTGCGCTGGTTCGTGTTCGGCGATATCGGCCAGGTCGCGGCCGGCAACGGCCTGAGCTGCATGGACGGCATCAACCATGCGGTCGTCGATCCTTGCGGCTGGCGCTATTCGGCCGGTATCGGCCTGTCGTGGCAGTCGCCCATGGGGCCGCTCGAGCTGTCCTTCGGCCGCGCGCTCAATGCCAAGGAAGGCGACGACAAGCAGGCGTTCCAGTTCCAGATCGGCACCGGTTTCTGATGTTGGGCATTTAGTGGCACAATAGCTTTTTTTATCTCTGCTTATTTGCAAGGTAGATTTTTCATGAAGTCTCAAATCGCATTAAAACTTTCAGCTTTAAGCCGTAGCGTCGCCCGTGGCAATCGTGCCGTGGTATTGGCTGCGGCGTTGGGGGCAATGTCTGTCGTGGCGGCTCCCGCCGTCCAGGCCCAGGCCACCAAAATCGGCTTCGTGAGCACAGAACGCATCCTGCGCGATTCCAAACCCGCCAAGGCTGCCCAAGCCAAGATCGAAGCCGAATTCAAGCGCCGCGACGAAGAACTTCAAACCCTGTCCAACAACTTGCGCGCCCAGGCCCAGAAGTTCGACAAAGACGCGCCCGTGCTGTCCGAGTCCGAACGCGTCAAGCGCCAGCGCAAGCTTGCCGACATGGATTCCGATTTGCAGCGCAAGCGCCGCGAATTCCAGGAAGACTTCAACCGCCGCCGCAACGAAGAGTTCTCGGGCATCGTCGAAAAGGCCGACGCGGCCATCAAGAAGATCGCCGAGCAGCAAGGCTACGACCTCATCATCCAGGACGCCGTCACGGTAAGCCCGCGGGTCGATATCACCGACCAAGTGATGAAAGCCCTGGGCGGCTAACTGCATATGCCGGTGTTGTTAGCGCCCGATCAGGCACCCACGCTGCAAGATTTGCTGCGGGATGCCAATACGGCGGGTCTGGACAACCGGCTTGTTACAGAGTCGAACGAGCCCGAACCCCGGATCCGGGGGCTGGGCTCTTTGCTTCTGGCGGGCCCGGATGAAATCAGTTTCTTGTCCAATCCCCGGCTGGCCGGCCAGTTGGCCCAGTGCCGGGCGGCCGCCGTCATCCTGACGCCCGAAGCGTATCAGCCCCTGCAAGGCCAGCCGGTCGCTTTCCGGGCGGTGCTGTGCAGCCAGCCGTATCTTATGTATGCCTTGCTGGCGCAGTGGTTCGACCAGCACCGGATCAACAGCCTCGAACCCGGCATCCATCCCAGCGCGGTCGTCTCCGCCGATGCCGAACTGGCGGCGGGCGTAAGCATAGGCCCGCATTGCGTCATCGAGGCCGGTGTGCGCATAGGCGAGGGTACGCGGCTTGGAGCCGGCTGCATCGTTGGCGCAAATTCCGTGCTCGGGCGCGATTGCCTGCTGCATGCCCGGGTCACGCTTTACCATGGCGTTTCCGTGGGCGACCGGGCCATCCTGCATAGCGGATGCGTCTTGGGAGCCGATGGCTTCGGCTTCGCCCCCGACCCGCGTCCGAACGGCGGCTGGGCTAAAATCGCCCAGTTGGGCGGTGTTGCCCTGGGCGACGACGTCGAGGTGGGCGCCAACACCACCATAGACCGGGGCGCGCTCGACGACACCTGCATCGGCAACGGGGTAAAGCTCGACAACCAGATCATGGTGGCCCACAACGTCCAGATAGGCGATCACACGGCAATCGCCGCGTGTGTGGGCATAGCGGGTTCGACCGCCATCGGCAAGCGCTGCACCATAGGCGGCGCGTCCATGATCTCCGGCCACCTGGTGCTGGGCGATGACGTCCACGTTTCGGGGGGAACCGCCATTACTTCGAATGTTGAAGCACCGGGCAGGTATACCGGCGTGTATCCGTATGCCGAGCACGTGCAATGGCAGCGCAACGCGGCAGTGATCTCGCAGCTGGCGCAGTTGCGCAAGCGGCTGAGGGCGCTCGAGCAGCCAAAAGACTAATTTGAAATCAATCATTGCACGCATAGGTGCTCGTAGGATATAGAACATGGAACTCGACATAAAAGAAATCATGGCGCGCCTGCCTCATCGCTATCCGATGCTGCTGGTGGATCGAGTCCTCGAAATGGTGCCCGGCAAAAGCATCGTGGCCCTGAAAAACGTATCAATGAACGAGCCTTTCTTCGAGGGGCACTTCCCGCATCATCCGGTCATGCCGGGCGTTCTCATCATCGAGGCCATGGCCCAGGCGGCCGCGCTGTTTTCGTTCGAAGGCAATCCCGAGGTCAATCCGGCCGACAAAAAAATCGCCTACTACCTGGTCGGCGTCGACGACGCGCGCTTCCGCCGCCCGGTGGTGCCGGGCGACCAGCTGCGCCTCGAAGTCACGGCCGACCGCATAAGCCGCAGCATCTGCAAGTACACGGGCACGGCCCTCGTCGATGGCAAAGAGGTGGCGGCCGCCAAATTAATGTGCGCGATTCGCGTCATGGAAGACTGATGCCAGGATCCATCCACGCCACGGCCATCGTGGCGCCCGGGGCCAAGCTGGCGGCGGGCGTAACGGTGGGCCCCTACAGCATCATCGGTGAAAACGTCAGCATCGGCGATGACACCGTGGTCGGGCCCCATTGCGTCATCGACGGCCATACCACTATAGGCCGCGGCAATACCTTCTACCGCTTTTGCTCCATCGGCGGCATGCCGCAGGACAAAAAATACGGCGGCGAGCCTACCCGCCTGGAAATCGGCGACGGCAACATGGTGCGCGAATACGTCACCATCAATACCGGCACCGCGCAGGACGTGGGCGTGACCCGGGTGCGCGACGACAACTGGATCATGGCCTATGTGCACATCGCCCACGATTGCCAGGTCGCCAGCCACACCGTCATTGCCAATAACGTGCAGCTGGCCGGCCATATCCATATCGACGACTACGCCATCATCGGCGGCTCCACCGCGGTTCATCAGTTCGTGCGCATTGGCGCCCACACCATGGTGGGCGGCACCAGCTCCATCCGGCAGGACATTCCGCCGTACGTCATCGGCGCCGGCGACCCCTTCCGGCCCGTTGGCATCAATTCCGAAGGCCTGGGCCGGCGCGGCTTCGATGCGGACGTCGTGGCCGCGCTCAAGGAAGCCTACAAGCTCATCTATCGCCGCAAGCTCACCGTCGAACAGGCCTGCCAGGAAATCATCACGCTGCAGGCTCAGCAGCCGGCCGCGCGCGATGCGCTGCAGGTCTACGTCGATTTCCTCGCCGCCTCGACCCGGGGTATTTCCCGGCCATGAGCCTGCGCATCGGCATGGTCGCCGGCGAGCCCTCGGGCGACCTGCTGGCGGCGCGGGTCATCAAGGGCATCGCCGAGCGCAGCGAAGCGGCCGGTTGCCAGGGGATAGGGGGGCCGGCCATGCAGGAGCAGGGCTTCCAGATCTGGCATCCCATGAACGCTCTGACGGTATTCGGCTATGTCGATGCGCTGAAAAGCCTGCCCAGGCTCGTCCATACCTATCTCGACGTAAAAAGGCGCTGGCTCCGCAATCCGCCCAACGTGTTCGTGGGCGTGGACGCCCCCGACTTCAATCTGCGGCTGGAACTGCAGCTACGGCAGGCCGGCATTCCCACCGTGCATTTCGTGGGCCCCTCCATCTGGGCCTGGCGCTACGAGCGCATCCACAAGATACGGGCGGCGGTGTCGCACATGCTGGTGCTGTTCCCTTTCGAGGAAGCCATCTACCAGAAGGAAGGCGTGCCGGTCACCTACGTAGGCCATCCTTTGGCGCAGGTCATCCCCATGCAGCCCGACCGCAAGGCGGTGCGGCGCCGGCTGGGGCTGGACGCCTCGGCGCGCATCCTGGCCCTGATGCCGGGCAGCCGCGCTTCGGAGATCAAGCTGCTGGCGCCGCGTTTTTTGCAGGCCGTGCAGCGCCTGCAGAAGCAGGACCCCGGCTTGCAGGTGCTGGCGCCCATGGTCAGCGCCGCGCGCCGCAACGAATTCCAGGCGTGGCTGCAACAGTATCCGGTGGCGAACCTGCGCATTCTCGAACAGTCTTCCGCGGCGAACCGTCCCGCCGCCTGGGACGCCATGGAGGCCGCCGACGCGGTGCTGGTGGCCAGCGGCACGGCCACGCTGGAAGCCGCGCTGTTCAAGCGGCCCATGGTCATTTCCTATGTGCTTTCGCCGGCCATGCGCCGCCTGATGGCCTGGAAGTCCGGCCAGGAAAAGCCCACCTTGCCCTGGGTGGGATTGCCCAATATTTTGTTGAGCGACTTTGCCGTGCCCGAGCTGCTGCAGGACGAGGCCACCCCCGAAAAACTGGCCGAAGCCTCATGGCGGGCGCTGACCGACGCCGATCATGCGGCCGACGTCGAGCAGCGCTTTACCCAATTGCACCAGACATTGCTGCGCGATACGCCGGCGTTGGCGGCCGAGGCCATCATCAGGCAGGCGGAACATGGAGCAGGCTGACCTTTTCGAAGCCGCAAGCGCGTCCACGCCCTTCGTGGCGGGGGTCGACGAGGCTGGCCGGGGTCCCCTGGCGGGGCCTGTCTTTACGGCGGCCGTCATTTTGAACCCCGAGCGGCCCATTGCCGGGCTGGCGGATTCCAAGACCCTTACAGCGGCACGCCGCGAGCGCTTGGCCGTGGAAATCCGCGAGCATGCCCTGGCGTGGTGCATAGCCAGCGCCAGCGTCGAGGAAATCGACAGCCTCAACATATTGCAGGCCACCATGCTGGCCATGCGCCGCGCCTGCGAGGGGCTGTCGACGGTTCCCGTCCAGGCCCTCATCGACGGCAACCGCATTCCCAAGGGGCTGGCCTGCCCGGCTCAGGCCATCGTCAAGGGCGACTCCAAGGTCGCGGCGATTTCCGCCGCCTCCATCCTGGCCAAGACGGCGCGCGACGCCGACTGCGGCGTTCTGCATGGTCTGTATCCCCAATACGCCTTCGACCAGCACAAAGGCTATGGCACGGTCCTGCATATGGAGCGCTTGCGTCTGTACGGGCCTTGCCCCGCGCATCGGCGCAGCTTCGCCCCGGTGCGCCGGCTGCTGGAGAGGGAGGGTTCGTGAAGCACATCAGCTCGCGCGACAATCCGGCCTACAGGCATCTGCAGCGGCTTGCGCGCGGCCCGCGCGACGGCCAGGCCCTTCTGGAGGGCGTCCATCTTTGCCAGGAATGGCTGCGGCATAAAGGCCAGCCCGAGCTGGCGCTGTTCGACGCCCGCAGGCTGGAGCAGGGCGGCGAGCTGGCCGATCTGGCTCGTGCCGTACCGCCGGAGGACTGCGTATCGTGCGAGCCGGCGCTGGCGGGCGGCCTGTCCCAGGTGGGCCACGGCCAGGGCGTCTACTTTGTCGTGCGCGTGCCCGAAACCGATATGCCGGCGCGTATTGCCGCCAACTGCCTGTGGCTCGACCGTGTCCAGGATCCGGGCAATATGGGCACCTTGCTGCGCACAGCGGCCGCGGCAGGCATTGCCGAGGCTTATCTTTCCACAGGCTGCGCTTCGGCCTGGTCGCCCAAGGTCTTGCGCAGCGCCCAGGGCGCGCATTTCGCCATGACCCTGCACGAGCACGCCGACCTTTCCGGCCTTGGCAGCCGGCTGGACGTGCCCCTGGTGGCCACCGCGCTTGAACGGGCAGTGCCGCTGTACGAGGCCGATCTGCCCGCGCGTTGCGCCTGGCTGATCGGCAACGAGGGGCAAGGTGTGGCCCCCGAGTTGCTGGCGCTGGCGGACATGCGCGTGTACATTCCGCAAGAGCCCGGCGTGGAGTCGCTGAACGCCGCGGTGGCCGCGGCGATCTGCCTGTTCGAACAGCGGCGCCGCTTCAGTAAGCCTGGCGGTTGAGCCCGACTTCCTCCAGCACCTTGGTGGAGATTTCCTCGATGGAGCGGGTGGTGGTGGAGAGCCACGGTATGCCCTCCATGCGCATCAGGCGTTCGGCTTCGGCCACTTCGTAGCGGCATTGCTTGAGTGACGAGTATTCGCTGTTGGGGCGGCGTTCGTTGCGGACCTCGGCCAGGCGCGTGGGCTGGATGGATAGGCCGAACAATTTGTTGCGGTAGGGGGCCAGCGTGGCGGGCAGGGTGCCGCGCTGGAAGTCTTCGGGAATGAGGGGGAAATTGGCGGCCTTGATGGCGTACTGCATGGCCAGGTACAGGCTGGTGGGTGTCTTGCCGCAGCGCGATACTCCCACCAGGATGACGTCGGCCTGGCGCAGGCCGTGCACGAACTGCCCGTCGTCGTGCGACAGGCTGAAATTGATGGCCTCGATGCGGTTGTTGTATTGCTTGGACAAGCCCACCGAATGCGAGCGGCCGATGGAGTGGTTGGATTTCATGCCCAGGGCTTCTTCGACGGGCTTGATGAAGGTGCCGAACAGGTCCAGGAAGGTGCAGTTGGCATGGCGCACGCGCAGCGCGATCGCCGGGTCGACCAGGGTGCTGAATACCAGGGGCGGCTGTTTTTCCTCGAGGGCGCAGCGGTTGATCCGATTGACGACTTCATCGGCTTTTTCGGTGCTGTCGATGAACGGCACGCGTATGGATCTGAATTTGGCTTCGTCGAACTGCGAGAGGACCGAGTGGCTGAAGGTTTCGGCGGTGATGCCGGTGCTGTCGGAGACGACGAATACGGTACGTTCAAGCGGGGAAGATGTCATGGGCGGTAGTGGCGCAGAAAGAGGCCGGAAACGGTACAATTAACAATTGGCGGTCGCCTTTTATGGCAGACAAGGCTGGTTTGGTTAGTGCGTAGATTGTAGGGCAAATGCATGATGCCCGGCGTGTGGCAGGCGTATGGCGCCCGTGCAAACCGCTATGCGATAAGCAAACAAGCTTTCTTCTATAGTGTTAAAGGTGACTTATGTCTTATGTAGTATCTTTCGAGCAGCTCCGCATGACGGACGTTGACTCGGTAGGAGGGAAAAATGCGTCACTCGGTGAAATGATCAGCCAGCTGGCTGGGGCCGGAGTCCGGGTTCCAGGCGGCTTTGCTACCACAGCCGAGGCTTTTCGCGATTTTCTCAGTGTCACGGGGCTCGACAAGCGCATCGACGAGCGTCTCAGCCGCCTCGACCCCGACGACGTGCGCGAACTGGCGGTCGCCGGCGCCGAAATCCGCCAATGGATGATCGACACGCCGTTCCCCGCCGAGTTCGAGCAGGCCATCCGCAAGGCGTTCGCCGAGCTCGACGCCGACGGCAAGGGCTCGTTCGCCGTGCGCTCGTCGGCTACTGCCGAAGACCTGCCCGACGCCTCCTTCGCGGGCCAGCAGGAAACCTTTCTCAACGTCGTCGGCATCGACGACGTGCTGGACAAGGTTCGCCACGTGTTCGCCTCGCTGTACAACGACCGGGCCATCTCGTATCGCGTGCACAAAGGCTTTGCGCACGCTGAAGTCGCCTTATCGGCGGGCATCCAGCGCATGGTTCGCTCCGACAAGGGCAGCGCCGGCGTCATGTTCACGCTGGACACCGAATCGGGCTTCGACGACGTCGTGTTCATCACGTCGTCGTACGGCCTGGGCGAAACCGTGGTGCAGGGCGCGGTCAATCCCGACGAGTTCTACGTCTTTAAGCCCACGCTCGCAGCCGGCCACTATCCCATCATCAGCCGCCGCATCGGCTCCAAGCTCATCAAGATGGAATTCGACCCCGCCCGCACGGGCGGCGTGGCGGTGCGCACCGTGGACGTTCCCGTGTCCGAGCGCAACCGCTATTCGCTGACCGACGAAGAGGTCATCGAGCTGGCCCGCTACGCGGTCATCATCGAAAAGCACTACCAGCGTCCCATGGACATCGAATGGGGCCGCGATGGCGTCGACGGCAAGATCTACATCCTTCAGGCCCGCCCCGAAACGGTCAAATCGCAGGCCGCGCAGAGCGACGTGCAGGAACGCTACCGCCTCAAGGCCACCGGCGAAGTCCTGGTCACGGGCCGCGCCATCGGGCAAAAAATCGGCTCGGGCACGGTTCGCGTCGTGGCCGATATCTCCGAAATGGATCAGGTCAAGGCCGGCGACATCCTGGTCACCGACATGACCGACCCCAATTGGGAACCCGTCATGAAGCTGGCTTCGGCCATCGTCACCAACCGCGGCGGGCGTACCTGCCACGCGGCCATCATCGCGCGCGAGTTGGGCATTCCCGCTGTCGTGGGCTGCGCCAGCGCCACCGACGTCCTGGCCGATGGCCGCGAGGTCACGGTGTCGTGCGCCGAGGGCGACGAAGGCCGCATCTACGACGGTCTCATCGAAACCGAGATCGAGGAAGTGCACTGGGGCGAAATGCCCGAGATCGGCCTGAAGGTCATGATGAACGTGGGCAACCCGCAGCTGGCTTTCGACTTTTCGCAGATCCCCAACGCCGGCGTCGGCCTGGCCCGCCTCGAGTTCATCATCAACAACAACATCAACGTGCACCCCAAGGCCGTTCTCGACTATCCCAATGTCGACAGCGAGCTCAAGAAGGCGGTCGAGTCGGCTGCGCGCGGCTATGCCAGCCCGCGCGCCTTCTTCGTCGAGAAGCTGGCCGAGGGCATTGCCACCATCGCCGCGGCTTTCTATCCCAAGCCCGTCATCGTGCGCATGTCCGACTTCAAGTCCAACGAATACCGCAAGCTGGTGGGCGGTTCGCGCTACGAGCCTGAAGAAGAAAACCCCATGCTGGGCTTCCGCGGCGCGTCGCGCTACATTTCCAGCGAATTCGAAGAATGCTTCCGCATGGAATGCGAGGCGCTCAAGAAGGTTCGCGATGAAATGGGCCTGACCAACGTCGAAATCATGATCCCGTTCGTGCGCACCTTGCCGCAAGCGTCCCGGGTTGTGGCGCTGCTGGCCAAGCATGGCCTGGCGCGCGGCGAAAACGGCCTGCGCCTTATCATGATGTGCGAGGTGCCTTCCAACGCCATCCTGGCCGAGCAGTTCCTGGAGTATTTCGACGGCTTCTCCATCGGCTCGAACGACATGACCCAGCTTACCCTGGGCCTGGACCGGGACTCGGGCATGGAACTTTTGGCCGCCGATTTCGACGAGCGCGACGACGCGGTCAAGTTCATGCTGAACCGCGCCATCAAGGCGTGCCTGGTCGCCGGCAAGTATGTCGGCATCTGCGGCCAGGGCCCCAGCGACCATCCCGATCTGGCCGAATGGCTGCGCGACCAGGGCATCCTGTCCATGTCGCTCAACCCGGACACGGTGGTCGACACCTGGCAGCGCCTGGCCAAGGCGAACTAAGCCTGCTCATCGACGCACAAGCGCATAAACGCCCCCGGGGGATATTCCCCGGGGGCGTTTTTTTTGCCGCCGGGCCGCCCCAAGGCAAAAAAGTACCCCCACGGGGGGCAGCAAGCCGCGTCAGCGGCGCAGCGTGGGGGCTTTTCCCTGCCGCCGGGCCGCCCCAAGGCAAAAAAGTACCCCCACGGGGGGCAGCAAGCCGCGTCAGCGGCGCAGCGTGGGGGCTTTTCCCTGCCGCCGGGCCGCCCCAAGGCAAAAAGCGCCCCCTTGGGGGGCAGCAAGCCACGTAGTGGCGAAGCGTGGGGGCTTTTTTTGTTTCACGATGACCCCAGTACTGCACTTAGAGCATTTTCGACTCAAGTGTTTACACTGGCTTCGACCTGGAAGGCGAGCTCAACATATAGCCCGAGGGGCTGGAGAACTACGTCATTCCGCTGGCGATCCGCCTGCAATTCAAGGTGGACATGAAGCTCACAGGCCACAAGACTGTGGCGATGTTTATGCACTATGTTCATACACGACAATCGGGCGTACTGCCCTTTCCGAGGCCGCTCCACGGCGAGGGATTGAAAAATGTACCCGATACGGGTATAGTTTGGAGGTCGATATGACGCGCATCCTCAAGCGCAAGGACTTTGCGCGATGGCAGGCGACTGAGAAGCTGCCCGAAGCTGCCTTGTGCAAGGCGGTTCAGGAGATGGAAAGCGGTCTGATCGACGCGGACTTGGGTGGCTCCCTATACAAGAAGCGGGTAGCCCGTCCCGGCGGTGGCAAAAGCGGCGGCTATCGCACGTTGCTTTCGGCCAGAATAGGTAGCCGTTATGTGTTCCTGCATGGGTTCCCCAAGAGCGACAAGGCGAACATCACGCAGAATGAGAAGAAGGCGCTGCAATTCGCCGGCAAGGTGTTCTTGGAACTGTCCGCCGAAGCCTTGTCGAAAGCATTGCAGGCTGCCGTTTTACTGGAGGTGCATTGTGAGCAAGATCATTGAATCACTGCGCGGCGACCTGGCGGCGCTCCACGGGGCAGGAGCCATCGGCAAGGTGACGATGCGCGAGTTTGACGCAATTTGTCCGCCGCCAGTTCGGGAGTTCGACGCGGCCGACATCAAGCGGCTGCGGGAAGACTTGAAGTTCAGCCAGCCGGTGTTTGCGCTTCATCTGCATACCACGGCATCGACCGTGCGCAAATGGGAGCAAGGCGAAACCCATCCCACCGGCCCGGCGCTCAAGCTGCTGAACGTCATTGCCGACAAGGGCATACAGGCCATTATCTGATGCCTGCCGAGGAAGATAGACATTGGCTACGCGCATCGACCCTTTCAGCTCATAACACCTTGAAGCCGCCAGCCGCGTTTTTGCCCTTATACTGCCAGGAACAAGGGCGGCCGACGCCCGGAATGGCGGTTCTCGCGGTTTCAACGAATACGGGGATGTGCGTCATATGTCTAGCGAAACCCATCGTATTGTCATTGCCGGCGGCGGCGCGGGCGGGCTCGAACTGGCCGCCAAGCTGGGCCGCAAGTTCGGCCCTAGCAGAATATTCCTGATCGACAAGGCGGGCTCCCATATCTGGAAGCCGTCGCTGCACGAAGTGGCCGCCGGCACGCTGGACATCCACCGCGAGGGCCTGTCCTATCCGATGCTGGCCAAGGACTGCGGCTTTACCTTCGTTCTAGGGGAGGTTCGGCAGGTGGATCGCGCGGCGCGCACCGTGCATCTTGCTCCGGTGCTGTTCGAGGACCGCGAGATCTTTCCCGCCCGGGACATTCCCTACGACACGCTGGTGCTGGCCCTGGGCAGCAAGTCCAATTTTTTTGATACTCCCGGCACGCAGGAATACGCCATTGCGCTGGATTCCACCGAGCAGGCCGAGCGCTTTCGCCAGCAGTTGCTGCGGGCGCTGGTCATGGTGCATCGGGATCAGCCTTCGGGTTCCGCCCGTGTCGTGCATATCGCCATCGTGGGCGGCGGCGCAACCGGCGTCGAGCTGGCCGCGGAGCTGGTCGAGTCATGCAAGAACGTGGCTTACTACGGCTTGACGCATCTTGATCCGGCAACGGACGTGCGTATAACCCTGCTGGAAGGCGCCCCCCGCATTTTGGCGGCCTTGCCTGAAAAGGTCTCGGCGGCGGCGCAGGCCTTGCTGAACGACAGGGGCGTTACCGTCAGCACCTCGGTCAAGGTGGCCGCCATCGAGGCCGATGCCGTGCTCGATACCGAGGGCCGCCGCTATCCCTGCGACCTGTGCGTATGGGCGGCGGGCATCAAGGCCCCCGATATTCTCAAGAACACGGGCCTGCCGCTCAATCGCATCAACCAGGTCATTGTCGATGCGGGCTTGCAAACCGAGGATCCCGCCATCTTCGCCATCGGGGATTGCGCCCAGGCTCCGTGGGACGGCACCGATAGTTTTCTGCCGGCGCGTGCCCAGGTCGCCCACCAGCAGGCCGATTTCCTTGTTTCCGTCCTGACCGCCCGTATCGAAGGCAAGGAGCCGGCCGCAAAGGCCTTCCTCTTCAAGGACTATGGCTCCCTGGTCTCGCTGGGCCATAATCGCGGCGTGGGCAGCCTCATGGGTGTTCTGTCGGGCAGGAAGATGTTCGTGCAGGGCCTGGTGGCGCGCCTCATGTACATGAGCCTGCACCTCATGCATCACCGGGCCGTCCTGGGGCTGGTGCGCACCATCAACATCGCCATCGGCCGCCTGTTGCTCAAGCGCAGCGCGCCACGCGTCAAGCTGCACTAGTGTCCTGTCGACAAGCCTCGATGCCTTATACTGGATCCATGATCTTCCATGCCAGCATGCCCAGCGCCCTGGGCGCTTTGTTGTTGTCGTCCGACGGCGCGGCGCTGTCGGGCCTGTATTTCATCGGCCAAAGAGATTGCCCCAATCTCGACGGATTTGCGCCCATGCGCCCCGACCATTTCGACCCTTCGGCGGGCGAGCACGAAGGCAGGCCCATCCGCACGTTCAGGGCCGTCAAGAACGGGTCGCAAGACGGCGACCTGTTCGCCGCGGAACCGGAAGCCGTCGCGCCGGCATTGGCCGTGGATGACGGCCCGCTGGCGTTCATGCAAGAGGAAACCCCCGCGCCGGCCAGGCAGGTGTTCCAGCAGGCCAGAACCGAGATCATCGAGTATTTCCAGGGCAAGCGCCGTAGTTTCGAAATGCCCTTGCGGCCCCAGGGCACGGCATTCCAGAAAAAAGTCTGGGATGCCTTGCTGAAGATTCCTTACGGCGAGCTGGTGTCCTACGGCGACGTCGCGCGCAGCGCCGGCCTGTCGGCGGGGCACGGACGAGCCGTGGGAGCGGCCGTGGGGCGCAACCCCCTGAGCATCATCATTCCCTGCCATCGGGTGGTGTCCGGCAGCGGCCTGCTTACCGGCTACAGCGGCGGCCTGGATCGCAAGCTGGCCCTGTTGCAGCTCGAAGGCTTTTCCCTTTTGCCAACGAATTAGCCGGACACGTACTGGCTGTCTAGCAAACAGCGCGCTAGCTGTCGCGGCGGCGGGTGTCGTGCTTCATGATGCGTTCTTTTTCGCGCGCCCAGTCCTTGTCGCGCGCGGTGTCGCGCTTGTCGTGCAGCTTTTTGCCGCGCCCCAGGCCGAAGTCCAGCTTGATGCGGCCGTTCTTGTAGTGCAGGTTCAAGGGCACCAGCGTGTAGCCGCGCTGCTCGACCTTGCCGATGAGCTTGCTGATTTCCTCGGCCTTCAGGAGCAGCTTGCGGGTGCGGGTGTTTTGCGGGTGGATATGGGTGGAAGCCGTGGGCAGCGGGCTGATGTGCATGCCGACTATGAAGATTTCACCGTCCCGCACAATGACGTAGCTTTCCTTGATTTGCACATGGCCGGCGCGTATGGCTTTGACTTCCCAGCCTTCCAGCACAAGGCCCGCCTCGTAGCGGTCTTCGATGAAGTAATCGTGGGTTGCCTTGCGGTTTTCGACAATGCTCATGAATCAATGTTGCTATAGTAGTAGGTAAAATCAATACATTCTATCCATTAACGACATTCGATGCATACCGTTCAACGCTCCGTTTTGGTTCCCTACAGCTGCGCGCAAATGTTCGATCTTGTGGCCGGCGTGGAAAAATACCCCGAGTTCATGCCATGGTGCGGCGGAACCACGGTCCAGGAGCGCGACGAGCATGGCATGCAGGCCGCCATTACCATCAGTTTCGCCGGCATACGGCAAACCTTCAGCACGCGCAACCAGCACGATTATCCCAGCCAGATCACGTTCAATCTGGTGGACGGGCCTTTTTCCGCCTTGACGGGCAAATGGCAGTTCCAGGAATTGGCCGAAGACGCGTGCAAGGTCGTTTACACCATGGAATACGCGTTTTCCAATCGGGCGCTCGAAATGGTGGTAGGGCCGGTGTTCAACCGGATCGCCACCAGCTTCATCGATTCGTTCACCCAGCGCGCGCAGGTCTGTTATGGCGAGTAGCACCGCCGCCGGGCCTGCCGCGATGACCGTGCAGGTGGTGTATGCGCGGCCCGGCGCCGTATGGCATAAAACCCTGGCGCTGCCCCCGGGCGCCACGCTTGGGCAGGCGCTGGAGGCCAGCGGGTTTGCCGAGGCGTTTCCCGATGCGGCGGCAGGCCGCCCGGCGGCGGGAATCTATGGGCAGGCCTGCTCCGAAGAAAGGGTGCTGGCCGACGGCGATCGCATCGAAATCTACCGCCCGCTGGTGTTCGACCCCATGGAGTCGCGGCGCAGGCGCGCCCTGCATCGTCAGGCATTCATGATCAAGGCGCGCAATCGTCCGCGCAAACGCAAGGCCAAGCTCGCCGCCGCGGCCAGAAGCGGCGTTTGACCAAAGCCTAAGAGCGAACCAAGGAGGCGATCATCATGGACGCAGCGGTTTTATTCGACACATGGTCGGCGGTGGGCAAGCAGAAAATCGGCGTGGTCACGCTTAACCGCCCGCGCAGCCTGAACGGCCTGACCCTGGAAATGTGCCGGGAAATCGGCTTGCGGCTCAAGCAATGGGAAAACGACCGTTCCATCGCCTTCGTCATTTTCAAGGGAGCTGGCGAGAAGGCCTTTTGCGCCGGCGGCGACGTGCGCAAGCTCTACGATACGGTGCTTGCCAACGTAAGCGGCCATCCCTGGGACAATACATACGCCAGGCAGTTCTTCGAGGCCGAATACCGGCTGGACTATGCTGTCCATACTTATGCCAAACCCGTGCTGTGCTGGGGGTCGGGCATCGTCATGGGCGGCGGCGTGGGGCTCATGATGGGAGCCAGCCACAGGGTGGTCGGCGAAACCACGCGCTTTGCCATGCCCGAGATCACCATCGGCATGTTTCCGGACGTTGCCGGCACCTGGATGCTGGGCCATCTTCCCGCCGGCATCGGCATGTTTCTGGCGCTGACCGGCGCGCAGCTGGGCGCCAGCGATTGCCAGTTCCTGGGGCTGGCCGATTATTTCGTCGAGTCCTCGAAGTGGGAAGAATTGAGGCAGGCGCTGGTCGCCCAGGCGTGGTCCGAGGTTCGAAACGAAAACGATATCCGGCTGCACCAGGTCTTGCGTTCCCTGCAGCCGGGCTCGATGGCGCTTTCCGGGCCGTTGCAGGCTCATTTTGCGCTGATTTCCGACCAGTGTTCCGGGCCGGATTTCGATGCCATTTGCGCCAACCTGCTGGCCCTGACCGATTATGAAAACGCCTGGGTGAAGCAGGCGGCCCAGACCTTCAAGCATGGCTCCCCGGGCGCCGCGCGGCTTTCCTTTACCTTGCTCAGGTCCGTGCGCACGCTTTCCCTTGCCGATGTGTTCCGCCGCGAATACATGGCGGTGCTGCAATGCATGGCCATGGGGGATTTCCAGGAAGGGGTGCGCGCCTTGCTGGTCGACAAAGACAAATCGCCGCGCTGGAGTCCGGCTTCGCTGGCCTGCGCCAGCCAGGAATGGGTGCGGCGCTATTTCGTCCAACCCTGGCCCGAAGACACGCCGCATCCTCTGGCCGATCTCGGCCGGTAGCGCAAGACTCCTATCGGAGCCGCCCGGCATCGAAAGTATATTGCGGCCGGTTCGTCCGCGCAGCGTGGTGGCCGCCGGCATCAACCCCGGATATCGGGCGCTCTCAGGCGGCGATGGAGTAGGGCAGGGGCTGAATGCGGATTGTCGCGCCCTCGGCCGTCTCCAGCCTGAAATCGGCCGAGTCCAGATCGGCCAACTGTACTTCCAGCAACAGGTGGCAGCCCGTTTCCGTGCTGGCGGCGTTGATCACGCGGCCGCAGGGCGACTCGGGCTGCCGGGCGTCGTAGATGTCGGCGCCCGGCAGCGGCTCCGAAGCGGGTGCGGGTTCGATCAGGCCATGGGCCATGCGCCGCTTGATGGTGCCCCGGTAATGGCTGCGGGCGACGACTTCCTGGCCGGGATAGCACCCCTTGGTAAAGCTGACGCCGTCGATGAGATCGAGATTGAGCGTCTGCGGGATGAAGGTGTCTTGCGTGGCGGCCACGATCCAGGGCAAGCCCGCTGCGATGTCGGCGGCCCGCCAAAGAGCCTCTGCGCCCGGTTGCGCGGCGGCGCCCGCTTTGCCGACGATCCACCATCGGGCCGCGCCGGCGTCAGCGCTCGGCGCGGCGATGCAGGCAGCGTCCGGCAAGTGGACGACCGTGTAGGGCGATGGGTCGGATGGCAGCGAGGCGCCGGCAATGCCCGCCCGCTCCAGGGCTTGTTCCGCCTGTTTCGCCTCGTCCCGGCGCAGCACGATTCCTTGCACGGGCAGCGTGGTGACGGCGAGCTTGGCCTTGGCGCGCAGCACGAACATGGACAGGCGCTTGACCACGGTTTCGGCGATGTCTTTTGCAATGAGGGCATGGAATGCGGGCGGCTCGGATTGCGGCGCGCGCCAGACGACCAGGCTGGCCAGCAGCCGTCCCTTGGCGGTGCAGTAGCCGGCCAGGCAGGCCAGGCCGGGGGGCAGCTGGGCGATGTCGTGGGTGAGCTGGCCGTGCAGGAAGGTGGCTGCGTCGGCGCCGGAAATTTCGATGACGGCGAGTTGTTCCAGGGGGACGGCAGTGTTTTCGAGGGGTTCGGTCATGGATGGTGCGGCGGATTTTCAAGACACAGGAATGGGTAGCGTTTATGATACGGTCTTTCCGAAAATATTGCCGCCAAGGCATTGCCGCCGGCGAGGTTTGCCCATGGCCCAGGCGGGCATCGCGGGCCTGGGGCGCCGCCGTCCCGGCACAGCATCCCGATCCCGCCGTTCAATGCTGGTTACGTATTTCCGGCCGCCGCGCCGGCGAGGCCGTCCGCCTCGGCTACACTTGAAACAATGAACAGATTCAAACGCTTCGTCCTGTGGGTGCTGCTCCTGGCTTTCATCGCGATGGCCGGGATCTCGGCGGCTTTCTGGTATTGGGCCAACAGACCGGTGGCACTTGGTGCGGAACATGTCGACTATCAGGTGGAAATGGGCAGCCGTCCCCGCAGCGTTGCGCAGGCCATGCGCAAGGCAGGCATCGACATGAACGCCGATGCCTTCGTCCTGCTGGCCCGGCTTACGGGCCGCGACACCCTGATCAAGGCGGGCGCGTACGAAGCCGTCAAGGGTGATACGCCTTCGGTCTTGCTGCAGCGCATGGCCGATGGCGACATGACCCAGACCAGCCTGGCCCTGATCGAAGGCTGGTCGTACCGGCGCATACGCCAGGCATTGCGCGAGAACCCCAATATCAAGCAAACATTGGGCGATATCACCGATGCGCAATTGCTGGCGCGGCTGGGCTCGGCATACGGCAGCCCCGAAGGCCTTTTTTACCCGGATACCTATGTCTTCGTGCCTGGCACGTCCGACTACGATATTTTGCGCCGGGCCTACCTGGCGCAAGAAAAGCTGCTGGCCGCCATGTGGGAGCAGCGCGCTCCCGACCTGCCCATCCAGACTCCCTACGAGGCCCTCATCCTGGCTTCCATCATCGAGAAGGAAACCGGCGACGGTGCGGATCGCGCGCGGGTCGCGGGGGTGTTCGTGAACCGGCTGCGCCTGGGCATGCCGTTGCAAACCGACCCCACCGTCATCTACGGCATGGGCGATGCTTATCAAGGGCGCATCCGTAAAAAGGACTTGACCACCGATACGCCCTGGAACACCTATACGCGCAGCGGCCTGCCTCCCACGCCCATCGCATCCAGCGGCAAAGCCTCCCTGTATGCGGCCCTGCACCCCGAACAGCATAAATTCCTGTATTTCGTTTCGCGGGGCGACGGCACCAGCGAGTTCTCCGAAAGCCTGAATTCGCACAATCGGGCGGTATCCAAATACATACTTGGGCAGAGAAAATAATGCAAGGCAGACGCGGTTGCTTCATCACCCTGGAAGGCCTGGACGGCGCAGGCAAAAGCACGCATGTGCAATGGCTGGTAGAGCATATCCAAAGCCAGGGCATTCCGGTGCTGTGTACGCGCGAACCGGGCGGCACGGCGCTGGGTGAGCAACTGCGCCAAATGGTGCTGAGCCAGCCCATGCACCTGAAGACGGAAACCCTGCTTATGTTCGCGGCGCGTTGCGAGCACATACAAACCGTCATCCAGCCGGCGCTGCGGACCGGCAAGTGGGTGGTATGCGACCGGTTCACCGATGCCAGCTACGCCTACCAGGGCGGGGGGCGCGAATTGGGCGCCGAGGCCATTGCCGCGCTGGAGCAATGGGTGCATCCCGATTTGCAGCCCGATCGCACCTGGCTGTTCGACGTGCCCTTGGACGTGGCGCGCGAGCGCCTGGCCCGCAGCCGCGACCTGGACCGCTTTGAAAAAGAGGGTGATGCGTTTTTCGAACGCACGCGCCGGGCTTACCACGAGCGCGCGCAGCAATGCCCCGGCAGATTGCGCGTCGTCGATTCCACCCGGCCCATGGAGGCCGTGCGCGCCGAGTTGCGCGGCCAGGCCCAGGAATTGATCGCTGCCTGGCGTGCCTTCGGCAGCGAGGAAGCTGGCGCATGAGCGACATACCACGCTTTTTTCCATGGCAGGAAGGCCTGGCCAAAGCCTGGCTGGGCCAGCGCGAGCGCTTTGCCCATGCTTGGCTGATTCACGGCATGGCCGGCATCGGCAAGCGCCAGTTCGCTCTGGCCGCGGCGGCCAGCCTGTTGTGCGAAGCGCCGGAAAACGGGCTGGCCTGCGGCCATTGCGCTGCCTGCCAATGGGTGGCCAGCGGCAATCATCCCGATTTGCGCCGCATACGGCCCGATGCGGTGGCGCAGGAAGAGGGGGGGGATCAGCCCGACGAGTCCGCCGCTGAATCCGCGGCATCGAAAAAAACGGCGTCCAAGGATATCCGTGTCGAGCAGCTGCGGGGGTTGTCGACCTGGTTCAACACCGCCACGCATCGCGGCGGCTGGCGGGTGGCTGTGCTGTATCCCGCCGAAGCGCTCAATGCGGTTTCCGCCAATGCCTTGCTCAAGGTGCTCGAAGAGCCGCCCGAGCACACGGTATTTTTACTGGTGGTGGATGCCCCCGACCGTATCCTGCCGACGCTGGTTTCCCGTTGCCGCAGGCTGCCCTTGCCCGTGCCTTCCATGGCCGAAAGCACTGGCTGGCTGGCTGCTCAGGGGCTGGGTGATGCGACGCAGTGGCTGGCGGCGGCAGGCGGAGCGCCTTTGCGGGCTCTGTCCATGCGAGACGCGGGCGAGCGCGCCTGCCCGGCATGGCTCGAGCAGTTTGTTCTGGCTGCGGCCCAGGGCGGCGCGCCCGATATCGGGGCCTTGGCCGATAGTCTTGAAAAAGACCCGCCCGCCGGCTGGATCGACGCCTTGCAGCGCCTGTTTTTTGATTTGTCGCTGGCGGCCTCGTCGGCGCCGGTCCGGTATTTTCCGGCACTTGGCGATTCTACGGCGCGGGTCGCCGGGGCGGCTTCGCCGTCCAGCCTGGCCGAGACCGGCAAGTGGCTGATGCAGCAGCGCGCCGTGGCGGATCACCCATTAAATACTAAACTATTCGTTTACAGCGTTTTGTCGCACGCGGCGCAAGCCTGCCGACCGCGGCGGCAGGCTTAGGGTCCGTTGAGACTTGTTGACAGGCCCTGAGCCTGCAACCATTTTGCGATCTTTTTCATTTCGAGTTTTGCCATGTATGTAGATTCCCATTGCCATCTGGATTTTCCCGAGCTTGCCCAGAATTTGCCCGATATTCTGGCACGCATGGAGCAAAACCGGGTCAGTCACGCCCTGGTGGTCAGTGTGAACTTGCCGCAATGGCCCGGTCTGATAGAACTGGTGGCGCCCCATCCGCACCTGTATGCCTCGGTGGGCGTGCATCCTGACTATGAAGACACCCAGGAGCCCACGGTCGACGGGCTGGTCGAGATGGCCAGGGCGCCCAAGGTGGTTGCCATCGGCGAGACGGGGCTGGATTATTTTCGCCTTTCCGAACCGCTGGAGTGGCAGCGCGAGCGTTTCCGCACGCATATCCGCGCCAGCCGCAAAAGCGGTTTGCCGCTCATCATCCATACCCGTTCGGCCAGCGAAGACACTTTACGCATCATGCGTGAAGAGGGCGCGGACGAGATCGGCGGCGTCATGCATTGCTTTACCGAGTCGTGGGAAGTGGCCAAGGCGGCCATGGACATGAATTTCTATATTTCGCTGTCGGGCATCGTCACGTTCAAGAAGGCCGCCGACCTGCAGGACCTGGCTACCCGGCTGCCGCTGGATCGCCTGCTTATCGAAACGGATTCCCCCTATCTGGCGCCCGTGCCGTACCGGGGCAAGGCCAATGACCCGTCCAAGGTGATTCATGTAGCTGAAAAGATCGCGGATTTGCGGGGGATTGCGGTTGCCGAGGTGGCGCGCTGTTCGACCGATAATTTCTTCAATCTTTTCAATAAAATAGAACGATAATTTAATTCTATTTATAGATTTTGATTGAATAATTTTTTAAATATTATTAATTTCAATTGATTAGGTTTTAGTTTTGATGTGTTGCTTTAATTTTTATCATTTAAAGTAAAACATTAAGAATTTTATAATAGTTGTTTAATTTCAATAATTTACTAATTTAAATTAATGTTATTTATTGATTATGATGCCGGGCGCCGACGGTTCCCGGCGTTCCTCTTCACCAACAAGCGATTGGCGTGAACACGATGATAAGCAAAATGACCAGGCCGTTGGAAACCGGAAAATGGGCGTGGCTGTGGGCCGTTGGCCTGGCGCTGCTGATCGCCTGCATGGCGGCCAGGGCCGCCGCGTCGTCGGAATGGTGGCTCGACATCGCCAACGACCGCGTGGAGGACGTCAAGGACGCCCTGGCCCAGGGCGAGAACCCCAATGCTCTGAATCCCGACGGGCTGCCCGCCCTGATGCTGGCGATCCGCGAGGGCTCCTGGCGGGTGTACGACCTGCTGCTTGCCCATAGGCGCATCGACGTCAATATCGAGAATCGCAATCACGAAACCCCGCTCATGTACATGGCCATCGTAGGGGACGTCAAACGGGCTCAGGCCCTGATCAAGCGCGGCGCGCACGTCAACCGGCTGGGCTGGACGCCGTTGCACTATGCGGCCTCCAAGGGCAATCTCAAGATGGTCGAATTTCTGCTGGCCAATAAGGCCATCGTCAACGCGCCTTCGCCCGACGGCACGACTCCCCTCATGATGGCGGCGTTTTCGGGCGATGAAGATGTGGTGCGCGCCCTGCTTTATGCCGGGGCCGACTCGACCACGCTGAACCTCAAGAAACAAAGCGCCGCCGACTGGGCGCGCCTGCGCGGGCACGACAGCCTGGCCGCCAAGCTCGATCAGCTGAGCCAGAAGGTTCTGGCGGAGCGACGGGCGCAGCGGGCTCGGGATCGCGCAGCGGCCGGCGCAGCCGGGCAGGCTGACGAGGCGCAGGCCAGCGGCGCAGGACAGGCCGGCGGCGCGGCGCAAAACAATTCCGCTTTGGGATCCGCAGCTGGTTATGGCGCTGCGGGCCCGGCTTCCGGCTCTGCCCGGGGGGCGCTTCCCGCTACGCCCGGCTTTGATCCGGACGCCGTCAAGTCCGTCGATATCCGGCCGCCCGAAACCGTTCCTCCGGCGCAGTTGTCGGCGCCCAAGAAGCCCTCCGAGGACCAAGGCAATTCCACCTCGCGCTATTTCGATCTGGACAGGTTCGACAAGGATCCCGCGTACTGACCACGAGCCAGAGCGCCAGCCTCTCGGACTTCAGGCCGGGGTCAGGCGGCACGGTCGATACTGTGCCGAAGGCCTCTCGTATCGTGGCGAAGCCGCCCCGCCCTCGGGGTCGGCAGGCATTCAGCCGCGGGCATTGCGGTATTCCCGGGGAGTGCAGCCGTAAGCGGCCTTGAAGCTGCGGCTGAAATGCGAAAAGTCATTGAAGCCGTGCATGAGCGCGATGTCGCCGATACTGTGCTGTGCAAATTCGGGCGATTCGCAGGCCGCTTTACAGTGTTCCAGGCGCTGCTGCCATAGATACCGGGACGGTGGTTCGAGGCCGCAGTCCTTGAAAACCTGCTGCAGGCGGCGGGTGGAAACCGAGAGCTGGCTGGCCACCAGATCGATGGTGAGTTCGGGGTTGGCCAATTGGCTTTCAATATAGCGCCGGGCGCGATAAAGCAGACGATACCGCGCGATCTGCGCAGGCTGCTCGCTGGCCGGATCGGCGTCGGACAATGCCGACGCAATGAGCTCCAGCGCTCCCGTCTTGAGGGCGCCCGCCACGGCGCCGCCGGCGCCGATGGCGCCGTCGCGATGCAGTTGCGCCGACAGCCCTTGCATGAATTGCGCGACCAGCCGCACGGTGCCGCGCGCGCCCGAGAGCCGGTGGGCGTTGCGGCGTTCGGCATCGCTCAGCACGTTGAGCAGGGCCTCGCGAGGCATGTGCACGATGAGCTGCTTCGACGGCGTGGGGAATGTAACGCGGTAGGGCCGCACGGAATCTAGCAGGGCTGCGTCGCCGGGGAACAGGCGTGCTTCGCGGCCGCATTGATCGACAACGCAAAGGCCTTCCTGCTGAATGCAGAGCATGAAATTGCTATGGGTGCTGCGCCGGACAAGGGCATCGTTCTTGCTGATCTGCACCGGGCTGGCGCTGCTTTCGCAAAAGTGGACGTCGTCGAGTCCCGAGTCGGCCAGGCTGGCATGAAAAGGCGCGTTTGAAAGCGCTCGGCATTCGATATCCGCAAACGTGGTGCAGACCATATCGCGCCAGTACGCCAGACGCCGGTCGGCGGCGACGGAGTCGGTCGAAAAATCGGTATTCATTGCAAACCTCCGGCGGCTGAAAAGCCGAAGCCGTTTAGTTCGTCTCCAGGAGCGGTCGGCGGAATCGCCAATGTGCCGGCAGCGATGGCGCGTTGCCGCCATATTTACGTTACCACCGAATGAGGCCCGACTCCAGCCCCCGACGGAGGGTGGCGGCGCCAAAGCTTCATGCCCGCGCATGGAGCACATTGCGTTGCGCATGCAGACGAGAAACGCGCGCATGCAGGCTGCAAAATGGAAGACATAACCATAAATAGACAATGCCCACTATTCTGGAGGAAATCATGAGTGCGAACGATATCAAAGCCGTGGTCAAGGACATCAGCCCCTTGTATATCGACGGGGTTTGGCGGCCTGGCTCGGAACAGCAGGTCAGCGAGGATTTCAATCCGCTGACCGGCGACATATACGCCTATGTGGCCCAAGCATCGGCCCAGGATGTCGACGATGCCATTGCCGCCGCATACAAGGCGCGCGACCCATGGAAGAACATGGTTGCCGCGCAGCGCGAGGCCATCCTGATCAAGGCGGCCGACATCATCGCCGCCCGCACCGACGAGCTGCGCGAGGTCATCATCGAGGAGTCCGGGTCGGTGTTCGGCAAGGCCATGTTCGAAATCGGCTATTGCATCGAGCTGCTGCGCGTGGCGGCCGGGCTGGTGCGGCAGGTTACGGGCGAAACCCTGCCTCTCACCGCGCCGGGCCAGGTCGGCATGACCATTCGCCAGCCTCTTGGCGTGATCGCCGGAATAGCGCCGTTCAATGCTCCGTTCCTGCTGGCCATGAAGAAAGTGGCTTTCGCCCTGGCGGCGGGCAACACATTCGTGCTCAAGCCGTCCGAATATACCTCGGTCATCGGCCTGAAAATCGCATCTATTTTCGAAGAGGCGGGTTTGCCTGCGGGGGTTCTCAATGTCGTTCCCGGGCCTTCGGAAATGGTGGGTGAAATCCTGATGAACGATCCGCGCGTCAAGATGGTGACGTTTACCGGCTCGACGCGAGTCGGTCGGCTGCTGGCGGCGCAGGCGGGCAAGAGCCTCAAGCGCCTTACGCTGGAAATGGGCGGCAAGAACCCGTTCATCGTGTTGAACGATGCTGATCTCGACTACGCGGTCGACGCCGCGGCGTTCGGCATCTATTTTCATCAAGGCCAGGTGTGCATGGCCAGTTCCCGCATCATCGTCGAGGCGGGGCTGTTCGACGCGTTCTGCGAAAAATTCGCCGCCAAGGCTTCGGCGTTGAAGACGGGCGACCCGCACGATCCTTCCACCATCATCGGGCCGCTTATCCGTGAGTCCCAGTGCGCGGTCATCAACGGGCATGTGGAAGATGCCGTGGCCAAAGGGGCGAAGCTGCTGTGCGGCGGCAAGCACGATGGTTCGCTGTACCAGCCCACCGTGGTGGCGGGCGTTACGCCCGACATGAAAATGTACGGCGAAGAATCCTTCGGGCCCATCACTTCCGTCATCCGGGCGGCGGACTCCGAAGAGGCGCTGCGCATCGCCAACGACACTTCCTATGGGCTGTCGTCGGCCGTCATGACCAACGACCTGCAAAAAGCCTTCGACCTCGCGCTGCGTCTGGAAGCCGGGATGGTGCACATCAATAACTGCACCGTGGCCGACGAGCCCCATGTGCCGTTCGGCGGGATCAAGAACAGCGGCGTCGGCCGGGAGGGGGGCCGCGCTTCGATGGACGAGATGACCGAACTCAAATGGATAACCACCCAGCTCGGCAAGCGCGGCTTTCCGTTCTAGGCGTTCGAGGCGGCCCGGCGGCGGGAATTTTGCCGCCGGGCCGCTCCAGGACAAAAAGTGCCCCTTCGGGGGCATTCTTTTTTGCCGGGCTTGCGGGAATGCCGGGTGGGGAAATGGCTTATCATGCTTTTTCAGGCCAGGCCTGCAAAAGATATTTCAGGCCCATCGGATAAAAACATTCAAGGAGGCGCAGGATAAATGCAGAAAGTAGCGATTTACGGTCTAGGCGCGGTGGGCGGCTTGATCGCAGCGCGGATGGTGGCTGCCGGTTGCGAGGTCAGCGCGGTGGCGCACGGGCAGACTCTGGCCGCCATACAGCGGCATGGGCTGCGTTTGCGCGTGTCCGGCCAGTTGCAAACCGTGCCGCTTCGGGTCGAGGAAAATCCCGAGGCCCTGGGCGTCCAGGACATCGTGTTCATCGCCGTCAAGTCGCCGGCGCTGGCGCAGGTGGTCGCCCGCATCGCGCCCCTTATCGGTCCGCACACCATGGTGGTCACAGCCATGAACGGCGTGCCGTGGTGGTTCTTCGAGGCCAGGGATGTGCCGTTCCAGGGAACCGCCTTGCAGTCGCTGGATCCCGACCGCAAGCTGGCCGCCGCCATCCCCATCGGGCACATCGTGGGTTGCGTGGTGCATTTTTCCAGTTCGCGGCCGGAACCGGGATTCGTCGAGCTGAAGTCCGGCAACCGGCTCATCCTGGGCGAGCCCGACGGCGCCATGTCCGAGCGGCTGCAGGCATTGGTGCGTCTTCTCGAAAAAGGGGGCTTCCAGGCCGACGCCAGTTCCAATATCCGCGGCGACATCTGGTACAAGCTGTGGGGCAATATGACCATGAACCCGGTTACCGCCGTGACCGGCGCGAATACCCAGCAGGTGCTGGACGACCCGCTGCTCAACGAGTTCTGCCGCGCCGCCATGCGCGAGGCCGCCCAAATCGGCGAGAAAGTGGGCTGCGCCATCGCCCAGACCGCCGAAGAGCGCAACGAAGTCACCCGCAAGCTGGGCGCCTTCAAGACCTCGATGCTGCAGGATGCCGAAGCCGGGCGTCCGCTGGAAATCGACGGACTGCTGACCGTGGTGCACGAAATCGGCATTCTGGCCGGCGTGAAGACGCCGACCATAGACGGTCTGTTGGGCCTGACCCGGGTCTTCGGGCGGGCCCACGGCATCTACGGCTGTCCTTAGCCTTCGGGAGACGGGGAGGCGCAAGCCGCCCGTCCGGTTTCTGTTTCTTCCGCCTTTCGGCCCATTGAGTATATGGGCCGGTGAATCGGCCGTCAGGCGGTCTGGCTGTCCATATCTGCCTGCCTGACTTCGGGTGGAGCCTGCACCTCGGGTGCCGCCGAAGCGAGGATCTCTGCGCGGTTGCCGCTTAGCGGCGGATAGATCCGCCGGCAATTGATGTTCTGCTTGGTGTTCTTAGCGGTTTCGCCGGAGGCGATGACCTGGCGGTCCCAGCCCGTGGTGTACACCGCGCCCCATGGGCCCAGGTCGAGAATGGTGGTGTACCAGTCGATGCGCAGCGGCAGCATGGGTTTGCCCAGCAGGTCGGCGACGACGTTATGCCCGGCATACCGGCCCATGGGCCGGCCGTGCTGGCATGACATGACCGAAGTATGGGGGTCGTCCAGCATGGACCAGGCGGCGTCCCCGGCGGCGAAGACGTTGGTCAGGCCTTTCACCCGCATGAACTCGTCCACGGCGACGCGCCCCTGCCGGTCTTTTTCCACGGGCAGCCAATGGCCCAGGCCATTGGCCTGCATGCCCGCGCACCAGACGACCGTGGCCGCGGGGATTTTTTCGCCGTCGGCCAGTGTTACGCCCATCGCATCGACGGCGGCCACGGCGATGCCGGTCCGGGTTTCCACGCCAAGCGCGGCCATGGCCTTGTCGATGACGGCCATGGCCTGCTCGCCCATGTCCGAGCCGATGGCGGGGCTGGAGTCGGCCAGGATCACGCGCACCGGTTCGGTGCCGTGATGCGCCGCGCGTATGGCCTCGAGCCGTCCGGGCAGCTCGGAGGCCAGTTCTATGCCGGTAAGGCCGGCGCCCACCACCAGCACGGTATATTTGCCCTCGCCGGCATGCTTCGAGTCGGGCAGGGCGGCAAGGTGCTGTTCCAGCCGCTTGGCGGCCTGGTAGGTGTCGATGTCGAAGCCGTGCTCGGCCAGTCCCGGAATGGGCGGGCGCCGCAGCTGGCTGCCCAGGGCGTAGACCAGGCGGTCGTAGGCCACGGACTGGCCGCCCGTGGGCGTATCGATGGCGACGGTCTGCCCCGCGGTATCGATGCCGGTGACAGCGCCTTGAACATGGCGGACCCCGATGGGATCCAGGACCTTGGAAAGGGGAATGATGGTGGATTCCAGATCCTGCTCGTAGTTGCGGACGCGGATGCTGTGGAAATCGTTTTGATCCACGACGGTGATGCTGACTTCTTCGCTTCCCACGCCAAGTTCGTCCAGCTTCCGCGCTGCCCCGATTGCGCTCCACAGGCCGCCGAATCCGCAGCCGATGACGACGATGTCTTTCATTTGAACAACTCCTTTGAGTTTGCTGGTTGTTTGCACAGGCCCGGGGAAGTCGGCCCTCCGGGCGGGAATAGCTTGGCTACATGCCGATGTAGTGGTGGACGAGATCGGGGTTGGCGTCCAGTTCGCCCGAGGCGCCGCTCCACACGACCACGCCTTTTTCCAGGATGTAATGCTTGTCGGCCACGCGCAGGAGCGCCGCCAGGTTCTTGTCGATGACCAGCAGCGCCAGGCCCCGGCTTTTCAGCAGCACGATGCAGCGCCAGATATCCTTGCGCACGATGGGCGCCAGGCCTTCGGTGGCCTCGTCCAGGATGAGCAGTTCCGGATTGGTCATGAGTGCGCGGCCTATGGCCAGCATTTGCTGTTCTCCCCCCGAAAGATTGCAGCCCAGGTGGCGCTCGCGTTCTTGCAGGCGCGGAAACAGGCCGTAGATGTCGTCCAGCGACCATCCGGGGCCGCTGCGTCCGGCCTGTCTGGCCGTGGCAACCAGATTTTCCCTGACGGACAGGTTGGGAAACACACGGCGGCCCTCGGGCACCAGGCCGATGCCGGCGTGGGCGATCTGATGGGGCTTGAGCCGGTTCAGGCTGGAACCGCGCAGCTTGACCTGGCCCTGCAGGCAGGGCTGCAGCCCCATGATGGTCTTGACGGTGGTGGATTTTCCCATGCCGTTGCGGCCCAGCAGCGCCACGCACTGGCCGGCCTCGATTTCCAGATCGACGCCGAACAGCACCTTGCTGTCGCCGTAGGCGGTTTCGACGCTGTTCAACTGCAGCAGGGGAGGCCGCTGCGGCGTGTTGAGAGAGGCATGTTCAGAATTCATCGTCGTCTCCGAGGTAGGCGTTCTTGACCTCTTGGTTTTCCTGGATCTGCTGCGGGGTGCCGCAGGCAATGGCCGTCCCGTACACCAGCACGGTAATGCGGTCGGCCAGGGCGAACACGGCGTCCATGTCGTGCTCGACGAGCACGATGCTGTAGTCGCCCTTCAGGCGCCGCAGCAGTTCCACCAGGCGTGCCGATTCCTGCTGGCTCATGCCGGCCATGGGTTCGTCCAGCAGCAGCACCCTGGGGCGCATGGCGAGGGTCATGGCGATTTCCAGCTGCCGCATCTCGCCGTAGCCGAGGGATCCGGCCCGGCGATGCGCCGCTTGTTCCAGATCGACTTCGCGCAAAGCCTGATAGGCGGGTTCGTACAGTGTCCTGTCGCTGCGCACGGCCGACCAGAACCTGAAGCTCGACCCCTGGCGGGCCTGGACCGCCAGCATGACGTTGTCGAGAACGGAGAAATCCTTGAATATCGACGTGATCTGGTACGAGCGGCCGATGCCGTGCAAGGCCCGCGCATCGACCGTGGACCGGGTGATGTCAGCCCCGTCGAAGAGGATCCGCCCCTGATCGGGCAGAACTTCTCCCGCCAATTGATGGATGAACGTGGTTTTGCCCGCGCCGTTGGGGCCGATGACGCCGTGAAGCTCGCCCTGAAGCACGGTCATGCTCAGGTCGTTGGTGGCGGCCAGGGCGCCGTAGCGCTTTACCAGGTTCTGCACTTGCAGGATTTCAGTCATGGCGGCCTCCCTTGCTGGCGAGCGACCCGTAAAGACCGCGCCTGAGGAACAGCACCACCAGCACGATGAAAACACCGAAGAAGCCCAGCCAGTGCGTGGTGATGAGATCGGTCGCGTTGCCGGGCAGTTCGATGGGCATGGTGGACAGGAATTCCTCGAGCCCGACGAAGGCGATGGCGCCGATCAGCGGCCCCAGCAGCGTGCCCAGGCCGCCCAGCACGCACATCAGTATGAGGTCGCCCGAGAGCGTCCAGCTCATGTAGGAGGGCGATGCGAACAAGGCGAGATTGGCGAGCAGCACGCCGGCCAGCACGACGATCTGGGCGGAAACCACGTAGGCGAACAGCCTGTAGCGGTTTGCCGAGAATCCCAGGGCGTACATGCGGCGCGTGTTCTGCTTGCAGCCGCGGATCACGGTGCCGAACCGGGAATGGATGAGGCGGTGCAGGAGATAGGCCGCCACGGCCAGTATTCCCAGGACCAGCAGGTAGAACTGGTAGGGGTTGTCGATGTCCAGGCCGGGCACGGTGCTTCGCGCTGCGATCTGCAGCCCGTCGTCCCCGCCGTACTGCTTCAGGCTGATGGCCAGGAAATAGAACATCTGCGCAAAGGCCAAGGTGATCATGATGAAGCCCATGCCGTCGACTTTGAGGCAGATGTAGCCGACCAGGTACGACACGATCGTGCCGATGGCGATGGCCGCCGCCAGCTGGATCAGGGACGAATGCACGCCATAGGTGGAAAGTATGCCGACAGCGTAGGCGCCGATGCCCAGGTACAGGGCATGGCCGAAGCTGACCATGCCTCCGTAGCCGAGAATGAGGTTCAGCCCCATGGCGGCCAGGCCCAGAATCATGGCGCGCGACACCAGGTCCAGATAGTAGGTGTGGCCCAGGAACAGCGACGCCACGGGAACCAGGGCAAGCGCAAGGAATATTGCCGCGGCGGGCAGCAGTTGCCGGGCACGATGCGCTTGGGGGGAAGCGGGGGCTTGAGCGGTGCTGATTTGCGCGTGTACGGGCCGGTTGCGGATGCCGTTCAGCGGCAGCGCCTGGCGGGTTTGTTCAGATAGCATGTGTTCACCCGTTCCTGACTGGAAACAGCCCGTGCGGCCGGATGGCCAGTACGAAAGCCATGAGAAGATAGATCAGCATGGAGGCCACGGCCGGGCCCGCGGCCTGGGCCAGGGACTTGGCCAGCAGCTCGTTGAAGGCGGCCGGAAGGAAGGCCCGCCCCAGGGTATCGACGAGGCCGACGATGAGCGCGCCGTAGAAGGCCCCGCGTATCGAGCCTATGCCGCCCGTGACGATGACGACCAGGGTGAGGATGAGTATGGGTTCCCCCATGCCCGGCTGCACCGACAGGATGGGGCCCGCCATGACGCCGCCCAGCCCGGCCAGGCCTGCTCCCAGGCCGAAGATCAGGGTGTTGAGCCGGCGTATGTTGGTGCCCATGGCGTCGACCATTTCGGCGTCGGCGGCGCCGGCGCGGATGAGCATGCCGACCCGGGTCTTGTTGATGAGCAGATAAAGCCCGAGCCCGCACAACAGCCCGACGGCGATGATGAAGATGCGATACGAAGGGTATGAGAACCCGAGGAAGTCGATCGTGCCCCGCAGCGCCCGGGGCGCGTTGATGTAGGTGGGGGCCGATCCCCAGATGTAGCGCACGACTTCGTTGAACACGAGGATCAGGCCGAAGGTGGCGAGCACCTGGTCGAGGTGTTCCCGCGAGTAGAGCCCCGCCAGGACGATGCGGTCCAGGGCGATGCCGATCAGGATGGCCGCCGGGACGGCGGCCAGCAGGGCCAGAGTGAAGGAGCCGTACAGGTTGAAGACGGCCGCCGCCACGTAGGCCCCCATCATGTACAGCGACCCGTGCGCAAGATTGACGAAATTCATGATGCCGAAGACCAGCGTCAGCCCCGCGGACAGCAGGAACAACAGGACGCCGAACTGCACACCATTGAGAATTTGAGTTGTCAGGAGTTGTAGATCCATTTCTCGATACGCCTGTGGATTATTTCATCGGGCAGTCTTGGTGATAGGCATCTTGCTGCGCCTTGAGCGGAGTGGCGATTTTCTTGAGCGTGAACCGGCCCTGCGCGTCCTTGACGACTTCGAACACGGAAAGATCCTGGATGGGGAAATTGTTGTTGCCGAACTTGAAGTCGCCGCGCACCGAAGGAAAATCGGCTTGCTTGAGGGCGGCCATGAACGCGGCCTTGTCTTCGACATGGCCCTTGACCTTTGCGATGGCCGAATCCAGCAGTTGCGCGCCGTCATAGCTTTGCGCCGCGAAATCCGAAGGGATGCGCTTGTATTCCTTTTCGAACTCGGCCACGAATTTCTTGTTGGCGGCGTTGTCCATGTCGGGTCCCCAGACGGGGCTGGTGATCACGCCCAGGGCGCTGTCGCGCTGAGCGGGGAGATTGATGGCGTCGGTCGTCGAGGTGGACAGGACCGGGATCTTGCCCAGCAGGCCGGCCTGCTGCCATTGGCGCAGGAAGTTGACGCCCAGCCCGCCGGGGTAGAAGACATAGACGGCATCGGGTTTCTCGGAGGCGATCTTGGCCAGCTCGGCGGAGAAGTCCTGCTGATTGAGCGGCGTGTAGATTTCGTCGAGCAGGGGAGCCTGGTAGTAGCGCTTGAAGCCTGTCACGAAGTCGAAGCCCGACTGGTAGTTGGGCACCATGGTGATGATTCTCTTGTACCCCTTGGACTTGGCATAGCTGCCCATGCTTTCGGCTTTCTGGTCGTTCTGGTACGAGGTGCTGAAGAAATAGGGGGAGCATTCCTTGCCGGCTATCTGGCTGGGGCCCGCGTTGGTGCCGATGAGAAACACCTCTTTCTTCGTGATGGGCCCGTGCACGGCGAGCATGACGTTGGAGAAGGTCACGCCGACGATGATGGGCACTCCGTCCTTGTCGATGAGCCGTTTTGCCAGTTGCACGCCGACCACGGGCTTGATCTGGGCGTCGGCCTTGAGGACTTCGATGTGGCGGCCGCCGAGCTTGTCGCCGTGGTTCTTGAGGTAAAGCATGAATCCGTCGTACGAATCCTGGCCCAGGGCGGCTTGCCCGCCCGAAAATACCCCCATGAAGCCGATTTTCAGGTCGTCGTGGTTTTCTTGCGCGGGGGCGGCGTTGGCCAGGGCCATGGTCAGGCCCAGGCCGGTTGCGGCGATTGCCTTGAGGAAATGGTGTCTCATGCTGTCTCCTTGTTCCGCCCGGCGGGGCGGAGATTTTGTCTTGATCGTTTTGCCATGAGCGGCTGCGGACGGTGCTGTATTTTTAATCTGGATATTAAATATCTAGATTATGGGATGAATTCTATGGCGATCGCAAGAGCTAGTCAACAATAATCTGGACATATATAATCCAGGTCATAAGGTATACGGATTAGATTATTATGCGCATGAACGAAGGCGTGGAGTGGGGCCTGCATTGCTGCGTGGCGCTGGGCTGGATCGGGCAGAACGAGGTCATTTCCACCACCAAGCTCGCGGCCAAGTTCGGCTTGCCCGCCGCCTACCTCAACAAATCCCTGCAGGCGCTTGCCCGCGCCGGCATCCTGGTGTCGTCGGCGGGGCCGAAGGGCGGGTTCCGGCTTGCCCGTTCGCCTGAAAAAATCACCCTGCTACAGGTCGTGGACGCTATCGAAGGGCCCGATGCGGCGTTTCGCTGCACGGAAATCCGCCGCAATGGCGAGGGTGCTTCGCCTGCCCGCGAATGTCGCAAGCCCTGCGCCATCACGGCGGCCATGCGCCGGGCGGAAGCCGCCTGGAGGCGTGAACTGTCAAGCCAGACCGTGGCGTCGGTCATGCACGATGCACCGCCGGCCGCCGCCGAACGGGCGATCCAGTGGTTCGAGAACATACGCTCGGCATCGGCGGCTTGACGCGCCGCGCAAATAGACGCGCCGGCATGGCCCTGCTACAGTGTTGAGATGCCCGGTTTCGGGCTGTTGCGCCGATGGGGCTACGCTCTCGTTGCGGCCAACCCGCTCCAGCCATCTCGTTCCAGGATCGCCATGCCATCGCTAAGTTCATTTTCGGCCAGCTCGATATCGGGCGACAGCGTCGAGCTGTCACGCTACCAGGGCCAGGTGGCGCTTATCGTCAATGTCGCCTCCCAATGCGGGTTCACGCCCCAGTATCGGGGTCTCGAGGCGCTTTACCTGGAATACCGGGATCAGGGGTTCACGGTGCTCGGCTTTCCCTGCGACCAATTCGGCCACCAGGAGCCCGGCACCGAGGCCGAAATCCTGGATTTCTGCACCACGAAATACGCCGTCAGCTTTCCTCTTTTCGCGAAGATCGACGTGAATGGCGCCGGCGCCCACCCCTTGTATCAATGGCTCAAGGAAGAAAAGTCCGGGGTGCTGGGCACCCAGGCCATCAAGTGGAACTTCACCAAGTTTCTCGTGGGCCGCGACGGACAGGTCCTGAAGCGCTACGGCTCCTCCACCGCGCCCGACGAATTGCGCAGCGATATCCAGCAGGCGCTTGCCGCTCCAAGCGCCTGATGCGCTACCATTGGCAGCGTCGGCAACTGCCGGCTGGTGTCCTCAATCTGGACTCCCGGCCGGTGCTGTCTCTGTTTTCATTTCCGCCACGAAAGGATTGCAATGATCGACCTGTATTACTGGACGACTCCCAACGGCCATAAAATCACGCTTTTCCTCGAAGAAACGGCAACACCCTACACTTTGCACGCCGTCAATATCGGCAAGGGCGATCAGTTCAAGCCCGAATTCCTGAAAATCTCGCCCAATAACCGCATTCCGGCCATTGTCGACAATGCGCCGGCGGACGGCGGGCAGCCCATCTCGCTGTTCGAATCGGGCGCCATCCTTTTATATCTGGCCGAGAAGACCGGGCGCTATATTCCTTCTGATTTGCGGGGCCGGGCCGACGTGCTGCAGTGGCTGTTCTGGCAAATGGGCGGGCTGGGTCCCATGGCGGGCCAGAACCACCACTTCGCCACCTATGCGCCTGAAAAACTGCCGTATGCCATCGACCGCTACACGCGCGAAACCGGTCGCCTGTACGGGGTGCTCAACAAGCGCCTGGCCGACCGCGAATTCATCGCGAGCGATTATTCCATCGCGGACATGGCCTGCTATCCCTGGATAGTCCCGCACGAAAAGCAAGGGCAGGATCTTAACGAATTCCCGCATCTGAAGCGCTGGTTCGATGCCATTGCCTCGCGACCGGCCACCGTGCGCGCGTATGCAAAAGCGGCGTCCATCAACACCGAGCCGACTGTCCACACCGAAGAAGCGCGCAAGATGCTGTTCGGCCAGGATGCCCACACAATCAGGTAATGCGCATGAAAAAATCGTCCATTCGTTGCCTGCGCGCCGCCGCGCTGGCCGGCGCGGCCGTCTTGCTGTCCGCCTGCGCGAGCGGCCCCCGCGACAATATTTCCATGATTCCGGCGGATCAGACCGCCCAGCAGACCAGCAAGGAAGGCTTGTTTACGCAGCCCGTCAAGTGGGACCGCAAAAAGCCCGGCTGCACGGGCGATTGCCCGGAAATCAAGGTCGATTCCCTGGTGTTCCCGGGCATGCCCAAGCTGACCAAGCTCGTCGACTACGCCCTGGCCGTCATGACCGGCGTCAACGGCGATCATCCGCACCCCTATGCCAGTCTTGCCGAGTACGAAGCCTACTTCTGGAAGACCGCCGCGCCGCGCGATTCCACCGTCTTTTCAGCCAAGACGCCGTACCGCAACAAGAACCTGACCGTGGTCGAGCTGAACACCTGGCAGTACTTCACGGGCGCGGCCCACGGTATTTCGGCCACGCAATTCCTCAACTGGGACAACGCGCAGGAAAAAGTGCTTGGCCTGGAAAATGTTCTTGTGCGCGGCAAGCACGACGCCTACGTGGCGGCGCTCAAGCGGGCGCATGCCAAATGGCTGGCCGCCAATCCAGACGCCAAGGCCGACCCGGCCACCTACAACCGGATCTGGCCCTTTCAGCCCAGCGACAACTTTGCGTTTTCGGATGCGGGGCTGGTCGTCAAGTACAACTCGTACGAGATCGCGCCGTATTCGTCGGGGCAGCCTGAATTGCTGATTCCCTATGCCGACTTGCAAGGGGTGCTCAGACCCGAATACATGCCTTCTTGAGCCCACGTGAGTGCCAGGCCGTGGCGCACGGGCGATGCCGCCCGCGGTCCGAAGCGCGCCGCTTTGCCCGGGCTTTCGCCCGGGCGCTTCATTTCAATCGCGTCCGGCATCCAGAATAGCCTGGGCCAGGCGCTCGGGATGGGTGAACCAGGTTTCATGGCTGCCGGCGCATTCCACCAGCCTGAACAGGCCCAGCCGTTCGGAAAGGCGCGGATGCCAGGGCAGGCTGTGCGGCAGGGCGACGTCCTGCTGGCAGTTGACGTAGGATTTGTCCACGGCCAGTTCCGCCAGCGGCGTCTCCAGCTTGATGGCATCGGTGAACGTGGCGTACGGATGGGGGTTGAGCTGCTCGTAGCTCGACTTGGCCAGCGCCAGATCGGCATCGTTGATGAACACTTCGCGCCAGACATTGAACGGCAGCATGACGGCGTTCTTGTTGGCCGCGGCCACGGCATCGAACATGGTGACGTAGTGCGGCGGCACCATGTCGTTGAGGCATTGGCCGTTCAGGGGCACGAATGCATTGACGTAAACCAGCCGCTTCAGGCGCTTGGCCGCGCGTTCGGCAACGCCCGAGATCACCATGCCGCCATAGCTGTGGCCCACCAGTCGCACATTGTGCAGGTTTTCCGACTCCAGGAACTCCACCGCCGATGCAATGGCATCCTCCAGCCCGATGCGGCTGCGGTCGTCGTTTTCGCGATTGCCGGCCAGGGTGGGGCAATGCACCGTGTGCCCGGCCTTGCGCATGTGCTGGGCCACGGCTTCGAGCTCGGCGCCGGTGTGCCAGGCGCCGTGGATAAGAACGTAAGTATCAGCCATAGTTGTCTCCGGTTGTTGATTGTCGATGTATTGCAGAGGGTGGGCCGCGGCTGCCGCCGGGGTTCCCGACGATGCAGGCTTGGGCGGCGGTGCGGCTATTCGTTTTGCGCGCGTTCGAACCAGACGCGGGGGGAAAGCCCCTGATCGGGCCCGAGAACGGAGAATCCTCCGTCGACGGGAATGTCCACCCCGGTGATCCACGAGGCGGAGTCAGAGGCCACGAAGGCCACGGCCTGGCCGATTTCGGCGCCGTCGCCCACCCGGCCCAGCGGATGAAGCTGGGCGGCCACGGCGTCGGCCAGGGGGCGGGAGTCGTTGCTGAAGCGCACCACGGATGGCGACCAGGTCCAGGCCGGGGAAACCGCAACGGCGCGTATGCCTTGGGGCGCGATGGTGACGGCCAGATTCTTGGTGAATTGCAGCATGGCCGCTTTCGAAGCGGGATACAGCGCGCGGCCCGCCGCGCCGAACTTTCCGCCTGTGCTGCCCAGGTTGACGATGCAACTGCCGCGCTGCATGTGGGGCAATACTTTCTGGGCGAAGATGGCGGCCGAAACCAGGTTGACCCCCAGGGTGCGATGCCATTGCTCGCGGCTGGAGTCCACGCCGTTGTCGTCGTAGCTGCAGGCATTGTTGACGAGGATGTCGATGCGCCCGAATGCGGCCAGCGTCTGTTCGACGCATTGGTCGATTTGCGCGTCGTCCTGGATGTCGATGGAGCAGAGCAGGGCCCGGCCGCCTTCGGCTTCGATTTCACGCACTACTGCCGCGCCCGCTTCGGCTCCGCGGCCCACGATGACCACCGCCACGCCGCAGCCCGCCAGAACCTTGGCAATGTCGGCGCCCAGTCCCTGGGTGCTGCCGGTGACGATGGCGGTTTTCCCCGCCAGGCCGGGTAGTTGGGGTATGGAGGCTGTCATGGGGCGAGGTCGTCAAAGAAACGCGACAGGGCGTCGGCGTCGAGAATTTCGGCCATCAGGCTCATGCTGTCCAGGGCGGCCTGATGGGTGGCGGGATTGGCGCTGGCGCAGGCCGGGGCGGCCACCAGGACCTCGTAGCCGGCGTCGGCGGCGTGCCGCACCGTGCCTTCGACCACCGAGTGGGTGGCCACGCCCGCGATGAGCACGCGCGAGGCGCCGACGATGCGCAGGATTTCTTCCAGAGGCGTTCCGAAGAACGCATTGATGCGCGTGTGCTTGACGACGAACTCGCGGGGATTGCCGGGATCGGGCGCGAGAGCTTCGTAAAAGCTGGCCCCCCAGCTGCCGTCGACCACGGCCTGGATGGCTGCGGTGTTGCGCATGATGGGCATATTGGGCAGCAGGTCGGCGTAGTCGGGCCGGAAGGCAATGCGCACGTGGACGATGGGCATGCCGCAGGCGCGCGCGCGCCGCAGCATGCCGCCGGCGGCCTCCACGAGGTTTTGGCGCACGGGGCTGTCGGCGCTCAGGCCGACCCGGATTTTGCCGTCCGGATGCAGGACGTCGTTCTGGTAGTGCAGGGCGATGAGCGCGGTGGTTGCAGGCATCAGATGTACACCTGGATGGCGCTGTGGGTGTCGTTGCAGTTCACAAGATTGACCTGCTTGAGCCGGATGCGCCAGCCGTCGTCGGTGGAAGCCAGCTTGTGGATATAGGAACCGGCCAGCTGGCGCTGGTCGCCCTTGCGCCATTCGCTTAGATGAAAGGCCGAGCGAACCACCAGGTAGCCCTCGTCGTCGGTGCCGTCGATCATGACGCTGCCCACGACGCGCGACGTGTGGGTAATGGGCTGCTGCGCCCAGTTGCGGGCGTTGGTCAGCGTGCGCATGCGCATTTCGCGCAGCATTTTATTGTCCCAGCACAGGGAAATGTGGTCGTAGGGGCTGGCCTGGCCGGGCTGCTGGGGAATCCAGTACATGCCGTCGTCGGTCCATAGCGCCAGCCATTCGTCCCAGCGGCGCTCGTCCAGGAGGCGAGCTTCGCGATAAATGAATTGCTGGACCTGATGGTAGGTTTCCAGCGGCGTGGTAACCGTTTTGACATTATCGCTGGCGACGTCGAAGTCTATGTCGAAAAGCATTTTGATTTCCTTTGGCCGTAAGTGTCAGACTTGCCCGAGCATGTATTGCTTCCATGCGTGGAACTGATTGCGCATGGGGAGCTCGCTGGTTCCGTTGACCGAAACCATGCCGCCGGGAACGGTCTTGTCGGTGCCCGCGTAGCGGTGCTGGCTGACCCAGTCGCCGCCATGGGTTTCGTTGCCCAGCTGGCAGCGGTTGTAGACCTCGAGGTCGTCGGGCATGACGTTGGACGACGGGGAGTTGATGAGGTTGGCGTACATGAGGCCGCGCTTGAAGACCTCTTCGGGCGCGCCCTTCAGGCGGAACACCTGGATCTCGACGCGGGTGCGGTCCACCGATACGGGGCGTATGACGCGGAACTGCTGGAATACCGTATGCGGCGAGCCGCTGCCGTAGATGATGGTGTTGTGGCGGTTCTCGCCCAGAATGGCCAGGGCGCGCTCGCGGCCGTAGGCTTGCACCAGCGATTCGAAGTGGGCGCGGCTGACAGGGTCGGTTTCGATGGCGCCGGGATTGAAGATGCCTTCCATATAGCCGTGGCCGTAGTCGAAGGCGTGCAGGTCCAGTTTTTCCCAGAATGTGTAGGGTTCGCCGTTGCCGTCCATGATGTGCAGCTCCAGCGGCATGCTGCCGATGGATTCGGCCTGTTCGCGGGCCGATATGTACGACGATTCGTGCGTGACCCTGGCATGCATGGTGTCGTGCAGGTTTTCGTAGAAGACCTTCCAGTTGGAGGGCTGCATCACCCTGAAGACGCCGCCGGCCACCTCGACTTCGCCCACGGGCGAGCGATCGCACATATTGTCGATGGAGGATTTGACCCCGCCCAGGAAGTCCTCCAGGCCGGGACCTTTCTCGGCCTGGCTGGCAAAGACGAAGCCCCGGTAGATGGCCACCCGGGCCAGCTGGCGCATGGCGAATTCGGGGCTTTTGGGATCGAAGTTGGTGCCTTCGAAGCCGGCGCGCATGGGCGCGGCCAGATGGGCCCCGTCGAGCTGGAAGGTCCAGGCGTGGTAGGGGCAGCGGAAGAAGCGGCCGGTGTTGCCGTCGCTTTCCGCCGGAACGAGCTGCGCGCCCTTGTGCGGACAGCGGTTGTACAACACATGCACGGAGTTGTCGGCGGCGCGCACCATGATCACGTCCTGGTCGCCGATGCGTGTGGCATGGAAGTCGCCCACGTTCGGCACCTGGCTTTCATGGCCCACGTAGATCCAGGCATGGCCATAGATGCGATCCATTTCCAGTTGGAAGAGATCCGGATCGGTATAGACCGATTTATGTACCGAATCGTCCCGCACCAGGTCGGCGATTTGTTGATCGGTGTAATGCATGATGCCTCCTTGCCAAAATTTTGCTTCCGGCTCCGTGTTAGGTGGTTGAACGAATTGCCGTCCGGTTCGATTGCCCGCGCCTTACTGCATTTTGCATTCCGGGGCGTACCGGTCGTGGTAGTCGGTGAAGATGGTCTCGACCGTCTTGTTGGTGATTTCTCCCTTGTCGTTCTTGACGACCTGCCTCAGGTAGTAGTTCTGAATGGGGAACTGATTGTTGTTGAACTTGAAATTGCCCTGCACGGCCTTGAACGGGGCCGAGCGCAAGGCCTGGCGGAAGGCGTTCTTGTCTTCGATCTTGCCGTGGATCTTGCGCACGGCGCCGTCCAGCAGCATGGCCGAGTCGTAGCCCTGCACTGCGTACATGGTCGGGATGCGGTGGTAGGTCTTCTGGAAGTCCTCCATGAAGCGCTTGTTCACCGGGTTGTCCATGTCGGGCGACCATTGCGCCGTGTTGTACATGCCGATCATGGGCTCGCCGACGGCCTTGATGGTATCTTGGTCGGCCGAGAACCCAGGCGTGTACATGGTCATGGTCTTGGTCAGCCCCGAATCGGCCATCTGCTTGATGAAGCTGATGCCCATGCCGCCGGGCAGGAAGAAGAACACGGCGTCGGCCTTGGAGGCGCGCGCCTGGGCGATTTCGGCGGAAAAGTCCAGTTGCTGCAGCTTTACATAGACCTCGTCGGCGATCTTGCCTTTGTACAGGTGCTTGAAGCCTTCGATGGTTTCACGCCCTCCCGGGTAGTTCGGCGCTATCAGGAATACTCCCTTGTGCTTTTGTTCCGATACGTACTTGCCCATGGCCGCCGCGGTGTCTTCGTTTTGCCACGATACGACGAAGAAGTTCTTGTTGCATTTATCGCCCGCATACTCCTTGGGGCCCGTGTTGGTCGAGATATAGATCGTGTCGCTGGCCAGGATGCTGGGCATCACGGGCAGCAGCACGTTCGAGAACACCATGCCGGTCATGACGTCCACGTGATCGCGCTTGAGCATGCGGTCGACGGCTTGCCGGCCGACGTCGGCCTTTTGCTTGTCGTCTTCGACGATGACGGTGGCGGGCAGGTCGCCCAGCTTGCCATTGAGGTGTTTCATGGCCAGTTCGAAGCCGTCGCGGATTTCGATGCCGACGACCCCGCCGGGGCCAGACAGCGTGCTCAGAAAGCCGACCTTGATCGAGTCGGCGCCATAGGCGGCCGATGTGGACAGCGCCAGGGCCGATAATGCCGCAACGAGTATGCCTGATTTCATGTTTGTCTCCGGTTGTCAGCGCCGGATCCGTCTGGCGGCCCGGCTTTTATAGGTGTTTTCGATGGCCTTTGCGGACGTTGCCGCGAAGGCCCGAGGAACGAGGAATCCTGCCTTTTCATGATGGTGGCGGGAAGGAGCTTGGGCTATCCACTAATGGCAATTTTCATCCAATTCAGGCAACATTAACAATAGGACCTGTCAACTGGGTTGACAGTCCCTATTGCAGCAGGCGGCCGCCGCGCCGCCCATCGTGTCCGCCCGATTACTGGAGGCTTGCCATGCAATCATGGTTTCGCAATGGTTTGCAGACTTTGTTCGATGCCCCGCCCATTTTCGCCTCGTCCGACCCGCGCGAGGTCAGGCTGGGCACATCCAGCGCCCTTACCGAGCACGATCTGGTCTGGCGCGACGGCATCGTCGATTGCGCCTTGCGCCGCGCGCAGCTGGGGGCCTTGTCGTTCCTTATCTTGCGCTATGGCGCCGCCGTCACCATCGCTCCGGGAGAACTGCAGCATTTCATGCTGTTCCAGGTGCCTCTCAGTGGTGCGGCGCAAGTCCGCGTCGGCAATACCTCGGTTGCCGCAAGCCGTACGGTGGGCGTCGTCATTTCCCCTACGCTGCCCCTGAGCCTGGACTGGGGGCAGGGGTGCGAGCAACTGCTGCTCAAAATTCCCCGCGCCCGCATCGAAAGGGCTTGTAGCGGGCTATTGGGGCGCCACCTCGACGCGCCGGTCGAATTCTTCCCCGAGCTATGCCTGGACAGCCCGCATGGGCAAGCCTGGCAGCATCAAATCGGCACTATGCTCTGTTATCTCGGGGGGGCTGCCGGGCCGGTACCGGCCCAGTGGCTGGCGGCTCAGGAAGAAGCGCTCATCCATCATCTGCTGCTCTGCCAAAAAAACAATTACAGCGACCACCTGTTGCGGCGTCCCGCCGGCGCCCAGAAAAAGGTGCGCATCGCCACCGAATACATCCATGCGCATTTGCAAGAGCCCCTTACGCTGGCCTGTATCGCGCAGGCCAGCGGCGCCAGCGTGCGCGCGCTGGCCATGGCTTTCCAGGAATACCACAACCTGTCGCCCATGGCCTATGTGCGCCGCGAACGCATGGAAGCCGCGCACAACGAACTCCGGCACGCCTCTCCGGATATCCGCGTCACCGACATCGCCTTCCGCTGGGGGTTCGGGCATCTGGGTCGTTTCTGCGCCGAATACAAGGCCCGCTACGGCGAAACGCCAATGCAGTCGCTCAAGCGCTAAGCCCCGGCGCGTTGCGGCATGGGCCTGCGGGCGATGTCCGCGCCATGGCCAGGGGCGCAACGGGGCGCCGCCTTACACGCCCACGTAGCGCTGCCAGATCTCGGGATTTTGCCGCAAGGCTTCGGAGCGCCCCGACCACACCACCTGGCCGCGCTCGATGATGGTGTGCTGGTCGGCCAGTTCCACCAGGCGCTGCACGTATTTGTCGATGACAAGCGTGGTCTGGCCCAGTTGGCGCAGCCGGCCCAGGCAGGCCCAGATTTCCTCGCGGATCAGCGGGGCCAGGCCTTCGGTGGCTTCATCCAGGATGAGCAGGTGCGGGTTGGTCATCAGCGCGCGCCCGATCGCCAGCATTTGCTGCTCGCCGCCTGAAAGCTGGTTGCCCATGTTGCCGGCTCGCTCCTGCAAGCGGGGAAACAGCGCATATACACGTTCCAGCGTCCAGGGTTCGGAGCTGTGCGACCGGTTGCTGGCAAAGGCGACCAGATTCTCCTGGACGGAAAGATTGGGAAATATCTGCCGGCCTTCCGGCACTACGGCGATGCCCAGGCGGGCAATCCGGTCGGCCGTCCAGGTGTGGATGGTTCGATCCTGGAACCTGACGCTGCCTTTGCGGATGGGGGTCAGCCCCAGGATGGAGCGCACGGTGGTGGTCTTGCCCATGCCGTTGCGCCCCAGCAGCGTGGCCATTTCGCCGGCTTGTATTGAAAACTCGATGCCGAACAGCACCTGGCTGGCGCCATAGGCGGTTTCGATGTGTTCGACTTGAAGCAGGGCGGTCATGCGGCGGCCTCGTCGCCCAGGTAGGCTTTCTTGACTTCGGGATTGCGGCGGATTTCCTCGGCGTCGCCGCTGGCGATGATGCGGCCGAACACCAGCACCGAAATGCGTTCGGCCAATTGAAATACCGCTTCCATGTCGTGTTCGATGAGCAAAATGGTGGTGGAGCCGCGCAAGCGGGTGATGAGCTCGACAAGCTGCAGGGATTCCCCCGGCCCCATGCCGGCCATGGGTTCGTCCAGCAGCAGCATGCGCGGGCGCGTGGCCAGCGCCAGCCCGACTTCCAGCTGGCGCTGCTGGCCATGGGCCAGGTTGCGGGCCAGCGTGCCGACGTGCGGTTCCAGCCCGATGGTGGCGGCCAGTTCGCGGGCCTCGTCGAAAACGGCGCTGTCGCCGATGGCCGGGCGCCAGAAGCGCATGCTGGTGCCGCTGCGGGCCTGGACGGCCAGCGCAAGGTTGTCCAGCACCGAGCAGGACTTGAAGATATTGGTGATCTGGTACGAGCGGGCCAGGCCGCGCTGGACCCGCCGGTGCATGGGCAGGGCGGTGATGTCCTCGCCATCGAAGAAGATGCGGCCTTCGTTGGGTTGCAGGCCGCCGGCTATCTGGTGAATGAGCGTGGTCTTGCCGGCGCCGTTGGGGCCGATGATGGCGTGAGTATGGCCCGCCTGAACGGCGAGGTCGAGGTGGTCGGTGGCCACCAGCCCGCCATAGCGTTTCACCAGCCCGCGCAGGTCGAGCAGCGCTTGCGTCATGATGTTTCTCCGCGGGATTTTGTGGCCCTGGACAGGCTGGCCAGCCCATCGGGCAGGAACAGGATGATAAGCAGCAGGATAACGCCCATGGGCAGCGCCCAATGCGTGGTGAAGGCGGTGAGGATTTCCTCGAGGGCGAGCATGAATACCGCCCCCACGACACCGCCGAAGAAATGGCCCATGCCGCCCAGGATGACCATGACGAGCAGGGTGCCGGATTCCATCCAGTGCAGTTGCGAGGGGCTGGCCATCATGCTTTGATTGGCGAACAGCGCGCCGCCCAGCGCGGCCAGGGCGCCGGCCACGGTGAAGCAGACCAGCTTGTAGCGGAACACCGGATAGCCGATGGCCTGCATGCGGGTTTCGTTTTCCTTGATGGCCTGCATGACCCTGCCGAAGCGCGAATTGACGAGGTGATGCAGCAGGAACAAGGCGACCACCAGGATGGCCAGCACCACGTAGTAGAAGGCCGAGTCCGAGCCGAGATCCACCCACATGGTCGAGCGCTGCGGCAGGCTCAGGCCATCGTCGCCGCCGTAAGTGCTGAGCGAGACGAAAACGTAGTAGATCATCTGGGCGAAGGCCAGCGTGATCATGATGAAATAAACCCCTTTGGTGCGCAGGCACATGAGGCCGATGCCGCAGGCCAGCAGCGCGCCGGCCGCAATGGCGGCGGGCCAGCTTATCCAGGCCGGCATGATGCCGTAGTACATGAGTATGGCCACGGTATAGGCGCCGGTGCCGAAATAGGCGGCGTGCCCCATGCTGATCATGCCGCCGAACCCGACCAGCAGGTTCAGGCTGGTTGCTACCAGGGCGAAGATGAGCAGCCGGCTGGCGAACCCGATGTAGTATTCCAGCCCGAGGTGCTGCGCCGCAAGCGGAAACACCGCCAGGACAAGCAGGAGCGGCAGGATCCAGAATGGCGAAAGGCGGTGGTGCAGGGTGCTATAGGTTGGTCTCATCAGCTTTGCGCGGGGAAAAGGCCTTCGGGCTTGAAAAACAGGACGCCGGCCATCAGGACGTAAATAAGAATGGATGCGAGCGCTGGCCCCAGGTTGGAGGCTACGTCGGCGGGCAGGAAGCTGCGGAACAGCGCGGGCAGCAGGGTGCGGCTGACGGTGTCGACGCAGCCGACCAGAATGGAGCCGATGAGGGCGCCGCGTATGGAGCCGATGCCGCCCACGACGATCACGACGAAGGCCAGGATGAGTATGCTTTCGCCCATGCCCACCTGCACCGACAGTATGCTGCCCAGCAGGGCGCCGGCCACGGCGCACAGGGCCGCCCCTACGCCGAACACCAGGGTGAAGATGAGCTTGATGTTGGCGCCCATGGCGGTGGCCATTTCGCGGTTCGAGGCGCCGGCCCGCACCAGCATGCCGATGCGCGTCTTGGTGACGACAAGGTACATGAGCAGCGCAATGACCAGGCCCACGGCGATGATGAACAGCCGGAACGACGAGTAGTCGAAGCCCTGCCACAGCTGGACAGGCTGGGAGATGAGTTCGGGCGTGGACAGCCGCAGGGGCTGTTCGCCCCAGACGATGCGCGCGCCTTCATTGAAGATGAGGATGAGGGCGAACGTGGCCAGCACCTGCGACATGTGGTTGCGCTGGTAGAGCCGGCGGAACACGAGGATTTCCAGGATGATGCCCACGACCATGGTGGCGCCGACGGAAAGCAGCAGACCCAGCCAGAACGAGCCGGTCAGCAAGGCGAAGGAGGCGGCGAAATAGGCGCCCAGCATGTACAGCGAACCATGCGCCAGATTGATGAAGTCCATGATGCCGAAAACCAGCGTCAGGCCCGCGGCCAGCAAAAACAGCATCAATCCGAATTGCAGTCCGTTGAGGACGAGATTGACGAGCAAGGTAAGGTCCATGCATGGGTCTCCGGCCGCGCGCCGATGATTCGACACAGCGTTTATGTCAGCGGTTTATTGTTTTAGGTATAAAAGTTTTAGATGCTAAAGATATAGGAAGCCTGGCGGCCTAGCAATACAGAAAAACACTAATCCGTTTCCGGAGCGGCATCCCGCTGTCGCGCGGATGGCCGGGTTGCGGCGCCTGGCGGGCACCATGCACCGCCGTTGCGGGCCATGGGATTTGCCGGTGGGCGCCGTGCATTGCTATAGTGCACACCACTCGAATTTTTTCCTTTGCTGGCCGGATCATGATCAAAATCTATCACAACCCCCGCTGCGGAACGTCGCGCACCACATTGCAGATTCTGGAAGAGCGCGGGCTGAAGCCCGAAATCATCGAATACCTCAAGACGCCGCCGAGCCGCGATGAGCTGATCGCGCTCATCAAGGGTGCAGGGCTGACCGTTCGCGGGGCTATGCGCAGCAAAGAGGCGGTGTATCAGGAACTTGGGCTCGACGACGAGGCCCTGAGCGACGATCAGTTGATCGATGCCATCGTCGCGCATCCCATTCTTATGAACAGGCCTTTCGTCGTCACCGACAAGGGCGTGCGGCTTTGCCGCCCGGCCACCGAGGTCGACGCCATACTCTGACGCCGCCGGCGCAAAGCGCCTGGGCATGCCGGGCCGGCCCCACAGGTAAGGAGTATTCACATTGCTCCATTGTGGGAGTATAATTTGTCCATAATTGGAGTGTCCATTATGGAACTTGCCTACACCTATCCGGTCAGCCGCTTCGAGCCCGCCACTGTCGTCGACCTGAATTCCCGGTCGGCGCGCGAGCGCCTGTCCAAGTCCGCGCTGAAGGGGTTCTTCAAGCTGGCGCAGGCCTGGGGCCTGCGCGACGAAGAGGCCTGCGTGTTGCTTGGCGGCATTTCCAGCAGCGCGTTCTACGAGTGGAAGAAAAAACCCGGGCGCCTGCTCGAGGTGGATCGCATCACCCGCGTTTCCTATTTGCTTGGAATCTACAAGGCCCTGCATATCCTGTATGGCGACGACCTGGCCGACCGCTGGGTCAAGCTGCCCAACAGCAATGTCATTTTCGGGGGCCGCACGCCGCTCGAATATATGCAGGAAGGCGGACTGCTTGCCATGCAAACCGTGCGCAGGCTGCTCGATGCGCGGCGGGGCGGGGTTTGATGAAGGCAGCGGCCGAACCGCCTTTGTCGTTGTTGCGGCAATTCGACACCTACCGGCTGCTGCCTTCGCGATTCGCCGATCTCGAGGACTCCGTCCTGGCGCCGCTTTCCGACGACGACGCGCATCTCAAAGACCTGTTCGACCTCGATAACGCCACCAATCATCGCCTCATGGGCGAACGTGGCGGGCTGGCGGGAATCGGCGTCGACGAGCTGGTGTTCGGCGTTCCCTGTTTCCGCATCGTCAATGCCGCCTATACCTACCCGCGTCCCGAAGGCAGCCGGTTCAATGGCGGCGAGCGGGGCGCCTGGTATTGCGCCTTCGACCTCGATACCGCCATGGCGGAAATCGTCTTTCATAAATCGGTCGAATATTCCGAGATCGGCTATTTTCAGGACAGCGTGGCCTACCAGGCGTTTCTGGCCGACTTTTCCAGCCAGTTCCACGATATTCGCAGTGCGCCGCGGTTTGCGGACTGCCTGTCGCCCGACAGCTACATTGCCTCCCAGGCCCTGGCCGAGCGGCTTCTGGAAGCGGGTTCCATGGGCATCGTGTACCCGAGCGTGCGCCGCCGGGGCGGTGTCAATCTGGCCTGTTTCCGGCCCGCTCTGGTGAACAACGTCCGCCGCGGCGAGACATTCCAACTGACCTGGTCAGGCTCGCCCGTGCCGGCGGTTTCAACCTTGTAAAGGATATTCGTGGACGTCCGATCTGGCCTGAAAGTGGCGGTGCGCTGCGCGCTATTGTGGGTGCTGGCATTGCCCGGCGCATGGGCCGGACCCACGCTGGCCGAATGCCACGGCATGAAAAACCTGGTCTTCGTCGCGCACCAGGACGACGATCTGCTTTTCATGAATCCCGATATCGATCAGACCATCGATGCCGGCGGCTGTGTGGAAACGGTTTACCTCACCGCCGCCGAGCGGGGCGAGGGCATGGGCTATATGCTGGGCCGCGCGCGGGGCGTGCGGGCGGCCTATGCCGTCATGGCCGACGACAGCGACAGCTGGACCGAGTCCATCGTGAAATACGGCGGCCGGCACCAGGCGCGGTTTTCACTCAATGCCAATCCTCGGGTCGTCCTGATCCACATGCGCCTCGAAGACCCATGGCTGGGCAAGGGCTGGGGCAGCCTTACGCCCCTGAGCCGCGTCGAGTCGGTCAAGGGAACCAGCGCCAAGGCCCTGGGCCCCTACAACGAAAGCTACACGCGCGCCGATCTGGTGGCGGCCCTTGCCGCCATGATCGCCGACTACCAGCCCACCATCATCCGGCACATGGACGACTCGATCGCCATACCGTATACATCGCTTTGCTGGCGCTGCATCGGCCACGACCACCCCGACCACATCGCCAGCGCGAAACTGGTGCGCGATGCCATGCTCCTGGCGCCGGGCAACTACGATGAGGCGGCCTACGTCGACTACCCTACGCAAGAGCGGGGTTCCAACCTGACTGTGACGGAAATTGCGTCGAAGGTTGCGGCATTCAAGCGCTACGCCCAGGACGACTACCAATATTGCCCTGTGCCTGCCGCGTGCAAAGAACCTCTGGGAACGGCGGCGTCCTGGGTGCAGCGCACCTATTATGTGGTGCGCCACGACGTGCCGCCGGCCCTGACGGTGGCGAGGCACGGCAGTTACCTGCTGTTCACGACGGGTGAGCAGAACAGCGCCGCCAACATGCTGCTGGGCCGCGACCATCGCTGGGAACCCTTGGGCGGCCGCACCGCCGATGGCGTGGTGGCGTTCAATTGGGCCGATGGCGCGGCGGGAATCATGACGCGCGATGCGACGGGCCAGTTATGGATAAAAAGCCAGGAGGCCGGGCCGGATTGGCGAGCCTGGCGCCTGGTGCCGGGGATGCGCAGCCTTCATTTGCCCCGGGTGCTGACCCAAAGCAACGGCAGGCCGGCATTCCTGGTTCTGGGCGACGATGATCGCCTGCGCTATTGTCCGGGCATTGCGCCCGATGGCCGTCTCGACGCGCCGTGTTCGGCCCTGCCCGTGCTGGCGGGCATGCGGCGGGGGCCGGCCTTTGCCTTGGCTGGCAATGGCCGGGTTGTGGTGCTTGCCGGTGATCGGGAAGGCCGGCTTTGGATCGCCACTCAAAACGTCAAAAGCCCGGATGCGTGGGAAGCCTGGCGCAAGCTGCCTATGGCCCGTTCCGCAGGGGGGCTGGCCGCCATGCGCAATGCGCAGGGATTCATCGAGCTGTACTGGCGGGATCTGCGCTCCGGCGACATGATGCGCATGGTTCGCGGGCCGGGCCGGGGCGGGCGCGTTCGATGGAGCGTGCCGCAGAGTCTGGGGTTCGCCTATGTGGGGCGCCCCGCCATCGGGCTCAACGAGTACGGGCAGATTGCCGTTGCGGCCCTGGAGCGTGTTGGAGGCTCGCTCATCCTGTATGAGGCGCAAGGTGTGACGACGGTGGGCGCCAATGCGAAGTCGGCGCCTGCTTTGCGCACGGTGGGCGGGCAACTGGTCCTGGTTTCGCGTAGCAGCGACGTCAGCCAGACGTATTGGCTGTGGAAGCGCGCGAACGGGTCCTGGGAGCCTCCGCGGCTCTTGGCCGCGCCGCCGGGCACGGGCGGCGAATCCTATTCCGAGCCTGCTCCGGTCATTGCTCCGAATCCGGCCCCGGCCCCGATTCCCGCCGCGCCTCCCTTGCAAAACGCAACCCTGCCCGTGGGCTGGCACCCCAAGGCTGGCGGAACCCTTGACGGAACGGCCGGCGCTTCCGGGCCGGCGCCGGCGGCCGGCTCCGTGCATCCGAGCTAGGGCCTGTTGATGCGGCTGGCTCCTGGCCCGGCTATGGTTTGAGGTCCGGCCTTCGCTTGTCTTCCTTCAGCCTGGCGCGGCCTTCTTCCAATTGCCTGAGGCGTGTTTCATCCATGGCGGGGTAGGCCAGCCGCAGGTCCTTTAGCGTGTTGATGATGATTTCCGAGACGATCAGGCGCATGGTGTTTTTATCGTCGGCGGGAATGACATACCAGGGCGCTTCGGCGGTGCTGGTGGCGTTCAGGCATTTTTCGTAGGCGGCCATGTAGTCGGGCCAGAGCCGGCGCTCGTCGAGATCGCCGAGGTTGAACTTCCAGTTTTTTTCGGGAACCTCCACGCGTTCCAGGAGCCGCTTTCTTTGTTCTTCCTCGGATACATGCAGGAAGAACTTGACGATGCGGGTGCCGTTGCGGGCCAGATGGCTTTCCAGCTCGTTGATGGACCGATAGCGCTGCTCCCATATGGACTCTTCCCGGGCCAGGGCATCGGGTATGTTCTGGGCTACGAGCAGGGAGGGGTGGACGCGTGAGATCAGGACCTCTTCATAGTACGAGCGGTTGAAAATGCCTATCATGCCGCGTTCGGGCAGCCGCTGGACTGCGCGCCATAAGAAATCGTGGCGGAGCTCGAGCGCGGTGGGCTGCTTGAAGCTGGTGACCTGGCAGCCTTGCGGATTGATGCCTGACATGACAGCCTTGATGGTGCTGTCCTTGCCGGCCGCGTCCATGGCCTGAAAGATAACCAGAATGGCGTATTGGCTCGAGGCATAAAGTTTTTCCTGGAGCTCTGCAAGCGTTTCAACCTGTTCCCGCAAGCTCTGGCTGTAGTCGTCCTTCGATTTGTACAGCGGCTTGGTTTCGGTTGGAGCATCGTCCAGCCGGATCGCTTTACGTTCGTGCACTCGGTAGTCGTCGGGATCGATTTTCATGATGTTTCGTTTGCTTGAGTTCGTGGCATGGACATAGCATGGACGCGGCGTGGCGGCTGGGGCTTGTCGACAGGCCCTAGGGGGAATGCGGCGCGGCGGAAGTGAACCATACGATGACGCTGCCCTGGACGAAGACCGGCGCGGGAAGGGGGCCGCTGTCTTGCGCGACGTGAACCAGATACATGGGTTTGTCGGCGCTCAGTCCGTTGAAGGCATTGGTATTGATGGCGCTGCCCTTGAGGGGTACGCACCGCGCCGTGCCGTTCCAGCACAGGCGGGTTTGCACGATGTCGCGGGACGAGTACGAAGTGCTGGCATGCACACGGCTTATGGTTGCGGAGCCTGCCGGGCGCGCGGAGGCGTCGGCGGGAAAGTATTCCACGGCCACATCGGCGCCGCCGCGGCTGATGGCCGGGCTGACGCGTGTTGCGCTCCACGAGGCGGATCCGGCCCGGCTTGCGGGCGCTAATGCCAGCAGCACCGGCAAGGCCAGCATGCAAAAAGAGGATCGCGCGGTGATCGGCATGAGTTTCACGTGGCTCCGTGGTGGCGGCTGGATGGGGAGGGCGGCATCTTGCGGCATGCTTCGAAGCTATTTCGCCTCGAACGTTTCCACCGCCCACGCTCCCGGGCAGTTATAGTATATGCAGTCTAGTCCACCTTGATCATTTTCATGCAGAAACCCACTGCCGCCTCCCGGTTCGCGCCATCCCATCAATTCCACGAGGGCAACCCGCTGGCCGAGCGCAACGCCTTGCGCGTCATGATATTGACCATTGTGATGATGGTCTTCGAAATCGCGGGCGGCTGGTACTACAACTCGATGGCTCTGCTGGCCGACGGCTGGCACATGAGCTCCCATGCCCTGGCGCTGGGCCTGGCCGTTGCCGCCTATTCCTATGCGCGCAAGCTGGCTTCCGACCAGCGCTTCACCTTCGGCACCTGGAAGATCGAAGTGCTGGGAGGCTACACCAGCGCGCTCATGCTGGTGCTCATCGCCGGCCTGATGGTCTACGAATCGGTCGAGCGGCTGCTCAGTCCCAGCCCCATCTACTACAACCAGGCCACACTGATCGCGGTGGTCGGCCTGCTGGTGAACCTGCTCTCGGTATGGATGCTGGGGCTGGACGGCGCGGGGCACGCCCACCATGGCCACGCGCACACTCACGCGCATGGCCGGGCATCCGGCTCGGGGCAAGAGCATGGCCATGCCGATGATCACGGCCATGTGCACGGCGCTTGCTCACAGGAAACGGCGGGCAATGGGGCGACGCAGGCGGCGCCTGCTGCTGGCGGCGCCGAGGCGGGAACGCTGTTGCGCGGGCCCGATCACCAGGACTTGAACATGCGCTCGGCCTATGTGCATGTACTGACCGACGCCGCGACGTCGGTGCTGGCCATCGTCGCCCTGCTGGGCGGCCGCTTTCTCGGCCTGGGCTGGCTGGATCCCGCCATGGGGCTGGTGGGCGCCGTAGTAGTCCTGGTCTGGGCCATCGGCTTGCTGCGCGAGTCGGGCGGCATTTTGCTGGATGCCGAAATGAACGCGCCCATTGTGCATAAAATACGCGAAATCATCGCTGCCATACCCATAGCCGCCGAGGTCTACGACCTGCACGTATGGCGGGTCGGCAAAGGAAAATACGCGTGCATCGTGGGGGTTGCCACCGATGCCGACGTCACCCCCGAGTATTTCAGGCAAAGGCTCGAGGCGAACAGCGAATTGGCCCACATCACGGTGGAAATCAACAAGCTTGCCGACGCTTGAAGGCCGGCTGTCAACTTCCCTTTTACATACCGACATGGATTCCGACGACTCTTGCGTCCTGCTTTTCTCCTATGGAACCCTGCAGCTGGAAAGCGTGCAGCTTGCCTCCTTCGGCCGCTTGCTGCACGGGCAGCGCGACAGCATGCCGGGCTATAAAAGTGTTTTCATCGAAATCACCGATCCGGACGTCATTGCCAAAAGCGGGACGAACCAGCATCCCATGGTGATTCGCAGCGGCAACCCCGACGACGAGGTGGAAGGCCAGCTGTTCCACATTACGCCGCGGGAACTGGCGGCCGCCGATGCCTACGAGGTGGGCGATTACCAGCGGGTCGAAGTCGCGCTGAAATCCGGCCGGCGGGCCTGGGTATACGTGCAGGCCGGGTAGCCTATTCCACACCCATCATCTTTGCCATGCGGGCGCGCCATTGGCTGCGTGGCTGGAATCCGGGCAGCTTGCGAGCGTGGGCTTCGACGGCTTGCATGAGCTCGTCGTCGGGCAGGCTGAAATCGACCGGCACGCGCATGGGCTGGTCCACGTACCACGGGGTGTCGATGAAAAGCTCCAGCCGGTTGCCCTCGGGGTCGCGAAAATACACGGAGACGGCGTTGCCGTGCGTGACCGGATGGATGTCGCTTGCCTCGGTGGCGGGCAGCCTCGAGTACAGGCTCTTGAGGGTTTCCAGGCTGTCGGCCCGCAGTGAGATCTGATTGATGATATTGAAGGACAAATTGTCGGGCCGGCCGGTCGCCAGGACGATTTGGTGATGTTCGTCGGGGTCGCGGCTAAGGAACACCAGCCTGAAATCGCCGTTGGGCCCCGGAAGCGTGCCGCGATCCGTCACGAAGAAGCCGAGCAGTTCGTGATAGAAGCGCTCCATCTTTTCGATATCCTTCACGTAGAAGCCGACGTGGCTAAAGGACAATCCTGAACGCATGGTGGTCTCCATATTTATCATTTTTCAATATTATCCTATTTTTATAAAATAAATCCACCTTTAAATTTTATTAAATTATCGTATAATGATATTTATGAAATCAAGGAGACTCGCATGCTGGATGTAGCCATCATCGGTTTGGGGCCGGTCGGAGCCACCCTGGCCAATTTGCTGGGCAAGCTGGGGCTGTCCGTGGCGGCGTTCGACCGGGCGACGGAAATCTTCCCGTTGCCCCGCGCCGTGCATTTCGATGGCGAAACCATGCGGGTCTTCCAGGAAGCGGGCATTACCCCGCAACTGCTGGATTATTGCCATGTTTCGCCCGGCATGAAGTTCGTGGATCCCAACGGGAAGCTGCTGGTCGACTGGCCCAGGCCGATGGAAGTCGGCTCGCAGGGCTGGCACCCCAGCTATCGCTTTCACCAGCCCGACCTCGAACGTCTCTTGCGCGAACGATTGCACGACAGGCGTGGCGTACAGGTCAAGCTGGGCTGCGACGTCTATGCCGTGGACGAACACGATACCCACCTCACACTGCGGTACGAAGATGTCTGCAATGGCCGGCTCGCCAGCCTGGACGCCCGCTACGTGGTGGGATGCGATGGCGCGCGCTCCCTTGTGCGGCGGCTTATCGGCTCCGAGCTCGAAGATCTTGGCCTGCACGAAAAATGGCTGGTATTCGATGCCATTCTCAAAGGCCCCTGGCCGAGATCCCTGGGCGATTTCAGCATACAGTTCTGCAATCCCAGACGCCCCGCCACCTACGTCCGCGGGGTTGGAAACCGCCGGCGCTGGGAAATCATGCTGATGCCCGGCGACAACGTGGCCGAGATCTCGCGCCCCGAGAACATCTGGCCCTTGGTCGAGTCATGGATCTCTCCCGACGAGGCCGACATCGAGCGCGGCGCCGTGTATACCTTCCATTCCGTCATCGCCCAGAATTGGCGCAAGGGCCGCATGTTGCTGGCCGGGGATGCCGCGCATCAGACGCCGCCGTTCCTGGGCCAGGGCATGTGCGCCGGCGTCCGCGACGCCGCCAACCTGGCCTGGAAGCTCCAGGCGGTCGTCTCGGGCCGCTGCGCCTCCAGCCTGCTCGATACCTATCAGGCCGAACGACACCCGCATGTCGCCGAATACATCAGGCTGGCCGTCCGGCTGGGCAGGCTCATCCAGGCAACCGACGGTGCGCAGGTGCAAGAGCGCGACCAGCAATTCGCGCAGGGTCCCGAGCTCTTGCGCAGCATCACCCCCGCATTGGGTGCCAGCGCCCTGAACGATGCGCAGGGCGGGGCCGGCACGCTTTCCTGGCAGCCTTTGCTGCGCGATGGCAGCTATATGGACGACAAGGTCGGCATGAATTTTTACGTAGTGGCCCAGCCTGGCCTGATCGACGACGAACTCAAGGCGGCGTGTACGGCGGCGGTGATGAAGCCTGTGCTGGTGCCGGCGAACGAGCCGGCCATTGCAGACTGGCTGGATGCCCTGGGAGCGGGCATGGTGGTTGTCCGCCCCGACCGCTACTTGCTGGGCACCGCCAATACGCCGCAGGAACTCAGGCGGTTGTGGTCCCGGCTGGGTTGAGTCCGCTTTTTTAAAAGCCCATGCGCCGCGTCGGCCCCGGCTTTCAGGTGCTTATGGCGAGCCAGGCGATGCCAGCTTATTTTTGCTCGCGCCGCACGTTCTGGCTCAATTGGCGGGCGGTGGCCGCCAGCAGTTCCAGCAGCTTGTCGTAGTTCATGAATTCGATCCGGCGCGCCGGGATCACCAGTGCCAGGGCGCCGACGGCCTGGGGCCCTTCGTCGAAGAACGGCACGGCGATGGCGCCGACGCTGGGTTCGAGTTCGCCCTTCGACAAATAATGCCCGGCCTTGCGGGTTTTTTGCAGCGTTTCCCAAAAAATTTCCCAGTTGGCCGACAAAGGAAACTCCGCCAGTTCCTGGGCGTGGTTTTCGTACAGGCGCCTGAGCCTGGCCTTGGGCAGGGTGGCCAGGATCACCTTGGGCGCCGCGCCGAGAAACAGCGGCCGGGAACGCCCGCGCCCGTACGCCAGGCGCAGGCTGTTGGGCCCGGATTCCCGATGGGTGTCGATGATTTCCTCGTCGAACAGCCGGGTCATGACGCAGTCGCAGTCGGTTTGCTCGGCCAGGGCGCTCATGAGCGGCTGGCCCGCAGCGTAATAGAGATCGGTGGTGCGCAGCTGATAGTCCAGCGTGATGATGCGCGGGCCGAGCGTGTAGTGGCCGTTGCCCAGGCGCAGCAGCAGCCCCGCGCCCACCAGCTCCCGAAGGTAGCGGTAGCTGGTGGGCGCCGAGCAGCCGATTTCGTCGGCGATGCCTTCAGCTGACCACAGCGGGGCCTCGACGGTGAACAGATCGAGAATGGACAGCATTTTGGCAAGACTGGACATGAGGCCCCTCGAAAGTGCAAACGCTTTTGAGCGTTCATTTTATATGGTGATAATGCGACGATTGTAATTGCGCTTGCCCGAGTTTGATTCTCGATCTGTATTATTTTTTAGGAAATTTTCTGATTGATTTTTTAGTATTTCAATTATATTATCAAATTGTGATAATTAAATAATTATGAGCCGGCCAAGCGGCATGCCACTCGATAAATTCCAACGTCAACGGAGACAAACCATGCAATATTTCAGGCTCAAATACCTTGCCGCGGCAAGTCTGCTGGCCTGCGCGGCCTCGGCCCAGGCCGACATCAACATCGGCGTCATTCTGTCGACCACCGGCCCGGCGGCTTCGCTGGGCATCTTCGAAAAGAACGGCGTGCTGCTTGGGCCCACCGAGGTTGCGGGCCAGAAAATCAACTATCTGTTCTTCGACGACGGCGGCGACGCCACCACGGCGGTCAAGAACGCCCGCCGCCTGATCACCGACGACAAGGTCGATGCCATCATCGGGCCCACCGTCACTCCCTCGGCCATGGCTCTCATTCCCGTCGTGGCCGAAGGCAAGACGCCCAATATCACCCAGGGCCCCACCAACTCGCTGGTGCAGCCCATGGACGCCCAGCGGCACTGGGTATTCAAAACCACCACCAACGACGAGCACGAAGCGAATCCGCTTTTCGCGCAAATGGCGCATACCCACGTCAAGAAGCTGGCCTTCATCGGCTTCTCGGACGGCTACGGCGACCAATGGGAAAAGCTTACGCGCCGCTACCTGAGCTCGCCCGACAGCCCGGCCAAGGGCATCGAACTGGTCGCGGCCGAGCGCTACGCCCGCCCCGATACCTCGGTGACCTCGCAGGTCCTGAAAATGCTGTCCAAGAATCCCGATGCCGTCCTCATCGCCGGTTCGGGCGGCGGGGCGGCCACGCCGGTGCTCGAGCTGCGCAAGCGCGGCTACAAAAAAGACATCTACGTCACGCTGGGTGCGACCTTTGGAGATTTCCTGAAAATATCCGGGGCCGATGCCGAAGGCATCTACGCGCCGTTCGCGGCCGTCATGGGCGTGAATCAGGTCCCTGATTCGTATTCGGCCAAAAAGGGCGTCGAAAAATTCGTTGCACTGTACGACGGCAAATACGGCAAGGGCACGTCCAACATCTTTGCCGCCGGAGCCTGGGATGCCACCCAGCTCATCGCCGAGGCCGCTCCTGTCGCGCTGAAAAAAGCCAAGCCCGGCACACCCGAATTCCGGGCCGCCTTGCGGGACGCGATCGAAAGCATACACAACTACGACGGCGCGCGCGGACGCTACAGCATGACGCCGCAAGACCATGCCGGCCTGGATTCCAGCGCCCTCATGCTGGGGCAAATGCGAAAAGGCCATTGGACCTACGTAAAGCCATAAGGCGGGTGCATCGGCGGGCGGTGCGGCGCCGCTTTGCCGGGGCGGCGGTATACTCTGCCTCATGAAAAAACTCGCCGAAACCCGCCACATAGAAACCGTCTCGGTGCGGATAACCGGCCGCGTGCAAGGCGTCGGCTTCCGGGCAGCCACCGTGCGCCAGGCCCACTCCATGGGTATTACCGGCTGGGTGCGCAACAATGACGACAATTCCGTCGAGGCGCTGCTGCAGGGTCCGCACGACCAGGTCGACCGCATGCTATCCTGGCTGCTGACGGGGCCTCCGGCCGCCAGGGTGGCCGAGGTGCAAAGCACGGAAGTGCTCACCGAAAGGCATTTCGACCGGTTCGAGCAAATCTGAATCAAATTGCTGGGCAGGCGGCTTTTGCTGCAATGGCGTAATCCGCGTTCATGCACCGCGTCCGGCTTCGCCGAACCGATCCTGACGGGATTGCCGCGCAAGGTCCGGAATCGACACAACAGGAGAAAAAAATGGGTTTGCTGGTCAACGGCGAATGGGTGGACCGGTGGTACGACACCTCGAAAAGCGGTGGCAAATTCATTCGCAGCGACACCCAGTTCCGCAACTGGATCACGCCGGACGGCAGTGCCGGGCCAAGCGGCGAACCAGGTTTCGCCGCCGAGCCAGGCCGCTATCACTTATACGTTTCATGGGCCTGCCCATGGGCGCACCGCACCTTGATACTGCGCAGGCTCAAAGGGCTGGAAAACATCATAGGGGTTTCGGCGGTCAATCCGTACATGGGCGATCACGGCTGGACGTTCGAACCCGCGCCCGGCGTCATCGCCGACCCCGTGTCCAATGCCCGCTACCTTTACGAAATCTATTGCCGGGCCGTGCCCGAATACAGCGGCCGCGTCACAGTGCCCGTGCTGTGGGACCTGAAGCGCGAAACCATCGTCAACAACGAATCGTCGGAAATCATCCGGATGCTGAACAGCGCCTTCGACGCAGTGGGCGCGGCGCCGGGCGATTATGCGCCCAGCTCCCTGCTGGGGCAGATCGACGCCATCAATGCCCGGGTTTACGATGCCGTCAACAACGGCGTGTACAAGGCGGGCTTTGCGACCGACCAGAACGTGTACGAAGGCGAAGTCGCCAATTTGTTCGCGGCGCTGGACGAGCTCGAAGAGCGGCTGGCCACCCAGCGCTATCTGGTGGGCGACCGCGTCACCGAAGCCGACTGGCGCCTGTTCACGACATTGATACGCTTCGATGCGGTGTACTACAGCCACTTCAAGTGCAATATGCGGCGCATTGCCGACTATCCCAACCTGGGCGGCTATTTGCGTGAGCTGTATCAATGGCCGGGCATCGCCGAAACCGTGAATTTCCAGCACATCAAGCAGCATTATTACCGCAGCCATCCAACCATCAATCCCAACGGCATCGTCCCGCTGGGGCCCGTGCTGGACCTGGATTCACCGCACGGGCGCGGGCATCTGGTCTAGGGCCTGGCCAATTCTGATCCTTATCTTCGGCGCCTGGACTCGCCATGCGGCGTTGCACGCTATGGGGGCCGCACACATCTTGTCTATTTTCGGCGGCCGCCAGTCATGGCGCGCAGGCTTGCCAGTTCCTGCTCGAGCTGCGATACGCGCTGCAGCAGGTTCAGGGCCAGGGCCAGGCCGTTGGGGTTGAGTTCGAAATCATCGCGCAGCCGGCGCGCGGTGCGGGCTATGGCGACGCAATCGGTACGAAAGAAATAATTGCCCGGGTCGGCCTTGGCGGGTTCGAGGATGCCGGTTTCCACCAGATCCATGATGTCCTGTTCGGCCAGTCCCGATACTTCGACGATATGCGCCAGGGAGCAGATGTCCGAATCGTTGAGCCAGACGCTTTCGGTCAGGGACAGGGTGGTCGTGGAGAGGGTCATGATTTTGCTCCTGCGTTGGCTTGCGCGCGCGGCTTGAAACTGGAAGCGGCGGCTAGCTGGCTGTAGAGTTCACGCTCGCGCTCGGTCGTGGTCTTGGGCACCTCGATGTGAACGATCGCGTACAGGTCGCCCTGCGTCGCGCCTGCCGGCAGGCCGCGCCTGGACAGACGCAGCTTGCGGCCGGCCGAGGTATTGGGCGGAATGGTCATTTCCACCGCGCCCCCTAGTGTGGGCAGTTCGATGGTGGCGCCGAGCACGGCTTCCCACGGGGCCAGGGGCAGGTCCATGTACAGGTCGCGGCCATCGACACGGTAAAGCGGGTGGGGCTGGACTTTCATGATCAGGTATAGATCACCTGGCTTTCCGCCGTTCAGGCCTGTACCGCCTTTGCCCGGCAAGCGCAGGCGCTGGCCGTCGGACGCCCCCTTGGGGATATTGACCCGGAAGGTATGCGGCACGCGATGCAGCAGCCCTTGCTTGTCGTACTCGGGCACGGCAATACTGATCTCGGTTTCGGCGCCGGCGTAAATTTGCTCGAGCGTGATGGGCAGGGGAACCTCGAAGTCCTGGCCATGCATGGGCCGCTGCGCGCGGTGCTGCTGTTCGGAGCGCTGGGCCTGCGCGAACGCCGCCAGCAGGTCGGCAAGGTCGACGTCGGAAAAGCCGGAGGCGGATTCATGGAACTGTTCCTGCCATTGATGCGGCGGCACGAATTCCTCGCCCTGGCCGTAGGTGCCCAGGTTGTCGTAGGCGGCGCGTTTTTCGGGGTCCTTGAGTGTTGCGTAGGCTTCGGCGATCTCCTTGAACTTTTCCTCGGCTCCGGCCTCTTTGGATACATCGGGATGGTATTTGTGGGCCATTTGGCGGTAGGCCTTTTTTATGTCTGCCTGGGAAGCATTGCGTTCCAGGCCGAGCGCTTTGTAGTAATCAACGTATTTCATTGAAACTCGCAAAAAAGGTTGGCGCGTCGCGGGTCCGGTAGTCTTGCGGGGCGCGAAAGCCCTGCCTGACCAGGCCCGGCACGTAAAAATTATGACCCCGGACGCGGAACAAGACAAGCCGGGAGGCAGCGCCGCATCGGCCCATGGCCCGCTTGCCTGCTGCCCCGGCATCCGGCTGCGTTTCGCGGCCGCGTTGGCGCGGAGCCGCTGGCAGCAGCCGGCTATGCGCCGGGCGTGCCGGAGTCTTCGTTCAGCATGGCCTGGATGTCCGCCGCCAACAGATCGTTCATGCGGTCGCTGCTTTCGCGGCTGGCAATGATGAACCGCTCTTCATCCTTCCAAAGGGGAGCGAGCTTCTGGAACACGTTGGCGTCATGCCTGCGGAACAAATGCGCCGCGCGCTGGGCTTGCGAGTCTTTGAAACCCAGCGACTTCAGAGCCTGGGCGCCCAATGCCAGGCTGGCCTCGAAGGTTTCCCGCTCGATGCCGTGCGCGCCCTTGTCCAGCAGGCGGTAGGCATGGCGCCTGTCGTAGGCGCGCGCCAGTATCTTCAGATTGGGAAAATGGCGGGTCGCCACTTCGACAAGGGCTTCGGCCTGGTCCCTGTCGTCGATGGCCACGATGAGCAGCTTGGCGTCTGCGGCGCCCGAGGCCTTGAGCAGGTCGAGCCTGGTCGCGTCGCCGTAGTACACCCGGCGTCCGAAGCGCCGGACCAGTTCGACCTGTTCGGCGCTGGCGTCGAGCGTCGAGGTTTTGAAGCCGTTGACGATGAGGAGCCGGGCGGCGATTTGCCCGAAGCGTCCGAAGCCGGCGACGATGACGTCGGGGCGGGTGTCGAAGGCTTCGTTTTCGGGTTCCGGCGCCGAAGAAAGGTTGTGCGAGCACCAGCGTTTGTAGGCAATGAGCGCCAGCGGCGTAAGCGCCATCGAGATGGCCACGGTGGCCGTGGCCAGAACGGCTGTCTGTTCGGGGATGATGCCCGCAGCTGTGGCGACGCCCAGCATGACGAAGGCGAATTCGCTGCCCTGGGACAGCGCTGCGGCGGTCAGCGATGCCGAGCGGCCGTCCACGTGAAATGCCCTGGCAACGGCGAACACCACCACGAACTTGACGGCCATGAGGCCGGCGACCAGGGCTGCCAGCAAGGCCAGATGGGCGGCGATGAACCCCAGGTTCAATCCCACCCCGACCGAGATGAAGAACAGCCCGAGCAGCAATCCGCGAAAAGGTTCGATGTCGCTTTCGAGCTCGCGCCGGTATTCGCTGTCGGCGAGCACCACGCCGGCCAGGAAGGCGCCCAGCGCGGACGACAGGCCGACGGCTTCCATGAGCAGGGTGACCGCGATCACCAGCAGCAAGGCGGACGCGGTGAAGATTTCGCGCGCGTGCGAGTTGGCGATGAAGCGGAATGCCGGGCGGGTCAGGTAGCGCCCCGCCACGACAATGATGGCCATTGCTGCCAGAACGGCCAGGGCGTGCACCCAGGAAGGCAGCCCGGCCAGCACGCCGTGGCCGCCGGGCTCGACGGCCGAAAGGGCGCCATCGGCGGCCAGCAGGGGCAGGGCCGCGAACATGGGAATGGTGCAGATGTCCTGGAACAGCAGGATGCCGAAGGTGGCGGTGCCGGCAGCCGTGTGCTGCAGCCCGCGTTCGGCGAAGGTTTGCAGGACCACCGCCGTGGACGACAGTGCAAGGATGAAGCCCAGCGCCAGGGCGGCGCGCCATCCCGGCCCCAGCGCCATGATGGCGGCGGCCAGCGCCAGGCCGGTTGCCAGAACCTGGGCGCCGCCCAGCCCGAACAGCAGGCCGCGCATGGCCCAGAGCCTGGACGGGCGAACCTCCATGCCGATGAGGAAAAGCATGATGACGACGCCGAACTCGGCGAAGTGCATGACTCCGGCGTGGTTGCTGACCAGGTGCAGCGTGAACGGCCCGATGAGCACGCCGGCCAGCAGATAGCCAAGCACGGATCCCAGGCCGAATCTTCGGGCTATGGGAACGGCGATGACGCCCGCGCCAAGATAAACCACCGCCAATGGCAACAGGCTTGCGCCTTCCATAAGTCGTATGTCCTTGGAAAATGATGAATGTTATATCCGCAGGTACTTGTTCAGGAAGTCCAGCGTGCGCAGCCAGGCCAGCTTGGCGGCCGCTTCGTCGTAGCGCGGTGTGGTGTCGTTGTGGAAGCCGTGGTGGACATCGGGATACATGTATTCTTTATAGACGATATGGTTGGCCTTGAGCGCCTTTTCGAAGGCGGGCCATCCGGCGTCGATGGCCTCGTCCAGGCCGGCATAGTGAATGAGCAGCGGCGCCTTGATTTTCGCAGTGTCTTCGGCGCTGGGCTGGCGGCCGTAGAACGGCACGCCGGCGGCAAGGTCGGGCAACTTCGTCGCCAGAGTGTTGACCATGCCTCCGCCCCAGCAAAAGCCCACCGCCCCGATTTTTCCGCTGCACTCGGGGCGCGTTTTCAGGAATTCGAAACCGGCGATGAAGTCCTGGAGGCTTTTGGCGGGATCGAGTTCGGCGAACAGCTTCCTGGCCTTGTCTTCGTCGCCGGGGTAGCCGCCCAGGGGCGTCAGGGCATCGGGTGCGAAGGCCACGAAGTTTTCCAGGGCCAGGCGGCGCGCCACGTCTTCGATATACGGATTGAGGCCGCGGTTTTCATGGATGACGAGCACGCAGGGAAGCTTCTGGGCCTCGCCGGCGGGACGGGCCAGATAGCCGCGCATGGGGCCGGACCCGTGAGGGGAGGGGTAGTCAAGGTATTCCGTCTGGACGCGAGGGTCGCTGGCGGGCACTTGCTGGGCCAGCGCAAAATCGGGCTGCAGGCTTTCGAGCATGGCCGTCGCGGTGACGCCGCCGATGGCGAACTTGGCCGCGCGCTCCAGGAACTCGCGGCGGTCTATCTGGCCGTGCACGTAGAAATCGAACAACTTCATGACACCGGGGGGAAAATCACTGGCTTTCTTTCGTTCCACAGTCGGACTCCTTGGTGCGGGAAGGGGAGGCTGCCGGGTTTTCGGGCGTCGAGGCGGGCGTAAGCCCGGGCAGCGCGGCGGATGGATCTGCAAGCGCGTGGTCTCCAAATTCTGAGCCAGAAACGGGAAAAAGTGAAGCGGCCGCGCCGAAAGACTCCAATACGCTTGACATTACCATGATTGGAAGCTTTAAAGTTGCCATTGAATAGCCGTTCACCGTAGCCATTTTTCAGAGGAGATTGGGATGACCACAGGGCAAAGCACTACCGGTCGCGCCGGCGTGACCGTTGCGGCGGTCGATCTTGCGGTCGAGGGCATGAGCTGCGCCTCATGCGTTGGGCGCGTTGAAAAGGCGCTGTTGAAAGTCCCTGGCGTAAGCGCAGCCACCGTGAACCTTGCCACGGAACGCGCCCAGGTGTTCGTGGCGCCCGGCGCCGTCGGGTCGGACCTCGTCCAGGCGGTGGCGAAGGCCGGCTATGAAGCCCGGATCATCGCCCCGGATGCCGGCGCCGACGACACGGCGCCGGCCAGGCGGGCGGCCGAAGAGGCCGCGCTCGGGCGAGCGCTATGGGTGGCGCTGGCATTCACGCTGCCCGTATTCGTGCTGGAAATGGGCGGGCATATGGTTCCGGCCTTTCACCACTGGTTGGATGGCGTCATTGGCATGCAGGCCAGCTGGCGCGTCCAGTTCGTCCTGACCAGCATCGTGCTGTTCGGGCCGGGGTGGCGGTTTTTCAAAAAAGGCATTCCGGCTTTGCTGCGGCTGGCGCCGGACATGAACTCCCTGGTGGCCTTGGGCGCGGCCGCCGCCTACGCTTATTCGGCGGTCGCCACGTTTGCGCCGGCCGTGCTTCCGCCGCAAACGGTGCATGTCTACTACGAAGCGGCATCGGTCATCGTCACGCTCATCCTGCTCGGCCGCCTCCTGGAGGCCAGGGCCAAGGGCCGCACCTCCGAAGCCATCAAGCGCCTGGTAGGGCTGCAAGCCAAGTCCGCGCGGGTGCTTCGCGACGGAAAGGCCATGGAAATCGCCATCGACCAGGTGCAAAGCGGCGATATTATCGAACTGCGTCCCGGCGAGCGCGTGCCGGTGGACGGCGTGGTGGTGGACGGCGCCGGGTACGTCGACGAATCCATGATCAGCGGCGAACCCGCGCCGGTGGAAAAGGCAGTTGGCGATCAGTTGGTGGGCGGCACCGTCAATCAGAATGGCGCGCTTACCCTGCGCGCCACCAAGGTGGGCGCCGATACCGTGCTGGCCCAGATCATCCGCATGGTTGAACAGGCGCAAAGCGCCAAGCTGCCCATACAGGCGGCGGTGGACCGGATCACCATGTGGTTCGTGCCGGCCGTGATGGCGGCCGCGCTGCTGACGTTCGTGGTCTGGCTGATGGCGGGTCCGGATCCCGCGCTGACCCTGGCCCTGGTCAATGCCGTGGCGGTGCTGATCATTGCCTGCCCTTGCGCCATGGGCCTGGCCACGCCCACCGCCATCATGGTCGGAACGGGCAGGGCAGCGCAGATGGGCGTGCTGTTCCGCAAGGGCGAAGCCCTGCAATTGCTCCGGGACGCCAAGGTCGTTGCGGTGGACAAGACCGGCACGCTGACGAAGGGTCGCCCCGAGCTGACAGACCTTATCCTGGCCGAAGGTTTCGACAGGGCCTCGGTCTTGTCTGGAATCGCGGCGGTCGAGGGCAGGTCGGAACACCCCATCGCGCGGGCCCTGGTCGAAGCGGCCCAGGCCGAAGGCCTGGTTCCGGGCCGCGTCGAACAATTCGAGTCGGTCACAGGCTTCGGCGTCAGTGCGTTGGTGGGTTCGACGCGCCTGCACGTCGGCGCGGATCGCTATATGCAAAAACTGGGGCTGGACATTTCCGTTTTCGCCGATGCCGCGCTTCGCCTGGGAAGCGAGGGCAAGACGCCCTTGTATGCGGCGGTGGATGGGAGGCTCGCCGCTGTGATCGCGGTTGCCGACCCCATCAAGGAAACCACGCCGCAAGCCATACGGGCGCTGCACGAGCTTGGCCTGAAGGTGGCCATGGTCACTGGCGACAACCGGCGCACCGGGCAGGCCATAGCCAGCCAACTGGGCATCGACGAGGTGGTAGCCGAAGTGCTGCCCGACGGGAAGATCGACGCGGTAAACCGCCTGAAGCGTGAGCATGGCCTGCTTGCCTATGTGGGCGACGGCATCAACGACGCGCCGGCCCTGGCCCAGGCTGATGTCGGCCTGGCCATCGGCACGGGTACGGACATTGCCATCGAGGCGGCCGATGTGGTGCTGATGTCGGGCGACCTGCGCGGCGTGCCGAACGCCATTGCCTTGTCCAGGGCTACGCTGGCCAATATCCGGCAGAACCTGTTCTGGGCGTTTGCCTACAACGCCGCGCTCATCCCCGTCGCCGCGGGGGTGTTGTACCCCTGGAACGAAACCTTGCTTTCTCCCGTTCTGGCCGCCGGCGCCATGGCGCTTTCCAGCGTCTTCGTCCTGGGCAATGCCTTGCGGCTAAGGCGCTTCCAGGCGCCGCTTTCGTAGCTGCATAGTGGGTGAGCGGGAAATCAATACATGACCAATCTGAAAAAATAGCTCTTGAAGTGCTATTCTTGATTGCATATCATTTGAACGAGTTTTGATAAACGAGGAACGCCATGCGACCATCCGTCGTGCTCGACATGAAGCGAATTGCCGTACGCGAGGCGGTTAGTCGTTTTCGTACGGCGAACCCGAGGATATTTGGATCGGTGCTGCATGGCACCGACCAGGATGGCAGCGACATTGATGTGTTGGTGGATGCTTTGCCTGGCGCAACGCTGTTTGATCTGGGCGGCCTGCAAGACGAGCTTGAGTCGCTGCTTGGCATTAAGGTCGACTTGTTGACTCCGGCTGATTTGCCACCGAAGTTCCGGGCCAAAGTGCTCGCGGAAGCGCGGCCGATATGAATGAGAGCCGCCTGGGCGATTACCTCGATCACATGCGGCAGGCAGCTGCGGATGCCTGTAGTTTCGTTGATGGTTTAGCCAAAGATGATTTCCTTGAGGACAGGCGCACTCAGCAGGCTGTCGTCATGAGTCTTATCATTATCGGTGAGGCTGCAGCGAAGTTGATGGACAACTACGCCGAGTTTACCCGCATCCATAAGCACGTACCGTGGCGCAATATGCGTGGTATGCGCAACCGCATTGCTCACGGCTACTTTGAAATAAATCTCGATGTGGTGTGGGAAACTGTGCAAACGGCCTTGCCTGAACTATTAAGACTATTACCTTTGAAACCATAGCCTGGAAGCTTGGGCGGTGAAAGCCGTCCGGTTGGCAAAGTTATCGGCTCGGTTGATATTTCCGCGATTCAGTCCATATAACCATATGGGCTGAGTCGCTTGCTTATGCATGCATGGACGAAAGCTCGTCGAGAATAGGGCAGTCGGGGCGGTTGTTGCCCTGGCAGCATGCAGCCAGGTGTTCAAGCTGGTTCCGGATGGATTGCAGCTTCGCGATGTCTTCGTCCAGCTCGGCAATGTACTGGCGCGCCAGCTTCTTGACGTCCGAGCTTTTGCGGCTGTCGTCTTCCCACAGGCCGATAAGGGTCTTGATGCGCTCGAGCGAAAAGCCCAGGTCGCGCGAGCGCTTGATGAAGCGCAGGGTCTGTATATTTTGATCGGAGTACTGGCGGTACCCCGATCCGGAGCGGTTGGCCTTGCCGATAAGGCCTATGCTTTCGTAATACCGAATCATCTTGGCCGTTACGCCCGATGCGGCGGCCGCCTGTCCAATATTCATGTCCGTGGTTCCAATCGTGTTCGACCCGCGTTGCGCATGACTGCGCATTTGTGCCGGAGTCCTTTACATTGCCATTGTAGGAAGGTTTATAGTAAAGCCGATCTTGTTTTTATGCACAGAGGAAGCCATGCTTGAATTCAACGTGAACGATATGACTTGCAACCATTGCGTCGGCGCCGTCACCAAGGCGGTAAAAGAGGCCGCGCCGGGCTCGACCGTGGAAGTCGACCTCGACAGCCACCGCGTGCGCGTCGACGGCGCAGCCAGCGCCGAAGCCGTGGCCGAGGCCATTCGCGAGGCCGGCTATACGCCGGTAGCTTGCTCCTGAGGACACCACATTTGCCCGCTGCGCGTGGTCAACCGCGCCAGCGCAGCAATCTGGCTTCTATGGCGGACAGCGCCAATGCAGCAAGCAGCCCGATGACGCCCAAAGCCTGAAGTCTGGCCCGGGCGATAATGCCCTCGCGTAGCCGCGGCTTGGATCTATGCTGCGGTGATGCAGCTTCAGGCAACGAGGAAAATAAAATGCTTGCAACACGCCATTTTTTTTACAATCATCAGCGCTTGCTTGTCGCTGTCGCGGCCGGCGTAATTGTCGCCCTGGCTTTCTTTTCCTCGCAGGAGACCATTGCCCACCAAATACTGGCCGGCTGGAATGTCATGGTGTGGCTCTATCTGGCATTGACTGGCTGGATGATGTTGCGGGCCGACGCCCCCAGGGTCCGCAAGCTTGCCGCGCAAGAAGACAAGAGCTGGGCGGCGGTATTGGCGGTCATGTCGGTTGCTTGCATGGTAAGCCTTGGCGCCGTCATTCTCGAGTTGCCGGCCGCTCATGGCCTGTCCGCCGGCCAGCGCTTCTCGCATTACGTTTTTACCGCTGTTACCGTATTCGGCTCATGGTGCCTGCTTGGCGTCCTGTTCACGCATCAATATGCACGGCTGTTTTACCGCTCGCGGCCTGAAAGGCGGCCCTTGCGTTTCCCCGATGATGAGCAGAAGCCCGACTATTGGGATTTTCTTTATTTTTCCTTCACCATAGTCGTGGCCGTTCAGACTTCGGATGTGGCCGTCATGGACAACGGCACGCGCAAGGCGGTTCTGGCGCAGTCCGTGCTTTGTTTCCTGTTCAATGTGGCCATTGTCGGGCTGTCGATCAATATCGCAGCCAGCCTGCTTGGAGGATGACGCGGCGGGCTATATGCCGGTGGCTTGCTCCTGCGTCTGCTGGTTTCAGACGGGCAGGGCTGCCGGCTCGAAAATTTCCTTGTACAAATCCGCTCCGTAACTCGTTTGCTGAGGCTCTCCGGGTTTGACATGGAAAGTGCGGGTTCCATCTTCAAGGCGCTCGGCAAGAAGGTAGGCGGCCCGATCGACCGGCTGGGCGTAAAGGCCGTGCGCGAACGCATATTGATGCGTCACGAAAAACACCTTTACGCCGCATTCCAGCAGGGCCTCGGTAATCGTCCGGGCGACTTCGGAGCCCTCTCGTTCGTTCGTCGCGGCGAAGGATTCATTGAACAGAACCAGTGCATTGACCGAAACCTGGTCGACGATGGAACTCATGCGCTTGAGTTCCTCGTCGAACTTGCCACTTTCCATCCCCGCGTCTTCCTCGCGTTTGTAGTGCGTGTACAAGCCTTCGCATAAATTGGCCGAGAATGCTTTCGCGCAGACGAACAAGCCGCTTTGCATCATGAGTTGCGCAACGCCGATGCTGCGCAAGAACGACGACTTCCCGCCCTGATTGGCGCCCGTGACGATCACCAGACGGCTGTCTTCGAGATCAAGGGTATTGGCCACCACTTTCTTGCGCATTTTCAATGCAAGGCAAACATCGTACAACTCTTCGAAGCTGGATCGGCGCTGGCCGGACTGCAGCACGTCGGGAAAGACGATTGGCTCCTCGAGCCGGGCCAGGCTTTCGCTCAGGTTTATGCCGCATACGTGGAATGCCAGTTCGGCGCGCAGCAGCGTAAAGAAGCTGGCAACGTGCTCGGCCGATTGGGCCAGCGCATTGGCTACCAGATTGATGCCCCGGTCTCCAAGCTCCGAAAGGGCGCGGGCCCCGTTTTCGTCCCGGGGGGGAAGGGTATAGCTGTAGGACGGCGGCTTCCTGGAAAACAGGCGGGTCAGCCAGTTGAGCCCGTCGTCGGACGGCGTGCGAAGCACATAATCGCTGCCGCGATTTCCCTGGCCCAGATGTGCGCTGACCAGAATGCCGTGCCGGAATCTCAGGGTTTTCAGATGGCTTCGCAGCTGTTCGATGTAGGCTTCGCCAAGTTCTTCGCTCAATGTTGCGAAAAGCCGCTTCCAGCCAGGCGAGTTGAATTGCGGCGCGACGCGGTTGGCCGTATCCCGCAGCTCTTCGAACTTCGGTATCAATACATTGATGACCTCCATCGAGCTGTGCAGGTTTGCAAGCGGGTAATGCAGGCCGATGCCCCAGTAGCCTTTCTGCTTGAGTTCCAGCGCCTCGATGGAGAGTTGGTAAAGCTGCCGCACGACCTCTTTGTTTTCCAGGGAGTCCCGCAGCGCGGCCTGGCGATGCGCGACGGTTTCAATATCGGTCTTTACCGAGGCGAGCAGGGCAGTGCGCTCAACTTTCTGCAGGTATTCATCCTCGCCCGCCATGGCCTGAACAAGCGTGTCGAGTTCTAGATCGTCGATCAGTTCGCGGCCGTTCAACGGAAAAGGGGCATCCAGGTCGAAATCGCGGTTCTCGTACATCAAATGGACTTTCATGATTGCACCCGTTCTTTTATGTGCTCGGAGAGCAAGCCATACTTTTGCGCCAGGGCCATGGCGTAGGAACGGCCTGTTGCGCGGGCCCGGACGATCTTGAAGGTACGCACCGTTTGCGAGGGGTCGACGCTGCTGACCATGCTCACCACGCTGTCGCCATACGATGCCAGCTCGTCGATGAAGGTCACCCATACCCCAAGGACGTCCAGCTCGATCGCTTTCTCCATGACCTTCTGGCTGAGATACAGTCCATCGGTCAGCGACGTCGAAGTGAAGATTTCGTTCATGACCAGGATGCTGCGCGGGCTGGCCGAGGTCAGTATCTGATGGATCCTGACGAGATCGTCCTTGAGCTTGCCGCGAAGATTGTCGATGTTCTCTTGCCGCTCGAAATGCGTGAATATGCTGTCGCTCAAGAGCAGCCGGGCTTCGGTTCCCGGCACCGGGCAGCCCATGGCGGCCAGAAAGAACATCTGCCCGAACATGCGTGCGAAGGTGGTCTTGCCTCCTTGATTCGGCCCGCTGACGACGATCATGCGTTCGCCGTCCTTGAGTTCGAAATCGTTGCATACGATCTTCTTGTTCATGGAAAGCAGCTTCTTGCCAAGGGCGATGTCGAAACAATCTTTGGCGTATACATGCTTGTCCGAATCGCTGATGCGCGGATAGCAGAAAGAGCGGCCGGCCTGGCTGAATAGCGCCATATGCTCCAGGTACGCCAGATAGAACTGGATCTCCCGGTCGAATTCGGCAATGGTCGGATCCAGGTAACTCTTGCTTTGCTCCCGAAGTTCGTCGAGCCTGCGGAAAATCTCGGGATTGAGCAATGCGACGAATTCCAGCACTTTCGCTTCTATGCCGTTCATGTCCGGATACTCGTGAAACTGGATGCGATGGTCGTGCACCGCGCCCTGCCGGAATTTCCGGAAGGCTTCTTCGATGACTGCGCTGTAGTCGGGCTCGCCGTCGTAGTGGCACACGCTCAAGGTGTCGCCTGAAATATGAATGCTGTAGGCAATGGCGTCCAGCTCGGACAGCAAGGCGCGCGCATTGTCGAAGAGCGTCGTGAATTCTTTTGAGTCCACATAGGCGGACACGTATTTGCGCAGCTCGAGCCCGATGGCCCGGGATTTTGCGGTGCTGGCCGTCAAGGCGAGGTTCAGGGCGCCTACGGCCGTGCAATAGATCATGACCGCTTCGATGTGCCAGCGTTTTTCCTGATAGGGATAATGAAGCTTCTCGGCCTGCACGAGGTGTTCGCGCATCTTGCGCATTTCCGCGGCGAAAGCCTGGAGCGCGCGCAGCAAGGGCTGTTCTTCGAGGTCGCGGAACACTTCATGGCGATACTCGACGTCGTCCTCGACGCACAGCGGGCTCCGAAAAATGCCCGCGAGGTTGTATTCCTGGCGGGCTGCGATGATGGCGTCGATGGCCTGATCTAGGTTCAGGTCGACGAAATAGCCGGGTTGGGGCGGTGTGTTCTTCGAGAGGCGAACGCTGCGCTGTCCGTCGGTGAACAGAACGCTGAACGCCGGCTCTGTGCCGGGCGCGCAGCCCGCTGGCCTGGGTTGTTGTTCGTTGGAAAGGAACTGCCGAACTGAAAAGGAGTTTGGATTCGCCATTGCGTGCCCCGACTGAGTCAGTTGGCGGCAGCGAGGGCTTGCAAAAATGCCTACGGGCCTCGGCTGCCGAGGTTAGCGTAGGCATCATCAACCCGGAATCGGGCGGTTAGCGTGGGAGGAATGCCATCTCCTGTCTTCATTCTAGCGGGTTATCGAGGAGTTGACCATCGGCCCCAACGGGTTTCCTGGGCTTCATGGCACCGGCCGCCGGGTGGCGGGCCAGCTTGTGGCGCCTGTCCGGGCCAGAGCGGGAAGGGGCCGTCGATGGTATTCTCCCGATAGAGGTAATGAAATGAGCAGACTGTCACGTTTATTATGGATATTGGCCCTTGTGGCGATGCCGTGGGGCGTTTTTGCCCACGATGGCATGCACATGGGCGGCCACAACATGGAATCGGGGGTGGCCACGAGCGCCGCTTTCGGGCCCGACGGCCGGCTGTGGGTGGTCGGCGCGAAGGCCGGCCATCTGGTGCTGCGCCACTCGGATGACCTGGGCCGCACGCTGAGCGCGCCCGTCATGGTCAATGCCCAGGCGATGCCGATTTTCACCATGGGCGAGGACAAGCCCAAGATCGCGCTTGGCAAAAGCGGGGAAATCTACATCAGCTGGACCGAGTCGCTGCCCAAGCCCTACACGGGCTATGTGTTCTTCACCCGCTCGGTGGACGGTGGCAAGCATTTTTCCAAGCCCTTCCGGGTGCATCGCGACGGCGCCGAAATCACGCATCGCCTGGATGCGATGAAGGTGGATGCCAAGGGGCGCATCCTGATCGCCTGGATAGACCGGCGCGATTTCGAGGCGGCCCGTTCGCAAGGAAAGGATTACCTTGGCACGGCGGTCTACTACGCCTGGTCGAACGACCATGGCAAGAGCTTCGGCCCAGAGCACAAGCTGGTCGACCATAGCTGCGACTGCTGCCGCATTGCGTTGTCGGAAGCGCCGAACGGCGGTGTTGCCGCCTTCTGGCGCGCCGACTATCCCGGCAACATCCGCGACCATACCTATGCGTTGTTGCGCGGCGGCGCCGTCGTGGACGAGCCGGCCCGCGCCACCTATACACAATGGCACGTCGAAGCATGTCCGCACCAAGGGCCGGGCCTGGCAGTGGGGGCCGATGGCGTGCGCCACGCTGTCTGGTTTTCCGCCAAGGACAATGCTCCGACCATCTGGTACGGGCAACTGGAGCCAGGGCAGCCGCCCCGGCATCTGCAGCCGGTTGCGCAGCTTGGCGCGGCCCATGCCGATATCGCGGCGGCGGGCCGGCAGGTGTGGATCGCCTGGAACCAGGTAGACGCCGAAGGCTTGAAGCTCATGGTGCGCGAGTCGGGCGATGGCGGCGCCCACTTTGAGGCCGCCCGTGAAATCGCCCGCACCGATGCGGCGGCGGGATCCCCGCAACTACTCTTGAACGCCAAGAATCAAGCCTTTGTGGCGTGGAGTACCAGCAGCGGTTTCCGCCTGGTGCCGGCAGCCGGGTCTGTCCAATGAAGAAACTGTTTATTCCGCTTATTTCGCTGTTGGTGGCTTTTCCGGCGGTTTCCGCGGCGCAGGAGCTGGAGCCTCTGCGCGCCAAGGATGTGCCGGAGTTGTTGAAGCCTCCGGCGCAAGGGGTGCGGGTCATCGAGTTGTGGTCGCTGTATTGCGTCTATTGCGAAGCCAATCTGCGCGAACTCGCATCGCTTGGCGGCGCCGACACCGAAGTTCACGCGGTCACCGTCAACATCGACGACATCGGCCAGCGCAACGACATCACCAGGCGGCTGAAGTCCGCAAACGCGGAAAGCGTTCCCGCGCGAGCCTACGCCGAGGCATCGCCGCAACGCATGAATTTCCTGATCGACCCGCACTGGGGCGGTGAAACGCCGCGCACGCTGATCATCCGCGCCGACGGCAGCCGGAAGGCGCTCAGCGGCACGCTGACCGGCGCGCAGTTCAAGGCTTTGCTAAAGGGCGAAGCGGATTGATGCGCGAGAGCGCCTGCCGCTTGTGGAGCAACCAGTGATTGAGAACGTGCGCGTGAAGTGCCGCACGGAAGTGGTTTCAGTGCTGGTCGCCGCAGTCATCGGGGATTCCCGGCATGGTTCAATGCCTGATAAAATACGCATAATGTATATTATGTTAAATAATGACTTTGAGCATATGATCGGGAGACTGGGAAGCCGTCTATTCAAGTAAAACTATGGGTATTTTTCAACTAAATTTTAATAGGAAGAGCTGCCTCCCATTCATGCCGTTCCCCTGGCGTTGAGCACTAGACGGCACTGCTCTGCGCATCTCGATATGCTGTCAGACCGTCAAGGTGGTTGTCGAGCCCTTTCCCCGCGTTTGCGACGTGTGGTGGTGGACTTTCCAAGGGCTCAAAAATGCGATCAGGATGCTGTTTCTGATCCTGACTCTGGCGTGTTGCGTGACATGGGATAGTGTGGTGCTCTGGGTGTCATGCCGGGCTGTCGCTACCAACTCTCGTTGCCGATGGGTTTCGCCGTATCCCATAGGGCCAGATCCGCAGGCTTAGACGCGGCTGCATCGCACATGGTGACGAGTTTTTCTAAGGTGTATATGCACCTGCTGGACAAGGTTATTTGGCCGCTGGAGGTCACGTTAAGCGTCATAGCCTGACCCGCAGCCAGGTCAAGAGCCTTAAGGAGGACAGGCGGCAGTACAGCGACAGTGCTATTTCCCCACTTGCGCAGCACGATTTCCATGTTTCGATACCTTGATTGCTTTAACCAATACTTCAGCTTGCAACCAATCGCTCCGCGTGCATCGGGACTGCCATGTCGCGCACGCGCGCATCTTGTACTCGGTGCCCTTTACGCTGGTGGGCAAGACCTTGTGGTTACGCTGCACGGATGGGTCGGTGTCCATCTATGAGGACTACCGCCAGGTGGCTGCGCATCGACGCGGTCAACGCCCTGGCGAACGCATCACCGTGCGTGACCACCTGCCGCCCCAGGCCTTGCAATTCCTGGCCCATGACCGGCAATGGTGCCTGGCCCAGGCGGGCGAGGTGGGTTCGGCTTGCCATGAACTCATCGCGCACTTACTCAATGATCGCATCCTGGAACGTTTACGTGCGGCGCAAGGCGTCTTGCGCTTAAAGGAGGCTTACGGCGCCCAGCGTCTGGAGGCGGCCTGCGGGCGTGCGCTACATCACGCTAGTCCGTATTACCGCACCGTCAAAACCATCTTGGCGGGTAACCATGACAAAACGCCCTTAATAAACGCCGCCCAGGACTCACCCTACGGTGCCGACGCACGATTCGTGCGGCCCGCCCATTCGCTGTTCGACCCTGACGCGACGCGTCATTAACCGGCAAAAAGGAGCTGTACATCATGAACCCCATCCCCAATCTGACGCCCCAGCTGAAGCAACTTCGCCTGTCGGGCATCCTGGGACTCGCTGGAGGCCCGCAATCGTCAAGCCATTGACGGCAAGCTGGCCTATACCGAGTTCCTCGCGCTGCTGATCGAAGATGAGATCGCGCGCCGTGACCAGAAAAAATACGCCACCCGGCTACGGCGCGCGGCGTTCCGCACCACGAAAACGCTGGATCGGTTCGACTTCGATCAATTGCCCCAATTGATCTGGCTCAGGCGCTTGGCCATTGCGCCGTGCGCCAGGGCATTGATGTACTCTTTACTACCTGCGCCAACCTGACCTCCAGCCTGAACGCGGCACGTGCTACCGGTGGTTATGAGCGAAAGCTGGCCAGCCTAGCGCGCATCGCGCTGCTGATCATTGATGACTTCGGACTCAAGCCCCTCAGGCCGCCGGCGGACGAAGATCTGCATGAGCTGATTGCAGAGCGTTATGAAACCGCGCCCACCATCGTCACCAGCAACCTGGATCTTCCTGAGTGGGATCAGGCCTTCCCCAGCAACCGCTTGCTGGCCTCGGCCACGTTGGATCGATTACGCCACAATGCCTATTGCCTCATTCTGGATGGCAAGTCGTACCGCACGCCAAAAACCGTACTTACCCCTGGCGTAAAGACCGAAAATAGCGTAAAAATAGCTCAAGATTAAACCCATCGCAGATGTTCGTTATGGCATGCTGCCATGGCGCCTATAAGCCGAAAAAACCCGGCTCCTATGTGGCGAAAGGTGACACCTGCCCCAGTCCTGCGTTCACCGCCAGGAAATCTGCAGCGGTTTCGCCCACTGTAGTGGACATGATCTTGATAATCCAAAAGGATAGCGTGATCGCGGGAACCTTCACGAACCAGTCGTTCGAGTCCATCGTATTCAAAGGTGAGATATTCATGATCGTGTATCTCCGATAGCCGCAATGGTAGGTTTGATGTAACGGTTCATGGTGGACTCTCCAAAAGAAACGCAGGAATTGCACAGTGGAGAGACTACGGGGGGCGACTTAGGACAGGCTGAGGAACCTTCCAAGATTACTGACAGGATCCGCGCCTCCCTGGATAGCAACTTTCCCTCAGTCTGCGCTAAGTCAGGCCTTGTAAACTTTCTGCCGCGAACAACTTCGGCCGTGAGAACAGGTCATTTCAAAGCAGGGGCACGTAGGTTCCATGGAAGCTATCAACCAGTCACTCTTCCTGTGGCTTAACGCACCAGACCACCCAGACCACCTCATTCTTTCCATCGCCATTTTTCTGGCTAGGGACCTCATCTGGGCGATACCGGCACTGATCGGAATTGGTTGGCTCTACGGCGGAGCCCGTACACGGCAGCTCCTATTGGTCGCAACGGCAAGCGCAATACTGGGGCTGTTCGCCAATCAACTGATCAGCCTATTCTGGTGGCATCCACGCCCCTTCATGGTTTATCTGGGTCATACCTTGATTGCTCACGCACCCGATTCATCTTTTCCAAGCGACCATCTGACCTTGTGGTGGGCCGTTGCGTTCAGCTTCCTTGCACAAGGGCGGCACAACCTAGGCACGGGGCTGGCCCTTCTCGGGGTCCCACTTGCGTGGTCGCGCATCTATCTCGGGGTGCATTTCCCGCTAGACATGGTGGGCGCCGGCCTTGTTGCGGTGGCAAGCACCTGGCTATCGCTACGCACTGCCTTTTGGTATCTGCCTCCCGCCTTCCACCTGGCAACCCTGATTCACCGTAAGATATTTTCACCGCTGATCGCGTGTGGTTGGGTCAAACGCTGAGCACACTCACCATATTACTGACGGCGAAGGCCCAAAGAAGGAACCGAGATCATGCAATCCGGTGTGACGGAGACTAGAACCTACAACCCACCCTCAAAAAGTATCCCACATGGGGTCTGGGTTTTGGGTTTCGTCAGTCTGTTGATGGATGTCTCGTCGGAACTCATCCACAGTCTGCTGCCCATGTTTATGGTGACCACGCTAGGCGCCAGCGCCCTGGAGGTCGGCTGGATCGAAGGTATCGCCGAATCTACCGCGCTCATCATCAAGGTGTTCTCCGGTGCCCTCAGCGACTACCTGGGCAAGCGCAAGGGATTGGCGGTCTTTGGTTACGCGCTCGCAGCGCTGACCAAGCCGTTGTTTGCGCTGGCGCCCACAATCGGCGTGGTGTTTGCGGCACGCCTGCTGGATCGCATCGGCAAGGGCGTGCGCGGCGCACCACGCGACGCGCTGGTCGCTGACCTGAGCCCCCCGGAGATCCGTGGCGCAGCCTTCGGCCTACGACAGGCGCTGGATGCGGTCGGCGCCGCCTTGGGGCCGCTGCTAGCCGTGGGTTTCATGCTGATCTGGGCGGATCACTTCCGCACGGTCTTTTGGGTGGCTGTGATTCCTGGAGCAGCTTGTGTCCTGCTCCTAGTCTTCGGCCTGCGGGAGCCTACTTCTACACAAAAAGTAAAACGCACTATTCCGATCCGCCGCGAAAGCCTGCGCCGAATGCCAGCCAGTTACTGGTGGGTGGTGGGCATCGGCGCAGTCTTCACCCTGGCCCGCTTCAGCGAGGCCTTTCTGATCCTGCGAACCCAGGACAGCGGCATCCCCATCGCTCTCGTGCCACTGGCTATCGTGGCCATGAATCTCGCGTTCTCTGTGTCGGCCTACCCTTTTGGAAAACTCTCAGACCATATGAGCCACCAAGCTCTGTTGGCGCTAGGCCTGGTGATGCTGATTGCAGCCGACCTATTGCTAGCCATGGGGCAGCACTGGACCATCATCACAGCCGGTATTTTGCTGTGGGGAGTTCATCTGGGAGCGACCCAGGGCTTGCTTGCCACCATGGTGGCGAATGCCGCACCGCCCCACCTGAGAGGTACTGCTTACGGATTCTTCAACCTTGTGAGCGGCGTTGCCATGCTCTTTGCCAGCGTTTTTGCGGGTCTACTCTGGGAAAAAATGGGCGCAGCCGCCACGTTCTACGCAGGCGCCGGCTTCTGCGCTATCGCACTCGCAACCTTGGCGAGCCATTCACTAGCAGGTCTACGTTCGAGCTGATGGACGAGGATAGGTAATCCCCCAGAAAAGGAACGGTCTTAAAGCATGAGCAGCGCTACGTTCTATAAATGGCGCGCCAAGTACGGCGGCATGGATGCTGGCCTGATGACACACATGAAAGAGCTGGAGGCGGAGAACGCCCGGCTGAAAAAGATGTATGCAGAGGAACGGCTCAAGGCCGAAATCCTGAAGGAGGCCATTGAAAAAAGTGGTGAAGCCATCTCACCGACGTGAGATGGCGCAACAAACGATCAAACGTTCGGCGCTGATGCCCTGGGCGGAAAAGCGCCACATCACATTGCAATTTATCCAACCAGGCATGCCGCAGCAGAACGCCTATATCGAACGGTATAACCGCACGGTACGCTACGACTGGCCCGCTCATTTTGGGCATGGGTTAGCTTAGTGGTGTTGCCGCAGCCTGGTCGCAGCGTTATCCGAGATGCATTAGAGTGGGCAGAGTTATTTCGAAGGTAATTAGGTTGTCCGATGCGGACACATTAATGGATCCGCCGTGCGCCTCAACGATGGATTTAACGATCGCCAATCCCAGTCCGGCACCCTCGCCGCTACGCTGCCTCGAAGCATCGGGTCGATAGAAGCGCTCAAAAAGATGTGGCAGATGCTCGGGTAATATCGCGGATGCTGGATTTTCTACCCGAAGCACGGCTTTGTCAGGAGTCGAACTCACCGACACGGTTACCGCGCCTGATTTAGGTGTGTTGCGAATGGCGTTGGACAGAAGATTACTCAGGGCGCGGCGTATCATAAGCCTATCCCCTTGCACCTCAATGCCGTGCCCAATCAAGATGAGCCTGACCATTTGCTCTTCAGCCCAAGCTTCGAAATAATCGAACAGGCTTTGTACTTCCGCGGCGAGGTTGATCGCAATGAACTCGGGTTTAAGCAGCTTATTGTCCGCTTGGGCCAAAAACAGCATGTCGCCCACCATTTTCGCCATCCGCTCGTACTCCTCCAGATTGGAGTACAGAATTTCGCGATATTGCTCAATGCTGCGTGCTTGAGACAGTGCCACTTCCGTTTGTGTCTTCAAATTGGTAATAGGAGTACGCAGCTCATGGGCGATATCGGCCGAGAAATTGGAGAGTCGGCGAAAGACGCCCTCAATGCGATCCAGCATGTCATTGAACGATACCGCCAGCTCCGTCAACTCGACCGGCACAGTTTCGGGCGCCAGTCGAATATGCAGCTGATCCGATTTGATGCGCTGGATTTCCCGGCTGATGCGTCGTATTGGTGCGTGGCCGCGATATACGGCAAACCATGTAGCTAGAATTGCAATCAAGCACGCCGCCACGGCAATCAGCCTCAAGTAGCTTCGAAAACTCTCTAGGTAGTGCAAATGAAAATTGATACCAGTGGCGACCGCCAGGATCAAAGACTGCCTCTGCGCAATGTCGTTGCCCATGAGTTGCACAATTGCCCCCCGGTATGCCTGCTGCTGGTCTCGCCAGATGCTTACCGAGTCGGCATCAATCTTGTCGACAACCGACGCCAACTGCATGAAACGTTCGAGATCCGAGTTGGGTGTCGCGTAGATTACGGTTCCATCTGGCTCGGACAGAAGAAATTGCGCGTTGTGCTGGCCCGAGATCGCGCCAGCCAATCGGCGCGTGAGGGCTTCGTTGCTTTCTCCTGGCTTTTGCGCTGAAAGCGACTGGGCCACGGACTGCACCACCGCATTCAGTTCATCGACATCCTGCTGCACGAAATGAGTATTAATGGACTGTTCGACGATCAATCCAAACGCCAGCAGCACGACTGTAATGACCGCTCCAATGGAGACGGTCAAGCGCAGGGCCAGCGACGCGGGACGGCACGTCATGGCTCAGGTCGTGCCGCTGACATCAAGCATATAGCCCATGCCGCGTACTGTATGAATAAGCTTGGGCTCGTATGCGTCATCGATTTTGGCGCGCAGGCGCCGGATCGCCACGTCAATGACGTTGGTGTCGCTGTCAAAGTTCATGTCCCAGACTTGGGACGCGATCAGCGAACGGGGCAGCACCTCGCCCTGGCGCCGCACCAATAGCTCCAGAAGTGCAAATTCTTTGTTGGTTAGATTGATGCGCACTTCTTTGCGGCTGGCGCGTCGACGCGAAATATCCAGCACGAGATCGGCGACCTGCAGTTGATCGCTTAACACCGAGGTGGAGCCCCGGCGCAGCAAAGTACGTACGCGGGCGAGCAGCTCCGCAAAGGCGAAGGGTTTGATCAGATAGTCATCGGCACCCAGTTCCAAGCCTTTTACACGATCTTCCACACTGTCGCGCGCCGTCAAAAATAGAACCGGCGTGACCGATTTCGCCGCGCGTAGCGCTTGCACAATGCGCCAACCATCAACGTCGGGCAGCATGACGTCCAGGATAATCAAGTCATAGGATTCAGTTAGGGCTAAATGATGACCATCCAGGCCGGTTCGAGCCAGATCGACCACAAAACCCGACTCCACCAAACCCTGACGCACGTACTCGCCGGTTTTTATCTCGTCTTCAACCACGAGTAGTTTCATAGAGGTCGTTCCTGCGAAGTTCTACTGTTTTCTGTTCGACTTACAAGGCGACACCCCGGCCCAGAGTTGTCAGTAATCATAGTAAGACTTTACCTGCATCAGTCTGACGCGACGATGACGAATGGATTACAGCATTGTAATGGCGGCGTCATCCGACCGACACGAGCACTTCATTAAAGTGTTAACCATTGATTTCATTAAAACTTCGATCATCTGGGGATGCTCCACTTCTCGCCTCCTTCGAAACTCTGGGATACGCTCACGTGAAACATCTGCTACCGCCCTCTTTTGCACTGCCTATCATGCCCCGTCGCCGATTCGTTCAAGGCCTCGCGTCCGGTGGGATTCTGTTGGGTTTGTCGCCATTTGCCCGCATGGCGTGGGCTCAGTCGGGCGATACCCGAACGGGCGTGCCCGCGGTGCTCTCAGGGACCGAGTTCAACCTGGAAATTGGCGAATCGCCGGTCAACTTCACTGGTAACCCACGAATGGCCACGACCATCAACGGGTTGCTTCCCGGGCCCACTTTGCGCTGGCGCGAGGGCGACACGGTCACCATTCGCGTTACAAACCGGCTAAAAGAAGCCACCTCAATTCACTGGCACGGCATTCTCTTGCCCTTCCAGATGGATGGTGTGCCGGGCATCAGTTTTGCCGGCATACCCCCAGGGGAAACGTTTACCTACCGCTTCAAAGTCCAACAAAGCGGCACATATTGGTATCACTCCCATTCGGGTATGCAAGAAGCGACGGGCATGATAGGGGCCATCGTGATTGCGCCTGCTCAAAGCGACCCGATCCGGGCCGACCGCGAATATGTGGTTCAGCTCTCAGACTGGGCCGACGAAGATCCCATGCGCGTGCTGGCCAAGCTGAAAATGCAGGGTGACTACTACAACTACAACCAACCAACCGCAGTGGATTTCTTCCAGGATGTGTCTCGGGATGGCCTTAAAGCGGCGATCGACAAGCGCAAGATGTGGAACGAGATGCGCATGAGCCCAACCGATCTGGCGGATTTGTCGGCTAATGTGTTGACCTATTTAATGAATGGCACGACGCCGGCGGGCAACTGGACCGGGCTATTCCGTCCAGGCGAGCGTGTTCGCCTGCGTTTCATCAATGGCGCGGCCAACACCTTTTACGACGTACGAATTCCTGGACTGAAATTAACGGTTGTTCAGGCCGATGGTGTCAACGTGGAACCTGTCACGGTGGATGAGTTCCGCTTCGGACCGGGGGAAACCTATGACGTGCTGGTCGAGCCCAAGGACGATACCTATACCGTATTTGCACAAGCGATGGACCGCACTGGGTACGCGCGTGGCACGTTAGCCACGCGTGCGGGGCTTACAGCTGCTGTTCCTCAGATTGATAAGCCAGAGTGGTTAGACATGATCGACATGATGGGCGCCATGCATGGCGGCATGCATGGCGGCATGGCGGGGATGAACCACAGTGGTTCGAGGGAAGGCCCAATGCAGGGCATGCACCACGGAGCAATGCAAAACATGGACCATGGCTCGACGACCAGCAGGCAGAGTAGCGGCATGATGCACATGGATCACCGGCCCATGACCGGAATGCACCACAGCGCTATGGGCAACCAGAATAAAGCCGCCAGCACCACAGTACGCCATGCCAGAACGGAGTACGGTCCCAGCACCGATATGCGCGTTGATATGCCGCGCACCAACCTGGACGACCCCGGCATCGGGTTGCGCAACAACGGTCGGCGTGTGCTTACCCTGGCGGACCTGCATACAGTAGGCGGCGCCATGGACCCGCGTGGGGCCGAGCGCGAGATCGAACTGCATCTTACCGGCAATATGGAACGCTACACCTGGTCATTTGACGGGGTGGAGTTCGGCAAATCGACACCTGTGCATTTTCGCTACGGCGAGCGGGTCCGGGTTATTTTGCACAATGACACCATGATGACGCACCCGATGCACTTGCACGGTATGTGGAGCGAACTGGAAACGCCCGATGGCGCTTTCCAGGCACGCCGCCACACGATTCCGGTTCAACCGGCACAGCGCATCAGTTTTCTTGTGACAGCCGATGCACTTGGGCGTTGGGCCTGGCATTGCCATTTGATGCTGCATATGGATATGGGCATGTTCCGCGAAGTGGTGGTGGCATGAGCGCAACGAATAAGAAAAAGGGAGCCTTGGCCGTGAATACCCCTATAAAAAAACGCATTCTCGCCCTCGCTGTCGCGACGCTAGGCGCTACCCCGATTTTTGCCCACGCCCAGACGCATGATGTCCATAGTGGCCACACCGCCATGCCGATCCGCTCGGCGCCTGCCCATGACATGGGAGCAATGGATAAGGGCAGCGGCGGGATGGATCATAGCGCCACGCAGATGCAAGGCGGATCGGCCCCGCCGGATGCACGCGATCCCGATGCTTACTCCGACGGCTATACCTTGGGTTCAGGCAAATATTCATTGGGTTCGGCGCATCGCTTGCATATGTCGGACGAGCACAATTTCGCGTCGGTACAGATCAATCGGCTGGAGTATGTCCGAGCACGCGGCAACGAGTCCGCGGCCTATGAGGGGCAAGCCTGGTTTGGCGGCACCTACAACCGGGCGGTACTCAAAGCTGAAGGCGAAGTAGCCAAGGGCAAGCTGGTGGATTCCCGAACAGAGTTGTTATGGGGACATGCCATCTCGACGTTCTGGGATAGTCAATTGGGTGTGCGCTATGACCATGGCACCGGACCAGATCGTGGCTGGTTGGCTTTCGGGGTTCAAGGCCTGGCTCCCTATTGGTTCGAGGTCGATGCCGCTGCGTATGTTGGCAATAACGGTCGGACCGCGTTGCGCCTGGGAGTTGAATACGACCTGTTGATTACGCAACGACTGGTTCTGCAGCCCAGGATTGAAGCCAACTTTTACGGCAAGCGCGACGAGGCCCGCGAAATCGGCAGTGGCTTGTCGAATACCGTGGCTGGACTCCGTTTGAAGTACGAAATCACCCGGCAATTTGTCCCGTATATCGGTGTCGAGTGGTTCGGCAAGTTTGGCCAAACGGCTAACTTCGCCAGGGATGCAGGGGAGCGTCCGCACGAAACCCGCTTCGTGGCAGGCGTTAGCTTCCGGTTCTGAACCGTATTGCGGGAAACATCAGGCTTGAAGTAGCGCCTGATGCTTAATAATTAACGCCAATTTCTATGAATATTTGTTATTGACATAGTGCGTGACCAACAAAACCAGGAACAACATGTCTACTTTTCGCATTTCTCTAGGCATTGCCACCATCGCCGGTGGGCTTCTTTTCAGTACGATGGCACAGGCCCATCCCAAGCTGCTTTCCTCTGAACCTCAAGCCAATACGCAAGCGGTATCACCGGAAAAAATAGAGTTGCATTTTTCCGAAGCGCTCGTTGCTCAATTCTCCGGTGCCAAGCTGCTTATGACCGGCATGCCAGGAATGACGCACCCCCCCATGGCGGTCGATGTCAACGTGTCGGGAGGCAAAGATTCCAAGACTATGGTTATCACGCCGGCCAAGCCTCTCATGACCGGTGCGTATCGCGTCGAGTGGCGTGCCGTTTCATCGGACACCCATCCTGTGACGGGCAAGCTTTCATTCGAAGTAAAGTAGTTCAATGAACGATTGGCTCCATATTGGTGTGCGTTTTGCGCTCTACTCCGATTTGATGCTGCTATTCGGCCTGCCGTTATTCGCGCTCTATAACTTCAGGAATGAACAACGCTTTGCGAAGGACGCGCTTAAGTTTGATTCGCTTCTGATTGGCGCAGCGGGTATTGGCCTGCTGTTATCGGCATGCAGCATGGCCGTGCTTGCCAAATCCATGAGTGGCGTTCCGAATTTCGCTGACCTTAGGCTGCATATATTCGACATGATTATCACAGGCACCAATGTAGGCCTGGCATGGGGTGCACGAGCCATAGCCCTGTTTCTAGCCATGCTTTCTTTGTTATTGTTGAAACGCTGGCGGCTCGCTGGCTTTTGCTTGGTCACGGTTTTCGCCGCGATCGCGCTGGCCTCTCTCGGTTGGAGCGGGCATGGCGCCATGGATGAAGGCATGCGCGGGTATGTGCATCTTGCCGCTGACATTGCGCATCTGCTTGCCGCCGGCGCATGGCTGGGGGCTCTGGCCGCGTTCGCATTGTTGTTACGAGGCGCCAAGCGCGACCCTTACAATCGGATGCTCCTGTTGAGCCACGGACTATCGGGGTTTGCAGGAGTTGGAACAATTATTGTCGCCACTCTGGCAATAACAGGCATTGCGAATTATTGGCTTATTGTGGGACCCACTCTGGCTGGTCTTGTATCCAGCCCTTATGGCACTCTGCTTCTGATCAAGCTTGGGCTGTTCGCTGCGATGCTCGGACTCGCTGCGGTAAACCGTTACCATCTAGGCCCCTTATTATTATTAAGGCTGGCCATAGCGCGCGGCGACCATGCATCCGCAGTCGTATCCTTGCGCAAGAGCTTGATTTTTGAGACCAGCGCGGCAGTTGTAATTCTAATGTTAGTGGCTTGGTTGGGGACGCTCAACCCAGTCGAATCAATGTGAACCCAGTAACGTTTTCTGCAAAATAAAAAGGATAGCTTGAGTGGTAACTGTAATGAAAAGGCCGGCCATGATTGTCAGTGCAGTTGGCTTAGTGGCGCTGGGTGTTGGCATATTCCTGTACGGAGCACGCACCGACTCCAGCCGCACGTATATCGACCCATCGGATCAAACCCTGGTTGCGCTCGGGAAAAAAGTCTATGCCAATAACTGTGCCGCCTGCCACGGCAGCAAGCTAGAAGGTCAGCCCGATTGGCGGATTCGTAAAGCGAACGGCCGGCTGCCTGCGCCTCCGCATGATGTAACTGGGCACACCTGGCATCATCCGGACGCCGTTTTAATTGACATTACTAAAAATGGACTCGTGCCTGGCATAACAGCGCCGCCTGGGTATGTCAGCGATATGCCGGCCTACGGCAAGCTACTGACCGACCATGAGATTACAGCCGTGCTGGCTTACATCAAGAGTTCCTGGCCTGCGAAGGCACTTGCCGCCCAGAAGGAAATAACCCAGCAGGCGTCGCAGTAGCTTAGCCAGACCAGAGCGGCTATTTTGATTTATGCAATCGCAAGGCATTTGTCACCACCGAGGCTGAGCTCAAGCTCATCGCCAGCGCGGCAATCATGGGTGAGAGCAACAGCCCCGTCAATGGATATAACACGCCTGCTGCCAAGGGTACGCCCAGCGCGTTATACACGAAGGCAAATCCCAGGTTTTGTTTCATGTTGGCAATGGTGGCATCAGATAAATGGCGAGCAATCGAGATGCCTCGCAAATCGCCTTTGACCAGCGTGACCTGGGCGCTGTTCATGGCGACATCCGTGCCGGTACCCATGGCAATGCCCACATCGGCTTTTGCCAGTGCGGGTGCGTCGTTAATGCCATCGCCGGCCATGGCTACGATGTGCCCTTGGTTTTGAAGTTTTGTGACAAGATCAAGCTTATCGGCCGGTTTTACCTCGCCATGGAATTCGTCGATGCCCAGGCGTTCGGCTACGGATCTGGCTGTGGAAACACCATCACCGGTAGCCATAATGACGCGGATTCCGGCGGCCTTCAGTTCATTCAAGGCTTCCTGTGTGCTGGCTTTAATGGGGTCTGACACGGCGAGTAAACCCAATAGATCGCCATCCGCTGCAAGGTACATGACGCTCGCGCCTTGCACACGCAGGCTATCGGCCTTTTCGCTCAATATCGCCACATCGATGCCTTCTTGCTGCATCAGCGCGGTATTGCCGAGCGCAAGACGTTTGTTCCCAACTTTTCCACGAACGCCAATCCCCGAGTCAGACTCGAACTCTTGTACCCCGGCCAATGCAATACCCTGCTTTCGCGCGGCACTAACAATGGCGTCTGCCAGGGGATGCTCGCTGCCTTGATCTAGGCTGGCGGCAAGACGCAATACCTCGCCGACGTTAACGCCCTGGACGGGAACTGCTTGCTCAAATGTGGGTCGTCCTTCGGTCAAAGTTCCGGTCTTATCGACGATCAAGGTATCGACCTTGCGGAAATTCTCGATAGCAGCGGCATCTCGGAACAAGACGCCGTGCGTTGCACCACGGCCAGTGGCGACCATGATGGACATGGGCGTAGCCAAGCCTAGCGCGCAAGGGCAAGCAATAATCAGCACGGCTACGGCATTGATGAGGCCGTACACCCAACTGGGCTGGGGTCCCCAGAATCCCCACACGAAAAACGTAATCACGGCTATGGCAACCACCGCCATGACAAAATACCCTGCCACGTGATCGGCCATGCGTTGCATAGGCGCCCTGGAGCGCTGCGCTTGCGCAACCAGTTGCACAATTTGAGACAACACCGTGGCCGCGCCCACTTTCTCGGCGCGTATCACCAAGGCACCCGATGTATTCATCGTAGCGCCAATCACTTTGTCGCCCACACGTTTGCTTACCGGTAGCGGCTCACCCGTAAGCATGGATTCGTCAATTGAACTCGCGCCCTCTTCAACCGTCCCGTCCACCGGCACTTTTTCGCCCGGACGCACACGCAAGCGATCGCCTTCGTGCACGTGGGTAAGCGGCACATCTTCTTCAATGCCATCAGGCAGGATACGCCGGGCCGTTTTCGGGGCTAAGCCCACCAACGACTTGATCGCCGCAGACGTCTGCGAGCGGGCTTTCAATTCAAGAATTTGCCCGAAAAGCGTCAATGAAATAATGACGACTGCGGCTTCGAAATACACCGCGATACGTCCCATGGACAAGAAGGTGTCGGGAAAAACGTCTGGTGCAACAGTCGCCACTACACTGTAGATAAAGGCGGCCGATGTTCCTAAGCCGATTAGGGTCCACATGTTAGGGCTACGGTTGATGACCGATTGCACACCCCGTACGAAAAACGGCCAGCCTGCCCAGAGTACGACTGGCAAGGAAAGCACCAGCTCGACCCAACTTTGGGTAGTCATGCCAAACCAGCCCAATTGGTGACCGAACATGGCCAGCGTCATGACGATTATCGTTAAAGGCAAGGTCCACCAAAACCGGCGGCTGAAGTCAGCCAGCTCAGGATTATCGTCCTCCAGTGTGGGCATAAGCGGCTCGAGCGCCATCCCGCACTTGGGACAGTTTCCGGGGCGATCTTGGCGAATCTCCGGATGCATCGGACAGGTATAGATCGTGCCCGGAGCGACTGCCTGAGGCGATTGTTCGGTCACCGACATACCGCAAACGGGATCTTTCAACACCGAGGCCGCTGCCGGTTTAGCGTGGCTGTCTTCACTTTTCGTCGATCCGTTGCTCAAGTCGTCTGGTTGACTGTGATGCGTATGTTCGTGATCGTGTGGTGCCATGACGTACCGATGTCCCCATTTAGTACTGGGTTACGCTAAGCGTTATCACCATCCTGAAAAAGGGCAGAGCCCGAAATCGCAACGGACGGTAGGCATAGTTATCATGCCACACTTTACTAATGGCGAAATCGAAAATTTGGCAACAATACCATTACATATTTGTTAACTTCGAGGCATCCGATAACGACATCTGGATGGGGTTGCCCTATTGATCTAGGATCCCGGTCATTAAATCATTGACGGCGCCCGGCCGAAAAACGGCGATAGCCCAGAAGCAGCAAGCCGCCCGCCAGGCCGAACAGACCCATGGCGCCGCCGCCCGAGCCACCTTCGTGCGCGGGAGGTTTCACGAATAGCGCGGCATGCCAGGCGATGCCCTGATTCTCGGCGTCGCCCAGCTTGGCGCCGGCTTCGCTGTCGATGGAGAACACATGGCGCCCTGTGCTGCGGTCGTAGAAGCGGTATACGGGCGACAGCCCCGGCCAGGAGCGGTTGAAGGCTCCGAACGCGCGCCCTTCCCTTGTCCAGTTGGCATCGCCGTCCAACTGAGCCTGTTCAGAGGTATCCAGTGTGTAGATGCGATCGCCGCTTTTGGATACATAGCTCATTACCGCGGTGACGCCGGGCCGGTCGGTTTCGTTGGCGAACTCCACATCCTTGAGCGTATAGCCCTGGCCGTTCACCAGGTCGTTGGCCCGTTCGGAGTCGCTCGTCAGCACGTCCGGCCGACCGCTCGCGGCCAGGCGAAATACCACTGGCAGGTCGGTGTCGAGATCGTAGCTGGCCAGCGACTGGCTGGCATAGCTGACGGTGCGCGGCTCATCCAGGCTTTTGTCGATGGGGTACACCTGCGGATTGGCCGGTTTGGTGTAGGTGGTGCCTGCCTGCGGACTGCGCCCCGGGCCGCCAGGATTGTAGATGTCGCTATAGCCCGACACCTTGGAGGTGGGTATTTCCACGGATTGCAGCAAGCGTATGGCGGCGGCGCCGCCCTTCAGGATTACATCGAAATAATTGTCGTGGTCTTCCGTGTAATAGGCGCGCTGCGGAGCGCCCTCGGAAGGCGGGCCGACTTCTGCCAGGCCCACAATTTCGATCTTCCCCGCTCCCAGGTCGTAAACCTTTCCGGCTTTGTCGAGGACAACGGGATTGCCGTTCGCATCCCTGGCGTGCAGCCGGAAAAAGGTTTCGAAATCGGTGGACATGAAGCCGCTGACGCCGTCCGGCGAGAACCCGCCCGACGTGAACAAGCGCAACCGGTATTGGGCATCGTCGCCGTAAAGTGAGTAGGCGTCGTTGGGAAACGAGCCGTTGAGCGCGGGCGGCGGAAAGTCGCCGGCCGGCGAAAAGCGGCTGAGCTTGGCGCCGACCAGGGCTGGCCCGGCCACGTAGGGATTGCTGCTGGGCGCCGACAGGCCGACGATAGATACGGGGCCGTTGGGGCCGACCGCCATGAGCGGCGACGATCCGGCCACGAACGAGACGGTTACCGGATAAATCGCGCCTACGGTGTCGGGCGAAAGCCGGTTGGCGAATTCGCCGAACACCACGATGACGTGGCGTTCGTTATGATCGTAATTGGGATTGAGCGCCGCCGCGACGGGATGGACGATTTCACCGGTGTTGAGCGTAATGGCGATGTTCTCGGGCGATACCGAACTGGGCAGCAACGGCCAACTGACTTCGATGGGCATGGCGTCGGCCAGCACCGGCGTGGCGCCGAAGCCCGCCACCACCGAGCCGACGACGCTGGCGCCGCTGGTCAGGTTGCGCAGCGGCGGAACCGGATCGAGCGCTGCCCAGTCAAGATTGACGCCGGCCCCGGCATTCACCGCGAGGGGCAAGTCGCTGGCATTCAGCAAGCCCGGAATGCCGATGATGCCTTCGAAACCCAGGTTGGCAGCCAGTATTTCCGGCTTGTCCGTCCAGAGGTCGGAGTTGATCAGGACGTCGCGGTGCAATTGGATATAGGCTGCCGCCTGCTTGGGGTCGGGCACATCGGCAGCATGTGCAAGAGAGATCAGAAGGGTTGAAATGGCGGCAGCAAGTACCGTGCGCGCGGCTGAGTTCATCGGTTCGTGTCCTATTGTTGTCGGGGCGTCGGGCCAATGACAGGCAGTGATGCGCAAATTGTAACATTATTAATCAAATTTGTCTGAATATTTCCAAAAAGAAAATTCTACGACGCCAGACGGACTGCAGGGCCAGCAAAGCCAGGCCCAGGCAAAATCCGTAGATATGCGCGACTCCGACGATGCGCCCTCCTATCAGATGTTCTTCCAATGCTGCCGGCGCAACCAGCCACTGCCACAGCATCCACGCGGCGATGGCTGCCAGCGCCAATGCCGCGGGATGGTCTCCGCGCCGGGCCTGAGGAAGCAGGCCCATGGCGAACAAGCCATACAGCACGCCGGACAGGCCTGCGTAGCTGGAAACTTCCGGAGAAAACCGCCATAGAAGCAGGCTGAGGCCCAGGGCCAGGCCGGCAAGCCTGAGCCAGAGAAAGCGGTCGAAAAGCCGAGGAGCCAGGGCGCAGCACAGCAGAACGCCCAGAACGTTCAGGCCGGCATGGGCCCAGCCCAGGTGGATGAAATGCGCCGTCGGAAGGCGCCACCAATCGCCGGCCGCCAGCCCGTCGCGGCTGAAGCGCAAGAGCTGGAGCGCGGGCCTGCCCGCTACCTGCGCGAGCAACAAGATTGCGGCCAGGGCCAAGGCGTGCAGCCAGGGATTTGGCATGGTTGCTTTTGTTCCGGGAGTCACTGGTGATGGCTGGCGTGGTGTCGATACTCTATGGCATCATAAGTACATTGGCCTGGACGCCGCAAGCGTTGCCGGGCAGGCGGCATCCATCGTGGAGGCCGTTCGTTCCTGTTCACTTTTCAAGAGATTCGAAATGCTTAAGATCTGGGGCCGCACCAATTCCGTCAATGTCCAGAAAGTGCTGTGGTGCTGCGACGAGCTGGCCCTGCCCTACGAACGCATCGACGCGGGCATGCAGTTCGGCCGGAACAAAGAGCCTGCCTACCTGAGCATGAATCCGAACGGGCAGATTCCCACCATCGAGGACGGTGATTTCGTTTTGTGGGAATCCAATTCCATCATGCGCTATCTGGCCATGCAGTACGGCGCTTCCGGCAGCCTTTATCCGCAAGCTCCCAAGGCGCGGGCCAGCGTGGATCGATGGCTGGACTGGTCGTTGTCCACCTTGCAACCGGCTGACAAGCCCGTGTTCTGGGGCATGGTGCGAACGCCCGTCGAACAGCGCGACATGGCTGCCTTGCAGGCCGCGGCCGATGCGGCCGGCAAGCTTTGGCTGATCGTCGACGCGCATTTGGAAGGCCGAAGCTTTCTCGAGGGTGAAGCCTTTTCGCTTGCCGATATCGTGCTGGGCGCATTTTGCCGCCGCTTCATCGGCATGGACGGCCTGCGCAAGCCCGCTACCCCGCAATTGCAGCGCTGGTACGAATCCCTGCAAGAGCGCCCCGCTTTTCAGCGCCATATCGCACCGGCGCTAAGCTGAGCCCGCCGCCAGCCTCAGCAGCACCAATATGCCCGCGCCCGCCAGATAGGGGCCGAAGAACACCGGCTCGCCTTTTTGCATGCGCCCAGCCAGGCGCAGCCCCAGCGCCGCGGCCAGGGCCGCGCACGACGAAATCAGCAAAACCCAGGGCAGGCACATCCATCCCAGCCAGGCGCCAAGGGCGGCCAGCAGCTTGAAGTCGCCATGGCCCATGCCCATGCGGCCGGTCAGCAGCAAAAACAATCGGCAAACACACCAAAGCACCAGATAACCCGCCACCGCGCCCAGCACGGCATCCGGCAGAGGCGTGAAGCCGCCCTGCAGATTCACCAGCAAGCCCAGCCACAGCAGCGACAGGCTCAGGCTGTCCGGCAACAGCCCGGTTTCGGCATCGATCCAGGCGAGCGCCAGCAGCACCATGGTGCAGGCGATGGCCGCCGCGGCGGCAAGCGTCGGCCCCAGCAGCCAGGCCCACACTATGGCCAGGACTGGACCCGCCGTCCAGAAGGCCAGTCGGCAGTGCCGATGAAACGGGGTTCGTTCGTTGGAGATGTGCGGATCGAGCGCACGCGGCAAGCGATACGCGGTGCGATCCAGGACAGCCGCCAGAACCAGCGCAAGAGCCACGGCCGCCAGCATGGCGCCCGCCCGCCCCATGCCCCAGGGAATCCACAGATCAGGCATCAGTGGCGGGTTGCAGACTTGTTAACAGGAACAAAGCCTTGCACCACGCTTGCCGGGTTGGCCGGCATGGCAACCTGCTCGGTAACCCCATCCTGGTCAATGGAGACGGCGTTGGCCGTGACGCCGGCCAGGGTGACGCCAGGCGCCAGCGTCTGCCCAACCCGATAGGCCTGAGCCGTCCCGCCATTGACGGAAAGCAGGGCCGCCCCGCCCTTGTCGCTGGTAATCAGCCCCATGAGGGCCACGCGCACGCGCAGCGCCCCGCCGCCGAACCAGCGCGCCACGGCGGCGGTGTTTTGTTCCGAAGTAACGGTGTCGAGCATGGGCGGCAGCGCGCGCGGCGCCGGCGCAAACAGCAGGGCTCCCCACACGCCTATGCCCAGGGCAAGCGCCACGATGGCCAAGCCACGGGCAAATGCGGGCATATCGACACGAGGTAATGCAGGCGAAAGGTTCATTGACGATGGATCCTTGCTGGCGGCGACGAATTACGGCCTGCGCCGTTAAACCATGGAAAGCCGATATGATGACGGTTTAAGCGATAAACCGCAAAAATTTATCGAATGCGGGCCTGTTTGCGCCGATCGGCCAGTGTGGGCGGACGAAAAACAGCAAATCAATATAATCCTGTCAATTGGGGTTGCAGCCATTGTCATTTTCAGGCGAGTACGTTAACTTAAAATGTTCCAAAAAATGACACCTATCAGTTTTTGTGTCGGAGACTCCCAATACCAGCAATGATTTCCATTCGATTTCCCTGGCTGCGCCGTTGCGCGGCCTTTCGCGCCTCTTCTTTTCCCTTGCCACCGCCCTTCTCCATGAAACACCATCCGCCCGCCTCTTCCCGTCCTTCCTACACCCATCGCCAGCTTGGCTTTTCCCTGATCGAAATCATGGTGGTGGTCGTCATCATGGGGATCATGGCCGCGCTGATCGTGCCCAATCTCATGGATCGCCCCGACCAGGCCCGCGCCGTGGCCGCGCGCCAGGACATCGGCGCCCTCATGCAGGCGCTCAAGCTGTATCGGCTGGACAATGGCCGCTACCCCAGCGCGGAGGAAGGCTTGAAGGCCCTGGTCAACGATCCGGCCAATGGCCAGCGCTCGGGGCGTCGTTCGTACATGGATCGCCTGCCCAACGACCCCTGGGGCACACCGTATCAATACCTGAACCCGGGCGTGCACGGTGAAATCGATGTGTTCTCGCTGGGCGCCGACGGGCACCCGGGAGGCGAAGGCAACGATGCCGACATTGGTTCCTGGTCCAAATAGCCGGGCGCTGCCAGCAGGCCTTCGGCACAAGCCGCAGGGGCTTGTTGCACGATCCTGCCGGCAAAGAGGGTTCTCGCTGCTGGAAGTGCTGATCGTTCTGGTGGTCATCGGCATTGCCACGTCCACCATCAGCGTCAGCGCGTTTTCCGGAGGCGATGCCCGCGCCTTGCGCCAGGACGCCCAGCGCCTGGCGCAATTGTTTGCCGTCGCCCAGGCCGAAGCCCGAAAGGATTCGGGCCTGGTCGCCTGGGAATACAACAGCCGGGGCTATGGGTTTGCGCGGGTTTCGCGCGACATCTTCCTGCCCGCGGGCATGGCGCGCCAATCCGGCCCCGTGCTTGCCAGGCGCTTTGCCGACGGCAGCCCGCTGCGTCCACGCTCCTGGACATCCGATAACGCGATTGCCGTGCGGGTCGATCCAGCCGGGCAGACCGTGTTCAACGCCGAATGGATATCCGGCCCCCTGGCCGTCGAACTCAACGACGGGCGGAACACCGTTCGCATCGTGCGATCCGGCAATGGCCAGTACGAGGTGCTTCCATGAACCCGCCGCAGACGCAGGCCGGCTTCACCTTGCTGGAGGTGCTCATCGCCCTGGCCATCGTCAGCATCGCTCTGGCCGCCTCGATACGGGCCCTGGGCGTCAGCGCCGGCGGCGCCCACGCCATGCAGCAACGCAGCCTGGCGCTTCAGGCTGCGGAGAACAATCTGGCAGAGCTGCGCCTCCAGCGCGCCTTTCCGGTCGTGGGCCGTACAACCGTGCCCTGTCCGCAGGGGCCGCTTGCACTGGAGTGCGAGCAGCAGGTCCAATCCACCGTCAACGGCAACTTCCGGCAGGTCACTGTGCGGGCGCGCCTGGAGCAGGGCCCGGTGCTTGCGCAGTTGAGCGGCCTGCTGTCGCTGCTGCCATGAAGCGCGCGCTTGCCGGCCAGCGAGGTTTCACACTGATCGAGGTGCTGGTCGCCCTGGCGTTGATGGCGCTGCTCAGCGTCATTTCCTGGCGCGCACTCGATCTTGTCGAGCGTTCCAGCGAGAGGCTGGGCGCCAGCGCCGACGACACCCTGGCTCTCGTGCGAGTGCTGGGGCAGATTCAAAGCGATGTCAGCCGTTATGCAGGAAGCGACGTCCTGGCTTCGCCCGCCACGGAAGCCGCGTCGGAGGCGGAGTCCTCTACGGCAAGCGGTACAGGTTCGGCCATCTCCACAGGCCCCCTGCTGCCCCCCGGCATCGTCTGGGCCGATCCCGCGCTGATCGTGGTGCGTTCGGCCGGCGATGGAGCATGGCAGCGGGTCGTATGGCGCAAGGAAGGCGATACCCTGCGCCGCGCCGTTGCGCCGGCCTCCCAAGCGCTTCCCTTGCCCGAGCCCGGGGCCGGGGAAACCGTGCTCACGCATGTAAAGGGTTTCGCGGTGCGCGCCTGGGTGCCCGGCCGAGGGTGGTCGGCCATCAAGGCTATGGACATGCAACTGACGGCCACGGGCCTGGAAATCCAGATCGAGCGTCAGCACAACGGTGTCGACGAGACCTACAGAAAAGTGGTGGTGCTGCCGTGAGCCGGTTTCCACGCATCTTTCCTCGCCGCTGCGTCCCGCCGTCCAGATCGGAGCGGGTGCCGCCGCGCGCTGCCCGCCAGAGGGGCATGGCGGTCATCGCCGCACTGGTCGTGGTCGCCGCGGCGGCGGTCGTCACCGCGGCGATTGTGGAGCGCCAGTCCCTGCTTGCCGATACCCTGGCCGGCGAACGGGATCGCGTGCAAGCGAAGTGGCTGCTGCGCGGCGGCCTGGACTGGTCGCGCGTAATCCTGTTCAACGACGCCCGCCATAACGCCGTGACCCGCAAGAACGCGATCTGGGACCAGCCCATTTCGGCCCTGGAAATCACCGCGCCGGGCGATGCGCGCAAAGCGTATTTTTCAGGCCAGATCGAAGACGAACAGGGCAAATTCAATCTCACAGGGCTGGCTGTCCAGGGGGTCGTCCAGCCCGCGCAAGTGGCAGCCTTGAAAAAACTGCTTGGCAGTCTGGGGGTGCCGGACGGACTGGCCGGGCCCATCGCCCAGCGCGTCGCCGACTCCCAGCTTCGCCCGGACGGCGGGCAGGCGGCTCCGGGGCTCAGAAGCGTGGGCGATCTTCTCGGCATTGAAGGCATATCGCCCGCGATGGCCGCAACGCTGTCATCCTACCTGGCCATTTTGCCGAAAAGCGCCACCATCAACGCCAACACGGCCAGCGCCGAAGTGCTGAGCGCCAGCATTCCCGGCCTGGCCCTGGCCCGGGCCCGCGATTTGACCGTACAGCGTGACGGAGGACGATGGTTCACCAGCCGCGCCGATTTCTTCAATCGCCTGAACGATCCCGACATCGTGCCTGGGAACCAGATAGGCATAGCCAGCGACTGGTTCAAGGTCACCGGCCAGGTTGCCCTGGACGATGTCGTTGCGAGGATGCAGGCGTTGTTGTATCGTCACGGCGGCCAGCCGCCCGCCATCCGCTGGATCAAGGAATGACATGAAGAACCCATTGCGCCTGGCCCTGCCCCCCCTCGACCGGATAACGCCCGGCTCCGTCGCGGCTTTTGCGTTGTTCGACGGCAAAGGTCAACTGCTGCGCAGCGGCGAGCTGCCCTTGTCGGAGCTGGCCCAGGCGGTTCCTTCCGATCAGGTGCATGTCGTCCTGCATCCAGGCGATGCCATCGTGGCGACCGTCCAGTTGCCTCCGTTGCCGGCGAAGCGGCTGGATGCCGCCGTGGAGGCCAGCGTCGAGCCCATGGCGCTCAGCGATACGTCGAGCCTGTGCATCGCCCACGGTCCGCGCGACGCCGAAGGCTATGTCTGCGCGGTCTGGACGGACCGCCAGGCCTTGCTGCAGGCCTGGCGCCAGCTGGACGACGCGGGCTTCAAGGTTGTATCCATCGTCCCCTTCCCGCTGGCCATCCCCGACAACGATCCCCATCCCGATCTGCCGCTGGCGCTTCCCGTGAACGACCGCTGGCGGGCCCCGTTGCCTCGCTGGTCCCTGGCACGGCCCGAATGGCGTCCGGCTTCGCAAGTGCATCGCTGGCGCCGCGCGGCCCTGTGGGGCGGCGCCGCCGCCTTGCTGTGGCTGGCCGGCCTGCAAATCTATGCCGCCCAGCTGCGCGGCGAGGTCCGCACGCTCCAGGTTTCCATGGAGCAGGCGGTGCGCAAGGCGTTTCCATCCATACCGGTCGTCATCGATCCGGTCATGCAGGCGAGAAAGCAGCGCGACATGCTGCGCCTGAAGGGCGGCGCGGCCGGCGAGGACGACTTCATGCCTCTGGCGATGGGCGCGGCGCGCGTGCTGGGGTTTGCCGATGGCCATGTCGCTTCGCTGCATTATGAAAAAGGAGAGCTCACTTTGACCCTGGCCGAAGGCTATACGCCGCCCGCCAACGAGGCAGCCCTGCATCAGGCGGCGGCGGTGCAGTCGCTTGTGCTGGAAAAGGACGACAATGTTGCGCACACCTGGCATATACGGCGCGCCGCCGCGCGAGCCAAGGAGCTCCGCCAATGAGCGATTACCGCCGGCCGCCGAGCCCCTCCCCGTCTTCCGTTTGGCGCCAGCAGTTCGAGACGTCGCGACAGCAGGCTCTTGCGTGGTGGAACGAACGCACGCACCAGGAGCGCAGGCTGTTGCAGGTGGGCGGAGCGGTTGTCGCCGCCGCCCTGGTCTGGACATTGGGCATGCAGCCCGCCCTGCGCACCATTGCCCGGGCACATGAACAACTGCCTCGCCTGCATGCCGATGCGGCGCAGGTGGATGCCTTGATACTCGAAGCCCAGGCTCTGCAGCACAGCCAATCCGGAAAAATCGACACCTCCGATCTTGCCGGGGCATTGCGCGCCACGCTGCAGCGGGCCGGCCTGGAAGACACCGCCGCGCTCACGGAAGTTCATGGCGGCGCGGACAACGGGCCGCGGCAGTGGGAAATCGTTCTGACCAACGCCAGCGCCACGCACGTCATGCAATGGCTGGCCAGCCTGCCCTATTTGCTGCAATTGCAGACGCGAACTGTCGAGCTGGCCCGCGCCAACGTGAACGGGCGCGACAGGCCGGGCCAGGTCACGGGACGGATCGTCGTTCAACAGCCCGCCGAGCGTGCGCCATGAGCCGGCGCATGGTTCTCCGCCTTATCGGCCTGGCGCTGCTGGCGGGCTGCGCCGCCCTGGCGGTATTGCCCGCGCGCTGGGCCATGGTAATGCTGCCCCAGGCCTGGCCGCTGGCAATCGTCGATGCCAGCGGAACGCTATGGTCGGGCAGCGCCACCATCGCGGTTGGCGCTCCGTCGTACCGTCGCACTTTGCCCGACCCGCTGCGCTGGCAGTTGTCGTTCGCACCGGGTCCCAGGCTGCGCGTCACCCACCCCTGGCTGGGCGGCCCACTCATCCTTACGCCGGGCTGGACGGGCGTGGGGGTATCGGGACAAACGCTGAAACTGCCGGCCTCGGCGCTGGGCGCGCTGGATGCGCGCATCGCGGCCATCGGTCCCGGCGGCGAGCTTTCGTTCAAATGGCCGGCAAGCGTCATTGGGTCGGGCAGCCAGCCGGCCGGCACCGTGCTGCTCGACGCGCAGTGGCACAACGCCGTTTCCAGCCTGACACCCGTTCGCCCCCTGGGCGATTACACCCTGATCCTGAAACAGGGTGCGCAGAAAAACCGTGTGGATCTCGTGCTCGACACCCGCCAGGGGCCGCTGATGCTGAACGGCGTGGGAACGCTGGACGGCAAGGCCTCCAGGTTCGACGGGACGGCGCAGGTGGATCCGGCGGCCAGCAAAAGCATCCATGCCGCTCTGCACGACGTGTTGGCCGCTCTTGGACCGCAGCGGAACAATCAAACCATTCTGCATTTTCGTTAATGCATCTCAACAGGCTTATCGATACCGTCATGAAAAATCCCCATAACAAAGTGAGCAACAGCCATCGTTTCCACCCGGCCTTGTCCACCCTGGCGCTATCCCTGCTTCTGGCCGGCTGCGCTACGGCTCCCAAGCAGAATACGGCCGATGCCGGCTCCTCGCCCCTGGTCGTTCGCACCTCGGTCGGCCAGGAAGGCTGGCACGAGGAGCCTTCGAAAAACTACACCCCACCCCCGCCCAAGCCTGCTCCACGCCGCCGGTCCGCGCCGCATGAGCAGGCCGAACAAGAGCCTGCACCCTCTTCCGAAGCCGCCAACAAGCCGTCCGGCGCCACCACCATGCTCAACTTCGTGAGCGCCGACCTGCAAGGCGTGGTTCGCGCCATGGCGCGGTTCACCGGCCGCAACTTTGTCGTGGATCCGCGCGTGAAAGGCCAATTGACGCTGGTTTCGGAGGCGCCTGTCGATTCGGACACCGCGTATTCGATGTTGCTCAGCGCCTTGCGCATGCAGGGCTTCGCCGTGGTCGAGGTCGACGGGGTAAGCCGGGTCGTGCCCGAAGCCGACGCCAAGCTGCAGGGGTCTGCGGTCAGCCAAAATGCGCAGACCACGGCCAAGCACAGCGGCGAACTCATGACGCGGGTCTTTCAACTGAAGTACGAAAACGCGGCAAGTCTGGTGCCCATATTGCGGCCGATGGTCGCTCCCAACAACCCCATCAATGCCTATACCGGCAACAACACGCTGGTCGTCACCGACTATGCGGACAACCTGGATCGCATCGCCAAGGTCATTGCCCGCATCGATACGCCCAAAGCCATCAGCACCGACGTCGTCCCCATTCAGTACGGCGTCGCGCTCGACGTCGCGGCGCTTGCCGCGCAACTGCTGGACAACAAGACCGGCGGCGATACATCGCAGCAAACCGTCGTGCTGGCCGATCCGCGCACCAATTCCGTCCTGCTGCGCGCCACCAGCCCGGAAAAACTAAAGCTGGCCCGCAACCTCGTCGAAAGAATCGACAGTCCCGAGTCTCAGGAAGGCAATCTGCACGTGGTGTATTTGCGCAACGCGCAGGCAACCAAGCTGGCCCAGGTCCTGCGCGGCGCGCTGGGCGGCCAGAACAGCCAGGGCGGTCAGCTTGGCAACAGCAGCGGCGGCGACAGCGGGGGCTTGAGCGGCACGCTCTCGGGAGGCTTGTCCAGCGGCTCTTCGAACACGTCGTCTTCCAGCGCCCTGCAAGGGCTCAACACGGCATCGAGCACGAAATCGTCCTCCGGGCAGAACAGCATGTCCGGCGCCAAGGGCGGGACGACCGGCTCTTTGGGCGGTTCCGATGGCAACTCCATGCAGTCGGTGGGCTTCACGGCCGGCGGCGCCACGGTTCAGGCCGACCCGTCCACCAACACGCTCATCATTTCCGCGCCTGCTCCGCTGTACCGCAGCCTGCGCGAGGTCATCGACCAACTGGACCAGCGCCGCGCCCAGGTGCTGGTTGAAAGCCTCATCGTCGAGGTCAATGCCGACAACGCCGCGGAATTCGGCATTCAATGGATGGCCGGCGGCAACGACATCACCAGCGGCAAGACCGCTTTCATCGGCGGCGCCAATCTTGGCGGCACGGGCTTGACCACCGGCACCAGCACCACCATCGACGCCCTGGCCCAGGGCCTGAGCCTGGGCGTGGTCAACGGCACGGTCAACGTCCTGGGCAACCAGGTGCTGAACCTGGGCGTGCTGGCCCGGGCTTTGCAGTCGAAAGGCGGCGCCAACGTGCTGTCCACGCCCAACCTCATGACTCTGGACAACGAAGAAGCCAGCATCATGGTCGGCAGGACCGTGCCGTTCGTCACAGGGCAATACACGACCACGGCCGACGGGGCCAGCAACCCGTTCCAGACCATCACCCGCGAAGACGTCGGCCTGACCCTGCGCATCCGCCCGCAGATATCCGAAGGCGGCACCGTCAAACTGGCGCTTTACCAGGAGGTCAGCAGCCTGGACGGCAGCCTGACCAGCGACGCGAGCACGCTGGTCACGCGCAAGCGCGCGCTGGAAACCAATGTGCTGGTCGACGACGGGCAGATCATCGTGCTGGGCGGCCTGCTCGAGGACACCATCAACGACAGCTCGAAGTCGGTGCCCTTGCTGGGCGACATTCCCCTGCTGGGCAACCTGTTCCGCTACGACAGCCGGCAGCGCACGAAAACCAATCTGATGATCTTCCTGCGGCCGCACATTGTGCGCAATGCTCAGGACGGGGCCAGTCTTACCCTGGATCGCTACAACTACATGCGCGAGGCGCAGGCGCACTTGCCGCCCAGATCCACCTGGTTCTCGCCCTCGTCGGCCATGACGCCGCTGCCCAATGTCACGCGCAACCCGCAAACAGGCCTGCTCGATCTGCGCGAGGCGCAGCATGCCGCGCCGGCGCCCGCTGCCGGCGCTGCCGCTCCGGCCGCCGTGCCATCCCCCGGCACGCCCGTTCCCGAAAAGCAGCCATGAGCATCCGGCTTCCCTACGCCTGGGCGCGCACGCACCGGGCTTTGATCCAGACCGGCTCCGCCGGCGTCGTGCTGATCAGCTCTGCCACCACGCCCGGCTGGGCGCTGGCCGAGATTCGCCGGCGCTATGGCGATCTGGCGCACCGGGAGGTTTCCGACTCCGAACTCGATACGCTGCTTGCGGCCGCCTATGCGCAAACGGGCGATGCCGCCGCCGTGGTGGACGAGGCGGCCAACGAGATCGATCTCGATCGCCTGATGCAGGACATCCCCGAAATCGAGGATCTGCTCGAAGCCAGCGACGACGCTCCCGTCATCCGCATGATCAACGCGCTGTTCACCCAGGCCGCCCGGGACGGGGCCAGCGACATCCACCTCGAGGTATTCGAGAACCACTCCGTGGTGCGCTATCGCGTGGACGGCACCCTGCGCGATATCGTCAGTCCGCGCCGCGCCCTGCACAATGCCCTGGTGTCACGCATCAAAATCATGGCCAGCCTCGACATCGCCGAAAAGCGCCTGCCGCAGGACGGCCGGATCGCCCTGCGCGTGGGCGGCCGCCCCATCGACGTGCGGGTGTCCACCCTGCCAACCGGCCATGGCGAGCGCGCCGTGCTGCGCCTGCTCGACAAGGAGGCCGGGCGCCTCGAACTGGAACGGCTGGGCATGGCCCCCGAAGTGCTGCGCCAGCTGGATGCGCTGATCCACCAGCCGCACGGCATCGTACTGGTCACCGGCCCCACCGGCAGCGGCAAGACCACGACCTTGTATGCCGCGCTGGGTCGCCTCGACGCGGCGACCACCAATATCCTTACCGTGGAAGACCCTATCGAGTACGATTTGCCGGGCATAGGACAAATGCAGGTCAATTCGCGCATCGAGCTGACATTCGCCGCGGCGCTGCGCGCCATCCTGCGCCAGGATCCCGACGTCATCATGATCGGCGAAATCCGAGACCTGGAAACCGCGCAGATCGCGGTTCAGGCCTCGCTCACCGGTCATCTGGTGCTGGCCACGCTGCATACCAATGACGCGGTGTCCGCCGTGACCCGGCTCATCGACATGGGCGTGGAGCCCTTTTTGCTGGCTTCCACATTGCAAGGCGTTCTGGCGCAGCGGCTGGTGCGCAAGCTTTGCCCACAGTGCAAGATCAGCCTGCCCGACGGCACGGCATCGCTGAATTCCGGCGGGTGCGCCGCTTGCGGCCATACGGGGTATAGCGGCCGCACCGGCGTGCACGAGCTGTTTTCGGTGGACGACGCCTTGCGCGGCATGATCCACGCCGGCGCGGATGAGCAGGCCTTGCGCCAGGCCGCGCAGCGCACCGGCCTGCAAAGCCTGCGCCAGGACGGCAAGCGCTGGGTCGAGCAAGGCATCACCACCGACGACGAAATCGCCCGCGTGACCCGCGAGGTTTAGGGCCTGTTAACCCCCAAAGGAGCCCCGCGCAGGCTCCAGCCTTCGAGGCCTATATATGCCTACCTATCAATATGAAGCCGCCAATGCCACGGGACGCACGGAACGCGGGCTGATCGACGCGGACAGTGAACGCAGCGCCCGCCAGGCCTTGCGCGCGCGCGGCTTGCTGCCGCTGTCCGTACGGGCTGCAGGCGGAGGGCGCGGCAAGCCGGGACAGGTATTGAAAGGTCCGCGCATCAGCGACTCGGATCTGGGCTGGCTGACCCGACAGCTCGCCAGCCTGCTGGCCGCGCGCCTGCCTCTGGAAGCCGCCCTCAGCGCCACGCTGGAACAGGCCGAACGCCAGCATGTTGCCCATACGCTGGCCTCGGTGCGCGCTGACATCCGTGCGGGCCATCGCCTGGGCGAAGCGCTGGCGGCGCGTCCCCGCGATTTCCCGCCCATTTACCGCGCCCTGATCGACGCCGGCGAGCAGTCGGGCGATTTGTCCCAGGTCATGGAAAAGCTGGCCGACTACATCGAGTCGCGCGGTGCGCTGCGCAACAAGATACTGACCGCCTTTATCTATCCCATCATCGTCACCGTCGTCTCCATCGCCATCGTGATCTTCCTGCTGAGCTACGTCGTGCCCCAGGTGGTGGGTGCATTCAGCCAGGCGCATCAAACGCTGCCCTTTCTGACCCGCGCCATGCTGGCCATCAGCGGCTTTGTCCGCGACTGGGGTGTGATTGCCGCCGTCGGCCTGGCAGCGCTGTTTTCACTGTGGCGCTGGCATCTGCGCCATCCCGCCGCCCGCTTGTCGTGGCATGCGCGCGTCTTGCGCCTGCCGCTGATCGGGCGCTACGTGCTGGGGGTCAATACCGCCCGCTATGCGGCGACCCTGGGCATCCTGACCAGCAGCGGCGTCCCGTTGCTCAGCGCGCTGGAAGCGGCTGGACGCACTCTGAGCAACGACAAATTGCGCCTCGCGGTGGATGAAGCCACCCGGAACGTCCGCGAGGGCAGTCCCCTGGCAGCCGCCCTGCAGGCGCAAAAGGTGTTTCCGCCGCTGTTGATCCACTTGATAGGCAGCGGCGAACGAACCGGGGAATTGCCTGCCATGCTGGAACGGGCGGCCCGCACCCTGTCCAGCGAACTGGAGCGCCGGGCCTTGACCATGACCGCCCTGCTCGAACCGCTGATGATATTGATCATGGGCGGAATCGTGCTGCTCATCGTCCTGGCCGTCATGATGCCCATCATCGAAATCAATCAGATGATTCGATAAGGCAAGGTATTGTTTGCGCGGGCACGCATGCCCGCGCCCGGATAGGCACGAGACGTGCGCGGCAAACGCAAAGCCGCCGCGACGGCAGTGGCAGTCGCGGCGGCTTGCATGCTGGACTTGGCTACGGGATCTGGCTATGGACTCAGCGCGTTGCGGCCGAAGCGACCTGCCGGGGCGCCGGCGCATCCTTGACCAGGCGGAAACCCACATGGGACATGGGGCTGGCCGGGTCGGAGCCGCGCCGCGCACTGGGCCGGTACGACAGGCAATAGCTTTCGTTGCACAGGAAGGAGCCGCCGCGGATGACCCGCTTGGGCGCGTTGACCGGCATGCCAGGTTCGGAAGGGTCGAAGGACTTGGCCGGGCCTTGCGGATTGTCGATGGGCCCGTTCTTGGCGAGTGCTGCCTGCTTGGCGAAATAGTCGGAACTGTACCAGTCGGACACCCATTGCCAGGCATTGCCTGTCATGTCCGACAAGCCGTAGCCGTTCGGCGGAAAGGTGCCGACCGGCATGGTGCCGTGGGCGCCGCCGGCCTTGGGGCTTACCACCGGAAAAGCGCCCTGTTTGCTGTCCCAGTAATTGGCCTGCTGCTGGCCGTCGGGCGCAAGCTCGTTGCCCCAGGCATAGGTGGCCTGGTTCAGGCCGCCGCGCGCCGCGAATTCCCATTCCGCCTCGGTGGGCAGGCGCTTGCCCGCCCACTTGGCATATGCCAGGGCGTCTTCGTAGCTTACCTGAACGACGGGGTGGTTGCCCTTGCCCTCGATGGAGCTGCCGGGGCCTTGCGGGTGCCGCCAGTCGGCGCCTGGCACATAGCGCCACCATTGCGAATAATCGGCAAGATTGACCGGGGCTCTGGTGCCGACAAAGACCATGGCGCCCGGCACCAGCACGCTATCTGGCGGCTTGGGCGTGCCGGGGGGAAGCTGCACGCGTATGGTGTCCCAGTCGGGTTTTTTCTCGGCGGTGGTGACGTAGCCGGTCTGCTTGACGAATTCGGCGAACTCGTCGTTGGTGACGTCGGTGACGTCCATCCAGAAACCGTGCACCCTGACCGGATGCTCCGGGCGCTCGTTGCGCTGGGCGAGCTTGCTGTCGCTGCCCATCTGGAAAACGCCGCCCGGGATCCATGCCATGTCCTTGGGTGCGGAGACGCCGTCGCCGATGATCACCGTGGGTGCGGCCGGCTGCTTGGGCTGCGACGGCATGGCAAGCCAGGCCGCCGCGCTTGCCGCGGCCAGTACGGCAACCGCCGCCGTGCCGGCAACGATGAACTTGCGGCGGCGCCCGGGCTTAATAGATGCCATAGGATTTCTCGCAGGTCTTGCCCAGGTTGTTCTGGACGATGCTGCCGTCGTTGGTGTCGGTCTTGCCGTCGAGAAGGTTGTTGACGAAGAAGTCGTAGACGCTGGACAGACCCCACTGATTGGCGATGCGGCTCCAGTTGGACACGTCCTTGGCGTCGACCACGCCGTCTTTGTTGCCATCGCCCGGGCAATAGGGCTCGGATGCCAGCATTTTGGTCAGCTTGGCCTTCAGGTCGTCGTAGGCGGCCTGTGTTTCCGCATTGGCGGCAGGCAGCAGGTTGCGGTCGGGCGTATCGAGCAGCGGCGTGGGCGCGGCTTCGTTGACCTCGTACAGCTCCTCCTCGACGATAGGAGCGGTAATGGTCTTGGTGGCCTTGTCGTAGTTCTGGTAGGTGTTCTGCACCAGTTTGTATTGGTCGTTGCGAATGGCGGTGGAGATTTCGGGCAGGATGTCGATAAGATCCCGCCCGGCGCCGTCCAGTGCCTGATTCACCGCGGCGCAACTGCGATAGCCGACTCCGCCATTGGGCACCACGTCTGTGTCAGGGCCTGTCGATTTTGCATTGTCGTAGCCTTCGCCCCACCAGACTCCGCCGTTGTCTTCGCACACCCCTTTGTTGATGGGAATCTGCGTGCAGCTGCCGCTGATGACGCAAGGCTGGTTCCGGCCGCCGTTGGCTTGCAGGTTGTAGCCGCCCATGGTGAAGTTGATGGTGCGCAGGCTGGCCTGGCCGGGGTTGGTCAGGTAAGGCAGGATGCCGACGGAGTCGAGGGTGCGCGGCACGGCCTTGTGGGCGTCGATGCCGGCCAGTTCGCCGAAGAACTGGAACAGGTCGACCATATTGACCATGTGGTCGACTTCGCGGTCGGGCTGGGCAACCTGCGGCCCGGCGATGATCAGCGGATCCCAGACGCCGGTCTGGTAGGCCGTGCCCTTGGCCTGCCCGGTCTGGAATGGCAGCTTGACCGCGGAGCCCAGGGTGCCGTTGTCGCCGACGATGACGATGACGGTGTTGCTGGCCTTGGGATCGTAGACGAGCGAGCCGTCGTCCCCGCGCTTGGCCAGGCCGGTTTCGACCAGCAGCCGGCCGAACTCGGTGTCCATGGCTTCGGTCATCTTGTTCTGGATGACCCTGCCGGCGATGGAGCCTTCGCAATCGGCGCCATCGATGAGCGCGTCGTGGTTCTTGAACAGGCTGCCGGGAGGCTGCTGCCAGGGCGTGTGGGCCGCGCTATAGCTGACCGTGGCCATCCAGGGCTTGCTGGGCGAGCGGGTCTTGATCCAGTCGATGGCCGCATTGGTTTCGATGGTGGTGCGGTAGCCTCTGGCGCGGGGGTCGGTGAGCGGTACATCTTCGACCTTGCCGTTGTTGATGATGACCAGCGGCGAAACGTAATAGGCGTTCTGGGTGTTGAAGTTCAGTGCGGGATGGGTGGCGCCGCAGGCTTGATTGGGCACGAAGATGCCGCCCGAGGTGAGGCATTGCAGGCCCGCCGGGTCGTCCGCCGGCGAAGAGCGGGTGATTTTTGTGCAGGAGTTGTCGGCCTGATAGCATGCGCCGGTGTCCGCGCCGGCATTGCCGACGCCATGGCCGGGCACGAAGCCGCAGCTGTATGTGTCGGCGGGGGCGACATTGCCCGCCGTGGTGTCGATGGAACCGGGAAGCCCGCCGATCCAGCCGTAAAAATAATCCCAGCCCAGCTCGGCTGGCGTGCCATCGCCCGCCTCGTTGTTCTCGGGGCCGGCAAGATGGAATTTGCCGAACATGGCGCTTTCGTAGTTGGCCTGCTTGAGCAGCTTGGGCGCCGTGACGTCGTAAGGCGACAACTGCGAATTGGCCAGGTCGTTCTGGCCGATGGCCTGATAGATATTGGTGCGGAACGGATAGCGGCCCACGAAGAAGGAAGCCCGCCCCGGCGAGCATTCAGGCATGGACCAGGCGTTGCGGAAGCGCACGCCCGCCTTGGCGATGGCGTTGATGTTGGGCATGCTGGGCGGGGTGTTGCCGCCGTAGCCGAAAGCCGCCATCTGGTCGATGCCGACGTCGTCCATGATGACGAAAAGAATATTGGGCGTATTGGCGCTGGACGCGACATCGGAGCCGCCGTCGTTGCAGGATGCCAGGGTCATGGTGGCAGCAACCGCTGCAAGCAAAGCTGGGAGCTTCTTGTACAAGGTCTTCTCCAGGGTGGGGCATGTTCAGTTCAATCAGGCCCCAATAACACCAAGAGCCCGCAAAGACGTCCTCGCCTTCTGTGCAATTATTGTAATAAGCAAACGCTGCTAATTACTAATTTTGAAAAACTGTAACATACTTTTATGGCCTGGATGCCTGAATTTTGCGCCGGAGGTTTGCGCCAAACCGAGGCGTGCCGCGGGCAATAGCCGCCGCGCAATCCCTGGACGCCATGGGTCGAGGCTCTCGCGCCGCCCGCTGGCGCGGGAGCCGGACCGCAGGGCTGTCCGACGGTTCAGGCGGCGGCAGTTCTGGCTGCTGGCGCGGCGCTGCCACCTGCGCCCTCCTCTTCTTTGGCGATAAGCCTGGCGAGCAGCCTGCGGGCCCTGACGGCCGCCACGTCGTTGGACATGAGAACGGGGTTCAGGCTGAAGAAATCGGTGGTTTCCATTTCTTCCTGTACGCCGTAGATGATGGGGCCGTCTTCTTTTTCAAAAGCGTCTCGCATGGCCTGGAGTTTCATGGCATTGAAGTCGGCGTCGTGGGTATTGTGGTTGCGCCGCGTCGCAAAGAAATAATGCGTGCTGGTTTCGGTTTCGGGCGTGGTCGTGTGCAGGTCGTAGGCGCCCACCCCTTGCTCGAAGGGTGTGTCGCCCTGGGCGCCGCCCACCGAGAGCTGGATGTTGGCGGGCGGCATCCAGGTCACGTCGAAAAAGTGCCGGGCTTCCTTTTCCGGGTGCGGCAAAAACCCGGCCAATACCAGGATGGGCGGGGTTTGCTTCCACTCCCATCGCGCAAACACCGAGTTCTCGGTTTCACGCACCTGGGGAACGATGGGCGACAGTTGGCCGCGGGTGGAGATGATTTCGCCGTGGACATGGTCGATGTGGCTCAGGTCCATGACGTTGTCGATGATGAGTTCGTAATTGGCCCGCATATGCATATAGGTATGGCCGACGCCGGTAGGCGGACCATCGTCGAGTGGGCTGTAGTCTGGCAGCAGGCCGGGATCAGCCGCTTCATCACCCATCCATATCCAGATAAACCCGTACCGTTCTTGCAGCGGGAACGTCTGTACCTTCGCGGCCTTGGGGATGTTGCCTTCGCCGTGAGGGTTGTGCGTGCACTGGCCAGAGCAATCGAACTGCAGGGCGTGGTAATGGCACACGATTTCGTCGCCGATCTTCTTGCCAAGATGCAAAGGCGCGAACCGGTGCGGACATCGATCGCGCATGGCGACCGCCGTTCCATCCTGCTTTCTGTACATGAGTACCGATGTGCCGAGGATTTTTCGATGGAACAGCTCGTCGGCGCCGACTTCGGTCGACAAGGCGGCAACATACCAGGTATTTTTCAAATAGGCCATTGTTCATCCTTTGGTTCAGTGGGGATCCGGACTCCGTTGTTTTCATGTACGTTCTATCCCGGTAATTTTATGCACAAAATATTATTTTAGGCATAATGATTTCTACTAGAAATGCCATGAAAGCCCTGGGCGCGGGCTTGGAAAACGGCCGGGCGGTCGGGGATATTGTCGAGGTATTGGGGTATGTTTACTGTGTAACAGTTGGCTAAAGCCATGAACCGTGGGGATGGTTGAAGGTCAAAATACTATCTGATCAACTATTCGATAAGGCCAGATGGAATCATGAACGGCACCTTGCGCCGAATCGCTCTTTCGGCTCTTGTTCTTTCCGTCCTGGGCGGGTGCGCAGTATATGCACCGGCGGACGATGGCTATGCCTATTACCCATCCGGGCCCGCCTACGTGGCTCCCGGCCCGGTTTATGTCGCGCCTCCCCCCGTCTACGTGGGCCCGCCGGTTTCGCTGAATTTTGGATTTGGCTATTGGGGCGGCAGGCATTACCACGGCGGCTGGCACGGGCGGGGCGGTGGTTGGCACCGAGGCCACCGTTGACCTGCTATCGGCCTGCCGTTGCAGATACGACCCCCAGGCTCTTCCGAGCCTCGGGGCCGTTTTTACGTAAAACGAAGCGTCATGCGCTCAGCCTGTCGTTTGGCATTTTCATGCGCTTGGCAAGGGAATGAATTCCTGATCGTCCAATTGAGGCAATAATATCCGCCCTTCTTCCCAGTCCGCCTTGGCCTGTTCGATGCGCTCCTTGCGCGAAGAGACGAAATTCCACCAGATATGGCGCTGGCCCAGCGGCTCGCCGCCCAGCATCATCAGGCGGCTGGCCTCCAGGGCCTTGACCGCCGGCGCCGGGCCCGCCCCGAACACGATCATCTGGCCCGCGGGATAGGCCACGGACTCGACCTGCACGCTTCCGGCCGCCACATAGACTGCCCGTTCGGGGTAGTCTGCTGGCAGCGTGATCGAAGCGCCCTCCTGCAAGGCGATATCGGCATAGAACAGGGGGGAATGAATGGTGGCCGGGCTCTCGAGGCCAAAGGCCCGCCCCGCGATAAGGCGCCCCGAGACGCCGGTGTCGCTGAACAGGGGCAGCTCGGACGCGCTGTAGTGATTGAATGCGGGGTTGTCTTCTTCGTGGCTTTCAGGCAGGGCCACCCAGGCCTGTATGCCATCGACACGCCCTCCCCGATCGCGCATGCCGTCGAAGCGTTCGGAATGCGCAATGCCTTTGCCCGCCGTCATCCAGTTGAGGTCCCCGGGGAGTATGACCTGCTCTATGCCCAGATTGTCGCGATGGGTTATTTGCCCATCGAACAAGTAGGTGACCGTGGACAGGCCTATATGGGGATGCGGGCGGACATCCAGATTTCTGGGAACCGGTCGTGGCAGTTCATGCGGCCCCATCCGGTCGAAGAAGATGAACGGGCCTATCATCCGGCGCTTGCGGAACGGCAGGACGCGGCCGACCTCATAGCCGCCGCCAAGATCGTGGATTCGAGGTTCTATGACTAGTTCGGGCATGGATAATCTCGCTGAGTGGGTGCGGTTGGATACCGTTGAAGAATACGATTGGTTGCAGATTATGTGTTGCTATTTCGCCAAGCTGATTATGCGGCAATTGTGCAGCTTTTGCGGCGGCGCTAGAATGCGCTAGTTCAATTTTTCGTGACGGAGTTTTATCTGTGGATAGTCCCAGTTGTCGATCTAGTATCGATTTTCCAACTGCAAGGTAGTCACAGAACTTCGTCTTCTGCCGCTGCCTTGCCATAACGGCGGGTAGCGGAACACAAGGCTTTCCCCAAGCCTTGCGAATCTGCTCCTCTGGCTTGAATCGGCGGACCCTTGCCGGGTTCGCAAACTGGTTGCGCGCGCTACCGCGCCGGCCGGGAGCATGCGATGCATTTCAAAAAAATCTTTCACCCCGATATTGCAATACTGAAGGAGCTGTTTGCGGGCTTCGTTCGCAGCCGGCATGTCGGCCGGCATTTTCGCCGTCTTCCCTTTTTTGGATCTTTGTCCAGGTCCAGCGCCTTGCAGGAAGTCCCGCAGGCTCTGAGCCACACCTTGATCGCCCTGGCGCAGTGCAGCCAGGCCACCTTGTTCGAAAGCCTGGGCGCCGGCGCGGACGGTTTGTCGAACGATCAGGCCGCGGCCATCCGCGAGCGCACGGGCCCCAACGAAATCGGGCACGAAAAGCCGCTGTCGTGGCGGGCGCATTTGTGGCATTGCTATAAGAACCCCTTCAACCTGTTGCTGAGCCTGCTGGCGGTCATTTCGTATGTCACCGAAGACAAGACCGCCACACTGGTCATCGGCGCCATGGTGCTGCTTTCCACGGTACTGCGTTTTTGGCAGGAGGGCCAGTCCAACAAGGCGGCCGACGAGCTCAAGGACATGGTCGGCAACACGGCCACGGTGCTGCGCCGCAGCGGCCCTGCCGGCAGCGCCGGGGAAGCCGCCGGGAACGGCGAGGCGGCCGCTCTCGCCGCCGGCCAGCCGCGCAAGACCGAGATTCCGTTCAAGGATCTTGTGCCGGGCGATATCGTCCTGCTGTCCGCCGGCGACATGATCCCGGCCGACATGCGGGTGCTGGCCGCCAAGGATCTGTTCATCAGCCAGGCCTCGATGACGGGCGAGTCCCTGCCCGTCGAAAAATTCGCCGAGCTTTCCAACCCCCGGCAGGCCAATGTGCTGGACCTGGACAATATTTTGTTCATGGGCACCAATGTGGTGTCGGGCTCGGCCACCGCCATGGTGGCGACGACCGGCGGCAAAACCTATTTCGGCGCGCTTGCACAGCGCGTCACGGCCGCCGACCCCGCCCCCACGGCGTTCCAGTCGGGTGTCAACAAAGTAAGCTGGCTTCTCATCCGCTTCATGTTCGTGATGTCCCCCGTGGTGCTGCTGATCAATGGCTATACCAAGGGAGACTGGCTGGAGGCGTGCCTGTTCGCACTGTCGGTCGCCGTCGGCCTGACCCCCGAAATGCTGCCCATGATCGTGACCTCGACCCTGGCCAAGGGCGCGGTCTTCCTGTCACGCAAGAAGGTCATCGTAAAACGCCTCGATGCCATTCAAAGCTTCGGCGCGATGGACGTGTTGTGCACCGATAAAACCGGCACCCTTACCCAGGACAAGATCTTCCTCGAGCGCCATACCGATGCCTATGGCGCCGAATCGGACGAAGTGCTGGAGCTGGCCTACTTGAACAGCTATTACCAGACCGGCCTGAAGAACCTGCTGGACGTCGCCGTGCTGGCGCACGCCGAAGTGCATCGAGACCTGGACGTTGCCTCGGCGTTTCGCAAAGTGGACGAAATCCCGTTCGACTTCAACCGCCGGCGCATGTCCGTCGTAGTGGCCGAACACGGCGAGCATCATCTGCTTATTTGCAAAGGCGCGGCCGAAGAGATGCTGGGCATTTGCACCCATGTGCGCCACGGCGGCCAGGACGAGGCTCTGTCGGACGCGCACCTGGCCCAGGTGCGGGCGGTGACGGCCGACCTGAACGGCCAGGGCCTGAGGGTGGTGGCCGTGGGCGTCAAGGAAATGCCGCCCGCCAAAAGCGCCTACAGCATTGCCGACGAATCGGGCCTGACCCTGGTCGGCTACATTGCCTTTCTGGATCCGCCCAAGGAGACGACCGCCCCGGCCGTCGCCGCCCTGGCGGCGCATGGCGTGGCTGTCAAGGTACTGACCGGGGACAACGAACTGGTGACGCTGAAGATATGCCAGGAAGTGGGGTTGCCCGCCCGCAGCCTGTTGCTGGGTTCGCAGGTCGAGGACATGGACGACCGGCAGTTGGCCGGGGCCGTGGAAGAGCACCACATCTTTGCCAAGCTGACCCCCATCCATAAGGAGCGCATTGTCCGGGCCTTGCGCACGAACGGCCATGTCGTGGGCTTTCTGGGAGACGGCATCAACGACGCACCCGCGCTGCGCGCCGCCGACATCGGCATTTCGGTGGATTCGGGCGTGGACATCGCCAAAGAAGCTGCCGACATCATCCTGCTGGAAAAAAACCTGATGGTGCTGGAAGAAGGTGTGATCGAAGGCCGCAAGACTTTCGCGAACATGCTTAAATACATCAAGATGACGGCCAGCTCCAATTTCGGCAATGTGTTTTCGGTGCTGGTGGCCAGCATCTTCCTGCCTTTCCTGCCCATGCTGCCCTTGCAGCTCCTGGTACAGAATCTGCTTTACGATGTATCGCAAATCGTCATTCCGTTCGACAACGTCGACGAACAGCAGCTGCGCAGGCCGCAAAGCTGGCAGCCCGACGACATCCGGCGCTTCATGCTGTTCTTCGGCCCCTTGAGCTCGGTCTTCGACATCATTACGTTCGGCGCGATGTGGTATTGGTTCGGGGCCGATTCGCCGGAGCGGCAAACGCTGTTCCAGTCGGGGTGGTTTGTCGTCGGTCTGTTGACGCAGACCTTGGTGGTGCACATGATACGCACGCCCAAAGTGCCCTTCCTGCAAAGCCGGGCATCGTGGCCTTTGCTGCTCATGACGGCGTGCGTGATGGGCATCGGGGTGTTCCTGCCCATGGGGCCGTTGGCCGGCTATTTCAAGTTGCAGGCGCTGCCGCCCATGTATTTTGTATTCTTGCTGGTGGTATTGCTGGGTTATGCGGGATTGGTCCAGGCCATGAAAAAACTCTACGTGAGGCGCTATGGCTGGCAGTAGCGGGCAGGATGGCGTGCGCGGCACGCCTGCCTTGCCGCGTGGCGCGACGCAGGATTTTTTGACGATAACAACCTTGATGTGATAACGATGCTTGTTGCGCTGGCCATTTTCATTTTTACCCTGGTGCTGGTCATCTGGCAGCCGCGCGGGCTGGGCATAGGCTGGAGCGCCCTGATCGGCGCGGCCCTGGCCCTGGCTTGCGGCGCCGTCCACCTGGCCGACATCCCCGTGGTCTGGCACATCATCTGGAACGCCACGGCCACGTTCGTCGCCATCATCGTTATCAGCCTGCTGCTCGATGAAGCCGGCTTCTTCGAATGGGCGGCCCTGCACGTGGCCCGCTGGGGCCGGGGACAGGGCCGCCGGCTGTTCGTCCTTGTCGTGCTGCTGGGCGCGGCGGTTTCTGCCTTGTTCGCCAACGACGGCGCGGCGCTGATCCTCACTCCCATCGTCATGGCCATGCTGGCGGCGATGGGGTTCGGCTCGGCGGCGACGCTGGCTTTCGTCATGGCCGCGGGCTTCGTTGCCGACACGGCCAGCCTGCCTCTGGTCATATCCAACCTGGTCAACATCGTCTCGGCGGACTTTTTCGATATTGGCTTCGGACGCTACGCTTCGGTCATGATTCCCGTCGACCTGGCATCGATAGCCGCCACCTTGCTGGTACTGTTCCTGTGCTTTCGCCGCGACATTCCAAGGCATTATGAAATGGATCGGCTGAAAGCGCCGGAGCGGGCCATCCGATGCAAAGCCACTTTCGCGGCCGGATGGGTGGTCATGGCCGGCCTGCTGCTGGGCTTCTTCGTTCTGGAACCGTTGGGCATACCCATAAGCGCCACGGCGGCCGTGGGCGCCCTGGCGCTCCTGCTCGTCGCCGGACGAGCCCATATTATCGGCACGCGCAGAATCGTGCGCGGCGCGCCCTGGCACATCGTCGTGTTTTCCATAGGCATGTACCTGGTCGTGTACGGCTTGCGCAATGCGGGCCTTACGCAATGGCTTTCCGGCTATTTGTCGTGGCTGGCAAGCCTGGGGCTGTGGCCGGCCGCATTCGGGACCGGGGCGATGGCCGCCCTGCTTTCCTCCATCATGAACAATCTGCCGGCGGTCCTGGTCGGCGCGCTGTCCATCCACGGCAGCCAGGCCGGCGGCGCGATCCAGGAAGCCATGATTTACGCCAACGTCATCGGCAGCGACCTCGGGCCGAAAATAACGCCCATAGGCAGCCTGGCCACCCTGCTGTGGCTGCATGTACTGCAACGCAAGGGCGTGACGATTTCCTGGGGCTATTACTTCAGGATAGGCATCGTCCTGACCCTGCCGGTTCTGGCCGTTGCGCTGGCGGCACTGGCGTTGCGGCTGGGCCTGGGCTAGGACCAGGAGGCTTTACCGATAGGTGATGGCCGGGCCCGGCCGCAGGCACGGCCTATGCGGCGGCCGTGCTGTCTTGCGCGCCGGCCGTCTTGGCCGGCGCCGCGGGCTTCGTCATGACCAGGTCGTAATGCATGGTGTAGAACGGCTCGTTCATGACCGTGCCGTCGGGGGCTGTTCCGCCGGCTTCATGGCGCTGGTAGTCGCCCAGCAGCGACGACCTGACACCGAATACGGCGTCCGATTTCAGATAGGGATCGGTCTTGTCGAAGACGTGGGTGATAAGCGTGGAATAGCCCTCGGCGGCCACCATGAAATGGATGTGCGCGGGACGCCAGGGATGCCGGCTGGTGCTTTGCAGAAGCTTGCCCACGGGGCCGTCGGTGGGTATGGGATACGCCACGGGCTTGATGGTGCGGAAATGGAAATCGCCGTTTTCGTCCGCGCGCAGCCTGCCCCTGCCGGCCAGCTTGTCGTGGGGATGCTGCACGTCGTAGAAACCGTCTTCGTCCGAATGCCAGACATCCAGCACGGCGTTGGCGATGGGCGCGCCATCCATGTCCCGGACCGTGCCGCTGGCGAAGCACGGCTGGCCTGCCGCGCCGTTGCTGATGTCGTCCCCATTGGCGTACCACGGCGCGTTTTCAACGTGAAACGGCCCGAACACCGTGGATTCGGTTGCCCCCTGCGGCTTCCTGTTATTGAGCAGCACAGTCAGCATCGACATGCCCAGCACATCGGAAAGCAGGATGAACTCCTGCCGTTTGTCGCTGCATATCTTGCCGGTTTCGGTGAGGTACTGGATGGCGAATTCCCACTCCTGCTCGGTCAGCTCGACCTCGCGCGCGAAGTCATGCAAATGGCGGGTAAGGCCTGACACCAGTTGCTTGAGCCGGGGATTCTGGCAGTCGGCCAGCCGCGCGTTGACGGCGTCGGTGATGTTTATTTCGTCGTAGTTGATCATGATGCTTCCTTGGCTGGACGGGGTGGCGCGGCGGGCCGGGCCGGGCTGCCGGCGGGCTCGATTTCCAGGCGTCGCTGCACGGGAAAAAGACGCAGGCCGAAAGTCGACTGGACATAGCCCCAAAGGCCTTGCTTGAACAAGGTGGTGATCAGGATGGCCATGATGCCCAGCCCCACCAGGTACCAGGTGCCGTAATCCGAGAAAAACCGGTTCAGCACCCAGAAGATGACGGCGCCGAGTATGGGGCCTTCTATGGTTCCGAGCCCGCCGATGATGACCAGGAAAATGGCGAATGCCGTCCAGTTCACCGAAAACGCCGCATCGGGCGAAATGCGCAGGTTGCCCAGGAAATACAAAGCTCCCGCCAGGCCGGCGCCCAGCGCCGCGACGATGTAGACGAACAGTTTGGTGGACTTGACGTCGATGCCCTGCGATTCGGCGGCAACCTCGGAGTCGCGTATGGCAAGCAGGGCCAGGCCCTGCTTGCTGCGCAGAAACCAGTAAGTGACGGCAATCGTGGCCACCACCGCGGCCAGCGTCATCCAGAACGTGACCGACTGGCGCGTCGCGCGTTCGATGCCGCGCAGCGCCGTCAGGCTGGTTCCCGACCCGCCGCCAATGGCCGAGATATTGGCGAAGGTAAGCCGGAAGACTTCGGCGATGACCCAGGTGCCGATGGCGAAGTAGCCGCCTTGCAGGCGGAAGGCGATTTTCGATACGGGAATGGAGATCAGCGCGGTCAGGACGGCGGCGGCGGGAACGGCCAGGAATGGATTGAAGCCCAGGAAGTTGCCCATCACGACCAGCATGTAGCCGCCAAAGCCCAGAAAGGCCTGCTGGCCCACCGAAACCATGCCGCCGTAGCCGGCCAGCAGGTTCCACATGCTGGCGAAGATGAAGTAGCAGGCAATCTGGTTGAATTCCTGCATCCAGCCGGCATTGGCCCACCAGGGCATTGCGGCGGCGAACACCACCAGGACGATCGCAACCGCGAAGCCTGCCCTGCTGGCGCGGGTATGGCGCTGGATGGAATACGGCCCTGGAATCGCGGCCGGCGCGGCCAGTGTTTTTTTCATTGGTCGAACCTCAACGTGTCTTGGGGAACAAGCCTTGGGGCTTGACCAGCAGCATGGCCAGGAATACGACATGGCCGCACCAGATTCCCCAGCCCGGGTCGATGCGGAACCCGATGACCTGGGTGATGCCCAGCACGATGCCGCCAACGAACGTTCCCCAGAAAGACCCCATGCCGCCGATGATGACGGCCTCGAATGCATAGATGAGCAATGCCGGGCCGTCGGCCGGAGCGACCGTGGTGCGCATGCCCTGCAAGGTGCCAGCGACGGCGATGAGGACGAAGGCGATGGCGGTGGCCAACGCATAGATGTGATGCGATTCCACACCCATGAGTTTCGCAGTGTCGCCGTCGTCGGAAGTGGCCCGGAAGGCCCTTCCCAGCGCCGTGCCGGAGAACAGCCATTGCATGGCGAACGCAATGGCGATGGCGACGATGAAGATGATGAGAGGCAGGAGGCCGATGGTCAGGCCTTCGTGGATTTGCAGGCTTTGCGTATTGAGCCCGGCGGTTTCGATGGCGCGGGGGTCGGCCGTGAAGATTTCCATGAGCATGTTCTGGATGACGATGGAAATGCCGAAAGTCACGACCAGCGACGGCAGGGGATCCTTGCCCAGCGTGCCGTTGAGGATGAAGCGCTGCAGGGCATATCCGATGGCGAAGGCAATGGGCAGCAGCGCCAGCAGTGCCATCCACGGAGCCATCGCGCCGTGGATCCCCAGCGCGGGAAGCAGGCTCAGTGCGCCGAAGGCCGACAAAATAAGGAAATCGCCGTGCGCAATATTGGTAAGCCGCATCACGCCGAACATCAGCGACAAGCCCATGGCGAACAGGGCGTACAGGCTTCCCAGCAAGGCGCCCTGGATCAGGACCGCGATAATGGCGATGAGAGTCATGCTTGGGCCCTTTGTTCCGGCGCCGGGTTTTCGGGCAGGCCGAAATACGCGGCGGTAATCTGTTCCTGGCTGATCTGCTTTGAAGCGCCCGTCAGCGACACCCTGCCCTCCTGCAGGCAGTACAGGCGGCTGGATACGTTGCGCGCCATGGTCGTGTCCTGCTCGACGATGACGGCCGTCAGGCCGCTGGCGGTGACGCTTTCGAGCGCTTCGTAGATTTCCTTGACCACGATGGGCGCCAGCCCCAGGGACAGTTCGTCGCAGATCAGCAATCGGGGATTGCTCATCAGCGCGCGTCCTATGGCCACCATTTGCTGCTGTCCGCCCGATAGCGCGGTGGCGGGCGCATGGCGGCGTTCCTTCAGTATGGGAAACAGCCTGCCGACGGCGGCCAGGTCCCATGGGCCGGAACGCTTGCGGTAGGCGCCCATGAGCAGGTTTTCCTCGACGCTCAGGCTGGGAAACAGGCGCCGGCCTTCCGGAACCATGGCGATGCCTCGTTGCACGATTTTTGCGGGGGTCATGCCGCCTATGGCTTCATCCTGGAAGCGCACGGCTTGCGCGGGCGCCGCCAGCAATCCGGTGATCGTCTTGAGCAGTGTGGTCTTGCCCGCGCCGTTGGCGCCGATCACCGCGACGATCTCGCCTTCTCCAACCTCGAAGTCGATGCCGAACAGTGCCTGGAAGTCGCCATAGAAAGCAGTGAGTCCATCGGTTTGCAGCAGCTTCATGTTTGCATGCCCATATATACGCGTTGAACCTGCGGATCGTTCATCACGGCCGCAGGCTCTCCCTCGGCCAGCTTCGCGCCGAAGTTCAGGACCATCAGGGTGTCAGCCACGGCCAGCAACGCATGCACGACATGCTCGATCCAGACCATGGTCACGCCCTGTTCCTTGATGACCATGATTTGCTCGACCAGGCTCTTGGCTTCGTATTCGGTCAGGCCTCCGGCGATTTCGTCCAGCAACAGCAGGCGCGGCCCGGTGGAAAGCGCCCTGGCCAGCTCCAGCCGCTTGCGATCGAGCAAAGCCAGCCCGCCCGCCAGTTGATTGGCCTTCTTGAGCAGTCCCGTGCGTGCCAGGACATCCACGCTGCGGGCGCCTGCATCCTGCTCGGTGAGGCCGCCGCCGAAGCTGGCCGCGACCAGGCAGTTTTCAAGCACCGTCATGGCGTTGTAGGGCTGGGGTATTTGATAAGAGCGCCCTATCCCCTGGCGGCAGCGCTTGTGGGGAGCCATCGCCGAGACATCGGAGGCGCCGAATACGATACGTCCCTTGTCCTGGCGGACGTCGCCGGCGATAAGGTTGAACAGCGTCGTCTTGCCGGCCCCGTTGGGGCCGAGTATGCCCAGCGTGGCGCCCTGCGGGACGGTGAACGTGATGTTGTCCGTAACCGTCAGGGCGCCGTAGTTCTTGCTTACGCCTTCCACCGAAAGCAGCGTCGTCATGGTTTTTTCCACCGTGGTCAGGAAATCAACTGCAGCTTGCCTCCCGCGGGGATGGACGGGTAGGCCTGATTGTTGACGATGACCAGATCGTAGGGATACTTGCCGCCCTTTACCCATTGGCCCAGGACAAGGGGTGTCTTGGATATGTTCTTGAACGGACCCTTGCCGCCCCATTTGACCGGGCCGACCAGGGTGTTGGTGCTGGTGGCCAGCATGGCGTTGCGTATGCCGGTGTTGTCCAGGGTCTTGGCGCGCTTCAGCACATCGACCGCCACTTCGAACAAAGCGTGGGCAAAGCCTATGGGCTGGGTCCATTGGCGCTTGGTTTCCGACTCGTAGGCGGCGCAGACCTCTTTGGCGGTCTTGCCTGTCAGCGAGGACTTGAACGGGTGGGACGGCGACCACCAGACCTCGGTCGAAACGAGATTGCCAAGGTTGCCCAGCGCCTCGACGGCGGTTGGAAACAGCAAGGCCTTGCCCAGCGTCACCACCTTGGGATGGAGGCCCTGCTGCTGGGCCTGGGTAAGGAAGGTTTTGGCATCGGGCGGAATGACGACCCCCGTGACGATTTCGTCGCCGGCCTTCTTGAAGGCGGCGATCTGGGCCGAGAAGTCCTGGTTCATGTTCTGGAACCGGCCCGGATCGGTAAGGGTGAAGCCCATTTCCGACAGCGGCTTGGGAAAGCCGATGTTCTTGTCCCCCCAGGCGTTGCCGTCGCCGTCGTTGGGAAACAGGCCGCCGACCTTCTTGTTGGTCTGCACGCTTTTCCAGCCGTTGGTGTAGTTTTCGATGACGTCTTCCAGGCCCCAGAAGAAGTGATAGGTCCATTCGAAGCCCTTCTCCGGATTGCCCTTGCGTCCAAAGAACCAGGACTGCCAGGGCACCACGGTGGAAATGCAGGGCACCTCGTTGAGTTCGCAGGCGTCCGAAACCGGATTGGCGGTTTCGGGGGTCGACGAAACCAGGATCATGTCCACGTTGTCGCGCAGTATCAGGTCGTTGGCGACCTCTCCAGCCCGGTTGGGCGAGGACTGGCTGTCCTTGAGCAGCACCTTGACCGGCAGCTTCTTGCCGCCGACCTCGATGCCGGCCTTGAACATGTCCTGCAGGTTGGCTATGACCCATTTGTCGGACTCGCCGAACGGTGCGAGGGGCCCCGTTTGCGGCGAGACGTAGCCGATCTTGATTTCCTTGCTTTTGGCAAAGGCGGGCGTGGCTCCCATGGCGCCCAAGGCCGCGGTGGCGCCGGCGGAAAGTATCAGGTTACGTCGTGTTGGATTGAAATTCTTCTTCATGATGTCTCCCTGGTGAATGTTGTGGTCAGCGGGCGTAGTACGGACGCATGTTCGCGTCCACATTGACCCATACCGACTTGACCTGCGTATATTCGCGCATGGCTTCAAACCCCATTTCGCGTCCATAGCCCGACATCCCCACTCCTCCGAATGGCGATGCGGGGTTGACCCTCTTGTAGCAATTGATCCAGACCATGCCCGACTTCATGCTCTGGGCGAACTTGTGCGCACGCTGTAGATCGCGCGTCCACAGCCCTCCTCCAAGGCCGTATTGCGTGCCGTTGGCGATGGCCAGCGCCTGCTCGTCGGTGCTGAACCGCGTGACGGTGACGAAAGGCCCAAACACCTCTTCCTGGCTGACTCGGCTGGCCGGGTCGGCGACGACCACGGTGGGCTCGACATAGCAGCCATCGGCCAGGGCCGGGTCGGCCGGCGCTTTTCCTCCGAGCAGGATCTGGCCGCCCTCTTCGCGCGCCACGTCGCAGTACGACAGGACGCGGTCGCGCTGCTGGCGCGAGGTCAATGGCCCCATCTCAGTGTCGAGGTTCAAGGGATCGCCCACCCGCAGCGAGCCCGCCAGCTTGATGAAGCGCTCCAGGAACTCGTCGGCGATGGATTCATGCAGCACGAGACGGGAGCCGGCAATGCACGCCTGGCCCTGGTTGTGGAAGATGGCGTAGGCGGCGCCGTTGACGGCGGCGTCCAGATTGGCGTCGCCGAAAACGATGTTGGCGCCCTTGCCGCCGAGCTCCAGCTGTAGTTTCTTGAGGTTGCCCGACGACGCCTGGACGATGCGCTTGCCTGTCGCCGTGGAGCCGGTGAAGGCGATCTTGGCGACCTCTTCGTGCTCGGCCAGGTATTGCCCCGCGACGCTGCCCAGGCCCGGCACGATGTTGACCACCCCGTCCGGGAAACCGACTTCGGACATGAGCTCGGCGATGCGCAGAGTAGTCAGGGGCGTGAGTTCGGCGGGCTTGAGCACGACGCAATTGCCGGCGGCCAGCGCCGGCCCCATTTTCCAGCTGGTGAACATCAGCGGAAAATTCCACGGCACGACCTGCCCGACGATGCCGACGGGTTCGCGCAGCATGTAATTGAGGAAGCCCTCTTCGACAGGGATGACCGTGCCCTCGAGCTTGTCCGCCATGCCGCCGAAATACCGGAACGTGACGGCGGTGCGCGGCGCATCCAGCGCCAGGGTGTCGCGCAGCGGATGCCCGGTGTCCAGGGATTCGAGCCTGGCCAGCTCTTCGGCGTGGGCATCGATGGCGTCGGCCAGCTTGAGCAGCAGATGGCCGCGATCCATGGCCGCCATGCGCGACCACTTGGGCAAGGCCGCCCGGGCCGCCTTGATGGCCTTGTCGACGTCGGCCGGGCCCGCCATGGCGACTTCGGTGATGACGGAATTGTCGTGCGGGTTCAGCGTGGGAAGCGTTTCGCCGGACTCGGCATCGACGAACCGGCCGCCAATGAACAACTGGTTCCGTACCGGCAGGTCGAGCCCCTGGCCGGCCTGCATGTTTTCGACCTTCATGATCCAGACTCCTTGCTTAAAACGTAACCGGCACCTCGGGCGATTCGCCCTTCTGGATTTCGTACACCAGATTGGGAGAGCCGTTTTCCCATACCAGCAGCATGGAGCGTTTGGGGCTGAAGCCTTGATGGCGGCAATAGGCGGGCATGGCGGCCATGTCGCCCGCCTTCATGATGACCCGGGCCAGCGGCTTGCCGGTGTCGCGGTGCGAGCAGTCCCAATGGATTTCATCGGACATCTGGAAGAACCACTCGACCCTGTCGTTGCCGTGGATGATGGGCAGTATGTGCTCCTCGGTGGTGGGACACATGTAGCTGTACTTGACGACGGAAGTGAACGAGGGATTCCAGGTGACTTGCGAGCGCGATAGAAAGCCGAACAGGTTGAAGGCGTGCACTTCGCCCTCGAAGCCGGGCTCGGGATGCAGCTCTGGCTCGGCCAGATCCACATCGGCGAAAGCCCGGTTGACCGGCGCGCCGCTGGCGTCCGAGCGCAGCGAAAGATCGTCCGTCATGCCGACGCAGCGGGTGGCCAGCTCACGTTGCCGATGAGTGGCGGCCTTGTTGTCCCCATGCTTTCTGCCGTAGGGGCTGCCTGTCTCCTGGGGAGCGGCGAAGGGGTCGAATCCTTCGTTGGTCCAGTCGTCGAGCATTTCGACGAAAATCTCGCGGATCTGCTCGGTGGGAAAGTTTTCAAGCTTGTCGACGCCGGCTTCCTTCATGGTGGCGTTGAACGAACCAGCGAACAGGTCCACCGATTTATAGTGGTTGACCGTGCCCAGGACATCGTCGAAGTTGACCCAGCCGTAGAAGAATCCCCAGGCCACATCGCGCATGAGGGCGCGCAGATAGCTGCCGACGTCCATGCTGTGGCTCATGGGGCGACCGTCGCGAGTCGTCCAGGCAATGTGGGCGAAGTACTCGTCGCGCCGGAAATTGAAGGAGCCCAGCGTAAAGGACCGGTACCCCATGACGGGATCCGGCTTGCTGATGTCGATGGTGTGTTTGATTTCTGCAGGTGCGTTCATCTCACCCTCCAGTAGCGTGAATAAATCAATGAGTGATGCGCCGGGGCACGCCCGGCGGATTGGTATCGAGGCGCCGGTTCAGGCCGTCTGGCAGATGTCGGCCCAGCGTTCCTGCGACAGCTCGCCCTTGCAGGTTTGCAGCACAACGACCGAGGGCGAGGCCGAACGGAACTGGTAGGCGGTGTTCTTGGGCAGCATGCCCTGATGGCCGCGCGACAGTTTCATCCAGCCCATTTTTTTTCCCTTGGGCTCGCCGGCCACCAGTTGGGCGCCGTTCTTTTCCTGGTCCTGGACTTGCTGGCCGGGATCGAGCTTGATCAGATGGATCTCGACCTCGCCGTCCATGCACAAGGCGAATTCGTCGTGCGCGCAGGTGTACCAGGGCGATTCGCCCTCGGCGCGCAGCGTTTCAAGGACGTAGATCTGGTTGATGGCGGTAACGATTTTTTCGTAAGGCCGGGCGTTGGCGGCCACTTCGAAGCAATTGGAAAAGGCGTAGTGCCTGGCATCGTCCCCGATAATTTCCACACGCCCTTTTTCGTAGCGGTCGATGGAACCGAATTGGGTGTGATAGGTAGCGGGCATGGCTTGTCTCCTATGTCTGAAAGCATATTGATTATGGTTTTTTTGTATGTGCTGTCAGTGTAAGAACTGCTGCCCTTCTTGAGTAGGCTTCGATTTCCGATTGGATTGTTTGCGTTATCAGAACAATTGCGCAGGCCAGGCGAGCTATTCGATGTTTGTCGTCGGCGTCAGCAAGCCTTTGGCGATCAGTGCGGTGTCCCAGGGCTGGTCGTCGGAATAGCGCGCCAGCAGGCTTTCGATGAACAGCCGCAATTTGGCGCCTCCTCGGTGGCTGCGCGAATACACGGCCGAGAACCAGAACGACGACAAAGGCCAACTGGGCAGAACCGGCACCAGTTGCCCCTTGACCAGCGATTTCGAAGCCACCAGGGTGGGTATGCAAACGATGCCCGCGTGTTCGCAAGCGTATTCGTTGAGCAGGTGGACGCTGTTGGAAAGCAAGGCCGGCTTGAGGTCGAGGACGATTTTCTGCGGCGCCCCCTGAAACACCAGCTTGTCCCGCGTGGGGTAGCCGGAATACAGCCCCAGCCTGTGGCCCAGCAGATCCCGGGGATGGCGCGGCGTGCCATGTCGCGCCAGGTAGGCCGGCGAGGCGCAGAATACGCGGCGCAGCGGGAAGATCTTGCGTTCCACGAGGTCTTCCGACGAAGGGCGGAAGATTTGCAGGGCGCAGTCGAAGCCCTCTTTGATGGGGTCGACCACGGCATCGTTGACGAAAATGTCGAGCACGATTTCCGGATAGCGTTCCTGGAACTCGCGCAGATGCGTCGCCATATGGCCCAGCGTGAATCCCGGCAGCGCATGCACCCGCAGGCGGCCAGCCAAGGACCCCTTGAGTTCGCGCATCTGGTCGGTAAGCGCGTCGGTGCGCCCCACGAGGTCGATGCAGTCCTGCAAAAAGGCCTGGCCGACTTCGGACAGCCGCACATTGCGGGTGTTGCGATGGAACAGAGGCGCGCCGACGAATTCCTCGAGCTGCTGCACCCGCGCCGTGACCACCGACTTGGACAGCCGCATCTGCCGGGCGGCTTCGGCAAAGCTCTGGGCCTGCGCCACGGTGACAAATGCCTCGATGGTGAGAAAGCGATCCATATCCCGAATAATAAAGAAACATGCCGGCGCTGGGCAACAGCGCGGCGGACAATTTTCGCAGCGGGTTTGCGGTTCATGGAACGCTTATTCGACGAACGCAACTATAGTATGGTTTACCCCAGAAATATAACTATAGTTCTTGACCCGTATTTTTTTACAGCGTAGAGTCCACCCTGAGTTATGCTCTGCGCCATCGGTCCCGGACAGCTCCATGCGATGGCGCGCTCAGGGCTGTAAGCTCGAATAAAAAATACGATTCAGTCCTTATTTATCCCAGGAGGATGCATGAAAGTCCACTTCAAATTGGCTGCCCTTGCGGCCGCGACCACGTTTGCGGCGTTGAGCGCGCCCGCCATGGCCGATATCAACGTCGGCATTTCGCTGTCGTCGACGGGCCCGGCGGCCGCGCTGGGCATTCCGGAAAAAAATACCGTGGCCTTGCTGCCGGACACCATCGATGGCCAGAAGGTCCACTACATCGTCCTGGACGATGCCACCGACGCGGCCCAGGCCGGCAAGAACGCCCGCAAGCTCGTCAACGACGACAAGGTCGACGTGATCCTCGGTTCGTCCTCCACGCCTCCTTCCGCGGCCATTGCCGAAGTGGCCAACGAAAGCAAGACACCGCAAATCGCCGTCGCGCCCCTGGAGCTGCCGCCCAACAAGAACGAATGGGTCTTCCGCGCGCCGCAGCACATCCGCCTGATGGCCGAAGCGCTTGTCGAGCACATGAAAAAACATGGGGTGAAGACCCTGGGCTTCATCGGCTACACCGATGCATACGGCGAAAGCTGGCTCAAGGAAATGACCAAGGCCGCAGAGGCCCAGGGCATCAAGATCGGCGACGTCGAGCGCTTCAATCGCACCGATACCAGCGTGACCGGCCAGGCCGTGAAGCTGGTCGCCTCCAAGCCCGACGCCATTCTCGTCGTGGCCTCGGGCACGCCGTCGGTACTGCCCGAAGTCACCCTGAAAGACCGTGGCTTCAAAAAGCAGATCTACCAAACGCACGGCACGGCCACCAAGGAATTCATCCGCGTAGGCGGCAAGGCTGTCGAAGGCACGATTCTGCCGGTTGGCCCGGTGGTGGTCGCCAATCAACTGCCCGACGCCAGTCCAACCAAGAAGCTCGGCCTGGACTACACCAAGCGCTACGAAGAAAAATACGGCAAGGGTTCGTTCTCGTCGTTCGGCGCCCAGTTCTACGACGCCTTCCTGCTGTTCAAGGCAGCTGTGCCCGTCGCGCTGAAAAAAGCCAAACCGGGCACACCCGAGTTCCGCCAGGCATTGCGTGACGCCCTCGAAAACTCGAAGGAAGTCGTGGCCACCCACGGTGTTTTCAACATGACGCCCACCGACCACTTTGGCCTGGATGCTCGTTCGCGCGTCTTGGTCGAAGTCAAGAACGGCGACTGGAAACTGCTGAAAGACAGCGTCGCCACCAAGAAGTAATTCCATTGCCTCCGGCGGCGGCCCTGCCGCCGCCTTGCGCACGGCCGGCCCGCCTTCACAGGCGGGCTTTCTTTTTCATTGATCGAGATCAATGCCTGAAAGGGGCTTCGTGACTAGAATGGATTCGAGGAACGCGGGCCGTCCATGATCTATGGGTTCATTGGCCTCGCGCATATTGTCTATTCGTCACAACGGAGCTTCTCATGATCGTAAAAATTGCCTTGGCCTCTCTGCTTTCACTCGCCGCCCTGCCCAGCCTGGCTGCGCAATGCGAGGCAACCATCGAAGGCAACGACGCCATGCAATACAGCACCAAGGAAATCGTCGTCGATAAAAGCTGCAAGGAGTTCACCGTGCACCTGAAGCACGTGGGCAAGCTGCCGGCGGCCGCCATGGGACATAACTGGGTTCTGACCAAAAGCGCCGACATGCAGGGCGCGGCCACGGACGGCATGTCGGCCGGGCTCCCCAACAACTACGTCAAGGCGGACGATGCGCGCGTCATTGCGCATACCAAGGTCATCGGCGGCGGCGAATCGGCCTCTGTCACCTTCGATGCCTCCAAGCTAGAAAGCGGCCAGGACTACACCTATTTCTGCTCCTTTCCCGGACACTGGAGCCTCATGAAGGGCGTGCTCAAGCTGGGCAGCTGACAATCGAATTATCCACAAACTCTGTGCATAAGTGGGCCGGCAAGTCATGGTTCCGCCACACAACGGTAACACTTGCGCGGGCTGGAGGTGGGTTGGTTAAAAATCATACAAGCATGTTGCCCCCCACGCTGCGCCGCTAACGCGGCTTGCTGCCCCCCCAAGGGGGGCGCTTTTTGCCTTGGGGCGGCCCGGCGGCAAAAGTTGCCCCCACGCCGCGCCGCTGACGCGGCTTGCTGTCCCATGATCGGGGCTTTTCGATTCATGGTTTTCCCTAGTGCGGATATCTGGACGATTCCAGGCTTCTTTCAGTATGATATTAGTTATGCTTAATAAGCATTATGTGTCATAAGCATTTGGTTCCAACCTTGTCCTGCACGTAAAGCGCGGCGTCGTTGGGCGACGTGCTTTCGTCATGCTTCATCTCCAATCAGCCCATATCAAGGACACCCGCTCAATGACCATCAACCAGGGCGACGAGCTTTGGCGCCCAAGCGCCGCTCAGATCAGCGAAACACGATTGGCCGCCTACATGCAATGGCTAGGCTCCCGGCACAACATCAAGGTCGAGAACTACCAGGACCTGTGGCGGTGGTCGGTCGACGATCTGGAAGTGTTCTGGGCCTCCATCTGGGAATTCTTCGATATCCAGGCCGACGGCGACCCCGCGCGGGTGTTGCCCGTGGCCAGCATGCCGGGCGCCAAGTGGTTTCCCGACACGCGGCTCAATTATGCCGAGCATGTGTTCCGCAACGCCACGGCCTCCCATCCCGCCCTTGTCTCGCGCTACGAAAACCGCGAATTGCGCCAAGTGTCGTGGCAAGAACTCGAGGCCGCAACCGGGGCCCTGGCGGCAACCCTGCGCGGCATGGGCGTATCGGCCGGAGACCGGGTCGTATCGTACATGCCCAATCTGCCGGAAACGGTGGTGGCCTTCCTGGCTTGCGCCAGCATAGGCGCCATCTGGTCCAGCTGCTCGCCGGAAATGGGCGTTTCCGTGGTTGTGGATCGCTTCCAGCAAATCCAGCCCAAGGTCATGTTCGCCGTCGACAGCTACAGCTATAACGGCAAGGTGCACGACCGCAGTGCAACGGTGGCCGAACTGGTCGAAAAACTGCCCTCCATCACCAAGGTCGTGCACGTAGCCGGCCCCAACTCGGCAACACCGGAAAAAACCTGGCCCGATGCGCTGCCCTGGGAACAGGCCGTTGCCACGCCCTCCCCCCTTGTCTACGAGCGGCTGCCGTTCGACCATCCCTTGTGGATCGTGTATTCGTCGGGCACCACGGGCATGCCCAAGGCCATGGTGCATGGCCATGGCGGCATCGTCCTGACCCACCTCAAAACCATGCAGCTGCAGCACGACGTCCGCCCTGGCGACCGCTTCATGTTCCTGGGCAGCACGGGCTGGATCGTCTGGAACCTGATGGTGGGCGGGCTGCTTTCCGGCGCCACCGTCATCCAGTACGACGGCAATCCCACCTACCCCAATTCCGAAACGCTGTGGCGTTTCATCGACGAGCAAAAAGTCACCCATTTCGGTTGCGGCGCCGCCTTCCTCATCCAAAGCAAGAAGGAAGGCATAGCACCCAACGCCCTTGGGCGCTTCGATGCGCTGCGCACCATCAATTCCACCGGATCCCCCCTGCCCCTGGACGCCTACGAATGGGTCTATGCCAAGGTCAAGTCCGATCTATGGCTGGCTTCCATCAGCGGCGGCACCGACATTGCCTCGGGCTTCGTGGCCAGCGCAGCCTGCCTGCCGGTCAATGCCGGCGAAATCCAGTGCCCGGAACTGGGCGTCGCCGCCTATGCCTACAACGAGGCGGGGCAGCCGGTGCTGAACGAAGTCGGCGAACTGGTCATCGTCAAGCCCATGCCGTCCATGCCGCTGTATTTCTGGGCGGACGAAGGCGGCAAGCGCTATCGCGAAAGCTATTTCGGCGAATTCGAAGGGGTATGGCGCCACGGCGACTGGATACTGTTCACCGAACGGGGAACCGCCATCATCTACGGCCGCTCCGACACCACCATCAATCGCTACGGCATACGCATGGGCACCGCCGAGATCTATCGCGTCGTCGAAGCGCTTGCCGAGGTCAAGGACAGCCTGGTGGTCGACCTGGAATACCTTGGCCGCCCTTCCTTCATGCCCCTGTTCGTGGTGACCCGCCCGGGCGTCGCGCTGGACGACGGGCTCAAGGCGCGCATCAAGGAGCAAATCCGCAGCAAGGCATCGGCCCGCCATGTCCCCAACGAAATCTACCAGGTGGATGAAATCCCCCGCACACTGACCGGAAAAAAAATGGAACTGCCTGTTCGCAAGCTGCTGCTGGGTTCGCCGGCTGAAAAAGTTGCCAGTCCCGACGCGATGTCCAATCCGCACAGCATGCGGTATTTCGTCGAGTTCGCCGAGCAGCTTGCCAAACAGCCCGCCGGCGTCTAGGGCCTGTTAACAGGCCCTAATCCGCGTTCGATATTTGCTCATGAGTTCAAGGGAAAGCACCTCGGCGGCCGAAGCGCCCCTGGATCAAGGCCCCATGCCTGATCTGGTGGGCTACAACTGCAAAAGGGCCTTTATTGCCATCGATCCGTTTTCCGACGAGCGTATGGCGGGATACCAATTGCGCTCGACGGATTTTGCCGTGCTCAATCTTTTGTATTTCAACCCCGAGGTCAGCCAGAAGCAGGCGGCTTCGGGAATCCATGTGTCGGCGCCCAACCTGGCTCCCATCCTCGACAGACTGGAATCGCGGGGGCTCGTCCAGCGCCGGCGGCATCCGGGCGACAAACGCTTCCAGGCTCTGTCGTTGACCGCCGAAGGCCGGCGGCTGTATGTCGAGGCCGAAAGAGCAGCGCTGGAAATAGAACACGAAGCGACCCGCATGCTGAGCCCGTCCGAACGCAAGCAGCTGGTCGCCCTGCTGCGAAAAATCTACCTGGCGTAATCTCCGGCGCCTTCGGCATAATGCCAATGATTTACCATTCACCCAGACATGCCGTTTTCCATTACGATCATTACGATATTGCAGCGTCGCACATCCACGCCCTACCGCCATTTTTTCCATAGAGGTTACCCATGAATGTCCTGCTCGTTCCCATCGATGGATCGGAATCGTCGCTCAATGCCCTGCGCAGCGCGCTGGCCATGCTCAATAATGGCCGGGACGGCCAGTTGCACGTCATCAGCGTGCAGCCGCCAATCTTGTCGGGCAACGTCAAGCGTTTCATTTCCAGCGAGATCATCGACGGCTACTACGCCGAGGAAGGCGAAAAAGCCCTGGAGGGCGCCCGCGAACTGCTGCGCGGCTCCGACGCCGCCGCGACCATCAGCGTGCAAGTCGGCCCCGTCGCTGAAACCATCGTCGAATACGCCAAAAAACACGAGTGCAACCACATCGTCATGGGAACGAGAGGCATGGGCCGCGTCAAGGGCCTGCTGCTGGGATCGGTCACGACCAAGGTGCTGAGCCTGGCGGAGATTCCCGTCACGCTGGTCAAATAGTACCGGTTCCCGCAGGCGGGCGGCCGTGACGCGACCGGTCCGCCCTTGTCCCGATCGGGCGATTGGAAGTTAGCTCAACGCTTGAAGGCCAGCAGCAGAACACCGCCGGCAACCATCGCTATGCCCGACCACTCGCGCAACGATGGGCGCTCGCCCAAAAAAGCGAAGGCGAATACCGCCACCAGGACGATACTAAGCTTGTCCACCGGCGCGACCTTGGAGGCTTCTCCGATTTTTAGAGCTCGAAAGTAGCATACCCAGGATGCGCCGGTAGCCAGGCCCGATAACCCCAGGAACAGCCAGGTCGATGGCGAGAGATCGAAAGGATTGGACCATTTCCCGGAGTAAAAAACGAATGCCGACAAAACCACGATAATGATTGCTGTGCGAATCAAAGTCGCCAGATCGGAATCCACGCCTCGAAGCCCTATCTTGGCAAAAATGGCCGTCAGGGCTGCAAAAACTGCCGACAGCACCGCCCAATAAAACCAACCGCCCGATGTCACCATGTTTCTTCTCCATGGTTTTTACGTGCTGGTTGATCGAAAGCCATCCGCCAGCGGAATGAAAATACGAATGCGTAGTCCCGATCGGCTCGATTCGTCCGAAAACCCTAGTTCTATCGTTGCCCCGACTCGATCCGATATGGTCTTGACGATGGAGAGCCCCAGGCCCGAGCCTCTTTGGTCGCTGCCAAGAATACGGTAAAAAGGATCGAAAGCCCGTTGCCGCTCGGCGACGGGAATGCCTGGCCCGCTGTCCTGAATGGCAAGCACGGCGTGCCCGTCGTTGATGGCAACCGACATATCGACCCGGCCGCCTTCCGGAGTGTAGCGGATCGCATTATCCACCAGATTCCTGACCATTGCGATCATATCCAACCGGCTTATCATTACCAGGCCGTCCTGTTCCCCCTCGACGCCGATGTCGATATGCCTGGCTTCGGCAAGCGGCATGAGGTCTTCCAGCACACGGCGGTAAATGTCGTGGATGGATACCGGCAAGATGGCCTGTTCCGCAGGCGACTGAGCCTTGGCCAGGGCAAGCATTTGATCGAGCAGATTGCGGCTGCGATCGATCCCTTGGCGCAACAGCGCCAGTCTTTCCCGTGTGGGACCGGGTAATTCTGCTTCGGCCAAGCGCTCCGCCTGCAGGGACAACGCCGTCAACGGCGAACGCAACTCATGCGCCGCATCCGCGACGAACCTGCGCTGAGACGCCATGGATTGCGCAACGCGGGCAAAAAGATGATTGATTGCGATGATGAACGGGCGTACTTCGGCGGGAAGATGTTTTTCGTCGATGGAATGCAGGTCCTGATCGGTGCGTTGCTCGATTTCCGATGCAAGGGCGACAACAGGGCGAAATATCCTGCGAATCAGGTTCGCAACAATCAGCAACAAAACGGGGAGCAGGATAAGAAACGGCATTACGGTACGCAACGCACTGTCGAGGGCGATATCGTCTCGGGCGTCGGTTTCCTGCGCCACGGCTATTTTCTCGTTGTTGGCCGTCGTCTTGGCCAGCACTCGAAACGGTTTGCCGCCGGCCTCCACCGTATGCAGCCCATCGGACAATGTATTCGGCAGCGGCAAGGGCGTTCCTTCTGCTTCCTTGCCGCTGGTTTGCTTGCTGCTGGACAGATACTGGACAATGACGCGCGAGTCTTCATCGCTATGCGGGGATCGTCCTCGATCCCCGAGATGTGGCAAGGGAAGGTGCTGTTGATCGAATAGCGCGGCGATTTGCCGCAGCGTATCGTCCTGCAGTTCGTGTGCTTCGTCGAAAGCCGACACAAAAGAAAAAACACCCGCGACCATCGCGACCAGAAAAATGGCCAATGACAGGCAAAGCGATAACTTGAGCTGAATCGACGCCGTGTCTACGTGCTTTTTGAAACCATCCATCCCGCTCCCCTGACGTTTTTGATGACTTCGCTGCCCAGCTTTCGCCGCAATGAATGGATAAGAAATTCGACGGCGTTGCTTTCGACCTCTTCCCCCCAGCCATAAATGCGATCCTCGAGATCACCACGAGACAAAATGGCGCCGGGTCTTAGGAGCAGAGCCTGCAAGAGCGCAAACTCGCGATTGGAGAGCCGTACCGCGCCATGGCCTCGAACCGTCGCCTCGCGAGTGGCCATGTCGAGTGAAACAACGCCATTGCCAAGCACAGGAGACGCGTTCTCACCCTTGCGGCGCAAGACGGCGCGCATGCGGGCCAACAGTTCGGACATCTCGAAAGGTTTAAGCACATAATCGTCGGCGCCGCCATCCAGGCCGCGCAGCCTGTCCTCCAGCACGTCGCGGGCAGTGACGATGACCAAGGGAACGGGGTTTTCGCTAGCGCGCAGGTCAGCCAGCACATCCAGGCCGTCTTTGCCGGGAAGTCCAAGATCCAGCAATACCAGGTCATAGTATTGGCCGCATAAAGCTGTAAGAGCGGCCAGGCCGCCCTTGACCCAGTCGACCGCATAAGCGGCATCCCGCAAAGCACTCTGAAGGGCCTCCCCTATCATGGGGTCGTCTTCAACCAGCAATACCCGCACCCGCCACCTCGTACGATGAAGATTAAACTCAATGCGCCGTTCTGGCCGCATGTTGTCGGAACAACGCGATGGCGACCAGAATAAAAGCCAGAAGCGCCGCGGATGCAAAGTAACGGCTTAGCGCCAGGCCACCCGCATCGAGCGGCTTATCGAGAAAATCGCCAAGCACTGCGCCAAGCGGCCGGGTCAGGACAAATGCCGCCCAGAAAAGCAAGGTTTTCGATATGTCGGTCAAATAGTAAACCACGACGACCAATACCAGCATCGATCCGAATACAACGGCCGCGCCGGTATAGCCTAACCCGGCTGTGTCGGCCGTCCAATCGCCCAGCGCGGTACCCAAGGTCTGGGAAAACATGATGGTCACCCAGTAGAACACTTCCGCCTTTGGCGAGCAGATGGTGTTTACCGAGACAGATCCAAGGGTGCGAAACCATACGAACAGCGAACCAAGCAGCAAAACCAGCAGCAGGGCCGAGCCGCCCGCGTACCCAATGCCCAACGATCTGTCCGCGAAATCAGCCAGGGTCGTACCTACCGTCGTGGTGGCGATAATCGTGGCCCAATAGCAGAACGGCCGAAAACTTTTGGACTTGATCTGCATGTAAACCATTGCGAGAAATATCGCTCCGAAAATAGCCGTGCCTACCAGATAGCCAAGATTCATCGACATCGAAACGGCGTCTCCGCCGGTTTCGCCAAGCGTTGTCGCCGCAATCTTGATGATCCAGAACGAAAGCACCACCTCGGGGACTTTGCTCGACCAGGAGGCAGTCGGGGATGAAGAGCCAGTCATTTTTACTTCCAGCCTTGAAGATAAACGTGTGGAAAGTTTAGCGAGCCAAACTTAGCCCAGACATAGGTCGCGCCGCAGCGCGACCATCCGCGTTCGGCGTGAGCATGAAATCTTCGATGACAAATCCGGATGATTTGATCCAATCTGGAAGCAGAAACCCCTCAGGCGACCGGATCGATGCGGGGCGGCAGATCGGGTTTCGGAGTTCCCGGCGCGGCGGGCGGCGCTGGCGGCACGCTTGGCGTTGCGCCATGGCCCATGAAGTTCGTCAGCAGATCGATGGGCACGGGAAAGACCAGGGTCGACGTCTTGTCGCCCGCAACCTGGGTCAGGGTTTGCAGATAGCGCAGTTGCATGGCCGACGGCTGGAGCGCCAGCGTTTCGGCGGCTTCCATCAGGGCCTGCGCCGCCTGCTTTTCACCTTCGGCATGTATGACCTTGGCGCGCCGCTCTCGCTCGGCTTCGGCCTGGCGCGCAATGGCGCGGATCATGTTTTCATTCAGGTCGATGTGCTTGATCTCGACGTTGGTAACCTTGATGCCCCACGAATTGGTCTGTTCGTCGAGTATTTTCTGCACGTCCAGGTTCAGCTTTTCGCGCTCGGACAGCATTTCGTCCAGCTCGTGCTTGCCCAGCACCGCGCGAAGCGTGGTCTGCGCAAGCTGGCTGGTGGCCTCCAGGTAGCGCTCGACCTGGATAATGGCCTTTTCGGGCGAAATGACCCGGAAATACAGAACCGCATTGACCTTGACCGAAACGTTGTCGTGCGAAATGACGTCCTGGCTGGGAACGTCCATGGTCACCACCCGCAGGTCTACCCGTACCATCTGCTGGATGCCGGGAATGACGAATATCAGGCCCGGGCCCTTGACCTTGCTGAAGCGTCCCAAGGTGAAGATGACGCCGCGCTGGTATTCGCGCAGCACCTTCAAAGCATTGAGCACGATGATCAGGACGATGACGATGACGGTAAGAAAACCGATGTTCAGGCTATATAGGCTGTAGAGCATTTGGGATCCTCCTTGATGCCACGGCGTTGCCCCGGCAAAGTTGAAACGGTTTCAGTCTTGCTTGCGATCTGTCCGTGCGCGTTCGACCAGCAGTGTCAGGCCTTCGATGCCCGTGACGCGCACACGATCGCCCGGAGCCAGGGGTTCCTCATGGCGAACCCGCCAGCTTTCGCCCTGGATGTCGGCATAGACGGCATCGTGGCCGGCGGCGGACACGATGCCCTCCTTTCCGAGCATGTCTTCGCGGCCGCTGACGACGGGGCGTTTATGGGCCCGCGCGGCCACCGTGCCCACAATGATCAGGAAGGCCGCGCTGCATAGCGCCACGGCGGCAAGAAAAGGCAAAGACAGATCGTATCCTGGCACGCCGGTGTCGGTCAGAAACAGCCCACCCAGGATGAAGGCGACAACGCCGCCCGCGCCGACTATCCCGAAACTGGGCAGGAAGGCCTCGGCCACCATCAGCGAGATGCCCAATCCCAGCAAGGCTACGCCGGTCCAGTTGACCGGCAGCAACTGGAATGCGTACAGGCCCAGCAGCAGGCAAATAAGACCCGCCACGCCCGGCAAGGCCAGGCCCGGGTTGATGAACTCGTAGAACAAGCCGTAGATGCCCGCCATCAGCAACACCAAGGCCACCTGCGGATTGGCGATAAGGGCCAGCAACTGGCTGCGCCAGCCCGGCGTCTCATGCACGATCCGCGCATCGCGGGTATGCAGCACGACGGAACCTTGCGCAAGCTTGATCTCCCGCCCGTCTACCTTGGCGAGCAGTTCGTCGAGATTACCGGCGACGACGTCGATGACATTGTTCTTCAAGGCGTCGCTGGCCGTCATGCTGGCCGCATCCCGCACCGCGCTTTCGGCGAACTGGATGTTTCGTCCCCGCAATTGCGCCAGGCTGCGTATGTAGGCGACGGCATCGTTGGCGATCTTGGTGCTCATGGTGTCGTGGCCGGAGGCGGGCGACAGCCCGCCGATCTGCACCGGAGAAGCCGCGCCCAGGTTGCTGGCGGGCGTCATGGCCGCAATGTGGCTGGCATACAGGATGAAGGTGCCGGCGCTGGCCGCGCGGGCGCCGCCGGGACTGACGAAGGTGGCGACGGGCACGGGCGACGCCAGAATGGCCTGCACGATGGTGCGCATGGAAGTGTCGAGGCCGCCCGGCGTATCCAGTTGAATGACCACCAGGGCCGCCTTGTCGCTGGCGGCCTGCGAAATGCCCTGGGTAATGAAGCCGGCGCTGGCCGGGCTGATGATGCCGTCGACACGCAGATCGACAACTACGGGCTGGCTGGATTGGGCAAGCGCCTTGGCGCCCGCCGCGCCCAATAGCGCCGCGCCGGCGCCAATCGCCGCGAAACAAAGAATTGCCACGGCGCGACGTGCCTGGACGACTTGCCGGAGTACCCTGAACATATCGGGCTCCTTATGTTTTACGGCGCGGCCCCGACCATGCCGTATTCAGGGCCTGTTAACAGGCCCTAGGGCCTATTAACCCATATTAAGGAGTCGCGAAGCCATGAAAAATCTGACGGATCCAGGCGCCGGGCGCAGCGCGTATGTCGATACGGACAAGCCCGGCAACGCCGAGCCGGCGGTTTTTTCATGGCTTCCCGCAGGGTTGGGGCTGAAACCGGCCGCTCGCGGCGTTACCTCTCCTCGCAAGGCATTGAGCCTTGCTGCGGGAGGCGCCTGGCGTTCAGCCGGTTTCAGCCCCAACGCGATCTCCTTAATATGGGTTAACAGGCCCTAGACCAGTATAGTCCTTCGGACGCCCCGCCTCGAATTTGAAATGCTATTTTTTTGCCGCGGCGTTGAGCACGCGCTGCATTTCGGCGGCGAGAATCACGGCTTGATTGTGCTCGGGGTCTTTGGCGCCGTAGACCAGGGTGATGGTGGATTTCGGGCTTTGGGCGCCCACTTCGCGCATGCGCTCTTTTTGCTCGGGAGTTCGCAGCTCTTGTTCGTAGCTTTCGCGAAAGCCCTGCCAATTCTCCACCTTGTGGCCGAACCAGGTCCGCAACGCCGGCGTGGGCGCCAGATCCTTGCACCATAGGTCGAACTTGAACTTTTCCTTGGAAAGCCCCCGCGGCCAGAGCCGGTCGACGAAGACACGAAAACCGTCGCTGTCCTGCGGTGCCTCGTAAGCCCGACGGATTTGAATATGGAAGCGACGGTTCATGGTTTACCTCTTGTGCAAAGTTCACATGGGTGAATGCCCTCGCGGGGGGAGCGGTGGCGCCGGGGCTAGCTGCTATGCGTCATCTCGATGGGCACTATCCATTGATCGTACTGCGCCTCGGTGACCAGGCCCAGGGCCAGGGCCGCCTGGCGCAAGGTGCTTTTTTCTTTTTGCGCCTTCTTGGCGATGGCCGCCGCGTTGTCGTAGCCGATATGGCGATTGAGCGCCGTGACCAGCATCAGGTTCTTTTCCAGATTGTGCTCGATGGTCTCGAGGTTGGGTTCGATGCCCACGGCGCAGTGGTCGTTGAAGGCCAGGCAGGCATCGCCAAGCAGCTCGATGCTTTCGAGCACGTTGTGCACCATGACAGGCTTGAACACATTGAGTTGGAAATTGCCCTGGCTGCCGGCAAACGCCGTGGCCGCGTCGTTGCCGAAGACCTGCACGCAAACCATGGTCATGGCTTCGCATTGCGTAGGGTTGACCTTGCCGGGCATGATGGATGAGCCGGGCTCGTTGTCGGGAATGACGAGCTCGCCGATGCCGCAGCGCGGGCCGCTTGCCAGCCAGCGCACGTCGTTGGCCATTTTCATGAGGCCGCCCGCCATGGTTCTGAGGGCCGCCGACATGTTGACCAGCGCGTCGTGCGCCGACAGCGCAAAGAACTTGTTGGGCGCCGACCGGAATGGCAGTCCCGTTATACGCGCCATATGGCCCGCGGCAACCTCGCCGAAGCGCGGATGGGCGTTCAGGCCGGTTCCCACCGCCGTGCCGCCGATGGCGAGGTCGTATACGCCGGGAAGCGCCTCACGCACGCAGCCCAGCGAGAAATCCAGCTGGGCGACCCAGGCGCTGATTTCCTGGCCCAGGGTGATGGGGGTGGCGTCCTGCAGATGGGTCCGGCCGGTCTTGACCACGTTCTTGTATGCCTCGGCCTTGCCGGCCAGGGTGTCGCGCAATTTGCCCACCGCGGGCAGCAGGTGGTTGTTGACTTCCTGCGCCACGGCGATGTGCATGGCGGTCGGGAAGGTGTCGTTGGAGGACTGGCCGCGATTGACGTGGTCGTTGGGATGCACGGGGGTCTTGCTGCCGCGCGTGCCGCCGGCCAGCTCGATGGCGCGGTTGGAGATGACCTCGTTGGCGTTCATGTTCGACTGTGTGCCCGAACCGGTCTGGAACACCACCAGGGGAAACTCGGCGTCGAACTTGCCGTGCTCGACCTCGCCCGCCGCCTGGATGATGAGGCGTGCCAGATCCTGGGGCAGTTCGCCCAGCTCGGCGTTGGCTTCGGCCGCGGCTTTTTTGAGGATGCCCAGGGAGCGGATGATGGGCCGCTGCCACTTGAAACGAGCCACCCCTATAGGAAAGTTCTGGATCGAACGCTGAGTCTGCGCGCCCCAATACCGTTCCGCGGGAACTTCGATGGGGCCCATTGAATCAGTTTCTGTACGTGTGGATGCCATGACAATTTCCTTGTGCCGATTTAAGAAGCCGATGTCCGGATTTACCGTCAACTATACGCCAGGCGGCAGATCCCCAAGCGAGTAACCCGCCTGTCGAAAGGATTACCGGGCATGCGTTTGGGCACCCGCCGGGAGCTTCGCCGACCAGGCTGCGGCGGCGTCCAGCATGCGGTTGACGAAGCCCCACTCATTATCGAACCACACGAACAGATTGGCAAAGCGGCTGCCATTGACCCGGGTCTGGCTGCCGTCGATGATGAATGAGCACGGATTGTGGTTGAAATCCACCGAAGCATGGGGGTTGTCGGAATAGCCGGCCAGGCCTGGACTGGCGTTGGCCGCTTCCATCATCAGCGCGTTCAGGCCTGCCGTCGTGACGTTGCCGCCCAGATTGACCATCAGGTCGATGGCCGAGACATTGAGCGTCGGAACCCGGATGGCCTTGGCCTGCACCCGGCCGGCCAGTTGGGGCAGCAGGCGCTCGACGCCACGGGCAAGTCCGGTGGACACGGGAACGATGGACTGCATGGCCGATCTTGTGCGGCGAAGGTCCGAGCTGTGGTAGCCGTCGATGAGAGGTTGGTCGTTCATGACGGAGTGCAGCGTGGTGAGGCTGGCCTGCTCGATACCGAACGATTCGTCCAGCAATTTGAGCACCGGAACTATGGCGTTGGTCGTGCACGAGGCGTTGGACACCAGTTGTTCGCCGCCCGAAAGGCCGTGGTGGTTGATGCCGTAGACCATGGTGAAATCGATGTCGGCGGCGCTGTTGCCGGGATGCGAAAGCAGCACGCGCGGGCAGCCCGCCTTGAGGAACCGGGTCAATTCGTCGCGCGCCCCATAGCGGCCGGAGCATTCGACCAGCATGTCGATGCCCAGGCCGCGCCAGTCGACCTCTTCGGGTTCCGACGCATGCGTGACCCGCACCGTTTCACCGTTCACGATCAGGCAATCCGTGCCCTGCTCCACCGAACCGTGAAAGACGCCGTGCGTGGAGTCGAAGCGCGTCAGGTATGCCATGCTGGCCAGGTCGGCCGGCTCGTTGATGGCGACGATGCGGAATTTGTCCTTGAAGGGAGACTCGTAAAGGGCTCGCAGAAAGCAGCGGCCGATGCGGCCGTAACCATTGATGGCCAGGCGAACGGGAGTAGTCATGTAAAACTCAGAACGTAATGGAAAAACCGCCGTCGACGACCAGGATGTGCCCGTTGACGTACGAGGCGGCGGGAGACGCCAGGAAAACGGCGGCTCCGGCAATTTCATGGGGCTGTCCCCAGCGCCCAAGCGGATTGCGGGCCGCCACGGCCGGCCCGCGAACCGGGTCGGCGGCCAGGCTCTGGTTGGTCTCGGTGACGAAGGTTCCGGGAGCTATGCCGTTGCTGGTGATGCCGTGCTTGCCGAACTCGACCGCCAGCGCCCGGACCAGGCCCGTCAGTCCTTGCTTGGCGACCGGATAGATGGCGTCGCCGGGACGCGCCAATTGCCCGGCAATCGACGTCAGGGTAATGATGCGGCCGGCAATGCCGCTGTCCGCCATGGCCTGCGCCGCAAGCTTCGACAACTGCACGCCCGCCACCAGGTCGATATTGATGAGTTCGAGAATTTCATCGAGGCTGGCCTGGGCCAGGGATTTGCGGATGCGCACGCCGACGTTGTTGACCAGGATGTCGGGCGTCCCCCGCTCGTCCTGGATTTTTTTATAGTGATCCTGCTGCTCGCGCAGGCGGCCGATGTCCATGACCAGCGGATAGGCGCTAAACCCTTGGCTGGCCAGGCGTTCGACGGCGCCGTTGACACGCTGCTCATCGCGTCCGTTGATGATGACGCTGGCGCCGCTGGCGGCGTAGGCTTGCGCGATGGAAAAGCCCAGTCCCTGCGCGGAGCCCGTGATCAGGGCCAGTTTGCCGCGTAAAGAAAAGTCCGGTGCGTCCATGTTGGTTCGAGCCTGTTGAATCGGGTTGCGCCGCAGGCGCGTGGAAAGCTGGGTGGACGGCGGTGCTTGATCGGCGTCCGGTACCTGGATTATGTTAACAGAGCGTCAGGGGATAGAATTGGAGCTTTGCTGTTCAATCTGGACAATCTCATCAAGAAGGAAGAGGAATGAAACTTTATTACATGACCGGCGCTTGCCCATTGGCCTCGCAAATCGTGCTGGAATGGATAGGCACGCCCTACGAGCTGCAATTGGTCGAGCGCACGGCTTTGCGCAACCCTGAATTTCTGGCATTGAATCCGGTCGGATCGGTTCCGGTCCTGGTCGACGGTTCGCTTACCCTTACCCAGAATCCCGCCATCGTCGAATACCTGCTCGAAAAACACCCCGAAACGGGACTGCATGGCAAAACCCCCGAAGAGCGCGCCGAAGTGCGCCGCTGGCTGTCGTTCTGCAATTCCGATCTGCACCGCACGTTCTCGATGATCTTCGGCGCCGCCTCGTACAGCGAAGACCCCGCCGTGCAAAATATCCTTACGCAAAAATCGGTCGATCGCGTGCAGTTTCTTTTCGGCGTGGCCGACAAGAACCTGGAAGGCAAGCAATACCAGGCCGGCAACCGTTCCATTGCCGACCCCTATCTGTACACTATCTTGCGCTGGGCCAAGGCCAAACAGGTGGACTTCTCCGACAAGCCCAATCTTTCGGCGTTCTTCGACCGCATGGACGCCGACGCCGGCGTGCAGGCGGCGCTCAAGAAGCAAGGTCTGGCATAAAGCGCTTCCAGCCTTGGGGCCCGCGCGCCCCGAAGCCAGGTTCCGCTCCAGGTATTTTCAAACCTCGAAAAGCCTATCCCCCCAGATAGGCTTTTTTGACGTCTTCGTTGGCAAGCAGATTGGCGGAGCTGTCGGCCAGAACCAGTTTGCCGGTTTCGAGCACATAGCCGCGATCCGCCGCCTGCAACGCCTTGGCGGCGTTCTGCTCGACCAGGAGCACGGTTACGCCGGTTTCGCGGATACGGCGGACGGCGGCGAATATCTGGTTGATGACCAGGGGCGCCAGGCCCAGCGTGGGTTCGTCGAGCAGCAGCAGCCTGGGCCGGCTCATCAGCGCCCGGCCTATGGCCAGCATTTGCTGTTCGCCACCCGACAGTGTGCCGGCTCGCTGGCCGGACCTTTCCAGCAGCCGGGGAAAAAGGCCCTGCACATGGTCCAGGCCCTGCGCGAGCTGCCGCTTGTTCAGGAAGAAGCCGCCCATGCTCAGGTTCTCGAGCACCGTCAATTGCGAAAACACCCGCCTTCCCTCGGGCGCCACGGCAATGCCGCGACGCATGATTTCACAAGTGGGCAAGGCGGTAATGTCCTCGTCTTCGAACCATACCCTGCCCCGGCTTGCCCTGGGCGAGGCGCAAACCGTCATCAGCAGCGTGCTTTTGCCCGCGCCGTTGGCGCCGATCAGCGCCACGATCTCGCCACGCCTGACTTCGACGCTGACATCGTCCAGCGCCTTGATGGCGCCGTAGTGGGTATGGACGCGTTCCAGCCTCAGCATCTATTCATCCCCCAGATAGGCCTTGATCACCCGGGGGTTCGCGCGTACTTCGTCGGGCGCGCCGCAGGCTATGGCTTGTCCGCGATCCATGACCAGGATGCGGTCGGAGATGCCCATGACCATGCTCATATCGTGCTCGATGAAGAGAATCGCAATGCCGAACTGCGCGCGCAGCTGCAGGATGAGCTGCTGCAGTTCCCGCTTTTCGCTGGGATTGAGCCCCGCCGCCGGTTCGTCCAGCAACAGCACGCGCGGCCCCGCGGCCATGCAGCGCGCGATTTCAAGCTTGCGCTGATGCCCGTACGGCAACTGGCTGGAGGGACGGTCCGCGTAGGCGCCCAGCTCCATGAAGTCCAGCCATTGGTGCGCGGCATCTAGCGCCGCCTTTTCCGCCCGGCGGTACGACGGCATGGTGAAAAAGCCGGGCAGAAGCGCCGTCTGCAAATGCTGGTGCTGGGCCACCAGAAGGTTTTCCAGCACGGTCAGCTTCTTGAACAGACGCGGGCTCTGGAACGTGCGCACCAGGCCCTTGCGCGCCATTTTATGGCTGGGCAGGCCGCTTACGTCCTTGCCGTCGAGCCGCACGCGGCCCGAACCGGGCTTGTAGAAACCGCTGATGCAATTGAAAACCGTGGTCTTGCCCGCCCCGTTGGGGCCGATGACGGCAAAGACTTCGTCGGCTGCGACGTCCAGAGCGATGTTCTCGACGGCCCGCAGCCCGCCGAAACTCATGCTCAACCCGCGAACCTCCAGCAGCGCCGCGCTCATGGCCTGGGCGCCCGTTCGGGCCGTCGGGCCGGCAGCAGCCCCTGCGGGCGCCACATCATCATCAGCACCATGACCAGGCCGAAGATCAGCATGCGGTACTCGACGAGCTCGCGCGCCAGTTCCGGTATGACGGTAAGCAGGATGGCGGCCAGTATGACGCCCGCCTGCGAGCCCATCCCCCCCAGCACCACGATTGCCAGCACCAGCGCCGATTCGGTGAAGGTAAAAGATTCGGGGTTGACCAGGCCCTGCTTCGCCGCGAACAGCGCGCCTGCGACGCCGGCGAACAAGGCGCCCAGCGTAAAGGCCGACAGTTTGATGCGCACGGGGTTGAGACCCAGCGAGCGGCAGGCGATCTCGTCTTCCCGCAGGGCTTCCCAGGCTCGGCCTATGGGCATGCGAACCAGGCGCGTGGTCACGAAAAGCGTGCAAAGCGCGAATGCCAGGGCCAGCAAATACATATAGACCATGGCATGCTGCGTGCTGAAGTCCAAGCCCACCCATTGGTGAAAGGTTTCATGGCCGTCCAGGGCGCGGCGCGTCATGGCGTGGCCGAACACGGTGGGCTTGGGAATTCCCGATATGCCGTCCGGACCGTTGGTAATGGACTGCATATTGGTCAGCACCATGCGGATGATCTCGCCGAAGCCCAGCGTGACGATGGCCAGGTAATCGCCCCGCAGGCGCAAAACGGGAAAACCCAACAGGAAGCCGAACAAGGCGGCGGCAAGGCCCGCCACCGGCAAAGCCTGCCAAAAGCCCCAGCCCGCCCAGTGGTACAGCAAGGCATACGAATAGGCGCCGACGGCGTAGAAGCCCACATAGCCCAGATCCAGCAGACCGGCAAAGCCCACCACGATGTTCAGGCCCAGGCCCAGCACGACATAGATCAGCGCCAGCGTGGCGATGTCGATCTGCGCGCGATCCGCCAGGAACGGCAAGGCGACGGCGGCCAGCAGGAATGCCCACGATAGCGGCCTGCGCGCGCGTTGCGGCAAGGCCGGCCAGGCGGGCACTGCGGGACGGCGGCGGGCAAGCCAGGCGGCCAGGGCCGGACGGAAGAACTGGAACAGGAACACCGCGCCCATGCCGCCCAGCACCAAGGGCCAGTCGGCTTTCAAATGAAGCTGGCCGGCGGCGCGCACGATGTGCAGGCCATGAACGGGCGCAACGATGATGCCGGTCAGGAGCGCCGCGATCATGGCGCTTTTCAGCCTGGAAGGCAGCGTGCCGCCCGGGGATTTTCCGACCCCCGAAGGCGCCGCGCCATCAGCGGAGTCCGGCGGCATGTCAGGGGCGGATCTTGTGCGAAGGAGGCTCTTCATACCTTCTCCACCTCCGGCCTGCCCAGCAAGCCCGTGGGGCGGAACAGCAGCACCAGGATCAACAGCGCAAAAGCGACGATGTCCTTGTATTCGGAAGACAGGTAGGCGGCTGCCAGGGTTTCAGCGAGGCCCAGCAAAACGCCGCCAAGCATGGCGCCCGGAATGCTGCCTATGCCGCCCAGCACCGCGGCCGTGAAGGCCTTGAGACCCACCGTGAACCCGATGAACGGATTGAGCTTGCCGATGGTGAGTGCGATGAGCACCCCGCCCACGGCCGCCAGCACCGCGCCAAGCATGAATATGAACGATATGACTCGTCCGGTGTCGATGCCCAGCAGGCTGGCCATTTGCAGGTCCTGCGAGCAGGCGCGCGAAGCCCTGCCCAGCCGCGAGCGGCCTATATACAGCGACAGGGCGATCATGACCGCGACCGTGACGGCGATGATCAGGAGCCGCGAGTACGAGAAGGTGACCAGAAACGAGCTGCCGGTAAACGCGAACTGCAGCGAACCGGGCAGCAGGGCCGGAACGGCGACGTCGCGCGCGCCCTGTCCCAGGGCCACCCAGTTCTGCAGGAATATGGACATGCCGATGGCCGTGATCAGCGGCGCCAGCCTATGCCCTCCGCGGACCGGCGCATAGGCGATTTTTTCGATGGCGTAGCCATAGGCGGCGGTCACTGCGCCCGCCACCAGCAGCATGGCCAGGATAATCAGCGCCAGCGGCAAGCCGCTGTGCAGGCCGATGGCGGACAAGGCCACCAGGCCGGAATAGGCGCCTATCATGTAGATTTCGCCGTGGGCGAAATTGATCATGCCGATAATGCCATACACCATGGTGTAGCCGATGGCGATCAGGGCATAGATGGCCCCCAGGGAGAGGCCGTTGAAAACTTGCTGGGTAATCTGGGGAAGCAGTTCCACCACGCACAAGCGCCGGCCGGGCGGCTATTGGGTGCTTCGGCGCAGATTGTCCGCCATGCCGGAGCCAAGCAAGGCGGGCCGGCCCAGGTTCCACATCAGCACCCGGAAAGGAACCAGCATGGTGGCGTTGACCACCAGCTTGACGGCCAGGTCGCCGGTAAGCAGCGACACCCAGTCGATGCCCGTGCCGGCAAAGGCCACGCTGAAGAAGATGCACGTATCGAGCGTGGCGCCGGCTACGCCGGCCAGCAGCGGAGCGCGCCACCAGCGTTGCTCGCGAAAGCGGTTGAATACGGTGATGTCCAGCAGTTGCGCGAACAGGAACGCCATGCCCGAAGCCAGGGCGATGCGGGGCGTGGCCGCCCAAACGGAAAAGACGACGGCGGCGACAAAGCCGGCGACGACGACGCGCCGCGCTGCGGACGGGCCGAAGCGGCGGTTCAGCAGGTCGGACACCAGAAAGGCGATGGGATAGGAAATGGCGCCCCAGGTCAGCCACTGATTGATGGGGAACTGAACGAGAATATTGGATCCGACGACCACGGCGCACATCGCGCCGACCGCGGCGAGAAACTGCTTGCCGGTCATGGGCAGAAAGGTTCTGGAAGAAGAAGTCATTGAGCGAACTCGCGGGAAAGATCGGCGGCGCGGTCGTAGGCGGCCTGCATGGCCTGCTGCACGACGGCGGTGAAATTTTGCTGCTTGAATACATCGAGGGCGGCGGCCGTGGTGCCCCCTTTGGACGTCACGCGGTCGCGCAGCGTGGCCGGGGATTCGGGCGACAGCGCCGCAAGCTGGGTGGCGCCATTGAGCGTTCCCAGCGCAAGCAGCCGGGCCTGCTCGGCCGACAACCCCAGTTTCCGGCCGCCTTCGATAAGGGCTTCGATGAACAGAAAGACATAGGCCGGGCCGCTGCCCGACAAGGCGGTTACCGCGTCGAGCAGTTGGTCGCTGTCGACCCAGGCAACTTCGCCCACCGCGCGGAACAGTTGCTGCGCGACGGCTTTGTCGGCCTCGGACACGCCCGGCAGGGCCAGCATGCCGGTCGCGCCGGCGCCAATGAGGGCGGGCGTGTTGGGCATGCAGCGCACCAGGCGGGTCCATGGACGGCCGGGCTCGCCCAGCCAGTCCGAAATGGTCTGGCTGGAAATGCCGGCGGCAATGCTGACGACCAGCGTGTCGGGCTGCAAAAAGGGTTTGCAGCTGGCGACGGTTTCGCGCATGACCTGCGGCTTGACCGCGAACACCCAGACGCGTCGGCCTGACAGCGCGGCATCGGGCCGCAGCGCTACGCTCGCGCCCTTTTCGCGCCATTGGTCGAGGGTGGATTCGTTGATGTCGACAATGTGCACGTCGGAGGCGCCGCAGCGCTTGCCGATAAGGCCGGAAGCCAGCGCGCCGGCCATATTGCCGCCGCCGATGAAGGCAAGATTGAGTTCGTGGTTCATAGGTGCAATATTGTACGGTTTTTTATTGCCGGCTACAGCCGCCGCGGCTTCTGGGATATTGGCGGCAACCCGCCCATATGCTTTATTTATAAAGCGTCTTCGTGCCGTCGCTGTGCCAGCGATAGACGTTGAATCGAAAATTCTTGAGATCGCCCTGCTTGTCCCAGGATATTTCGCCCAGCGGGGTGTTGAACGAATGCGCATGCAGCCAGGCGGCGACCTTGACGGGATCGTCTCCTACGGCCTTGATGCTGTCGGCGATGGCCTGCACCGCGGCATAAGCGGGCAATTGGAAGGCCCCGCCCGGATCGCGGTTCTTGTCGCGGAACGCCTTGACGATGGCGGCGTTGGCGGGATCGGTGGACGGGTCGAGGGGCAAGGTCAGCAGCATGCCCTCGACGGCGGAGCCGGCGATGGCATTGATGTCGGGATTGCCCACGCCCTCGGGCCCCATGAACTGGGCCTTGAGGCCCTGCTCGGCGCCCTGGCGCAACAGCAAGCCCATTTCCGGATGGTAGCCGCCAAAATACACGAAATCCGCCTGGACGCTTTTGAGGCGGGTGATGATGGCCGAATAGTCGCTGTCCCCGGCGTTGATGCCTTCGAACAGCACGACCGGCACGCCGGCGCCTTCCAGGCCCTTGCGCACAGCGCTGGCTATGCCGAATCCGTAGGATTGCTTGTCGTGCAGGATGGCGACCTTTTTCGGCTTGACGGCCGTGGCGATGAACCCGGCGGCGGCCGGGCCTTGCTGGTCGTCGCGCCCTATGGTGCGGAAAATGAAATCGTAATGTTTGCCCTGCGTGACGGCGGGCGCCGTCGCCGACGGCGTGATCATGACGATGCCTTCGGTGTTGTAGATGCTGGCCGCGGCAATGGCCGGGCCGGAGCAGACATGTCCCACTACGTACCCGACGCCGTCATTGACGATGCGGTTGGCAACCACGGGGCCCTGCTTGGACTCGCAACTGTCGTCGTAGTCGACTTCTTCGAGCTGGCGGCCCAGCACCCCGCCCGCCTTGTTGATTTGCTCGATTGCCGTGGCAACGCCCTGCCGGACCATGACGCCGTATTGCGTAACCGGCCCGGTCAGGGGGCCGGCCACGGCAATGCGCAAAGGTTCGGCGGCCATGGCGCCGGCCGCAAGCAGGCTGGCTGCCGCTGCCGCCAGGAAACGGCTGAAAAGCCTGGACACGGGCCGGCCTATTGCAGCAGGCTGCGCAGCATCCAGGCGTTTTTCTCGTGGACGTCGAGGCGCGCGGTAAGCAGGTCGACCGTGGGCTGGTCGTCGGCCGCATCCGCCTTTTTCAGCGCGGTTCGCGCGGTCTTGGCGACGGCCTCGTTGTTCTTGACCAGGATGCGGATCATTTCCTCGGCGTCGGGCACCGACGTGGGTTCCTTGATGGAGGCCAGCCGGGCGTATTCGCTGTAGGTGCCGGGCGCGTAATGGCCCAGGGCGCGTATGCGTTCGGCGATGGAGTCCAGCGCCTGCCATTCCTCGGTGTATTGCGTCATGAACATCTGATGCAGGGTGCTGAACAGCGGCCCGGTGACGTTCCAGTGGAAGTTATGGGTGGTCAGGTACAGCGTGTAGGAATCGGCCAGCATCTTCGACAACTCGGTCGCTATCGCCGCGCGGTCTTTCTCGGAAATACCGATATCGATCATGATGCCCTTGCCTGTTTTTGCGGTTGCCTTAGCCATGAGTGCTCCTGGTGGTATGAACGGAAAAAAGGTGGTTGGACGAGTGGAGAAGACTATAGCTAGCATACCATGGGCGCAGCCCGCCCAGGCCCGGTCAGCGCCGCACGCACCGGCCCGCAAAGCCTGTTTGCAGGCCGGTGTCAGGCGGGTTGGGGATGCTGCGCGCGTTCGTCGCCGATATACTCCACGCCGGGCAGCCGGCTTCGGTGTATTGCCGAAATCAGCGCCTCGATGGCCGTGGGGCGCGGGTAGCTTTTACGCCATGCCAGCACGACCCTCCGGTCGGGAATCGGCTTGACGAAAGGAACGTAGGCCAGCAGATCGCTTTGCGCGTTGTGCACCGAAAGCGAACTGGCCGGCAGCACGGTAATGCCGATGCCCGCCGCCACCATATGCCGGATGGTTTCCAGCGAGGAGCCTTCGAAGGTGCGCTGTATACCCTCGCTCGACGCCGAGAAGCGCGAAAGCTCGGGGCAGACTTCCAGCACCTGGTCGCGGAAGCAATGCCCCGTGCCCAGCAGCAGCATGGTTTCGTTCTTCAGGTCGGAAGAGCGGATTTCCTTGAGCTTGGCCCACGGATGGCTTTTGGGCACGGCCACGACGAAAGGCTCGTCGTACAAGGGCTGGACCATCAGTCCCGAGTCGGGAATCGGCAAGGCGACGATGGCGCAGTCGATTTCCCCCTGGCGCAAAAGCTCCAACAGGCGCGTCGTGTAGTTTTCCTGCAGAATCAGCGGCATCTGTGGCGTGATCTCGATTTGCGCCGGCACCAGCCTGGGCAGAAGGTACGGCCCGATAGTGTAGATGACCCCCACGCGCAACGGACCGGCCAGCGGGTCGTGTCCCTGGCGGGCGATTTCCTTGAGGTTGGTGGCTTCCTCGAGCACGCGCTGCGCCTGGTCGACGACACGCAGGCCGATGGGTGTGACGCCCACTTCGGCGCCACCGCGCTCGAACAGGACCACGCCCAGCTCGTCCTCGAGCTTGCGGATGGCGACCGACAGCGTGGGCTGGCTGACGAAACAGGCGTCGGCGGCACGGCCGAAATGGCGTTCACGGGCTACAGCCACAATGTACTTAAGCTCAGTCAGGGTCATACTATTCCTGTCATAAAACAATAAACAATGGCCGCGCCCGCCTTGCGCCGTCTTGCCGCGAAAGCAAGGCGGCGCCGCCAGCCGGTCAGGTGCGAAGAAAATCCTGCTTGCCGCGCATCCAGCGCGCCAGATGCCGTTGCGCAATGCCGGAGCCGTTTTTCAACAACTCGGCGGCCAGGGTTTGCGCCTGCTCCAGCAGCAAGGCGTCCGTTTCCAGGTTTGCAAACCTGAGCAAAGCGGCCCCGGACTGGCGAACTCCCAGGAATTCGCCGGGCCCTCGCTGCTCCAGGTCGCGCCTGGCTATTTCAAAACCATCGGTCGTTTCGTACATGGCCCGCAAACGCTGCCGGGCGATTTGCGAAAGCGGACCCTGGTACAACAGCACACATACCGATTGCCCGCTGCCCCGCCCCACCCTGCCGCGCAACTGATGCAGCTGCGCCAGGCCGAACCGTTCCGCATGTTCGATGACCATCAGCGTGGCGTTGGGCACGTCGACCCCGACCTCGATGACGGTGGTTGCAACCAGCACGTCCAGGCGCCCCGCCCGGAAATCGCTCATGACGCCGGCTTTTTCATCGGGCTTGAGGCGGCCATGGACCAGGCCGACGCGCAGGCCGGGAAGTTCCTGGGCCAGCCAGGCGTGCGTATCGACAGCCGTCTGCAATTGCAGCACCTCGCTTTCCTCGACCAGCGGACAGACCCAATACGCCTGCCGCCCGGCGCGGATTTCGGTAAGCACGTGGCTGACCACTTCGGTTCTGCGCGTATCCGAGACAAGCTTGGTCACGACCGGGCTGCGCCCAGGCGGCAGTTCGTCGATGGCCGACACATCCAGATCGGCGAAGAACGTCATGGCCAGCGTGCGCGGTATGGGTGTGGCGCTCATGTTCAACTGGTGGGGAATCAGCTCGGCCAGGCCGGCCGAGCCCTCGCCCTTGCGGCTTAGCTCCAGCCGCTGGCCGACGCCGAACCGGTGCTGCTCGTCGAGCACGATCAGGCCCAGCCGCGCAAAATCCACTTTGTCCTGGATAAGCGCCTGGGTGCCGATGGCCAGCTGCGCTTCGCCGCTGGCGATGCTTGCCGTGGCTTCGCGGCGCTTCTTGACGCTCAGGCTGCCGGTCAGCCAGGCTATCCGCACACCCAGGGGCGCAAGCCAATCGGCCAGTTTCATGAAATGCTGCTCGGCCAGGATTTCGGTTGGCGCCATGATCGCAACCTGCGCCCCGGAAGCTATGGCCTGGGCCGCCGCCAGGGCAGCGACAACGGTCTTGCCGCTGCCCACGTCGCCCTGCAGCAGGCGGTGCATGGGAAACGAGCGCTTCAGGTCATGGGAAATCTCGGCCACGACGCGCTTTTGCGCCGCCGTGAGCTTGAACGGCAAGGCATCGAGCAAGGCGCGGACCAGGCCGCCGGTCTTCGCCAAAGGTTCGGCCCGCTGCTCCAGGCGCGCGGCCCGCGCCAGCGCCAGCGAAAGCTGCTGGGCCAGAAGCTCGTCGAACTTGATGCGCCGCCAGGCGGGATGTCCGCGCTCGATGAGATCGTCGTACGACACATTGGCCGGCGGGTGATGCAGCACCCGTATGGCTTCGTCGAAGGGAATCAGGCCGTAGCGCTCGCGGATCGTGGAGTCCAGAGTGTCGTCGAGGTTCGCCGTTTCCAGGGCCTTGTCGATGACCCGCCTGATCGCTGGCTGGGAAAGGCCGTCGGTAGTGGGATAGACCGGCGTCAATGCGGCAGGCAGCGGCCCCCCTGCCGCTCCCACCCTGGGGTGCACCATTTCGAGCCCTTGAAAGCCGTTTCGCACTTCGCCCCTGACCCTCAGGCGCTTGCCGGCCGCCAGCTGTCTTTCCTGGCTGGAGTAAAAATTGAGCCAGCGCAAGACCAGGTCGCCGCTGCCGTCGCTCACCAGGGCGGACAACTGCCGCCTTGGGCGGAACAGCACTTCGCTGCGCAGCACTTCGACCTCGACTTGCGCCGGCTGTCCGGGACGAAGAGAGGCAACGGGCACGATGCGGGTTTCGTCTTCGTAGCGTATGGGCAGGTGCACGATACAGCTTTGAGGATCTGTAAGGCCCAGGCGCTGGAGCTTGCGCTCCAGCAGCGAGGTTGCCGTGGCGCCGCCCGGCGCGGCGGTCTCCGCGGCCTGGCGCTTGCGCTGCGTGTTTGCCATGAATAAGCGGCGGGTGCGGGGCTATCGGTACTTAAATGACGATGACCGCCTCGACTTCGAACTGGGCGCCCTTGGGCAGGCTGGCCACGCCTATGGTGGAGCGCGCCGGATAAGGCTGGGGAATGATGTCGGCCATGATGGCGTTGGCGCTGGCGAACTTGCTGAGGTCGGTCAGAAACAGCGTGAGCTTGACGATGCTGTCCAGGGTGCCGCCGGCGGCCTCGATGACCGCCTGCATATTGGCGAACGATTGCCGGACCTGCCCTTCGAAGTTCTCGGAAACCAGTTCTCCCGTTCCCGGTTCAAGCCCGATCTGGCCCGACAAATAAACCGTTTTTCCCGAGCCCGCAACAACCGCCTGCGAATAAGGGCCGACCGCGGCGGGGGCCGCGTCCGTGTGAATGATTTGCTTGGCCATGAATAACTCTCTGAAATAATTAAACAATAACTTCTATCAGAGTTTAAACAGCTATAGCAAAAATTAAAAGCCCCCGCAGCCAGGATTTGCGCCGCGCGGAAGGCATTTCCGCTAGGACAAACCCGAACCTGCGGGGGCCGGATTGAAACGCCGTCGATTATTTTTCGACGAAGGCGCGCTCGATCACGTAGTCGCCCGGTTCGCCGACACCCGCCGACACGACGAAGCCGCGATCGTCGAGCATCTTGCAGATATCGGTCAGCATGGCGGGACTGCCGCACAGCATGGCCCGGTCGGTTTCCGGATTGAGGGGCGGCAGGCCGATGTCTTCGAACAACTTGCCGTTTTCGACGACGGTGGTGATGCGCCCCTGGTTGCGGAATGATTCACGCGTTACGGTGGGATAGTAGATAAGCTTGTCCTTGAGCATTTCGCCGAAATACTCGTTGGCCGGCAGTTCGTTCTGGATGTAGTCGGCATAGGCCAGTTCGCTGACATGCCGGACGCCGTGCAGAAGAACCACTTTTTCAAAGCGGTCGTAGATGTCCGGATCTTTGATGATGCTCATGAAAGGCGCCAGGCCGGTGCCCGTGGCGAACAGGTACAGATGCTTGCCGGGCTTGAGGTCGTCGACGACCAGGGTGCCCACCGGCTTTCTGCTGACCAGAACCGAGTCGCCCACCTTGAGGTGCTGCAAACGCGAGGTAAGCGGCCCGTTGGGAACCTTGATGCTCAGGAATTCGAGGTTTTCTTCGTAGTTGGCGCTGGCAATGCTGTAGGCGCGCATAAGGGGCTTTCCTTCCACCTCTAGACCCAGCATGACGAAGTGGCCGTTGTGAAAACGCAGCGCGGTGTCACGTGTGGTCGTGAAGGAAAACAGGGTGTCGTTCCAGTGGCGGACACTAAGAACTTGCTCGGAATTGAAGGCTGCCATGGCTGTCTGTCTATATAAAACCCGGGGTCTGAACAGATTGCGAAGAGTCTGGAATCAAAAGCCGGGTAGAGTCAAAAAAGAGTGCAAACATGCTAATTGCACCAGGCCCGAATAAATCTTCGGATCTACAAAGAAACAATTTTAGCGTATTTGGCATATTGCCCATAAAACAACAGTTTGTGCGAACATATCAAATAAAACTAAAACATATTCTTGGCAAATCGCGTTGCTTCTACGCTGAAACTTACTTTGACTCGAACAAAAACCCTACTGCAGGTGCAAATCAAAGCTCAGTGATATACAGCGTATACGCTCTTTTTTGCCTTGTAAAGTTGTTTTCGTCAAAATTGTCTGATATAGTTATTGTATATCTACATAAGAATTATTTTTATTTAGATATATAACGTTGATTCCCACGCAGCCGCTCCCCGCAGTCCATTCCACTTTCCACAAAAGGATCACCATGCGCTCATCTCGAACGCTTACGCCCCTGCTTGGGTCATTGATACTGGCCGGCCTGGCTTTCTCGTCTTCCCTGGCGGCAGCCGCCGAAGTCAATCTGTACACGACCCGCGAACCCAAGCTCATACAGCCGATTCTGGAACAGTTCACCGCCAACAGCGGCATCAAGGTCAATACCGTCTTCATCAAGGACGGCCTGCTCGAACGCGTCAAGGCGGAAGGCGAAAAATCCCCCGCCGACGTCCTCATGACCGTCGATATCGGCAATCTCGTCGATCTCGTCCAGGGCGGGGTTACCCAACCCATCGACTCCAAGGTGCTGGAAAGCGTCATCCCCGCCAATTTGCGCGGCGACGACCATCAATGGTTCGCCCTGTCGCTGCGCGACCGCGTCGCTTACGTGGCCAAGGGCATCGACGCCAAGGGCCTGACCTACGAATCGCTGGCCGACCCCAGATGGAAGGGCAAGGTTTGCATCCGCTCGGGGCAGCATCCCTACAACACGGCGCTGGTTGCCGCCATGATCGCCCATAACGGCGCCGCGCGCACCGAAACCTGGCTGCGCGGCGTCAAGGCCAATCTAGGCCGCAAGGCGGCTGGCGGCGACCGCGACGTGGCGCGCGACATCCTGGGCGGCATCTGCGATGTCGGTATCGCCAACGCCTATTACGTCGGCCACATGAAAAACGCCAAACCCGGCACCGACGCCCGCAAATGGGGCGATGCCATCGACGTCGTCCGCCCTGTCTTCGAACAAGCGCACGACCGGGGCACCCACGTCAACATTTCCGGAGCGTCGGTGGCCAGGCACGCACCGAACAAAGCCCAGGCGGTCAGCCTGCTGGAATACCTGGTCTCGGAAAAAGCCCAAAGCCTGTATGCCAACGCCAACTATGAATATCCGGTCAGGGCCGGCGTAAAGCTGGATCCCGTCGTCGCCGGCTTCGGGCCGCTGGTTGTCGATCCCCTGCCCCTGGCTGAAATCGCCAAGCATCGCAAAGAAGCCAGCCAACTGGTGGATAAGGTTGGCTTCGACAATTAGCGGCGATGGCGGCTGGCGTTGCGGCGCCCTGGCTATCGCCGCATGCGTAGCCGCGCCGGTCGCCGCGCTGGGCTGGCTGGCGACCCAAGGGACGCTGGACCATTGGTCGCACCTGCTGCAGTATGTATTGCCCATTGCCGCGGGCAATACGCTGCTGCTGATGGCCGGCGTCGGCGCCCTGGCCGCAGTTCTTGGCGCCGGCGCCGCCTGGCTGGTAACGGCCTATTCGTTTCCCACCAGCCGCAGCCTGTCATGGGCGCTGCTTCTTCCCCTGGCCGTGCCTACCTATATCGTGGCGTTCGCCTATCTCGATATCCTGCACCCCATAGGCCCGGTCCAGACACTGATCCGCGATGTGCTGGGCTACGACAGCCCTCGCGACTTCCGTCTTCCCGACTTGCGCAGCCTGCCCGGGGCCATTTTTTTGCTGGGCTTTGTCTTGTACCCCTACGTCTACTTGAGCACCCGGATCATGTTTTCCACCCAGGCGGCAAGCCTGATCGAGGCCGGCCGCATGCTGGGGCTGAGCCGCCGCGGCGCCTTTCTGCATGTGGCGCTGCCCATGGCCAGGCCCGCCATCGCGGTTGGCGTCAGCCTGGTTCTGCTGGAAACGCTGAACGACATCGGGGCGTCCGAATTCCTGGGGGTTCAGACCCTTACCGTCTCCATCTACACCACATGGGTGACGCGCTCGGACCTGGCGGGTGCCGCGCAAATAGCGCTTGCCATGCTGGCCCTGGTTGCGGCGCTTATCCTGCTGGAGCGGCGCGCGCGCAAGCGCGAGCGCTACGGCAATACCCAGCGCATGCGTCCCATGCAGCCTGTACGGCTGCGCGGCGTCCGGGCGGTAGCGGCCATGGCGCTGGGCTGGCTGCCCGTTGCGGCCGGCTTCGCCGCGCCGGCATTGTACCTGCTCAACGAAACACGCAAGCATCTGCACTATGCCGGCGGTGTTTCCGAACAACTGCTCGATAGCGGCTACAACACGGTCCGCATCGCCCTCCTCGCCACGGCCGCCACCATGGCCTGCGGCCTGGTCGTCGCCTGGGCGGCCCGCCGCTCGCAAACAGGCCGAAGCCCATTCACGAGCGCGGCGGCGCGGCTGTCCACCATGGGCTATGCATTGCCCGGCACGGTTCTTGCCATCGGCCTGCTCGCTCCCGTGGGACTGGCCGACGGCCTGCTTTCCTGGCTGGCAGGGCTTTTCACCTCTGCGCCGCCCGGCCTGATCCTCATGGGTTCGAGCGGCGTCCTGGTGGGCGCATATGCCATCCGCTTCCTGGCCATCTCTGTGGGCGGCATCGAGTCCGGCCTGGCGCGCATCCCGCCTTCACTCGAGCATGCGGCGCGGCTCCTGGGCGAAACGTCCACGGGAACGCTGCGGCGGGTGCACCTGCCATTGCTGCGCCCCGCCCTGGGCGCCGCGGCGCTGCTGGTTTTCGTGGACGCCATGAAGGAACTGCCGGCCACCCTGCTGCTCAGGCCCGTCAATTTCGAAACACTGGCCACCTGGCTTTACGCGGAGGCGGCGCGAGGCACCTACGAAGAAGGCGCCGTCGCCGCCCTGGCCATCGTCCTGGCCGGGATCGCCCCGGTTGTTCTGCTGGCGCGCCACCAACTCGCACCCCGGTACTGATCCATGTCCACCCTGCTCGATCTCGACCACCTTTCGCTCGCCTACGACACGCCCGAGGGCATCAGGCAAGTCGTGGAAAACCTGTCGCTCGGCCTGGAGAAAGGCCATATAGGCTGCCTGCTCGGCGCATCGGGCTGCGGCAAGACCACGATACTGCGCGCCATCGCCGGCTTCGAGCCCTTGCGCGCAGGCTCCATCCGCCTTGGCGGGGAGATACTGTCGTCGAAGGAAACCCAGATCGAACCCGAACGCCGCCGCGTAGGAATGATGTTCCAGGACTACGCGCTTTTCCCGCATATCACCGTCGAGAAAAACGTGGCGTTCGGCTTGCGCCGCCTCGACAAGAAGCAGCGTATCGCGCGCGTGGAACAACTGCTCGAACTGGTGGGCCTGGCCGGCTCGGCGCGAAGCTATCCGCACGAACTGTCGGGCGGCCAGCAGCAGCGCGTTGCGTTGGCGCGTGCCCTGGCGCCCGGGCCCGAACTGTTGCTGCTGGACGAGCCCTTCTCGAACCTGGATGTCGACATGCGCGAGCGCCTGGCCTTCGAAGTGCGCGACATCCTCAGGCAAACAGGCCATACCGCGCTGCTGGTCACCCACAATCAGGCCGAGGCGTTCGCCATCGCGGATCGCATCGGCATCATGCATGAAGGAGCGCTGCTTCAATGGGATACGCCCCGCGCCTTGCACGAGCGGCCGGCCAATGAATTCGTCGGCGGCTTCATACGCCGCGAAGCGCTGATGGCGCAACGCGCCCAAGCCGGCTTGCGCATGAATGCGGATTGACGGCCCGGCGCGGCTTTATTCAGCGCCGCCTTTGTCGATACCCAGTTCCTGGCATTTGCGCGTAAGCGTATTGCGGCCTATGCCCAGGCGCTGCGCGGCTTCGGCCCGCCGGTTGCGGCAATGCGCAAGCGCGGTGTTGATCAGCACCGACTCGAATTCGCGCAACAGCGTGGCCATGATGGCCGGTTCGTTGCGGTTCAGCTTGCTTTGTGTTTCGCCGGCCAGCAGGGCCGTCCATGAGCCACTGCCTCCAGCCGGCGAGACTCCGGCCCGCACCGGCTCGGCCTGGGCCGGGCCCGCCGGCGCCTGGTTTGAGGGCGCCGCGGTCTCTCTTGCACCATCGGCCCTGGCCGCCGCCATGATTTCGGGCGGAAGATCCTTGTAGCCGACCTGCTGGCCGGACGACATCACCGTCAGCCAGTGGCAAAAGTTCTCCAATTGCCGGATGTTGCCCGGGTAGTCGAAGGCGATCAGCGCCTGCATGGCCTCCGGCGTAATATGGCGCACCGAAACCCCCAGGCTGCGGGCGCTGTTCTGCAGGAACAGTTCGACCAGCGCGGGAATGTCTTCCTTGCGCTCGCGCAGCGGCGGCAGGCGCAATCGAATGACATTGAGCCTATGGAACAGATCCTCGCGGAACAGGCCCTGGGCCACCCGCTGCTCCAGCGGCTGATGGGTCGCGGCGACGATGCGCACGTTGACGGAAACCGCCTGCGAGCCGCCTACCCGGTAGAAACTGCCTTCGGCCAGCACTCTCAGCAGGCGGGTCTGCAGCTCGAACGGCATGTCGCCGATCTCGTCCAGGAACAAGGTGCCGCCGTCGGCCTCTTCGAAGCGGCCGCGCCGCATATGCGTAGCGCCGGTAAAAGCGCCCCGCTCGTGCCCGAACAGCTCGGCCTCGAGCAGGTCGCGCGGTATCGCCGCGGCGTTCAGGGCGATGAACGGACCGTTGGCGCGGGGACTGTGCGTATGCAGGGCCCGTGCGATCAGTTCCTTGCCGGTTCCCGATTCGCCTGTGATGAGCACGGTGGCAGGGGAAACCGCCAGCCGGCCGATGGCGCGGAACACCTCCTGCATGGCGACGGACGACGATTTCAGCATGATGCGTCCCGCGGAGGGGTCGGCGGCGACCGGCGCCTGCGTGTCGGCCTCGGGCTTGCTGGCCGCCGCCCTTTGGATCAGCGCCACCGCGTCATTGATGTCGAAGGGCTTGGCCAGGTAGTCGAAAGCGCCCTTCTGGAAAGCCGCGACCGTGCTGTTCAGATCGGTAAAAGCGGTCATGACGATGACGGGAAGATCGGGATGGCGCCGCTTGATCTCCTGCAGAAGCGTCAAGCCATCTTTGCCCGGCATGCGTATATCGGTGACCAGCACTGAAGGCATTGAAAACTCCAGCGCGTCGAGCATGGCGCCGGCCGACGCGAAGCTTTGCGTCGGCAAGGGTATTCGGGCCAGGGCCTTTTCCAGCACCCAGCGTATGCTTTGATCGTCGTCGACTATCCATACCGGTTTCATACTGACTCCAAAGGCAGGATCATGCGGAATTCGGTGTGGCCTTCCCGCGAATCGAATTCCACGACCCCGCCGTGCTGCTGCACGAATTCTTGCGCCAGGCTCAGGCCCAGGCCCGTGCCGTTGGCGCGCCCCGTGACCAGCGGATGAAAGATCTTGTCATGCAGATCCTGCGGCACGCCCGGGCCGTTGTCGATGACCGACACCACGACGCCCATGCGCACCGGGCGGGTTGCCAGCACCAGCTGTCGCCCTATGCGTGTGCGCAGGATCAGCCTGGGCTCGGCCACCGAACCGCTCTCGACGAGGGCCTGCGCGGCGTTGCGGGCGATGTTCAGCAAGGCCTGCACCAGGCGCGCGGGGTCTCCCGCGAGGTCGGGCACCGAGGCGTCGTAATCCCGTGAAATGTCGATCTGCGCGGAAAACTCGGCGCGCAGCAAGGTATACACCCGCTCGCAGATTTCATGGATATTGAACGGGAGCCTGCTCAGCCCCTCTTCCTGCGGCGCGATCAATCGGTCGATGAGCCCCCTCAGGCGATCCGCCTCGGCGATGACAACGCTGGTGTACTCGCGCAAAGGATGATCGGGCGGCAGCTCGGCTTCGAGAAGCTGCGCCGCGCCGCGTATGCCGCCCAAAGGGTTCTTGACTTCGTGCGCCAGATTGCGCAGCGATTCGCGCTGAACCTTGAGTTCTTTGCTCAATTGCAAAGTGCGGTCCAGTTGATCGTGCTGGTCCAGCCCGCGGATTTCGAGCAAGGCGCTCCAGGGCTGGCCTTCCAGAGGCACGAGCACCAGGCTCGCCGGCACGGCGGCTTCGGCCTGCCGGATGGTGATGTCCCGGCGCAGCACGCCATACTTGCCGTGAACCGCATCCAGGAAACGCGGCTCCAGCATGGCATCCGACCCGAACAAGGCGCTGCCGAAAGCCCCGAGCAACTGCTTGCGCGACAGCCCGAACAGTTCTTCCGCGCTGATGTTTGCATACCGCACCCTGCCCTGTTCGTCGAGCAGGATGACCGCGGTGGCGAGCAGGTCGTAACTTTCGATATTCAGCATAAGGTTACGGCCTGCCCGGCATGGCAAAGGTTAATGGCTGTAGTACATATCGAACTCGACCGGATGGGTGGTCATGCGCAGGCGCGTGATCTCGGCCATCTTGAGTTCGATATAGGCATCCAGCATGTCATTGCTGAACACACCGCCGCGCGTCAGGAATTCGCGATCCGAATCCAGGGCGGCCACCGCTTCTTCGAGCGAGGCGCACACGGTCGGGATCTTGGCGTCTTCTTCAGGCGGAAGGTCATACAGATTCTTGTCGGCGGGATCGCCGGGGTGGATCTTGTTCTGCACGCCATCCAGGCCGGCCATCATCAAGGCCGAGAAAGCCAGATAAGGGTTGGCCAGGGGGTCGGGGAAGCGCGCTTCGATGCGGCGGCCCTTGGGGCTGCCGACGTAGGGAATGCGGATCGACGCCGAGCGGTTGCGGGCCGAGTATGCCAGCTTGACCGGTGCTTCGTAGTGGGGCACGAGGCGCTTGTACGAGTTGGTGCCCGGGTTGGTGATGGCATTCAGGGCGCGGGCATGCTTGATGATGCCGCCGATGTAGTACAGCGCGAACTCGGACAGACCGGCGTAGCCGTTGCCCGCGAACAGGTTTTGCCCGTCTTTCCAGATGGACTGGTGGACATGCATGCCCGAGCCGTTGTCGCCGACGACGGGCTTGGGCATGAAGGTTGCCGTCTTGCCGTAGACGTGGGCTACGTTATGAATGGTGTATTTCAAGATCTGGTTCCAGTCGGCGCGCTTGACCAGGGTGCTGAACTGAGTGCCGATTTCCAGCTGGCCCGGGCCCGCGACTTCATGGTGGTGCACTTCGACCGGCACGCCTTGCTGCTCGAGCAGCAGGCACATTTCGGAACGCATGTCCTGGAAGGAATCGACCGGAGGCACGGGCACATAGCCGCCCTTGACGCTGGGCCGATGACCCAGGTTGCCGCCATCCAGTTCGAGGCCGCGCGACCACGACGCTTCTTCGGATTTGATCTTGACGAAGCAGCCCGAGGCGTCGTCGTTCCAGGTAATGCCGTCGAAGACGAAAAACTCGGGCTCCGGGCCGAAGTAGGCGGTGTCGCCCAATCCGCTGGACTTCAGGTAGGCCTCGGCGCGTTTCGCCAGGGAGCGAGGGTCGCGGTCGTAGCCCTTGAGGTCGGAAGGCTCGACGACGTCGCAGGTGAGGATCAGCGTGGTTTCTTCGCGGAACGGGTCCAGGCGGGCGGAGGCGGTATCGGGAATCAGCACCATGTCCGATGCCTCGATGCCCTTCCAGCCGGAAATCGACGAACCGTCGAACGCCTGCCCGGATTCGAGCTTGTCTTCGTCCACCGTATGGCCCGGCACCGTCATGTGGTGTTCGCGGCCCAGGGTATCGGTAAAGCGGAAGTCGACGAATGCGACTTCGCGGTCTGCAATTAGCTTAACAACTTCTTCGGGGGTGGACATAAAAACTCCTGGATCAAGGAAATATCGAACATTGGCATTGCTGCTTGAATGACACTAAAGCAATAACCGTGCCAGTTTCAAGACCGGAATATCGGCACGGCATGGCGATGCGAAGGCAAATGGACTGCTCGAAATCGGTGCAACGCCCCATTATGGGGCAAAATGCGGTGCAATAGCAGTGCAAAAAGAACTCAGGGCAAAAACTCCGCCAGCAAATCGTTCAAAAACCGCCATCCCAGCGGGCTGGCCTGCAAGCGTGCGGGGTCGGCAAGCAACAGCCCCTTGTCCACGGCGGCATCGATGCAAGGCATGATGGCCGCCAGCGATAGCCCGGTGCGTTCGGTAAAGCTGCTGGACGGCACGCCCTGCCGCAGGCGCAGCGCGTTGAGCATGAACTCGAAAGGCAGCTCTTCCGGCAGCACCTGCCTGTCTTCCGCCAGATGGCTGCCATTCATGAGCGGCGCTTTTTCCATCCAGCTTTTGGGGTTCTTCAGCCTGGCCTGGCGGATGATTCTGTCGTGGAACGACAGCTTGCCGTGCGCCCCGGGGCCAATGCCCAGGTAATCGCCGAACTCCCAGTAATTGAGATTGTGCCGGCAGCGCCCGCTCTTTCGGGCATAGGCGGAAACCTCGTAGCGCTCCCAGCCGCCCTGCTCCGCCAGTTCGGCAACCTGGTCCTGCATGGCTGCGCTCGTATCGTCATCCGGCACGGCGGGCGGAAACTTGGCGAATACGGTGTTGGGCTCCAGGGTCAGGTGGTAAAGCGACAGATGCTCGGTCTGGAAGGACATGGCCTGGCGCAGGTCGGCGGCGCATTCCTCCATGGTCTGGCCGGGCAAGGCGAACATGATGTCCAGGTTGACGCGTTCGACGCAGTTCTGCGCGGTTTCGATGGCGGCACAGGCCTGCCTGGCGTCGTGGATGCGGCCCAGGGCTCGCAGCGCGGCATCGTCGAAGCTTTGTATGCCCAGCGAAAAGCGGTTGATGCCGCTGCGCGCGTACTCGCGGAAACGCGCGGCCTCCACGGTTCCGGGGTTGGCCTCCATGGTGATTTCCGCTTGCGGCCAAAGATTCAGGTAGGCGCGGAACATGGCCAGCATCTGGTCGACGGCGGCGGCGGACAGCAGGCTGGGGGTGCCCCCGCCAATGAAGATGGAGACGACCTGTCGTCCCCAGATCGACGGCAGGGCCTGCTCCAGGTCGGCGCGCAGGGCCTCCAGATACTGCTCTTCGGGAATCTCGCCGCCGGCTTCGTGCGAGTTGAAATCGCAATAAGGGCATTTGCGCACGCACCAGGGCACGTGCACGTACAGCGACAAAGGCGGCAAGCTGGTCAGCACGGACAGCCCCGCGCCGGCCGCGTCGCTTCTGCGTTGGATTTTTTCTTCCGGAACGATGGAAAAAACGGGACGGACCATTCAGGCGCCGCTTTGCTCGCGCAAGGCTTGCAGCAGCTTTTTCAGGGCCTGGGCCCGATGGCTGATGCTGTTCTTGACGGAGGGCTCCAGTTCGGCGACGGTTTGCCCCAGCTCGGGCAGATGGAAATGGGGGTCGTAGCCAAAGCCGTGCCCGCCACGCGGCATATCGACGATTTCGCCCTGCCATATGCCCTCGGCGATGATGGGCCGTGGGTCATCGACGCTGCGCACATAAACCAGCACGGCAATATAGCTGGCCTGCCTGTTCGCCACTCCCGCCAGCCGGCTTACCAGCAGACGGTTATTGGCGGAGTCGGATTTTTGCCCGCCCTCGTTCATAGCCGCGTAACGCGCCGAATACACGCCGGGCGCGCCGCCCAGGGCATCGACGCACAAACCCGAATCGTCCGCCAGGGCGGGCAGCCCGGTGGCGGCGCTGGCGTGGCGTGCCTTGGTCAGCGCATTTTCCACGAAAGTCGCGTAAGGCTCTTCCGCCTCGGAAACCCCCAACTCCCCTTGCGGCACCATATTCATTCCCACCGAAGACAAAATGGCGGAAAACTCTTTTAGCTTGCCCGGGTTGTTCGAGGCCAGGACGACTTTGCTGGTATTCATGGGACTGGGACGGAAAATAAAGGAATGGGCAACGGCGCCGGCTTCCAGTTTAACCGACGTCCCGCAAGGCCCGGTTCTGCGCCTGGATCAACTGGCTGATTCCGGCATGGGCCAGATCCAGCAAAGTGTTCAAGGAGACGCGGTCGAAGGTATCGCCCTCGGCCGTGCCCTGCACTTCGACGAAACCGCCCGATCCGGTCATGACGATATTCATGTCCGAATCGCAGTCCGAGTCTTCCGGGTAGTCAAGGTCCAGCACGGCCTGGCCGCCGACCATGCCGACCGAAACCGCCGCGACATTGTCCTTGATGGGATCGCCCGCAAGCTGGCCTTGCGCCGCCAGCTTGCGCATAGCCAGCGCCGCCGCCACCCAGGCGCCGGTGATGCTTGCGCAGCGCGTCCCGCCATCGGCCTGCAGGACGTCGCAGTCCAGATGCAGGGTGCGTTCGCCCAGGGCGCGCAGGTCGAATACCGCCCTGAGGCTGCGCCCGATGAGACGCTGGATTTCCTGGGTGCGGCCGCTTTGCTTGCCGCGCGCCGCTTCGCGGTCGGAGCGGGTATGCGTAGATCGCGGCAGCATGCCGTATTCGGCCGTCACCCACCCCTGCCCTTTGCCCTTCAAAAACGGGGGAACCTTGTCCAGCACGCTGGCGTTGCACAGCACATGCGTATCGCCGGCCTTGATGAGCACCGAGCCTTCGGCGTGGCGGGTATAGCCGGTTTCGATGGAAAGCGGCCGCAGTTGGGCGGCGGCGCGCCCCGATGGGCGCTGAGTGCTGGATGTCGACAAGAACTGCTCCTTGATTTGATGGACCGTGAAGCCGCCGGGGCGGCACGGGATTGGCCGGGCGCGCGCCCCATCGGACAAAGCGCCTGGGGCACGCGGGTGTGAATATGGGCAATAATAGAGAAATTGTAGACACCTTGCGCAGGACACCCTCTTCCATGATTCGTAGCATGACCGCATTCGGCGCTGCCCGCGCCGAATCTCCAGAAGGAACGCTGACCCTCGAATTCCGCAGCGTCAACAGCCGGTTCCTGGACGTCAACTTCCGTCTTCCCGACGACCTGCGCATGCTGGAAGGCATGATCCGCGAAAAGCTGGGACAGACCCTGGCCCGGGGCAAGGTCGACATCCGCGTCAACTACTCGCGGGCCAAGGCCGAAAGCGTCAAGACCCTGGATCCCGCTTATGTGACGGCCGTTGCCGAACAGCTCGCCAGCGCCCGCCGGCACATTCCCGATGTCGCGGCTCCCCAGCTCGGCGAACTGCTCAAGGGCTCGGGCGCCGACGACCAGGCCGTCACTCCCGAGACCTGGACCGCCATGTGCGCGCAGGCCATGGAACAGGCCCTGGCCGACTTCCAGGCCAACCGCGAACGCGAAGGCGAACGACTTGCGCAAATCATGCTCGGATGCGCGGACGGCATCGCCGGCATTGTCGACGAGGTGGAACTCGTCCTGCCCCAGCTGCTTTCCGAGCACCAGCAAAAGCTGGCCGCCAAGCTGCACGACGCCCTGCAGGCCGCCTGCCCGGGCGGCTTCGCCCAGATCAGCGGCGCCGAACTGTCGGCGCGCATCGCCCAGGAAACATCGCTGTTTTCCCTGCGCATCGACGTGGCCGAAGAACTCGCCCGCCTGCGCTCGCACCTGGGCGAGCTGCGCCTGTTGCTGACCACCGGCGGCGCAGCCGCCAAGGGCAAGGACCAAACAGCCAAAGGCAAACCAGGCAGCCTGGGCAAGCGGCTGGATTTCCTGTTTCAGGAAATGAACCGCGAAGCCAATACACTGGGATCAAAAGCCGGCAGCCTCAGCGTCACGCAAGCCGCCATCGACCTCAAGCTGCTCATCGAACAATTGCGCGAACAAACCCAGAACATCGAATGACCGCCAGCGGGCGCAAACACCTCGAGGCGGCATGAAAGGCATCATCGCAACCGGCATTGTCGTGGCCCTGGGAGCGGGCTTGGGCGGATGCGCGGCCAACGGCCCGCCGGCGGCGAAAACCCCTCACAACGAGGAGATGTCGTTCGACCAGTTCGCCCAGACCGATTTCAACCGCACGGTCACCATCGCCATGCGGGACAACCTGGAAAGCCTGAACCGGCTGCTCGAGAAACTCTACCGCCGCAATCCCGCCGAATGGCGCAAAGCCGGTTTCCCCGATCTGGAAACCGCCATCAAGACGGGGCGCAGCGCCATCCTCAGCGGACAGGCGCCCCGCCAGCTTCGCGGCTTGGGCGACATCCAGATTCTTTCGGTTTCCCTGGATCCCGCCTACCAGGGCGATCGGGTCGCCGCCTTCGTTTTCGGGCTGGCCGACATGATCATCCAGGCTCATAACGGCAAGACGCGCTTCTATGTATCCGACCAGTTGAGCGCCCAGCACATCTACAATGCCGCCCGGAACGTGGAGATCGCCGACTGGCTGCTGAGCACGCGGCGCAACGCGGCAGGACAGCCCCTGCTGCTGTCCAATGAAATCAGCGGCGGCCAGGCCAACCTCAGCTTCGAACGCGAATTCGGGCAGATAATAGGCCGGCTGGACCTGGTGGCCAATCTACTTGACGAGAACCTGCGCCGGGTCGGCATCAATTACGTGCAGGGCCTGCTGTTCTTCAATTTCCTGCCGGTGCGCTAGAGCGCCGTATCCAGGAACATCATGGTGGCGAAGCCCGCCATCAGCCCTATGGTCGCCGCCGTTTGATGCCCGTTGCGATGCGTTTCGGGAATGACCTCGTGCGACACCACGAAAATCATGGCGCCCGCCGCCAGGCCCAGGCTGATGGGGTACGCCCCCGGGAATCCGCTGGACATGCCCACGCCGACCAGCGCTCCCAACGGCTCCATGAGGCCCGAAGCCACCGCGACCAGAATCGCCGGCCGCATGGACAGGCCCGCCGCGCGCAATGCCATGGCGACGGCGAGGCCTTCGGGAATGTCCTGGATGGCAATGGCAGTGGTGAGTGGCAGGCCGACGCTCATGTCGCCATGCGAAAAGCTGACGCCGATCGCCATGCCCTCGGGAAAATTATGCAGAATGATGGCCAGCACGAACAGCCATATCCTGCCGATGCGTTCATTGTTCGGCCCGCAAGCTCCCGCGTTCTCGTGTGCGTGAGGAGTAAAGTAGTCGAGCCCCAGCATCAGCAGCACGCCCAGGGCCAGGCCGATGACAACGCTCAAGGCCCCCAGCGACGCATTGCCGAACAGCTTTGTTCCCGCCTCCAGGCCCGGCAGGATCAAGGAAAAGGAACTGGCCGAGAGCATCATGCCTGCCGCGTAACCCAGCATGATGTCCTGCGTGCGATCGGTAATGCCGCGCAGCACCAGGATGCTGACGGCCCCGAGCGCCGTCGCGCCGAATGCCGCCAGCCCCCCGCGCCAGGCGTACCCGATGAAAATATGGCCGTCGCCCGCAAACGCCTGATACAGGCTGATGATGACGAACCAGATGACGATCAATGCGGAGGCCCCGAGGCCCAGGGTCACGGGGGGATTGCTTTTGGCATAGCGCAGCCAGGCGTCCCAAATGGGGGGAATGGGTTTGTGCAGTGTGTCCATGATTCAGCCGCGCCCCACGAAAGGCATCTTGGTGGCCATTACGGTATGGAACAGTACATTGGCTTCTAGCGGCAGGTTGGCCATGTACAAGACGGACTGCCCCACGATGTCCACGTCCATGAGGGGTTCGGGCACGATCTCGCCGTTGGCCTGCCTGACCCCTTTTGCCATGCGCGAGGCCATGTCGGTTCCCGCGTTGCCGATATCGATCTGGCCCACCGCGATGTCGTGCTCCCGTCCGTCCAGCGATGCCGCCTTGGTCAGGCCACTGACTGCATGCTTGGTCGCCGTGTAGGCAATGGAGCCCGGCCGGGGCGAGTAAGCGGAGATCGACCCGTTGTTGATGATGCGTCCGCCTCGGGGCCATTGGTTCTTCATGACGCGGAAAGCCTGGCGGATGCAAAGAAACATGCCGGTCAGATTGACGTCCACCACGTTTTGCCATTGGTCGAGCTCCAGGTCTTCCACCGGGGTCGCCGGCGCGCTGACTCCCGCGTTATTGAACAGGACGTCCAGCCTGCCGAACTTGCGCACGCAGACCTCGAACAAATGCTCGACCGAATCGGGATCGCGGACATCGGCCGGCGCAGCCAGGGCGTGCTGACCGAAGCCGGACTCCTCGATGACGCCGGCAAGGGGCTCGGGCCTGCGGCCGGCCAGCACCACACGATAGCCATCCCTCAGCAAGGCCAGCGCCGCCGCCCGTCCGATGCCGGTTCCCGCTCCGGTTACCAAGGCTACCCTGGATTCACCTGTATTCATTCATTTCCTCCCGTCTGTTTCAACAAACGCCGCACCAATGCCGGGTGATGCTCGGCCCAGGGCCGCAGGTCCTCGGCGCGGGCAAGCTCGAACTCGCTGAACTCGAAGCCCGGCGCCACCGTGCACCCGACAAAGGAAAAACCGCCCGGCCGCGCCGGCTCGGCGGCAAACCAGCGCCCCTTGGGGACGACTGCCTGAAAAACGCCGTCGGCAAGCTGCAGGGCATTGCCCAGCCGATGCGTGACGACCCGCCCCTCGTCCTCCAGGACATGCACCAGCAAGGGATCTCCGGCATGGAAATGCCAGATCTCGTCGGAGGCGATGCGATGCCAGGCCGAATACGCCCCGCCGTCGAGCAGATAGTAAATGGCCGTCGATGCGCTACGCACTGCCTCGGGATCCAGGCGCCGGACATCGTGTCCGGAGCGATAGGTTTCTCGATAGTAGCCGCCCTCGGGATGCGGCTGCAGGCCGAACCGCCGCACCAACTCGGTCACCATCTGGCGGCCGGCTGGCTGCCCGGCTGGGGTCGCGGAGCTGGTCATGGCTGCCCCTTCGCCTGCCAGGCCTGCAAGAAAGCCAGCAGGACTTTGGCCGAATTGTCGGCGGCGATGTTCATGAATGTGTGCATTTCATTGGCCTCCTTGCCCCCGCCGGCCAGATCGCTCAGCGAGCGGAAAGCGATGAAGGGCACGCCGTTGCTGTACGCGACCATGGCGCATGCCGCGCTTTCCATGTCCAGCACATTGGCGTGGAAAGCCTTGAAGACATAGCGGCGGAACTTGGCGTTGTCGACGAAGGCCGCTCCCGAAACACCGTTGCCGCCCACCACCAGTTGCGGCTGGCGCTCCAGGCAGTGATCGGCCGCGGAGCAGGCGGTAAGCTCGACTCCGCTCAGGGACTTGGCCACGGCGAACATGGCGGGATCGACGTCGAACCAGAATTTCTTGTGTATTTGCGGCTGGCTGGCCGATTTCACCTTGACCGGCCGGGTGTACATCATGCCGAAGTGCGGCAAATCGGCATTTTCGCCATCGCCTTTGCTGCCGTACACGCCGGGAGCGGTCTCGCGGGCCATCAACAATTCAAGGTATTGCCCCCATCGCTCGGCCACCGTGACGTCGCCGATATGCAGATCGGGATTCACCCCGCCGGCAATGCCGCTGAAAAGGATGTGGGTGATCTTGAACCTGTCGAGGGCCAGCTGCGTGTTCATCGACGCGTTGACCATGCTTATGCCGCTCAGGAACAGCACCACAGGCTTGCCCTGCAGCACTCCCGTCGTGAACTTGACGCCATTGGCGAAGTATTCATGCGGCTGTTCCAGCTTGCCGAGCAGCAGATCGAGCTCTGGTCCGAAAGCCGAGATCACGGCCACGCGCGGGGTCGAGTCGAACGGTTCAGCCAGGGCGGGACGCAGCAGGCAAAGCAGGGAAAACAGGACGGCGGCGGATGCATGGACGGTAAAGCGCGCAAATCGGATCATGAATGGAAAATTCCGCGAAGTTGTTGATGTTGAGACGCTGACGAGGCACTAAAATACCGCTGCATTCAGGCGAGCACAACGTTTTTTGCGCCGGGCCTTAAAAATCCCTTTAAAAAGATAATGTAACTCACTAATATATTGGTGTTATTTTAATTTTCTGATATGATTTGCCTGACCCAAAAACATTCCCTCACACCTGCGGCCTATGCAAGCTATTCAAAATAAAGCCCCTTTTTGGGTATTCGCATATCTGATCATCCTTGCCTTTGGCCTGTGCTCGGTCGCCAATGCCCGCACGTCCACGCCGCAATCAACGCACTCCGCCAAAAAAGCCTCGACGGCCAAGCATAAAAAAGCCGCCGCCAGGAAAGGCGTTCAAAAAAGCAAGATCGTCACGCGCCGCAGCCTGCGGTCCAGCGGCAAGCCAAGCAAAATCCAGGTCGGGCTGCGCGAACGCCAACTCGACGACATTATCATGCACCGCCCTAAATCCGGGCTCGACAATTCTTCTGCCCAGTTGCGCTCCGAGGCCGCATTCGTTCTCGACCTGAAAACCTCCACCATCCTGTACGACAAAAACAGCGACGAAGTCCGCCCCATCGCTTCCATCTCCAAACTCATGACCGCCCTGATCGTCACCGAATCGGGACTGTCCATGAGCGACCCCATTACCATCAGCGAAGACGATGTCGATCATCTGCGCCACTCGCGCTCCAGGCTGGCGGTCGGCACACGCCTGAGCCGCGCCGAAATGCTGCATCTGGCCCTGATGTCGTCCGAGAACCGGGCCGCCCACGCGCTGGCACGCTACTACCCGGGCGGAATGCCCGCTTTCGTGCGCGCCATGAACGACAAGGCCCGCTCGCTGGGCATGCGCCACACTCACTTCATCGAACCCACCGGGCTTTCCTCCGAAAACGTGTCCACGGCGCGCGATCTGGTCAAGCTGCTGCGCGCCGCCAGCAAGCAGGCGCTGATCCACCGCTACACCACCGACGACACCGAGCAGATCACCCTCAACAACGGCCGCCAGCTTACCTACAACAATAGCAATCAGCTGGTCAAGAATCCCGGCTGGGACATCAAGATTTCGAAAACCGGCTTCATCAACGAGGCCGGGGAATGCCTGGTCATGGTAACCCGCATCGACGGCCGCGACGTCGCCATGGTGCTGCTCAACTCCACCGGCCGCTACTCGCGCATCGGCGACGCGGTGCGCATGCGAGCCTATGTCGAGCGCGGCACGACGCTTGCCATGCTTTGACGCCGGGCCTTCATGTGCATTGCCTACCTGGCCATCCAGGCCCATCCCGACTGGCCGCTTTTCATTGCCGCCAACCGCGATGAGTTCCATGCCAGGGCGGCCAGGTTCGCCGCTCCGTGGCTGCGGCGTCCCGACATCATTGCCGGCATCGACGAGGTGGCGCACGGAACCTGGCTGGGAATCACCCGCCAGGGGCGTTATGCCTTCCTGACCAATTACCGGGATCTTTCCGCCTTCAGGGCCCAGGCCCCTTCGCGGGGCGAATTGAGCAGCCGCTATCTGGAAGGCCAGGAAAGCCCCCGAGACTACGTCCATCACGCGGCCGCATCGGCCCAAGCCTATAACGGCTTCAATCTTATCGTCGGCGACCTGTCGTCGGCGTTCTACCTGGGCAACTGCCCGCCACCCGGCCAGACGCGCGAACTGGGAAGCGGCCGCTATGTCATCTCCAACCATTTGCTGGACACGCCCTGGCCCAAGGCCGAACGGCTGCGCCAAGCCTTGGGCATCTACCCATCGGAAGCCTTGCAGCATTCGCTGGACCCGGTTTTCGACATCCTGAAGGACGGCACCCAGGCGTCCGACGCCGACCTGCCCGCCACCGGCCTTTCGCTGGAGCGCGAGCGCCTGTTGAGCAGCCCTTTCATCATCAGTCCCGACTACGGCACCCGTTGTTCGACGATCATCGCCGTTCATCGCAGCGGGCGCGCCATTCTCAGCGAAACCAGCTACGCGCCGGACGGGCGTCCCACCCAGCGGCACGACTGGCCTTTCGTCATCGAACCGCCGGCGGGCGCTTCCGGCACTTAATGCAGCGTGGGGCCGGGTTTGTCGCTTCCGGGCAGGAAGTCGAAATCGGGCTCCTCGTCGCCAGCCTCTTTTTTCAGATTGCTGAGGGCCTCCTGCCAGCTGCGCAGCGGCACGCAGGTCTGCAGCCGGGTGATGGCCTGGCGAACCAGCGCATCGTGCAGTTCGTGGCCGACCCGGGAGGCGATGTCCAGCGTGGCATCGCCCTGCAGATCGGCAATATGGCTGTGGATGTCGCGGATGTCGGCCACCGGCACGAGCGGATCGTCGGCCCCGTGCAGCAAATGCAGCGTGGTGGCCGCCGGCGCCAGGCCGGGCAGCCTTGCGTAGCTGCCCGAAAACGCCAGCACCCTGCCCGCCAGATTGGGCTGAAGCAGGCTGGCCTCGAGTGCAATCGTGGCCCCCTGGTCAAAGCCGGCCAACGCCGTGTGCTCGCCCGTCAGGCCGTATTTGGCCTGGATTTTTTGAATGTAGGCAACAAGCGGCGGCAGCGCGCCTTGCACCCGCTGGACATAATTGCCTTCGTTCAGGCCTTCTTGCTCGAACCAGTCGTAAAGCCCGTCTTTGCCGGCAACCGTGCCATAGGGCAGAACAACCAAGGCCTGCGGGAAAGCGAGCTTGACGGCCTGGGTAAGGGTTTCAAGCTGTTCGGGACTGGCGGCTCCTCCGTGCAGCAGGATGAACAACTGCCTGGGCTGTCCGGACGATGGAGCGAAAACAATGGGGCCGGGAGTGGTGGATGCAGTCATGGCGGCATGGATATTGACAATATATTCACACTATACCAGCCGCCTATGGCGTTCCGGCCGGCGCTTGGGCAAAAGCCGGCGCACCGGATTTCCGGCCCTGGCCTTGCCATCTCAGATACTGTATATTAATACAGTATCCATATCCGGCGCAGCCTTTCGCAAGGCATGCCCGCACACCGCCTGAACATCGCCGCCTCCATGGTTTTACAGCATCCCGAACATATTCATCCGGCCCTCTGGCGCGGGTCGCAACTGGCGCAGTCCTCCTGCCGCACCGTGCCTACAGGATTCCCGCAGCTCGACCGCGAACTGCCCGGCCAGGGCTGGCCTCTGGGCGCTCTTGTCGAAATCGCTCCAAGCCAGGCAGGCATAGGCGAAATCTACTTCCTTGGACCCGCTTTTTCCCGGCTGGAGCCGCAACGCCGGATCGCCCTGGTCCGTCCGCCCTACACGCCGCTTGCCCAGTGCTGGAGCAATTGGGGGCTGGACACCCGGCGATTGCTCTGGGTGCGGTGCCCCCAGGCCTCCGACTCCCTCTGGGCATGCGAACAGATCCTCAAGCACAACGCTTGCGCCGCCCTGCTCTGCTGGGCCGCAAACGTACATCCGGCGGGCTTGCGCCGCCTGCACATGGCCGCCCGGCAAAGTGACACCTTGTTCGTGCTGTTGCGGCCCGCAATGGCCTTGCGGCAGCACAGCCCCTCGCCCTTGCGCCTGGGCCTGCGTCCCTTCGAGCAAGGGCTGGAAATATCCATCGCCAAGCGCCAGGGCCCATGCCGCGCCCAATCTGTTTTCATTGCGTTGCGCCCCGCCGCAGCAACCCCACGGAGTACGTTCCATGCCCCTCTGGATCGGCATCCATCTGCTCACACACAGCCTCGACACGCTTTTCCCGCTGTGGCCCACTGATACTCCCGTGGCGGTGGTGCTGCAGCAAGGCCGCGTTCATGCCGCCACACCCATGGCGCAGGCGCTGGGGCTGCGCCCGGGCATGCGCCGCAGCACCGTCCAGGCGCTGGCGCCCGGCGCCGTCCTGCAAGTCCGTAATGTCGCGCTCGAAGAACAACGCCTGCAGCAAATAGCCCTGGAGCTTCTGCAATACACGCCCAATCTCGCCCTGGGCCCCGATCATGCACGGCATACGCTGTTGCTGGAAGTCGCCGACAGCCTGCAGTTGTTCAAGGGGCCGCGCAATCTGTGCCGCCTTGTCCGCGCCTTGCTGCGCCGGCATCAAGCGCCGCACCATCTGGGCATGGCTCCCACGGCCCAGGGCGCGCGCATCCTGGCCTGCCAAAATCAAAGCGCGCGGCGGCGCAGCCTGCAAACCGAAACCCTGCGCCGCCGGCTCGACCCGCTGCCGGCCGGAATGCTGCCTGCCGACCAGACCCATCTCGACTGGCTCGAAAACCTGGGTTGCCATACTTTGGAACACGTACGCAACCTGCCTCGCGAGGGCGTACGGCTACGCTGCAGCCCGGACATCATTCGCGAACTGGACGCCGCCTACGGATTCACCGTCGAACCCTGCTCCTGGTTCAAGGCCCCCGAGATTTTTTCACAGCGCTACGATCCCCAGGAATACCTCGAGCATGTGCATGCGGTCCAGGCTGTTGCCACGAAACTGATCGAACAGCTCTGCGCCTGGCTCGATGCCAGGCAATGCGCCGCCGACACCCTGGTCTTTCTGCTGCATCACGAAAAGGGCCGTCACGCCCGCCCGCCCAGCCGTCTGCTTTTGCTGCTGTCCCGGGCGGGCTGGCGTTCCGGCGATTTTCTGCATGTGTTGGCCGAGCAACTGCAGCAGTTCGTGCTGCCCGCCCATGTCGTCGCCGTGGAGCTTTCCATTCCCGCCATCCAGCCGCGCCCCGCGCCCCTGGCCGGCCTGTTCCCCGAGCCGGCCCAATGGCAGGAAGACGAAGCGCGCCTGCTCGACGTGCTGCGGGCAAGGCTCGGGGCCGCTCAAGTGCTCGAGCCCCGGCCCGAGGCCGACCACCGCCCCGAGCTCGCCAATGCCTGGAAAGCCGCGGCGCCGGGCTTGCAGCGACCTGGCCCGGGGCAAAGCCCTTGCGGGCCGCCGGGGCCGCAAGCCCGGCCCTTTTGGCTGCTGCCCCAACCCTATCCCCTGGAAACCCTGCGCAACAGGCCTGTCTACAAGGGTATGATCCTGCGGCTCGTAAAGGGGCCCGAACGCATCGAAAGCGGATGGTGGGAAGACGGCGGCGGCGATCGCCGCGACTACTTCATTGCCGAAGACGCCCAGTCGGCGCGCTACTGGGTATATCGCCAGCGCGAATCCCTCGAAGCAGGCTGGTTCCTGCACGGCCTGTTCGGCTAGGCCTTTCGCCAGGCCTTGCATTTCCTGCTCATGAACTCATCCGTCCCAAGCTCTGTTCTGGCCGGCTATGCCGAGCTCGATTGCGTGTCGAACTTCTCGTTCCTGGCGGGCGCATCGCATCCCGGCGAACTGGTGCAGCGGGCGGCCGAGCTGGGCTACAGCGCCCTGGCCCTGGCCGACGATTGCTCTTTGGCCGGCATCGTGCGCGCGCACGTCGCCACGAAAAAACTGCACGACGCAGGGTTTCCCGACTTCAAGCTCATCGCCGGCAGCCGCTTCTTCCTGGATTGCCAGGCCGAGGCCCCCATGCAGATCATTGCGTTGGCCCGCAATGCCGAAGGATACGGAAACCTGGCCGAGTTCATTACCATGGCCCGCGTCCGATCCAATCGGAAAAGCCGGTATTCGCTTGGCATCCGGGACATCCTGCAGCCCGATCCCGGATACCGGCATCTGGGCGGCCTGCCCGACTGCCTGGTCATCTACATCCCCGGGTATGGCCTTGGCCCGGAAGAGATGCTGCGCCAGATGGACTTGCTGGCGCCCGTGTTTCCAGGCCGGCTTTGGGTGGGCTGCGCCCAGCACTATCGCCACGATGATGCCTTGCATGCGGCAACGTTGGCCCATGCGGCGCAGGCACGGGGGCTGCCGGCGGCGGCGGTGGGCCAGGTGCAAATGCATACGCGTTCGCGCCAGCCGCTGCATGACGTCCTGACTGCCATCCGGCGCCATGAAACCGTGCAGCAATGCGGCTACGCACTCAACGGCAATGCCGAGCACCATCTGCGCAGCCGGACCCGGCTCATGCAGATCCACCCCGCGCACATGCTTCAGGAAACACTGCGCATCAGCCAGCTATGCCGCTTCAACCTGGACGAAATCGCGTATCAATATCCCACCGAGATCGTGCCCGTCGGCCTGACCGCCACGGCCTATTTGCGCCAGGAAACCCTGGAAGGGGCACGAAGGCGCTATCCGCGGGGCGTTCCCTCTCAGGTAAAGGCCCAGCTCGAATCCGAACTTGGCATCATCGCGGGCCTGGGCTACGAGCCGTACTTCCTCACTGTCTACGACATCGTGCGATTCGCCTGGCGGCAAGGAATTCTGTGCCAGGGCCGGGGCTCGGCGGCGAATTCCGCCGTGTGCTATTGCCTGGGCATTACCGAAGTCAACCCCGAGAACGGCAATTCGCTATTCGCGCGCTTCATCAGCACTGAAAGAAACGAACCGCCCGACATCGACGTCGATTTCGAACATCAACGGCGCGAAGAAGTCATCCAGTACATCTATCGCAAATACGGCCGGCAGCGCGCCGCCTTGACCGCCGTCGTCGTCACCTACCGCATACGCAGCGCGCTGCGCGACACCGGCAAGGCGCTGGGGCTGGATCCCGAACTCATCGCTCGTGTCACCGACGCCTTCCACCAATGGGACAGGCGGCAGCCCTTCCTGGAAAAAATGGCCGCACAGGGCCTGGACCCCGATAGCCGCATCGCCCAGGCCTGGGCCGCGCTGGCTCAAACCCTTATGGGTTTCCCCCGCCACCTGTCCCAGCACCCGGGCGGATTCGTCATCGCACGCGGCACGCTGTCCCGCCTGGTTCCCATTGAAAACGCCGCCATGCCCGAACGCAGCGTGGTGCAATGGGACAAGGATGACCTGGACGCCATGGGCCTGATGAAGGTAGATGTGCTGGCCCTGGGCATGCTTTCGGCCTTGCACCGCATGCTGGACATGGCCGGCATGCGCCGAATGCGTCCCTTCGTCTTGCAGGACATCCCCGAAAACGACGAGGCCACGTTCGAGATGATCCGCCGGGCCGACACCATGGGCGTATTCCAGATTGAATCGCGCGCGCAAATGAGCATGCTGCCGCGTTTGCGGCCGCAATCCTTTTACGACCTCGTCATCCAGATCGCCATCGTCAGGCCCGGCCCCATCCACGGCGACATGGTGCATCCCTACCTGCGCCGCCGCCAGAGGCCGGAGCTAATAGACTACCCGTCGGCAGAGATCAAGCAGGTTCTGGAAAGAACCCTGGGAATTCCCATCTTCCAGGAGCAGGTCATGCAGATCGCCATCATCGCCGCGGGATTCAGCCCCGGCGAAGCCGACGAGCTGCGCCGCTCCATGGCGGCCTGGAAGCGCAAGGGCACCGTCGACACCTTGCGCCCCAAGCTCATCGCCGGCATGCGAGCCGGCAACTACCCCGACGACTTCATCCAGGCCATCTACCGGCAACTGGAAGGTTTTGGCGAATACGGCTTTCCGGAAAGCCACTCGGCCAGCTTTGCCCAACTGGCGTATTTCAGCGCCTGGTTCAAGCGCCACGAGCCGCAGGCCTTCCTGGCCGCCCTGCTCAATTCCCAGCCCATGGGGTTTTACGCTGCCAGTCAATTGGTGCAGGACGCGCGCCGCCACGGCGTCATTGTCCTGCCCGCCGACATTACAGTCAGCGGCTGGGAGACATCCCTCGAACCCCTGCCTGAAACACCGGCCGAAGCCGCTGTTCAGCGGGACGGCTCCTGCGCGAATCCCGCTCATCCGGCTGTGCGCCTGGGCCTGCAGCTTATAGGCGGCCTGTCGCAGGAAGCCGCCTTGCGCATCGAAGCCGCCCGCCATGCCCGGCCATTCGCCAGCCCGCACGACCTGGCCTTGCGGGCTTCGCTGAGCCGGCACGATATGGACGCGCTGGCCAGCGCCAATGCCTTGCAGGCGCTAAGCGGCCACCGCCGCCAGGCTCTTTGGCAGGCCGCCAACATGCCGCTCAAGGGGCTGCTGCGCGAGGCCGCCATCTCCGATGTCGTCCAGCCCAGGCTGCAGGCGCCTTCGGAGCAAGGACAAATCAGGGCGGACTATCAGGCCATGGGACTGACGCTGCGGCGCCATCCGCTGGCATTGCTGCGGGCAGAACTGCAAGTGCGCCGCTTCGTCTGCGCCAGCATTCTGCACAGTGACTACCCTCACCAGCGACTGGCCAGGGCCTGCGGCATCGTGACCACGCGCCAGCGGCCGCAAACGGCAAAAGGCGTCGTGTTCGTCAGTCTCGAAGACGAAACCGGCCTGGTCAATGTCATCGTCCGCCCCGAGCTTGCCGAACGCCAGCGCCGGGAGCTGCGGCAAAGCCAGCTTCTGGGTGTGTACGGAGTCTGGCAGCGCCAGAACAACGTCTGCCACCTGGTGGCAAGCCGCCTGGTCGACTTGACACCCATGCTGGAGGGCCTGCCAACCCGCAGCCGGAATTTCCATTGAACCGCCCGGCGCCACGCCGCACGCCGGTTTCCTGGCCTCTTTCCCTTGCTTTCTTCTTTCTGCACCCGCCCCGGGCCGGCGGAGCGGGTGCGCTAAAATAACGCGATCCTTCCCGCGCGGCAGCTTGCCGCGCCATCCATTTATTCAGGAATCCATCATGAGCAACTCGCTCAAGCCCCGGCTTGCCGATGCAGTCAAAACCGCCATGCGGGCCAAGGATAGCGCCCGGCTGGGCACCCTGCGCTTTCTCCAGGCCGCCATCAAGCAAAAAGAGGTCGACGAGCGCCGCGATCTGGACGACGCCGAGATCGTCGCCATTGTTGAAAAGCAGGTCAAGCAACGCCGTGAATCGATTGCCGCCTTCGAACAAGCCGGCCGGACCGAAACCGCCCAGCAAGAGCAGAACGAATTGCTGGTTCTGCAGGAGTTCCTGCCTCAGCAAGCCGACGCCCAGGAAATCGACGCCGCCATCCAGGCAGCCATTGCCGAGGTCACGGCGCAGGGCGTAACCGGGGCGCCGGCCATGGGCAAGGTCATGGGCCTGCTCAAGGCGGCCCTGGCCGGCCGCGCCGACATGGCGGCCGTATCGGCCCAGGTCAAAGCCCGGCTGGCCTAAGGCCTGTCAACAGGCCCTGCCAATGCCCGACAATACGCCACCGTCCTCCGCCCAAATCGCCAACGGATATTTCGGCATCGATATTCCATTCATGAGCTATATCGGGCTGATCCCCGAGCTGTTCTCGCCCGAGCTTACCCGCACCCGCCTGCCTTACCGCAAGGAAATCAGCAATAGCCGGGGCGAAATCCATGGCGGAACGCTCATGAGCGCGCTGGACTTCACGCTTAGCGCCGCGGCCAGGGCTCACGACCCATCGGCCGGCATGGCGACCATCGACATGACGACCCATTTCATCGCGCCCGCGAACGGAACCGTGGTCTTCGAAACGAAATGCCTGCGCCTGGGCCGCAGCCTGGCCTTTTGCGAGGGCCGCGCCCTGGACGAGCGGGGCGAACTGCTTGCCACGGCCGTCGCCACCTTCAAGATAGTCAGGCCCAGACAGCCAAAAGCCGATTGACGCCCCCGCCGCCTGCGGCGCGCAATCGGCTATTCGTACAAGCGATTATTATTTGTAGACGGTGCAGACCGAGCTGTCCATCAGGATAGATTCGCGCATGGCCGCCAAGGCCCTTGCATCCCAGAGCTCGTGCCCCCAGACGGTATGCGTGACCTGCGTATGCTGGGCATCGACGGCCTTGAGCGTCGTGCGGGCCACGACGGCCCCGCTCAGGGGTTCGCGAACCTCGACCGAACCGCTTTGCATGGCCGGATCGACCTTGCCCACCACGTCGTATTCGCTTTTCCCGCGCAGGCACTCCGTGGCCTGGTTCTGGGCCCGCAGGTATACGGTCTGATAATTGCGCGGCACGGTGTACGAAACACTGGGCGACTTGTCGCCGGGCTGGATGCCCAGCGCGCAGCCGGCCAGGATTACGGACAGGCCGCCCATTGCGGCCAGATTTCGCCAATTTACGCGTGGACTTCTCATTGGCCGGCCCCCTTGCCGAAGCATCGGTTACGTGGTTACCTCGGGCTGGCCCGCCGCCAGCGTCGGGTAATCGGTATATCCCTTGGCCCCGTCCCCGTAGAACGTGCTGGAATCGGGTTCGTTCAGAACCGCGCCGGTGCGCAGGCGCGTCACGAGGTCGGGGTTGGCGATGAACGCCCTGCCGAATGCCACCGCATCGGCGTGCCCCTGGCTTAATATACGCTCCGCGCCGGCCAAATCATAGCCTTCGTTGGCGATGAGAGGGCCGCCGAAGCGCTTTTTCAATTCCGCCATCTGGCTGTCTTCGCCAAGGGACTCGCGGGTGAAGATGAACGCGATCTTGCGCTGGCCCAGTTGCTCGGCCACGTAATTGAAAATAAGCGACGGATTCGAATCCGACATGGAATGGGTCCCGCCGCGCGGCGACAAATGCACGCCTACCCGGTGGGCGCACCATATGCCAATGCAGGCGTCCACGACCTCCAGCAAGAGGCGCGCCCGGTTCTCGACCGAACCGCCGTACTTGTCGGTGCGTTTGTTCGAGCCGTCATGCAGGAACTGGTCCAGCAGATACCCATTGGCGCCATGCACCTCGACACCGTCGAAGCCTGCCTCCTGGGCATTGCGCGCCGCCTGCGCGTAATCGGCCACAATGCCGGGGATTTCCTCGGTGTGCAGGGCCCGCGGCGTGACGAAGTTGCGCACAGGCCGGATCAGGCTGACGTGGCCGCCGCAGGGGATGGCGCTGGGCGCGACAGGAATGCCGCCGTTCAGGTATTCGGGGTCGGAAACGCGGCCCACATGCCACAGCTGCAGGAATATTTTGCCGCCTTTGGCGTGAACCGTATCGGTGATTTTCTTCCAGCCTTCGATCTGGGCCTTGCACCAGATTCCGGGCGTGTTGGGATAGCCTACGCCTTGCGGAGAGATGGATGTCGCTTCTGAAATAATGAGTCCGGCGTCGGCGCGCTGGCAATAGTACTTGCGCATCAACTCATTGGGGATGCGCCCCGGATACGCCCGGGTGCGTGTCAGCGGGGCCATGACAATGCGATTTTTCAGCTGCACCGCGCCCAACTTGACCGGTTCAAACAAGTTCACCATGTGAAAAAGCCACCTCTATATTAAGGTTTACCCTAGTATTTCTAAAATTAACACATCTGCGGCGAATATATGCACAATTCTAGGAATTATTTGCCGATCCGTCTGGATTACACGACGTGGCGGGGCTGGCGGTATGGTTTCATGCACGGCCTTCATGCTAAAAAACGTATATCAGAACAACAAACGACAGGGAACAAGGACGCCCAATGGGACAATTCGCCGTTATCGGTCTAGGGAGGTTCGGCTCGGCCGCTTCGCTCGAGCTCATGAAACTGGGACACTCCGTGCTTGGCGTCGATACCGACGGCAAGACCGTCGACAAATACGTCGACGAACTGACCCATGCGGTCATTGCCGACGTCACCGATAAGCATGCCCTGGAAGAGCTGGACCTCGGCAATTACGACGTCGTGCTGGTCGCCATTGGTTCGGACCTGCAGGCCAGCCTGCTGTGCGTGGTCCACCTGAAGGGCTTGGGGGTCAAGAACATCTGGGTCAAGGCCACCTCGCATTCTCAGCACCTCATACTGAGCAAACTGGGCGTTACCCGCATCGTCCATCCTGAAGAGGAAATGGGCATCCGGGTCGCGCAATTGCTCAGCTACCCCATGGTCAACGACTACATCTCCATGGGCAACGGCGAGTTCGTCGTCGAAATCGACGTGGGGGAACAACTGCACGAGGTCTCCGTCGGCAGTTTCCTGCAAAGCTCGGCAAGCACAGTGCACGTCCTGCTGGTCAAGCGCAAATCCGAGATCACGGTTCATCCCGGCCCGGAGTTCGTCCTGAACACCAAGGACATCGTGGTGCTGCTGGGCCAGCTTGCCGCATTGAAGGCGCTCGCGCCGAAGTTGGCCTAGCCGCATGCGCCACTGGGATCCCGGCCGCCCCTACCGGTCATACAAACGCTTTCGCAAGACGGGCCGCTTCAACGCCAGCCCTCCGCTGGTTCTGGCGGCGGGGTTTCTGGCGCTCATCGTGCTGGGCACCGTACTGCTGTCGCTTCCCGTGGCCACTTATCGCCCCATAGGCGTTTTCGATGCTCTCTTCACCGCCACCTCCGCCGTCACGGTCACCGGGCTGAGCCTGGTGGACATCGGCCCCACGTTCACACTGTTCGGCAAGGTCGTCCTTGCCCTGCTGGTGCAAATAGGAGGGCTGGGATTCGTCACGTTCGCCATCCTGGCCGCCCTGACTCTGGGCAAGAAGATCAGCCTGAAGCAGCAGGCCCTGGCGCTGGAAGCCTTCAATCAGACCAGCGTGTCCAAGATCCACAAGACGGCGTTTGCCGTGTTCAAGATCACGGCCTGCATCCAGATGATCGGCGTCGTGATTTTCCTGCTGTGCTGGTGGCCGGAATCCTCATTCACCACAGCCCTGTTCCGCGCGCTGTTCCATACCGTTATGGCGTTCAACAACGCGGGGTTCTCGCTGCAGGCCACGCAGATGTCGCTGTATATCAGCGACCCCGTCACCATATTGGCCACCACGCTGCTCATCATCCTGGGCGGCATCGGCTTCACCGTCCTGAACGACGTCCACAGCTCGTGGCGCTGGTCGAAATTCAGCCCCTACACCAAGCTGATAATCTGGGGCACCCTGGCCCTGAACCTGGCCGGCTTCGTCCTGATCTGGGCGCTAGAGTTCCGGAACGAAGGCACCCTGGCCACACTGCCGCCATCAGCGCAGGCCCTGGCCGCCTGGCTGCAAAGCGTCGCCGCGCGAACGGCGGGATTCAGCAGCATCAATGTCGATCTGCTCAGCGACAGCAGCAAACTGGTGCTGATCATGCTCATGTTCATCGGCGGCGGCTCGCTCAGCACCGCCAGCGGAATCAAGATCGGCACGTTCATCGTCCTGCTTGCCGCCGCGCGTTCCTATGTTTTCCAACGCCAGGAAGTCGTGCTGATGAATCGTTCGGTGTCTTCCGATACCGTGCAAAAGTCCCTGGCCCTGCTGTTGATAACCCTTGGCCTGACGCTGTTTTCCATCCTGTTGATGAGCATCTTCGAACAAGCGCCGTTCATCGACATCGTGTTCGAAGTGGTCACGGCCATCAGCACCACCGGCACGTCCACGGAACTGACCACGTCGCTTTCCACGCCAAGCCGCATACTGCTGGTGGTCCTCATGTTCGCCGGCCGGCTCGGCCCGCTGACCCTGATATACAGCCTGGCCACGCAAACGCGCAGCCGCATCCGCTATGCGGAAACCGAAATCCAGGTCGGCTAGGCCGTTCACGCTCATAGGCCCGCTGCCCGCCGCCGGCAAATGCCGCGCCCACGGCCGCCCGCATGCGACGCAACGCCTGCTCATGGACGAATCGCCTCGGGCAGGACGAGGCGATCCGAATTTTGCGTCCACGCCCCGCACCAGGATAAAAATTTATGCTAGAATCTCGTTCTTTACCGAACCACGGGTATCGTTAAACACCTGGCAAAACCAGGTGTTTTTTAAAGCGGCCGACAAAGCCCTACCCCAACCCTGAAGTTCGGCAAGCCAGGGGTACCTGGTTTTCGGGGCGTAGCGCAGCCTGGTAGCGCACTTGCATGGGGTGCAAGGGGTCGCGAGTTCGAATCCCGCCGTCCCGACCAATACAATCAAGGGCCTACAGCGTTTTGCTGTAGGCCCTTGTTCATTTCAGCTCGGCTCTTCCCCATCTGAAACTGTTCTTGCGCTTGACCAATCTGGTATCGTGGTGATGGCGTCCGATTCGATCGGACGCCGGATAGCAGCGCAAGCGAAAGTATAATGGCGCTTGACGCATGGTGCTGGCCTGCCGCGGATCGTCCGACTGCCGATCCGCGGCAGGCCGCACTCCACAAAGAGAAGGATTGCAATGCGGAGCAACTCGAGTAAGCGCACGGCCTCGCAGGTGTCGGAAGCGAGGAAGGCCAGGCAGAAGATTCCAATCATCGGCTACACACTAATGGGCAGGCTGGCCCAGGGCGACCAGACCGGCTACGAGCTTTCGTTGATGATGGGGCCGCCCCGCAATTTCATGTGGGAGGCCAAGCATAGCCAAATCTATACGGTTCTGGCGGCCTTGGCTAGCGCAGGCTATGTCACGTTCTCCCAGGTGATCCAGGACTCCAGGCCCAACAAGAAGGTTTACACGCTGACCGACCAGGGTAAGGCGGCGCTGCGCGACTGGGTCTTGCATTCCCCCACGCCCGAACCCCATCGGCACGAGTTCGCCATGAAGGTGGCGTCCTTGTGGACGCTGTCTCCCGCCGAAGCACTGGAAGTCGTGCGCGCCCAGATCGCCATGACCTATACTGAAATCGGCATGATCGACGACCATTACGAAGAAGCCCAGCGCCGAAACCAGGTCAGCTTTCCTCCTCCGGTGACCGACCGCTACTTCGGGCTGTACGCCACCGTCAAATATGCGCGGGACATCAAAATGTGCGCCATAGAATGGTACGAATGGATAGCCGAGCAGCTCGTCGCCGAATTGAACGGGCAAGAGGGCAAGACGGCCAAGCCTGCGCGCCCTGCCAAGAGCAGCCGATCCTAGCCGTCGGAATTGAGGAAGATAACGCGAGAGTGCCCTGGCGGCAGCCGTTGTGCTACCACCTCATACGGAAGCCTACCCGTCCCACAACGGAGTAGCTGTCTGCGAATTGGCTCAAGCTGGTGTTGACAAGGGCCTCGCCGTAGAACGAATACTTGTCGTCATTCCAGTTGAACGAGGCGCCCGCGCCAAAGCTCGCCCATAAGCGATCATTGCGGCTGGCAAAGCTCTGGCCGGCAACATCGACCTTTGCTTTTCCGAGAAATTCATAATGAATGTTTGCCACCCCGTACATATGCGCGCGGATGGGCATGCCATCGACATTCAGCCATGCGCCCTCATGGTCGAGCGTCACTCCGAAGCGGCTCCGCAGGCTCTCTCCACGGTCATTGCTGACGCGAGCGCCAAACGCATCGTTGAACGTGTCGAAATCGACATTGGAATAAACCAGTTGGACCTGTGGCGTAAACGACCAGACCGAATTCAGGACGATACGCTTGCCGCCTTCGATGGACGACGCATAGCCGAAACCGTCATTGCCCTTGGTCAACCCTCGGTGGGCCAGCCGGGAATTCAGATCGCTTTCATACCACGTAACGCGTGCCTGGCCGTCCAGATAAAAACCATTCTTGTTGTACCAGGTCAGCGTTCCTCCGAAGCCATAGCCGTCGGTGTCGATTTCGCCGTCCCCATGCGGGGAATAGGTATATGTCTTGCCGCGGACGTAGTGGACTGCCAGTCCGCCAATCAATTTGCCATGTTGGGCTTTGGTCAATTGACGATCCACGCCGATCTGAAGCCTGAAGATATCTTGGTCATAGGTCGTGTCCGATGTCGAGGAATGTGGATCAATATGGTTATAAGCCCCTTCGATGCGGCTCCATATGCCATTGCCTTCGATGGCAGCGCCGGGCCTGCTCGATGACGTGTAAGACTTGGTGATTGAGTCGGCACCCTGCCCAAACTGATTGCCCGCGCCAGCCCAAAAACGATTGCCGACGCGCTGTTGCAGGGTTGGCACGCTGTTCAAGGCAAGCAACGCTTGCGGATAGGCTTCGTAAGAAGGAACGCCGGCCTGATATAGTGGTTTCATTGGCGGCGAGCCGTCTGAATCGTCGTTCCCCTGGGGTGTCAGCTGCGAACGCAGGTACCAGTCGCCATCGTTCGGTGTCGTTGCCCCGCCCTGGTAAAGCTGGTAGGCATAAGCGCCGGCAACAATGGCAGGCTTGCCATTGACGGAGTAGTCGCCGGCGAGCGAGAAGCTACCTTTGGAAGCGCCGTCCACGCCAATGACACGGATGCCTTCGACGGTCGGCGCGCCTGTTCCGCCGACATTATTGACTGCCAAGCGTGTGGTGCCGCTCGTATCACCGTGGATAATCAGCTTATCGGTTTTTGATTCGTCATCGCCTAGAGCCGTATCAATCTGCAAGTTGCCGTTGGTGGCGACATAGTTTCCCGCGATTGTCATGATGTCGCCGGCGGCGCCGTCACGCAGGGTGACGAGGCCCGCATTGTTCACGTCGCCGCTGACTGAATAAACGCCGGCGCCACCTCCGCGGGCAACAAAGGACGACGTGGCATCAATAGCGAGCCTGCCATCCAGGGCCAGCCCCGCCATGCCGTCAAGCGTAGAGCCGTTGCTCAGGAAAACACCGGTGCCTGCCTCGTCGGCCTCACCGACCTTCCATGCGCCGTCGTTGATAGCCAGCGTGCTGCCATTCAGCCCAACGATTTCCCAGTTGACAATGTTGCCTCCGCTTGATGTTGCATGAATGCCGTCCAGGTTGAGCGTATCGACGATGCCATCGGCGCCGGACGTATCATCACCGCCGTCCAAGACCTGGCTGCCGTCATAGGCCACGGCGCTGACCGTAGCTGTATCGGAACCGCCCTGGCCGTAGAACCCGCCGATCAGCCTGCCGGCGGTCCAGGCGAAGGTGTCATTGCCATCGTCGGCGACCGAGTCGTCACCGAAAATTCTGCCTGTGTACGATCCGCCTGTCAGGTTGAATGCGTCGTCGCCGAGGCCAAGCATAGTGTCGCCAGTGACCGTGCCCGCGCTCGTTACAACGGCATTCCCGCTGCCTCCATTCCGTATCGCAATCCCCGACGAGGCGCCAACGATCCCAGTGGACGTGATTGCGATAGTCGTTTCGTTTGAGGTTACGGATTCAATGCCGGCGCCTGTGCCGCCGTTTACCGTGCCGCCGACTGTGATTGAAGTGGTTCCGGTTCCCTGGTTCGCCGCATAAATACCATAGTCCCCGCCGGTAATGGTGCCCGCCGTCTGGCTTATGCGAATATCTTTTGTCGCGGCTCCATTGTAGGCGGCAACGCCAGCGATGTCGGTGGCGGTCACATTGCCCGCGCTGCTAATAATAGTGGAGCCTATGCCCTGATTGTTTCCGTACATGCCGTAATAGTGGCCGGAAACCGTTCCACTTGTCTGGGTCAGGGTAATATCGGTTGCGGTGGGCGCGTTATAGGCATAAACCCCGTAAGAATCATAGCTTGTTCCCGTCTGGGTCACCGTTCCCGCCGTGATAATCGTCGCCGCTCCGGTTCCGTAGTTGTCCACGCGTATTCCGTGCGAGGTGCCCGTGATCGTTCCAGCGGCTTGTTCTATGGTGACATCGGCTGCAGCGGCGTCGTTGTAAGCGAATATGCCGTAGTCACCGTCGCCTGTCACGTTACCGGCAACGGTGACTGTATTCGAGCCGGCCCCGTATTTCTTGGCATCGACGCCGGTGGTTCCGATGATGCTGCTTCCGCTTTCTTGCGAGAAATCGATGCTGCTTCCCGAGCCTGTTATATCGAAACCGACACCGCTGCTGTTGATGTCGAGCGTGTTGTCGGCGACGATGTTCAGTGGGCCTGTCGTGCCTGTCAAGGCTTCTCCGGTAGAAGAGTCCGAACAGAGGTAGCTGCCATCGGCTTGTGTAGTGCACGCTGCCCAAGCAGTATCGACAGCTCCCGTCCAGGATGCCGGAAGTAGCGCTGGTATGAAGGCAATTCCTGCTGTGCGGATTGCAAGGGAGCCTACTGACGCCGAAACCCTGGAAGCAGCGGCGATCAGGCAGTGCGACGGAACGGCAACCTCCCCGGCCTGTCGCCTGATCATGTCATCAATGCGGAAAACCCAGCCTGTGTGATCGCATGAAGATTTATTGACCATCAGATCCCATCCAGTAAAAATAATGGTTTCTATAGAAATGTTTTAGGATGTTAGATGATGATTCTAGGCAATACCGCCAGTTACACATACGGGGATTACACTTTTTTGACAAAGCTTGACTTTTGCCAACTGGAAAAATCAACACGAGGCGCAAGGAATGGCAACTTCGAACCCCGCCATACTGGCCAATAAAATGAAGGCCTTACAGCGAAACCACTGTAAGGCCTTGTACTTTTCTTGGCGCTGAAACACCAAAAAAATCATTCTGTGCCGTGTAGCTCCGACTCTTCCTCCTTTTTATTGCTCCGGCATGTCGGGCTCGCGGAACGGGCCGGACGCATAAGGCTCGACCGAGGCCCAGGGCCGGTGCTTGCGCCGCTCCACGAAGATGCTGCTGCCCATGATTTTTTTGGCCTGGGTCTTGGCCTGAGCCGCCGCCACTGCTATCTGGTGCACGGAATCGAAGTGCAGGGGATCGACCTCGATCACGCCGATGGACAAGGACGGCAAGGCATAGAACTGCCGGTTGCCGCGCCGGTCCTTGGCGTAGTAGCCGCCCAGGTCGCTGCCTCGGGCCGTGTCGAAATACTGCGCCATGCCCAGCGTGAATTCGCGCAATATCGTGCTGCAGCGCTGTTCCCAGTCCTTGCTCTGAAACATGATGAGGAAGTCGTCGCCGCCGATATGGCCCACGAAATCGCTGTCGGCATCGGATGCGTTGCTCAGGATGCGCCCCGTCATTTGTATGATGTCGTCGCCCTTCTTGTAGCCGAACACGTCGTTGAACGGCTTGAAGTTGTCCAGGTCGACATAGCAGGCGCAAAAATAAAGCCCCGATTGCAGCAGATAGTCCAGGTGCTGGTTGATGGGAACGTTGCCCGGCAGCTGGGTCAGCGGGTTGGCATACCGGGCGGCGTCGATCTGCATGTCGGTCAGCTCGCGCAACAGATCGTGGCTGGTGCCTATCCCCATATAGCGGCCTTCGTCCGTAATGATGAAATCGCTGATCAGGCGGTGCTGGTCGGCCTGTACCAGAATATGGCTGAGCTGCTGCAGGCTGGTGTCTTTGTCGGCTACCAGAGGCTTGTCGTTCATGAACATGGAGCACGGCTTCTTGCCGTAGAGCTCACGCTGATATGGGCGGGCGAACCGTTCGATCAGCGCGGTGCGCGTAATGATGCCCAGGGGCTTGCCCGACGCTACGACCGGCACGGTATGCAGCTCGGCGTACTCGGCGAACACGTCGCAAACCTGGTTGTTGGTGAAGGTGGGCTCGACAACGGGCACCGAGCGCAGCAGCGTCTTTGCACTGCGGCCCGCGCGCGCCGGGGAAATTTTCATGCCATGCTTGACCGACCAGCCGTTTTCCAGCAGTTTCTTGAAGTCTTCGGACAGCGCCGTGACGGGGTTCGCCTTGGGATGCGCAATATAAAAGCCCTGGCCGCAGGCTATGCCGTTCTCGGCCAAAAAGCGTAGTTCGTTTTCGGTTTCGACGCCCTCGGCCACGATGACGGTGCCCGCCTTATGGGCGATGTCGTTCAAGGAGCGTATGAACTGCTGCTTGACCGGGCTGCTGTCCACCCCCTGGATGAAATGCATGTCGATCTTGATGTATTCGGGCAAAAGCTCGGACCAGCGGCGCAGGCTTGAAAAGCCCTCGCCCATGTCGTCGATAGCCATCTGGAAGCCCATGCGCCGATAGCGATCGATGACTTCCCGCAGCACGTCGTAGTCGCATCCGGTATGCGGATGCTCGGTCAGCTCGAAGACGATCCGGCCGGCCTCGACCCCGATTTCTTCCAGAAAGCCCAGGATGGTCTCGGCGCTGAAGTTCGTCAGCTCGAGCGCCATGGGGCTGACATTGAGAAACAGCTTTCCGGGCAGGTTCAGTTCGGCATAGCGTTCGAGGATGATGCGGCAGCAAAGGCGCTCGACCTCGAGGGCCAGGTCGTTGGCACGCGCCACCTTGAACAACTCGACGGGGGAATGCAGCGGGCCGTCGAGCGGGCCGCGAATCAGCCCTTCGTAGCCCAGTATATGGCCCTTGCCAAGGCTGATGATGGGCTGGAACACCGCGTCGAGCCGGCGGGTTTCGAGTATGCGTTCAAGGCAGGAAAGCCGGGCTGCGTCGGTACTGGCCGAATGGTCGCTTGCGCCGGCCGATGCGGGCGCATTACTTGAACCGCTATACGAAACCACGCAACCCCCTTTCAAGAAAGCATGTCTCAGGTCAACCGCAACCGTGATTATATTTAACTACTCAAAACAAGGTGTTGCCGGTTTATGAAATATTTATGCGGCAAGTTCCCTTCTTTACCATCTTAGTCCCCGGCCGGGCTCTGCGTGCGCCGCTTTCCGCCTAAGGCATCGGGCCTAACCCGTATTTCCTAGGCCTGGATTCCTAACGCATACGTAGGCCGGGGAGTACACCGTTCAGCGCATATCCCCGCTTAGGCCAGATGCTTAAGATTCAAACCATGACATCTGTATCCAGACATTAACGTCGGAATCCGCCAGGAAACTCCAGGACGAGATTCGGCCGCCCGGATGTAAAGCACGGATCAAAGCAAGAACCCAGGAGGGGATGATGAATCCGTTTACAGAAACGCCGAGCTTGCGTGAGCAGGTTGCAGCATGAACGACCTGACCCGCTCATTCTGCCTGCCCTTGATGCTGCTGCTAAGCGGCGCACCGGCGCTTGCGGCGCAAACCCAGGACTACGACTCACTGATCCTGCGGGCCCGCAAGGGCGACTACCAGCCAGCCCTGCAGATGCTGCAGGAACGCGAACAGCAGGGCCAAACCGACAAGCGCACGGTTTACGATCATATCACCATCGCCTCCTGGGCCGGACAGCCCGGCGAGGTTCTGGATCTTTACCGGAAATTCGCGCTGAACCCCGAGACACTGCCGGCCCCCGTCCTGTCGGCCGTCGCCCGCGCCTACCGCGACTCGAAAAACTGGGCGGATGCCCTGGCGCTATACCGGACCGGCCAGCGCCGCTTTCCCGGAAACCCGGCCTTTGCGCTGGAAGAAGCCATGACGCTGGCCGACTCCGGCAGCCTGGATCAGGCCGAACAGCGGGCAAAGGCGCTTGCCGCCGGCATGCCCGCCAATGCCGAAGCACAAAGCACGTTGAGTTATGTATACCGGGTCCGGCGCGAGCCCTATGCGGCGCTCCAGCATGCGGATGCCGCATACCGGCTGGACCCGGGCAATATTTCGGTCGTGCGGGAATATATTTTGGCCCTGCAGCAAGGCGGGCTGGCCCTTGCCGCCCTGCAGACAGCGCAAAGCCACCCCAAGGCGGCAAGCCCCGCATTGATGCGCGAGCTGCAGGGCGACTATGCCGCCGAGCTCAGCAATCTTGCGTCCATGCCAAGCCGTTCGCGCGAAGAACGGTTCCGCGCCGCCGACGCCGCCATCGCCCGATATGACGCCGAGCTGGCCGCCTGGGAACCGCTGGGCGAGCCGGCAAGGCGCGATGTGATACGGGCGCGGATAGACCGCATCCAGGCTTTGCATGCCCGCGTGCGCATGCACGATGTCGTGGACGAATACGAACGGCTAGTGGCCGATGGCGTAACCCCTCCAGACTATATCCTGGATGAGGTCGCCTCGGCCTATCTTTATACGCAGCAGCCCGACAAGGCGCAGGAGCTTTATCGGCGCTTTCTGGCCAGCCGCACCGAAGCGCCGACGCCTCTTGAAAAGGCCAACGACCAGATAAGCCTGTATTACGCGCTGGTGGAAGGCGGGAACTTCGACGCCGCCCAGACACTGATCGACAAAGCCCAGGCCGACCAGGCGGTCTGGATAAATATAAAAGGCGTTCCCAATAGATCGCCGAACGACGCCCGCCTTGCGCTGGCGCAAACCGCGGCGGCCGGAAAGGAATACGCCAATGATCCCGAAGCCGCCGAACGGCAGCTCTCGGCCATGGTGGCGGCCGCTCCGCGCGATCTGGGGCAGCGCATCGCCCTCGCGCAAATCCATCGGGACAGGCATCAGCCGCGCCTGGCCGAAACCGAATTGAAAATGGCCGAAACGCTGCAGCCCGAGAGCAAGGATCTGATTGCGGCCCAGGGCGAAACAGCCCTTGCCCTGAGGGAATGGCGGCAGGCGGAGATCCTGAAGAACTACGTCATCGACAACTACCCCGAAAGCCTGGCCGCCCAGAGGCTGGCGCGCGATTGGGAAGTACATCAGAAGTCGGAGCTGCGGGTCACAAGTTATCTGGACAGCAGCTCCAACAGTCCGGTTTCCGGCAAAGGGGACTTTGGCTTCGACAGTGTCCTGTATTCCCCTCCCCTGGACCGGAATTGGCGCGGCTTCGCGGGCGGCGGCTACGCCTGGGGCGATTTCGAAGAGGGGCACAGCACCTACCGTTGGGCGCGTGGAGGGGCCGAATGGCGCGGACGCGACCTGACCGCCGAGGTGGAAGCCTCGGCGAACAACTACGGGTACGGCGTCAAGACGGGAGCGAGCGCATCCATCGTCTATGATCTCGACGACCAATGGCAGTTCGGCGCCACAGCGGCGTTCCGTTCCAGGGCGACACCCCTGCGGGCCCTGGCGCACGGCATCTACGCCAACACGCTTACCGCTTTCGCCCACTGGCAGCCCAACGAGCGCAGGGAATGGTCCGTATCGCTGTCGCCCAGCCGATTCAGCGACGGCAACAATCGCATGGAAGTCCAGGTCAGCGGACGCGAACGCCTGTACAGCTCACCCAAGGTCGTCGTCGACCTGCAACTGGACCTGGGAGCTTCCCGCAACTCACGCGAAGACGCTCCCTACTTCAATCCCCGTTCGGACCTGACCGCAGTCCCCACCCTGAACATCACCCACACCCTCTACCGCCATTACGACACCAGCCTCGAGCAGATCTTCACCCTGGGCGCAGGCGCCTATTCTCAGCAAGGCTATGGCACGGGAGCGATAGGCGTATTGGGCTACGGCTTGCGCTACCGATTCAACAAGACCGTGGATGTCGGCGTTTCCATTACCGGCGTCAGCCGCCCGTATGACGGCGTGCGGGAGCGGGATGTGAACGTCATGGCAACCCTGAATCTGCGCTTTTGAGGAGCCGCCATGCCTACTCTTCTTCGCTTGCGGTTCCTGGCAATAATCTTGTTCGCGTCGTTCCTGCTCAATGGCTGCGCGCGAGACATTCCCCCTTTCGTCGCGCCAGGCCTGCGCCCAGTGCCGGCGAACGAGCAGGCCTGGCCGGCGGGCGGCTTCCTGGTGCTGGCCTATCACGATGTCGAAGACCGGGACCCGGACCAGACTTTTCTTGCCGTGCGCACCGACCATCTCGAGGAGCAATTTTCCTGGCTGCGCGAGAACGGCTACCACCCTGTTTCCGTGGATCAGATACTGGCGGCCCGCAACGGCGGCGCACCGCTGCCGCCAAAAGCCGTGCTGCTCACCTTCGACGACGGGTACAGCAGCTTCTACACCCGCGTCTTTCCCATGCTCAAGGCCTACCATTGGCCCGCCGTGGTTTCTCCCGTCGGTGCCTGGCTGGATACCCCACCGGACCAGGAGGTCCGGTTTGGAGACAAGCTGGCTCCACGCAAGAAATTCCTGACCCCCGCCCAGCTCCGCGAGCTGTCCAGGTCTGCGCTGGTGGAAATCGGCGCGCACACCTACGACGAGCACAAGGGCGTGCAAGGCAACCCGCAGGGAAACCTGGAGCCCGCCGCCGCCACCTATGCCTACGACCCGAAGACCGGGACGTATGAAAGCACCGAGGCATTCGAAAAGCGCATCGACGCCGACGTGGGCCGCATTACCCGCCGCATCCATCAAATCACGGGGAAAAGCCCGCGGGTCTGGGCCTGGCCCTACGGCGAAGCCAATGGCCAGGCGTTGAGGATACTGGAAAAGCATGGCTACAAGATGGCGCTGACCTTGCAGGAAACAGCGCTGGGCAATGTCGACAGCCTGATGAGCACGCCCCGGCTGCTCGTTTCGGAAGATCCGCGGCTTTCGGAATTCGCCAGCAACATCATGGACGTGGAAAACCCGCGCATCATGCGCGTCGCGCACGTCGACCTGGACTACATCTACGATCCCGATCCCGCCCAGCAGGAACGCAACATCGGCCAACTGGTGCAGCGCATCGCCGACCTGCAGATCACCACGGTATTCCTGCAGGCATTCGCCGACCCGGATGGTGACGGCCTGGTCAAGTCGGTTTATTTTCCCAATCGCCACCTGCCCATGCGCGCGGATCTGTTCAACCGTGTCGCCTGGCAGTTGATCACCCGCTCTTCCGTCAAGGTATACGCGTGGATGCCCGTGCTGAGCTTCGATCTTGCCCCGTCCATAGCCCGGGTCGAACGCTGGGATCCCGTGCACAAGCAGGCAAGCGTCGACCCCCGGCAATACCAACGGCTTTCACCCTTCGACCCCGAGGCCCGCAGGCAAATCATCGACCTTTACGAAGACCTGTCCCGGCACGCCAATTTCAGCGGCATTCTTTATCACGACGACGCCATGCTTTCGGACTTCGAGGACGCCGGCCCCGCTGCCCTGGCCGCGTATCGCCTGGCCGGCCTGCCGGGCGACATCGATGCCCTGCGGGCCGACCCTGGGCTCATGCAACGCTGGACACGCTTCAAAAGCCAATACCTCACGGACTTCACCAATACGCTGACCGAGCATGTGCGCGCCATCCGCGGGCCGCAGATCATGACTGCGCGCAACCTCTACGCACAGCCGGTGCTCGACCCCAAAAGCGAAGCCTGGTTCGCCCAGAACCTGGACGACTTTCTCTCCAACTACGACTGGACCGCGCTCATGGCCATGCCGCTCATGGAGGGCGTTCCTCCCAGCCAGGCCGATGCATGGCTCGACAAACTGGTCGATGCGGTCGCGGCCAAGCCCCGCGCTTTGACCAGGACGGTATTCGAAGTGCAAGCGCAGGATTGGAGCCGGCAAGGCCATGGCGGCCACGACACATCGCGGGCGGTGCCGTCCAGAACCGTCGCCCGCTGGATGGATCGCCTGTTGCTGAGAGGAGCGCCAAGCTTCGGTTATTACCCAGACGATTTCTCAAGGAATCAGCCCCGGCTCGACATCATTCGGCCGGCCATATCAACAGCCTGGTATCCATTTCCATGATAGATCGAATCATCGCCTTTCTGATCCTGTGCCTGGTTCTGGGAGCGCCTATCGGCCTGCTGGCTACCTTGACCAGCGACGTCCTGCTGAACTTCGTGTTCTTCTATCCCCTGTTCATGTCGGGCATATGGATAGCGGGAGGCCTGTACTTCTGGTTCATCTGGGAAAGACACTGGAAGTGGTCCCCGGCCCAGCCCGGCCCATGGCTGAAAGGCTCGCCCCTGGTCAGCATTCTGATTCCCTGCCACGATGAAGAAGAACATGCCGAAGAAACCATATTGGCCGCGCTGCAGCAGGACTATCCGCATATCGAAGTCATCGCCATCAACGACGGCTCCACCGATGGCACCGCCGATCTGCTCGACCGGCTGACGGCCTATCATCCGCGCCTGCGCGTCATCCATCTTGCGCGCAACCAGGGCAAGGCCATGGCGCTGCGCATGGGCGCCATGGCATCGCGCAGCGACTATCTCGTATGCATCGACGGCGACGCCATGCTCGAGCCGAATGCGGTCAGCTATCTGGTCGCGCCCTTGATCGACCACCCGCGGGTCGGCGCCGTGACCGGGAACCCTCGCATACGCACACGCTCCACCTTGATCGGACGCATACAGGTGGGCGAGTTCTCTTCCATCATCGGCCTGACCAAGCGGGCGCAAAGAGTCTACGGCCAAATATACAGCGTCTCGGGCGTGGTCACGGCATTCCGGCGCGAAGCGCTGGAACGTGTCGGTTACTGGAGCCTGGACATGATCACCGAGGACATCGACATCACCTGGAAGCTGCAACGCGATCAATGGTCTGTGTTTTTCGAGCCGCGTGCGCTATGCGGCGTGCTGATGCCCGAAACCCTGAATGGGCTGTGGCGCCAGCGCCGGCGCTGGGCCCAGGGCGGCGCCGAAGTACTGCTCAAGAACCTGGATTGCCTGGGGTCGTGGGAACTGCGCCGGATGTGGCCGCTCATCATCGAGTTCGTCATGTCGACCATCTGGGCCTTCGGGCTGGCTCTTGTCGCGCTGCTATGGCTGATAGGCCTGATCATGCCGATGCCCGACGCACTGCACATCCCTTCCCTATTGCTGCCGTCCTTTACAGGCATGGTGCTTGCGCTGATGTGCATGCTGCAATTCGGCGTGAGCGTTCTCATCGACCGCAAGTACGAGCCGGACCTGTCGCACTCCCTCTATTGGATAGTCTGGTATCCATTCGTCTACTGGCTCATCAGCTTATTCACAACCTTGGTAAGTTTCCCCAAAGTAATGCTAAGGACGCGCCGTCGCCGCGCCAGGTGGACGAGTCCCGACCGAGGCATAAAAAAGGAGTCATCATGATCAGAATCATCCATACACCGTGTTCCCGCGCCAACAGCGCCATCGACGCCGGCATGACCGCCATAGGCTGGGTTGGGTTCGTATACCTGGCATCCAGCAGCATCCTGTCCATTTCCATGGCATCGACGCTGCAGGGCGATGCGCCCTCGCTGTCGCTCGTCGCGCCAACCTTGGAAACACTGCTCATTTATCTGACCATTGCCGCCTTCAATGCCCTGCTCGTCGTACTATGGGGCACCTACCACAAGCGGCTGTTCCCTCCTCCACGAAAAGTCCAGGCGCGCAGCGCGCCCGACGACGCAGTCACCGCCGCCGACTTCGCGCTAAGCAGCGCCCAGCTGCATGACGTCCATGACAGCAGGATCACCGTCATCCATCATACCGACGACGGCGAAATCGCCGCCTTGCAGACCGACAAGCTGCGCATACCGCCGGTCAGCAACTCCGATATCTTCGATGCGACGCGGCTTGCCTGACGAATCACCGCAAGCGCCTCCATATGATCCAAACCGTGGCCGGCTTAAGCCGGCCGCTTCACTTTATGGCTCATGGCAATGCACTGCGCGAAAGGCTCGACCGGGGCGCCTTGCGCGGCCCATGAAGGATGGCGAGAAAGGACAGGCGATGCCTCATCCAAATGGCCGAGCTCCGATCTTTCGCCCCCGGAAAAAGTACTAGAACAGCCACGACCGCATCCGCCAAACCGAGCAAGACGTACTAGGCTGTTGATCCGCCCTGGATTACGTTATACGACGCATGTTTCCAGTCGCAACACATCCCTATCATGGACTTAACGATTCATAACATTTTTTGACGTTAAGAACCGGCCGACGCCGATCGCCACCAACCCATCGCGAGTCCCGACAACCTCGTCGCCTCTCGCTCGATGGCTCCGATCAATGTCCAGCCAGCACCATGAGGAGAGTCCGAATGCATGCGCATATCAAGCACGCCGCTCTTGGCCTTCTCTTGGCATGCGCCTTTGCTGTGGGCGCCGCCAATGCAAGCAACGGCGCCAACAACCAGCATTCGGAACAGGCGCCCAAACTGCCCGATCCCGACGCCAGCGCAAAAAGGCTGCTGACGGATCCGCTGGGCGGCATGGTCATCAATCACACCGTCACCGTGCTCGGCAACGACTTCTATCAGTACTTTGCCAACGCCTGGAACGAAATAGATCCCGACCACAAATACACGATTTCAATATACGAACGCCCAACCGCGCGCTGGGGAAGCGAGGTATGGGTGCAATTCCGGAACAGCCGCATGTTTCGCACATTCTTGTCGCCAGCGCGCCAGGCCGCCAAGAGCGTCAGCGAACAGGCGGCTCAAATCACCTTCAAGAATATTGAAAACAGCGAGTTGCAGCGATTGATGTTTCATTCCAAAGATCTGGGTGCAGAGGAGTTTTAAATGAAAAAATCGACCACATTCAAGGCAGCCGGGACAAGCTTGCGCGTCTCCCTTCTGGTTGCGGCCCTGGCGGCGGGCGGATCCGCCGCCGCCACGGAAATGGTGTACACGCCGGTCAATCCATCGTTCGGCGGCAACCCGCTCAACGGCCCCGTCCTGCTCAACGAGGCCCAGGCCACCAATCGCCACACCGACCCCGATGCCGGCAGCGCCACGGGCATCGACAGCGGCACTTCACCGCTGCAAAATTTTCAGAGCGCGCTTGAAAACAATATTCTGAACCGCCTTGCCTCGGCGGCAACCACCAAGCTGGTGGATGCCAACGGCAATTTCGTGCCGGGCACTTTCGACACGGGCAGCTACACCATCACCATCGGCACACCCGTCGATGGCACGGTCACCGTCACCACGCTCGACAAGAGCACCGGTGCGACAACCATCTTCCAGGTGCAGCAGCCATGAAAACAATCATCATAAGAAAATCCGAGGGGAAGCCGCGGCGCTGCGCCAGGCTGATGCTGACTGCGTTGGCCTGCGCGGCGCTCGCCGCTTGCGCCGTTCCCTACAAGCCCGCCGAAGTCGCTTCGCCGGCCCAGCTGACTCCGCCGACGCCCTCGTCACATGACCTGCTCAGGCTGCCGCCGCCCATGGGGCCGGTAACCGTGGCCGTTTATGGGTTCAGGGACCAGACCGGCCAGTACAAGCCTTCGCCGGACAGTTCGTTCTCGACTTCGGTGACCCAGGGCGCCGCGACCATGCTGATCAAGGCGCTCAAGGACTCGGGCTGGTATATCCCGGTCGAAAGGGAAAGCCTGCAGGAACTCCTGACCGAACGCCGCATTGTCCGCGCGCTGGACGGGTCGCAAGATAAAAACGCGCCCGCCATCAAGATCCCCGCGCTTCTGCCCGCGTCGATCATGATAGACGGCGGCATCCTGGCCTACGAAAGCAATGTCAAGACGGGGGGGCTGGGGGCCAAATTCCTGGGGGTCGGCATGTCGACGGAATATCGCGTCGATCAGGTAACCATAGGCCTTAGAAGTGTCGATATCCGCACCGGGAAAGTCCTGCAAACGGTGTCGACCACCAAGACCATTTTTTCCTACGAGGTTCAGCCCAGCGTCTACAAGTTCGTCAACTTCAAGGATCTGCTTGAGATCGAAGGAGGCGTAACCCGCAACGAGCCCGTGCAGCTGTGCGTCAAGGAAGCCATCGAGGCCGCCGTGATCCATCTGACCGTACAGGGCATTCGCGACGGGAACTGGAGGCTGCGCAATCAGGCCGACTGGAAGAACCCCATCATCCAGAGCTATCTGAATCAGGAAGACACCTACGCCACCACGACACCCGTCGGCGATGCGGAGGCGACGGCTGCATCGCGTGACGCATCGACCGGCGCAGCCTCGGACAACGCAAGCCAGACCCAGGAGCCCAATGCGGAAGCCAAGCCCGTGCCGTGATGGCGTCCTGCCGATTTTCCGCAAATCCGTTTCGTAGGCCGCCGGATTTGCGGGCAACACCAGGCCTTATCAAGAGGAGAGCAACATGAGCAACAGACTTACAGCAACAGCCCTGGGCATCGTCCTGGCATTCGGAACAGGAATCGCCATGGCCGCCGACAATGCCACCATTTACCAGAATGGCTCCGGCAACGACTCGACCATCGAACAGTTCTACAGCAGCAACACCGATGCCACGGTCACCACTTATGGCAATTACAACAAGAACGTCGTTCATCAAGAAGACACCAACAACACCAGCTCCACCATTCTTACGAACTGGGGCAACAGCAACGACAATACGATCGACCAGAACGAGGTCAACAACTCCAGCGCCAATGTCTATCAGACAGCCAACGGCGGCAAGACCTACATATCGCAAAGCGGCAGCGGATGGGGCTGGTTCTCGAATCCCGGCGAAAATCTGGTCGCATCCATCAGCCAGACCGGCTGGGGATGGGGTAACGACGCCACCATCAAACAAACCGGCAAGAATGACAACGGCATTCTGAACCAAAGCGGCGTCGACAATGTTGGAGTCATTCTACAGAACGGCACCAACGGCGGCTGGTATGGCCCGGCAACCTGGACCACGGCGGAAATGTATCAAACCGGCTATAACAACGACGGCTACATCAGCCAGGACGGCAAGGCGCTGTGGGCCAAGATGTCGCAATCGGGCGTGGGCAATGTGGCCACCATCACGCAGACCGGCCACAACCTGAACGCCCAGGTCACCCAGATCGGCAGCTACAACACCGCGTCGGTAACGCAACGTAACTAGTGCGGATCGTTGTTCAAAGGAGGCAGTGCGAACCGGGAGTTTTCCTCGTCTTTGCATTGCCGTCCCGGAGAAGGAATGCTTGCCGGAAACCGGCAGGCATTCGGATGGAGACACAGCATGAACGCGGATGCCGATATTCAGGTGTGGCTTGAAACCGCCGCCCGGACCAACCCGGAAATCATCGTGCCCTATGTGCGGACCGCGGCAAGCAAGACCTTGCGGTACGACGTGCGCACGGTGCAGGAAGGGGCTAATGGGCGCTCGAACATGGCCCAAAGCGGGGCTGTCACGGTTCAGGCCAACGTTGCAACACCATTGGTGCGCATGTCGGTCACACGCAGCGGGCAGGATTATTGCCACATTGAAATAGTGATAACGGAGGGTCGTTCCACGAGGCAGGACTACCATTTCGAGTGCCCCGCTTCCGGTGCGGAACGGACGGACGGCTGACGCGACAGGCTGCGGCTTGAACGAGACAGTTTGCCCGAAGCTGCATAAAACAGGTTGATTTCAGGCTCTGGCCGAATCACTCGTTACAGTAAATTCCTGATTCAAAGGAATATTTTTGATATTTTTTGATATTTTTTGGAAGAAAACGGTTGTACATGAACAGCCTCGTAATGATAGAATGCCCTAGCTGTTGAATGTGGTCAAATGCCAGCGCAGGTCTGATTACCAATACGAGAAATCTGCAAGTACCAACAAACTAGATAAACTCGCAACTTAAACCGGATTTTGACGAATAATCGGCAAGGCAGCACTGAAAAAAACAGCGCTTGCAACCGCAATACAGCACTCCAGCAGCCCGCCCATAGGCATGTCGTTAAATGCCAGGTTGGCGTCCCCTTCTGTGCTGAAAGTCATGTCAGGCATCGAGTTCGCTAGGGGGAGGGATGTATGACAAGTATTATTGTAGTCGAGCCGCACGCCATACTAAGAATGGGCATCGTGCAACTATTGTCCAATGTCGAGCCCGACCTGACACTCGAGGGCTGCGACTATTCCAGCCTTTCGAAACCCTCCGCCGAAAACCGTCAAAGCGACCTCGCGCTGCTGTCGGTGTGCGTTTCGGAGGACGTCGACAACCTTATCGGGGCCACGCAGCGCGCCTACGGGCCCAAGGCCATCATCCTGCTTTCGGAAAACCCCGGCGCTGCCTTGCTGACACGCCCTCTTCCCTCGCTGGTCGCAGGCCATATCCCCAAAAACGCGGCCCCGGAGGTCCTGCAGGCGTCCACCCGCCTGGTGCTTGCAGGCGGCACCTGCTTTCCGCCCTCGCATCACTGGGCTACGCAGCAAACCGACTCGCATATGGCAATGCCTCAAGAACCTCCTCCCTGGATCAACACCGGCCCCGCGCAGCGATGCGCACGGAAAACCTGCGAAGAATCGGAAATGCTGGGCCTTACACCCCGCCAATACGAGGTGCTCATATTGCTGGCTCGCGGCTACCCCATGAAGATGGTCGGGCGCCACCTCAATATTTCGGTAGCCACCGCCAAGGCCCATACCGAAACCCTGTATCAGCGGCTCAATGTGCACAACCGGAACGCAGCCGTGTACGCCGCCGTATCGCGGGGGGCCAAACTAGGCTGGACCTCCATCGGAGGGAACCCCGACTTCGCGCAAGAGGCCTGACGCAAGTCAGGCTTTTTTTTCCGCCGGGCCGCCCCAAGGTAAAAAGCCCCCCTCGGGGGGCAGCAAGCCGCGCCAGCGGCGCAGCGTGGGGGCACCTTTCACCGCCGGGCCGCCCCAAGGTCGCAGTTATTACATCATGCCCATTTCGAGGCGCGCGTGTTCGCTCATCATTTCGCGGCCCCAGGGGGGATCCCAGACCAGGTTCACATTGACGTTGACCACGCCGTGTATGGACTGCAGCTTGACCTTGGCCTCGTCGGCGATCATGGTGCCCATGCCGCAGCCGGGCGCGGTCAGGGTCATGTCCACGTCTATCTTGAACTGATCCTCGCCCACTACGTCCACCTCGCAGCGATAGACCAGTCCCAGGTTGACGATGTCGACCGGGATTTCAGGGTCGTAGCAGGTGGCCAGCAGGCTCCAGGCCATGTCGCGCACGGACTCCACGGTAAGCTCACCCTCGGGCACGACGGTCTCGACCGCCTCGGTCGGCTCGAACCCCAGCGCGTCGGCGTCCACGCCCTCTACGCGGTATAGATTGCCGTCCACGTAAACGGTATAGCTGCCGCCCAGCTTCTGGGTGATCTGGGCCATGCAGCCTTTCTCGATGGTAACCGGCGCGCCGTAGGGCACGCTGACCGCCGGACAATCCCGGCTGACCTCGACTTCGTGTCGCCCGTGATACATGATGACATCCCTTATTCTGTTTGCGCCGTATCGCGCATGCCGGCCAGCGCGTTATGCAAGGTATGCCAGGCCAGCGTGGCACACTTTACTCGTGACGGAAACTCTCGAACGCCCGCCAGAACTTCCAGCTTGCCGAAGTCGCGCCCTTCCGGGTGCGCCTGCGTCAGCATGGCATGCATGTCCTTGAACAGGGCTTCGACCTCGGCCACCGGCTTGCCCTTCACCGCCTCGGTCATCAACGACGCCGATGCCGTGGAAATTGCGCAGCCGTGGCCGACAAAACTGGCATCGCTTACCACGCCGTCCTGCACCTTTACGTACACGGTAAGCTGGTCGCCGCACAACGGGTTATGCCCGTCGGCCGCGTGACTGGCATGCTCCATGGCGCGGAAGTTGCGCGGATGGCGGTTGTGATCGAAGATGACTTCCTGGTAAAGCTCGCGTAAATCCTGCTGCATATCGGCCATGCTTATTACCGCTCCACTCCAAACATTTTTTGCGCCGCGCCTATGGATCGAACCAGCGCGTCGATATCATCGCGGGTATTGTAAAGGGCAAGCGAAGCCCTTGCCGTGCCGGGAATGCCGAAACGGGTCATGACCGGCATGGCGCAATGATGGCCGGCGCGTATCGCCACCCCGTCCATGTCCAGGATGGTGCCCAGGTCGTGGGGATGAATGCCTTCGATGACGAACGACAGAATGCCCGCCTTGTCGGCGGCATTGCCTATGATCTTCAGGCCCGGTACGCCCTGCAAGGCGGCGGTGCCGTAATCGAGCAAGGCATGCTCATGCGCCGCAATGGTGTCCAGTCCGATATCGAGCACGTATTGAATTGCCGCGCCCAGACCGATGGTTCCGGCGATATTGGGCGTGCCCGCCTCGAAGCGCTGCGGCACGTCCGCATAGGTGCTGCGCTCGAAGCTGACCGTGCGTATCATGTCGCCGCCGCCCTGCCACGGCGGCATGGACTGCAGCAGCTCGTGGCGCCCGTACAACGCGCCTATGCCTGTGGGGCCGTACAGCTTGTGGCCCGAAAACGCATAGAAGTCGCAACCAATCTGCTGCACGTCGACCACCTGGTGCGCGACGGCCTGCGCACCGTCCACCAGCACCAGGGCGCCCGCCTCGTGCGCCAGCCGGGTGATCTCGGCAACCGGATTGACCGTGCCCAGGGCGTTGGAAATATGGGTTACCGCCACCATGCGCACCTGCGGCCCAAGCAACTGCCGATAGGCCGCCATATCGAGTTCGCCCGCATCGTTGATGGGGATGACCTTGAGCTCGGCGCCGGTTTGCTCGCACACCAATTGCCAGGGAACGATGTTGGAGTGATGCTCCAGCGCACTGACGACGACGTGGTCGCCGGCGCGCAGCCTGGCGCGGCCCCAGCTGTACGCCACCAGATTGATGGCCTCGGTCGTGCCCCGCGTGAACACGATTTCATTGCTGTCGGCGGCATTGAGCAGGCGGCGCACCAGGTCGCGGCCCTGCTCGTACAGGTCGGTGGCATGCTGCGACAGCCAGTGCACGCCGCGATGGATGTTGGCATTGGAATTCAGGTAAAAGCTGCTGTCGGAGTCGATGACGGACTGCGGCTTCTGGGTGGTGGCGCCATTGTCCAGATACACCAGGCGCTTGCCGCGGATGGGATTGGACAGAATGGGAAAATCTGCGATACGGCCCAGATCGAGTGATTCGGAGAACGAAACGGCGGGTGCGTTCATGCCATGCCTCCCAGGAGTTCTTTGCCGGGCAGCAAGCCCCTGACCGCACGCGTCACCCGGCGGCGCAGCGATTCGTCGGCGATGCGCTCGATGGCCTGGGCCGCAAAGGCATAAATGAGAATGCTGCGCGCATGCTCGGCATCGAGACCGCGCGAACGCAGGTAGAACAAGCTGGTTTCGTCGATCTGCCCAACGGTGGCGCCATGCGCGCACTTGACGTCGTCGGCGTAGATTTCGAGCTCGGGGCGCGCGTCGGCGCGGGCCATGCGCGACAGCAGCAGGCTGTCGGAACGCTGGACGGCATCGGTGCCGTCGGAGCCCGGCGCCACCAGGATGCGCCCGGCAAACACGCCGCGGGCGGTATCGGCCAGAATGCCCCGGTAGTACTCGCGGCTGACGCCGTAGGGCCTGGCATGGTCGATCCAGGTATGGTGATCGACGTGGCGCTTGCCATCGACGTAATAAAGGCCGTTGAGCAGCGTCTCGCAATGCTCGCCATTGAAGTGCGTGACGATATCGTTGCGGGCCAGGCGGGCGCCGAACGACATGGAATGCGACACGTAATTCGAACCTTGTTCCTGCGCAATATCGCTTTCGCCCAGATGGAAGGCCTGCTCGTCTTCCTGCTGCAGCTTGAGGTGAACCAGGCGAGCATCGGCGGCCAGCACCGCCCGCAGGACGGTGCTGCTAAGCGAAACCCCTGCGCCGTCGCCCACGTAGTGCTCGATCAGCGTGGCCTGCGCGCCGCCTTCCAGCACGACGATGTTGCGCGAAAAGCTGGCGGCCTGCCTGGAAGCGGAAACGAATACTGCATGGATGGGCAGCTCGACCTGTTCGCCGCGCGCCACGCGAATGCAGATTCCGTCGTCGGCCAGGGCCAGATTGAGCGCCGCCGTGCTGGCGCCGTCGGCTTCGCTGCCGAAATACGCTTCAAGCCGCTCTGGATGGTCGCGCAGCACCTGGGATACCGCCTGGATTTGCACGCCTGCGGGCAAAGCACCCACATCGGACAATTGCGGCGTGTAGCGGCCGTCGACGAACACCAGCCAGTGCCCGGCCTCGCCGTCGCGCAGCGCCTGGATTTTCTCGGCAGCCACACGAGCCTCGCCTCGCAGCGCAAAGTCTTGTTGATCCAGCACGGCCAGGGAAGTGTGATGCCAGCTTTCCTGTTTGGCGACAGGCCAGCCTTCTTGTTGGAAGCGGTCGAAAGCCCGTTGCCGCAAGGCGGCCAGCCAAGGCGCATCGGCACCGGCCAAAGCGCCCGAACCCGCCTTGAAGCCGGCGGAGAAAGATTCCAGGGCGCTCATGCGACAGCCCCCTTGCCCGGCTTGGCGCCCTCGCCCAGCCAGCCATAGCCCTTTTCTTCGAGTTCGAGCGCCAGCTCGCTACCACCCGAACGGACGATGCGGCCGCCCGAAAGCACGTGCACGTAATCGGGCACGATGTAGTCCAGCAGGCGCTGATAGTGCGTAATGACGATGAGGGAGCGTTCTGGCGAGCGCAGGCGGTTCACGCCGTCGGCCACGACGCGCAGGGCGTCGATGTCCAGGCCGGAGTCGGTTTCGTCCAGGATGGCCAGTCTGGGTTCCAGCAATGCCATTTGCAGGACTTCGTTGCGCTTTTTCTCGCCGCCCGAAAACCCCTCGTTGACCGAACGGTACAGGAACTCTTCCTTCATGCCCACCGCTTTCATTTCGCTTTTTACGCGGGTCAGGAAATCCATGGCGTCCAGCTCGGACAGCCCCTGGTGGCGGCGCACTGCGTTGACCGCGGCCTTGAGGAAATAGGCGTTGGAAACGCCCGGGATTTCAATGGGATACTGGAACGCCAGGAACAGGCCCGAACGAGCGCGCTCTTCGACCGACATGGCCAGCAGATCCTGCCCTTGCCAGGTGACGGATCCGCTTTCAACGTGGTAGTTGTCGCGGCCGGCCAGCACCTGCGACAAAGTGCTTTTGCCGGCGCCGTTGGGGCCCATGATGGCATGGACTTCGCCCGGCTTGATCGACAGGGTCAGGCCGCGCAGAATGGGTTTGTTATTGATGGAAGCGTGTAAATCGCGAATTTCAAGCATGAATAACCTCTTTATTAACCTACGCTGCCTTCGAGGCTCACGCCGAGCAGATTCTGTGCTTCGACCGCAAACTCCATGGGCAATTCTTTGAAAACTTCTTTGCAGAAACCATTGACGATCATGGACACCGCGTCTTCGGCCGACAGGCCGCGCTGCATGGCATAGAACAACTGATCTTCGCCGATGCGGGACGTGGTGGCCTCGTGCTCGACCTGGCCGGTCGGGTTCTGCACCTCGATGGTGGGAAACGTATGGGCGGCGCACTTCTTGCCGATGAGCAGGGAGTCGCACTGCGTGTAGTTGCGCGCATTCTCGGCCTTGGGCGTCATGCGCACCAGGCCGCGGAAAGTATTGCTGCCGTGCCCCGCCGAAATGCCCTTCGAGATGATGGTGCTGCTGGTGTTGCGCCCCATGTGGATCATCTTGGTGCCGGTATCGGCCTGCTGGCGGTGATTGCTGAGCGCCACGGAATAGAACTCGCCCACCGAGTCGTCGCCGCGCAGGATGACGCTGGGGTATTTCCAGGTGATGGCGGAGCCGGTTTCAACCTGGGTCCAGGAAATGCGCGAACGCGGGCCGCGGCAGTCGCCGCGCTTGGTCACGAAGTTATAGATGCCGCCCTTGCCGTCCTTGTCGCCGGGATACCAGTTTTGCACGGTGGAGTACTTGATTTTGGCGTCGTCCATGGCAACCAGTTCGACCACCGCCGCATGCAGTTGGTTTTCGTCGCGCATGGGCGCCGTACAGCCTTCCAGGTAGCTGACGCTGGCGCCTTCGTCGGCAATGATGAGCGTGCGTTCGAACTGCCCGGTATCTTGCGCATTGATGCGGAAATACGTGGACAGCTCCATGGGACATCGCACGCCCTTGGGAATATAGACGAAGGAGCCGTCCGAAAACACCGCCGAGTTGAGCGCCGCATAGAAGTTGTCGCCCTGCGGCACGACCGAACCCAGGTATTTGCGAACCAGTTCGGGGTATTCCTTGACGGCTTCCGAGAACGAACAGAAGATCACACCGACATCGGCCAGTTGCTTGCGGAACGTGGTGGCCACCGAGACCGAGTCGAACACGGCGTCGACCGCCACGCCGGCCAGACGAGCGCGCTCGTGCAGCGGCACACCCAGCTTTTCGTAGGTGCGCAGCAATTCGGGGTCGACTTCGTCCAGCGACTTGGGGCCGTCCTTCTTGGACTTGGGGGCCGAGTAGTAGCTGATGTCCTGGAAATCGACGGGCGGGAACCCCACCTTGGCCCATTCGGGCGGCGTCATGGTCAGCCATTGCCGATACGCCGACAGCCGCCACTCGAGCATGAATTCGGGCTCGCCCTTCTTGGCCGACAACAGCCGGATGGTGTCTTCCGACAGGCCTTTCGGTATGGTGTCGGACTCGACTTCGGTGACGAAACCGGCCTCGTACTCCCGGTCAAGGAACGAGTCGATCTTTTCGGTCGCTGTTTTCATGCGATAAAACCTCTAGTTCAAAATGCGTGTGTGCAGACTGCGCCATGTCGGCGATGCTTATGTCTTCGAGTGTGCGTCGTACTATATTGTTGATGCGCAGCCAGTTGGAGCGGATTCGGCAATCGGACTCGTAGCCGCAAACGCCGGGCGTGGCGCTGCACTCGGTCAGCCCGAAAGGCTGCTCGTCCAGGGCGTCGACGACTTGGGCAATGGTGATTTGCGTTGCGGGCCGGCTAAGCGCATAACCGCCGCGCGCGCCGCGCATGCTGTGCACGAGGTCGTGGCGCCCCAGGGCCTTGAGCACCTTGCTGGCGGTAGGCTGGCCGATTCCCAGTACCCCGGCCAGATCGGACGCGCTGAAATAGCGCTGCGGATGGCTGGCCATATGGGTAAGAACCAGCGTGCCGTAGTCGATGATTTTGCTGACGCGCAACATGGCGGATTTTGTAACCGGTAAGTATTGAATGCAGAATCGGAGGTCGCCGAACCAGGAGTTTCAGGTATTCGGCGAGTCGGGTATATAGTACCGTTTTAGTCCTGTATGTGTCAAATGGCGCTTCGGGAAGCCCGCCCTATTCGGCTTCGTCCTGGCCGGCCTGCTGCATCATCCACATCTGGGCGTAGCGCCCGCCCAATAGCAGCAGCTCGCGGTGCGAGCCCTGCTCCACCACGCGGCCGCGATCCAGCACCAGGATCTCGTCGGCATCGATGATGGTCGATAGCCGGTGCGCGATGATCAGCGTCGTGCGGTTGCGCGCGATCTGCGTCAGTTCGTCCTGGATTGCCCGCTCGGTGCGGGTGTCCAGCGCGCTGGTAGCCTCGTCGAAAATCAGTATGGGCGGGTTCTTGAGCAGCGTGCGGGCGATGGCCACGCGCTGCTTTTCGCCGCCCGAGAGCTTCAGGCCTCGCTCGCCGACCGGCGTCTCGTAGCCGGCGGGCAGGCTCATGACAAAGTCATGGATGCGGGCGGCTTTGGCGGCCTGCACGATGTCCGCCTGCGAAGCCGCTGGATTTCCGTAGGCGATATTGTACAGAATACTGTCGTTGAAAAGCACGGTGTCCTGCGGGACGATGCCGATATGCCGGCGCAGGCTTTCCTGGGTGACGTCGCGCACGTCGGTGCCATTGATGAGTATGGCGCCCTTGTCGGCGTCGTAGAAGCGGAACAGCAAGCGCGACAATGTGGATTTGCCGGCCCCCGAGGCCCCCACCACCGCCAGGGTCCGGCCAGCCGGTATCGTAAAGCTTACGTCGAACAGTATCTGCCGGTTGGCTTCGTAGCCGAACTCGACGTGTTCGAAGCGGATCTCGGCCTGGTCGGCCTGCAACTCCGGAGCGCCGGGCTTGTCGGCGACCTCCTGGCTTTCCTGCAGCAGGCCGAACATGCGCTCCATGTCGGCCAGCGCGTGCTTGATTTCCCGATAGACGAAACCCAGGAAATTCAGGGGCGCATAAAGCTGGGTAAGATAAGCCGACACCAGCACGACGTCGCCGACCGTCATGGTGTGCGCGACCACTCCCGCGGCCGACAGCCATAGCAAGGCCGTGACGCCCAGCGTGATGATGGCGCCCTGCCCGATATTGAGCAGATTCAGCGAAACCTGGTTCTTGACCGCGGAATCCACCCAGCGCTTCAGATTCCCGTCGTAGCGGTCTATCTCGTATTTCTCGTTGCCGAAATACTTGACCGTCTCGTAGTTCAGCAAGGCATCGATGGCCTTGCTGTTGGCCTTGCTGTCGAGGTCGTTCATGCTGCGCCGGTATACCATGCGCTTCTCGGTGACCAGCAGGGTAAACAGCACATAGCAAAGTATGGTGCCCAGCGTCACGACGGCGAACAGATAGTCGTAGCGCCACAGCAGCACCGCCGCCACCATCCCGATCTCGAGCAAGGTCGGCAAGATGTTGAACACCATGAAATTGAGCAGAAAGCCGATACCCTTGGTGCCACGCTCGATATCGCGGCTCAGGCCGCCCGTTTGCCGCTTCAGGTGAAAGCTCATCGACAAGGCGAACAAATGCTGGAAAAGACTCGTGGCAATGCGCCGGATGGAGCCCTGGGTCACGCGCGCGAACAAGGCGTCGCGCAGTTCGCCGAACACGCTGCTGGACAAGCGTGCAAGCCCATAGCCCAGCAAGGCGGCCACCGGCAATACCAGCAGCGTTTCCTGCAGGCTGAGCTGATCGACGATCTGCTTGAGAAACAACGGCAGCCAGACGCTGGCGACCTTGGCCGCAACGAGGCAGCCCAGGGCCAGCAGCACACGCTCCTTGAACTGCCAGACATAGGGCAGAAGCGACTTGAGGGTCTGGATATCGTTGCGGTTTTTCGGCGCTGGGCCGGTGTGGCGGAATTTCATGCGTTCGAATGGTGAAAAAAAATGGCCCTGTTAAAGCCGGCGTTCATGGAGTACCTAATACAATAAGCGCGCTCCCCCAAGAAAAATGGAGATTCGATGCTTGCCCAAAACTTCGATTACGAAGCCGCGCTAGCCGCCTGTGCCCGAGGCAGCCAGGCCGCGCTGCGCGACCTGTACCATCGGGAAACACCGCAAATGCTGGCCCTGGCGACCCGAATGCTGGCCGACGGCAGCGCCGCCGAGGCGGTGGTGCGCGATACCTTCGTGCTGATCTGGAAAAACGCGGCCAGCTACGACCCGCAAGCCGGCACAGCACGCGCTTGGATTTACAGCATTATGCGCTATCGCGCCATGAACCGTTTGCGCCAGTCCGGACGCATCGTGCCCGCCGCCAAGGCCGGCTGGCAGGCCAGGCTGCCGGTACTGTCCAATACCGCCGATTCCGCGCCGCTGGCGCGCACCTTGAACAAGCTTGAACAGGCCCAGCGCCTGCCCATCCTCATGGCCTACTACGGCGGCCTGAACTACGAGCAAATCGGCGCGCTGCTGCACATGCCGCAAGAACAGGTCAAATCCCACGCCCACACCGCTCTGGCGGCCATTCTGGACGCGGAGCAGGCATGAGCAGGAATACCGCACCATCCCTTCTTACCGCCGAATATGCTCTTGGCCTGCTGAACCTGCAGGAAACCGCCCAGGCCCACGCCCTGCTCGGCGCCGACTACGACGCCGTGGTCAGCGCCCTGGCCTGGGAAGATCGTTTCCTGGCCCTGGCGGACGAACTTCCCCCCGAGACGCCATCGCCCGAGCTGCTGCTGCAAATACAAACCGCGCTGGGTCACGACACCACCGTCCCGCTGCGCCCCAGCGCCATGCCAGCCGCTTCGACGCCAGAGGCGACAAAGACACAGGCGCCGCAAGCCTCGGCGCGGCAGCCGGCAAAGTCCGGCCTGCCGCCCAGCAAGCCGCGAACGGCACAGGCTTCCGAACGCCGGGCAGGCCAGGCTGAATCCAGGCGCGGCTTCTGGTCCAGCCTTTGGCTGTGGCGCGGCGCAACGCTGGTGCTGGCGCTTGGACTGGTTGCCGCAGCCCTGCAACCCAAAGCGCAAGATGCGTCCGCCGGGCAAACCACGCCCGCGGTCACAGCCGGCGATACCGCCAAGCCGGCCGCCCCGCAGGCAAGCGTGGCCACGCCAACCCGCGCCGCCATTTTGCAGGCTCCGGGCCAAACGTCCACGCCGGGCTGGATCGTGACCTTCGATGCTTCGGGCGATCTGGTGCTTACACCTAAGGTCAGGATAGAAATCGCCCAGGACGCCGCCGTATATCTATGGGTGCACGGCGACACGGAAACCCCCAGGCTGTTGGCCGAACTGAGCCCCAATGCACCGCTGGTCCTGCCGGCGCAAGCCGCCGGCACCATAGCCACCGGGCAGATTTTCGAAATAACCCTGGAGCCGCGCGGCGCCGCCGCGCCACACGAGCCCAAAGGCCCGATTCTGTTCATCGGCCGCCTTGTCGCCCTGAGCTGAACCGCGCGGCGCAAAAGCGGGTTTCAAAAACCAACGGCAGCCCTATGCATCATAGGGCTGCCGTTGCATGAATTGCTGGCGCCGACACGGCCTATGGCCGGCTGTCGGCCTTTGGTCATTGGGCTCCGCTTTCGCCCAGGGCCTGGGCCAGCGCCTCGCGCGCCGCAATAAGATCGGCCCGCAAGACCTGGAATTCCTGTCCGCTGAGGCGCACGGCGGCGTCCTGGTCGTGCGGCGGCGCCTCGCGCGTATCGCCCAGGCGATTGCGCGCGCCGCTGATGGTAAAGCCCTGCTCGTACAGAAGATCGCGTATGCGGCGTATGAGCAGCACTTCGTGGTGCTGGTAATAGCGGCGGTTGCCCCGGCGCTTGACCGGCTTGAGCTGCGTGAATTCCTGCTCCCAGTAACGCAGCACATGAGGCTTGACGCAGCACAGATCGCTGACTTCGCCAATGGTGAAGTAGCGCTTGGCCGGAATGGGCGGCAAAACAACAGGGGTATCGGACTGGCTCATGTGCGGATTCTATCTATACCGATTGAAAAACGATTCGGAAACGGGACGAAGGGCGCGCCGCATGAGGCCCGCCCGCCAGAGGTGATTTATTCCGCCGGGGTGGCGCCGGCCTGGGCCGGAGGCTCGACCACGCCCTTGAGCTTCTGGCTTGCATGGAACGTGACGACCCGGCGCGCTTCGATGGGGATGACCTCGCCGGTTTTGGGGTTGCGCCCGGGACGGGGCGGCTTGTCGCGCACCTGGAAATTGCCGAAGCCCGACAGCTTGACTTCGACGCCGCGCGCCAGCGAATCGCGGATTTCCTCGAAAAAGGTATCGACGATGTCTTTGGCTTCGCGCTTGTTCAGGCCGACGCGGTCGAACAGCAGCTCGGCCAGCTCGGCCTTGGTCAGGGTACGTGGATCTGAATTCATTGCTTTAACTCCTTATGCGCGCAAGCGCACCCCATGAGCGCTGACCAGCGCTTCTAATAGCAGGTTCATGCATTGTTCGACACGGGCGTCATCCAGCGTGACTTCGGGATCCTGCAGCCAGAAATGGAAAGCCATGCTTTTTTCAGCCGCGGCATTTTCGGACTTGTCCCGCCAGACATCGAACAGCCGGATATCCTTGACAACGCTAAGAGTAGCATTAGACGCCACGGTTTGGGCAAGGGTGTCCAACAAATCCTGATACGAAACTTTAACATCCGCCCAGACCGCCAGGTCGCGCGCCACGACCGGCTGGCGAGACAGCTCGGCCGGCTGCGGCAAAGCCGCCGTGGAAATGGCGGCGACGTCGACTTCGAACACCACCGGCGCATGGGCCAGCTCGGCTTGCTGAACCCAGCGCGGATGCAGCTCGCCAAGCCAACCGATATCCCGGCCATCCAGGACCAGGCGCGCGCTGCGGCCAGGATGCAGTGCCGGATGGGCATCGGGCTTGCACAGCAGGCGCCCGGCCTGCGCGCCCAGCAACGTTTCGACATCCATCTTTACATCGTAAAAATCGACGTGGCGCGTCGGCGCGCCCCACTGCTCTTCCAGTGCCGGGCCCCAGGCCATGCCGGCAAGACGCTGCGGCTGGCTGACCCCGGCAACGGCCAGATCGGAGTCGGCTACTTTGGCGTCGCGCGCAAACACGCGCCCCAGCTCGAAAACCCGCACCCGGCTTTGCTTGTGATTGGCGTTGTACCGGACATTGGCCAGCAGGCCGCCGATCAGGCTGGAGCGCATGACCGCCAACTGGCTGGCAATGGGATTGAGCAAACGGATGGGGTCGTCGTTGCCGGCGTAGTCTTTTTCCCATGCCTCTTCGACGAAGGAAAAGTTGATGACTTCCTGGTAATCGAGGCCGGCCATGATGGCGCGCAAGGCATGAGGCCCGCGCAGCGTCTCGGGCTCGAGCCGCATTTGCGCCCTGGCAAGCGGCGGCAGGTCGGGAATGCGCTCGAAGCCGTAGACGCGCGCCACTTCCTCGATGAGGTCTTCTTCGATGAAGATGTCGAAGCGGTAGGAAGGCGGCGTAACGCTGAACACCCCGTCCTGCACGGTAAAGGGAAGATTCAGGCTGGTGAAGATGCGCTCGACCTCGGCCTGCTCCACCAGCACGCCCAGGATGCGGTGGCAGCGCTGCAGCCGCATGGCCACCGGGGCGCGCTCGGGCAGGTTGACGACCTGGTCGTCGACCGGGCCGGCCTGGCCGCCGCAAATGTCGATGATGAGCCGGGTCATGCGCTCGAGGTGCTCGGGAATCGAGCCGAAGTCCACGCCGCGCTCGAAGCGGTGGCTGGCCTCGGTGCTGAATTTATAGCGCCGGGTCCGGCCCATGATGGCCTCGGGCCACCAGAACGCCGCCTCGAGATATATGTCCGTCGTATCCAGGGTGACGGCGCTGGCCTCCCCGCCCATGATGCCCGCCATGCTTTCAGGCTCGGCGCCCGCCGCCACGACGCCGACGTCCGGCGCCAGCGTCACGGTCTGGCCGTTGAGCAATTCCAGGGTCTCGCCTTCGCGGGCCCAGCGCACGGTCAGGCCGCCATTGATGCGATTCAGGTCGAACACATGGGTGGGGCGCCCCAGTTCCAGCATGACATAGTTGGAAATGTCGACCAGGGCCGAGATGGAGCGCTGCCCCGCCCTTTCCAGGCGCGATTTCATCCAGGAAGGCGTGGCCGCGCGCGCATTGACGCCGCGTATCACCCGCCCGGCGAAACGGCCGCATAAATCGGGGGCCTGCACCTCGACGGCCAGGCGGTCATCCAGGGCGACCGGCACGGGCTCGAAGGACGGCAGGGTAAGCGGCGCGCCAGTAAGGGCCGCCACCTCACGCGCCACGCCCAGAATGGAAAGGCAATCGGCGCGGTTGGGCGTGAGCTTGAGCGTAAACACCGTATCGTCCAGGTCCAGGGCATCACGCAGCGATTGTCCGGCTTCGGCCTGGGCATCCAGCTCGAGCAGGCCGGCATGATCCTGGGAAAGGCCCAGCTCGCGCGCCGAACACAGCATGCCGAAGGACTCGACGCCCCGCATCTTGGCCTTGCCGATCTTCATGTCGCCGGGCAGCCTGGCGCCGATGCGCGCCAAAGGAACCTTCAGGCCGGCCGCGGCATTGGGCGCGCCGCAGACGATCTGCAGCAAGGCCCCAGATCCGTCGTCCACCTGGCACACCCGCAGCTTGTCCGCATTGGGGTGAGGCGCGATTTCGACGATATGGGCGACCACGACGCCGCTGAAAGGCGGGGCGGCCGGCACGGCCTCCTCGACTTCCAGGCCGGCCATGGTCAGGCGATGCGACAGCTCGTCGGTGTCGATGGCGGGATTAGCAAAGGTACGTAGCCAGGATTCTGGAAATTGCATGGTAGGTCGGATCCGTTTGACGGCAAGGCGCGGATGAATGGATTAGAGCCTGTTGCCAGGCCCTAGCGATTGAACTGGCGCAGAAAGCGCAAGTCGCCCTCGAAGAACTGGCGCAGGTCGTTGACGCCATAGCGCAGCATGGTCAGGCGCTCGAGGCCGGAGCCGAACGCAAACCCGATGTAGCGCTCGGGGTCGAGGCCGTAATTGCGCACCACTTGCGGGTGCACCTGTCCGGAACCCGAGATTTCCAGCCAGCGTCCCTGGTTCGGGCCCGACGTGAACATCATGTCGATTTCGGCCGAGGGCTCGGTAAAGGGGAAAAACGACGGGCGAAAACGCACCGACAGATCATCGGTTTCGAAGAAGGCCTTGAGGAAATCGCTGTAGACGCCCTTGAGATCGGCGAAGGAAATGTCTTCGGCGATCCACAGTCCTTCCACCTGATGGAACATGGGCGAATGCGTGGCATCGCTGTCGACGCGGTAGGTGCGCCCCGGGGCGATGACCTTGATGGGCGGCTTGTTCATGCGCGCGTAACGCACCTGCATGGGGCTGGTGTGCGTGCGCAGCAGCAGCGGCAGGCCCTGCGCATCCTGCATGTCGACGTAGAAGGTGTCCTGCATGGAACGCGCAGGATGGTTTTCAGGGTTGTTCAGGGCCGTGAAATTGGTCCAGTCGTTTTCGATTTCGGGGCCGTCGGCCACGTCGAACCCGATGGAGCGGAAAATGGCCTCGACGCGTTGCCAGGTCTGGATCACCGGGTGTATGCCGGCGGCGCGCCGGCCTCTTCCAGGCAGGGAGACATCGATGGTTTCGGAAGCCAGGCGCTTGTCGAGCTCGGCCTGGGCCAGCTCGGCGCGCCGGTTGTTCAACAGGCTTTCGATCTGCTGCTTGACCTGATTGATGCGCGCGCCCTCGGCACGCTTGGTTTCTGGATCCAGCTGGGCCAGGCCCTTGAGCATGGCTGTCAAGGCCCCCTGCTTGCCCAGGAACTTCGCCTTGGCGTTTTCAAGCGCGGCCGCTTCGGTGGCTTGAGCAAACAATTCTGTTGCCTGAGGTATCAGGTCATCGACCGGAGATGTCATGGATTATCCGCTTTCCAAATGCAAACGGGGCCCGCAAGAGCCCCGTTCGTAGCAAAACCAAACCGGAACCGCCATCGGCCCCGGTTACCGCAATCGATAGGTATCGATTACGCAGCCAAAGCCGCTTGCGCTTGGGCAACAATCGCCGCAAAGCCGGCTTTATCGTTGACGGCCATGTCGGCCAGCACTTTGCGATCGAGCTCGATCGAGGCTTTTTTCGTGCCAGCGATGAACACGCTGTACGTCACGCCCAGTTCGCGGCAGGCCGCGTTGATGCGGGTGATCCACAAAGCGCGGAAAGTGCGCTTCTTGTTGCGGCGGTCGCGGTAGGCATATTGCCCGGCGCGCATGACTGCCTGTTTGGCGATGCGGAATACATTACCGCGGCGACCGCGATAGCCTTTTGCAGCTTTGATAACTTTTTTGTGACGGGCACGGGCAGTTACGCCGCGTTTTACGCGTGGCATGGTGGTGGTTCTCCGTTAATCAAGCAAAAGGCATCATGGCCTTGACCGAAGCGACGTCCGATTTGTGGACGGCCGCCGAACCGCGCAGATGGCGCTTGTTCTTGGTGGTTTTCTTGGTGAGGATATGGCGCTTGAACGCCTGACCCCGCTTGATCGACCCGCTACCACGGACCTGGAAGCGCTTGGCAGCGCCCCGCTTGGTTTTCATCTTGGGCATATATAGCTCTATTTGCTGCAACCGCAGGTGACTTCCATACACACTGGAAATACTTGCACGACCTGGCAATTGCTTCTTGAAGTTTTCCGCTGGCTTGAAGTACTTCTCTTGAAGCTCTTCTCTTTAAGCACTTCACTTTAAGTACTTCTAAGTTTCAAGACAGCCGGAAAAGCCCTTGATTATACGATGGTTTTCATGAAGGTGTCCAGTGCCTGCCAAGGCCCGAACCAAAAACCAGGATTATGCCGGGGCTGGAACCCGCGAACGCCTCCCCCGGGGCAGGCGTTCGCGGCTTCGGTCACGCCTTTTCAGCCAGGGCGTCGTCCGAAAGCTTGCCGTCGTAGCCGTTCAAAAACAAATTAAGCAGCAAGGCCGTCACCGCCGCCAAAACGATGCCGCTGTGGGTGAACGGCGACATCCACTTGGGCAGCAGGCTGAAGACGCCGGGATTCACCATGGGTATCAGGCCCATGACGACGCTCACCGCCAGGATGAACAGATTGTGCCGGCTGCTTTCCTTTTTGTAGTCGACTTCGGCCAGGACCTTGATGCCCGTGGCCACGACCATGCCGAACATCACGATGCCCGCTCCGCCCAGCACCGACTGCGGAATCAGGGCGAACATGATGGACAGCTTTGGAAAAAGCGCCAGAACGATCATGATCAGCCCCGCCGCCACGCAGACCCAGCGGCTTTTGACCCCGGTCACGCCGACCAGGCCGACATTCTGCGAATACGTGACATAGGGGAAGGTGTTGAAGATGCCGCCGATCAACGTGCCCAGGCCATCGACCCGCAACCCCCGGGTAATGTCCTTGGAACCGACCTTTTTCCCGACCATCTCGGCCACCGCCAGCATCATGCCGGTGGTTTCCACCATGACGACGATCATGATGATGGACAAGGCGATGATGGGGCCTATCTCGAAATGCGGAATGCCGAAATGGAAAGGCGCGATCAGTTCGAACCAGCCGGCGTGCCCGACCCGCGAGAAGTCGACCTTGCCCAGCAGCGCCGCAACGACGAAGCCTATGGCGATGCCTATGAGCACGGCGATATTGCGCAAAAAGCCGCTGGCGTATTTCGAGATGGCGATGATGGACAGCAGCACGATGAAGGTGATCAGCAGATTGACTGGATCGCCCGTCGCCGGCCCCCTGCCCGCCACCCAGTTCACGCCGACCGGAATAAGGTTCAGGCCCGTTACGGTGATGACCGTGCCGGTGACCAGCGGCGGGAAGAGCTTGATGAGGCGGCCCACCAGCGGCGCGAGCAGGATGGTGACCAGGCCGGCGGCGATGATGGCCCCGAACATGCCCAGCAGGCCGGTTTCGGGGTTCGCCGCCATGACCATCATGGGCGGCACCGCCGCAAAGGTACAGCCCATCATCAACGGCAGCCTGATGCCGAACTTCCAGACGCCGGCCGACTGGATGATGGAGGCGATGCCGCAGACGAACAGGTCCGCGCTGATCAGCAGCCCGATTTCCTCCATGGAAAGCTTGGCCGCCCCGCCGATAAGTATGGGCACCGCAATGGCGCCGGCATACATGACCAGCACATGCTGCAGGCCGAAAAAGAACAGTCTGTTGGGTGGCAGTATCTCGTCCACCGGCGCCGCCGTTTGCGGCGGCGCCTCTTGCGATGCGTTGATGCGGCCTGCGCCGCGGATTGCAGCTTCCACTCCCATGGCTACCTCCTTTTGAACCGCTCTGGCGGCGCCTTGCGAAAAGCGCCGGCAGAATCGTTTATGTCTCGGTTATATGTTTTGCTCTATGGCTGGAATCGGATGGTGCGCGGTCTCGCCGCGTTTTCAGGTGATGGCTTCGCGACTCCTTAATATGGGTTGACAGGCCCTAGTTCTTTTTCGATCTGGCTGTAGGTTTCGCGTATGAACCGGCCCACGGCGACGCTGCTTTCGAACGTGTTGTACTGCACGCCAAGGCCGTAGTCGGGCAGGTTTATGTAGTCGACCGTCATCAGCTCCAGCGGGCTGTCCTCATGCGTAAGGTGGTAGCGCAGCGTCTTGCGCACGACTTCCTTGGTGGGCTCCAGCAGATAGGCATGCCATTCGTCGTACCACTCGCCCGGCCGGGGCCGGACGAACGGGTACTGCACCCCTCGGCCCGGCTTGCCGTCGTCGCCCTTGGCCCAGATGTTGACCGGTCCGTTGGGCACGGCCGGCCTGTTCTGCTGCCACCAAAGCATGTTCATCGACAGCCACTCATCCACCAGGTTGCCGTCCTCGAAAGGATCCAGCACCAGCCTGCCCGCCGCGACGTCCTCGCGTATGCCCGAGATGTCCTGCTCGGCCGGATTGCCGATCTTGAAGATGCAGTGGCTGTAGTCCATGACGAAATTGAAGGGGACTCCACGCTTCCTGATCTTCTCGGCAACAGGCGCGACCCTGCGGAAATCTTCGGACCACATCAGGATGTGGGCCTCGAACCCGATTTGTATGCCGTATTTCTGGCCCAGCTCGTACGAGCGCAGGTACAGATCCACCAGTTCCTCGTCCGTCACCACATGGCCCCGGGCGTGATGCGTCAGCACCATCATGTTGTGGTAGCGCACGCCCGTCGCCGCGCAGTTGGCAAGATGGCCCTCCAGCACTTTCAGGGGTTCGTCGCCGATTCGGTAGGTCCATGCCGAGCCCCAGACCGGAAAGTCGTATTTCTCGACCGCCTTGATGTAGTCGTCGACCTTGTCGGCCAGGGGCAGCCTGTCGAAAAAGTCGAACACACCCGACTCGACGACCATGCGAAACTGGGTATCGACAGGCAGCTCCTGCAGCGACACCGGGTTACCGGGCGCCGAATTTTGCACTCCCCGGCCCGCACAGCCCAGCTTGATGCGTTTTTGCTGCATGGGCCGTTGTATGTTTCCATTCATGCCGCGTCTCCCTTCATGCCACTTTGGCCACGGCCTGGGCGCCCTGGTCCTGGTTGCGCGCCTGGTACTCGCGAATGAGCTCGATGAACCAGCGCCGGTAGGCCAGCGTCACGGCATCGGCGCCGCCCACGGGCAATTCCAGGCGGATCTCCTCGCCGACCATGGGAGCCAGCTTGGGCTGCTGGGACTCGATGACCGGCTTGTCCTGTTCAAGCACCACTCTTTCGAAATCCAGCAGGATGGCGTCGTTTTCCGGCTCCACGCCGAAATCGCGGGCTATCCACCAAAAGCTGCGGGTTCGCGTGGCGGAGACCGGCGACGCGGCCATCATCAGCACGTAGTGCTTGCCGTTCTCGAACGTCCTGCGCAGGTGGACCGTATGCGGCATCATCACCCGGTAGGAGTTCGCCACGGCTATCCACTCGTCGCCTTCGATGCCCAGCATCTTGCGCTTCTGGCCCACACTGGGCTCCTTGATGGGCGGCCGCTCGAAGCGCAGCACGCCCTCCTCGCGCCACGGCTCGACGGTATCGACCTCGGGCCGCGAACGGCTGCCGATGCTGCCATCGTGCACGAAAGCGAAATGGGAAAAATCGACGAAATTCTCCAGCCGCCGCGGCGCGCTGGTCTCCCAGTCGTAAACAGGCCCCTGAATGAGCCGATACTGCGGGTCATCGTATTCGGCGAAATCGGGCACGCCGAATTTCGGCGCCGACTCCAGGCAAACCCACACCATGCCCGCCGACTCACAAACCTGGAAAGCCTGGATGGCGGGCTTCATCACATCGACCAGCTCGTTGCGGGCGGGGATCCTCGTGCAGCGGCCCTGGACATCGTAGCGCCACCCATGATACGGGCACTCGAAATTACCCTCGACAATGGCGCCCTTGGACAAGGCAGCGCCGCGATGCGCACATCGGTCTGCCAGCGCCGCCACCTTGCCGTCTATCCGAACCAGGGCGATTGCCTGGTCGAGCAGCACCACCTGCATGGGGCTTTCGCCCACCTCGCTGGAATACGCAACCGGATGCCAGAACTGGTGCAGCGTTCTGTACAACGGATGCGCGCTGTAGTCCCGCATCGGATTTTCCATCTTCATCGTCTTCCTCCTGGCAAATTCCGTATGCCGGCATTGCACGGCATGTTCAAGCCCATCCGGCGGCCGTGCGCCGCTCCGGCCGATGCTTCCGGCAACGGACACGAGCGCTGGGCCCCTCTTTTTCGCTATTTAATAGGAAGCCGACTTATCACACAAATTATTAATTTAGATTAATTCATAATATAATTCGATTAATTAGCGGAGCGGAACCATGGACATCACCCTGCGGCAATTGCGCGCCTTCATCTTCGTCGCCCAGACAGGCCAGTTCACCCTGGCCGCCCAGAAAATGCATGTCACGCAATCCGCGCTAAGCACCTTGATAAAAGAGCTCGAAAGCGCAGTCCAGGTCAAATTGTTCGACCGCCACACGCGCATGGTGGCCCTGACGGAAGCCGGCACGGGCTTTTACCGCAAGGCCGAAAACATACTGGCCTCACTGGAAAGCGCCGTTTCGGACATGCACGACCTGGCTTCGCTGCATACCGGCCGCGTGCGCATCGTCGCCTCGACCGTGATTTCGTCGGGCCTGCTGTCGACCACCTTCAAGCTGTTCAAGGAAATCCACCCCGAGGTGCAATTCACGCTGCACGACGTGGCCGAGGAAGACATCATGAGCACCGTGCTCGCGGGCAGCGTCGATTTCGGCATCGGCACCTCGAACGAACTGGAACAAGGCCTGCACGAAGAACATCTGTTCGACGACCGCTTCATCGCCCTGTGCCGGCGCGACCACCCATTGGCGCGGCGCAAGACGGTAAGCTGGAGTGAATTGTGCGGCCTGCCCTTTATCGCCCTGGCCGCCAAAAGCCCCATTCGCAAGCTGATCGACAAGGCCCTGGTCGCCCATGGCCTGAGCCTGAACATCGTCAACGAAGTCTCGTTCGCGACCACGGTGCTGAGCCTGGTCAGGGCCGGCATCGGCATAAGCGTCCTGCCCATGAACAACCACCCCACGCTGCCCGCCTTCGATCTGCATGCCTGCGCCCTGACGGCCCCGACCATCACGCGCAAGATTTCCATCTTCACGCCCGCCCACCGCTCCTTGTCGCCCGCGGCGCAGGCGTTTGCGCAGTTCCTGCATTCACACGTCGAACACGAAGGCGCCACTCCGCAGGATCCGGACTAGGGCTTGTCAACAGGCCTTAACCAGACGGCACGCTATTCTTTGTTTTTCTTCGGTGCCCGGCTCAGCTCGTTGTTGGCGACCACCAGCACATTGAGCATGCGCACGAATTCTTTGCGCTCGGACTCCGGCAAAGGCTCCAGCATCAGCCGCTGCGCCCTCTGGACCGCGGCATGCATGTCTTTCAGCAATTTGCACCCTTCGGGCGTCGCGCTTACGTGCTTGACCCGGCGATCTTTCGGGGCGGCATGCCGTTTCAGCAGGCCGCGCGCCTCCAGCCTGTCTATCACCCCCGTCGTGGTCGAGGCATCCAGGCCGGCCGCCTTGGCCACCGAACGCTGGTCGATATCCGGGTTGGCCACCACAAAGCGAAGCACGGCGAACTGGACCGGGGTAGTGGCGAACTTCTCGGTTTCCTGCAGGAATATCGCCACTGAAATCTGGTGCAAATGCCGGATGTAGTAACCCGGCAGGCTGTTGATGTCTTCAAAGGCCGATTCTTCACTCATAACAAATCCTAGGGTTTTCCCTTATTCATTCTTGGATCAATAAACGTATACTAATAATAAGCATACAAACTATATGTATGCTTACGTAGGAGGGATAACCCTCGCTGGCTGTCTTGGTAGTCGCCCATTCTTTAGCGCTTGGCGGCAATACAGATGACGAACTCGCCACCTTTTTGCCCGATCGCACCTTTTCCGTAAAGGAGAGTCTGTCATGCTGGAACTCGGTCGTCTTGAAGATCTACCCGTAGCATATCGTGATGCGCTCACGCAACAAAATCTGGTGCCCCTCTGGCCCAGCTTGCGTTCAGTGCTGCCACCCAATATTCCCCAGCCAAAAACCCGGCCCGTCCATTGGGCCTACAAGGCCCTGCGCCCCTTATTGCTTGAAGCCGGCGAATTGACTCCCATCGACAAGGCCGAGCGGCGCGTGCTGGTGCTGGCCAACCCCGGCCACGGCCTGGAAAAAATGCAGGCCAGCAGCGCCATGTACCTGGGCATGCAATTGCTGATGCCCGGCGAATGGGCGCCCGCCCACCGTCATACACCGAACGCTTTGCGCATGATCGTCGAAGGCGATGGCGCCTACACCACCGTCAACGGTGAAAAATGCCCCATGAGCCGCGGCGACCTCATCCTGACACCCACCGGAACCTGGCACGAGCATGGCCACGACGGCGACAAACCCGTAGTCTGGCTCGACGTGCTGGATCTGCCGCTTGTGCATTACCTGGAAGCTTCCTACCACGTGGATCGCGACCCTCAGGCCATACAACCGGGCAACGGCGAACGCCAATACTGCAGCGGCGGCATCGTTCCCACCCCCGCGTTCCAGCGATCCGACAAAGCCTACCCGATGATGCGCTATCCGTGGGCCGACACCAAGGCAGCTCTGCAGTCCATCGCCGCCGACCAGCCCGACCAGGAATTCGTGCAGGTTACCTACATCAACCCCGAAACCGGCGCCGATGCGCAAAACATTCTTGGGTTCTACGCGTTGATGCTGCGCCCCCGCCAGGTGCTGCCGCTGCCTGTGCGATCGCCCGCCGTCGTCATGCACCTGATCGAAGGCGCTGCCGAAGCCCGCATCCAGGACGAAACGTTCACACTGGAAGAAGCCGACACCTGCTGCGCGCCGGGGTTCAGCACGGTCACCCTGAGCAACCGGTCCGTCGACAAGCCGGCCTTCTTCTTCCTGGCCGACGAATCTCCGCTGCATCGCAAACTCGGAGTCTACGAAACACGCGGCTGAGCGGCTATGATTCTGCGCGCCCGATGACTCCGAACTCGACGGGCGACTTCGCGTAGAACAGCTCCAGGTTCGGCTCTGCATTCAGCCGCTCGAACAGCCTGACGGACTCTTCTTCGGAGACGATCATGGTGATTTCGAGCGGCTGATCGGTAAGCTCGAAAAAATGCGTGGAATGAAACCGGTGCCTGCCGCCGATTCCCGTCTGCGCGCCGATCAGCGTCGCGCCGTGCAATTGCATGGACTTTGCAAGCTCCAGCAGCCAGTCGCTCATTTGCTTGTGGCCGTGACGGCGATCCTGCACGGTGAAGAATGTTACTTGGTAGCCTTTCATGATGCCCGCCTCCAGACAATTAGGCTCGAATCGCGCAATCAGCAAAGCCACGGCATCGGGCAGCGCCACCAAGGCGCGATCAGACCAGGCAAAAACCGGCAAAGGCGCACGGCCCCGCCCGTCCTGGTTATTTTGAACCTTTGCAAGAAACCCGGCAAACGTTAGCCCCAAGGCTGGCGATATTGAATGGCCTCGGCGATATGCGGGCGGCCGATGCGCTCGCATCCGGCCAGGTCGGCCAGGGTTTGGGCCACCCGCAACACCCGGTGCACCACTCGCGCCGACCAGCTCCAGCGCCGCATGGCCTGTTTGAGCAAGGCCTTTGCCCCGGCATCCAGAATGCAATATTGCTCGAGGCCGGCAACGCTCAACGCCGCATTGGTGCTGCCTTGCCGGTGTAGTTGGCGCCGGCGGCATTGCTCCACCCGGGCCCGGACGCTGTCCGACGGCTCGCCCGGCGGGCTATCCATCCAGTCGGCATCGGCGGCGGGCAAGGCGATTTGCAAATCGATGCGGTCGAGCAAGGGGCCGGACAGCCTTGCGCGGTAATTGTCCACTTGCTGAGGCGTGCACCGGCAATACGCCCGGGCGTGACCCAGCCAGCCGCAGGGACAGGGATTCATGGCGGCGATAAGCTGAAATGCCGCGGGAAAGGTCTGGGTGCGCGCCGCCCTGGCGATGGACACCATCCCGGTTTCCAGCGGTTCGCGCAACGATTCCAGCACACGGCGCCCGAATTCGGGCAGTTCGTCCAGGAACAGCACGCCGTGGTGCGCCAGACTGATCTCGCCGGGCCTTGGATGCGCACCGCCTCCGACCAGCGCAGGCATGGATGCGGAATGATGGGGTGAGCGAAATGGCGGGGTCGCGCTGACAAGCGCCGCAGCATTGACCGCATTGTTCAAGGCGGCGACATCCAGGGCCTGTTCGGGTGTGAGCTCGGGCAGCAAACCGGGCAGACGATGCGCCAGCATGCTCTTGCCGGCCCCCGGCGGGCCGCACATCAGCAGGCTGTGTCCGCCCGCCGCGGCGATTTCCAGGACACGGCGCGCCACTGCCTGGCCGCGCACGTCGGACAGGCACAAACCGGAAGGCGCGCTTGCCATGATGGGGGCAGGCTCGGCAACCGGCAAGGGCGCCGCGCCAGTAAGATGCGCCACGACCTCCGCCAGACTATTGGCGGCAAGAACCTTCAGGCCTTTGACATTTGCCGCCACCCTGGCGCATGCCGCCGGCAGCACCAGACAGGCATCGGGCCGCGCGCGGTACACCGCCATGGCAATGGCCAAAGGCGCGCCTACCTGGGCAAGCGCGCCGGTAAGCGACAGCTCGCCGGCAAACACGTATTGACTGATCGGAAGCGAGCCTTTGCCCTCGGGCAGCGCAATCTGGCCCGACGCCAGCAATATGCCCAGCGCGATGGGCAGATCGAAGCGCCCGGATTCTTTGGGGATATCGGCGGGAGCGAGATTGGCAGTAATGCGTCCGGCCGGAAACTCGAAGCCGCTGCTCGCCACGGCCGACCGCACCCGCTCGCGGCTTTCGCGAACCCCCGCGTCGGGCAAACCCACCAGATGAAACGCCGGCAAGCCCGTGCCGACATGAACCTCGACCCGGACGGCCAGCCCGTCCAGCCCGCACAGGGCCCGGCTTGCCAACACCGCCAGCGACATGGCTGCTCCTTGCTGATGACCTATACGGCGACACCTACAAGTATGGAGCCCGAAGCCGGGGCGGCAAAAGCCTTACGAGACGGATTTAGCCCGCGTAATACTGCGTATTGAATCCCTACTCTGTCGCGGCGCCGCCGGTGCTGACGGTGGTTTCGAGCTCGCGCACCTTGACTTCCAGCACGGCAATGCGCGCCAGCGCGCGCTCCAGCAGTTCGGCCTGGGTATCGAACTCTTCTCGGGTAATGAGATCGAGCCTGGAAAACGTTTGGGCCATCATTGCCTTGACGTTGCGCTCGATGTCGGCGGCAGGACTTTTGGCGATGAGCTCGGATACGTTTTTCTGAAAATCCTCGAACCAGTCTGCACGGTTGGCCATGGCTTGCACCCTATTCATTGACGACAGCTCTAGTGTAATGAAAAACTGCCCCTCATAATGCGCAGCCCCCGAAGAAGCCGGACGGAATCCGGCCTGTTCGGGGGCAATGTTTTCAGGGTGCCGCTTATTTCGTGGAGTCGGCATCCGAGCCGCTGGTCGGCGCGGGCGCGCCGTCGGAGGTGCTGCTGCCGTTACCCAGCTTGTCCTGGATGGCCTGGTCGGCGCTGGCCGCGCCGCGTTTCACGGCTTCGCGGGCCCTGTTTGCGGCATCCACGGCACCATCCTTGATCTCGCCGGCCTTGTCGGCAATGGCGTCGCCCGTCGATTTTGCGGCATCGGAAGCGTTGCCGGCAGCCTGGCTGGCGGAGTCCTTGGCCTGATCCATGGAGCTGGACGAGCTGCTGGGCGCGGGCGCCGTGCCCGGAACAGGAGCCGGCGCGGTGCCGGGAGCGGGTGCGGACTGTTCGGTCGCCGGCTTGTCGTCTCCTTTGGAGCATGCGGCCAGCAAGCTCAGGGAGGCGGCCATGGCGATTACGGCAAGATGTGTGCGTGTATGTTTTTGCATAGAATTCCTCACTAGTCCAAGTCGCGATTGATGAATACTGACCCCGGTGCGACTGACGGTTCAGCAGCGAGCGTGTTACAACTGGCTTAGTTACAATTCTAGTCACGCTGCCGCGCAAAGAAATGGGGCTAGTGTAAATCCTGATGACAAACTCAAAAAAAATAGGTTTGGATTTTCACTCAAAACCCTTACGGATTAGCGGCTTGAAGCCGTCAGGCGTCTGAAAGGCCCTAAACACCCCGAAACAAAAACCCCGTTCAGGCACAGTTCAGTTACACATTTGCGCACGTCGGCTCTACGAAATCCAGGCAATTCCACCTAGCAAACAGGCCCTAAAGCGGATCAATTTGGTGCGAACCCGGGCCGATGCACCAAATCTGTGCTTGCCTGCGGCCGCCGGCCGGCGGCGTCCAAGGACTTCGCCCGCAATCTGCGGCCATTCCGCCCTTCCCGCCCTGCCAAATAGCTGGCATGAATCTTGCTTTTACTGAACTGACAGACCTAAACGAGGAAAGGCAATCATGAAGCTCATCACCGCCATCATCAAACCCTTCAAGCTGGACGAAGTGCGCGAAGCCCTCGCCGACGTGGGCATACAAGGCATGACCGTCAGCGAAGTCAAAGGCTTCGGCCGCCAGAAAGGCCATACCGAGTTGTATCGGGGCGCCGAATACACCGTCGATTTCCTGCCCAAGCTGCGCCTGGAAATGGTGGTATCCGACGACATGCTGGAACTGGCGCTGGAGCATCTGTGCGCTTCGGCACACACCGGCAAGATCGGCGACGGAAAAATTTTCGTCACCACGGTTGAACAGGCCATACGCATCCGTACCGGCGAAGCCGGCGACGCAGCCCTCTAGGAGCAACAAGAATGGATAAAGCAGATTTCGCCTGGGTGGGTATTTCTACCCTTCTGGTACTACTCATGGTCATGCCCGGCCTGGCCCTTTTTTACGGCGGGCTGGTTCGCGCCAAAAACGTATTGTCGATCCTGATGCAGGTCACGGCGACCTTTTCCCTGGCCCTCGTGATCTGGTTCATTTACGGCTACTCGCTGGCCTTCACCGGCAGCGGGCACTTCATCGGCGGTTTTTCCCATGCGCTGCTGAGCGGCGTGGCGGATTTGAGCGCCGGCAAATATGCGTTGTCGGGCACCATACCGGAACTGGCATTCGCCTCCTTCCAGGCCACCTTTGCGGGCATCACCTGCGCCCTCGTCGTCGGCAGCTTCGCCGAACGCGCCAAGTTCCAGGCCGTGATGCTGTTCACTTTGATCTGGGTGACCTTCTCGTACCTGCCCATTGCCCACATGGTATGGGCGCCGGGGGGCTGGCTGTTCGAAAAAGGCGCGCTGGATTTTGCCGGCGGCACTGTCGTGCACATCAATGCGGGGATTGCCGGACTGGTCGGCGCCTACTACGTCGGGCCGCGCCTGGGCTATCGCCGCGAGTCCATGCCGCCCCACAACCTGCCGATGGCCATGATAGGCGCTTCGCTGCTGTGGGTGGGCTGGTTCGGATTCAACGCAGGGTCCGCCCTGGGCGCCAACGAAACCGCGGCGCTGGCGTTCTTCAACACGCTCATCGCCACTGCCGGCGCGATTCTGGCCTGGGTGATCGTGGAATGGAAAGCCAAAGGCCACCCCTCCCTGCTGGGAGCGGTATCGGGCGCGGTGGCTGGCCTGGTCGGCATCACGCCCGCGGCGGGCTTGGTCGGCCCCGGCGGAGCGCTCATCATCGGCATCATCACCAGCGCCGTCTGCGTCTGGGGCGTCAATGGGCTGAAGAGGCGGCTGCGGGCGGATGACGCGCTGGACGTATTCGGCATACACGGCGTGGGCGGCATCGTCGGCGCCCTGTTGACGGGCATCTTCAACGCCAAGCCCCTGGGCGGGCCCGGCCTGGATTCCCTGGCCCTCATTCCCCATCAGTTGTGGGTGCAGTTCGAGGGCGTGCTGATCACGCTGGTCTGGTCGGGCGCCGTTGCCTTTGCCGCCTACTTCATCGCCGACAAGCTGTGCGGCGGCATGCGGGTGGGCAACGACAAGGAGCGCGAGGGCCTGGACGTCACCACGCACGGCGAATCGGCCTACCAACGCTAGATGAACGCGGACGCCGCCACCGCGGCCCCGCTGGAAAAACGGCCCTTCGGGGCCGTTTGGTGTTTTTTACCGCTGGACCGCCCCAAGGTACAAGAGTCCCTCCCGGGAGGGCAGCAAGCAGGCAAGTGCCCGCGCAGTGCGGGGGCGCACCTATCTCTTCAACCGGCCAATGCGTCCAGGTCGATGCGCTCGGCGCGGTTCAGGGCCGACGCCACTTTTATCCGCAGCGCGTTCGAGTGCGCCTGGCGCACTTCTTTTTTGACGTCGAGCAGTTGCTGCGGATGCATGGAGAATTCTTTCAGGCCCAGCCCCAGCAGCATGCGCGTTACCCGGACGTCGCCGGCCATCTCGCCGCATACGGCTACGGGCTTGCCCGCCCTTTCGCCCGCGTTGATGGTGTGGGCGATAAGGCGCAGCACCGCCGGATGCATGGGATCGTACAGCTCGGCGACGTCGTTGTCGCCCCGGTCGATGGCCAGCGTATATTGAATGAGGTCGTTGGTGCCGATGGATAGAAAGTCGAGGTTCTCGACGAAAGGTTCGATGGCGATGGCAATGGCCGGGATCTCGACCATGGCGCCCAATTCGTAGTTCCGGGCATAAGGCACCGCACGCGCGTCCAGCTCGGCACAGGCCGAGGCAATGGCCTGCCGCACCGCATGGACTTCGTGCATATGCGAGATCATGGGAATCAGGATGCGGATTTTCCCGTGCTGCGATGCGCGCAGCAAAGCGCGCAACTGCGTACCGAAGATTTCCGGATTCGCCAGGCAATAGCGTATGGCCCGCAACCCCAGGGCCGGGTTCGCCGCAACGGCAACCTCGCCATCCAGGGTTTTGTCGGAGCCGATATCCAGGGTGCGGATGGTAACGGGACGCCCGTCCATGTCGCGTACGACGGAGGCATAAGCCTGGTATTGCTCTTCCTCGTCGGGCAAGGTACTGCGCCCCATGAACAGGAACTCGCTGCGGAACAGGCCAATTCCGTCGGCGCCTGCAGCCAAGGCGGCGGCGGCCTCTTCGGGCAGCTCGATATTGGCTTCCAGCTTGACGCGCACGCCATCCAGCGTAATAGCCTCGGCATCGCGCAGCAGGCTCAGCTCGGCCCGGTCGTCGGCATAGGCGGCCTGGCGGCGCGCGTACTCGTTCAGGACGGTTTCGGAGGGATTGACCAGCACCGCGCCGGTAAGGCCGTCGACCACCAGAGTGTCGCCGTCGCGCACCAGCGAACGGATATTGCCCATGCCGACCACGGCCGGCACATTCATGCTGCGCGCCACGATTGCCGTATGGGAAGTCGGCCCCCCCAGGTCGGTCAGAAAGGCGGCGAAACGTCCGCCGCGCAGCTTGAGCATGTCGGCCGGAGAAATATCGCGAGCCACCACGATCAGGGATTCGTCGTCCGGGGCTTCCTTCAATTGCGGCAGTAGAACCGTAGAGCCCGACAGCACGCGCAGCACGCGCTCGATGACCTGGCGGATGTCCGCGCCGCGTTCGCGCAGATAGGCGTCGTCCATGGCGGCGAACTGCTCGCTGAGCGTCTGGCCTTGCGTGGTCAGCGCCCATTCGGCGTTGTAATGGCGTTCGGTGATGAGGTCGCAGGTTTGCTGGGCCAGCATGGGGTCGTCCAGCAGCATGCTGTGCACCGTCAGCAAGGCGCCCATTTCGCGGGGCGCGTCTTCCGGCAGATTATTGACCATGGCCTGCAGCTCGTCGCGCGCCACGGCCAAGGCGGCCTTCAGCCTTTGGCACTCCTGACCGACCGCCTCGGGCTGAATGCGGTAATGCGCTACCTCCAGCGCCGCCGCGCCCATGACGACGGCGCGGCCTATGGCATACCCTTTTACGACGCCCTGGCCGCGCATGCAAAGCATGGAACTCAAAGCATAGGTGTGGGAAACTGGATGAGGAGGAATCGGATTCATAGCGCAGTTCGAGCCGACGACAACGCTATCCTACTCCTGTTCGCCGAACTTGTTGCTGAACAAGGCCTGTATTTCGCCGAGCGCCGTTTCGGCATCTGCGCCATTGGCATCGACCTTGACCGTCACGCCCAAGCCCGCGGCCAGCATCATGACGCCCATGATGCTCTTGGCATTGACCCGCTGCGCGCCGCGCGCGATGAAGATCTCGCAATTGGAGAACCGGCTCGCCAACTGGGTGAGCTTGGCGGCTGCCCGCGCATGCAAACCCAGTTTGTTGCTGATGACGATATCTACTGTTGGCATAGGCTTCTTTTGTTTTATTCAGTAATCAAGACAGGGAGGTGCAATCGGTATTCACAATACCCTTGAGCGCTCCTTGCCGTACTTTTTCGCTGAGCTCGTCGGGATTCTGCTGCTGATCCGTCAGGGCCTTCAATACCATGCACAAGTTCGTGCCTGTGATCAGGTGCCCGATCACTCCTTTTTCAAGCGCCATTTTCAAGGCCCGGTTCGCGATATTGAACGGCGTGGCTCCAAATATATCGCACAAAACCAGAACCCCGCCGTCCGGCGACTTGGCAAGCAGCGCGGCAAGCTGCTCGACACGCTCGTCGATGGGATCGTCGGGCGCCACGTCGAACACCGTCAGCGCAGGCGCCGCGCCCAGCACGTGCTCGGCGCACGAGGCGAACGCCTGGCCCAGCGGCGCGTGCATGACGAGGACGACGTGCACCATTTCAGAGACCCACCGCGCACTCGAGGGCTTCGGCAAAGCGCTGCGCCACGTCGAAATCCGTTTGTTCGGTGATTTCCACGAAACAGGTCGGGCTGGTGACGTTGATTTCGGTCACGTAGTCGCCGATGACATCCAGCCCCACCAGCAGCAGGCCGCGCTGCGCCAGCCTGGGCGCCACGGTGCGGGCGATTTCGAGGTCGCGCTCCGAAAGCGGCCGGGCGACGCCACGGCCCCCGGCGGCAAGATTGCCGCGGGTTTCGCCGGCCAGCGGAATGCGGGCCAGGGCGTACGGCACGGGCTCGCCGCCAATGAGAAGGATGCGCTTGTCGCCGTTGACGATGTCGGGGATGTAGCGCTGCGCCATGATGGTTTGCGTGCCGTTGTTGGTCAGCGTTTCCAGGATGGCGCCAAGATTGGGCTCGGTCTTCTGCAGACGGAAGATCCCCATGCCGCCCATGCCGTCCAGCGGCTTGACGATGACATCTTCATGCTGTGCATGGAAAGCCCGCAGCCGGGCCATGTCGCGCGACACCAGGGTAGGTGATGTGAACTGCGCGAACTCGGTGATGGCGAGCTTTTCAGGATGGTTCCGTATGGCCGCGCCCGAGTTGAAGACGCGCGCGCCCTGCGCCTCGGCGTATTCGAGCAGGTGGGTCGAATACACGTATTCCATGTCGAAGGGAGGGTCCTTGCGCATGACGACCGCATCGAATGCGGACAGCACGACCTCGCGGCGCTCGCCGGCTTCCTTCCACCAGGCGTGGCCGTGCAGGTCGGCGCCCTCCAGCAGTTCGATGGAGGTAGCCGCCGCCTTGACCAGGCCCTGATCGATGAACAAGTCACCCTGCAGGACGACGCTTAGCGTATGGCCGCGGCTTGCCAGCGCCCGCATCATCGCTACCGAAGAGTCTTTGTAGGCCTTTAACGAAGGTAAAGGATCAATAACAAACAATACGTGCATAGGACACCTGCAAGCACAACCCGCCCGGCCTTGCTGGGCCGCAACGGGCTGGCCACTACCAATTAAGAGGCGGATTCGCCCGACTTGCCGGCCGCAGTCTTTTTACGCGGCGCCAGCACCATGACCATTTGACGCCCTTCGAGCTTGGGCATGGCCTCGACCTGGCAAAGCTCCAGCAAGTCGTCGCGCACACGCTCGAGAACGCGCATGCCGAGCTCCTGGTGGGCCATTTCGCGGCCGCGGAATCGCAATGTGACTTTGGCCTTGTCGCCCTCTTCGATGAAGCGGCGCAGATTCCGAAGCTTGACCTGATAATCGCCCTCGTCGGTTCCGGGACGGAACTTGACTTCCTTGACCTGGATGACTTTTTGTTTGGAACGGGCTTCCGCCTGGCGTTTTTGTTCTTGGTATTTGAACTTCCCGTAGTCCATGAGGCGACAGACGGGAGGAACGGCGTTCGGGGCTATTTCGACCAGATCGACTTCGTGTTCTTCTGATAAGTTAAGGGCTTCCGATGTTTTTACAACACCCAGCTGCTCGCCGTCGACCCCTATGAGACGCACCTCGGGAACACGGATTTCACCGTTGATGCGATGAGCTTTTTCGGTTGCGATGTCTAAGACTCCTAGAATTGATAAAAATGGTGGTCAGGTTTGCCCGACGTCGAGGCGGACCTCGATTTCATGTTGCAAGCGCGCGGAGAAATCGGCCAAAGGCATGCTGCCAAGATCGACCCCGCGACTGCGCACCGCCACGGTTCCGGCTTCGCGCTCTTTTTCGCCAACCACCAGAATGTACGGCACTTTTTGCATACTATGCTCTCTGATTTTACGGGTGATTTTTTCCCCACGCAAATCAGCGCTTACTCTGAAGCCTTGTTTTTTAAGGGTTTGGGCGATTTCGCCGGCATAATCGGCAAAATGTTCTGAAATACAACAGACGACCGCATGCTGGGGCGACAGCCAGGGCGGCATGGCGCCCGCGTGGTTTTCGATGAGCATGCCGATGAAGCGCTCGAACGAACCCAGTATGGCCCGGTGCAGCATGACCGGCGTCTGGCGCTGGTCGGCGGCGTCGACGAACTCGGCGCCCAGGCGGGCCGGCATGGAAAAGTCGACCTGGATGGTGCCGCACTGCCAATGGCGGCCGATGGCGTCCTTGAGCGTGTACTCGATCTTGGGACCGTAGAAGGCGCCCTCGCCGGGCGACACCTCGTACTCGCAGCCGGTGCGGTCGAGGCTTTCCATGAGGGCCTGCTCGGCCTTGTCCCAGACCTCGTCTGCGCCGATGCGCTTGTCGGGCCGGGTCGCCACCTTGTACAAAATATGGGTAAAGCCGAAGTCGGCATAGACCTTTTGCAGCAAGGCGGTAAAGGCCGAGCACTCGTCCTGCAACTGGTCTTCGGTGCAGAAAATATGGCCGTCGTCCTGCGTGAAGCCGCGCACGCGCATCATGCCGTGCAGCGACCCGGACGGCTCGTTGCGGTGGCATTGGCCGAATTCGCCGTAGCGTATGGGCAGCTCGCGGTACGAATGCAGGCCGGCGTTGAAGATCTGCACATGACCTGGGCAGTTCATGGGCTTGAGCCCGTAGACGCGGTTCTCGGACTCGGTGGTGAACATGTTCTCGGCGTAGTTGTCCCAATGGCCGGTTTTCTTCCACAAGGAAAGGTCGAGGATTTGCGGGGCCTTGACCTCTTGGTAGCCGTTGTCGACATATACCGCCCGCATGTACTGCTCGACCTGCTGCCAGATCGTCCAGCCCTTGGGATGCCAGAAAATGAGCCCGGGCGCCTCGTCCTGGAAATGAAACAGGTCGAGGTCGCGGCCCAGCTTGCGGTGGTCGCGTTTCTCGGCCTCTTCGAGCATGGTGAGATAGGCGGCCTGCTCTTCCTTGGTGGCCCAGGCCGTGCCGTAAATGCGCTGCAGCATTTCGTTCTTGCTGTCGCCGCGCCAATAGGCGCCGGCCACCTTCATCAGCTTGAAGACCTTGAGCTTGCCGGTTGAGGGCACATGGGGGCCGCGGCACAAGTCGACGAAATCGCCCTCGCGGTAAAGGCTGATGGTCTGGTTCTCGGGAATGGAGGCGATGATTTCCGCCTTGTATTTTTCGCCGATGCCATTGAAATACTCGACCGCATCGTCGCGCTTCCATTCTTCGCGCGTGACGATTTCGTCTTTCTTGGCCAGTTCGGCCATTTTCTTTTCGATGGCGGCCAGGTCTTCGGGCGTGAACGGACGCTTGTAGGAAAAGTCGTAGTAGAACCCGTTGTCGATGACGGGCCCTATGGTTACCTGCGCCTCGGGAAACAGGGACTTCACGGCGTAGGCCAGCAAGTGAGCCGTGGAATGGCGGATCAGGTCGAGCCCATCGGGGTCTTTGGCGGTAATGATGGCCAGCGAGGCGTCGCGGTCGATGACGAAGCTGGTATCGACCAGCCGGGGCTCCGCCCCACCGAAGCCCACGCGGCCCGCCAGCGCCGCGCGCCCCAGCCCTGTGCCGATGGAATACGCCACATCGTTGATGGATACAGGGCCTGGAAAATCGCGCTGCGAACCATCGGGCAGGGTAACTTGAACCATTAGATAACCTTACGTAAACAAAAAAACGCGGCATCTGCCGCGTTTTGGGATTTTCTGGTGCTTAAAGCATGAAATGCACGAAACGAACACACGCGGGCCGACAAATTAGTGGGCTGCCGTCAAAGTTCGCGCAAAAGCCGTTTTCATGAAAAGCGTAACCAAAGTAAAAAGAAGATAAAGTGTATCACCGAGCGCAGCCGCAAACAAGTACCGGCCAAGGGCTAACCCCAAACGACGCGAAGGTTTCCAAATGTTATCCTTCCATGCTAAGTTTGCGGTTCTACAGGCCCGCCGCTGCGCCAAGACAATACGGAACAACCGATGCCCGAGACAAACGAGGGTGAATTTCTCAAGTTCGCCAACGTCAGGAAAACCTACGACCAAAAAACGCTGGTAGTCAAAGACTTCAATCTGCATATCAAGCAGGGGGAGTTCGTTACATTACTCGGGCCATCGGGCTCGGGCAAGACCACGGTATTGATGATGCTGGCCGGGTTCGAAAACGTCACCAGCGGCGCCATCACCGTCAATGGCCTGCCCATTACCAAAACCGCGCCGCACAAGCGCAATATCGGCATGGTCTTCCAGAACTATGCCCTCTTCCCGCACATGACAGTGGCCGAGAACCTGTCCTACCCCTTGAAGGTGCGCAGCATGCTCGGCGCGCAAATCAAGGATCGCGTCGCGCATTACCTGAAGCTCATCGAATTGGAACAATTCGGCAGCCGCTACCCCGGGCAGCTCTCGGGCGGCCAGCGCCAGCGGGTGGCGCTGGCCAGGGCGCTGATTTTCGAGCCCACCCTGGTGCTCATGGACGAGCCGCTGGGCGCCCTGGACAAAAAGCTGCGCGAGCAGATGCAGCTCGAGATCACCCGGCTGCACAAGCAACTGGGATTCACGGTCATATACGTGACGCACGACCAGGTCGAAGCCCTCACGATGTCCAGCCGCATCGCCGTGTTCAACGAGGGCGTGGTGCAGCAATACGCCACGCCCGACGAACTGTACGAACGGCCCGCCAATGCCTTCGTCGCCAACTTCATCGGCGAAAACAACCTTATCCCCGCCCGCTCGCCGGCCATTGAAAACAATACCGTAACCGCCGCCCTGGAAGGCGGCTCGGTCATCCGCGCAAGCAACGGAAACTGCGATACGGCGGATAGCGAGTGCATTGTGTCGATCCGTCCGGAAAAACTCATCATCCAGACCAACGGCCTGAAGCTGGACAACCAGGTCGACGCCCGGTTCCTGGCCCGGCATTACGTGGGCGACTTCATCCGCTATTACTTTGCGCTGCCCAACGGCAGCCACATCGCCGTCAAGACGCTGAACGATAAAAACGCGCCCGACTTCACCGAGGGGCAATCCACAGTCCTGGGCTGGGCGGCCAAAGACTGTTTTGCATTCAAGAGCAACACCAAATCGATACCAGGAGAGCAAGCATGAAAAGATTCAGGAATTCATCGTTGGGCCTTGCCGTAGTGCTGGGCCTTACGCTTGGGGGAGTATCGCAGGCCAAGGACGAACTGACCGTCGTCTCGTTCGGTGGGGCCTATGGGGCCACGCAAAAAAAGCATCAAATCGATCCCTATGTTGCGAAAACCGGAAAAAAAATCCTGTTTGAAAACTACACGGGCGGCGTGGCGGAACTGAAGGCCCAGGTTCAGTCCGGCAACATCCAATGGGACGTGGTCGACGTGGAAACCATCGATCTGGAGCGCGCCTGCTCCGAAGGCCTGCTCGAAGCCATACCCCGCAACATCCTGCTGCCCGGGGCCGACGGCACCCCGGCCGAGAAGGACTTCATTCCCGAAGCCCTGGAAAACGAATGCGGCGTGGGCGAAATCGTCTACAGCACCATCTATGCCTACAACAACAAAGCGTTCCCCGGAGCAAAACCGACCACGCTGAACGATCTGTTCGATCTTAAAAAATTCCCCGGCAAGCGCGCGCTGCGCAAGCGCGCCCAATTCAATATGGAGTGGGCGCTGCTGGCCGACGGCGTCAAGCCCGAAGACGTCTACAAGGTCCTGAAAACGCCCGAGGGGCAAGCACGCGCATTCGCCAAGCTGGACACCATCAAGAAAGACGTCGTCTGGTTCGACAGCTGGTCGCAAGCGCCCCAGTTGCTCAACGACGGCGGCGCCGTCATGGTTCAATCGGCCAATGGCCGCATCTTCAATGCCATCAAGCACGAAGGCAAGCCCTTTACCATCGTCTGGGACGGCAATATGTACGACCTGGGGGCCTGGAGCATCGTCAAGGGCACGCCCAAGCTCAAGCAGGCGCTGGAGTTCGTCTCGTTCGCCACCAGCACCAAGGCATTGGCCGGCTTCCAGGACGTGGCCTACGGCCCTCCCCGCAAATCCTCCATGGCCCTGGTCGACAAGGACATCATCGCCGACCTGCCGACCTCGCATCTCAAGGAAGGCCGGCGCGTCGACAGCGTATTCTGGGCCGACTACGGCGAATCGCTGGGCGAGAAATTCAACGAATGGCTGCTCAAGTGACAAAAACCGGTAAAGCATGACGGACGCCCGCATGAACAGCCTCCCGATGCCGGCCCACCTCGAGGGCGCCGCGCCCCGCAAGGAGGCCGGCGCCGTGCTCACCCGCGAAGAACTGCGGGCCGAGCGCCTGGAACTGCGCCGCCGCAAACGCGTAGCGCTGCTGCTGGTGGGGCCTTTGCTGGTGTTCGTCTTCTTTGCCTTCGTCGCGCCGATTGCCTCGATGCTGTATCGCAGCGTCTACAACCCCACTTTGGTCGAACTCATTCCCGACACCATCCACCAACTCGGAAAATGGAACGGCGCCAAACTGCCCGACACCCCGGTCTTCGCGACCATGGCGCGCGAACTGAAGCTGCTGGCCCAGGAACGCAAGGCCGGCATACTGGCGGCAGCCGTGAACCGGGCCTATCCCGGCGCCTCCAGCCTCATCAACGCCACCGCGAGGAAAATGCGGCGCCTCGACGACGGGCAGATCAAAAGCAGCGGCGCCGACGAGCTTCGCAATGCCGATCCGCGCTGGTCGCAATTGGAATTGTGGCAAGCCATCCAGGACATCGGGCATGTATACACCGATACCAACTACCTCACCGCTCTGGACCTCGAACGCAACGCCCAAGGGGAAATCCAGCAGCGAGACTCCACGCGCATCTACCTGCAACTGTACGGCAGGACGCTGGGAATCGCGCTGATCATCACCCTGCTTTGCATCGTGCTGGGCTACCCCCTGGCCTACTATTTATCTCACGCCCCGCGCCGGCTGGCCGGCGCCCTCATGGTACTGGTCCTGCTGCCTTTCTGGACCTCGCTGCTGGTGCGCACCACCGCCTGGATCGCCCTGCTGCAAACCAACGGGGTTCTCAATTCGATCTTCCAGGCGCTGGGGCTGACCGACGCTCCGCTGGAAATGATGTACACCCGGTTCGCCACCGTCGTCGCCATGACCCACATCCTGCTGCCTTTCATGGTGCTGCCGTTGTACAGCGTGATGCGCGGCATCGATCCGAGCTATGTGCGCGCCGCGATATCGCTGGGCAGCCGCCCATGGTCGGCCTTCGTGCGTGTTTTCCTGCCCTTGAGCCTGCCGGGACTCAGCGCGGGTTCGCTGCTCGTGTTCATTATTTCCGTGGGCTACTACATTACGCCCGCCCTGGTGGGCGGAACAAGCGGCCAGATGATCTCGAACCTCATTGCCTTCCATATGCAGCACTCGAACAACTGGGGCCTGGCCGCCGCGCTGGGCACGCTTCTGCTGGTGCTGATCCTCGTGCTGTACTGGGTGTACGACCACCTCGTCGGCGCCCGCAACATAAAGCTGGGCTGAGCCATGAAAACACGCATGGCCTACTATACCTGGCGCCACAAGGCGGGCGCCTACGCCCTGACGCTTTCAGCCTGGGCCGTGCTGTTCTTTCTGATCCTGCCCATCCTGGTCATCGTGCCCCTGTCGTTCAATGCCGATCCCTTCTTCAGTTTCACCAAGGGCATGGTACACCTGGATCCGCAAGCCTACTCCACGCAGTGGTACACGGCCATTTTCCACAGCCAGAAATGGCTGCTGGCCATCCGCAACAGCTTCATCATCGGCATCTGCGCCACCCTGATCGCCACGACGCTCGGCACCCTGGCCGCCGTCGGCCTGGCCAACGACAACATGCCCTGGCGCCGGCCAATAACCGCCCTGCTGCTTTCGCCGATGATCGTGCCCTTGATCATCGTCGCCGCCGGCATGTTCTTTTTTTATTCGCGCTTCGGGCTGGTGGGCTCGTTCGCCGGCATCATCATCGCCCACGCGGCGCTGGGCGTGCCGTTCGTCATCATTACCGTTACCGCGACGCTTGCGGGCTTCGACCGCTCTTTATACCTGGCGGGGCTGAGCATGGGCGCCTCGCCGTTCCGGGTGTTTCGCGAGGTCATCATCCCGCTGATCCGCCCCGGCGTCATCTCGGGCGCCCTGTTCGCGTTCGCCACCTCGTTCGACGAAATCGTGCTCATCCTGTTCCTGGCCGGCCCCGAGCAAGTCACCATTCCGCGCCAGATGTTTTCGGGCCTGCGCGAGCAGATCAACCCCACCATCCTGGCCGTCGCCACGCTGCTGATCCTGGTTTCCATACTATTGCTCGGAACCCTGGAACTGCTGCGCCGCCGCACCGAGCGGATCCGTACGGGGCGCTGACGCGGCCCCGCGGCCCAAAAATCAGGCAACCACCTCGACCAGCTCCATCATGCCCATGTCCTCGTGGTCCAGGGCGTGGCAATGCCAGACAAACTTGCCGGTGAAGTCGGTGAAGCGGCTGCGGAATGTAATGGAGGTGGGCTTGTCCTGCGTACCGTTGGGCGCCAATGGAATGGTGTCGCACCAGTAGGGCTCGACGTCTTCGCCATTCACCTTGACGACATAGCAGTCATTGACATGAATGTGGAACGGATGCGGATAGCCATTCATGTTGTACAGGGTCCACTCCTCCACGGCATTGAGCGCCACGGTCTGCGTTGCGGCCAGCGCCGACTGGAACGGGGCCAGTCTGGTTCCCTCGTTGCCGGTGGAAAACACAAAATTGGTCAGGCCCGAGTTGTCGCTTTCGGGGACGAACCATTCCTCGCCCGCCGGGATGGGCTGCACAAGCAAGGGGTTGTCTTTGTCGAGTATGGCCAGGATGACCGCCCGCGTCTTGCCGCCATGCTCGGCGAGCTCGGCGTCGGTGATGGGCTGGTAGTTGTTGTACAAGGGCAATTGGTGCGGGCTGGGCAGATCCATGTCGACCGGCACGCCCTCGACGACGACGCGCGCCACGATTTCGGGCCCCGTGCTCGATGGCGCCTTGGCGGCGCGCAGGTAGTAGGTGCCAGGGGTTTTGCTGGCCTGCACCAGCATCGAATCGCGATTGCCCGGATACATGGCGCTGCCTGGCCAAAGCCGGCCATCCATTTGCGTGGCGGTATCGGCGTTGATGGGGCGATACTGGCGCGCAAAGACATTTCCGTCGCGGGCGTAGTACCACATGGTATGGCCATCCAGCACCGGATTGAAGGGATAAAAGACATCCGAATTAAGAAAATGCCAGTTCTGGATTTCCCCCGGACGCATGACGATGGTGGGCTGGTATGCGCCATTGAGCACGAAGCCGCTGTTGTTGTCGTCTTCGTATTCGTAAAGGTTGTCGCTGCGCCCTTTGTCGGTAAGATTCAGGCGGTGCACAAAGATGACTCGTTCGCGGATGCCGTCCGGCAGGTCGAAATCGTTGCGCGGGGTAGACACCAGGATGGCACCGAACATGCCGCCCAGCACCTGGGTGGTGGTGGAACCGTGCAGATGCGGGTGATACCAGTAGATGCCGTTGGAATGCTCGGCCGGCAGGTGCAGTTCGTGCTGGCGATCCTCGCCGGGTTTCACGCCGGCGTCGGGGCTGTCGACCATGTAATCGCCATAGACCCCGGGACGGATCTCCTTGGGGTCCACATGCATGCCGTGAAAATGCAGGTTGGTGCTGTTCTGGTAGTTAAGATAGCTTAGCGACGAATATTTGGAATCGTTTCCGGGCAGCCTGTTCTTGAGCTTGATGCGCAAGGTGTCGCCCGCATTCAGGCACAGGGTTGGAGCCAGCTGGCCGTCGTTGTAGCTGCGTAGATAGGCGCTCCGCTGCCGGGATACGCCCGGATAGATATTTTGCGCGCTGGCCGCGTACTGGACGTTTCTGGTGGTGTAAGCCGCCACCAGCTCTATGTCGATGAGGCCGCCGCGGGCATAGATGCGCGAGGCCTCGGGCAAGGTGTCGGCCGTAGCCTGCGAACCGTCGCCGCCGTCGCAGCCCGCCAGGGGCGGCAGTATCAGGCCGGCGGACAGGGCCAGCGACCAGCGCAAGACGTCGCGGCGTTTGGGATCCGAGGGTCCGTCGGCTTCCTGCACCCGCCCATTGCGGTGATGATCGTGTGTCGTCATGCTTGTACCCTCGTCAGGCCAGGTGGATGGAGTTGGGAGCCAGGATGACGGGATCCTGGGCGGCGCGCCCGCAGGCGGCGCTGCGGTTGTCGCCCCAGGCAAAAACCGTCAGGCCGTCGCTGGCCAGCACGTGGCCTGCCCCGGCGGCCAGGTGGGTAACCGGCGGCAGGCCGGCAATTTTTACGGCGCGCGGGGACGAATGCGGCTCCGGCAAGCCCATCTGCCCCAGCCCATTCCAGCCCCAGGCAAAGACTTCGCCCTGCTCGGACAGCGCCACCGTATAAAACTGGCCGCCATCGATGCGGAGCACGGGAAAGCCGGTCTGGATCTTGACCGGGCGAGTGAAATAAGCGCTGTCGGCGCTGCCCGCCTGGCCATGATTGTTGGAGCCCCAGGCCCACAACTGGCCCGCGTTGTCCAAGGCCATGCTGTGCGTATCGCCCGCGGCGATGCTGGCTATGGATTCAGGCAGCTCCACCCTGGCCGGCAGCGCGCGGGACTTGAGCGTTCCGTCACCCAGCTGGCCGGCCTGGTTCGCGCCCCAGCTCCAGACGCCGCCCGACTCATCCAGGGCCAGCGCGTGCGCCGAACCGCAGGCCAGGCTGGCGATGGCTGGCAGGCCGCCCACGGCCGCAGCAGCGTTCTGCGCCGGCTGCGCCGACCGGCCGAGCTGGCCTTGGTGATTGAATCCCCAGGACCAGACATCGCCGTTTTCCAGCAAGGCCAGACTGACGGTTTGCATGGCGGCCAGCTGACGCACCCCTTCGGGAATCGCCTGAACCGTTTGATGGGCTGCCCCGTGATCCGGCGCAATCACCGGCCGGCAGGCCAGCAACGCCCCTGCATCGCACGCGCCCAATATATGGGTGCTGCCGTCGGAGACAAGACGAAAAGGCGCGCCCGGATTGAGCATTTGCGCATAAGGCTGGGCATAGCGGCGATGGCCGATTTCGCTTTTGTCCGTCGTGCATAGCGCGGCGGGAAGCACTTCCTGCAGGCCGGGATAGACGGTTTTGAAAGCCCCCCACCCCCAAGCCGCGCCTACACCGTCGAGGGCGACGGAGCGCTGCGAACCCGCGCTGATCTGAACGATAGCCATGATATGTCTCGTTGTTATTAATTGTTAGATATTCTATCTTGCAACGTCGAGATTCTATGACTATTTTTAAGAACAGGAAAAGATTTTTTGCATGCCGGCCATCGGGCCGGTATGGCGGCAAAAACATGCGCTTTGACAAAGTAAAATCTTCTAGGTTAGAATTTCGTTCTTTCTAGGCGGTTAGCTCAGTTGGTTAGAGCGCTACGTTGACATCGTAGAGGTCGCTGGTTCGAACCCAGTACTGCCTACCAGGATTTCCTTCGCAACGCCCCGCGTTACGGCAAAAAAAGCCGCTTCTCACAGAGAAAGCGGCTTTTTTTATTTGCGTTCCCCCCACCAGGCAAAGCCATTTAGACTACACGCTCGCGCTGTCATCGACACCCGCTTGTTTCCGTGCATTCTCGCCCACCCGCATACGGCCATATTCCATGAGCGCACTTTTGCATCGCTGCCTGATCCTGCCCTTCATCCTGCTTGCCGCCGGCTGCGCGGTGACATCATCGAAAAACACCGGCGCCGTCAACGACCATCCCGCGCCTGCGCTCAGCATCACGCTTTTGCACATCAACGATCACCATTCGCACCTCGACCCGGAAACCCTGCCGCTGCAGCTTGAAACCGCTCCGGGCACGCGAGAGCGCATTCTCGTCTCCATGGGAGGTTTTGCGCGCATGGCCTCGGCCATGAAGGAGCTGGCGGCAAGGGCTCCCAATCCCATCAAGATTCATGCGGGCGACGCGGTTACCGGCGACCTGTACTACAACCTTACGCAGGGCAAGGCCGATGCCGACCTCATGAACGTTGTCTGCTTCGATGCCTTTACACTGGGCAACCACGAATTCGACAACGGCGACGCCGGACTCAAGGTGTTCCTCGACTACCTGCGCCAAGGCTCGTGCAAGACCTGGGTGCTGAGCGCCAACACGCATTTCGGCCCTGATTCGGCGCTGAACCCGGCCCGGGCCCCCGGCATGGTCGAACCCTATGCGGTCCTGGAGCGCGGCGGCTGCGTTTCCTCCAAAAACAATGCCTCTTGTCGCCGAACCTCCTCCGAAAACATGATCGGCCTGATCGGCATCACAGTGGCGGACAAGACGAAAAACTCGTCGCGCCCGGACGCGGGCACGACGTTCAGCGACGAAACGGCAACGGCCCAGTCCGAAATCGACCGCCTGGCCGCCCTGGGAGTCGATCACATCGTCCTGCAAACGCATCAAGGCTATCAGGCGGATCAGGCCATGGCCCGCAAATTGCGGGGGGTGGATGTCATCGTCGGCGGCGACTCCCACACCTTGCTGGGGCCGGCATCCATGAAGCAATACGGGATGACGCCAAGAGGCCCCTACCCCACCATGGCAACGAGCGCCGATGGAAAGCCTGTCTGCATCGTGCAGGCCGGCCAGTACGCCTACGTCCTGGGCGAGCTGCGCGTCGACTTCGACGCCCAAGGCAATGTCCTGAACTGCTCCGGCAGCCCCCATGTACTCATCGGCGACACCTATGCGCGCGCCGACACCTCGCGCGGCACGCTCAAACCCAAAGAGATCGAATCGATCCGCGCCGATATCGCACGCTCGCGCGGCCTGCTGCGCCCCACCGCCGAAGACCCCGAAGCGCTTGCCGTGCTGGCGCCATACAAGGCGCGCAAAGAAGCCTTCGGGTCGTCGGTGGTCGCCACGGCGGCAAACGTGCTGTGCCTGCGCCGGATTCCGGGCGCGGGCAAGAGCCGGTTCCACTCCACCCTGGGCGATCTGTGCAACCGGGATCCCCGTGTTCAAAAGCATGGCGGCGATGTCCAGCAACTGGTCGCCGAGGCTTTCCTGCGCCAAGGACAAAAATACTTCAAGGCCGACCTGTCCATCCAGAACGGCGGAGGTGTGCGCACCGACATCCAGAAGGGACCCGTAACGGTCAAGGACATCTACACAGTCCTGCCCTTCAAGAACACGCTGGTCCAGCTCAAGGCGACCGGCACCGAAATCAAGGCGGCTCTGGAAGACGCCCTGGACGCGGCGCTGGGGCCTGCCGGCAGCACCGGCGCCTATCCCTATTCGGCCGGCCTGCGCTGGACAGTCAGGGCCAACCAGCCCAAGGGGTCGCGCCTGGCCAATCTGGAAATACGGGGCAAGGACGGCAAGTACCGGCCTTTCGACCTGGGTAAAACCTGGAATGTCGCCACTATTTCGTTCCTGGCCGACGGTCATGACCATTACACGGCATTCAAGGCCATTACCGGCCAGCGGCGGGTCGACGTGGGCCTCGACTACGCGCAAACCTTGCTGGACTACCTCGCCGACCTGCCCGGCACGCAAAAAATCCTGCGCCGGCTGCCCACCGGCGACTACAGCACGCAGCAGTTCATCGAGTAGGCGTGAATCGGGACGCGGGACGCGCCGCCCTTTTGACGGCATCCATGAAGGCGTGGATTTTTTCCGGCGACTTGATGCCGCCCGAGACCTCCACGCCGCTGCTCACGTCGACGGCGTAAGGCTGTATTTCCTGGATGGAGCGGCCTACGCTGTCGGCGGCAAGCCCTCCGGCAAGCACCATGGGCCGGCTTTCGAGGTCTTGCGCAATGGCGTGCAGCAAGCCGGTATCGAGCTTCAGGCCGCTGCCCCCATAGCCCGAGCTGTAGCTGTCGAACAGCCATCCCGCCGCGCCGGGAAATTGCCGGCAGGCGGCCAATACCGCCTGCGGCGTTTCCAGGCCCGGTCCGCCCACGCGGAAGGCCTTCCAGTAAGGATGGTCGAACTGCGCGCAATATTCGGGGGTTTCGTCGCCATGGAATTGCAGCACGTCGGGCTTTACATGTGCGATGACGGCGCGAACCTCGTCGGGAGATGCATTGACGAACAAGGCCACCGCGCTGACCAGCGTGGGCACGCAGGCGCGCAAGCCGCGCGCCTGATCCAGCGAGACGAAGCGCGAACTTTTAGGGTAGAAGACAAAGCCTATCGCATCGGCGCCTGCCTGCACCGCGCAATGTATGTCGCCCTCCCGCGTCAGCCCGCAAATTTTTACTCGTGTACGTCCGTGCACCATGAAGCCCTTATTTCAGAATCAAGCTCATTTTACCGATTAACGCCGCCCCGGGAGCATAGGCGGTTCTACCGCTTGCGCTCCTGCCACCCAACCAAGATGCGTGAAGCAGGCCTCGAGTGGATCGGAACCGGGCAAGCCAAAGACGGCGGGATACTCAACCGCCGCCAGGTACAAGCCATGGGGCGCAAATGTCGGGGCGGCCAGACGCCGGTCGCGCTGGGCCAGCAAGGCATCGATCCAGGAAGGCTCCTGGCGGCCCTGGCCTATGTACAGCAAGGCGCCCATGATGTTGCGGATCATGTGATGCAGGAAAGCATTGGCCTTGAAGGTAAAGAAGAAATACTCGCCTTTCTGCTCGATGCTCAGCGCCTGCATCGTCCGGACTGGGCTGGCGGCCTGGCACTGCGACGAGCGAAAGCTGCTGAAATCGTGTTCGCCGACAAGCCTGGCGCCCGCCTGCTGCATCGGAGCAAGCTCGAGGTCATGGTAGACCCAGCCCACTCGCCTGTCCACCAGGGGCGAACGCACCCGCGCATTGCGCACCACGTACACATAGCTGCGGGACAGCGCCGAGAAGCGCGCATGAAAATCGTCGGAAACGGATCGCATCCATTGCACGGCAATGCTGTCGGGCAGCAAGGCGTTCAGGCCCCGCACCCAGGACTCGGGCCTGCGCAGCGCAGCGGTGTCGAGGTGAACCACCTGGCCCAGCGCATGCACGCCGGTGTCGGTGCGCCCCGCGCAAATCGTTGCGGCGGGCTGCGCCACGAAGCGGCTCAAGGCCGCTTCCAGGGTGTCCTGCACTGAGATTCCGTGGGGCTGCGTCTGCCAGCCCTGCCAGGCCGAACCATCGTAAGCAACCCCCAACGCCACTCGAGGCATGGCGGTCAGCTCTTGATGGATGGCGGCTCGGGAGATTCGCTCAGGTCAAGATTGATTTTTTCGAGCTGTTCCTTGACCATGGCCTCGGTAATGGGCGCCCCGCGATCGTCATCGTCGCGCGCGGCATTGGCCCTGCGCAAAACCCAGGCGATGATCAGCACCACCAATGCCAGCAAGGCGGTTACCACGCCCAGCAAATGTTCTTGAAACCACGACACGGATCGACCTGCCTTGTTTATTGCGTTTTTAACGGTATTGCTTTGTTGTGCCGGCGCGGCATTGGCGGCCGGGCCTGCGCCACCACCCTCGCCGGCGGCCGGCGAGCCGGCCGCCGAGGCGCCGGATGCCGTGGCCGATTTCCCGCCGGCCCCCGGCGGGGCCGAAGCGGCGGACGCCGCCTCGCCAGCGGATTTGCCGCCTGCGGAAGAGCCTGCGCCATCGGTGATGCCATCGGCCGCGTCGCTGACGGTTTGCCCGATACCCGCCGCGCCGTCGAGGACGGCGTTCTTGGCGGCCTCGCCCTGGGACTGCAAGGCTAGATTAAGGTTCTTGACGTTTTGCTCCAGCTGCGACACGCGGCCTTGCGCGTCCTCGAGATTCTTGCCGGCGGCGGCACGCTCGTCGGCGGCTTTATCCGAGGACGAGGAGCCGGACAGCACGACTTTGTCGCCGGCCTGGCCCGCGGACGAGCCGGACTCAGTTGACGATGCAGCGGAAACCCGACCCCGGGAAGCCGAGCCGCCCTCCACCGCGTGGCCCTTGCGGGCCGCGAGGCCCTGGCGATAGGCATCGAATTCCTGGGCCTGGCGTTCGAACAGCCGGCGCGCTTCTTTGTCGGAGATGGCCGTCAATTCGGCCGAGCCGGGCATTTGAAGCGTGGCCCCCGCCTTGACCAGATTGATATTTCCATGGATGAAGGCCTGGGGATTGGCCTTTTGCAAGGCGATCATCATTTGGTAGACGCTGACACCCGGCACGGCATGGCGGCGCGCAATCGAAAACAGAGTATCGCCACGACGAACGCGTATGGCCTGGGATGCCGACTGGGCCATGCCCGCCTGTCCCGGACCGGCATTGCCGCTGCCGGCCGCGGATGAAACAGGTGCACCCACCCTTGCCGGCGCCAATACGCTTACCTGATACTGCTGCCGCCCGCTGGCCGTTTGCACTTCGAGCAGCAAATCGGCCACCGGGCCGCCAAGCGGCTGGCTGGAGCTGATTTGCAGGCTTTTTACATTGGCGCGTGCGCCATCGACCAGGCGAAACACGAGCGTTGCGGGATCGACCGGGGGAATGAGCCCGGCCTTTTTCCAGGCCGACAGCGGCGCAGCGCTGACGTGGAACGACTGCTGCTCGGCGGGAGTCAGGCCGCTGACCTGAACCGCGATGCGCAGCGGCTGGTTTTGCTGGGAGACGATGCGGGCGTGGCCCAGCTGCGCTGCGTAGCTTGTCGAACACATGGCCATGAAGGCCGAAAAAGCAAGAACCAGGGGTTTGGTTCGGGGGAAAAACGTGTTCGTGGCTACGCAACGTGTTTTCTGCATTGTCAGAGTTCACCCAAAGAAATGCGCAGCATACGGCGCAAAGGTTCGGCGGCGCCCCAAAGCAATTGATCGCCAACGGTAAAGGCGCTGAGGTATTCCGGCCCCATGGACATTTTGCGCAAGCGCCCCACGGGAATGTCCAGCGTACCGGTGACGGCCACCGGCGTCAATGCCTGCATGGTCGCATCGCGCTCGTTGGGGATGACCTTGGCCCACTTGGAGCCCTCACGCAACATATCGCTGATTTCGTCGAGAGGCACGTCGCGCTTGAGCTTGATGGTCAGCGCCTGGCTATGGCAGCGCATGGCGCCGATGCGCACGCAAAGGCCGTCGATAGGCGTGGGAGCGGTGCCAAAGGCTTCGCCGCGGCCCAGGATTTTGTTGGTTTCGGCTTCGGCCTTCCATTCTTCGCGCGACACGCCGTTGCCCAGGTCTTTGTCGATCCAGGGAATCAGGCTGCCGGCCAGAGGGACGCCGAAATGGTCGCGCGGAAGGCTTTCGAGCTTTTGCGTGGCCAATACGCCGCGGTCGATTTCCAAAATTGCGGAAGCCGGATCGTCCAGCAAGGACTTGACCGACACGTTGAGCAGGCCGAACTGGGTAAGCAGTTCGCGCATGTGCTGGGCGCCGCCGCCCGATGCCGCCTGGTAGGTCATGCTGGTCATCCACTCGACCAGGTCGTTGTTGAACAGGCCCGACAGGCCCATGAGCATGCAGCTTACCGTGCAGTTGCCGCCGATGAAGTTCTTGACGCCGCGCCCGAGCGCCGCGTCGATGACGGGGCGATTGACGGGATCGAGCACGATGATGGCATCGTCGGCCATGCGCAAGGTGCTGGCCGCATCGATCCAGATGCCGGTCCAGCCGGCCGCGCGCAGCTTGGGATAGACCTGGGTGGTGTAGTCGCCGCCCTGGGCGGTGACGATGATGGGCAGCTTTTTCAGGGTTTCGATGTCGTAGGCGTCTTGCAAGGGCCCCGCGCCCTCGGCCCAGGCCGGCGCCTTGCCGCCGGAATTGCTGGTCGAGAAGAACACCGGTTCGAACAGGGAAAAATCGTTTTCGTCGCGCATGCGCTGCATGAGTACCGAACCCACCATGCCGCGCCAGCCGACCAGACCTACTGCTTGGCTCATGTTGCTGTCACTTAAAAAATAGGGAAATCAGGCGTCGATGCACTACCAGGACCCCGGTAATGCATCGTTAATACCGTTAACAAATCACGCTGGGAATCAGCCGTTAACCAGCAATATTAACAATATTATGGTAAGACGCTATTTTAGCGCCTTCAGGACGGCATCGCCCATTTCCGACGTCGAAACCCGGTTCATGCCGGCTTCGAAGATGTCGGCAGTGCGCAGGCCCTGGCGCAGAACCGCCTGCACCGCGGCTTCGATCCGATCCGCCTGGGCCGCTTCGCCAAGCGAGTAGCGCAGCAGCATGGCGGCGGAAAGTATGGTCGCCAGAGGGTTGGCGACGTTCTTGCCGGCGATATCGGGGGCCGACCCGTGGCTGGGCTCGTAAAGGCCCTGGTTCGAGGCATTGAGCGAGGCCGACGGCAGCATGCCGATGGAACCCGTGAGCATGGACGCTTCGTCGGAAAGAATGTCGCCGAACAGGTTGCCGGTGACGATGACGTCGAACTCCTTGGGCGCGCGCACGAGCTGCATGGCGGCATTATCGACATACATATGGCTTAGCGCCACGTCGGGATATTCGTGCGCCACGTCGATGACGGTATCGCGCCAGAACTGGGAGGTTTCGAGCACGTTGGCCTTGTCCACGCTGCAAAGCTTCTTGCTGCGCTTCTGAGCCGCCTGGAACGCCACGTGCGCAATGCGGCGCACTTCGGATTCGGCGTAGTGCATGGTGTCGAAGCCCTGGCGCTCGCCCTTGAACGGGCCGTCGGCGACTTCGCGCACGCCGCGCGGCTGGCCGAAATAGATGTCGCCGGTCAGTTCGCGAACAATAAGGATATCCAGCCCAGCCACCACCTCGGGCTTGAGCGACGAGGCGTTGGCCAGCTCGGCATACAAAATGGCGGGCCGCAGGTTGGCGAACAGGCCCAGTGCGCGGCGCAGGCCCAGGATAGCCTGCTCGGGGCGCAGCTCGCGCGCCAGCGAATCGTATTTCCAGTCGCCCACGGCGCCGAACAAGATGGCCGCCGACTCCTTGGCCAGGTTCAGCGTGGAAGGAGGCAAAGGATGGCCGTGCTTGTCGTAGGCCGCGCCGCCGACAGGCTCGGTATGCAGTTCGAGGTCAAGGCCCAGCGCGCTTAAAACGCGCACGGCCTGTTCCGTGATTTCAGGGCCGATTCCATCGCCGGGCAGTACTGCGATTTTGTGTGTCATTTGTTCTTCCTATGCAATGGGGCGTGATTCAAGCCAGGGGTGGCGAGCCAGGCGTTCGGCCTCGAAAGCGCGAATCTTATCCGCTTTCTGCAAGGTCAGGCCGATGTCGTCAAGGCCGTTCAACAGACAGCGCTTGCGGAACGGCTCGATATCGAAGGCCAGTTCGCGACCGTCTTCGGTGATCACGACCTGCCTCTCCAGGTCGATGCGCAGCTTGTAGCCCGCGAACGCCCGCACTTCGTCGAACAGGCGGGCCACCTGCAGTTCCGGCAGCACGATGGGCAACAGGCCGTTCTTGAAGCTGTTGTTGAAGAAGATGTCGGCATACGACGGCGCGATGATCGCCCGGAAGCCGTACTGATCCAATGCCCAGGGCGCATGTTCGCGGCTGGAGCCGCAGCCGAAGTTCTTGCGGGCCAGCAGGATGGACGCGCCTTGGTAGCGGGGTTGGTTCAGCACGAAGTCGGGGTTGAGCGGGCGTTTGGAGTTATCCATGCCCGGCTCGCCGTGATCCAGATAGCGCAACTCGTCGAACAGATTGGGACCGAAACCCGTACGCTTGATGGACTTCAGGAATTGCTTGGGAATGATGAGGTCGGTGTCGACGTTTTCACGGTCGAGCGGCGCTACCAGGCCGTGATGGGTGGTAAAGGCTTGCATGATGGCTTCCTATCGAAAATTTCGTACGTCGACAAAGTGGCCGGCGACGGCAGCGGCGGCCGCCATGGCCGGACTGACCAGGTGGGTGCGTCCGCCCTGCCCCTGGCGGCCTTCGAAGTTGCGGTTCGAGGTCGATGCGCAGCGTTCGCCGGGCTCCAGACGGTCGGCGTTCATTGCCAGGCACATCGAACAGCCCGGTTCGCGCCACTCGAAGCCGGCTTCCAGGAATATCTTGTCCAGCCCTTCCTTCTCGGCCTGCAGCTTGACCAGGCCGGAGCCGGGTACCACCATGGCCTGCTTGACCGAAGAGGCCACCCGCTTGCCGCGCGCCACGGCGGCGGCCGCGCGCAGATCCTCGATGCGCGCATTGGTGCAGGAACCAATGAATACGCGGTCGACCTTGATGTCGGTAAGCAGCGTGTTGGGTTTCAAACCCATGTATTCGAGCGCGCGCTCCATGCCGCTGCGCCGCACTTCGTCTTTTTCCTTGTCGGGATCCGGCACCCGCGCATCGACGGGCAGCACCATTTCGGGCGACGTGCCCCACGACACCTGCGGCGTGATCTGGCGCGCATCGATCTCGACCACGCGATCGAACGCGGCGCCTTCGTCGGAATGCAGCGTGCTCCAGTATTGAACCGCCTGATCCCACAAGGCCCCCGTGGGCGCATAAGGGCGGCCGCGGAAATAATCGATGGTCTTCTGGTCGACGGCCACCATGCCGGAACGGGCGCCCGCCTCGATCGCCATATTGCAGACCGTCATGCGCCCTTCCACGGACAAAGCGCGCATCGTGCTGCCGCCGAACTCGATGGCGTAGCCCGTGCCGCCGGCCGTGCCGATCTTGCCGATGACGTAGAGAACCAGATCTTTGGCCGTACAGCCCACGGGCAGTTCGCCTTCGACGCGCACCAGCATGTTCTTGTTCTTCTTCATGAGCAGCGTCTGGGTCGCCAGGACATGCTCGACTTCGGAGGTGCCGATGCCGAATGCCAGGGCGCCCACGGCGCCGTGCGTACTGGTGTGGGAATCGCCGCACACGACGGTCATGCCCGGCAACGTGGCGCCCTGTTCAGGCCCGATGATGTGCACGATGCCCTGGCGCCGATCGTTCATGCGAAACTCGGTCAGGCCGTATTTTTCACAGTTTTCATCCAGCGTGTCGACCTGAAGGCGGGAAACGGGATCCTGGATGCCTTCGCTGCGCGCGGTCGTCGGGACGTTGTGGTCGGCAACCGCCAGGTTGGCGCTGACGCGCCACGGCTTGCGCCCGGCCAGGGTCAGGCCCTCGAAGGCCTGGGGGCTGGTCACTTCGTGCAGAAGTTGACGATCGATGTAGATCAAACACGTGCCGTCGGACTCTTGGTCCACTACGTGCGCGCTCCATAATTTATCGTACAGGGTCTGGGCCATGGCTAAGTGCTCTTGAAAGTTCGGGATGGAAAAGCCGGTGCTCGCCACCGGTTTTTTACTATTATGCCAGTCTCATAACCTAGTACAAGAAGACTTTTTATACTAGTACAACGAGTGCTATCCTGAGCAAGGTCAGCCGTTTTGCGCCCTGTGGCGCAGGGCATGGTCCATGAGCACGATGGCCAGCAAGGCCTCGGCAATGGGAGTGGCGCGTATGCCCACGCAGGGATCGTGGCGGCCCAGGGTCTGGACGGTTACTGGCTCGCCCGCTCGATTGACGGACTGGCGTTCGATCCGGATGCTGGAGGTGGGTTTGATGGCCAGCGACACCGTAATCGGCTGGCCCGACGAAATGCCGCCCAATATGCCGCCTGCGTTATTGGTCTTGAAGCCGGCGGGCGTGATTTCGTCGCCGTGTTCGGAGCCGCGCTGCGCGATGCTGGCGAAACCCGCTCCGATGGACACGCCCTTCACGGCGTTCAAGCCCATCATGACATGGGCGATATCGGCGTCCAGCCTGTCGTACAGGGGCTCGCCCCAGCCAGCCGGCAGGTTTTCGGCCACGACCTCGATGCGCGCCCCGATGGAGTCGCCGTCGCGGCGCAATTGATCCATGAAGGCTTCGAGTTCGGGCACCACCGATGCGCACGGCGCGTAGAACGGATTGCCGGAAACCTCGTCCCAGGACTCGAAGGGAATGGCAATGGGGCCGAGCTGGCTCATATAGCCGCGGATTACGGTGCCGTAGGTTTGGGCAAGCCACTTCTTGGCGATGGCGCCGGCCGCCACCGAGGGCGCCGTCAGCCGCGCCGAGGAGCGCCCGCCTCCACGCGGATCGCGCTCGCCGAACTTGCGCCAATAGGTATAGTCGGCATGACCCGGCCGGAAGGTATCGGCGATATTGCTGTAGTCCTTGCTGCGCGCGTCGGTATTGCGGATGAGCAGCCCGATGGGCGTGCCGGTAGTGACGCCTTCGTAGACCCCCGAAAGGATTTCCACCCGGTCGGCCTCCTGGCGCTGCGTAACGTGGCGCGACGTGCCCGGCCGGCGCCGATCGAGTTCTATCTGGATGTCCTCTTCGGACAGGGGCAGCCCCGCGGGACAGCCGTCCACCACCGCTCCGATGGCCGGGCCATGGGATTCGCCGAAATTGGTGACGCAGAAAATTTTACCTAGTGTGTTGCCGGACATATGAATTTTCGGGTAGTAATGGATGAGGGCCTGGGGCCTGCCAACACATATTTCGCAGATCGCGTTGGGGCTGAGCCTGGCGGCAACCGTAATTATGGCATTGCAGCGATATCTTGCACCACGGCGGCGCTTGACGTCGCGGCGGGTATCCGCCTCACGACGAACAACTGACCTCCAGCCGGCAGGCCCACTCCGGCGCCGGCTGGGCGTAATCTTCATAGCCCGGCTGTTCGACATAAGGGTCGCGCAACAGCTTGAGCAGGGTTTCGATTTCGCCGGAGTCCTCCCGGTGCGCGGCCTGTATGGCCTGCTCCGCCAGATGGTTGCGCAACACATACAAGGGATTGGCCGACTGCATGGCAGCGATGCGCTCGGCGTCCGGCCGGTTTTCCAGTGTGAGCCGCTGCGCATAGGCCGCCAGCCATGCCTGGGCCGCCGCGCGGTCGGAAAACAGGTCGAGCCATGGTTCGGGGTCGCTCAGGGCCTGCGCCAGGCGCCTGAAGCCAAGGGTGAAATCGGCTTGCTGGTTGTGCAGCAGACGCCACCAGTCGTCCACCAGCATGTCGTCGCCCTCGCGCCATTGCAGCCAGCCGAACTTGCGAACCAGGTTGCCGCGATACGCCGCGAGGAAATCGTCTTCATAATGCTGCAATTCGGCCCGCAAGGCGTCGGCCTCGATGTCCAATACGGTAAGGCAGCTGGCCAGGCGGTAGAGATTCCAGTTCACCACGGAAGGCTGGGCATTCCAGGCATAGCGGCCCTGCGCGTCGGTGTGGTTGCACACATGGTTGATCTGGAAGCCGTCCATGAAACCATAGGGGCCGTAGTCCATGGTCAGGCCCAGTATGGACATATTGTCGGTGTTCATCACACCGTGGCAAAACCCCACCGTCTGCCAATCGGCCACCAGCCTGGCCGACCTGGCCACGACCTGGCGCAGAAACCTCAAGGCGCTTTCGCCGGGATTATCCTGGACCCGGCATTCGGGATAAAACCTGTCGATGACATAGTCGAGCAAAATACGCAGGTTTTGCGGGCTCCCGCCCCAGTGCTCGAACGATCCGAAGCGGATGAAGCTGGGCGAGACCCGCGCCACCACGGCGGCCCGCTCTTCGGTTTCGCGATAGACCGGATCGTCGCCGACCACGATGGCCAGGGCGCGCGTGGTGGGAATGCCCAGGCCGGCCATGGCCTCGCTGGCCAGGTATTCGCGCACGGAAGATCGCACGACCGCCCTGCCGTCGCCCATGCGCGAATACGGCGTGCGCCCCGAGCCCTTGAGCTGGATTTCCATGGGCCCTTGCGGGGTGATCACCTCGCCCAGAAGATGCGCGCGGCCGTCGCCCAACTGGCCGGCCCACACGCCGAACTGGTGGCCGCTGTATACGGCGGACAAAGTCTGGCCGCCGCGCAGCGGCACGCTGCCCGCGCAGACATCCAGGAAATCCTGGCCCGCCAAGGCCCTGGGCGACAGGCCAAGCAAGCCGGCAACGGAGGCATTGGCATGCAGCAGCCGGGGCCGGCGCAGAGGCGTCGTCGCCAGCCGGGTGTAGAAGGCCGGCGGCAGTTGCGCAAACGAATTGACGACCTCGAGATCCTGGATGCTGTCGATGCTCATTGCGCCTCCTTCTGGATTGCGCTTTTCGCCTTGGCCGCCTTCTTTGCCGGCCGCAGATAAAAAATGGCACAAAAATAAAAACCCAGAGACAAAATGATTTCGATCCAGGCCATGGCCACGGATGCGGAGGATGGATCGGAATACGCCCGCACGATACCCTCCATAAGGTAAAGCAGGACGAGCATGGCGGCCCATTGCAGCGTGTAAAGGCTGCCCTTGAGCACCCCGCGCAGCGGAAACAGCAAAGGCAGGACCTTCAGGACCAGCAGCGAACCGCCGGGGCGCAAGGGCGCGGCGCCAAGCTCCCAGACCAGGCAAAGGGCGATGAGCCCGACCAGGAAAAAAATGGCGCCATAGCGCAAGACAGGGTTAGGTTGCGTATTCATACTGGTATTATTACTCGAATCCGCTGCCGCGGTATGCGTGGACGATAGCCTGGCTGCCCACGCCCGCCATGCCGAATCCAATTCATGAATACCGACGCCAACGACCTTCCCGCCTCCGACACCCCCGCCGATCGCGTGCGGATCTGGGCCATCAACTCCGGCAAAGTGCTGCGCTACGCCGCGCAGCGCGCCAGCGAGAAGAAGCTGCCGCAAGTCGCATCCAGCCTGACCTTCACCACGGTCCTGGCCATTGTCCCCCTGCTAGCCGTCGTGCTGTCGCTGTTCACGGCATTCCCGTTGTTTGCCGATTTCAAGGACGCCCTGGAAGGCTTTCTGACCAGCAACCTCATGCCGCCGACGGTCTCGGACACGGTCATGAGCTACCTCAACCAGTTCGCCGCCAAGGCATCGGGACTGACCACGGTCGGGGCCGTCTTTCTGATCGTCGTGTCGGTCATGCTCATCATGACCATCGATACCGCCTTCAACGATATCTGGCATGTCGAACAGCAGCGCCCCATGCGCCAGCGCATGCTGGTGTACTGGGCCATTATTTCGCTGGGGCCGGTGCTGGCCGGCGCAAGCCTGTGGACGACCTCGTACCTGGCCCGCGAATCGCTGGGCCGCGTCCAGGAAATCGCGCCGGCCCTGAACGTGGTCTTGTCGTTCGTGCCGCTGGTCATCACAGGCCTGGGGTTCGCCGCCCTTTTTGTAACCGTTCCCAACAGGCAGGTGTACTGGCGCGACGCCCTGGCAGGAGGCTTCGGCACGGCCATCGTCCTCGAAATCATGAAATCGGGCTTTGCGCTGTACATTACGCGCTTTCCCTCCTACACCATCATCTACGGCGCGTTCGCCACCCTGCCGATCTTTCTGCTATGGATCTATCTGTCGTGGCTGGCCGTGCTTTTCGGCGCCACCGTCGCGGCGACGCTGCCGTCGCTGCGTCTGCGCCGCTGGGCGGAAAACCGCCAACCCGGCTCCGCCTTCGTGGATGCGATCAATGTCATGCGCACCTTGCGAAGCGCCCAGGGAACGCCCTCTCCGGGCCGCAGCCTGCGCTTCCTCAGCGCCCACCTGCGCCTGCATCCCGACGAACTGCTCGTCGTCCTGAGAACACTGAAACGCCTGGGATACGTGGTGCCGACGCATGAAAAAGGCGCGGAGCAATGGGCGCTGACCTGCGACGTGCGCGACGCCGATCTGGGCAGGATCATCGACGCGCTGTTGATAGACCGCAGCCAGATCGGCCTGCTTGAAGATCCGGGACTGCTCGACGCCGTTTCGGCCTCGCTGGCGCAATCGCTTCCGGTCACGCTCGAGCAGCTCATGGACGCCGGGCCGGGCACGGATCAAAAACACAACGAAACGCTATCCGAAAGCACCGTTATGATGCAAAATAGTCCAAAAGAAGCACACCAGTCGAACCAGGAGGCCCACCATGTTGAAAGTCAGTGAAATATTGCGCGTCAAGGGGCATACCCTTTATACCGCCACCCCTGACACCCCCATTGCCCAGGCCCTCGAAACCATGAGCGAGCAAGACATCGGCTCCTTGGTCATCATGGACCACGGCGAGCTGGTCGGCATGCTCACCTTCCGCGAAATCATCCGGCATCTGCATGCCAACCAGGGCGTCACCGGCCCCAACACCATCCGCAGCATCATGGACGACGCGCCGGTCAGCGTCACCCCCAACACCAGCGCCGACGAAGTCCAGCGCCTGATGCTCGACAAGCACGCCCGCTACATGCCGGTCATGGACGGCCCGGTACTGCAAGGCGTCATTTCCTTCTACGATATGGCTCAAGCGATTGTTGCGGCGCAACAATTCGAGAACACCATGCTCAAGGCCTACATCCGCGACTGGCCCGGCGACCACACCGACGCCGAAGCCAAGGAACAGAACTAAACAAGCCTTCCATAAGCCGTACAGGCCACGGGGCAAGAACCAGCCCAGGTTGCAAAAGCACAGACTCTAATCCGAATTCCGGGCCAGGGCTTCCCAGGCCTGCTCGATAACTTGCGGGTCGTTGCCGCCCAGCACTTTGGGGTCGGACAGCGTCCGCCGCCAATGACGGGCGCCGGGGCGCCCGCCCATCCAGCCCAGCATGGGCCGCACCACGATGCGCAACGGCACGCCTTTGGCGACCTCCCGCGCGGCGTAGTCCGTCATGGCATGCACGACCTGCCCGGGTTCCAGCAGGACGACATCCGGATCGCACATCCGCGACAACTCGGACAGCACGCCCGGCGTGTGCCAGGCCGCGCGGCCCAGCATGACGCCGTCGAAACCGTCCAGCAATTCCCGGGCATGGCCGGCCAGGGTAATGCCGCCGTTCAGCACGAACCGGCTGTCCGGAAAATCCGCCTTGAGGCGGGCCGCCATTTCGTAGCGCAAAGGCGGGATCTGGCGGTTGTCCTTGGGCGACAAGCCTTTCAGCACGGCATTGCGCGCATGCACGATGAACACGCGGCAACCCGCAATGTGCAGGGCGCCGACGAAATCGCGCACGAAACCATAGGATTCGTCATAATCCAGACCCAGCCTGTGCTTGACGGTCACGGGCACCGACACCGCGTCCTGCATGGCCTTGACACAGTCGGCCACCAGAGCCGGCTCGGCCATCAGGCAGGCGCCGAACGCGCCCTTTTGCACGCGCTCGGAGGGGCAGCCGCAATTCAGGTTGATTTCGTCATAGCCCCATTGCTGGCCCAGCCGGGCGCAGTCGGCCAAAGCAAAGGGTTCGCAGCCGCCCAACTGCAGGGCCACGGGCTGCTCTTCGTCGTTGAAGTCCAGATGCCTGGCCACGTCGCCGTGCAAAAGCGCGCCGGTGGTGATCATCTCGGTGTACAGACGGGCCTTCGGCGCCAGCAGGCGATGAAAGTAGCGGCAGTGCCGATCCGTCACGTCGATCATGGGCGCGACGCACACGCGCCAATCGGCGTCGCTGGCGCCAGTCGGAAAATCTGGATTTACAAGGACATTCACTGAACTTTGAACCGTATGAAGGGTTTATTGATGCATGCGCACAAGCGCATCCTGGTCTAAAATCGATGGCCCGCACTGGACGGGCCCGATGATAACCAAACAGCACACACGAGTTTACCGCCTATGGCCGTTTTTACCTCCGTCAGCGACAGCGACGCCCGTGAACTACTCACGCACTACAAGCTGGGCGAACTGGTGACACTGCGCGGCATCACCGCCGGCATCGAGAACACCAATTATTTTCTCACCACCACGCAGGGCGAATATGTGCTCACCCTGTTCGAAGTCCTGACCGCCGGGCAACTGCCTTTCTACATCGAACTCATGCATCATCTGGCCGGGCACGGCATTCCCGTGCCCCAGCCCCAGACGCAAATCGACGGCAAACGCCTGACCTCCCTGCACGGCAAGCCTTGCGCCATCGTCAGCCGGCTATCGGGCGGCTACGAACCGGACCCCGGCCCCGCCCATTGCGCCTTGGCCGGCGAAACCCTGGCGCGCGCCCATCTGGCGGGCTCGTCGTTCGACATACGGCAGCCCAACCTGCGCGGACTGGACTGGTGGCAAAAAACCATCCCGCAGGTATTGCCCTTTCTGAACCCCGCGCAGGCCGAACTCATTCAGACCGTGCTGGCCGAACAAACGCAGTTCGCCTCCGGCCCCGTCTACAAAGCCCTTCCCTACGGCCCCGCGCATTGCGACCTGTTCCGCGACAACGTGCTGTTCGACGGAACCTTCGAGACGCCCAAAATGGGCGGTTTCATCGACTTCTATTTCGCCGGCTGGGACACCTGGCTGTTCGACGTGGCCGTCAGCGTCAACGACTGGTGCATCGAACGGCACACCGGCGTCTTCGACCAGGACAAGCTGCAGGCCTGGCTTCGCGCCTATGCGGCGGTCAGGCCGTTCACCACCGAAGAGAAACTGGCCTGGCCCATGCTGCTGCAGGCCGCCGCACTGCGGTTCTGGGTATCGCGGCTGTTCGATTTTTACCTTCCGCGCCCGGCCCAGACCCTCAAACCGCACGATCCGCGCCACTTCGAGCTCGTCCTGCTGGCACGCCGCCGCGACGCCGCGCTGGCGTTACCATAGATCCATCGGCAAGCCCGTACCGGGCGCAAGCGACACACCCATTCTGGATTGAACCAATATTATGCAAGCAGCCACTCTCCCGTTTTCGTCCGGCTGGCGGTGGATACAAGACGGGGCTGGAATCTTCAAGCGCCAGCCCATGGCCATGTTCTTCTGGAGCCTGATAACCGGCTTTCTAATCACCATCGCCTACCTGATCCCGCTGATCGGGCAAATGGTGCTGATCGCCGCCATGCCCATCCTGACCTTCATCACCCTCAACGCCAGCCGCAACATCGTCGCAAACCGCCCCATGCTGCCCGGCATGTGGCTGGCGCCCCTGCGCGACACGCAAACGCGGCGCAGCCTGATGCGGCTGGGGCTGGTTTACCTTGGGTTCTGCCTGCTGGGGGGTTTCCTGGCCACCTTGCCTTTTCTGGATGGCCTGATGGCCGCCGTCTCGGCCGACGGCAATGTCGATCAACTGGCTCTGGCTCAAGCCATACGCGGCCCCTTCATTGCCTTCGGCATCCTGTACGTGCTGATTTCCGCCCTGTTCTGGCATGCTCCCGCGCTGATGGGCTGGCACCGGGTCAAGCTGGTACAGGCCATGTTCTACTCCATGGTGGCGTGCTGGCGCAATAAGTGGCCGTTCCTGCTGTACGGGCTGAGCTGGGGCGCCATTTTCCTGGCAACCCAGCTGCTGGGCAATATGCTGGTCGAACTGGGGCTGGGCGCGGGCGTGGTGCAGATCATCCTGACCCCGGTCAACCTTATCATTGCCGCCGTGCTGTATTGCAGCTTCTACCCGACCTACATGAGCGTATTCGGCGCAAACTACCCCGCGTCGCAGCCCGACGGGCGTTAGGCCCTAAACCCAGTCGTGCCAGACCGGCGTCAGGCCCGGAGGCAGAGCGGGCATGGCGCCCAGGTCGATCCGGCTTTCGCCCGGGGCATGGAAATCCGAGCCGCGCGATGCCAGAAAGCCGTATTGCCGGGCGATGTCGGCATACTGGCGGTACTGGTCAGGCCGATGGCTGCCGGTAACCACTTCGATGCCCTGCCCGCCCAATTGCTTGAAATCGTCGAACAAAGCGCCGAACTGCGTCGGCGTATACATGTAGCGCCCCGGATGGGCCAGCACGGCGCGGCCACCCGCCGCCAGTATCCAGGAAACGGCTTGGCCAAGGCTGGACCAATGCACTCGCACATAGCCGGGCTTGCCGTCGCCCAGGTATTTGTCGAAGGCGTCCTGCATGCCTTTGCACAAACCCTGCTCGACCATGAAGCGCGCAAAGTGGGTGCGGCTGAGCAGGCCCGGGTTGCCCGCATAGCGCAAGGCGCCTTCGTAGCTTCCAGCCACGCCCTGGGCCTCCAGCCTGCAGGCCATCTCGCGCGCACGCCCTATGCGGCCGGCGCGGATGCCGTTCAAGCCATCCTGCAGAACCGCGTTATTCACATCGACGTTCAGGCCCACCACGTGAACCGTTTGATTGGCCCAGGTCGTGGACACCTCGACGCCGGGAATGAACACCATGCCCAGCTCGCGCGCTGCCCGGCCCGCTTCGGCAAGGCCCGACAACTCGTCGTGGTCGGTCAACGACCATACATCGACGCCGTTGCGGCTGGCCCGCTCCGCAAGCACGGCCGGCGCAAGCACGCCGTCGGACACGCTGGAATGGCAATGCAGGTCGACGTTGAGGGGGCTCTTGGAATTCATGCTTGTTTCTCGAAACCGGCCGGCATCATGCGGCCAATAAAAACTGCCTGATGGGCTCGATCTGCTCGTCGACGAGCAAGGTGGGCGCATGGCCGACATCGGGAAACTCGACCATGGAGGCATGGGGGTTGCGGGCCAGCATTTCGGCAGCCGTTTCGGGCGACAACAGGTCGGACTGCTGGCCGCGAATCAGCAATATGGGCGCGTCGATGCTCTGGTAAGCAGCCCACAATACGAGTTCGGCCGCCGCCACGCTGGCTTCGTTCTGCAGGGCCATGGGTTCCGCCATGCGCACGTCGTAGTGCTTGATCCAATGGTCGCCCTGCCGGTTGAACACATAGCGCGTCAGCTGCTCCCATTGTTCGGGGCTGTGCTGCCCGAAACCCTCCGACACGGACCGCACATACTCGACCGCCTGCGCAAAATTGTCGAATTGCGGGCTTTTTCCCACATATTCGACAATGCGGCTCAAACCGGCGATATTCAGTTGCGGGCCGACATCGTTCAGCACCAGCCTGTTGAAGCGGATGGTTTGCTGGGCAGGCAAGCCGAAAGCGCCGCGATCCGGGCGCTGGACGGCGGACATGGCCAGCACGCCGGCCAGCCCCAAGGCGATGAGTCCGCCCATGGAAGTACCCAGCCAGTCCAGCCGGACCGGATTCAATCGGGCGATAAGGGTGAGCATGTCGGCAACGTATTGCGGCACCGCGTAGCCGGCAGGATTGACGAGCCAGTCCGATTTTCCGCGCCCCACGACGTCGGGACACACGACGCGAAAACGATGCTGCAGCCGCTTGGCGACTTCGTCGAAGTCGCGGCCGGTGCGTGTCAGGCCATGCACGCAAAGCAGGACATCACGATTGCCGGGGTCGCCCCATTCCCAATACGCCATGCGATGCGTGCCCGCCGGGCTTGCGCACATTACATATTCGAGACGAGGTTCCGGCATGGATGCTCCAGGTAAAAGCAAAAAAAGGCAAAAAATGGCGTGCGGCCTGATTAGCCAAACAGAACACTAGCTTACTCTACAAACAGTGTCGCGGGGCACTCCAGATAGCCGCGAACCGCCTGGATGAAGCCGGCGGCGTAGGCGCCGTCGATGACGCGATGGTCGAACGACGACGAAAGGTTCATGCATTTCCGCGCCACGATGGCTCCCCCCAGCACGGCGGGACGCTCGACAATCCGGTTCACGCCCACGATGGCCACTTCGGGACAATTGACCATGGGCGTCGAGACAATGCCGCCCAGGCGCCCAAGGTTGGTCAAAGTGATGGTCGAGCCGCCCTGGTCGGCAAGCCTGGCCTTTCCCGCCCGAGCTTCACCGGCCATGCGGGCAATTTCCCTCGCACAGAACCAGAGATCGTGGCTTTCCACGTTGCGCAGCACCGGAACCAGCAGGCTCTCCGCCGCATGCACCGCCACGCCCGCATGCACCGAGGAATAATGCGTAATTATTTCCGCCTGGTCATCGTAGCGGGCATTGACCAGAGGGTAATCACGCACAGCCTGGGCCATGGCGCGCAAGATGAACGCCGATACCGTCAGGCGGCCCCTGTCATCTTCCCATTTGGCGTTCAGGCGCGCGCGCAGCGCCTCGAGCTCGGTCACGTCCACCTCTTCCACATAGCTGAATTGCGGAACGTGCCGCAGCGCTTCCTGCATCTTGCGGGCCATCCGGCGACGGACTCCGGCAAGCGGGAGCGCCGTTCCATCCTGCGCGGCAACGCCATCGATGCCTGCAGGCCCGCTTGCATCGGCGGGATGCCGCTTGCCCTGGCCCGCCTGCCAGGCATCCAGGTCCGCATGCAGGATGCGGCCTTCCGGGCCGCTGCCTCGAACCTCGGCCAGGTCGATTCCTGCTTGGCGCGCATGCTGCCTGACGGAAGGCGACGCCAGCGCCTTGCCGCCTCCGGCGCCGGATGATACGGATTGCACCGCCGCATGGGCCGGCCCGCCCCGCCGCCCGGCATCGGCGCCGGGCGCTTCCGGTTGCCGCCGCGCTTGCTGTTGCCCGGCTGCTGCAGCCGCCGTTTCGATATGAATGAGATCGGAACCCACCGCCACAGTATCGCCTTCCCGCGCATGCAGGGCGATAACCGTGCCGCTGACCGGCGAAGGAATCTCGACCGTGGCCTTGTCGGTCATGATGTCCGCCAGGACCTGCTCTTCGGCGACTTCGTCCCCCGCCTGGACATGCCATGCAACCACCTCGACCTGAGCAATGCCCTCGCCGATATCCGGCACCTTGACGATGTTCAACGCCATTATTCCGCCTCCACGCAACGCCTGAACGCCGCCGCCAGTCTGGCCGGCCCGGGGAAATACGCCCATTCCTGGGCATGGGGATACGGCGTATCCCATCCGGCGACGCGCTCGATGGGCGCCTCGAGGTGGTAGAAGCAGTGCTCCTGGACCAGGGCGGCCAGCTCGGCTCCGAACCCGCTGCTGCGGGTCGCTTCGTGCGCGATGACGCAGCGGCCGGTTTTCTTGACCGATTCGACCAGGGTGTCGAGATCGAGCGGCCACAGGCTGCGCAAATCGATGATTTCCGCATCGATGCCCGATAGTTTGCACGCCGCTTCGGCCACGAAGACCATGGTCCCGTAGGTAAGTACCGTCAGCGCCGCGCCCGGGCGGAACACCGACGCCGACTCCAGCGCGACGGTATAGTGGCCAGGCGGCACATTGCCCAGGGGATGGCTGGACCAGGGCACGACGGGCTTGTCGTGGTCTCCGTCGAACGGTCCGTTGTAAAGCCTTTTCGGCTCCAGGAAAACAACCGGATCGTCGCTTTCGATGGAGGCGATCAGCAAACCCTTGGCGTCGTAAGGGTTGGAGGGCATGACCGTGCGCAGGCCGCTGACGTGCGTGAAAAGCACCTCGGGGCTTTGGCTATGGGTCTGGCCGCCGAAGATCCCCCCGCCGCAAGGCATGCGTATGGTCAACGGCGCGGTGAACTCGCCGGCCGAACGGTAGCGCAGCCTGGCCGCTTCGGACACGATTTGATCCATGGCCGGATAGTAGTAGTCGGCGAACTGGATTTCGACCACAGGCCTCAGGCCATAGGCCGCCATGCCGACCGCCGCGCCCACGATGCCGCTTTCCGAAATGGGCGCATCGAACACGCGCGTGCGGCCGTACTTGGCCTGCAGCCCCTCGGTGCAGCGGAAAACCCCGCCGAAGTAGCCGACGTCCTCGCCGAACACCACCACGTTTTCGTCGCGCCCGAGCATGACGTCCATGGCCGAACGCAGGGCCTGCACCATCGTCATCGAAACCGTTTCCGCGACATCCCGGATTTGCGCCGCCATGATCATTCTCCCGATCGAAAATCCGCAAGCTGCCGGCGCAGGTGCGCGGGCATGACTTTGTATACATCGTCGAACATGGAATCGGGGTCGGGAATGCGGCCCGTGGCCAGGGAGCCGTGGCTTTCCGCCTCTTTCTGAGCCGCCAGCACCTCGGCTTCGAGCTCTTTGAGCGCGGCCAGGTTTTCCTGCTCGGACCAGAGCCCCTCCCGCTCCATGTATTGGCGCAGGCGGGGAATGGGATCGCCCAGCGGGAAATTGGCCCAGTCGTTTTCCGGCCGGTAGCGGGAAGGATCGTCGGACGTGGAGTGCGCGCCGCCGCGGTACGTGACCCATTCGATCAGGGTGGGCCCAATGTTGCCGCGCGCGCGCTGCGCGGCCCATTGCGAGGCGGCGTAGACCGCCAGGAAGTCGTTGCCGTCGACCCGCAGCGACGCAATGCCGCTGCCGATTCCGCGCGCGGCGAAGGTGGTTTCCTCGCCGCCGGCTATGGCTTGGAAAGTGGAGATGGCCCACTGGTTGTTCACGACGTTGAGGATGACCGGCGCCCGGTAGACATGGGCGAAGATCAGCGCCGAGTGAAAATCGGATTCGGCCGTCGCGCCATCGCCGATCCAGCCCGAGGCGATGCGGGTATCGCCCTTGATCGCCGAGGCCATGGCCCAGCCCACGGCCTGCACGAACTGCGTGGCCAGATTGCCCGACAGGGTAAAAAAGCCGGCATCGCGCATGGAATACAGCACCGGCAACTGGCGCCCCTTGAGCCGGTCGTTCTCGTTGGACAGCAGCTGGCAGATGATGTCGACCAGCGGCGCGTTGCGTGCCATCAGGATGCTTTGCTGGCGGTACGAGCAAAAGCACATGTCGTCCGGGTTCAGCGCCATGGCTTGCGCCACGCCCACCGCCTCCTCACCCAGGCATTGAATGTAGAACGACATTTTCTTCTGGCGCTGGGCGACAAGCATGCGCGTATCGAATATGCGGGTCTTCATCATGGCGCGCAGGCCCGCCCTGAGCGTTTCGGGACTGATGCCGGGAACCCAGGGCCCCAGCGCGCGCCCATCGTCGTCGAGCACGCGGATCAGCGTATAGGCGAGGTCGATGAGTTCGGAAGCGGATGTGTCGATTTCGGGACGGCGCGCCTCGCCAGCGGGCGCCAGGCGCAAATACGAAAAATCGCTGGGATGGCCGGGGCGCCCGGAGGGCTCCGGCACATGCAGCCTTAGTGGTTGCGATTGACTCATGAAAGCTCCTTCCCGTACGAAGTTGCTGCTTTCCATTCTACCGCCGATTACCGTCCCTGCCAGTATCGCCGCCGCGCCTGCCGGCTGCTTTGGACGGCAAGGCCTTCCGGGCGCGACCGGAACGATACGGCGCCGTCCATGTCGGTGCGCCAGAACCGCGCACCGGCAGCCTCCCAGCGCCGCTGCACCCGCGGACTGGGGTGGCCGTAGCGGTTCCAGGCGCCGGCTTGCGCTACGGCATGGTCCGCATCCGCGGCCCGCACGAATGCGGCTCCCGACGATCCGGCGGAGCCGTGATGGCCGACGGCCACGACGTCGACCCCGGCCAGTCCCCGATCGACCAGGATGCGCTCCTGCGCCACGCCGATATCGCTGGTCAACAAAATGGAATGGTGTTTTCCCCGTATGCGCAGCACACAGGCCGCGTCGTTCGGGCGCACGGGCGTCTTGCTGCCTTTGCCGGCCTCGCCAGGCAAAGGCCATAGAAACTCGAAGGCCACGCCGTCAATGCGCCACGCCGCGCCGTATTCGCACGCCGACATGGCCAGCGGCATGACGGGCAATTGCCCGGCAAGGCCAAGCAGTCCCGCTTCGCGGCCAAGATAGGCCCGCAAATCGAAGGAGCTGTACGACTGCTGCACAGGCATGGAAGAAAGCAGGCTGCGCACGCCGCCCGCATGATCGATATCGGCATGCGACACCACCAGCACGTCGATCGCGCGTTCGCCCAGCGCCTTCAGGAACGGCAGGACGATGCGCGCGCCGCCATCGGACTCCGGGCCGCTGCGCAATCCCGTGTCGAACACCAGCACATGACGCGCCGTCTGCACGACCAGCGAGCCGGCCTGTCCGACATCCAGCGCAAACAGATTCCACCCGCCCGGCGGCGGGCGTTCCGCGCGCCAGAACAAGGCCGGCAGCACCAGCAGCCAGGCGGCCCGCCGCATGGGCAGCCCGTAAGGCATGGCGGCCAGCAGCAGCCCCGACACGGCGAACAGGGTCGCCCACGCCGGCGCCGCGGCCACCCCTACGCTTGCCAGTTCCAGGCCCGCAAGCCAGGCCGTGGGCCGCATCAGCACATCGAGCACGGCATGCCCCAGCCAGGCGGTCGCCGCCGCCGCAAGCTCCAGGCCCGGAAGCACGGCGAACAACGCCAGCAACAGCGACAGCGGCGTGACGATGAAGGTCACCAGCGGTATGGCATAGGCATTGGCCAGGGGCGACACCAGCGACACCTCGTTGAACAGCAGCGCCAATATCGGCATGAGCGCCACGGTGATCGCCAGTTGCAGGATCGTGGCCGCGGCAAGACCCAGGACAAGCGCCTTTGTCCGGGAAATCCTCGCGTGCCGCATATGCCTTCCCCACCACGAAGCGCTGGCCATCAGTACCCAGACAGCGCCAAAGGAAAGCCAGAAGCCGCTGGCCAGAATCGCCCAGGGATCCAGCATCACCACAGCCAGGGCCGCAAGACACAATAAGCGGGAGGCGGTGAACGGAACACGGAAAACATGCGCGCCGGCCAGGACGGCCAGCATCAAAAAAGTACGCCGTGCCGGCACGCCCCATCCCGCCAGAAGGCAATACAGCCAGGCAACCAGCAAGGCCGCCAGGGAAGCGGCGATTTGCGCGGGGACGCGCTCGGCCAGCATGCGGCCGCCAAAACGGCAACGCCGCCAGGCCCAAAGCACCGTCAACCCTCCAAGCGCGGCTATCATCGTGATGTGCCCGCCGCTTATGGCGATAAGATGGCTCAGGCCCGCCCTGTTGAATACCTGCCAGTCCGCAGCCGGTATGGCCGCCTGGTCGCCTATGCTCAGCGCCAGCAGCACCGAGCCGTAGCGCTTGCCCTCGATGAACGGCGACACCGCGGCCCTCACCCTATGGCGCAAACGTTCTGCGGCCACGGGCAGGCTCTGCCAGGGGTCATCTTCGAGCAGCACCGGCGTGCCGCGCACGCGGCCCACGGCCCGGATCCCCTGGGCGAACAGATGGGACTCGTAGTCGAAACCGTGCGGATTATGCACGCCATGCGGCCGACGCAGCGTCAGCGCCATGCGCCAGACCTGCCCGGGCGCCAGCTCGGGAAACTCGGCGGGCGTCGCGCGCGACGCCCCATAGGGCCCGGAATAAGCGGCTGCATTCCACGACACCTGGATGCGCGACGGCACGCCCGCCGGCCTGGACGAAACAACCTCGGCCTCGAACACGCGGCTGTCCGCATTGACGCGCGCCAGCCCCGCCACCCGGAGCACCACGCGCGACACTTTGTCCTGGTTGCCTTCGTCCAGGCTGTCGGCCAGGCGCAGCTGGGCAAGCGCCGCGGTATACGCCAGACCCAGCGCAGCGCCCCAAAGCAGAACCAGTAAAAACCTGAGCCTGCATGCCCAGGCGTGGCGGCGCAGCGCAAAGACACCCGCCGACAATATGGCTACAGCGGCAAACGCCATTATCAGCGGGAAAGCCCCCGGCAAAGCCGGCAGGCTTTGCACGGCGCCCGATGCCAGCAGAAAGGCCAATATGCCCGCACGCCCCGTCACCGCCCCACCTCCATAAAGCGGACAGCATAGACGCGGGCAACTGAATTCGGCGGAGCAACGGGACAAAACCGGAACATCGGCTTATACCTGTCCATGCCCGCTCATCGCTGCGCCACCCGAAGATGGATGTGACCGGGGACGATCGGCCCAGCCCGCCAGACAAGCAGCGGCCGACGAAGGACCTACCTCTGGTTTGGTATGATCTACGCCTTATCGTCGGGAGAAAAAAGTGAAAGTCATTATCGTTGGCGCCGGCATCGGCGGCCTGACCCTGGCCCTGATGCTGCACAAGCGCGGCATCGAATGCGATATCTACGAAAGCGTGCGCGAACTCAAGCCGCTGGGCGTGGGCATCAATCTGCTGCCTCATGCGGCCAACGAAATGCGCCAGCTGGACTTGCTGGACACGCTAAGCGCCCGCTCCGTGCTGACCTCGGCCCTGCACTACTACAACAAGCACGGGCAAACCATCTGGGAAGAGCCCAGAGGGATTGCCGCCGGCTATCCCGTGCCGCAACTTTCCATCCACCGGGGCGAGCTGCAGCTGCTGCTGGCCCAGGCCGTGCGCGAGCGGCTGGGCGCGAATCGCCTGCATCTTGGCATGGCTTTCGAGTCGCTGCAGCAAGACAGCCACGGCGTCACTGCCATGTTCAACAACCGCAACAATGGCGGCTGCGAGCAGGTTCGCGCCGACGTTCTGGTCGGCGCCGACGGCATTCATTCGGCCGTACGCAAGGCCTTCTATCCAACGGGCGACGAATTCCAGTTTTCGGGCCGCATCCTGTGGCGCGCCATCACCTATGCCGAACCGTATCTGGACGGCAAAACCATGTTCATGGCCGGCTACCAGGACCAGAAATTCGTCGCCTACCCGCTTGCCGCCACCCCGCAGGCCGGCGGGAAAACACCCATCAACTGGATCGCCGAGCTCAAGGTCGACGCCGACGACCTGCCCGCCACCGACTGGAACCGCATCGTCGACAAATCCGTTTTTGCCGACCGCTTCAAAACCTGGAACTGGAGCTGGATAGACATCCCCGCGCTGATCGACGGCGCCGAGGCCATCTACGAGTTCCCCCTGGTTGACAAGAACCCGCTGCCGCGCTGGTCCTTCGGCCATGCCACCCTGATCGGCGATGCCGCGCACCCGCTCTACCCCATCGGCTCCAACGGCTCGGCCCAGGCCATTCTCGATGCCCGCCGCATTGCCGAGTCGCTGCAGGAAGTCAGCGAAAAAGGGCAAAAAAGCATTACCCTGGCCCTCAAGGAATACGAGGCCGACCGCCTGCCCACCACCACAGGCATCATCCTGAGAAACCGCCTGAACGGCCCGGAACAGGTCATGCAGCTCGCGCACGAGCGGGCGCCGAACGGCTTCGCTCACATCCACGATGCGGTCTCCGAACAGGAACTGCAGGAAGTCTCGCTGCGCTACAAACGGCTGGCGGGTTTCGATCCCAGCATGCTCAAGTAAGCCAGGCCGCTCAAGCCGCCAGGGCTGCGCCCAGCCTGGGCAGCACGCGCCGCGCATTGGCGCCGGTGGCGGCGTCCAGCGTCGCGCGCGGCAACCCGCGCAGTTGCGCCAGCACGTCGGCAATGGCGGGTATCTGCATGGGCTCGTTGCGCCGCGACTCGAATTGCGGCGTTCCCAGCCAGGCCGGGGGTATGTCGGGGGCATCGGTTTCCAGCGCCAGCGCCTCCAGCGGCAGGTGCTCGGCCAGGCGCCTGATCTGCAAGGCCCGCTCGAACGTCATCGCGCCGCCCAGCCCCAGCGCAAAGCCCTGCTCGATGAACTGCCCCGCCTGCTGAAAGCTGCCATTGAAGGCGTGGGCCATGCCGCCGATGCGCGATCGGCGCCGCAAATGCTTGAGCAGGACATCCTGGGAGCGCCGCACGTGCAACAGCACCGGCAAATCATAGTGCAGCGCCAGGTCGAGCTGGGCTGCATAGAACATTTCCTGCCTGGCGCGCATGGCGGGCGCGGTCAGCGAGGGAATAAAGAAATCCAGGCCTATCTCGCCAATGGCGACGAAGCGCGGATCGTCCATGGCCGCTTCGACGCTGCGGCGCAACACCTGCAGATCGTCTTCGCGGGCCAGGGGTACGTACATGGGGTGTATGCCCAAGGCATAGAACCCGCCCGTAAACGAATGCGCCAGTTCCCGCACGGTGTCGAAGTTGGAACGCGCAACCGAAGGAATCACAATGGCCTCGACCCCCGCCTGCGCCGCGCGCGCAATGACCTCGGCGCGATCCTCGTCGAACTCGGCGGCGTCCAGATGGCAATGCGTATCGATAAGCATGGGAAATCGTAGCGCCCCTAGGCTTCGGTATCAACCAGGCATCCTTTATCCATGTACAACTGCCTGTGCGCCAGCAGGGCCAGCGCCGGGTCGTGGGTGACGATGGCGAACGCCGTGCCGAACTCCTTGTTGACCCGCACCAGCAACTCGAACATGCTTTCCGCCGTATAGCGGTCGAGATTGCCCGTGGGCTCATCGGCCAGCACGCAAGCCGGATGCGTGACCAGGGCGCGAGCCAGCGCGACCCTTTGCCGCTCGCCGCCCGACAACTGGCCGGGAAAATGATGTTCGCGCGCGCTCAGCCCCACCTGGTCCAGCACCGCCCGCGCGGCCTCGCGGGCCTTGTTGCGGTTTTCGCGGCGCACGATCAGGGGCATGGCCACGTTATCCAGCGCCGAAAACTCCGGCAGCAGGTGATGGAACTGGTATACGAAGCCCAGGCTGCGATTGCGCAAACGGCTGCGCTGCGTCTCGGAAAGCCCCTTCGCGCTGGCGCCGTCCACGAACACTTCGCCGGATGTCGGCTCGTCCAGCAGGCCCAGCGAATGCAGCAAGGTGCTTTTGCCGGAGCCCGATGCTCCCACGATGGCCACCATTTCGCCGCGCTCGACATGCAGGCTGACGTCGCGCAGGACATGGATGGCCTGCGCTCCTTCGTCGTAGGTCTTGACCAGGTTTTTTGCACTTAGAACATGGGCTGCGGTTTCAGTCATGGCGCAATACCTGTGCGGGTTGCAGGCGGGAGGCCCGCCAGCTGGGATACAACGTGGCCAGCAACGACAGCACCAACGACGTCACGGCAATCGCGACGATGTCGGAAGCCTGGGGATTGGAGGGCAGCTCGCTGATGAAATAGATTTGCTGGGGCAGGAACTGCACGCCCAACAGATGTTCGATGAACGGGACGATGACGTCGATGTTGTACGCCACCAGCATGCCCAGCCCTACCCCCAGCAAGGTGCCCACCACCCCGATCAGCGAGCCTTGCACCAGGAAGATGCGCGAGATTTCCCGCGGCGTGGACCCCAGGGTGCGCAAGATGGCGATATCGGACTGCTTGTCCTTGACCGCCATGACCAGGGAAGACAGCAGGTTGAACGCGGCCACGGCGACGATCAAGGCCAGGATAAGGAACATCATGCGCTTTTCGGTCTTGACCGCGGCGAACCAGGTGCGATTGCTTTGCGTCCAGTCGCCGGCACGCACGTACGCAGGCATGGTGCCCATCAGTTCGCGCGCCACCTGCGGCGCCTTTTGCATGTCGGCGATGCGCAGCCGCACGCCGCTGATGCCGCTGTCGCGGAACACCTTGGCCGCATCGTCGTCGTCGATGAAGGCCAGCGACACATCGTACTCGTAGTAGCCCGAGGAAAAAATGCCCGCCACCGTGAACTGGCGCATTCGGGGCGTAAAGCCGGCCGGGGAAATCGACCCCTGGGGGGCCAGAACCATCAAGGTGTCGCCCACACGCACGCCCAGCATGTCGGCCAGTTGATTGCCCAGGACAATGTTGAAGCTCCCGGGCTTCAGGACGTCCAGGCGTCCCTCGATCATTTGCTGGCCCAGTTCGGAAACGGCGCTCTCGCGCTGCGGATCGATGCCGCGAATCTGCGCCCCTCGCAATTCTTCGCCGCGCGCCAGCATGGCCTGAGCCGAGACAAAGGGCGCGGCGCCCCTGACTTCGGGGTTCTTTCTGGCGTCTTGCGCAAGCTCCTGCCAATGCGCCAGCACATCGGTCGGCGCGGCGCCCGGCACGGACAATTCAATATGCGGCAAGACCGACAACATGCGATCGCGCACCTGCGTTTGAAAGCCGTTCATCACCGACAGCACAATGATGAGCGCCGCGACCCCCAGCGCAATGCCGGCCATGGAGCTGCCGGCAATAAACGAGATGAAACGGTCACGTCGGCCGCGCCGGCCGCGGCCTCGCAGCAAACCAGCGTAGCGCGCGCCTATCCATAGTTCATAAGACATTATTATTCAGCCACCGTTCCACTTATTAACACTACAATAAAAGTATGCAAATCGTACTCCCTGGCGCCCTGCCCGACCCCATTGCGGCAAAGGCGCTCATTCCCCATGTCCTGGAAACGGCGCCCACCTTCGCGCACTGGCTGCGGCAAGGCCGCGCCGCCGTGCAGGCGGCCGACCCGGCAGCGGCCGGATGCACACCGCTGGAACAATGGCTGCTGAAGCGCAACGGTTTCGTAAAACGCGATGGACAGAATCTTAGCGCAGGTTTGGGCCCGTTATGGGCAAACAACGTTACCCAACGTGACCAAGCCGTGTGGCTGGCCGAACTGGTGCACGTATCGCCTTCCCGCGACGGCGCCGTCCTGCTGCCCGCCAGCGAGCTCGAAATCAGCGCCGAACACAACAGCGCCCTGCTCGAATCGGCGCAAGCCCTGTTTGCCGGCACCGGCTTCACCCTGCACCCCGACGGCGCCTCGCGCTGGCGCATCGAATTGCCAGCCGATTTTACGCCGCAATGCGCCAGTCCGGTGCTGGTCAGCCGGACCACCGTCAACGAATGGTGGCCCCAGGATATCTCGGCGCGCCCATGGCGCCGCCTGCTCAACGAACTGCAAATGCTGTGGTACGACCACCCCGTCAACAACGAACGCTATGCCGCCGGCCGCGTTCCCGTGAACAGCCTGTGGTTGTTCGGCGGCGCCAGCCCCGACCAGTTGCGACAAACCCCGCAGCCTGATTCCGCCATTCATGGGTCGCTGCTGGAGCCCGGCCTGGCCCAGGACTGGGGCGCCTGGATAAGCGCGCTTGGCGAGCTCGAGCGCAGTGTGTTCAAACCGCTTGCGGCAAGCCTCCAGCCCGAGCTCGTCTTGCTTGGCCGCGACCGCATCGTCGAAATCCAGCCCCGGCCCCAAGGCCTGTTGTCCCGCCTGATGCCCCGCCGCAACGAAACATGGAGAACCTGGTGGTCGCCCCAAAACTAAGCAATCGTCCCGCTCAACCCGAAACCGCAAGGGCGCTTGAGAGCGCTGGCATCCATCCCCTGCTCGCCCGACTGTGGGCGGCGCGCGGCGTCACCCAGGCCAGCGAAGCCCAATTGAAATGGTCGGCGCTGATACCGCCGGCACAGCTTACGCAAAGCGAGCACGCTGCCTGCGTGCTGGCCGACGCCATCCAGGCACGCAAACGCCTGCTCATCATCGCCGACTACGATTGCGACGGCGCCACCGCCTGCGCGGTCGGCATCCGCGCCCTGCGCGCCATGGGCGCCATCGTCGACTTCCTGGTACCGAACCGCTTCGAAACCGGCTATGGGCTTTCCCCCGAAGTCGTGCGGCTGGCCGCCGTCCACCCCACAGGCAGGCCAGACATCCTGCTGACCGTGGACAACGGCATCGCCAGCGTCGACGGTGTGCAAGCCGCTTCGGACAACGGCATGGAGGTCGTCATTACCGACCACCACCTGCCGGGCGACGTGCTGCCCGCCGCGCTGGCCATCGTCAACCCCAATCAACCCGGCTGCGGCTTCCCCTCCAAGAACCTGGCGGGCGTGGGCGTCATTTTTTACCTGATGCTGGCGCTGCGCGCCGAATTGCGCCGGCGCGGCGTCTTCACTCCCGATGGCGGCCCCAGGCTGGACAATCTGGCCGATCTGGTGGCTCTGGGAACCGTGGCCGACGTCGTCAGGCTGGATGCCAACAACCGGCTGCTGGTTACCCAAGGCCTGCTGAAAATGCGCGCGGGACGCATGCAGGCCGGACTGCGCGCCTTGTTCGCCGTGGCGGCCCGCGAACCGCGCACCGCCAACGCTTTCGACCTGGGCTTTGCATTGGGGCCGCGCATCAACGCCGCGGGACGCCTGGCCGACATGAGCCTGGGCATCAATTGCCTGGTTACCGACGACGAGGCGCTGGCTCTCAAGCTGGCCCGCGAGCTCGACGAGATGAACCAGCAGCGCCGCGGAATCGAGACCACCATGCGCGAAGAGGCCCTGGCCTCTTTGGCTCAAAGCGACCCCGTCGTCAAGGCCTCGGTATGCGTCTACCATCCCGAATGGCACCAGGGCGTGGTCGGCCTGGTCGCCTCGCGCCTGAAGGAAACCTACTGGCGGCCCACCCTGGCCTTCGCCCGCGCGGACAGCGGCGAACTGCGAGGTTCGGGCCGCTCGATTCCCGACGTGCATCTGCGCGACGTGCTCGACCTGGTTTCCAAGCGCTACCCGGGCATCATCCTGAAATTCGGCGGCCACGCCATGGCTGCGGGCCTCACATTGCGCGAAGATGCCTACGACCTCTTCGCCGAAGGCTTCGACGCCGCGGTCAGAGAATTCACGGGCAAGGCCAGTTTCGAACCCGTCATCACCACCGACGGCTCGCTCGAAAGCGGCTACGCCAACGCCGACGTCGCCCTGCTATTGCAGCAGCAAGTATGGGGCGCCGGCTTTCCGGCGCCGGTTTTCCGCGATACGTTCATCGTGCGCCAGCAGCGGCTGCTCAAGGACAAGCACCTGAAGCTGAGCCTGGAGCGCGGCCACCAGCGCTTCGACGCCATCTGGTTCAACCACGCCGAAATGCTGCCCGAGCAGGTCGACGTGGCCTACCGGCTGGATCGCAATGTCTGGAACGGCATGGCCTCGGCGCAATTGATCATCGAATACGCGGGGCAGGCGCAGGGCTAGCCAGCGGCCTGCCCAGGCCTTCGCTGCCTGGCCTCAGACAGGGGCTGAAGCAGCGGCGCGGCCTCAGGCCTGTTCGGCCTGGGTGCCGGCTATCTGGCGCAGCGCGCGCTCGAAGACTTCGGGCGGCTGGCCGCCCTGGATGAGATGCCTGCCGTTGACGATGATGGCCGGCACCGAGCTGATGCCGTGATCCAGATAGAACTGCTCGCGCTCGCGCACTTCGGCGGCGTAGGCGTCGGACGTCAGGATTTCCCGGGCCTTGGCTTCGTCCAGCCCCACCTTGCCGGCCAGGCGCACCAGCACATCGTGCGAGCTGGGATCTTCGCCATCGGTAAAGTAGGCTTGAAACAGGGCATGCTTGAGCTCGACCTGGCGCCCCTCCAGTTCGGCCCAGTGCAGCAGGCGATGCGCATCGAAGGTGTTGTAGATGCGGTTGCGCGGCCCGAAGGTGAAGCCCACGCCTTCGCCGCGTGCGCGAATGGCCTCGTGCGTCTGGGCGATTTGTTCGGGCGTGGAGCCGTATTTCTCGGCCAGGTGCTCGACGATCTCCTGGCCGCCCTCGGGCATTCGGGCATTGAGTTCGAAAGGCTGGAAATGCAGCGTTGCCTGGATGTCGCCATCCAACCGGCTCAGCGCGTTTTCCAGCGAACTCAACCCGATGGCGCACCAGGGACACGAGACATCGGAAACGAAATCGATTTTGAGCTGGGCAGTCATGAGGGCCTCTGGCAATGCGGGATGGCGCCGCGCCACCGGCGGCGGACGAGCAAAGTATACGAACCCCCCGGGCCGATTGCAACGGATCGGTTTTGCTCCTACTATTGTTTGTGCAAGGCGCTCCAGGGTATGCGGGCAGTGTTCTTCAGGCAATGGCATCACGCTCCCAGGCGCCACATGAAAAGGATGCAATCCATGACATACCGCAAGCCGGCCAGCACCATGTGGTCGGAGGCCGTCAATATGCTGGAACAGGCCGACCGTCTACATCGCCAATTTTTCCGCCTGGCCCAGGGCCCCGCGCGAGGCCCCACCTGGGAACCCCCGGTCGATCTCTTCGAAACCCAAAACCAGATAACCGTGCTGGTCGCCTTGCCCGGGGTCGAGCCAGAGCAAATCAAGGTCGTCATCGAAAACGGCCATCTGAGCATCGTCGGCGAACGGCCCATGCCTGCCCCCGCGCTGGCGCACGTGCGCCGCATCGAGATTCCCTACGGGCGTTTCGAGCGCCGCATCGAGCTTCCCCCCGGACAGTTCCAGATCCAGGAATCCAGGCTGGCGCACGGCTGCCTGGTGCTCAGTTTGCTGAAACTCGCGTAACGCCAAGCAAGGTCACGTCATGCAAGCCAAAAATCCTGACACCGCCACGACGCCCGAAACCGCCAACGCCGAGGCCGCCAACGCACCGCCCGACCAATCCAGCGCTTCTTCCCAAGCCGAGCCGTCCCCGCCCCTGCCCGACGACGCGCTCATCATCATCCCGGTGCGCAATCTGGTGCTGTTTCCACAGCTCGTCGTGCCGATCAGCATAGGCCGCGAAAGCTCGGTGCTGGCCGCCCAGGAAGCCGCGCGCGCCGGGCGCCAGATCGGCGTGCTGCTGCAGCGCGAACCCGATAAGGACGAACCCAACAACGACGCCATGTACCGCGTAGGCACGGTGGCCAGCATTCTGCGCTACGTCACCACCCCCGATGGCTCCCACCATATCGTCTGCCAGGGCGAGCAGCGCTTCCGCGTCGAGGAATTCCTGGACGGCTATCCCTACATGGTCGCGCGCGTCAAGACCTTCGAAGAACCCAAAACCGAAAGCCCCGACATCGAAGCCAGGATGCTGCAGCTTAAAATGCGCACCGGCGAAATCCTGCAATATCTGCCCCAGGCCCCGGCCGAGCTGGCCACCACCGCACAGAACATCACGTCTGCATCGGTGCTGGCCGATTTCGTCACCGGCTTCATGGATCTCAAGCCCACCGAGAAGCAAGACGTCCTGGAAACCTTCGATCTTCTCAAGCGCCTGGATAAAGTGCTGGCCTACCTGGTGCACTTCGGCGAAGTGCTGCAGATCAGCCACGACATCGACCAGCAAACCAAAGAACGCTTCGAAGACCGCCAGCGCGAAGTCCTGCTGCGCGAGCAGCTCAAAACCATTCAAAAGCAGTTGGGCGACACCGACGGCAATTCGGCCGAGATGGAAGAAATCGAAAACAACATCGTCAAGGCCAAGATGCCGAACGAGATCGAAGCCGTCGCCCGCAAAGAACTCAAGCGGCTCGAACATATGTCGGACGCCTCGGCCGAATACGCCATGGTGCGCACCTACCTGGACTGGCTTACCGAACTGCCCTGGTCGGTGACCACCCAGGACCGCATCGACATCGCCGAGGCGCGCGAAATACTCGACAAAGACCATTACGGGCTGCAGAAAATCAAGCGGCGCATTCTCGAATACCTGGCCGTGCGCAAGCTCAACCCGCAAGGCCATAGCCCCATACTGTGCTTTGTCGGGCCTCCGGGCGTGGGCAAGACCTCGCTGGGGCAAAGCATTGCCAAGGCCACCGGCCGCAAATTCGTCAGGCTGGGCCTGGGCGGCGTGCACGACGAGGCCGAGATCCGCGGCCACCGGCGCACGTACATAGGCGCCCTGCCCGGCAACATCATCCAGGCCGTGCACAAGGCCGGCGCGAAAAACTGCGTCATGATGCTGGACGAAGTCGACAAACTCGGCGCTGGCATACAAGGCGACCCGGCCGCCGCCCTGCTCGAGGTGCTCGACCCCGAGCAGAACTCGGCATTCCGCGACAACTACCTGGCCGTGCCGTTCGATCTGTCCCAAATCCTTTTCATCACCACGGCCAACGTGCTCGACACCGTGCCCGGCCCCTTGCGCGACCGCATGGAAATCATCCAGCTGATGGGCTATACCGAAGAGGAAAAAACCCAGATCGCCTTGCGCTACCTCATTGCGCGCCAGTTGGAGGCCAACGGCCTGAAGCCCGACCAATGCTCCATCAGCGAAGCCGCGGTGCGCAGCATCATCCGTTCCTATACCCGCGAAGCGGGCGTGCGCTCGCTGGAGCGCGAAATCGGCAGCACCTTCCGCCACGCGGCCATGCGCATCGCCGAAGGCACGGCGCAACATGTGGAAATCGGCGAAGACGATCTCCATGCCATTCTGGGCCCCAAGAAATTCGAAAGCGAGCTGGCCATGCGCACCAGCACACCCGGCGTCGCCACCGGGCTGGCGTGGACGCCTGTGGGCGGCGACATACTTTTCATCGAGGCCAGCCTCATTCCCGGAAGCGGCAGGCTCATTCTTACCGGCCAGTTGGGCGACGTCATGAAGGAAAGCGCACAGGCGGCGCTGACCCTGCTCAAGGCCCACGCAAAGCAACTGTTCCTGGACGAAAAAATCTTCAAGGACAGCGATATCCATGTGCACGTCCCCGCCGGCGCCATTCCCAAGGACGGGCCCAGCGCCGGCGTCGCCATGTTCGTCGCACTGGCATCCCTGGCCACCGGCATCCCCGTGCGCAGCGATTTCGCCATGACGGGCGAAGTCAGCCTGCGCGGCCTGGTCCTGCCCATAGGCGGGGTCAAGGAAAAAGTGCTGGCCGCGCTGGCCGCCGGCATCAAGACCGTCATGCTGCCCGCGCGCAACCAGAAGGATCTCGAAGACATCCCTCCCGAAGCGCAAAGCCGGCTTCAGTTCGTATTTCTGGAAAAAGTCGAAGACGCCATCCGGGCCGCGCTGGAACGCCAGCCCACGCCCGCCGACCCTGCGGCCTGAGCCCGACGGCAACAACCGGGCAAGCCCCGCGGCGCGCGGCCAAAGCCTGGCCCCGCCGCCACCTCGGTGCGCTCAGCACGAATAACGGCTATCCCCGGGGCAAACCGCACGCTATGCAGCGCTGGCCTTGGAAAAATCCGGGTGGACGTTTTCGTCGATCAGCCGCCTGAGGGCGCCGACCAGCTCATCGACCTTCCGACCGGTGGTTTCCATATGGGCATGGGCCAGCGCGTACAGCTTGCTGCGCGCGCCCAGCGCGCCCACAATGCTGGCCATGGCCTCTTCCTGCAACTGCGGCGTGGCGATGCGAACATCGTGCTGCGCCATGACACGCCTGAAATGCTCTTCGGGCGCGGCATGCAGCCACACGCTGAAAAACGAATGCAATAGCAGCTCGTAGGTGGCGGGCTCCATCACGATGCCTCCGCCGGTTGCAATGACAACCTCCGGGTAGGTGGCCACCACCCGTTCCAGGCTGCTGCGCTCCAGGCGGCGAAATCCCGCCTGGCCATAAATGGAAAAAATTTCGTTCAGGGAAAGCCCCGCCTCTTTTTCCACCTCGGCATTCAGTTCGACGAAGGGAACCTCCAGCCGCTCGGCCAGCAATACGCCCAGCGTCGACTTGCCCGCGCCGCGCAGGCCGATAAGCGCAATGCGGCGCGGCGCGGCTCGCCCTGTCTGTGACCGGGCGAATCGTTCGACCAGATGCTTGCGGATCTCGCGCAGTTGCAGCGGCGGCTGCCGCTTCAGCAGCTCGATGATCAGCGCGTAATCCGTGCCGTAGCGCTCGTTGTCCGACAACAGGCTGTCGGCCGGCAAGCTCAGTGCAGCCGCCAGTTTATGCAGCACGGCAATGGAAATATTGCCGTCGCCCTTTTCAACCCGCGACAAGTACGGCAGGGAAATGTCGGCATCCTGCGCCAGCTGCTTCATGGTCATGCCCCTGCCCGCGCGCGCGGAACGCACGCGCTGCCCAAGGCGCCGGGACAGTTCGGCGATTTCCTGTTCCGACAACGACTTTTGCAGTGTCATGATCTTGCTTCAGCCGCGCCGCTTACAAGCGGATGACCGCATCGGAAGGTTCGGCGTCGTACATTTCCTCCACCAGCCTGCCTCGGGCAGCCAGAACCGCCGACTGGTTGATATAGCCCTTGTCGGTGATTTCACCATCGTCGACCGAAGGAGGCGTGGTCAGCAGCAGCGCCCGATCTGCATAGGTGGAGCTGCCCGTGCCGTCTTTGTGCATGGCTCGCAGCCCTTTCCGGATATGCTCGCGCACGGCGGGATGCGCGGCGATTTCCTCCAGCGAGGCATCGGCGCCCAGCCCTGTAAGCTGGCGGCATGCCGTGGCGTTGAGGAAGACAAGAAACCCCACGGAATCGCGATCGTGGCCGGTCACCACGATGTCCTGCGCCAGGGGAGCCAAGTGCTCGATGCCCTTGACCCGTAGCGTCCCGACACTTACCCAGGTGGCCGTGGTGAGCTTGAAGTCTTCGGAAACCCGGCCGTCGAACATGAGTCCGGCTTCGGGACGGTCCGGGTCGGCGAAGCGCACGGCATCGCCGATAAGGTAGAAGCCCTCTTCGTCGAACGCCTTGGCCGTCAGCTCGGGCTGCTTGAAATAGCCCGGTGTGATGTTGGGCCCCTTGACGCGAACTTCCAGCTTGCCGCCGTTGGGCACCAGCTTGAGGCTGACCCCCGCGATCGGCAAGCCGATGACGCCGGATTGGTCGGCCTGGAAATGACAGTCGGTGGCCAACGGCGAGGTTTCCGTAGAGCCCCAGGCCGTCACCATGGGAATGGCGTGGCCAAGCTCCTGGCGCGACAGCTCGATAAGGCCGTCCCACAAATGCTGAGGCAACGCCGCGGCTGCATAAAAGATGACCTTGAGGCGGGAAAAGAACTGGCGGCGCAACTGCGCATCGGTGCGCAGTACGGGAAGCAGCATGTCGAAAGCCCGGGGCACGTTCATGTACAGCGTCGGGGCGGTATCGCGCAAATTGGCGATGCTGGTGTCGAACAGCCCCGGCATGGGCTTGCCGGCATCAAGGTAAAACGTGCCGCCGTTGACCAGGACGATATTGAAATTGTGATTGCTGCCGAAGGTATGGTTCCAGGGCAGCCAGTCCAGCAGCACCGGAGGCTCCTCGCCCAGGAAGGGCCATGCCTGCAGCTTGCCCTGCATGCTCGAGCACAGCATGCGCTGCGTATTGATGACGCCCTTGGGGTACCCCGTGGAGCCCGAGGTGAACAAAATCTTGGCGATCGTGTCGGGGGTGACTTGCGCATAGGCACGTTGCACCGCCTCGTCGTCCCGCTGGGCCAGCATATCGGAAAACACCAGGCCGCCCTCGGGCCTGGCGTCGGAGTCGGCCACCACCAACGTTGCGTTGTGCAAGCCTTCGATGGACTTCAGCGCAGGCCTGTAGCGCTCGACGCCGCCTACATAGATGACGGATGGATCCAGGCGCTGAACCAGGTTCTTCAGCTTGGCGTGGTCTTTGGAAACCAATGAATACGCGGGTGAAATGCCCGCATAGGGAATGCCCACATGCATGCAGGCAAGCATGATGAGCCCATGCTCGATGCTGTTGTCCGTCAGGACGCAGAAAGGGCGATCGGCCAGCACGCCCTGCTTCAGCAGCCAGGTGCCGATGCGGTAGACCTTGTCCAGGGCCAGGGCGTAGCTGACGCCCTCCCATCGGCCTGATGCCGGGTTGCGCGCCATCAGGAAGTCGCGATCGGGCGCCTCGCGGGCCCAGTGCTCGAGGAATTCGCCGATGCAGCGCGCATAAGGCTCGAGGGGAACGGGATTCTCAACCACAATGGTGCCGTCGGGACGCGACGCGACGGTTACGGCCGGCTCGGCGAAAAGCGCGGCTTCCTGGGCTTGAGGTAAATTCATGCTTGTCTCCATCGTATATCTTGCCCCGGACTGGCCGGACAGGGCGACTCCGAAGCGATTATGCTGCCCTTGCGGGCATTTATTGATGAATACTATACGCAATTTGAATATCACATGCAATATATAGTTTATATCCACGAACCTGCCGCATCCGGCCCCTTCCCGCCGGCGCCGCGGCATCCTGCAGTCTTCAAACGCGGCGCGGAATCATGAACACAAGCAATATTCCTCTCTTCCCGCTGGGCAGGGCCCTGTTCCCCGACGGGGTCCTGCACCTGCGCATCTTCGAGGTCCGCTATCTCGACATGATCAAGAAAAGCATAGAAGCCGGCGAACCCTTCGGCATCGTGCCCTTGATCGAAGGCAGCGAGGTGCGCAGGCCCGAAGCCACCGAGGTCCTGGCGCAAGCCGGCACGCTGGCAAGGATAGACGAATGGGTGTCGCCCATGCCCGGACTCATTCAGCTGCGCTGCTCGGGCACCCGGCGTTTCCATCTGCAGGACTGCGAGCAAGGCCGGTTCGGACTGTGGAGCGGGGATATCGCCCTGATGGCGGACGACCCCGTCATCGCCATTCCCGACCCGCTGCAGGCCAGCGCCAACCGGCTGGGAAAACTGATCGCCGACATGCAGAAAAGCGGCACGCCAGCGGCCGCCATGCCTCTGTCCCCGCCGTTCCGCCTGGACGAATGCGGCTGGGTTGCAAACCGCTGGTGCGAGCTGTTGCCGCTCATGCCCATCGAGCAGCAAGACATGCTGACGCTGGACGATCCAGTAAGGCGCCTGGCCCAGGTGCAGCAGATATTGAACGGCCGGGGGCTGCTTTAAACAGCGGCCAAACCGCAATGACGCGCATCGGGCTGTGCCCGCCCCGCTGCCGCGGCATCGCGGCAGCGATCAGCCCGATTCTTAACGGATAAGCCAGCTGGAAGCCACGGCCAGGGGCATTTGAATGGCCCGCGACACGCCCGAAGGCAGGTTCAGGGGCTTGAGCACCATTTTGACGGCCATGGAAACAGGGTAAAGCGGCCGCAGTTCGCGGCCGAGCTGTTTGCACAGCATCTTGAACTCCGCCTTGTTGGCCCTGGCGCCGACATGCGTGGAATAAGCGTACCAGAGCGCGCATTCGGCGTCGGACTGCCGGGCTTCCAGTACGCGCCGCTTCAGCGCGCCCAGAACCTTCAGGCGGCCAATGCGCTCGACGTCGCTGTACTGGCGGAAATAGCGGAAGAAATGTTTGTAGTGGCCGACCTCTTCGGCCCCGATGCGAGCAGCTATGCCTGCCAGCACGGGTTCGGTGGCCCGCTCGGAAAGCGCCCTGTAGAACGTGGCCGTGCCCGTTTCGACCACGCAGCGGGCCGCCATTTCCAGGCCCCGGGTCGATTCGAACTCTTCGACCGTGCATAGCTTGGAGTATTCGGCGAAGAACGCATCGTAGGCGGTGTTCCAGTCGAACTCGGGCCAGGCATGCTGCACATAGCCCCTGAGGGCTCGCCCGTGGCGCAGCTCTTCGTGCTGCCAATGTTGGTCCAGCCATTCGACCACCGGCGCGTCGCCATCGAAGTACTGGATGAGATTGCCGGTATAAAGGTCGGAGGCGATTTCAATGAACGATGCGCCCGCCACCATGTAAAGCAGCTCGTCGCATCCTGAAACGCGCGCCATGTCGATGGCATCGTATGGGATCTGGTCGAGCCCCCAAGCCGGCAGCCTGGGGGTGGTATCTTGCTTCACAACGTCTTGCGTCATATCTGCACCTCACACACTATTCTTCTCCCCGCTTCATGGATTATTGTATGCCATGCTGCCGCGATTCGACAGCGCGGCCGCCCGTGCGAACCTATGGTCCTCACCGTGCCATGCTATAACTAAAACAGCCGCGATACGTCGCGGGCAATACCCTGATACGCCGCGCAATCGCCTGTTGCAAGCGCCACGGACAAACACGGCAAGCCCGGCATTCACACACCACGAGGACACGCCATGAGCATCGCCTTCCCCGGATATTCCAGCCCACTGGCCGGGGCGGAAGCCCCTCTGGACATGCTCGCCACATGCCATACCCGGATCGAGCGCCAATGCGCCATTTTGAGCCGGCTGGTTCCCCACCTGGAACAACACGGCGCCGACGCCGAAGCGGCATCCGCCGCAGCCGGCATCATCCGCTATTTCGATATCGCCGCGCCCTTGCATCATGCGGACGAGGAAGAAAACCTTTTCCCCGAACTGCTGGAAGCCATGGCCGGCTCCGACGCCGTCTGCATCCGCGAAATCACGGCAAGCCTGGCCGCCGAACACCGCCTCCTGGAAGCAGACTGGCGGCATTTGCGAATCGCCCTGGCGCAAATCGCCGAAGGCCGAACTACCCCGCTGCCCGCTCCGGAAGTCGAAGCTTTTGTCCAGCGCTACGCCAGGCATCTTGAACGCGAAGACAACGAACTCTTTCCCATGGCATCCAGACTGCTGGGCGACGCGGCATTGAGCCGCATGGGTGGCGCCATGGCGCAACGGCGCAATCTTGCGCCGCCAAAGTCGTAGGCGCGGCGGGAACACGCGAGATACCAGCTTGCAGGGCTTGCAGGGCTTGCAGGGCTTGCAGGGCTTGCAGGCAAGATTTTATCTTGACAAAACGGGCAATCCGGCGTATCTTTTATTAGACAATTTTTACGCTATGCTTTGCATGCTTCAGTTGATTCTTGAGTCGGCACCCAAGATAAAGCTGTCGCTTTTTTGGGAATCTTTATCCCCCTACCCACGGTTCACACCGCGTCTCACGAGCAAGCTCCGCCACTCATCGTAGCGGCAAAGCTCTTCATCCCCATCAGCCAGCAAAGCAAACGCGGCTCAACGCCCAAGGCGTGCGCCGTCATAGTTATTTTTCCTGTACCACGCCGCCGAATCAACGCCGCGCCCATCGCCCGCGCTTCGATTCGCCGTTCGTACCCGGCTAAGGCCGGGCAGGCGCAATGCCCGCCCGGTTCGATCAACCAACTTAGGAGTCCCGTTTATGGCCAAAGAAGAACTACTTGAAATGCAAGGTTCCGTTACCGAAGTATTGCCCGATTCGCGCTTCAGGGTCTTGCTGGACAATGGGCACCCCATCATTGCCTACACCGGCGGCAAAATGCGCAAGCACCACATCCGTATTCTGGCGGGCGACAAGGTCACGCTTGAAATGTCGCCCTACGACCTGAGCAAAGGCCGCATTACCTTCCGCCATATCGCAGGCCGCCCCCCCATGGCCCCCGCACGCCGGCACAGCTAGCTCTTCGTCACGGCAAACCGCTCCAGGGCGCCGCTCTGCCCGGAAACCCTGCTCCACTGCGCAACTTCGAAATCGATCACGGCCAGGCCGGCTGGAGGAAACTCCTGCCGCAACCGGCTGTACGCGGTGCGCCCGCCCCGCCCCACCAATTGCAGGGCCAGCAAGTGCAAACCCGGATTGTGTCCAACCAGCAAGATGGTGGACGGTTCGGACGAAACCCCATGCAGGGTTTCCAGCAAGACGCTGGGATGCGCTTCATAAATCCTGTCTTCGAAAATGGCCGGCACCAGGCTGGGCAAGCGCTTCTGCACAAGGCTCCAGGTGGTGCGCGTACGCAGCGAGCCAGAAACCAGCGCCAACTCGGGCAGCAGGTTTTCCTGGGCCAGATACCCTCCGATCTCGTCCGCCTCTTGTTCGCCCACCGGCGACAATGGGCGATCGTAGTCCCTGGTATGGGGCGGACGGTCGGCCTGGGCATGGCGCAACAGCAAAAGACGGCGAAACACAGCTGTCATGAACGGCTTCCTCGTTGAAGCGGACATTGGCGGGATGCCAGTATCCGGTAATGCGGCGAACCAGGCGAGGCCTTGACCGACTGGGCCAGAACCAGCGAAAACGACGCACAGGGTATGGGCGCCATCGGCCATTCGGCAACGGCCTCCACCTTGCGCGCCAGTGTGATGTGGGGACGAAAGGACGTTTCCTGCGGAAACGAAATGGATTTTTCCCGCAGCTTTTCCAGCAACTGCCGCCGGACCTCGAACACGCTTTGCGGGGGATTGGTCATGCCCGCCCAGACCAGCTTCAAGCGGCTGAAGCAGCCGTAAGTATCCAGCAGGCACGTTATCTCGGGCAAGGACAAGCCAAGCAGTATTTCCTTCAGGACGGGCAAGGCCTGTTCGGGCTGCTCGCCAAGAAAGGCCAGGGTCAGATGAAAATCCTCGACATGGGTCTTTCGTCCCGACAAGACCTCCTGCAGACCCTGCAATTGCCGCGCGGCGCTTGCATCCGGCCATAAAGCGTAGAACAGACGCGGCCGCCCGGAGGGCTGGGCACCCATTGTGCTACGCCCCGCCTCGGGCTTTCCGGCGGCCTGCGGACAACGATGCGGCCTGTGCCTCAGGCACTGCCGGCCTCGAGCCTGAGGCGCATGGAAAACTCGTTCCAGGTCATCAGCTGCAGACCGTCCAGCATGCGGATCTGCAGCGCGCCGACACCCGCGCCCGCCTGCTCGACCGCCTGGGCGGCCCATTCGCCCACGACGCCAAAATACGCCATGGCCGATACCGTTGCCCGCCAGGCATCCGGCTGCACGGCGGCAAAAGCGCCAATGACGGCGGTTGCCGAACACCCCATGCCCGTCACCTTGGTCATCCACTCGTGCCCGTTCGAAAGTGCAAGCCTGCGGCCCGCCGCATCGACGATATGGTCGACCGCGCCCGAAACGCACACCACGCAGGAATGCAAACGCGCAAGCCCGCATGCCGCTTCGACGGCCTGGTCGGAAGCCGCCAGGCTTTCCACCCCCTTGGTGGCGGCATCCAGCCCCGCCACGCTCATGATCTCGGACGCGTTGCCGCGAATGACGGCGGGCGAGCCGATGGCCAGCAATTCTTTCAACGCCGCATTCCGGTACGCTGTTGCGCCGGCGCCGACAGGATCCAGCACCACCGGCACGGAAGCGTCCTTGGCGGCGCGAAAAGCCAGTTTCATGGACTCGACCCAATACGGATCGAGAGTGCCGATATTCAACACGACCGACTGGGCAATCCTGGCCATGTCTTCGACCTCTTCATGCGCATGCGCCATGACGGGCGCGGCGCCCAGGGCCAGCAAGGCATTGGCGTTGTAGTTGGTGACCACGAAATTCGTAATGCTGTGCACCAGCGGCGCCCGGCTGCGCACAGCCAGGATGTCCGCCCATATGTCATCGGCGCTCAAGGTGGTTGGGTTCATCGTATGCTTTTTGGAAGACAGAACTGCCACCATGATAACGCCATCGGCCGCCCCCGCAGCGTCTCGACCCGCGCGGCATCGGAGCCCTTCACGCCCAACCGCGGACTCAGCCGGCCGCTGGCGCCTTGCGCGCCTTGTTCAGGACCAGATAGGCGAATCCGCCGATCACCACCCCCCAGAACGCCGACCCCAAACCCAGGAAGGTCATATTGGACGACGTTGCCAGGAAGGTGATGATCGCGGCCTCGCGGTGTGCTTCTTCCTGGATCGCACTGACGACATTGGTCGCAATGGCCCCTATCAGTGCCAGCCCGGCCAGAATGGCGACGAGTTCCTTGGGCAAAGCCGTGAACAGCAAGACTATCGTTCCGGCGAATGTCCCGCCAATCAGGAAAAACACGCCGTTGGCTATGCCGGCAACGTAGCGCCTGGAAGGGTCCTCATGGGCATCTTCCCCCGTGCACAACGCCGCGGTGATGGCGGCAAGCATTACAGTAATGCCGCCAAAAAAAGCAATGACAATGGATGCCAGGCTGCTGAGCGATAGAATCGGCCGTGCCGGCGCCTGATAGCCGGACACACGCAAAATAGCCATGCCTGGCAGAAACAACCCGGTAAGACTGACCAGAACCAAAGGCAACGCCAAGCTGAGCGTGCTGCTCCAGGTCCATTCGGGGCTGATGTACACGGGGGTGGCCAGCTTCAATTGCAGATTGCCGAGATGGGTGCCGCCAAGCAGAACCGCAACCGCTACGCCCACAAGCAAAACCAGTACGATGCTATAGCGCGGCACAAGACGCCGGAACAAAATATAAGCGGCCACCATGCTCAGGGCCAGTACCGGCATGGTGGCAATCGACTTGAACGCATTGACCCCAAAATCAAACAGAATGCCGGCCATCATCCCTGAAGCGATGCCATTGGGAATACTGCGCATAATCCTGTCGAACGAGCCTGAAATGCCAATAAAGAAAATAATGACAGCGGCCGTGATGTAGGCGCCCACCGCCTCATTGATCGAAATGGCCGGAAACACGGTGACCAGCAATGCCGTTCCCGGCGCCGACCAGGCAACGATTATGGGCATTTTCAGGCGCCAGCTCAACCAAATGCCCACCACGGCGGGGCCGATCGAAATCGCCCAGATCCAGGACGACATCATTTCGGGGGAAATACCCGCCGCATCGCCTGCCTGAAAGAAAATGACCGCTGGCCCGGCATAGGCAATAAGCACGGCCAGGAAAGCAGCCATTATGGCGGAAACCGACCAATCTTTGCTAAGCACCGTATTCCCCTTTTTGTATTGGCGCCATGTTCCGTCCAGCTCGAGGCGCTCGGCTCCCCGGCATAGTATCAACATCGGGCCCGGACTCTTCTTTCATCCGGCATTTTATGCTGCAAACCGCCCGAGCACTGCGCCGCGAAGCCGAAGGCCTGCAATCCGCAAGCCCGCGCATTGGCGGCGCCAACACCCTTGTGAAATGCCCGGCCCCATGGTACACACAGAATGTGCACAGCGTCGACGGCGCGCGGCCCGAACAGCCATCGGCATACCCATAGAGCGAAACATGACTGCCACCTCATCTCCCAATCTTCCAGACGTCCACGCCGAACGCCGCGTCGCAGGCTATCACGCCCATGTGTATTTCGACTCGGCAACCACGGCACAGGCCCGCGCCCTTTGCGAAGAAGCCGCGCGCCGCTTTCCCTTGAAAATGGGAAGGGTGCACGAAAAACCGGTCGGGCCGCATCCCGACTGGAGCTGCCAATTGGCATTCCGCAAGGGCTTGTTCGAAGAAGTCATTACCTGGCTGGCCATGCACCGCAACGGCCTGGTGGTCTTCATCCATCCCGTCACCGGCAACGATCTCATCGACCACCGCGACTACGCCATCTGGATGGGCGCGGTCCGGCCCCTCGACCTCTCGGTACTGTCCGGCCGCGACGAACCCGTCAGCTACGAGTTCTGATTTTGCGGCAGCAGGCCCGAGGCGATGGCGAACAGCTGGCTCTTGAAATTGATGCCCAGCTTGTCGAATGCCCTGCCCCGATAGGTTTTCACCGTGGTCAATGAAAGCCCCAGGTCGGCGGCGATTCCATCGTAGGTCCTGCCAAGCAGCAAGCCCTCGCACACCGCCAGTTCGCGGCCGGTAAGGCGCGGGCAGATCCGGCCAAGCTCGACCGCCAGGGTTCGGCGCTGCGTTTGCGCGAACCGCCACTGCTGTCGACCGATGGCAATATGCTTCTTGATGCAAATGGAAACAGAGCCGGCGAACTCGGCAACCGCGTCCACATCGCTGGAACCGAAGGTTCGATGGCTTTCGTAGCGGTACAGGTTGGCGGCGAACAGCCCTTCGTCACCGTCTTCACACACGATGGAAAGGCGATCCCCGATGCCATGCCGCCGATAGATAGCATCGCGATGGGCCGGCGCGAACTGGCTTTGATGCGTGTAGGTCATGGACAGCCCGCCGGGCGCCAGCACGGCCTTTGCCGAATCGAAGGTACGATCGTACTCGTACAGGTTCGAGCGATAGCTTTTGAAGCAATCGGCGTTTACATCGATCTCTTTCTTGCTCGAAGACAGGAACATGCAAGGCGCGGATTGAGTGTCCAACTGGTAAACCGACAGGAAGTCCACGTAGACGACCTGGTTCACCGCGGCCAGCAGACGCATGCCGAAATCGGCTTCGCCCAGCGAGACAATAATATCTTCGAGGCCTGCGCCAAGTCTCAAGTCGCCCTTGTTCGCACCTCTCCCACACGCTTGTCTTCCCAGATTCCAGGCATCCATGGCCATCTCCTTGCACGTCCAACGGCCGGTCGCGCTTTGCAGCCGCTTGTCGACCTTTGGGAGGACAGACCGCAAAAGGCAGCGTGTCCATAATTGTCCACACAATAAAAAAACCATATGTGATCCAGTACGTAATATTACAGGGAGACAATTCGCATGAAAACGCTGAAAACCATTAATCTGCCCACTATCCTGGGCTTCGCCCTGGCAGCCGGTCTGGTCAATATTTTGCCTGGGGTCGCTCGTGCCGACATTACGGTCGGAGTCATCCTTTCCACCACGGGCCCGGCCGCCTCGCTGGGCAAACCGGCGGAAAACACGGTCAAGCTCTGGCCCGGCAGCATCGCCGGGCAAAAGCTCAAGATCATATCGGTCAACGACAACAGCGACCCCACGGAAGCCGCCAAGCTGGCCAGCAAGCTGATCACGGAAGACAAAGTGGACGTCATCGTCGGCCCCTCGATCACGCCGCCCTCGATCGCCGCCGTGGAAGTCGCCGGACGAAACTCCACTCCCATCCTTGCCCTGGGAGGCGGAAACGCCATCATCGAACCTCAGGAAGGCCCACGCAAATGGGCTTTCAAGATGGCCGCGCCCGAGGTCAATTTCGTCGAACATACGCTTGATCACATGGTGAAAGACAAAATCAAGCGGGTCGCCGCCATAGCCGTTACCACCAGTTATGGAGAAGGCTTTCTACGCGCCTTCAACGCTCAAGCGCCAGCCAAGGGACTCGTCATCAGCGCCGTGGAAAAGTATGGGGCCCAAGACCTGGGCGTCACCGCGCAGGTAGTGCGTGTCATGGCCTCCAAGCCCGACGCCGTGTATATCTTCAGCTTCGGAACGCCGGCCGTGCTGCCGCAAGCTGAACTGATCAAGCGCGGCTACACAGGCAGAATCTATCAAACTCAGGGAATCGCCAATGCGGATTTCCTGCGGGTGGGCGCCAAATCGATTGAAGGCACCTATGTTTCTCTGGAGCCCGTCATGGTTGCCGAACAGCTTCCGAAAAACAATCCAACCAAAAATGCAGGTATGCAATACACGCAAAAATACGAAGCTGCCTATGGGCCGGGCACTCGATCATTGTTCGGCTCCGAAGCCTGGACCGCATTGAACTGGCTGCAAGCCACCGTTCCCGTCGCGCTCGAGCACGCCAAACCGGGCACGCCGGCCTTCCGCCAGGCCTTGCGCGATGCGCTGGAAAACATGCATGAAGTCGTCAGCCCCGAAGGCGTATTCACCATGAGTCCCAAGAATCACAACGGTATCGACAGCCGCGGGCAAGTGATGGTGAAAGTCGAAGACGGAAAATGGAAGTACATACAATGAGCCTCCCGCAGCACGGCTGGAGCGTGCGCGATATCGCCTCTCCGGACGATATCCGCGCGGTCGAACGGCAGCCCTATGGCCAGGTCATCCCGTTCCGTTCGACCTTCGACCTGATACGGCATAGCGCCGCCCGGGTTCCCGACAAGGCGGCGCTGCTCTTCCAGGTCGACGCCGACCCGGAAGGCAGGATCCTCCAGTGGTCTTACAGCGAACTGCTGAAGCAAATCGTCCAGGCCGCCGACCTGTTCAGGCAATGCGGCATACGGCGTGGCGACCCCATCGCCATACTGGCTCCCAATATTCCCTCCACCCATGTGGCCCTATGGGGCGCGCAACTGGCCGGCTGTGCGTTTCCCATCAACTATCTGCTGGGCGCCGAGCATATCGCGAAGCTGCTGCAGGCCGCGCAGGTCCGGGTTGTCGTCACCCTCGCGCACTGCGGCGAGCTCGACATCCGGCAAACCGTCGAAGAAGCCGTGAAGGCCTCCGGCCTGGACTGCCGCATACTGGAGATCGACGCCAACGAAGCCCAACCCGCCGAGGGCTCCTTCCAACCCCTGCTCGCCCAAGCCGACCCCGTTGACCGATTGAGCGGCGAACTGCGTCCGGACGATATCGCAGCCATATTCCATACGGGCGGCACAACGGGCCTGCCCAAGATATTGCAGCAAACCCACGGCAATGAACTGCATACCAGCTGCCTGGCGGCGGCCTACTACCATTTCCATGAGGGCGACGTGCTCCTCAACGGCTTCCCGCTGTTCCACGTTGCAGGCGCGTTCGTCTACGGCCTTGCCGCGCTGGCGGCGCGGGGCACGATCTACATACCGACGACGCTGGGCATGCGCAACCGGCAATTCGTGCGCAACGCCTGGAAGCTGTTCAACCGGCATCGCGTCTCGCACCTGGGCTGCGTTCCCACCACTCTGGCCTCGCTGGCGCAAAGCCATCGGGAAACCAATGAGCAAGGCAATTGCGGCGTTCAGGCGGCACTGACCGGCGGCTCGCCCTTGCCGCCCGAACTGGCGGCCCAATTCGAGCAGCGCACCAAAATCCCCGTCCGGAATATTTTCGGTATGACCGAGTGCGCGGGCATCGTTTCGATCGAACCATTAGACGCCCCTCGCACGGCCGGCTCCGCCGGCCTGGCCCTGCCCTATACGCAAGTACGGGCGGCGCCGCTGTCCGAGGCGGGCAAGGCATTCATCCAGGACTTTTGCGAAGCCGGGGCCGAGGGCGTCCTGTGCGTGCGCGGCCCCCACGTCAGCCCCGGCTATATGGACGCCTCCCGAAACGCCGGCACTTTCACGCAAAACGGCTGGCTGGTGTCGGGCGACCTGGGCTACGTGGATGCCCAGGGGCGCATCTACATCACCGGAAGATCCAAAGACCTGATCATTCGCAGCGGCCACAACATCGACCCGCAGGCCATCGAAGAAGCCTTCCTGGCCGACCCCGACGTGCTGGGATGCGCCGCCGTCGGGCAGCCTGACGAATACGCCGGCGAACTGCCGGTCGTATTCGTCACGCTGAAACCCGATGCCAAAACAACCGCGCAGGAGCTGCTGTCCAACGCGCGCGGCAAGATTTCCGAGCCCCCCGCCGTCCCCAAGGCCGTCTATCTCGTCGAGGCCCTGCCGGTAACACCCGTGGGCAAGATATTCAAGCCCGAGCTGCGCCGCATGGCCATACTCGAAAAAATACGCGGCATCGCCCTGGATTGCGGGCTGGCCGACGCCTGCAGTGCGGGCTTTCCGGATAAAGACTCGATGCGGTGCGTCGTGTCGATACACGGCGCCGGAAACCGGGACGGCATGCTGGAGGCCCTGAAAAAACTGCCCATCGACGTTGCTGTCGAAGAATCCGCAACCTGAAGTCCCGATCCCGTCCTATGCGGCGGTTCGCGGCCTGCGGCTTCGCGGCGATGTCCTGCCATTACCCAGGCAACCCAAGACCGGCGTATCGCAAGCTTTGCGGCAGACTATGAAAAAGTTATACGCAGATTTATTCACAGTTTTTGTGGATAAGTAAAAGCCAGGTAAAGAAGCCAGGCGGAGCCGCCCGCGCTCAGGCGGGATTTCCCCCCGACACAGGCGCCACCGCGGACGACGCAGGAGCCGTCGCTTCGGCCTGCCGGGAAACAATGACGGTCGACGGTGTCGACAAAGGCAGCCCGGCCTCGTTGAGCCGCTGCAGCAGCGTAAACAGCACGGTGCTGCGTACCATGCTGACCAGGCGCGGCGAAATCACGTATCCGGTCAGCTTGAACGCCAGGCCGTTGGCGCTGACACCATCCAGCATGACGTTGGGAGCCGGTTCGTCCAGCACGTCGCGAGTCTCGTCCAGCACCTCTTGCATAAGCGCCCTGGCCTTTTCGACATCGGTGGCTACGGGCATGGTCAGCACGAACTGCACACGCCCGATGGGATTGGCATGCGTGACATTGCGCACGATCTTGGTGATGAACTCCGAGTTGGGCACGATGACCGTGGAGTGATCGCCCATCTGGATTTCGGTGGCGCGCACATTGATGCGGCGAATGTCGCCCTCGACATCGCCCAGCGACACCCAGTCGCCGACCTGCACCGGCCGTTCCGCCAGCAGGATAAGCCCGGATACGAAGTTCTGCACGACCGCCTGCAGGCCAAAACCTATGCCCACCGACAAGGCGCTGGCCACCCATGCCACCCTTTCCAGGCCTATGCCCACCGCCATCATGGTCAGGGCCGCGATTACCACGTAGCCCGCGTAGCCGAACAAGGACGCGGCCGACATGCGCATGCCCGGGTCGAGAGCGGTGGTCGGCAAATAGCGGTCGGCCAGCCAGCCCTTGAGCAGCCTGACGAGGACCAGCCCAAGCACCAGGACCGCCAGCGCCAGCAGGATGGACGCGGGCCGCAGGTGCATTTCGCCTATCGGAATGCCCTCGTAAAGGTATTGGGCGCGGCGGGCCCATTCGGCGGGCCCCTCGCCGAACGGCACCATCAGCATGATCAGCGCCATAGCGTAAACCAGCAGCCGGCCCAGTCCCGACAACAGCACCACGGCCTGGCTGCGCGCCCGCACCGGCGAACGGGCCGGGTCGGCGCCTTGGTCGTTGGCCTTGATGATGCGCAGCAGCACCGAACACGCGTCGTCGATCAGCACCGACAACAGATAGGCGGTGGCGAGGATCAGCATGCTCCAGATAAGCTGCCTGATGATGAAGCTGCCCAGCGCGACGTAGCCGATGAGCAGGCTGCCGAACCCGGCGATCAGCGCCGCCCATATCGCCGCCACCAGAACCGTTCCCCAAAACGGCATGGCGCGCCCCTTCACGGCGCCATCCTGCTCCGCGCCAGCTTGCCGCACCCGGCCCCAGCGGCGCAACGCCAATGCGATGACCGCGCCTATCATCAGCGACATCAGGCAATCCAGGGCCACCGAAGAAACGAGGCTGACGTTGGTCCACGACGCCAGCCTAAGCATGATCCAGCTGATGACCGCCGGACAGGCGAACCCCCAGGGCACCCAGCGCAGGCCGCGCGCCACCGGATCGGAAATGGAAATCAGCCGCCACGACGGGCGATCGGCCTCCAGCAAGGCATAACCCAGGCCCACGCAAAGGCCGCCGAACGCCGCAGCCCCCGTCAGATCGCCAAGCAGCCCCGCCAGCGCGTCGGACAAAGGATCGCCAACGTTGTCGGTAATACCTGTAAACCATGCCTGCACGATCAGCATCGGAGTCGCCACCGCCAGCAGGACGACGGCAATGGCGTAGGTGGAACGGCGCAAACGGCCCGGAGCCACTCGTTTGGCGGCGATGCGCACCAGCCATTTCCTGGCCCACGCGCACAGCCACAGCAACACCACGGTAATCGCCAGCATGGCCGCCCAGATCCTGCCCGGCAGCGCCGCCGGGAGGGCGGACAACTCATCCAGCAACGGGTCCAGCCGCTGCAGGTCCCTGGGCCATTCGGATTGCAGCTCGCTCCAGAACGAACCGCTAAGAATCGACGACGTGCGCTCACCCATCTGGGCCTGGAACTGCAGGCGCCGCAGCTTGATGACCTGCTCCACGACCTGGCCGGCCTCCACCGAGATCAGTCGGGCCAGCTTCAACTGGGAATCGAGAGTCGCCTGGTGCTTGGCAAGCTGGCGCCGCTGCCCCGCCAGATCCGCCGCCTCATGGCCGCCCGGTGCGGGCGTACCCAATTCGGCGACCCGGGCCTGAACGCTGGCCAGTTGCGGAGCCAGCAGCGAGGCGGCGGCATCGGCGCGCGACTGGATGTCCAGCGCCGACGTGCGCAAATCCACCAGGTGTGCATCGCTGAGAACCTGGTCTGCCTGCGCAGTCAGTTGTTTCTGGATCTTGTCTATCTGGGAACGGGCCTCGTCCAGGCTCGCATCGATATTAGCGGCTTGCGGCGGTGCATCGGCGGCTATCGCGGCAAGCGGGATGTTGGCCAGCAGGACCCCGCAGAAAATCAGGAAGCACATCAGCCAGGCGTGGACGCTTGGGCGCCACAGGCATGCCAGGTTCGGCGAGCGACGTAAGGGCATCGCAATCACTCATAAAGTAGCCAGGCGGGCGGATATCCGCGTACGGCAAGCGCACATCATAACGCCGAATAACCCTTCCCGCCGCAATGGCCGGCGGGCGCGGCAACAGGGTCGCGCATCGGCAAGCCGGAAAACAAAAAGCGCATCCACAACGGATGCGCTTTCACGGGCTCCGGGCCGATGGGCCGGCCCGGATTATTGCTGTATGCCTTAGGGCCTGTTAACCCACATTAAGGAGATCGCGTTGGGGCTGAAACCGGCTGAACGCCAGGTGCCTCCCGCAGCAAGGCTCAATGCCTTGCGAGGAGAGGCAACGCCGCGAGCGGCCGGTTTCAGCCCCAACCCTGCGGGAAGCCATGAAAAATCCGCCGGCTCGGCGTTGCCGGGCTTGCCCGTATCGACATACGCGCGGCGCCCAGCGCCTTGATCCGTCAGATTTTTCATGGCTTCGCGACTCCTTAATGTGGGCTAACAGGCCCTAGGCTGCGGCCGCGTCGGCAACCTTCTCTTCGTCGGCCACCGAACTGCGGATGAGGTGGTCGAATGCGCTCAGCGCAGCCTTGGCCCCGTCGCCCGCGGCGATGACGATCTGCTTGAACGGCACCGTGGTGACGTCGCCCGCGGCAAACACGCCCGGAATCGAAGTCTGGCCCCGGGCATCCACCTCGATTTCGCCGAAGCGCGTCAAGGCCACGGTTCCCTTGAGCCATTCGGTGTTGGGAACCAGACCGATCTGGATGAACACGCCTTCCAGATCGACCCGCTTGAGCTCGTCCGAGGCGCGATCCTTGTAGGTCAGGCCGTTCACCTTTTTGCCGTCGCCGTGGATCTCGGTGGTCAGCGCCGAGGTGATCACCGTGACGTTGCCCAGGGAACGCAGTTTGCGCTGCAGGACTTCATCGGCGCGCAGACGGCTGTCGTACTCGATAAGCGTGACATGCTGCACCAGGCCGGCCAGGTCGATGGCCGCCTCGACACCCGAGTTGCCGCCGCCGATTACCGCCACGCGCTTGCCCTTGAACAAAGGGCCGTCGCAGTGCGGGCAGTAGGCCACGCCATTGTTGCGGTACTCTTTTTCGCCCGGGACGTTGATTTCGCGCCAGCGCGCTCCGGTGGACAGAATGACTGTCTTGCCCTTGAGCACGCCGCCGTTGGCCAGCTTGACCTCGATGAGCTTGCCGGGCACCAGTTCGGTGGCCCGCTGCAGGTTCATGATGTCGACGTCGTACGCCCTGACGTGCTCTTCCAGGGCGGCCGCGAACTTGGGCCCGTCGGTTTCCTTGACGGAAATGAAGTTCTCGATGGCCATCGTGTCCAATACCTGGCCGCCGAAGCGCTCGGCCACCACGCCCGTGCGGATGCCCTTGCGCGCCGCATAGACCGCCGCCGCCGCGCCAGCCGGGCCTCCGCCCACGATAAGCACGTCGAACGGCTCTTTGGCGTTGAGTTCCTCGGCCTTGCGGCTGCTGGCACCGGTATCCAGCTTGGCCAGGATTTCCTCGACGCCAGAGCGGCCCTGCCCGAAAATCTCGCCATTGAGATACACGGTGGGCACCGACATGATCTGGCGCTCGTCGACTTCTTTCTGATACAGCGCGCCGTCGATCGCCACGTGGCGAATGCGCGGATTGATGATCGACATGACGTTCAGAGCCTGCACCACGTCGGGGCAGTTCTGGCACGACAGCGAAAAATAGGTTTCGAATCGATAATCGCCATCGAGATTGCGGATCTGTTCGATGACAGCGTCGTCCAGCTTGATGGGATGGCCGCCGACTTGCAGCAGGGCAAGCACCAGCGACGTGAATTCGTGCCCCATGGGAATACCCGCGAATTTCACGCTGATATCCGTGCCGGGACGGTTGATGCTGAAGGCCGGCTTGCGATCCGACGCCGCGCTGTTTTTGGTCAGCGTGATCTTGTCGGACAGCCCGGCGATTTCCTGCAGAAGCTCGCGCAGCTCATGCGACTTGGCACCCTCATCCAACGAGGCAACGATCTCTATCGGCTGCGAGATCTTTTCCAGATACGATTTCAACTGAGTTTTGAGGTTTGCGTCTAACATGGCTGGTATTCTCTTATGAAGTAATGGTTATGGGATTCCGGATGCGCCGGTACGATGGCGGCATCCGAACCGCCTGATAGGCGCCGCCCGGGCTCGTAGCCCGGACGGCAAGCATTGCGATGCCGGCTTTTGGCCAGAGAGCAAGCTTGAAACTTAGATCTTGCCGACCAGATCCAGCGAAGGAGTCAGCGTCTTGGCGCCTTCTTCCCACTTGGCGGGGCAAACTTCGCCGGGGTGAGCGGCAATGTATTGCGCAGCCTTGACCTTGCGCAGCAGCTCGGACGCATCGCGGCCGATGCCGTTGTCGTGGATTTCCAGAACCTTGATCTGGCCTTCGGGGTTGATGACGAACGTACCGCGCAGGGCAATGCCTTCTTCTTCGATCAGCACGCCGAAGTTGTTGGCCAGCAGGTGGGTGGGGTCGGCCAGCATGGGGTAGTTGACCTTGCTGATGGCGTCCGAAGTGTCGTGCCAAGCCTTGTGCGAGAAGTGCGTGTCGGTGGAAACGCTATAGATTTCGACGCCCAGCTTCTGGAATTCGGCGTAGTGATCGGCCAGATCTTCGAGCTCGGTGGGGCAGACAAAGGTGAAGTCGGCGGGGTAGAAAACCAGGACAGACCACTTGCCTTTCAGGGACTGCTCGCTGACATCGACGAACTTGCCATTGTGATAAGCCGTTGCTTTGAATGGTTTGATTTCGGTGTTGATCAAGGACATATTTTGTCTTCCTTAGTAGTTGATGGGTGGGTTGAAAACTGAACTTGTGACCAGTATAGGTTGCGTCCGTTAATTTGTAAAATTAATTGATCTTATTGGAGTGGTTGATTTTAGCTATTAACCTTGCCAGCCTCTGGACGATCCGTCGCAAAGCTGCAATACAAGCTTGCCATACTCGTATGAAATGCCGGCGCATCCACGTTTTTCAATGGGCGCTGCAACAACTTCATTCGATGCCGACATGACACGACGCTTCACGCTAAAGAAAGGCTTTATTGTTTTCCTTGCCCTGCTTACCCTGTTCTCGCTGCTTGTCCTGGGCGCCCTGGACAATCTGACCCGCAGCCTCGAGCATATCAAGCAAATCGAAACACAGCGCGCGCGGGCAATGGTACTGACCGCCGAATACAGGCAATACGCCCAGGCCCTGACCCGCAACGCCCTGGCGTTCGTCTCTGTGGAGCAGCCGGAATTCGAAGAGCGCTACCAGCATTATTCCGCCATCATGGGCGGCCGCGCCCTGGATGCCGACGGCTTGACGCTGCCGTTGATGAAGAAACTGGAAAACGCGGACTTCTCGGCTGCGGAAATGAACACGCTCAAAGCCACCTATGCCAAAACGCAGGAACTGGCCAGGACGGAAACCGAAGCCATCAACACCGCCAAAGGCTTGTTCGACGACGGCCGCGGAGGCTTGAAGATCGGACTTCCCGAGCCATTGCTGGCCCGGGTCATGCTATTGGGACAACAATACACCAATGCCACCGCCGAAGTCGAACGCAATCTGAACGACGTGGACATCATGCTGGCCAACCGCTATGCCGGGCAGATCCAGGCGGCCTCCGGGCAAAGCGCGCGGGCCTATGCACTGGCCATGGGCTCGCTTGCCGCCCTGCTGCTTTGCAGCGGCCTAGCGCTTTTCTATCTGTACCGATCCATAAAAGCTCCCCTGGACGAAGGGGTGAGGCTGGCGCGCCGGCTGTCCGAAGGCGACCTGACCGCCACGGCCAGGATCCGCCGCGCGGATGAGCTGGGCAACTTGCTGGAAGCCTTGAACGGCATCGGACTAGGCCTGCAGAACGTCGCCCGGCATGTGCGCCGCCACAGCGCACAGATAGCCACCAGCACCCTGCAGATTTCCCGAGGCAATGCCGACCTTTCCAGCCGCAGCATCGAGCAGGCCAGCGGCCTGCAGCAGACCGCCGCGGCCATGGAGCAACTGGCGTCGACCGTCCGGCAGAACGCGGATCATGCCGGCCGGGCGGAAACGCTGGCCAGCCAGGCCTTCGACAGTGCCACGAACGGCAACGATGAGGCCCGGCGATCGATCGGCACGATGCAGGTTTTGAGCCAAAGCTCGGCCAAAATGGCCGAAATCGTCAGCATCATCAACAATATCGCGTTTCAAACCAATATATTGGCGCTGAACGCCGCCGTCGAGGCCGCCCGGGCCGGAACCCATGGCCGGGGATTTGCCGTGGTGGCCGGCGAAGTGCGCAGCCTGGCGCTGCACGCCGCGACGTCATCCAGGGAGATCTCCGCCCTCATCCAGAGTTCCCAAAGCCAGGTCGCGGCCGGCACGCGGCAAATCGAAAACCTGGGCCGGACCATGCAAAAAATCATGCTGTCGATGCAAGAAGTCAACGCCATCGTGCACGGCATCAGCGCGGCATCCGCCGAGCAGGCTCGCGGCATTCACGAGGTCAATCACGCGGTCAGGCAAATGGACGCCATTACACAGAAAAACGCCGAACTGGCGCAAGAATCGGCCAACGCTACGGCCTGGCAGCTCGAGCAGGCGGACGGCTTGCAGGCTGTCGTGGCCCGCTTCAAGCTTGGCCCCCAGGCGGAAGCCGCCGGCGCCCAGCGCGAAAACGCCGGCAATGCCAATTCCGTGCGCATTGCGGCTTGAGTCGGGCGGCATTCGGGCGGAACTCAACGTAAGTTAAAATACTGCGTTTAGTCGATAAAATCCGCACGATCAGGAACACTATGGAAGCCGAACGCCAAAACCAACTTGCCGCACGCCTGGACGACTACTCCGAGCGTCAACTGGCATTACGGGGGTATCTTTGACTTCGATGCCAAAGCCGAGCGCCTGCAAGTCGTAAACGCCGAACTCGAAAGCGCCGAAGTCTGGAACGATCCCAAGCACGCCCAGGATCTGGGCCGTGAAAAAAAAGCCCTGGAGACCGTGGTCGGAACGCTCTCCGACATCGGCCAGGGACTGGCCGAGGCCAAAGAACTGTTCGAGCTGGCCGCCGACGACAACGACGACGCCACGCTGCTGGCCATAGAGCAAGACTGCGACAAGCTGGGAATCCGCCTCGAAGAGCTGGAGTTCCGCCGCATGTTCAACAACCCGGCCGACCCGCTCAACTGCTTCATGGACATACAGTCGGGCGCCGGCGGCACCGAGGCCCAGGACTGGGCCTCCATCCTGCTGCGCCAGTACCTGCGCTACTGCGAACGCAAGGACTTCAAGGCCGAAGTGCTCGAGGAATCTCCCGGCGAAGTGGCCGGCATCAAATCGGCCACCATCAAGATCGAGGGCGACTACGCCTTCGGCTTCCTGCGCACCGAAACCGGCGTGCATCGCCTGGTGCGCAAAAGCCCCTTCGATTCAGCCAACGGCCGCCACACCTCGTTCGCCAGCGTGTTCGTGTATCCCGAGGTCGACGATTCCATCGAAATCGAAATCAATCCGGCCGATCTCCGTGTCGACACCTACCGGGCCAGCGGCGCCGGCGGCCAGCACATCAACAAAACCGACTCGGCCGTGCGCATCACCCACATGCCCAGCGGCATCGTCGTCCAGTGCCAGAACGACCGCTCGCAGCATCGCAACCGGGCCGAGGCCATGCAAATGCTCAAGTCCCGCCTGTACGAGCTGGAAATGCGCCAGCGCATGGCCGAACAGCAAAAAATGGAAGATGCCAAGACCGATGTGGGCTGGGGCCACCAGATCCGCTCTTACGTACTGGATCAAAGCCGCATCAAGGATCTGCGCACCAACGTGGAAATCTCCAACACCCAAAAGGTGCTGGACGGCGACCTGGATCCTTTCATCCAGGCCAGCCTGAAACAAGGCGTCTGAGGCTGTCCGCGAACCGGCGGCCGCATCGTGCGGCCCGCCTCCTGCGCTGACGCCTCGCCGCCCGAGCAATCACTCTTAGCCGATTAATACTTAAAACTCACCATGACCGATCCCACCGTCTCCACGCCAGCCCTCGATGAAAACCACCTGATCGCCGAGCGCCGGGGCAAACTGACCAGGCTGCGTGCCGACGGCATCGCCTATCCCAACGATTTCAGGCCCGACAGCGCGGCGGCCGACCTGCATCGCGACTACGACGACGCCGACAAGGATGCGCTGGCCCAACTGGCCAAGCCGGCCAAGGTCGCCGGCCGCATGATGCTCAAGCGCGTCATGGGCAAGGCCAGCTTCGCCACGCTGCAGGACGGCAGCGGACGCATCCAGGTCTACCTGGACAAAAGCAGCCTTGGCGAAGAGCAATACAGCCAGTTCAAGGCCTGGGACATCGGCGATATCCTGGCCGTCGAAGGCACGGTCTTCAAGACGAACAAGGGAGAGCTTTCGGTTCACGCCGCCTCGGTTCGGCTGCTGTCCAAGTCGCTGCGTCCCCTGCCCGACAAATTCCATGGCGTGGCCGACCAGGAGCTGCGCTATCGCCAGCGCTACGTCGATCTCATCATGACGGAAGAAACACGCCGCACCTTCGTCGCGCGCAGCAAGGCCATAGGCAGCATCCGGAAGTTCATGCTGGACGCGGGCTTCCTGGAAGTCGAAACGCCCATGCTGCACCCGATTCCGGGAGGCGCCACCGCCAAGCCCTTTACCACGCATCACAACGCACTGGACATGGAAATGTTCCTGCGCATCGCGCCCGAGCTGTACCTGAAGCGGCTCATCGTCGGAGGATTCGAACGGGTGTTCGAGCTGAACCGCAACTTCCGCAACGAAGGCGTCAGCCCGCGGCACAACCCCGAATTCACCATGATGGAGTTCTACGCCGCCTACACCGACTACCGCTGGCTCATGGAATTCACCGAATCCCTGCTGCGCAACGCCGCCATTGCCGCCACCGGCAGCGCCGTGCTTACCTACCAGGAAAAAACCCTGGACCTCAGCCAGCCTTTCGACCGGCTTACCATAGTCCAGGCCATTCTCAAGTACGCGCCCGGCTACACCGCCGAGCAATTGAACGACCAGGCTTTCCTGCGGACCGAACTTAAAAAGCACCGCGTCGATGTCGACAGCCCCGTGCTGGCCCATGCGGGCGTCGGCGCCCTGCAACTGGCCCTGTTCGAGGAAACCGCCGAAGCCAAGTTGTGGAACCCCACCTACATCATCGACTACCCGGTCGAGGTTTCACCGCTGGCGCGCGCCTCGGACACCCAATCCGGCATCACCGAACGCTTCGAGCTGTTCATGACGGGCCGCGAAATCGCCAACGGCTTTTCCGAGCTGAACGACCCCGAGGATCAGGCGGCGCGCTTCCAGGCCCAGGTCCAGGCCAAGGATGCGGGCGATGAAGAAGCCATGTACTACGACGCCGATTACATACGCGCCCTGGAGTACGGCATGCCCCCCACAGGCGGCTGCGGCATAGGCATCGACCGGCTGGTCATGCTGCTCACAGACAGCCCCAGCATCCGCGACGTCATCCTGTTTCCGCACCTGCGCCGCGAAGACTAAACACAGGCCGAACGTCCCGCTCGATAAAACAGCCCACCGTCTTGGGACGGTGGGCTGTTTTACTGCATGGCGACTGGCTCGCCTTCAAAGCCGGACTTGCGGCCCCGGCCAGGCCTACACGCCATGCGGCAAGTTCATGCGCCGACGCCAAATACGCGATCCAGCCAACCCGCGCTTAGAACCGCGTCTTGACATACAGCATGCCGGCATGGTCGGTGTTGCCGTCGCCGAACTGCCCGCTGTAGCTCAGCCCCATCGTGGTCAGCCGGCCCACGCTGGCCTCCAGCCCCGCATCCACCACCGCCGCGTTGCGCGCAATCGGCGCCCCCGCCACCCGGAACGTCGCCCCACCGCCCTGAATGAACGCCAGCTTGCGGTCCGGCGTCGTGTCGCCCGACGCATGCCGCCAGCCCAGCCCGCCGAACAGCGTCACCCGCTTGTCCGCCCCCCACGCCAGCTGCGTCTTGCCCCGCAGCCCCAGCGTGAACGTCGTCACCGAATCGGTCTGGCTAGTGCCGCTTAGCGCCGCCGCCCCGCCCGACTCGCTAAAGCCCTGCGTATGCTGGTTCAACCACGCCAGCCCCGCGTACGGCTCCAGCACGCTGTGCGCCCCCACCGGCAGCGCATACCCCAGCTCCGTGAACACCTGCGTGGCATTGCCGTTGTAGTCGGCCCGCAGCGTCTGATTGCCGCCCACCGTCACCGTGCGCCGGCTGTCC